>Ga0209343_10000001_pt1 | contig 652444 bp, 654 predicted proteins | sample RifCSPlowO2_02_FD_184026 | JGI IMG/M metagenome (GOLD analysis project Ga0209343, IMG submission 184026) | Groundwater microbial communities from Rifle, Colorado - Rifle CSP2_plank lowO2_0.2 (SPAdes) (version 2) | ecosystem: Environmental > Aquatic > Deep subsurface > Groundwater | place... | reverse complement strand
TGATGCCGTATCTTTTCTTGCGATTGGTAGTCTACGGTCTCTTTGGCATCGCAACGGTTATCTATTTTGTTGTCGTCTATTTTGTCGCAGGCTGGGTAGCCCCCTTGCACGAATATGCAGAACCCGGAGTTTGGATTTTAGCCCTGCTAGCCCCCACACCGATCGTTAGTTTTATCCGTGAATATATTCTCTACACCGTCAAGGCGGGTCATGTGGCCGTCATTGCGGAGCTAGCCACCAAAGGAAAACTCCCCGAAGGGAAGGGCCAGATTGCTTGGGGCAAAGATCAGGTTGTGAGAACATTCAAATCAACTTCTGTTTTGTTTTTAGTCGACCGTTTGGTTCATGGGGTGATCAGCGCTATCAACAACGGCATTACAAAAATAGGTGACGTCGCATCGGGCATTCCGGGTGTGCGAGGCTTGATGCAATTCATTAATCTCATTTTGTATTTTAGTCTCACCTATGTGGACGAAGCCATCATGGCCAGAAATTTTTTAAACCCGCAAGAATCGGCCTGGCAGTCTTCCAAAATTGGGCTGATGCTCTACGCCCAGATTTGGAAAAATATTTTATGGAGTTCTGTTTTCTTGGCTTTCATTGCTTTAACAATCTACGCAGGTCTCGCCATTGTTTTTCTGGTTCCCGCTTTAGGGTTGGCCGTCGCTTTTCCCTCTATGGATCTTGTTTTTATTATTGGGGCATTGGTTTGTGCCTTTGTGGTTAAATTTGCTCTCTTTGACCCTTGGACGATGTCGATGATGGTGGTGATGTATCTCAAAGAGATCGAAGGAAAAGCCCCCAACAAAGAGTGGGAAGAAAAACTCGAAAAACTCTCCGGCAAATTCAAACAGATCAAAGAAAAGGCCGTTGAAAAACTTTCGGGGGCTCCCACCCCGGCTTGAGATGCTAAAACGAAAATTCGGGAAAACTAATCTCGAGGTGACACCCATTGGCCTAGGCACCTGGGTTTTTGGGGGTTGGCCCTGGAATGAGATCAATGAAAAAGAGTGCGAAGCGGCTCTTGAAACAGCTATCGGCGCTGGCATTAACCTTATCGATACCGCTCCCATTTATGGATTTGGTCGCTCTGAAGAAATTGTTGGCCGAACTTTGAGGCGCCTTAAAGTCAGAGAAAAAATCGTGCTGGCCACCAAGCAAGGTTTTAGTTGGGATGACGGCAAAAAAAGAAATGTCCGAAAAGATTGCTCGAAAAAAGCGGTTTTTCGAGAAATCGACGAAAGCTTGAAGAGATTACAAACCGACTGGATTGATATCTATCAAATTCATTGGCCTGATGAAAACACACCGATTGGTGAAACGATGGAAGCCATGCTGAAATTGAAAGATCAGGGTAAAATTAAGGTGATCGGTGTTTGCAATTACAATGCGGAGCAAATGAAGGAGTGTTTGAAATACGCACCCCTTGAAAGTTCGCAACCACCCTATAATTATTTTCAACGCGACATCGAAAAAGAAATTTTGCCTTTCTGTATCGAACACAAATTTGGAACACTGACTTATGGAACGTTGTGTAAAGGGTTGCTGACAGGAAAATTCGGCATTGATAAAAAGCCGAACGATCCGGTCCGACAACAAACCTGGGACCCCATTTTTGAGACTAAACGCTACGAAGAATGTTTGGCAGAAATTGAAAAACTAAAAAAACAAGCGGCTGAAGAAAATCTCACTGTTGGCCAATGGGTTATTCGCTGGGCGATCAACCAACCCGGAGTCACTTGCGCTTTGGTTGGGGCTAGAAACCCAAAACAGGTCAAAGAAAATACTACCATATAAAGATAGTAAAAGTAGTGGGTGGCCCGGAGTGTTTGTTGTGGGGTTTTGTTAGGGGCCCCCACAAAAACACGGAGGGACAGGACCCGCTACTTTTTCACAATCTTATGGCCGTTTGATTTCAACAATTGCGGCGTCGGCGGCTTTAATGGCGGAGGGTTTGGTGAGTCTGACCAACACCGATTCTACAGGAAATTTGTTTAGACAAAGATCAGCGATGGCTTGGGCTAATGTTTCAATGAGGTGATAAGAATTCTTCTCAACAAATTTTAAAACATCTTTAGCCAGTTGGTTGTAGTCGAGCATATTTTTGTCCAGAACATCTTTTTTGCAGGCCTCTTCCAAATCAGCGACTAATTCTAAATCCAAAATAATTTTTTGTGGGCGTTTACGCTCCCAGTCATAATCACCAATGATACATTTAGTTTTGAGCCCCTTAATTATAATTTTATCCATAGTTCTAAAATTCTAAATCCTAATATCTAAATCCTAAACAAATTCTAAATTCTAATGTTCTAAACGAAAACAAATTGTTTGGAATTTTGAATTTTGAACATTAGATATTGTTTAAAATTTAGTATTTAGTGCTTAGAATTTGTCCTTTCTATAGGTAGCATAAGAATCAGACGTTTCCCAAAGGCGCACTTCTTCGACGGGAAAACCAAGTTTCACCGCTTCTTCAAAAATTTTCTTGGCAATATTTTCTGCCGTGGGGTTTTCTTGAAAAATATACAGGGGTTCGTTTCGCTCCTTGAGATAGGAGATAACAGGATCTTTTTCATTCAAAAGCATCTTGTGGTCGAATTCTTTATCAATCCAAGACTTGATCGCCTGTTTGATATCGGAAAAATCGTATGCCATCCCTCTTTTGTCGAGCCCTTCGGTTGCAATATCAATTTCAACACGCCCATTGTGACCATGCAGATGGCGGCATTTCCCCTCATAGTTGAGAAGCCGATGCCCGTAGCAAAAATCAATCACCTTTGTAACGACGTAGGGCTTGCCCTGAGCGGAGCCTGCCCTGAGCTTTGCCGAAGGGTCGAAGGGCCTAGGCATGTTTTTTTTCTCCATTTAGTGTTACAACACTTCCTGTAGCACAATCAGCCTCTATCAGAAAAACCGCTGCGTTGGCAACCTCCTGAAAATTTTGATCGGGAATCCGACCGGGAGCAATCGCATTGACTTGAACGTAAGGAGCTAATTCTAAAGCCAATGCCTTTGTTAATGTCATCAAGCCACCCTTTGAAACCAAGTAAGAAGAATAATTTTTGTAAGGTTTCTCTATCGCAGCATCCGTAATATTAATGATTTTGCCTGTCTTAAGGGAAAACATGGAACGAGCGACCCTTTGAGAAAGCAAAAAGGGCGCCTTGAGGTTGATGTTCATGTGGCGATCCCAATTAGACTCAGTGACTTCCAAAAATGGGGTTTTTTCAAAAATGGAGGCATTGTTGATCAAAATTTGAATGGGGCCTAGTTTTTTCTCAACTTCATCCACCAATTTTTCAATTTCGGATGTCTTATTTAAATCGGCTTGAAAAATATTTGTGCCAGTGGCACGAGCCTCTTTTTCAGAAGTATTATAATGAATGGCCACCTTGGCACCCCTTTCGGCCAAGGCCAAACTGATTGCCCTGCCAATCCTTACGGCCCCTCCCGTCACCAAAGCCACTTTTCCTTTGATTTCCACAGGCGCAGAGGCTACGACAAGGCCTACAGGGGGTCAAGAAATTTCCATGAAGATTGCAAAGTTTAATGGACAACCCGAGATTTATTATTCGATCCAGGGCGAAGGGAAAAATTCGGGGCGCCCAAGTGTTTTTGTCCGGCTCTCGCATTGCAACTTGAGCTGTATCTGGTGCGACACTCCATACACTTGGAACTGGGAAAAATTTAAAATGAGAGAAGAAATGATGGAGATGCCGGTTCAAGAAGTGGCTAGTGAAATTAAAAAATATTCTTGCAAGCATGTTGTCTTAACCGGCGGAGAGCCCATGTTACAGCAAAAAGAATTAATAGAATTCATGCGGTTTCTGACAGGGAAAAATTATTTTTTTGAAGTTGAAACCAATGCGACATTGATCCCAACACCGGAATTCAATCTATTCGTTAACCAATACAATTGTTCTCCAAAATTGGCTAATTCTGAAAATTCTTTAAATCTTAGGGAAGAAAAAGGAGCGTTGGAATTTTTTTCAAAAAGTCCAAAGGCGTTTTTTAAATTTGTGATTGTTTTCCCCCAGGATCTTCAAGAGGTTTGCCAGCTCACAGATCGCTACAAAATCCCCAAAGAAAAAATCTACTTGATGTCAGAGGGGACTACTTCGGAAGAATTAAAAGAAAGGCAGCGATGGCTGGCAGGCCTATGTAAGGAAACAGGATTTCTGTTGACAGACCGCTTGCAGATTCATATTCATGGCCCGAAACGAGGGGTTTAAGTTTATGGAAAATCTTGTAAAAGGCATCTTGCTGGAAATGGGGGAAAATCCCAACCGCGAAGGTCTGCTCAAAACGCCGGAACGGGTCAAGCAGATGTATCAATACCTCACCAAGGGCTATCAAGAAGATCCAAAAAAACTAATCAATGACGCTATCTATGAACAAAAATATGATGAGATGATTTTGGTCAAAGATATTGAAGTCTACAGCCTGTGCGAACATCATATGTTACCTTTTTTTGGGAAAGCGCATGTGGCCTATATCCCCAACGGAAAAATTATTGGATTGAGCAAAGTCCCCAGGCTAGTTGACATGTTTGCCAGACGCTTGCAGGTTCAAGAAAGACTCACGGTCGAAATTGCGCAAGTCATTAATGAAAATCTTCGTCCCAAAGGAGTGGCCGTGGTGATTGAAGCACAACATCTGTGTATGCAGATGCGTGGCGTTGAAAAACAAAACTCAGTTGCAGTCACTTCCGAAATGCTCGGCTGTTTTCGAACGGACTCCAAAACGAGAGAAGAATTTATGGATTTGATTAGGCGCTAATTTCAGAAAATTCCTTTTTTACATAAAATGCCGAAAGCATTATCTTTAGTTTTAGCCAGATGAACTATTTCGAGACCGTTTTTGTTAAAAATCCTCTCAACAACCTTTTCATTGCTTGGTTTGAATGATTTTAGAAGAATTACTGTATCGCCATCGGCGAGCTTATAGGAAACAATGATTTGCTGGAGATTGTCATCGTAATAAGTTGGAAGAAACTGACCGAAATCATTTTTGACGGCGCCCACAGATTTTGCATATTTTATTCCATGAATCAAAAATTCACGAACTGTTGTTTTATCATATTCCAAGCAGATTGATTGTACATCGTTCGTAGCCACGCCATCTATTGAAAAAACGGCGTAGTCACTTTTTCCTAAAGCATCCGATATATATTTTAAAACATTGTGATTTGAGAAGAGCGTTCCTTCACCACTTGCTGCAATAATATTGATGGCTCTGTGGTGTGAACTAATTTTATTACAAACATGTTTGATATTTCCTTTCAATTCTAAATCCGTTTGAAAAAATAGCGAATAGGTTACTTTCTTTGAAAGATACTCAGAGTAATTTTTCCTAAGAATTTCAAGAAGCTCTTTACTTATATCTACTCCAATATAAGTATCTTTCTTCTTCAATTTGAACATTGCAGTGAATACCGGTATTTCAATCCCATTGCCACTTCCAAGATGGATAAAATTAATCGGTTCATTGTCGAAATCAATTGATTGATTAAGATAGGCGGAAATTTCTTTAAGGGCGTTGATTTCACGATTACCAACCAAAAAATCAGTATTTTGCCTCATTGTATCCCATGCTTGAGCGCCTTTTTCCAAATAAGCGAATTTAAGCAGTGATTGGCACTCATTTATTATTTTGGAAATGATGTTTTTAATTTCCTTCTTATTAGGAATAGTGCCGACAATTTCGATTTGAGGGGTGCTGATCATATGCTGAATAACATTAGTATAAAGACCTTCTCAATTCCAAACCAAAAAGTAATGGCATCATTTTAACAAGCCCTAATTCTTATTCCACCCGCTTCAAATCCGTCTGTCCCTGCCCAATATCCGTCATCTTCTAGGTCTGATCTGCAATATAACATTAAAAGGGATGGCATAAGCTTTGCTATAGTGAAGAATGGGAGTTTTGAAAAAAACATTGCACTTTCATATCATTTTAATATAATATTTATGTACATTTGGGATGAGAGGAAAAGCCAGCAAAATAAACAAAAACATGGTATTTCCTTTGAAGAAGCAAAAGAGTTTATTTTCGAACAAAGAAATGTTCTCGCTGTTGATGTGGCCTATGACAAGGGTGAACCGAGACATGCAGTGATTGGAAAATACCAGGGCAAGTATTACGTTGGGATCTTCACCCTCACAAAGAATGGTGAGATCCGAATCATTTCAGTACGGAGAGCGCGAAATGAAGAAACAAAACAGGCAAAAGAAAAAGGGCTTTGACAAAACCTTTGATAAAGGTGAGGCGGCTGTTGATTTTTCTGAAGGTGCCTTGACAGAGGGCTTGAGCAAAGTTGTTAAACTCCCGCCCATGACCATTCCTTCCTGGCTGGCTCTAGAAATTGAAAAAATCTCTAAGACCCAAGCTAATTCGAGAGCTGCTGTGATTCGTCAACTGTTGGTAGAGGCGATCCGAGCCAAAAAACATGCAGCTTAAAAGGAGGTTTTATGGCAAATAAAGAAATTATGGAAGGAGATGCAGCACCCGATTTTAAATTACCCGCGAATAATGGGGGAGAGGTCAGCCTAACTAGTCTTAAAGGGAAATGGGTCGTTCTTTATTTTTATCCAAAAGACGATACCCCTGGCTGTACAAGAGAGGCTTGTAATTTCCGCGACACCAAAACAAAATGGACCAAAAAAGGAGCAGTGGTTTTAGGGGTCAGTAAAGACAATGCTGCCTCTCACCAAAAATTCATCGATAAATATAATCTCAATTTTCTTTTACTCTCCGACATCGATGGGAAAGTGATCGAAAAATATGGGGCCTTCAAAAAGAAAAGCATGTTCGGAAAAACATTTTTAGGAATTAACCGCTCTACTTTTTTAATCAACCCCGAAGGAAAAATCCAAAAAATTTGGCGCAGCGTCAAAGTCGACGGGCATGAAGAAGAGGTGTTAAAGGAAATTGGCGGTTGAGTTTCCTATCCGTACTTCCTTAAGACTTAAAGAGGCATAACGAATATAACCTAGTGCAATAGGACTGCTGAATTTCGGTGAAAAGCAGCTTGAAGTGACGGTCCCAATTTCTTGGCCATCTTCTGAAAAAATCTTTTCTCCCCTTTGTGGGATTTTATCACCTTCCAATTTCAATGATCTTAACTGTTTTCCAACATGTCCTCGGTGCTCCAACCTTGCAATCACCTCTTGACCCACATAACAACCTTTGTTGAAGCTCAGCGCCGTATAGAGATTAGCTTCCTGCGGAATCGTATTTTCATCCATATCAACACCAAACAAGGGCGTGGCCGATTCGATGCGAAGGACTTCTTGGGTTTCTGGATCCAACTCTGGAACGTTCAGTTTTGATTTTAAACTGGGTAGTTGATCACGAGCCACCCACATTTCAAACGCCGGCAAACCCCACATTGTTTTTCGAATCATCCAAATTTTAAACCCCTCCCACTCCACGAAATCGTAATCATAATTTGCACGGAGAGAAAGAGTCGGGTCCTGCCCCTCCGTGTTGCCATGGGGGCCCCTAACAAAACCCCATGGCCAACACTGCGGGTCACCCAACCCTTTCTCTCCATTCACTTTGGGTCCAATCACCGCACAAGTCCCCCATTTGTCTGTCTGATCAAACAATTCCACTTTTTGAAAAATGATATATTTTTTGAGCGTTTCTAAAAGAGTCAGTTTGAGTTTCGAGCTACAATCAATCCCAAAATAGTTTTCGCTGCGCCCGCCAGGTTGTAGTGGAGGGCAGTTATAACAAAATAAGTCGGCAATCATTTTCCCTTTGGGTGTGCAAAGACAGGAGTAGCAACCTGTTTTGGGCTGGAGAGTCTGAATATTGTTGGTGAGAATGCCGTTTAAAAATTTTTTAGAATCGCCCCCCTTCACTTCAACCCAACAACGATCAGATAGATCCACAAGACCCATATTTTGTGTAACTTGATTGTATATTTCTGAATGCATGTTCAAAAAAAATTAAAAAGTGGCGGGTGGCCCGGAGTGTTTGTTGTGGGGTTTAGTTAGGGGCCCCCACAAAAACACGGAGGGACAGGACCCGTTACTTTTTACTCCACTCATATCCTTGTTTTCTACACTGTTTTCCGTTAAATCGTCAACGTTCATGAATCCCTATCTTTCTTTGCGTCTCTTCTATCTTTTTTATTTCGCTATCATCGGTGTGTTGACTCCTTACTTTCCAGTTTTTCTAAAAGAACAGGGTTTAAGAGCATCACAAATTGGTCTTGTGATGGCGGCTTGGCCGGTTGCTAAACTGGTCGGCCCCATTTTTATGTCCAACCTTGCTGATCGTCTTAACAAACGGCTCTTCTTTATCCAAATGGGAGCCCTTTTTTGTGCCATAACCTATCTCGGTTTTTTTAAAGCCAGTGGTGTTTGGAGTTTTTTGTTGGTCATGTTTATTTTTTCCTTTTTTCGAATGAATATTTTGCCCTTGGGAGAAGCTATCGCCATGGAATATTGTGAGCATCATCAAAAAGAATATGGAAAGATCCGCTATTGGGGTTCTGTCGGTTTTATCGCCGCCTCATTTTTATTCGGCTGGTTGATTGATTATTTTTCGATTCACATCGTTCTTTGGGGAATGTTGGTAATTGCCATCTTGCAATGGACATCCACTTTTTCTCTTCCCCCCACTCACAACCCCGCACAAAAAAAAGAGTACAGCTTGAAACCTTTTTGGAACAAAGCGATCATCGGATTCTTGATCAATAGCGTTTTTCGAGTCGTTTCGTTTGGGATCTACTACACTTTTTTTAGCATCTGGATGCACTCCCGCGGATATTCTTCCAGTGTGATTGGGTTTTGCTGGGCCATAGCGGTGCTAAGCGAGGTTTTTGTCATGATCTGGTTTACCCAGCTGACAAAACGTTTTAGTTTGAAAGAAATCATGGGATGGAGTTTGGTCCTCACAGTTTTGCGCTGGTTAATTTTGGGATCAACCGCTTGGCTTCCCGCCATTTTGTTTTCGCAACTGTTACATGCCTTCACTTTTGGGGCTTATCATTTGGCGGCGATTTCTTATATGTATCAGCACACCCCTTCGCATTTACGCTCCACCGGTCAGGCTATCTATACCAGTGTTAGTTTTGGACTGGGGAGTGCCATTGGTTTTTGGGGACTCTCTTATTTAAAAGAATATTTTAGTTTTGAAACGATGTTTTTGATTTGCGCAGGCATTGCGGCACTGGGTCTTCCTTTTACAAAATGGTTCAAAGAGCAGAAAGGGATGCCCTCCCCCATCGTCGGGATGGCTGCTGATCAGACTTAAAAGGACCCGCAACTTTTTTATCATCTTTTAAAAAGTTCTTAAGCGCTCGACCGGTTTTCCTGTCATCAGGTGAGATTCTATAATTTCGTGGACATCTTCGAGAGTGACTTTGCCATACCAAACCCCTTCGGGATAAACCACCATCGAGACTCCCTTGGAACATTGATCAAGGCACCCCGCTTTGTTGACACGGATTTTTCCAGCCAAACCTCTCTTTTTGATTTCTTCCTTCATCGCATCCACAATGGCCTCCGAGCCTTTGGCCGCACAACATTCTTTGCCAGGATCGCGTTTGTTGATGCAAATGAAGATATGTTTTTCAAATCGCATGTAACATAGTTAGCATCAGCTTTAGCAGACGTCAACAAAGGGAAAATCACCAATAACCAAAATCCAAGTTCCAGATAAATTCCAATTACCAAACACCGGTAACCAAACATTGTTTCATTAATTGGTTATTGGGCATTGGTTATTGTTTGGTGTTTGAAATTTGGTGATTGGTTATTTGGCTTCTTTTACTTTTAAGATTCAGTTTCTTTCATTATTGGTAATTGATTATTGGTGATTATTTGGTTATTGGTAGTTGGTGATTGGTAATTAAACGATGAGTCAATATATTTTATCGATCGATCAAGGCACTACAAGTACTCGAACCTTTCTTATCGATCACGATTTAAATGTCAAAGGAACTGCTCAGAAAGAATTCAAACAGCATTACCCAAAACCGGGTTGGGTAGAGCACAACCCTGAAGAAATTTGGGCCTCAACGCTTCAAACGATCAAAGAGGCATTGGCAAAGTCTAAAGTCGATCCAAAAAATATTGCAGGCATTGGCATTACCAATCAGCGCGAGACGACTATTCTATGGGACCGCAAAACGGGAAAGCCAGTTTATAACGCTATTGTCTGGCAAGATCGCCGCACATCGGAGCGTTGCCGCGAGTTAAAAGAAAAAAATCTGGAAGGGATAGTTCGTGAAAAAACAGGTTTGGTTTTGGATCCTTATTTTTCGGGGACCAAAATTGAGTGGCTCTTGAAAAATACTCAAGCAACGGGTGATTTAGCTTTTGGAACCATCGATACTTTTCTTCTCTGGCGCTTAACTGGAGGAAAAGTTCACGCAACGGATGCCACAAATGCCAGCCGCACACTCTTGATGAATCTCAAAACTTTAAACTGGGATCCGGAAATTTTGGAACTCTTTAAAATTTCTTCCAGTCTTTTGCCAAAAATTGATTCGTGCTCTGAAATTTATGGAACGACAAAAGGTCTTGAAGTACTGCCTGACGGAATCCCCATTGCCGGCATGGCAGGCGATCAGCAAGCAGCCTTGATTGGCCAGGCTTGTTTTGAAACAGGGGAGGCCAAGTGCACTTATGGAACCGGTTCTTTTATTTTGATGAACATTGGGAAAGAACCGAGGCCTTCTCATCATGGCTTGATCACGACACTGGCTTACAAAATAAAAGATAATGTGGCTTATGCTTTCGAGGGCTCTGCTTTTATTGCCGGCGCCGCTGTTCAATGGCTCAGAGATGGCCTAAAAATTATTCAAAAATCCTCGGATGTTGAAGAATTAGCTTCACAGGTTCCAGATAGCGGTGGCGTTGTTTTTGTACCAGCATTGGTTGGACTTGGTGCGCCTCATTGGAAGCCAGAAGCAAGAGGAGTCATTACAGGAATTGATCGTTCAACAACGGCCGCCCACATTGCCAGGGCAACTCTGGAAGGAATTGCTTTTTGCCAATCAGACATTTTACAAGCGATGACCAGCGATGTTGGAAAATCACTCACTGTTTTAAAAGTGGATGGCGGAGCTTCAGCAAATAATTTATTGATGCAGTTTCAATCGGATATTTTGCAAGTTCCAATTTCCAGACCCAAGATGTTAGAAACAACCGTTTTGGGAGCCGCATTTTTAGCAGGGCTGGCGGTTGGACTCTGGAAAGATTTGAATGATATTAAGAAAAGTTGGAAGGAAGATAAGAAATTTTCCCCGCAAATTTCAAAAGAAAAAGCTCAGGAAAAAATCAAGTTGTGGCAAATGGCTATTTCACACCTTCGGGATTAAACCTGGCTAGCAAACGATAATAAAGCCATGTCAAAGCACGATTCCTTCTGGCAGCATTTTTTATTCTCGAGATGTCGTCTTCTCTAAAAAGATCTGGTTGGTTTGTATTAAGGGCTCGTAAAACAACTGCCGATTGACCACAGCCTTTTTCGGCCATGATTAACAAACGCTCAAAATCGCCTCGTTCAAGCGTTTGTCCTCTTTCAACTGCCCGCACCAATTGAAAACCAGCTTTTCTGTCGCCTTCTCCCATTTTTGAAATGATCTCTTTCACATCAATAGGTTCTCGCTTCACGGCATCTTTTGGGGCAATCTCTGTAGCCCTTCCTCCACGAACAATAGCAGAGATCTGGGCAAAGATTTCATTTTTACTCAGACCTGCAGGGTTCCTAGCAGTAAGTTCTTCCGTAAAATGAACAACTCTTGAAGCATCGCCTAAAGTGAAAGGCCCTTCGGCTTCTTGCGCAGCAGCAATTCCTAAGAGGATGGCCTCTTCTAAAGGACTAACAGAGACAGCGACTGAACCAGCTACAGTTAGTGGTGGCATTTCAATTTCTCCTTTTCATTTTTTAGAAAGCGAGCCGCATAATCCATACATATTTTTTCAAGTCAAGGTGTTTTGCGTCACGCTTCTACTATAGTTATCCTTTTCGCGCTATCGCGCTTCAAGGACTTCGTCGGCCACCCGCTTCGCGGGTTCCCGGCCTCGGTCGTCGGCTATACTACATTTATCTGTAATTTTTGGGAAAAGTTGCTTGACAAAACCAACAAAATTCCAGATAAGAACAAAAGGCAAAAAAACTATACAATTCATATATTTGTAACGTTCACCATCCACGCTAAAGAAATGCAAAAAAGCAGTTCCGACGAATGTCATTAGAAATCTTCATTAAGAAAAAGGGTGAAGAAATCGGCTTTGACAAAGTAGCTTTTGCCAGAGCCGATTCCTATTTAGAGCACAATGCCCTTCAAAATTGGCTGGCCCAGGGTTGCCATGGCGACATGAACTACATGGAGAAAAACAAAACTAAACGGATGAACCCCAAAGAAGTCATGCCGGAGGCCAAATCTGTCATCACTTGCGCGCTCAATTATAATACAGATTACCCTTACTCAATTGATTGCAAAAATCCCAACAAAGGCTGGATTGCAAGATACGCATGGGGAGAAGATTATCATATTATTATAGAGGAGATGCTCAAGTCTCTTCAGAAAGCTGTATTACAGTTGGAGCCAGGCACCAACTGTAAGATTTATGTCGATACAGGGCCAGTGATGGAGAGAGTTTTTGCAAAACATGCCGGTGTGGGATGGATTGGGAAAAATACCTGTATCATTGATCCAAAAATTGGTTCGTGGCTTTTTTTAGGGATTATTTTGACAAATTTGGAACTCAAAGAAGACCCCGTCATTCCCGATCATTGCGGCAAATGCACCGTCTGCATTGATGCCTGTCCAACACAAGCAATTACACAGCCATATAAAATTGATGCGCGCCGTTGTATTTCTTATCTAACCATTGAACATAAGGGAGAAATCGAACCAGAGTTGGCTCGAAAAATGGGGAACAATATTTTTGGTTGCGACATCTGCCAAGATGTCTGCCCATGGAACAAAAAAGCCCCTAAAACAGAATTGCCGGCTTTTCAACCACGAAATGGTTTTTTCAATCCAGACCTGAAAGAACTTCGCCAAAAAGTATTAGAAAATTATCCACAAGATTTTAAAAACTCCCCCTTGAAACGCCCTAAAAGAGACGGGCTGATAAGGAACATCGAAATCGCTTCTAACAATGCCCTGATGATATAAATCATGTTTGCAGAGTAATTGAATTGAGAGTAAAAGGGATGACATGCGGCGGGGAGAAGGAAAAGTTCTTGGCTTCATCGTTTTTGCGGTCTCCATTATTCTTTTCGCGCCGACCACTTTCGCCGCACCGAAATCCAAAACCAGAAAAACTGAAAAAAAAGAGCCCCTAGCCGCCTCCGCAATGGTTGGCGATTCGGTCTGCCAAAACTGCCACGAGGATCAACTTGCAAAATTTAATAAAACCTTGATGGCAAAATACCTCTATTCAAAAACAAAATCCGGAAAAGAAACCTTTGCTTGTGAAACATGCCACGGCCCCGGCAGGGCCCATTCCGAAGCGGGCGGGGGTAGGGGAGTCGGTAATTTGATCACCTTTGGCAAAGGGGCTACCACGCCGGCGGAAAAGCAAAACGCCGTCTGCCTGCAATGCCACAGTGGAAATGACAGGTTTTTTTGGAATGGAAGCCCTCACGATTCCAAAGAGGTTGCCTGCACCAGCTGTCACAAAGTGATGGAAAATGCCACCGAACGTTTCCAACTTTCCAAGTCCAGTGAGATTGAAACCTGCGGACAATGCCACCAGCAAAAAAGGGCCCAACGGATGCGCTATTCCCACATGCCCCTTCGGGAAAACAAGATGAAGTGCACCAGTTGCCACAGCCCTCACGGATCGGTATCGGATAAATTGCTAAAAGGAAATTCAATCAATGAAATGTGCTACTCTTGCCACGCAGAAAAACGTGGGCCGTTCCTCTGGGAACATGCCCCCGTTGCCGAAAGTTGCACGAACTGCCACGACCCCCATGGAAGCAACAATGAAAGAATGCTAACGCTGCCAAAGCCAAGGTTGTGCCAACAGTGCCACGTTGAAAGTGGACACCCAACCACCCCACAAAGATTAACTGCGACTCGTTACTTATCTGATCAAGCTTGCAACAACTGTCATTATGATGTGCACGGCAGCAATCACCCGTCGGGCAAGGCCTTTACGCGGTAGGAGGATCTATGCAACGTGGGAGAATACTATTTTCAACTCTTGCAGGTTGCATTGCCCTTCTACACATTGCCGCTAATAGTTACGCCGAGACCAAATTGTTTGGCTTTAAAACAGATGGTGAACTCTCGGCAGGGGGCCGAGCTTATTTGGAAGAACTCCCCTATCAATTTGAAAAGGCGAAGCTCGAAGAATACCGCGATCTGAGACAGCAATTCTTTTTGGACAAATTCCGCCTCGGCCTGGAAAGCGAAGACAAGCCCACTCTTTTCGAAATTGGGGGATCACTGGCAGGCCAACGTGATCAAAACTTTTTCTTAAAAACCACCCAACTTGGAACCTATAACTTCGAGTTTGAATGGGACCAAATGCCGCATCTCTATTCAACGAGCGGTCAAATGTTGGGAACAACAATAAGTCCCGGCGTTTATACCTTGGCAAGCCCTCGACCAACCGGGGCTCAATTTAACGCGGCGCCCTTCATCGATCGAATCGCCGCTCAATGGAATACAGCACGCTTTCAAATTTCTTACCAGCCTAGTGATGAGTGGGATCTTTCATGGAAATATAATTGGATCATGAAGGGAGGGGAGCGCCCGCTCGGTATGGCATTTGGAACTCCCGGAAGCAATTTTCGCGAAGTTTTGGAACCGGTGGAACATGATATCCATGATTTCCAGTTCACATCCCGATATGCAAAAGAAAAATACCAGCTTCAGTTCAACTACAACCTTTCTCTTTTCGAAAACAGCCTGAATTCGGTCACTTCAGACAACCCCGCTTCGGCAACCGATGGGGCCTTTGCTGCCACAGCAACCGGTGGCTCCAGCACTCCAAGCAGGGGGCGAACAGCGCTGGCACCGGACAATGTGGCTCACACCTGGAGCCTTGCGGGTAGCATTCAACTACCTCACAAAACACGTATCAATAGTTCCTTTTCCTACAGCTGGCGGATTCAAAATCAGATTTTTATCCCTCATACCATCAACCCAAACATCCCTACGGCAAATTTGACGCTGCCCCAATCCGCACTGGAAGGAGAGGTGGGTGTCTTGTCTTATAATTTTAATCTGACCAGTAAACCCCTTGATAAGCTGACGCTGACCACAAAATACCGTTTTTATCGCTTCGACGATGACAGCAGCACAATTATTTTTCCTGCATATGTGGAGGATGATCGAGTATTAGTAAACGGCAATCTCACCGCAGAGAGATATTCCTTCGATAAACACAAGGCTTCATTCGACGCCCGTTGGCAATTGTTAAAGCCGCTCGCATTGACAGCGGGAATGGATTGGGAACGCTGGGATCGTGGCTCTCATCGTGAAGCCCGAGAGACCGATGAGTATACGCCGAGGATATCTCTAGATTTAAAACCGAGTCATCGAGTACTTTTCAGGGCCACCTACTCTCCTTCCATTAAAGTAATTGATAATTATATTCCCCAATCTTCTCTGCAACATGTCTCCTTGCGCAAATTTGACGAAACCTCAAGGCAACGTCATAAAGTCGATTTTTTCACCCAACTTACTCCCTGGGATAATTTATCAACCAGCATCAATTTCAATTACAAAAACGACGATTATCAAGATTCCACATTTGGATTGCAAGATTCTGAGAGCTGGTCTGTCGGAACAGATCTCTCTTGGAGTCCGACTGACCGACTGACATTGTTTGGAAACTACACAAGAGAAGAATATTTTTCCAAACAAGCCTCCCGCTCCAGAGCAACGGGAATTTTGGAAAACACTGCCTATGATTGGGTTGCAAAAACGAAAGATATTATTGATACCGCCAGAGTGGGATTTGATATCGCATTGATACGCAACAAACTAAATTTGAGTGCCAACTGGGACATTTCCCGTCAATCAACCAAGATGGATGCCTTCAACCCACAAACTCCAACGGGCGGCACAGCCGCTCAAAACACTACGGCAACGGCCAATGACTTTCCTGCCATCAAAAGCACGCTCAACCGTTTTGAATCCTATCTAAAGTATCGGTTTGGCAAGGCGTGGACCGCCAAGTTTGCCTATCTCCTTGAAGACTTTGACAGAGACGATTTTCGCACCGACGGCCTGGTACCAACAACAGGAAGTGATATCGTCCTGGGCAGCGCCCCTCTCGATTACACAGCCCACATCGTTGTCGCCACATTGGGCTATCAATTCTGACCGGAAAGCCATTTTAAAGCCATCCTAGGCTCAGCCAAAAGAGCCAGCAAAAAAATAAGCCAGACCCCTTGACGATCGCAGTATAAGAAGTTATCTTACAACCTGCTTATGGATACTGGCGAAAAGAAAAAAATGTCGGTTCACTACTTCCGCAAGGCTTATGAGGCCCAAACTCACGGAGATTTGGGGGAGGCGATCGAGCTTTATCAAAAATCAATCGACACCTTTCCCACACCAGAGGCGCTAACCTTTTTAGGCTGGGCCCTTTCCTTTTTGGGAAAATATGATGAAGCGATCTCTTTTTGCAAAAAGGCAATCGACCTAGATCCCGATTTTGGCAATCCCTACAATGATATCGGTGCTTATTTTATTGAATTGGGCAAATTCGATGATGCCATCCCCTTTTTGGAAAAGGCCACCAAAGCCAGCCGCTATGACACCTATTGTTTTCCTCATTACAATCTGGGTCGCGTTTGGGAAAAAAAGGGGATGATTATTAAGGCAAAGCAAGCCTTCCAAAGGGCCCTAGAGGAAAATCCGGAATATATGTTGGCTGTCGAGTCGCTAGAACGCTTGAAATACGCCCTCAACTAAGCTACACTTTTGATCAAGGAGAGATCGTTATGGAAAACGCAGAACTAGTCAGTTTAAGTCCAAAAGCGGTGGAAAAAATTAAAGAATATTCGGAGAAAATGCCGGAGGCTAAAGGGAAACAATTTCGTGTCTATGTTCAAGGTGGCGGCTGCTCCGGATTTTCTTACGGCTTTATGTTCGACGATCAAAGAGACGGCGACAATATCATTCAAGCCAGTGGCGTTACCTGTTTGATCGATTCTCAAAGTTTGATGCTCATTAAAGGGGCGACGGTTGACTTCGTCGAAGGGATGACGGGTGCTGGCTTTGCGGTTGAAAACCCCAACGCCAAAACCTCTTGCGGCTGCGGCTCTTCGTTTAGTGTTTAGAAATTCGAGGTTTTATAATGCAACGTGGTTTTATTGTCTTGCTTCTTATATGTGTTGCGGGTTGCAGTAGCTATTTTACCCCCTATCACTCTGAAACAGCCCCCTCTCTCGAGAGTGGGATTTTGCTTGCGGGAACAATCATCATTGATTCAAAACTTCATAAAAAAATCCAACCAAGCGACACCCTTTATATCATTGCTAAAAAGGGAGATGGAATGCCTCCTTTGGCAGTCAAAAAAATGGCCGTCGGGGCATTTCCCCTAAAATTTGAGTTGGGGTCTCAGGATATCATGATGCACGGGGCCTCTTTAGAAGGGGATGTTATTCTAGTTGCCCGCATTGACCAGGACGGGATGGCTGGCCCTCCACAAAAGGGAGATCTAGAGGGGAGAACAGCAAAGCCGATTTCTATCGGTGACCAATCTATTGAAATAAAAATCGATAAAAGTTTTTAATTCCCCAATTCATACACTATCCACTCCGAAAAGGTTTCCGGACCTCGATGTTTTGGGAGATCTTCATCCCAAAGGGCAAATGAGGCATAACCCAATTGGGGAATGGGGGCATCCTCATTTTCTGCCGGTCGGAGCGTCCTTCTAAAAATCACATGCCAACTCCCCTGATAATATACCCCTTTGCCGGTCACATTTTGTCTCATCAAATCTTGAGGTTTCAACTGTCCGACACCACCTGCATTGAAGTCTTTGAAGGAACCCGCCTTCCATTCCCAAATGTTTACTTTTTTGGAGGCACTTCCCATGCCAAGATAAGGTAACTCGATAGGATTGGTTATTGTATCCATTGGGAGCTGAATCGCGGCGGCGTCACTTTGATTAGGATCCACATTCATCCGATCATCTTCCCACTGGATATAGAACGCAATCTCTTTGTCATTATGCAGGGCTTTTATGGTAAGCCATTCCGTCGCTTCGGGTTCATGCCATAGATGTTTTAGAAAAACGGGGATGCTGGAAGTTTTTTCCCATGCCTCATCTTCATAATCTAAAGGAATTTCTCCGTTTATTTTGGTAACGGGGAGCAAATTCCTTTTTGGACTGGAAGGATCATATCCCTCCGGGAGGGGCCTTTGAATAGATTTTAGGTAATGGACGAGTGACCACATCTGTTCTTTTGAAAAGGTGTGTTCATAGCCAGGCATCGGCGTCCCGGGAATTCCTATCATGAGGGTGCGGTAAATATCCCTGGTGGTATTTCCCCATTTCAAAGGGCCACGAGTCAAATCCCTTGGCGCAATCCTGTCTCCCCAAACATCTTTTAAAACAATAGCTCCCGGTCCGTCTCCTTTTCCTTGAAGACCGTGGCAAGCGACACAACCGCTTTTTTCGTAAAGTTCCCGTCCCGACTGAATCGATTCGGGCGTCTTCTTGGGCTCTTCAGGGGTGTCCACAGAAGGACCCGCTTTCTCATTGGCCAATCTTGGATTGAAGGATTTTAAGTATGACAAAATTGATCGCCAATCCTCCATGCTCAGCAAGTCCCAGCCGGGCATTGATGTGCCGGGGATCCCAAGTTTCATGGTCTGCAACAAATCGAGATCGGCAGGAACGGCCCCCCTTGTCCTGCGGTATTTAAAGATGCCTGAAGTAAAATCCCTCGGCTTTGGCCATAAAAATTCGGCGATAGGCCCCTTGCCGTCTCCTTTGGAACCGTGGCATGAAGCACAATGAACTTCATAAAGATGTTTTCCCTGAGTTGTTGAAACCTCTCGGCTTGTGTCTCTGCAAGCTCTTTGCTGGCAAGAGAGTGATAGAGCAAGCAAAATAAAAAAAACTCTTTTCACTATTTTCCTCGTTTCTGGGCTGCAAGGTAACTGGCCAAGTTTTCAATATCTTGAGTTTCAAGGATTGATCCAAATTCCGGCATGGCGGCATCCGGGTTTAACAATTGAGGATTTTGAATATAGGCCCGAATCCATTCGGCTACCCTGAAGTTTCCGATGCCACTCAAGTCGGGACCCACGTCGCCACCCTCTCCTTTCAACCGATGACAGGTTTGACAATTCTCCTGGTATATTTTTGCAAGTCTTGCCGTGAAAATACCACTCCCCCCAACATCCCTCAAGTATGCAATGAGGGCGTAAATCTCTTCATTCAAGAGATTCAACTCCGGCATGGCGGAACCTGGAGTCGCTTCACGAGGCTTACGAAAATGAACCTCCAACCATTCATCCGATCTGGAAGAAACGGTCAACGATAAATCGGGCCCAACAGTCCCCCCTTCACCCCGAATCTGGTGACAATAAGAGCAATGCAAATCGGCATAAATTTTCTTCCCGTGAAGCACCATCGGATTTTTTTCGATTTGGGGATTCACCAAGGGGGATTTCCATCCCTGATAAGAGAGTAAAAGGATATAACCTACCGCAAGAAGACCGGCTGTCATCCAAACGGGTCTTGCAAAGGGGTGTCTTTTTGTCCCTCGATCCAAAAAAGGAAGAAGCAGCAAAAAAAGGATCAGGATAGTGGGCAAGACTACCGCGGCGAGATACTCCAAGTTTCCTGGAAAAAGTTTGAGCATTTGAAACAAAAAGAGAAAATACCACTCGGGCCTGGGGTTATAAGAGGCATCGGTCGGATCTGCGGGATCTTCCAAGTCGGCCCCAAAATAAATGCTTAGGAAAAAAAGAATTCCAATGACTGTCGTAATCATCACTAAATCTTTAAAAATACTGTGGGGATAAAACGATTTCCCTTTCGCCTTCAGACTTTCGTAATCGGGCGGTTCAGAGCCCGGAGGATGGGGGGGAGCAGAAATCCCATGATAAACCACCAAGAAAAGATGGGTACCGATGAGAAGGGCCATAAAGGTTGGCAAAACAAGGACATGAAGGGCATAAAACCTTGTGAGTGTCATCGCCCCTAATTCCTCACCACCTTTGAATATCTTAGCGATCCAGAGACCCAAAAACGGTGCCTGCTTGGAGATGTTGATCCCGACGGCCGTGGCCCAATAAGCCTTTTGATCCCAAGGAAGAAGGTATCCTGTAAACCCCAAACCGAAGGCAGCTAGAAGCAAAAAGATACCCACAATCCAAGTTAGCTCCCTTGGAGATTTGTGCGAACCCATGCAGAAGGTTCGAAGCAGGTGCAAAACCAAAAGGATGATCATTGCGGAGGCGCCCCATTTATGGAGCCCGCGGATCAACCCCCCTAATGGAACCTCTGTCATGATGTAGCGAATCGATTCGTAGGCATGATCCGGAGAGGGCGAATAATTCATTCCCAAAAACATTCCGGTCAGGACTTGAAGCAAAAAGACGGCCAAGGTAGCCGACCCCAATGTGTAAGCCCAAGCCCAACGACCCGGGTTTGGAATTTTTCGATCCAAAAGTGTTTGTTTAACAGAAGACCAACCCAAACGATTACGAAGCCATTTGAAGGGGGATTCCATTTTCTAAACCTTTTCTTTTAGTGTGGGGAGCATCCAGAGTTTTCCCGCCTCCACCTTAACATCATAACGATCCAAGGGTCTCGGTGGTGGACCAGAGATAACTTGTCCATCAACGTCAAACACAGCAGCATGACAGGGACATAAAAACTTCTCTTTTGCCTCATCCCATCGATAAGGACAACCCAAATGGGTGCAGCGAGGATCAAACACCGTGAACTCTTTCCCATCCCTTGTGAGAACCCAAGCAGTGCGTTTTTCCTCAACCGTCATCCATCCATCTTTTCTTCTTTGGATGAATTCAATTTTTGTCGGTTTACCGACAGGGATTTTTTTGGTCTCCCCAAGCAAGACCCAATCTTCTATGTGTTTTTTCCATGCCGGCGACAAAAAGTAGGTTGCAATGGGCGCCAAAAGGGAAATCCCGACCACAGAACCCAAGCCATAAATTGCGAGTTCCAAAAATTTTCGGCGATCCATTGTCATGGTTTACGCAAAGATTCTCTGGCGTTCTTCAATTCTTTGAGCAATTTTTCGGACTCGCTCGACACAAAGACAACATCAAAAGAGTGCCATTTCCTTTGAATTTCTTGGTAGCGCCTCAAAAATTCTTCAGGGGTCTTCCCTTTGCGCAAGGCCAACTCTTTTTGATAAGAGCCCAAAGATTCCTTGATGGCACGGATGAGACTCAAGGCTTTGGCGGCCTGTGTCGGTTTTCCATGGCACAAAGAACAGGTCTTATCCAAATCGGAATAGGATAAAATGGTTGTGGCCATGGCTCCGTGGCAAGTAAGACAGTTGGGCCCCTTGCCCGTGCGCAAAAGCATTTTGTAATGAGCACTCGTTTCAAATTCTTTTAACTCTTCCGTGTGGCAAGTCCCACAAGTTGCCGGAACATTTTGGAAATAGATTTTCGAATTCTTATCTTTGGAAGACAAGACTCCTTGGTGGGCCTTGACAGGATCTGGTGTCTCTGCATTTCCCCCGTGACATGCTTCACAACCGACCCCTGATTTAGCGTGGATCGATTTTTCCCAATCCTTATAATTGTGCCCCAGGTACTTGGAGCCTTGCTGCTTGCGATGGCAATCAACACAAGAGTCATTCTTCGAAATCGCAGTTTGTGAAAAAAAGAAGAGAGAAAAACACAAACAAACTAAAAGGAAGGGTTTTCTCATTATTTTACAAATAATATATGATGCTTTTTTATTCAAGGATGGATTGAAAATGCAACCTGATGCAAATCAGCTTGTTATACGAAGATTTTATCGGTTACTTCCCTTTCCGATCAAACACCAAGGAGGACTTTTATGAAAACATTTCTTTCTTTTCTAGTAGTGGGGTTGCTCGGCGCTACCGCTCAAGCAGCCGGTGCAGATGGCGCAGCCCTTTTCAAGGCCAAGATGTGTGGGGCCTGCCACGCCGAAGGGAAAAAGGGGGGCGATCTCAAAAATTCCACATTGGATAAGGCGACCATGGTCCAGTTCCTGAAGGATCCCAAGGCCATGAGGCCAAAGACGACCAAGACCCCCGTAAAGGCAACGGATGAAGAATTGAGCGCCTTGGCCGATTATGTTATCAGTTTACGGAAATAATCGTCCCTTTAAACTATTAAGCTATGGCACTCAGGAAGATCCTTCTTGTTTTTGGGAGTGTCTTGTTGTGGACACTTCTCACCGGCGCTAACAAGACAGAGGACTGCCTGACATGCCATGAAGACAAGGCTCAATATAAAGAGTCTGTTCACGGGAAATATACCTGCTTTGAGTGCCATGCCGATCTGGCCAATGTGGCCCTGCCCCATGAAGCCGTCAAACCGGTTTCCTGTGTCCGCTGCCACACTCAAGTTGCCAATGTCTACCAACAAAGTTTGCACGGCAAAGCTGTCCAGGCGGGAGAAAAACTGGCACCCAAATGCCAAGACTGCCACGGAAGCCATGACATTAGTCTCGTCCGATCGCCCCATTCTAAAGTAGCCAAGTTTAACGTCCCCTTTGTGTGTGGTAGGTGTCACAAAGAGGGGAGCGAAGTCACCCAGACCTACGACATCCCCCAAGAAAAAATCCTGGAACACTATTCGGAAAGTATTCATGGCGAAGGGTTGTTCAAACAGGGATTGACAGTCACCGCTGTTTGCACCGATTGCCATACCGCTCACAACATTCGTTCCCATACCGATCCCCAATCCTCCATTTTCAGGGACAATGTTCCAAAAACCTGCCAGAAATGCCACGGACTCATCGAACGGGTTCACCGAAAGGTAATCCGGGGAGAATTGTGGGAAAGGGAACCCAACAAAGTTCCAATTTGTGTCGATTGTCACTCCCCGCACAAGATCCGCAAGGTTTTTTACGAACTCGGGATGGCGGATCATGACTGCCTGGAGTGTCATAGCAAACTTGATATTTCAACTACGCGTAATGGAAAAACGGTCTCTCTTTTTGTTGACGCAACGCAAGTGAAAGAATCCATTCACAACAAGGTGGCTTGTGCCCAGTGTCATACGGGTGTCTCTCCAGTGGAAAAAAGGCCCTGTGCAACGATTACCACCAAGGTCGATTGTTCGATTTGCCATGCGGAGCAAGTTCAAACCTATGTAACCAGCAAACATGGCCAACTCAGCTCTGAAGGAGATCCCAACGCCCCTGTTTGTCAGGACTGCCACTCTCCTCACTCCGCGAAAGGACATCGTGACCCTCAGTCCCCGACGTTTCCCACGAAAATACCTGAACTTTGTGGACAGTGCCACCGAGAAGGCAAGAAAGCAGCCATCCGTTATACTGGGGAAGAACGTCAGGTTGTGGAACACTATATGGAGAGTATTCACGGCAAAGGGTTGTTAAAAAGCGGCCTGGTCGTGACGGCCATGTGCACCAACTGCCATACCGCCCATCATGAACTTCCTGCGAGTGATCCTCAGTCCAGCGTTCACCATGACAATATTGCAAAGACTTGTGCCCAATGTCACAACGGAATTTATGAACAGTTTGTGAAAAGTGTTCATAGCCCAACCATCACCAAGACAGACAAAAAACTGCCGGTCTGCAGTGATTGCCACACCGCCCACACCATCAGCCGAACCGATGTAGAAGCTTTTAAACTGGAAATTATCAATCAGTGCGGTCAGTGCCATGAAGCGGTCGCCAAAACCTATTTTGAAACCTTCCATGGAAAGGTTTCAAAACTTGGCTACACCACCGTTGCGAAATGTTATGACTGCCATGGGGCCCACGATATTCTCCCCCCATGGGATCCCAAATCGAGGCTCTCGAGAGCCAACATCGTCAAGACCTGCGGTAAATGTCATGAAGGCTCCCACAGAAGGTTTGCCGGATACCTAACCCACGCCACACACCATGATCCCGACAAGTACCCGATTCTTTATTACACCTTTTGGTTTATGTCCTTCCTGCTGATCAGTGTCTTTATCTTTTTTGGTCTGCACACCCTCATGTGGTTGCCAAGATCGATTAAGGAAAGGAGGCGACGCAAAAAACTGGGGCTCGAATACTCCGGAAAACATGTCGTTCGTTTTAGCAAGCTGGAGCGAAGACTCCATGCCATGGTCATTATCAGTTTCTTAGGGCTCGTGATAACGGGAATGACACTTAAGTTTTCTTATGCGGGATGGGCCCAGTGGATTTCCAAAGTTTTGGGTGGGTTTGAGTCAACCGGTTATATCCACCGCATCTGTGCCATCGTCACCTTCTTTTATTTTAGCGCCCATCTGGTCGACCTCGTTCGAAAAAAGAGGAAACTGAAAAAAACCTGGAGAGAGTTTTTATTTGGCCCAGACTCGATGATTCCCATGAAGCGGGATTTGAAGGAGTTTTGGGAAACGATGAAATGGTTCGTCGGCAGAGGATCCAGGCCTATTTATGGACGTTGGACCTACTGGGAGAAGTTCGACTACTTTGCCGTTTTTTGGGGTGTCGCTATCATTGGCTCGACCGGTTTATTGCTCTGGTTTCCGGAATTTTTTACCCACTTTTTACCGGGCTGGTTTATCAATGTGGCCACCATTATCCACTCCGATGAGGCCTTGCTGGCCGCCGGCTTTATCTTCACCATCCATTTTTTTAACACCCATTTCCGCCCGGAAAAATTTCCAATGGACACGGTGATCTTTACCGGCAGAGTTCCCTTAGAAGAGCTGAAAGAAGATCGCCCACAAGAATATAAAGAGTTGGTCGAATCGGGTGAATTGGAAAAATTATTAGCTCCCCCTCCAACAAAGTTGTTCGTTCGTCGGGCAAAAATTTTCGGGGCCATTGCGTTGGCAATTGGACTGACGCTGGTTGTGCTCATCATCCTAGCGGAGGTCTTTGGATATCGTTGATATGAGATTGAGAAACAAAATCTTTTTTGTGACGGCGTTATCAATTTTTTCTTGTTTCGGTTTTTTTTCTGCTCACGCTAACGTCCACGAAGGTCTTGAATGCAATGCCTGCCACTTAGGTGAGAAGGCTAAAGAAGGGGGCATGCCGCCGGCCAATTGTGTTTCGTGCCATGAAGAAGTCGGCAACCTTTTAAAAAACTCTCCCCATGGTCAGGCCTTTATGGCGCGATTCAAAACGCCTACGGCCAGTTGTCTTGCCTGCCATGGAGATCCTCATGAAATTCTAAGTCATCAAGATCCCAACTCCAAAACATCCCGTGTAAATCAGCCGGCGACTTGTGGCGCTTGCCATGAACATCCTTCCGAAATACCCCCCCATCTTGCAAAAAGAATGCCCATCAAATCTTATTTTATCACCGTTCATGGAGAGACTGTCCGAAAGGGAAATTTAAACGCTGCCTCCTGTGCCGATTGCCACGGATCCCATGACATCAGACCCCCGGGAGATCCGGCATCCCGGATTTCCCATGGACAAATCGTAACGACTTGCGGTCAGTGCCATCAGGAAGAGGCAAAGACATTCGGATCCAGTGTTCACGGTTTGGCTCTGACCCACGGTATGCGAGAGGCCCCAACTTGTACTGACTGCCATGGAGAACATACCATTCGTTTTCCAGAAGAGATCGCGTCATCCGTTTGGAAAGGGGCCATTACTAAAACCTGTTCCGGATGCCACTCTTCAGAAAAAATAGCGGCCAAATTCGGTTTGCCCATTGATCGGGTGCAGACCTTCCTGGATTCCTTTCATGGATTGGCGGGACAGTTTGGCGATTTGAAGGTAGCCAATTGTGCCTCCTGTCACGGTTGGCATGATGTCCTCCCATCCAGTGATCCAAACTCCCGTATCCATCCGCAAAATATTTCACAGACTTGTGGTCAGTGTCACCCTCATGCCGGTGTGGTACTGACTTCCGGAAAAATTCATACGTCACTATCCAAGAAGGGTGAGGGAAGTTCTATTGCTGGCATCATACGGTCCATCTATTTAATCTTGATCCCTCTGCTGATTGCAGCCATGTTTCTTCACAACCTTGCCGACTTCTTAAGAAAGGCCCTTGCACGAACCTCTTCAGTATCCATTCATGAAGATGAAATTTTACTGACCTCTTCCGAACGTCTTCAACATGGAGGGCTTGTCCTTTCCTTTGTGTTATTGGCCTACAGTGGATTTGCACTGGAATATGCAAACGCCTGGTGGGCCTTGCCCTTTCAACTCTTAGGGGGAGAAGAGACAAGGCGCAATATTCACCGCGTGGCGGCTTTCATTTTTATTCTCGTCAGTTTTTTCCATATTTGGTACCTTTTCCTTACGAAAGAGGGACGCACAAGATTTAGAGCGATTCTTCCGGAAAGACGTGACTTGTCGGATCCATTCAAGATGATTCTTTTTAACTTGGGGCTGCGTCGGGAACGACCCATATTGAAGCGCTTTTCCTACATTGAGAAAGCGGAGTATTGGGCGCTGGTTTGGGGCTCCATGATCATGGTTTTGACCGGTGCACTCTTGTTTTTTCACAATTTTGCGCTGACGACGTTTCCTCTATGGGTGATCGAGGTTTCCAGGGTTATTCATTTTCTGGAAGCTGTTTTGGCGACTTTGGCCATTGTTGTCTGGCATTTTTATTGGGTCTTGTTTGATCCGGATGTTTATCCCATGAACTGGGCTTGGTTGACGGGACGAAAAAAACGACCTCCAAAATAAACTTGAAACCAGTTGAGAAAAAAATTTCTTGGTGGCGAAGAGCTCTTTATATAATAGGGGTAGACACGACTGGCCCAAGTCGTTGGCATGTCCAGCTAAAACCCAGATTTTTTGCCATTCAAGTTTCGATCTTGGGAGTGGTCTTGCTCGCCTTACTCGGGGTCGCCAAATATTCGGAGAGTCCTTCGTTTTGCAACTCCTGTCATATCATGGAGCCTTACTATAACGCCTGGAAAACCTCGAAACACAACTTCGTGGCCTGTGTCGAATGTCACTACCCACCAGGCTCCCCTCAGACCGTTCTTTGGAAAAAATTCCAGGCCCTCTCCCAGGTGGTCAAATATGTGACGAGAACTTATTCTTCCAAACCCTTTGCCGAGATTGAAGATGCCTCTTGCCTTCGCTCGGGTTGTCACTCAACGAGACTTCTTCAAGGAAAAGTGGTTTCTGAGAGGGGAATTAAGTTTGATCACACTGCTCATATCACAGAGATAAGGCGCGGCAGACAATTGAGATGTGTTTCTTGCCATTCTCAGATTGTGGTCGGAAAACATGTCGAGGTGACTTATGACACATGTTATCTCTGCCATTTCAAAGGGCGTGGAAAAGGGAGAGACTTTCAACCACTAGGTGGTTGTTTGGGTTGCCACGATCTTCCGACAAAGACGTTCCAAATTGGAAATATGGCCTACAATCATAAAGATTTTGTAACGAAGCAAGGGATTGCCTGTCAGAATTGTCATCTGGATGTGGTTTGGGGTGAGGGCGATGCCTTGCAAGATCGTTGTTTTACTTGCCACAATCAACCTGAGAAATTGGCCCGTTACAATGATATCCCTTTTATTCACGAAAACCATGTCACCAAACACAATGTTGCCTGCTTTCATTGTCACCAGGAAATCCGTCATGTAATCGGCGAGGAACCTCTTGGGTCATCCAAGTTGCCCAACTTGAATGCCACTCCCCCACCCAGCCCGCCCGTTTCTGAAACGCCTGGACCCCATCCCACACTAGCCTTTGATTGTTCTTTCTGCCACCAAGGTAAACATCTAGGCCAACTCGAGATGTATTCCGGAAAAGTGGGATCGCTGGGGCTCCCAGAAATTCCAAGCCCCATGTATGTTGCCAATGTTGATTGCATCGGTTGTCATTATCAAGAAATGATTTTGGACCAAAAAGAAAAGGAATTTCGTGGCACAACATTCAAAGCTTCGGAAGAAGCCTGTATCAAATGCCATGGAGAAAAGTTTAAGGGAATCTGGGAAGAGACTAAATTAGAGTTACAAATGACACTTTCAAAGATCGAAGAAAAACTAAAGATGGTTCAGAGGGGGGTAAAAACAGAGCAAATCAATCAGGTTGAACGCTGGATTCACTTTATTCATGCCGCCAAGGGAGAGCATAATATTTATTTGACCTCTTTTATCTTGCGTCAGGCGGATCAAATTCTCTCTGAAGCCCTAGAAAAGCTCAAAGTAAAAGCCCCTGATCTTTCATCACTTCCCCTTTTGTCGGGTGGTTTTTGTGCAACCATGTGCCATTCAAAAATGGGGGTTCAAGTTCCGCCGGAAACGGTTCAGGCCTTTGGAAAAACGATGCCCCACAAAATGCACACCGAAACGATGAGCTGTGTGACCTGTCATGATCTGGGTGGCCATAAAGAAGTCCCATTAAAAAAGGAGATCAAACCCTTCTGCGAAGGCTGTCATGCCCTATAAGTTTTCCTTAAGAGGCAAGTTGGCGCTCCTTTTCGAACGGCGGCAGCACTTTAACAAGGAAATAGAGTAAAACAAAAGGGAGGGCAAAAATCAGCATGGCCGGAAGGATCCCTTCTTTTGCCAGAAATTCGGGGTGAAAATCTCTTAGCCCCCTTAGGCTCTTCGACATGATTTGTCCGCCGATGACGACATTCCAACGCATGGCAAAGACCTGAATGAGCAAAAGGATTGAGGCAAAGAAGGTAAGACTGTTTCGAACTTTGGGGTGCAAGTATTTATCCAGCAAAACGGTCACCATCAAAAGGATAAAGGGAATGAGAGATCCCAAAACCATTTGGACCGAGATGAATGAGAAGGCAAGTTTGGTGGTAAGAAGCGGGGCGATGATCTCCCAAGCCTCGTTTCTTTCATAACTCAACGTAATGATTTCCAAGAGTTCCAATGTCACGGTTTGGATCTGGAAATACCAGAGCCACCTGGCCAACCCTCGAACACAATCTTGACTCACCTCTGTGCCACGAAAAATCGCCATGAGTTGATAAAGGATGATCAGAAGGGCAATCCCCGAGACAACGGCTGAAAACAAAAAAATGATCGGCATCAAAGGAGTGGACCACCAAGGGTTTGCCTTGACGGCGCCAAAGAGAAAACCGACATAGCCGTGCAAAAGACAAGCGGAAGGAATTCCAATCGTTGCCAAAATGGTGATTACTTTATGATCTGTCTTGATGGCTTCGTCACTAACATCATAAACTCCCAGTGTAAGAATACGATAAGGCAGCGCTCGAATTCCTTTATAGGTGGTTGCAAAATGGACAATGTCTTTTCTAAAAACCAACCAGATTTCTAAAATCAGGACAACAAGATAACTGGTGTAGAGAATCCCAAATCCGGCCATGGCGGAGGAAAAGTTGGGGGTAATCATAATATTGAGAGCTCTCTCCGGATGCCCCAGGTGATTAAGCAGTGGCAGTGTTGCGCACAAAAGGAAGGCCAGTGAAGTCAAAAGTGCGAAACGTCCGATCGGTTGATACTCTTTTTTTTGAAAAACATGATAGAAAGAGGAAACAATGAAAGCACCGGCAACAAGACCGGTGATGTAGGGATACATGACAATCATAATGCTCCAATGGATGTGAATGTCGTTTGGAAAAGTATATTGCAGGTATGGGAGCATTAACGTGTCTCCTTATCGAAACCTAAATAGTAGCATCTCGGTTTTGTCAGTTTTTCGGGTTGTAGGACTGCAATATGTTCTTCCGTTACAATTTTGCGGATAGGGTCACGTTCGTTATTCATGTCGCCGAACAATCTGGCCCCTGTGGGACAGGCCTCCACGCAAGCCGGCTTTAAACCTTTTGTGATTCGATGATAACACCAGGTACATTTTTCAGCCGTTCTGGTGAGAGGATTAATAAAGCGACTTCCGAAAGGACAGGCTTGGACACAATAGCCGCAACCGATGCAGCGCTTGCTGTCGACCAAAACCGCTCCGTCTTGGTTGGTATAAGAAGCCCCAACGGGACAGACCTGTGAGCAAGGGGTATTGGCACAGTGGTTGCAAAGCTTTGGAACAAAATAAGATTTGGAGACGTTGAATCCAGGGGTCATCGGTTTGAATCCGTTGATTCCTCCATCAGGAGATTCAACAATGACTTCTCCTTTTTCCGAGACCACATAACGTTCGATCCAAGTTCTGAAAAAATGATCGGGAACTTTATTCTCCAGGGCGCAAGCCTTGACACACATTCCACAGCCGATGCATTTATTGATGTCGACGACATAGGCAAAGAGGTGTTCGCTCGGATCATAGTTTGTCCCTGGAATCATTCCCAAGGCTTGTTCCGCCGCTTTTAATGGAGAAACGCGCATCAGACCTACAAAGAGAGCCACACTGGGAGCCATCTTGAGCGCGGAGGTTAAAAATTCGCGCCTCGAAATCGCATCCTCATCTTCTATTTTTCCCCCATTGGACTGTGGGGCTGATGGCAACTTAAGCATATTTCTTCATTCTCCAAGTTTTTGTCTTTCGAGACGACATGTTCATGAAAATCGATTTGTGGAAATGTTTTGGGCTTCGCCTCCAATTTTTGGTGACAACGGGCACAAAGGGCAAACGTTTTATGGATGGGCATGGGCTGAACGCCATCCTCTGTCACATGCTGGGTTAGAGGGGCATGGCAATCTTGACAAGGAACGGCTGCATGTCTGCCAGCCAATTTTATTTTCCAAACATCGTCATGACATTCCGCACACGAGTTTGGATTGCCATGCACAATAGGCAAGCTGGCCTGCTCTGCCAAGTTCTCACCCCGGAAATGCCCATACAACCCAAAACTTTTGGGAATCAAAAGCGCCCTAACGACAAAAAAGAGAAAGATGGCTGCACCCAAGAGAATAGCCGCACGGATCAAATGTCGGTGGTGTCCTTTGCCCATGAATCCTTCTCATCTTTCTCTTACTTTCTTAAGCTCAACACATAATCGGCCAAGGCATTAAGCTCTTCATCGGTTGCTTTGACCGCAGGCATGGTGACCTTTGGATTCACCGATTTTGGGTCTTTCATAAATTTGACCAACGAGGCCTTATCCATCTTGGAATCTTTGAGATCTCCGCCTTTTTTCCCTGCGGCGTGACAAGCCCCGCACATCTTGGCTTTGAACAGCGCGGCCCCATCAGCCCCCGCGAAGGCCGATCCCGCGACAGCGACTGCTAACAAACAGAGTATGATTTTCATGACTTCCTCCTTTTTTAAAAGAATCATAAATGGCAAAAGAGCAATATGAGCCAGATCATTCTTGGGCCTGATCTTTATCATATGAGGCTTGCCACGTGAACGGCATTTTTCATTGTATCATTCACAGAGATCCCTTCCCAGTAATTCCCAGTCAGATAAAGGCCAGGGGATTTTTGAAGGTGCGCTCTTATTTTTTCTAATTTTTTTGGATGTCCTAGCGTGTATTGTGGCAGCGCTTTCGTGTGTCTGGTTAAGGAGGCTTCTTCGATGCGAAACGAGGAGCCAAAAATTTGTCGCAGCTCATTGAGGACCTTTGAAATGATTTGATCCTCTCCTTCTTGAAGGATTGTGGGATTCTTGGCACCACCGACAAAACAGGTGAGCAAGGCCAAAGAATCTGGGCAGCGATTTTCAAAAATGGAAGAAGACCAGAGACACCCGAGCAAGAAATTTTTTCCGCCGGCACCCGATAGAAACCCAAAACCGTTCAAGGGATGGTTGATGAAGGATCGTTCCACGACGAGATGGATTACAGCAAGAGGGGCATAGGGGACTGTATTTAATTGGAGTGCCAAACCAGGATTTGAATCTTCCAAAAGTCTGGCGGCCTCAAAAGCAGGGAGACCCAAGATCAGAACACGAGCCTCTTCTTCACGAAGTCCCCCTTGGTGTTTCCATTGAACCTTCCAGCCCTCCTTCAATTTTGTAATCGCAATGTCCTGGCACTCCAGTTGGCAATGTTTTTGGATCGTTTGATAAAGTGCATCGGTCAAGGTTTGCATCCCCCCTTTAAAGGAGTAAAGAGTTTGCCCTTGAGACAAGAGGCGTGTTTTTTTAAGGGCCTTAAACAAGCTCCCATATTCTCTTTCCCACTCCGTTATTTTTGGCGCAACAGCCTGGATACTGAGATGTTCGCAATCGCCGGCATAAATCCCGTGAATCATCGGCTTGACCAGATTTAGGGCCTGTTTTCCTAAACGCCTTGTCACAAATTGCGCAATGCTTTCTTCTCCGTTTAAGCTTCTGGCTGCGATGAGAGGTTCCAAAATCAGGCGAAGTTTTCCCAAAGGAGTTAAAAGAGGCGTTTTTAAAAATTGGGCCGGTGACGTGGGAAAAGAAATCAATTTCCCCCGCCTCAAGACAAAACGATTTTTTGAAGACTCCCTCGCTTGGATCATTTCGCCCGTTAGTCCCAGCTCTTTAGCGTGAGCCATTAACGTATCATGGCTGGACAAAAAACTGTTGGGTCCTTTTTCCAAAAGAGTTCCATTGGTGGTGACAGTATGGAGACATCCGCCACAGCGTAAGGTCTTTTCTAATAGCAAAAAAGAAAAACCCTTTCGCTTGAGATGATAAGAGGCTGTGAGCCCCGCGATTCCGGCCCCCAATATAATGGCATCCATATAAGTGAATATTGATACCGCTTTTTAAAGACCGGAGGATATGATTATTATCAGGTCCGTCGGGACCATTGAGAAATTTTTAGGGCGAGAAAACCCCCTCCTCCGATGAGGAGAACAACTGGCAAAACCCAAACCAGCAAGTTAAAACCTTGGGGTTTGGGTGAAAGCAAAATCCATTCACCATAGCGATCCTCAAAATATTTTAGAATTTGCTCTTCGCTCTCACCTTTCCCAAGTTTTTCGCGAATCACCTTCATCATATCTTGGGCCAGTTCCGCCGGCGACTCTGAGATTGGAATTCCCCGACAAACCGGACAGCGGAGTTGGTCGGCAATTTGGCGTGCCTCCTGGTTTAGGCTTAAATTTGAGGAAACACCCCAGGCAAGCGTGGAAACAAGGAAAAACAAGAGAGACCTGATTAAAATCATGAGAAAAGTAAGTTTATTTGCTATAGTACAGCTAAGAGAGATCTATGTCTAATTTAGGCCCAGGCCGCAAGGTTTTTTTTGTGTTGGTTGGGCTTTTTTGTTTCCTCATTTTTTCCTTTGGTTGTGGCGAGAGAAAACCAAGTACCAAGTCTCAGACTCAGCAAGGAGCTGGGGGAGAAGGAACTCCTGGTGAGGGTCTTGCCCCTCCCGCTATTTTTCCTCATTCCGAAAACTGGGCAAGTCCTATCGATCACGGTGTGTGGACGGCACAAAATGGTTCTGAAGTTTGCTTGAACTGTCATAAAATAGAATCGGCTCAGGTAGAAACGCCCCCGACTTGTCACTCTTGCCACAAACTTTTTCCCCACCCAGATACTTGGGTCAAAAAAGAAAATCATGGGTCTTTTGTTTTGACCAATGGAAAAGGAAGCTGTGCGACCCAGTGCCATGGCACCGATCTCAATGGCGGCCTTTCAAAACTTGCTTGTGATTCGTGCCACGAAATCTATCCTCACAAACAAACCTGGATAGTTCCTGCGGAACATGGAGCGGCTGCTGAGGGAAATGGAAAACTTAACTGCAAAGGATGTCATGGTGATGATTTTCGCGGTGGTCTCAGTGGAAAAAGTTGCTACGAGTGTCACGAGTTATTTCCCCACGAGAAGGGCTGGTATGATCCACAGAGGGTACAACAAAAACATCGCGATTTTGTGATGGCAAACGGAACAACCAGTTGTGCCACCCAATGCCACGGAACCGATTTGGGCGGGGGACTTTCGGGAAGGTCCTGTAATGAATGTCACCAATGGCTCCCCTGGTTCCCTCATCCTGAAGGTTGGAAGGATTATGAAGGCCACGGAACCTATGTTTTGCAAACCTTGGGTAATGACAAAACCAGTTGTAAGTTATGTCATGGAAACGATTTTCTAGGTGGGTTTTCGGGAGTTTCCTGTTCCAATTCCAGTTGTCATTCTAATTATCCCCATGACCCTGCCACTTGGGGCCAGGCGGCAAACCATGGTCCTCCGGCTTACGGAGCAGGCAAAACCAGTTGCGCAACGGCCAATTGTCATGGGACAGTCTTTCAAGGGAGCCAATATCAAGTTAGTCCAGGCAATCCTCTAGCACCCTCTTGCTTTAATTCTGGTTGCCACGCCGATTTTCCCCACATCGATCCAAAGTGGATGACCCCTGACAAAACAAACAATGCAGTAACGAGGGATGAAAGTTTTCATGGGGATCGATTCATCAGACAAGTGCAAAGGGGAGTTGTCACCTGTACCGGCTGCCATGGGATTAACTACGACCGCGTCGTTGGGGGATACCAGTGCACGGCTTGCCATGCAGATGGTATCACCCACAAGATCATAGGAACAGCAACTTGGTCTAGCGGATTAGGGCATGGAAAGTTTTTTTCAAATCGTGGTTTCCTCGCAATAGATACTTCTGTCCGTTGCTGGGACTGTCATGGAAGCCCTGTTATTTTTGACAAAACACAAACAAGGCCATTTTTAGAAAACCAATCCGATTGTTATCGCTGTCACTTTGCCTATCCTCATAAAGGCTATCAGGATCAGGATTTACTTACATGGGAGCCTGTCAATATCAATGTTTGTGGTACCAGAAATTCCGCAAATGCGCCGGCCCACTATTTTTACCTATTCGAAAATCCTTTAAGCGTGGATGTTAGTAATACCTGCGGCGGCGGGACAAATGGGTCCTGTCATTCCAATGGTTATCGAGCCTATCGTATCGAAGGTTTCTCCGGTTTTGCTCCTTGTAATTATTGTCATGGACAAAGCAACCCGCCTCCTCCACTGCCAGATTGTGCCGGACCCCCTCCATCGAACCTCCAAAATCCAGGTGCCCCGACAATTACAAGTATCTATCCGGCGCGTGATGAAACAAGTGTCTTAGTTGGATCGGCTATAAGAATACAATTTAGCGAGGCAATGGAGACGGCAAGCATTACTCAAACAGGGACATTCGTTCTCAGGCAAGTTGGGCGACCCGATTCCATCATGGCAAATATAGTTTGCAGTAACGATTGGTGCCGACAAGCAAGTTTAGTCCCTGCAGCACAACTGCTTCGTGACACTTTATATGAAGCCACGGTGACAACTGCCACCAAAGACTGGGGAGGGACCGCTATGGCAGCTGATTATAGTTGGACTTTCAGGACAGAGTTGCCAGATACGACTCCCCCTCTCATTGTTTCCACTATCCCAGCAAGCGGAGCAGTGGACGTGCCTCGGGGAAGATATATTTACGTCACTTTCAATGAACTCGTAAATCAATTCTTCATCAGGGACTCCATCAAGGTAAAGAATTTAACAACTGGAGGGGCCATTGCAGGGGCAACAGGTTGTTCAAGTGCAGTAGTCAGTAATGGTTGCACAACAGTACGTTTTCAACGAAACACCACGGCAAGTTACGATACGGAGTATGAAGTGAGGGTTTTGACAATTGTGAGAGATTTGTCAGGCAACCCCCTCCAATCAGAGCATCGCTGGACTTTCAGAACAGCAGAAGCACCACCCGGACCTTAACTGATCCAAATCATGTCCTCATAACTTCCCATTTCTGCTATTTTAACCCTCAGATTTTGGAGAGAGAATGGGGGAAAAAAGGCCTTGGGGTTTTTTAAAGATTGCTCCTTTTGGATGCCTTTGTCTGACCCTGGCCTGCGGCGAAATAAAACCAATCACAGACGCAGCAGCACAACTAGAAGAAGAAAGTAATGCTACCCCCAAAGTAGAAAGCCTCTTACCCCCATCTGAAACGATATTTCCCCATTCAAAAAGCTGGTCGGATCCCGTGGTACATGGGGCATGGACCATACAAAACGACTCCGATGTTTGTTTTCAATGCCACCAAAAAGATTTAGGGGGGATGGGAGGAGCCCCCGCCTGTCATTCCTGTCATCCACTTTTCCCCCATCCTGATGGGTGGGTTAAAAAAGAAAATCATGGTTCTTGGGTGTCTGCCAACGGAAAGGAAAATTGCGCTACTCAGTGTCACGGCACCGACTTCAAAGGGGGGCTTTCAAAAGTCTCGTGTGAATCCTGTCATGCGATCTATCCCCACATGGTGACCTGGACCAATCCTGTAGAGCATGGGGCGGTTGCGAAAGGAGACGGCAAAGCGATTTGTATGAATTGCCACGGTAACACAAGCTGTTATGCGTGCCACGAAAAATACCCCCACGAAACGGGGTGGGCCGACCCTTTAAAACATGGGAAGGATGTCACTCAAAATGGCACAAACGGTTGTGCCACCCAGTGTCACGGAACCAATCTGAAGGGAGGACTGTCAGAGGTCTCCTGCGATAATTGTCATGCGAGTTATCCTCATCTTGATAACTGGAGGGATCCCACTCAACACGGAACGGCGGCCTTAGGAAATGGTAAAACCAGTTGCGGGACAGCCAATTGTCACGGGAGCGACTTTAAGGGAAGCCTAAAAGCCCCATCCTGTTTTTCTTGTCACGCCGATTTTCCTCATACTAGTTCTCGTTGGATGACACTGAAGCCGACGACGAGTAAAACTTCTGATCGCGATGAAGGTTTCCACGGAGACCGATTCATACGGATGCAAATGTCGGGAAAGACGGGTGCTTGCGCCGAATGTCACGGTGCAAACTATGACCGTTTGATCGGTACCGGCCAATGTACGAATTGTCATCCCAATGGTGTTACCCATCGAAATACAACCCAAACAACCTGGTCTTCTTTTACGCACGGGCAGTATTACACAAGTTTCTTCAATTCCATTTCAACGAATGCCAACTGCAAGGATTGTCACGGAGGCTTTGTCGATTTCACAGACACCCAGACAAAACTCTCTTTGGAAAGTCAGTCGGGCTGCTACCGCTGCCACTGGGCTTATCCTCATAGGGCCTATGAAACTCCGATCTGGCATGAGATTTGGGAGCCCGTCGTCGCGAATAACTGTGGTGGAATGGCAAATTCCGGACACCTCCTCTATCTGACGGGGAGTTCACTCTTCACGGATGAACAAGGAAGGCGACCGACCAGCACGAACGATCCGATCAGCATCGGCGCCATCAAACATACCTGCGGCGGGTCGGCCGGTTCCTGCCATTTCAATGGTCTTCGCTCCTATAACACGCAAGCAACCTCGGCATTGTGCGGGCAATACTGTCATAGTTCAACAATGCCTTCCATCCCATCGCGGCCCCCTTGCCCTTAACACTTTATGTTTAGTTGTCAGGTCACAGATTTTTATGGTATTTCTCACAAGGTGAAAATATTGACTTTGATCCTTCCCTTTCTCCTTGCTTCCTCAATAGTGAATGCGGGGGAGTTTCATTTAAACGCAACTAGTCTTGGCCAAGTTCGCAAAAATGCGAGACTCCAAAAAGAAATCCCTGTCAACGGATACCTGGGCATGGCCTTTGCCCAGCCAACATGGGAGCTTTCGGGCGAAACAAATATGCGTGTCATTCGAGATTTCAAAAGAAAACTAGACGACTACGATCTCTACCAGGCGGTGATTCATTACAAGCCCACAGAGAAACTTCGGATCGATTCAGGTCGCCAGATTGTCAACCAGGGGTTTTCCCTTGAGATGCTCGACGGTGTCCAAACGACTATTATGCCCTGGGATCATGTCGATTTTACCGTTTATTCAGGAATTCCCCGAAGTGTTGAAAGAGAGGATTTTAACAAAAATGATGGTTTGCTGACCGGTATCTCTATTGGGATGAAAAATGTTGCCAGGACAAATTTTTCACTACACGCTGCGTGGCGCAAAAACGACATTTATTTCATCGATCCAAAACAAAACGATGAGGCCCGTGTCGGCGCCAATTTTTCACATCAGTTTGCTGTCTCCACAACACCAATGTTGTATGGAACCTTTGAATACGACGCGATGGGCAAGGTGATTGATACGGGTGTGGCGGGTTTTGATATTTATCCCTCCAAGCGAATTGCACTCAACATGGAGTTCAACTATTTCAACATCAGTCGGGAAACAGATCGATTGACCATTCAAAGACTCTTCACTCAGGGAAGACAAATTGGTGGCCGCTTTTCCTCCACATGGACACTCGTTCCAAACTATTTGGATCTTGTGGAAAGCTATACTTATCAAAATGTAGAGGTAGTCAAAGGGGATCGCCGCCATGGACACATCGTCGATGCGGCCCTGCAACTCTCCCTGGATAACATTGGACTCCATATAGAACCAGGCTATTATTTTTCAAAAAGTTTTGGCGGTCGCTTACACGGGGGAAGAATTTCCATTCATGAACAATTCACCGATAAGTTTTATACCGAAGTGGGATTTGATTTCACAAAATACAAAAAAATTACCAATGACAATGACAATGCCTATTCAGGCGTAGGTTGGGCCGGCTATGAAGTAGCCAAAGGCTTGACGATATCTGGAGGTTTTGAATACAACAAAAATAATTCATTTAACAAAGATGCTCGTGGCTCTTTTAGGCTAGATTATCAATTTGACCATGGAAGCTAAAAAAATTTTCATAGGGGTGGTGAGCCTTCTTCTGGTGGCAAGCTCCGTTGCGGCAAAGGAAAAAGTAAAACATCCCTTTGACCTTTTTGATCATGAGATGCACACGGGGCTTTTTGAGACGGTTGAATTTCAATGTGAGAATTGTCACAAGGATCAGGAAGATTTTGCAAACAGGGAAAAGATGAATCGCCTGGGGTGTCACACCTGCCACAACAATCCCAATCCGCCACTGCCCGGAACTCAGGAGTGCACCGTTTGCCATATCGGCGGCAAATTTCCAAAACCCCAAAGTCATAAGGCGGGCTGGATTGCCAAACATGAGTCCTATGCCAAGCTCAATCCACAAGAATGCGCTCAATGTCATAGCAATGCGATGTTTTGCGTCGATTGCCATAAAAGAAGGGATACCATTCAACAGAAGGGGCATCGCCGTAACTTTAGATTTTTCCACTCGATCGAAGCGAGGGCCAATCCCAGAAAGTGTGATGCCTGTCATACCGTAAACTATTGTCAGCAGTGTCATGCCGGAGGAGGCAACTCAAAGAGATGAAATCGTATTTGGCTTTACCCATTTTGCTTATTTCTGTAGGCTTTCTAACTTCCTGTGGTGGCGCCGCTCTGAATGAAGGGGAAAACTACGGAAACATCCTGAATACCTCCCAAGGTTTGACACTGACTCAAGCGGAACACCAAATCGGCTGGGGACAATCAGAGTGTACGATATGCCACAATTTAGAAAATATTCATCTGGTGGACCGAACGGGCATCACCGACATCAAGGCAGTTCATAACCAAGCATTGAGCGAAGGAATTTCTGGGTGTGCCGCCTGCCATGGAACAAACGGTGCCCCTTAAATTCCATGGCCATTTGTGTGACGAACAACATAAATACCTTCTGCAATTTCTTTATCTAGGGCAATTTCTGTTTCTTCAATTTTGAGGACATAAGAAGGGCGTTTTTGCAACAGATGAAGGGTGGCGCCCGGAATAACACCGAGCCCCGATAACCTTTCCAAGAGCGAGTGGTATTTGGGGGCAATGAAAATGATGCGATAGTTTTCTCCAACCTCTTCTAGGCTCAAGGGGGTCACCAGAGGTCTCACTTCGTTAACAAAAAGACGACAGCAATCACCGGGAGGAATAGGTCTTCCATGTGGACAGGACGGTGGGTGGCCCAAAAAAGAGCAAATTCCCTCTACTGCCTCAGGGGTGAGAACCTTTTCATGCTCCAAACGACAGGCCTGCGCCCTCACCGCTTCTTCAGAAAGATTGAAAACAACCGCGAACAGGCGTTCGGCAAGACGATTTCGACGAATCAAAGAACGAGCCTGATTTTCACCTTTGGTGGCCAGTTTCAAACATCCATTCTTTTGCTGAACGAGTCCTTCTTTGACGAGCTCCGAAGTAGCCCTCTCAACTTCCAAAGGGTCTACCTGAGAGAGACAATGATCCGGCTCTTCTTTCCCCACCTCTTGATTGAGCCAGGCCCTCACCAAGATGTGATCCTTGATTTCATCGAAACCCAGATCTTCTGTTGTTTCCTGTAACATAACTATTTCACCTTCTTAAAAACTTTTTGAAACCAATTGACAATCCTAGATTCGGCAACAAATTCATAACTGCAATTGGGGCATTTGAGCATGGAACATCCGCTGACCATCGCACAGCCACCACAGGCAGCCTCCCCTGCGTTGAACTGGAACCCACACAAAGGGCAGTCTTGCACCTTGGCTTTTGTCTGCTGAACTCCAACACTCGGCAATTGAAGTGCATCCATTATAATCCTTTCAAAACCCAATTCAAAACACCCCCGACTAAAAAAGCAAAAGGGAAAACGAAAAAAACCATCCGCGCTGCTACCTTGCCACCATGCTCTTTAACCATCATAAAGACATTGGCAACACAAGGGACAAACAATGTAATGACGACAAGTGCCACCAGGGCCTGAACAACAGAGAGCTGGCCGTGGCTATACATATCAAAAAAACCGGTTGCCCCGTAATCACGTCTCAAAAAACCGATCAAAAAAGCATTCGCTGCCTGAGCCGGCAATCCCAAAATGGAAACGACAAGAGGGGCCGCCAGCTTTTGAATCCGAGTCAAAAGATGGACTGCATCAAGAAGAAACAAAATGAAGGTCCCAAGCAAGAAAAGAGGTATGGCTTCCTTCACGTACCATTCCAAATGAGAAAGGGTTTTCTTGGCGACATTGGAAAATTTAGGAACACGCAACGGGGGAATTTCCATTACAAAGGCATTTCCCTCCCCCGCAATGATCTTGTTCGACGCGAATCCCACAAAAAACATCACGCCCAGCATGACGAAGAGCCAGACCCAAAAGGCCCACATGGGCATTGTCCCAAACATCCCCAATAAAACTCCCAATTGAGCAGAACAGGGGACAGCAAGTGCCAGCAGGAGAGTCACAATGAGACGCTGTTTTTTCGTCTCAAGAATCCTTGTCGTCAATGTTGCCATCGTATCGCACCCAAGCCCTAAAACCATTGGCAAAACTGCCTTGCCATTGAGCCCCATCCCTTTGAAGAGACGATTGACCATTACTGCAAGTCTTGGAAGATAACCGGAATCTTCCATCAAACTAAAGGCAATGAAAAATGTGGTGACAATGGGAAGGACAATCGCAAAACCGTAAGAAAGCCCCATCACCACCAACCCATAGGGCCCGACAAAACAATCATGGAGTATTTTGAAAATCGGGTTGGCCTCGCCACTCAAAACATAACTGCCGACTAGAAATCCCTCCTCCACATTGTGGGCATGAGAAAATGGCAATAGTTTGTCGAAAAACCAGATAAAAGCCGGTGAAATATATTTTGCAAAGATGCCATTTTCAATAAAGTCGACCGCAGTACCCGCACCGAATTTTCCAACAAAGAGATAAACCAACTCCAAAATGCCGGCCAAGACGATCATGCCTGCAATGGGATGCATTGTCCAAGCAGATAGCCATGCCCCCACAGCGCGTCCTCTTTTTTGCGTGGTCATCACCTTTTCCAATAGGGATTGGGTCAACGTACTTCTTTCTCGATTCATCAGAAAACTGACCGGCTCCGCAAAATAGGCGGCCACTTGCCGGCACTGTTCTTCAATAATGTTTTGAACATTGTTTGACAGTTGAGATTTAAAGCGAGTGCTAATGTGTCTATCCCCGGCAAGCAGCATACTGGCCACCGACAGACGGCCGTGTATTTCTCCAGGCAGTGCACCCGTAATCGTTTTCAACGCCTTTGCAAAAATGGTCGAATATCCCCATTTAAATGTGCAGGGCCTTGCATCTTTTATTCGTTCTTTTAATAGCGGGAGTCCAATTTTTCGGATCGCAACGGTTGTGACGACGGGAATACCCAAAACGGATTCCAGTTTTTTAGCGTCAATTTTAATGCCGGCACGGGCTGCCTCATCACACATATTGATGACCAAAACCATCGGAACACCCATTTCTTGGAGCTGCAAAGTAAGCGGTAATGCCCGCATCAGATTTTTAGCATCGGCAATCTGGATGACCAGACCCTCATTTTGAATCAGCAGATCACGAGTTACACACTCATCTTCAGACATTGGGATTAAAGAATTGATGCCGGGTGTATCAACAACCTGATATTTTTTATCATCGATGAGCGCTTCTCCCTGAGACAAAGCGACAGTTGTACCCGGGTAATTGGAGACTGTGGCGTAGGTCCCTGTGAGGTAGCCGAAGATGACACTTTTGCCCACATTGGGATTCCCCACCAAAAAGATCTTTGTTGAACTATTTACCATATAGTACCAGGTACCCCATGGTACCGTGTGGTACCAGGTACCTGGTGGTAGTGGCGTTAGGTAATACTAACAAAGGACAGATATGTCAAACAAAAGCTACCACGTACCTAAATAAGTTACTGATTTTGTTTGATTTTTTCTATCTGGTCTTTAAGATATTCTTTTGTGAGGACACCTGAGAATTTGTTTTGGATGAGCCCTTTGGAATCTATAAAAAAGGTCTCTGGGACACCTCCCACCCCATAGTCAATGGCCATTTGGCTTTTGGGATCGAAAAGAACGAGAAAAGGCTCTCCCAACTCTTTTACAAATTGCACGACGGTTTCCTTTTTATCCTGATAAACTACTCCTAAAAATTTTACCCCCTCTTTTTCGTAAATTGAGCGTACCTCCTTAAGAACGGGGTGTTCATAAAAACAGGGGCCGCACCAGGTTGCCCAAAAGTTGATGACGACAGGCGAGCCTTTCAAAGAAGGAAGATCGATTTTTTTACCATCGAGTGTCTCCAGTAAAAAATCGGGGGCCATTTTTCCAACCATCGCTGATGGAAGCTCTCTGGGATTTCTGGTCAGTCCAAAGGCTAAGAGATAAACGATCGGGGCAACAATCAATATAAAAAGCAGCCAGCGTTTTAACACGGGGGCTCCCCCTCTTTTTTCTTCATTCCAGCGGAAATGAGAACTCCCAACACAATGACCCCACCACCACCCCAAATCCAAGAAACGGCAGGAGTCACCATCGTCCGGATCGTTGCCTCAAGACGGTTATGTTCAAAAGCCATGAGGGTTAAATATAAGTCTCCTGTCACAGTTGAATAAACGGCAGGGGAACCGACCGGTTCTCGATTATTCGGATAAAAATTGAGTTTGGGATTTAAATATCCAAGGGGCCTTCCATTTTTAAAAACCTCGATTTTTGCGATGACTTCAAAACGTTGTGGTTGTGGGTCCCCGTATAATTTATCCAGTTTGATTTGATATGGTTCCATTTCAAAAATATCCCCCAATTTCAAGTGGACCTGATTTTCCTTTTGATAGTTTCCGGAGAGCGCCACTCCAATTGAAACGAATATAATCCCGATGTGGACGACAAATCCCCCATAGCGTCTTGGGTTTAAAGAAAAAACCCTTTTGGCCCTCCAAAAAACAGTGGCCATTTCGATCAACATAATGGAGAGAGACAATGTTGCGAAAGCAACTGTGATTAAAACGAGTGGTTTTTTTATGCCTAAGATAAAAGCAATGACGACAGCAACAGCCATCAGCAAAACGGGCCATCGAAGAAGTTTAAGAAGGGTTTTGGGATCTCCCTTTTTCCAGGGAAGGGCGACACCCACCCCCATGAGCAAGATGATGAGGAGGGCCAGGGGAACAACCATTTGATTGAAAAAGGGGGCGCCAACCGTGACTTTCACACCGCGCAACGCTTCAACAATCAGGGGATACATTGTCCCCAATAAAACAACGAAACAAAAACAGACGAACAAAAGGTTATTGATTAAAAAAGCTGTCTCACGACTTAAGGGGTGATCCAATTTTCCGGGACTTTTGAACTGCGGCCCCTTCCAGATCAAAAGGGCAGTGGCAATGGCCAACGCAATTCCAATGCTAAACAAAAAGTAGAGACCAATTTCAGACTCCGTAAAGGAATGAACACTGTCGAGGACACCGGAGCGGGTTAAAAAGGTTCCGAGCAGGGTCAGGAGAAAAGTCATGCAGATCAAAACGAGATTCCAAATTTTGAGCATCTGGCGGCGTTCCTCCACCATGATGGAATGCAAAAAAGCGGTTCCGGTAAGCCACGGCATGAAACTCGCATTTTCCACCGGATCCCACGCCCAATAACCTCCCCAGCCCAAAACCGCATAAGACCACCAGCCCCCAAGGACAATGGCTATTGATAAAAACATCCAAGCGATCAAAAACCAGCGCCTGGTGATTGAAACCCAGGCATTACTCAAATCTCCTGTTACAAGACTCGCAATCGCGAAGGAAAAGGGGACACTCATTCCGACATATCCCAAATAAAGCATTGGGGGATGCAGACCCATAAGCCAGTGGTTTTGAAGAAGTGGATTGGGGCCGGGACCATTGTCTGGAACGGGATAAACACTCTGAAATGGATTCGCAGGAATTGCGAGAACAAGATAAAAGAAGGCGCCAATGGCAAATAGAGAAATACAAACCCACGGCATCAAATTTTCAAACTTGTTTCGATTGCGATAAATACACAAAGCGGTATAGCCAGACAATACCCAACCCCAGAGCAAGATCGATCCCTCCAGAGAACTCCACAACGAAATGGCCGCATAAAATCGTGGTGTTTCTTTAGCCCCCACATGGGCGACATAGCTGACACTAAAGTCGTTCGTAAGGAGTGCCACCATCATGCCCAAACCGGCAACCGTCATCGCAAAAAAGTTGGTGTAGGCCAGTTTTCTTGCCACAGCCATTTTGCCAAAATAGGCAAAGGCCATTCCAGCAAGGGAAGAGGCAAGGGCCAAAAAGATGCAGATGTTTCCGATAGTATTAATCATTGTAACGGGGTCTACTTTCCCTTGAACCTCTTTAAATAGTGAATGACCGTTTTTAAATGTTCTTGTTCATCCGCCAAAATCCCCTTGATTAAAAGGGCTTCTTTGGGGGGAAGTGGCAGCTTGAGTATCTCTTCGTACAGTCGGATGGATTGGAGTTCCATTTCGATGTGCGCCTGAAGGGATGCCCTGAGGGAATCGGAACGAGGGACTCGCTTCGGCTCTGGAAGGGAAGGCGTAGAACCTGTTACGGTCGCAACAATCTCGCTGAATACTTTTGAATGAACCGCCTCTTCTTCAGCAAATCGTTTGAAGGTCTTGCCAATGTGTTCCCCATCGATGATCTTTTGATGGAACAGCTCTGCTTCATGCTCGTAGAGAGATTCATCTGCCAACTCCTGAATCGCGGCTGTTAAAATCTTTTCCATTTTTTCTCTCGACGGCATATTGCCTCCATTGTTTTATGGAACTAGTTCCTTATAAATGATGGCGGGTTTTTCGCCCTCTTTGGGGGGGTGATATTCGTTGGAATGTTTGACCATTAAACGATCTGCCTGAAAAGAACTTGTCTTCAAAAGTTTACCCTCAACAACAACCCCCATCCCTTCTTGAAACATTTGGGGTGGGGTTTCGTAACTCACAATAGAAATTTCTTTGGATCCATCCGAGAGCAAAAATTTAAGAGATACCCTTTCAGCATCCCATTGAATAGATCCCTTTTTAACAGTCCCTCCCAGCCGCACCGGTTTGTCATAGGCCAAGTCCCCCTTGGCCAAAAGTTCTGTCGGTGTGACAAAGTAGACGATATTTTTTTCTAATTTTCCGAAAATAAGATAGCTTAGACCCCCAACAATGATCGCCAAGGCAAACCCTAAACTAACCCAATTCTTTTTTTGCTTTTTTAAGTCGGACATAAAGTAAAATTGTATAGAGAATTAAAACACTCCAAGTCAATCCATAACCTGCAATTAAAAAATTCATTGAATCTCCCCCATTATTTGATTCTCAATTTTTTCTTTAAGCCGACTTAAATGAAATCGATAATAGATAAAAAGAATGAGAATGAATAAAAAGGCAACAGCATTCAGTCGCAAACTCAAAACCATCTGGGGATCAACCGTGGAGGGACTTGATTGAACCTGGTGAAGAGTCCTCCACCATTTCACGCTAAAATAGACGATTGGGACGTTTAGAAAAATAAGCAATCCCAACGGAGCGCTCAAACGGGCCCGTTTTTCTCGATCATCCACAAAAGCCCTGAAGGCCAAATATCCCACATACAAAAACAATAGAATCGCGGTGGTGGTAAGCCTTGCATCCCAAGTCCACCAAACGCCCCAAGTGGGGCGACCCCAAATGGAACCCAAAGACAAAGTCAGGGCGGTCAAGACACAACCTACTTCCGCGGAACTAGCTGCCAAATGATCCCAAAACATTTTTTTGCGAACCAAATATAAAATACTACTGATAAAAACGATTGAATAGGCGATAAAAGAATTCCAGGCAGCGGGGACATGGACATACATCAGCTTTTGCACCTCTCCCATTTGGGCATCGGGCGGGCTTCTAAAAAGCCCCCACCATTGTGCAAAGATAAAAAAACCGATAGCCACAATTAAACTTCCATATTGAAAAATCTTCTTCACTTTTTAAGCCTCCAAAAGTAATCCTGCAGTGAGCAAGCAGGCCGACAAAAAAATACTATCAAAAACAAAAAGCATCTCTATCCAAGGTCTGGCTTGAAGAAAAGGGTCTCCTTCCAGGGCGTATTGTGTGGCAAAAACGCAAGCCAAAAGCAAGGGGATTAGCATCGGGAAAAGCAAAAGCGGTAGCATCACTTGACGCGCTCTGGTCTTGGTAATGAGGAGGGCATAGAAAGTTCCCAAGGTGGCTATGCCTAAATCTCCCAGTAAAAAAATTAAAACCAAATTCCAAGGTTCTTTAGGGACATCCAAATCATAAAGAACCATCATCATCAAAAGAACGACCGTTTGGACGATGAGGACAAAGAGGAAGTTGGTGAAAAGCTTCCCTAAAAAAATGGCGCGATGACTGACCGAGTACAAAATGAGGCGATCGAGACAACCTTCTTCCGCCTCGGCTTGAAAAGAACGGTCGAGGGCGAGAACAGCACTGAACAAGACAACGAGCCAAAGGAGACCCGGCGCTAATTTTTTGAGCAAAGCAGTCTCCGGCCCGATCGCAAAACTAAAAAGAAAGATGATTAAAATCCCGAAAAAAAGGATGCTGTTCAATGTCTCCCTCTTTCTCAGTTCGGAGAGGAGATCCTTATGACAGATGGCAGCCAAACAACGAATGAAATTCATAGGATGACGCTTGATGGAATGTTTTTGGGGTCACCAAAATAGGCAACCCTCCCTTGATTCAAAACCATGGCCTTGTCACAAAGGGGTAAAACCTCATGATGATCGTGGGAGGCCAAAAGGAGGGTTAGACCCCCCTTTTTCCAGTTTTGGATGCAGCGGTTCATCAAGGTTTTGCCTTCCCGGTCCAGATTTGCATGGGGTTCATCTAACAAAACAAATTCAGGACTTTCTAAAAGGATTCTTGCAAGGCTTAAGCGCTTTCGCATCCCGACAGAGAAAGAGGCGATCGGTTTTCCGCCCACCGCATTGAGCCCTACTTCAGCCATGGCCTCGCGAAGCTTTTTCACCAGAGGTTTTCGGCCCTTTATCACACAGGAAAATTTTAAATTTTCCTCAGCGGTCAGTGTCTTGTAAAGGCCCAGCTCGTGACCCAACCACTCAACCTGATTTCTAATCTTGAGGGTGTTCTGTCTGATATCGAAACCCGCAATGGTTCCCCCTCCCGTCGTCGGCTCCAAAAGAGTGGCCAAGATTTTAAGGAGGGTTGATTTGCCACAACCATTGGGCCCCAAAATTGCGATACAATCTCCCTTGTTCGCTACAAGCCCAATATCCCTCAAAGCCCAATGAGTGGCAAAACGTTGACTAATTCCCGTTAACTCAACGACTCTGGAATTCATTTCGGCTGCCTATATAGACTTTTCATTCTTGATAGCAAGACCATTCTACTTTATAAGGTGTTGGGGTCCTAAAAAAAGGGGGGTCTATGTATGGTTTTGGACATTCTGGGTTTTATTCCTTTGAGCCACACATCGCTGTCTTTTTGGGATTGATGGCCTTAGGTTTCGGTTACTGGATTTTTATACAAGCCAAATCCGACACAAGTTGTTCCAAGTTAGGTAAATTTTTTGGGGTTTTGATATCCATTGTTGCGGCTTTGGGGCTCATCTGCATCCTTTATTTAAGCATCAAACGCTGTTGCATGGCTCCAAAGGGAGACTGGTACAAAAGCCATATGCAAATGATGGCACCACCTGATGAAAATCATCCTGGTAAATGATTTCTATCATCTTTATATGAGGGCTTTTTTGTGGTTGTTTAGAATTCAGATATTAGAATTTAGGATTTTCCAAAAAAAAGGGGGGGATTATGAAAAAATTTTTCTGTGTAGCAGGGCTGCTTTCTTTTTTATGCGTCTGGTTGTTTCCTTCCAGTGAAGCCCAAGCCGTTTCGCAATGGGCCCGAAAATACAAGATGAATTGCCAATCTTGTCACACGGCTTTTCCCAGACTTAACTATTTTGGCGAAAAATTTCAGCGCAATGGCTTCCAGCTTCCCGAGACAGAAGATGGAGACGAAAATAAGGAAAAACTAAGTGACACGGCTTTCATTGATAATCTTATCAATATGTTTGGTGTTCGTATTGCGGTCTCCCCGGCATCTATCACCACCAATGGGCTCACAAGACCGGATGGAACAGTGACTACCCGAACCAGCTTTGGTAACACCGATTGGGTCCAATTTTTCTCGGCTGGAAGTATTTTTAAAAATGCCTCCATTTTTATTGAGACAGAAATAACGAATACTGCCATCAAAAATAACTGGTTTACTCTGGGATATCACAACTTGTTTGGTCATAGTCTTTTAAACCTCCGTGTTGGCAAACTAGGTGTCATGAATTGGGTTGGTCAAAGTGGGCGCTTGAGAATGATTCCAAACATCCAAGTGGAGGGTTGGAAAAATTTTCTGACCGCGGAGGGGACGACTTCAGCATCAACCACCTTGCAAGATCAGGTGGCTATGGGTGAACCCCAGCCTGGCATTGAGCTCTACGGTTATAAGGGGCCTTTCCTTTATTCAGTAGGAGTTGTGAACGGGAATGCCTTGACGGACAACAACGAATTTAAAAACGTGTTTGGAACTCTGCGTCTGGAAGCAACCGATGGACCCATCCAAGGAAGTTCCATCTCCGGGTGGGGCTATTGGGGAACAGACACGTTTAGTACCGTGCGCCGCAAAGATCGTTTCTATCGTGTCTCCGGTGCGGCCAACTTAAGATGGAAAAACTGGGATGTGATTGGCGCCTTTCTCCATGGACGGGACAGCGACTGGATTTTATCAACAGCCGCACCAAATCGAAACACAACTCACGCTGCCTCGGGGCAGGTGGGTTACTTGATCAATCCCAAGTGGTATGCAGCAGCTCAATATGATTATGTCACCGACACATTTAAGAATACGGCGACAACATCCAATTTTTATCACAAGGCGTCGCCTTCGATCTGGTTCATGCCAAGAGAAAACATGCGAATTGGATTGGTCCAGCGCTTTGAATTTAAGGGAAGAGCGGGTGGCAGACAGCATGAATTTCTCGTTCATGCAAGGGCCATGTTTTAATAAAAGGGAAAACTGGAATCTCTAGCAAACTACATGCTTAGCTTGAGAAAATAGGGGAGAATCGGCACTGTCTTCTTTGCCATTCTTCTACTAAAGAAGTCATAGACTGTTGGAGCATTTCTTCGGCAAGGAGGCCTTCTTGTTTTCTAAAAGACAAGTTTTTGTCAGCGATCGTTTTCAAATCATCCACATTATATAAATAGACATTGTCTAGAGTTCCTACCTCCGGATCAATGTTACGAGGAACACCCAAATCAATTAAAATCGATGGTTCCGGCCTTTCTAAACAACCTTTCGATAAAAGCATCTTTTTTGAAATAATGTGGGCATTCGCTGCTGTTGATGTCACAACAACATTTGCGTGGGGCAATATTTCCTCCAATTTATCAAAAGGGACCACTTGGGCTGCTAGACGGCCGGCAAGCTTTTCTGCCAAATTACGAGTCCTGTTAGCAACGATCAATTTCTTAACCCCTCGTTTTTTCAAAAGCTCTGCGGCTTGAACACCCATTTCCCCTAACCCTACAACCAAAACTGTGAGGGGATCGAAAGACCCAAAAATTTGCTCTATCAACATGATTGAAACGGAACTAACGGAAGTGGGATACCTCGCAATTCCTGTATTTGTCCGAATTCGTTTGGCAATCTGAAAAGCCTTTTGAAAAATAAAATGAATGTTGGAATCCGCAACATCGACTGCCAGGGTTTGCATGTAGGCCTGTTTGACCTGACCTAAAACTTGCGTCTCTCCTAACACAAGCGAATCAAGTCCGGTTGCAACTTTTATAAGATGCTGAAGTGCCTCTTTATTTCGATAAACATAGTTTGGAAAGGGATTTTCATCTTTCAGATTTAGAAAATCTTTCCAATAAGCCATTAAATCCGAGGTGCTCGTTTGTTCTTGCAATGAAACATAGATTTCAACGCGGTTACAGGTGGCCAAATAGCAAGCACCACTGACTTGAGCTAAAGAACACAGCCCTTTCAAGAACACCGGCACTTGCGGTGGGGGCAGTATCCAACGCTCCCTTTCTCCAATGGAGCTGCCTTTGAAATTATAACCTAGAACGATTAGTTCCATTGATATATCAATCTAACAAACTTGAGCTGCGCGGGCAACCTGATTTTATCCACTTTTCGATCAAACAGCCTTTCACAAAAAGCGTTTTTGTTTTAAAAAATCGATTATAACGGACTTTGGAACAAAAAAGATCTCAACATCTGTTTTGGCAGTGGCTGTGGCACAGTGAGGCGTATTGGTCAAAAGATGAAATAAGCCAAATAGGCCATTTCTATAACCTGCAGAGATCGGTAAATGTTCATTTTTTCCCTCCATACCGACTCGGGATAGGGCGATTTCACCCTTTTTTAAAGTATAGAAACCATATGTGTGGTGGCCTTCGTAAAAAATGACATGCCCCTTTTTGAAGTGCATAACCCCGCCTTGAGGAATGAGATCATCCAAATGAATTTGAACCTCTTTGGTGACCTTTTGTTCCCAGGGGGTAACACCGCAACAAATGTCTTGATGAATATCCATCCATTAAAAAGCTAACCTAAATACGAGGTCTACTGATATGATTGAGCACAGACTAAAATATGATATAAATCAGCCTTTATGAAGATTCAGTTTTTGGGAGCAGCGGGGACCGTAACCGGCTCAAAATATCTCTTGTCGGTGGATCAAAGCCACTTTTTAATTGATTGTGGACTCTTCCAGGGGCTTAAAGAGTGGCGCCTCAAAAACTGGGAATCGCTTCCCGTTAACCCCGAGCAAATTCAGGCGGTCATTTTAACCCATGCTCACTTGGATCATAGCGGTTATCTGCCTGTGCTTGTTAAAAATGGTTTTAAAGGAAAAATTTATACAACAACAGCCAGCAAAGCCCTCTGTGAAATTTTGCTTCCCGATGCCGGTTATTTACAAGAAGAAGATGCTGCCTTTGCCAATAAACACCATTTTTCAAAACACAAACCGGCATTTCCTCTTTATACAGAAGAAGAGGCTCGCCAAACAATTCCCTATATTGAATCGGTGAGTTGGGATCAAAAAATTCCGATCTCCAAAGATTGTTTTGCTATTTTCAAACGGGCGGGTCATATTTTGGGAGCAAGTATTGTTCAATTATTTGCCAATGGACGGGTAATTACTTTTTCAGGTGACCTGGGCCGTCAAAAAACATTGACTGTCGAGCCCCCAAAAAAAATTTCCAAAACCGATTATCTTGTTGTGGAATCGACTTATGGCGACAAACTCCATCCAACAGAAGACCCCAAAGAGACATTGAAAAGATTCATCGGGGAAGCGGTCGCCAAGAAAGGAATTTTGCTCATCCCTGCTTTTGCGGTAGGAAGGGCCCAACAAATCCTTTTCGTATTGAGTCAGCTTAAAAAATCGAATGCGATTCCTTCTATTCCAATTTATCTCAACAGTCCCATGGCTCAAGAAGCAACACGTATTTTCTGCCAATTTGACAAGGAGCAAGCCTTAACACCAACAGAATGCAAGCAGATGTGTGAAGCAGCAAAGTTTGTCTCTTCTGTTCAAGAGTCCAAAAATCTTAATGCCTTGCGTGGGCCTGCTATCGTGATTGCGGCAAGTGGCATGGCAACAGGAGGTAGAGTCTTGCACCATCTTAAATTTTTGGCACCGAACCCCCGCAACATGATTGTCTTTGCTGGTTTTCAAGCAGCCGGCACCAGAGGGGAGGCTATGATTCACGGCGCCAAAGAAATTAAAATTCATGGGGAACAGGTCCCCGTTCGTGCTCAAGTCAAAGTCATCAACACCCTTTCCGCCCACGCCGACCAGGAAGAAATTATGACTTGGCTCAAAGGTTTTTCAAAACCACCGAAGCAAACCTTTATCACTCATGGTGAGATCAATGCCAGCAATGCATTAAAAAAACGTATTGAGTTAGATTTACACTGGCAATGTGAAACACCCCAGTATCTTCAAGAATACAAGCTGAATTGAATAGATCCTATGAATCCCCCTTGAGAAACTTTCTTCTTCTTTCTGCCTGTTTTTTGGGACAAAAACTAAGGACATTGACCGGTGAATATCTCACCACAAGCTCCGCAACACTTCCCATCAACAGATGGCTCAAACCCGTGTGCCCGTGTGTCGGTATCAAAATAATGTCCGAATCGGTTCGCTTTGCAGCTTTTGATATCTCATCAACAACGGGACCCATGGAAATATAAGGCTCGATTTTTAGTGAGCGGTGTCTGGTAATGATCGACTGTAATTTGCGCATCGCTGTTCTCTTGGCTTTCTTTGCATGATCAGAAAAACCGATAACGTGCGCCAAAGTCAGATTACATTCGACCTGTTTGCTTAGATGAACACCCAACAACAAGGCTTCTTCCGTAAACTTCGAAAAATCGGTGGGAATCAAAACCCCTCTAATCTTTTTGGGCGGAAGGTTGGGGGGTCTTTTGGCAATCAAGACCGGCACCGGCGAATAACGCACCACATTTTCAGCCACACTCCCTAAAAAGATGTGCTTTAAGCCTTTTCTCCCATGAGTTCCCACGATGACCAAATCGGGCTTTTCCTTTTGAATAATTCGCAAAATGGTGGGAATGGTTTGCCCAATCCGAATGTTTATTGCCACACGTCCAAGGCCTGGCAATGTGCTTTTATCCAAAAATTGGCGAACGGATTCATAAGCCCCTAGTTGTTTTTGAATGATTTTCTTGATTTCACGGCTTTTCACTGTCTGTTTTTCCTCGAGAAGAAAATCCCTTCCAGCAACATAAAAAAATTTTAGATGAGACCCAAAATAAGCGCTGAAATTAACCCCCCAATCGAGAGCTTTTTTGCTGGCATCCGATAGATCATGAAAAATAATAATTTTTTTTAACATAAAAAGTCCTCCGATAACTCCTTCATACACGACCGACAATATCCTTCAAGAGATATCCTATCAAGTAAGCCAGTCCAGAAGCAACACCACCAATTGCCAACGTCTCGAGACCCGCGAGATACCACCTCTCGGTTACGAACCGGCCCTTCACAGCACCTACAGTGAAAAATGCAATGCCCGTTAAAACAGAGCTATAGAAAAAGGGACGAGATAAATGAACATGTGTCACCACTTCGTAGACAAAAGTGAGAATGGGTAAAGATCCAAAAAGAACAAAGGCGGCAAAGGTTGACAATGCCGCTTTCGATGGTGAAGGGGACTCCAAGGTCATCCCCAATTCTTCTTTCAACATCGTTTCTTCCCATAATTTTTCATCAGCCGTGATGATTTTCACTGCCTTTTCCAAATCAACACCTTTAAAACCTTTTTTTGCAAAAATTTGTCGGACCTCTTCTTTTTCCCCTTCAGGAAAGGTGGCGATGTGATTGCGTTCCCTATCGCGGGCTTTCTCCTTTTGTTGTCGTTCAGTCCGAGTGGACACGAAATTGCCGACCGCCATGCTAAAACCATCCCCCACCAAATTGGCCAGACCGAGGATGACAACGATACCTGCAGAAAGATTGGCCCCAATGACACCCGCAACCACAGCAAAGGTCGTGACGATTCCGTCAATGGCGCCGTAAACGAAATCACGCAGATAACTGTGAGCCGGTTTCATTTCGAGACGTTCTCGAATGGCCTCCGGCGTATGAGATTCCCGAAGATGTCTTAATAATTCATCCACCATTTAGATTTATGGAACCATTTGACACATTTTACAATATTCCCTATAGCTTCGGCTCCATGATTAAATCTCCTTCATTGAATTGTCAAACCTGCAAAAGCAGGGGACAGAGCGTTTTTTGCGATTTGAGCGAGGATCATCTTAAAGAAATTGATGCCTGTAAAACAACCAATAAGTACAAAACACATCAAATCATCTTCTACGAAGGGAACAAACCCCATGGTCTTTACTGCGTTGCCTCCGGAAAGGTGAAAGTTTACAAAATGGATAAAGAAGGTCATCAGCAAATTGTGCGTCTTGCGGGACCGGGAGATATTGTGGGCTACAGAAGTCTTTTGGCCGATCAAAACTACTCCGCGACTGCGGAAACTTTGGAAGAGGCCGATATCTGTTTCGTCGATAAAAAAACTTTTTTTCATGTTTTGGAAACGCACCCCGTAACGGCGTTTCATGTCATGTCTGCTTTGGCTCAAGACCTTGAAAAGGCGGAAAAAAAATTGATCGACATGGCCCACAAAAATATTCGAGAACGACTGGCGGAATTGCTACTGGTTTTTCAGAAAAAATATGGGGAAAAGTCTGGAAACGGAGTTCATCTTAAAATCTCGCTGACCCGCGAAGAACTGGCAGAAATGATCGGCACCACACAAGAATCGGTCATCCGTTTAATTACGGAATTCAAAAATGACGGGCTCATTCAAGTCGATGGTCGTGACATTACCCTTCTGAATGTCAAAAAGTTGGTCGAGACAGCAAACCTCCCGGAGTAATCAAAACTGATTTATATCATATCCTCGCCTGATCTTGCGCATAGTCATTCTTTTTGTCCTCCCTTAAAAGTTAACTCATCCCGAACCCCCTTTTTCTAAAGATCCTTAGAATCCATGAAAGGGGAGTCGAAAAGGTAGGGTTGGAAACGACTTTGCCTCCCGAACTCGCCAATGTTTTAGTGGCGGGGAAATTGGAAAGGGAAGATGACAAATTCTGACTTAACGAGAAGATTCCCATCTGGGGTGAATGCGTCTGGCTCTGCCAGCGCAGAGGGGGCCCAGCGGGCCCCCTCTTTGATCGATTCTTTTGGCCGCACCATTGATTATTTGCGTATTTCCGTCACCGATCGGTGTAATTTTCGCTGTGTCTATTGCATGCCGCCCGAGGGGATACCCAATCTTTCTCATAACGATGTCTTAACATTTGAAGAGATCGCCCGGATCGCCCGGATTTTTTTACAAATGGGTGGGAAAAGGCTTCGAATTACAGGGGGCGAGCCCCTGGTTAGAAAAAATATCATCGAGCTGGTTTTTCAATTATCCAATCTGCCCGGGCTTGAAAGTTTGGGCCTGACCACGAATGGTTTTTATCTCAAAGAGTTTGCCAAATTCCTAAAGGAGGCGGGGCTCAAAAAAATCAATGTGAGCTTGGATAGTGTCAGGCCAAGCCGTTTTTCTGAACTGACCCATTGTCCTCAAGGGGTGAATGCGTCTGGCTCTGCCAGCGCAGAGGGGGGCCAGCGGGCCCCCTCTTCATTTGAAAAAGTTTGGGAAGGGATTGAAGAAGCTCTCTTTGTTGGGCTTCAGACAAAAATCAATGTGGTTGCCTTGAAAGGCATTTCAGAAGAAGAAATTCTTTCTTTTGGCGAGATGGCGAAAAGACTTCCCGTCGAGGTTCGATTCATTGAGTTCATGCCCCTTTGTGGAACCGGTTGGCACCCGGAATGGATGATCCCTCTAAGGGAGATTCGAAACGCCCTGAACTCAAATTTCGAACTGTTGCCTCTACCCAGGGGAACCGAAGTGGCTGAGTCTTATCAGGTCAAGAAAGGCCGTGGGAGGATTGGATTCATTTCCTCCATGACGGAACCATTCTGTAAAAACTGTTCACGCCTTAGGCTTACTTGCGATGGAAAAATCAGACCGTGTCTTTTTTCAAATTTGGAAATCGATTTAAAATCGTGGCTCCGCGGGGGCTGGCCCGATACGGACATCATGGCGACGATCCTGGAGGCCGTCCGTGCGAAACCTTCCGGCCATCATATAACGTTTCCAATACCGGACGCGCGCGAGTTGCCGCGCATTCGCTTTATAGGGGGATAAAATTATGTTTTCCACTATTGATAAAATAGAGACGTTGCGCACAGCCAAGGCACAGGCGATTTTGAAGCTAACGCCTCAGTTAGTTGATGTGTTGGAATCAAGAAAAGGACCCAAGGGGGATGCCTACGAAATCGCCAGGGCGGCAGGGATTCTAGCAGCCAAAAGAACCTGGGAAATCATTCCCTATTGCCATCCAATTCCCATCGATCATATCGCCATCGATTTTTTAACCGACACGACAGAAGTAAAAATCACCACAACCGTTAGTGCCGTCTGGAAAACCGGTGTAGAGATGGAGGCCCTCATGGCTGCCCAAGTTGCAGCCATCACCCTTTTTGACATGCTGAAACCAATGGGAGCGGAAATGGAGATTACCAGCGTCAAAGTTCTTGAAAAGATGGGTGGAAAAACAAGCTTCAAGGAAAAAATCCCTCAAGATTTTAAGGTTGGAATCCTTGTCACCTCCGATGGGACTTTTGCTGGACAAAGGGAAGACCGCTCCGGAAAAATAATTAAAGAACGTCTGGAGCAGTTTGGAATAAAAAATTTGGACTATCAAATCTTGCCGGACGACAAACAAACTATTCGAGAAAAAATTTTAAAATGGTGTGTGGAAGGTTATCATTTGATTTTGACAACAGGCGGAACAGGATTGGGTCCCCGCGATGTTACTTCTGAGGCAACCCAAGAAATTATTGAAAGAGAAATCCCAGGCATTATGGAGGCGGCCCGCTCCTTTGGACAAGATCGGACCCCCTACGCCATGCTCTCACGGGGCGTTGCTGGACTTAAAGGAAAAGCCCTGATTGTGAATTTGCCGGGTTCTTCTCAAGGAACTAAAGAATCGTTAGACGCCATTTTCCCTGCGATTTTGCATAGCTACAAAATGATGGCCGGCGAAGGACATGGAGAAAATCCGAAATCCGAAATCCGAAATCCGAAATTGGAGAAAAAATGATGTTTATTTTAGCTCCAATTTTTTTTCTTATTGCTTGTGTCTATTCCATCGTGGGACTTGCAGGCGGATCTTCTTATCTGGCGGCCCTTGCGTGGATGGGACTGCCGCGCGAAACGCTCGTTCCACTGGCTTTGGTTTGTAACCTTGTCGTTTCTGCCCAAGGAACTTATTCCTACAGAAAAGCCGGTTTCTTTCGTCCCCAACTTTTTTGGCCCTTGGCTTTAAGCAGCGTCCCCTTTGCCTTTTTAGGAGGCCTGACTCCTATCAGCGACACAACATTTTATTTGTTGCTCGGTGTTTCCCTATTGTTAGCGGCAGTCAGAATGTTTGTGTACCAGCCAAAAGGTACCAGGTACCTTTTACAACAATCTCACAAAAGGTACCTGGTACCTTTTGGAGCTTTACTAGGATACTTGGCTGGCCTCATCGGATTAGGCGGCGGGATTTTTCTAGCCCCCCTCCTCATTCTCTCAGGCACGACCGATGCAAAACAAACAGCGGCCGTAACGGCCCCATTTATCCTTGTTAATTCTCTATCTGGTTTGGCTGCGCATGCAAATCATTTGACACCTTCACTTTTTTCTCAATCGATTCCGCTTATATTAGCTGTCGGTGTTGGTGGGTGGTTGGGCTCTCGTTTGGGCGCTTATCGCTTGCAGCCCATCTGGGTGCAACGAACAGGGGCTGTTCTGCTAAGCCTTGTCAGTTTCAAAATTCTAGGGAGGATTCCATTGTGATTACCGTTGAAGAGGCCAAACAAATTGTCACCAGCGAAATTCCAAAAGGACCAAAAATAACTTTGCCCCTTCAAGAAGCATCTGGCAGAATACTTGCCGAAGATGTCTTCTCCTTGTTGGATTCTCCTTTGTTTAACGCATCGGCAATGGATGGTTTTGCGATCCACCACGAAGAGACTTATCGTGCCAGCCGCGCCTTTCCTTCCTATTTTAAAATAACGGGCCTTGTTGCAGCGGGTGATGTTCCAAGCAAACCCTTAGGGAAAAATGAAGCGATCAAAGTCATGACAGGCGCGATGATCCCCCAAGGGGCGACCGCGGTGATCCCACAAGAAGAAGTTTTGCCCTCCACTACAACATTGGAGGGCAGGCAAGATCGCTCTGCAACGATTCTGATTACAAGAGAGGTGAAAGAAGGGGAACATCTCCGACGCAAAGGAGAAGAAATCAAGCAAGGCGGGCTAGCCCTCTCAAAAAATACCCACTTAACAAGTGGTGCTATCGGATTTTTAGCATCGCTGGGTGTCCTCAACGTTCCTGTTTATGCGCCACCTCGTATTTTTATTCTCCCCACCGGTTCGGAATTGGTTCGGGATATCTCCGAAGTGACACCAGGAAAAATTATGGAAAGTAATTCTTTCTGTTTAAGCAGTGCCATGAGCGAAATGAAGATCGAACCAAAAATTTCTTCACCCGTTCCCGATGTGAACAAGGTGTTGTTTGCCATCATAGAACAAGCCATCAAAAATTATGATCTTCTCCTTATCACCGGAGGTGTTTCGGTTGGGACCTTCGATCTGGTCAAAGAGATTTTAGAAAAACTCAATGTCAAAACTTTGTTTTGGCAAGTTGCTCAAAAACCGGGAAAGCCCCTTTATTTTGGAAAATGCGGTTCCACCCTTGTTTTCGGATTGCCAGGAAATCCGGCCTCCAGCCTCGTCTGTTTTTATGAATATGTGCGTCCCGCCATCTTAAAATGGCTAGGCTATCAGGACTGTTTTCTTTCACAAGATAGGGCAAGGCTCGTAAACTCCTTTTCCAAAAAAGAGGGGAGAACCCATTTTATTCGAGCACGAACTGAAAAAAAGAATGGCAACTTTTGGGTGCACGTTCCAGAAGGACAGGAATCCCATCGAATGCAATCCTTCGCAGAGGCAAACTCTTTTTTAGTGGTTCCCCAGGAAATCACAGAACTCAAAGAGGGTGAGGAAGTCACCATTCATTGGCTACCATGAATACACGCATTTTACTTTTTGCAGGCCTTAGAGAACGTTTAAACAAAAGCGAAGTTCAACTGGACCTTCCTCAAGGGACAAAGGTTTGTGAAATCCTCCCTATCTTGTTTGGTGAGGAAGCTGCAAAGTTAACAAGGTGCACATTATTCGCCATCAATCAGAATTATGTAACACCCGAAACAGAATTGCACGATGGGGATGAGCTGACTTTAATTCCACCCGTGGCAGGAGGGTAAATGAATCAGATCGTTATCACAAAAGAGCCGATTTGCATTGTCCGACTCATGGAAGAACTTTCTCAACACGATTGTTGTGGGGCACTTGTCTGGTTTGCCGGAATTGTGCGAAATGAAAATGATGGAAAACCGGTGAATCAAATTTACTATGAATGCTATGAGCCCATGGCAAAGAAGGAACTTGAAAAAATTGTTCAAGAGGCAAGACAAAAATGGCCGATACACCAAATCAACATTACCCACCATGTTGGAGCACTGCCCGTGGGGAGCGTCAGTTTGATCGTTATCGCAACAGCGCCCCATCGCAAAGAAGCCTTTGACGCCGTTCAATATGTTGTGGATGAACTAAAAAAAAGAGTCCCTATTTGGAAAAAGGAAACCTATGAGAGTGGTCAGGAAGAATGGCTCCACTAAAAATCCCCGTGTTGCTGTCGTTTTGACGGGAGGCCAAAGCAGGCGATTTGGATCGAACAAGGCCACTGCAAAAATAGGAAACCAAACATTTTTAGAAATCCTTACAAAAACACTCCGAGGCTCTCACTTTAAAGTTTTCTTGAGTACGGCCACCACAGATCTTTTCCCCGGCGGAGGCCCTCTACAAGCCCTGCACGGGGCGTTTTCGTACTACCCTTTCCCTAAAATATTATTCGTTGCTTGTGATATGCCGCTTGTTGTTCCGGTTGTTCTTGAAGAGCTTTGGAAAGAAAGTGCGGGGGCCGATGTTGCTTTCTTGAAGAATAACGGAAAGGTTTGTCCACTACCGGGGGTCTATTCCAGAAAAATACTTTCTTATTCGAAAAAATTATTGGCTGACGGAAAAAGAGATTTAAAATCCCTTTTAAAAACAGACCTGACGACCAAAAGCCTTCCAGAGAGTCATTGGCAAGCCTTGGACCCGGAGGCAAAATCGATTTACAACATCAACACTTTGAAGGACCTAGAGTTTGTCAGCGAGAATCTGCCTTAAAACGTGAGCACTTTGTCGGATTCGATGACCCACTGAGCCAGTTCACTCATCGTGCCAATTTGAGCTCCCTCCATGAGTTTTAAATCTTTGATGCCACGGGCCTCCGCGCACGTCTTGCACATTTTGACCTGCCCTCCTTTATTGAGAACCGCCTTGAACATCCTTTCCACATTATAAAAACCATCAGGTGTGGACTGATTTGGAAGGACTGCGGTGACGGCATCGGCCATCAGAAAGATACGGATTAAGGATTCCGCATGTTCCTTTTGAAACATCATAGCGAGCCGGAGGGCGTTGTAAACTTTCTCGGACCCATAAGGGGCATCGTTTAAAATCATCAAGATCTTCATAGTTTATCTCCTATCAAAAATTCACCTGTGTTTGGGCATACAGGAAATGGGCATCTTCGGCCATGCCGGTCTCCGCTAAAAAATCTTCAGCCTTGAAAAAAGAATAGCCCAGCAAAAAGTTGGCCCATTGATTCCATTTGTATTTCAAAAGCCAATCGATTTCTTGTCCGGCAAAACGGGAGGCGACTGCGCTACCAGCCCTTCCTTGCGCACCACTGGCTAGGAAAAGGCCGTTGGCCGGTTCCATCAGAAAAAAGGCATGATAATCCAGCGAAGTAGTGAGACCTTTGACGGGCGTTACCTCCAATGTAAATCGGGGGTTGTGCATGTTTCGCCACCCAACCAGATCCATATAGCCATATTTGAAATGATTGGTTGGAAAAAGATTATTGAAGGTTTTGACTTTGCCACTCGTGGGCGCTTCATCTCCCGAGGCGGCATTGTATTCTAGCCCCAAGCGAGGTTGCCATGCGGTTTCAAAAGTATAACCCCCATGGGCATGGGCGGCATAGGCAAAAATATCGCTTAAGCCCGACTCGCCGAGTTGTAATGCAGCCTCCAACCCATAATCCCATTTTTCACCAATCGTTCCCGCCAAACGATCCCCAACAGTATAAACGGTCAGGGCTCTCCCACCCAAACCGCCGTCATTGTCTCTCAGGACAAAAAAGTAGGGTTCATAATCGAGGGATTCCAAAACATCGAAGTGGCCATAGAGTCCTCCAAAATATTGATTGCCAGCCGCTCGTTGAATCCAGGAAAAAAATCCATCGAGCCAAAATTTTTGCCATTCCAACTTCACTTTTCCTGCATCAAAGTTGCGGCCGACATTAGACCAGCCAAAAGCTCCAACAAGTCGTTCGTCCCCATAAGACAACTCCTGACGGCCCAAACGAAGGGAAATGGGAGAGCCATTGATTTTGACAAAGTCAATGTAGCCCTGGTGCAGATCCAAATCATCCACATTTGCCGTGTTGGCAACGGTCGATTCCTCCTGGGCAAAACTCCTGGAAAACTGGGGTTGTATAAAAACGTGAATTCCCTCCGTGGGAATGACTTCAACAAAAGGACGCACCCTCATTAAAACAAAGGAATCCTTTGCCGGAGTCGTCCGATTGGTCTGGGCAAAGGAGTTAAAATCGATGAGGGTTTCACTGCGCAGCCTTATTTCCCCGCCCCATTTGAATTGGACTTCCTTTTTTTCTTCGGCAAAAACAGCCGATGCAAAAAAACAAAGGCCAAAAAGGAGAACGAAAGACCATTTTACAAACTGCATTGAACCTCCTCCTCGGAGAGCTGGGGAAGTGATATGGGAAGAGGAAAGGGTTGGATGTTAAAAAAGTCAAATTCTTTTTTAAGCCAGATTTTTAAGAGACTCCCCAAAGTTTTATAGTAGCCGTGGGTTGTTCTCTCCTGCAAACGGTTTGCAAAAATTTCTCCCCATCTTCCCAAATGGTCCAGAAGAAATTTTTTCTGGGCCTCGAATGTGGTTTGAGCCTCTTCGAGCAATCCCTCTTCTAATGCAAAGGCTTCTTTGAGAGCCATGTAACTTAAAAATGCCAATTCCATTTTGATGGAATCTGGGGGGCCTTCGTTTGTTAAGAATTGCAACTGAAAGGCCTTATAAAAGGCTGTGACATCCCCCAATATGGGGCCTCTTTCAACCAGTTGATAGCTCCCTTCACAAGAAGGGCAAGCCACCTTTGTTGAAAAAAGCCGAAGGGACTCCTGGGCTACCTCATCGACGGAAACTTTTGAAAGCACCGACGCAAATTCTTTGAGTGGGAGAAATTCTTTCCAAAGATCGTTAACGATTTCTTTTAATTCTCCCAAGGTCTTGGATGTGGGGGTATCCAATCCGAGGGCTAAAATCCGATAGAGATCGGCGCGAAACAAATTATATTGAATTTTTTTATGATCTTTCATTTTTTTGCTTCCAAAACTAGAGGAATCCAAGGGGCATAATTTTTTCTGGCCCCCACATTTTTACTGGAGCCTTCCCAGATTGCAAAGGCGATCAGGCTGTTTTTCCCCGCTTTCAAAACAGGGTCGTTGGGATCTCTGGTTGTCATTTTGTGCGCAAGGACAACCGTCCATTTTCCATTTTCCCAAGAGCCCCAGGCAAACGAATCTTCAACAGATTGATGAGTCAGAGTGCCAAAACCTGCCGCCACCAATTCTTCCACCGGAGTTTTTCTTGCGGGTTCAGAGATGGGATTTTTCACTTGGGTTGCGGCCTGAATCCCAAATTGATAGGTTTCAAAATAAGTATTGGGATACAGATCTTTGACTGTCTGATAATGATCTTCAATATCTTGCTGCCAGATGGCCTTCCAGTGGATGATCTCCACAGGAAAATCTTTCCCCCCCATGAAGGGAGAGGTCTTATCCATCTCTTTCAGAGGAAACTGAATGGCGCAGGCATCACTGGCATGATCGAGACTAACATTGGCATCTCTTGTTTTATCTTCCCATTCCAAACGGGCTGCAACCCATTTATTATTATGGAGTGCCTTGACCTTCAACTGCGACACCGTGGTTTTGAAAATGGAGGGGGTTGTGATGTTTTGTGGAAGCATTTGAATGATTTGTTCTGAAATCTGATTCCATTCTGCCGCATTTGGATTTAGTTTTTCAAAAAAAGAGTTCCCCAAAACAACATGGGGTGCACGGATTTCTTGAGCCATAGCCAAAGAAGAAAGGAAAAAAAACATGGAACTTAGAACATAGAACTTAGAACGAGAAGTCCTAAGCAGTGTTATGACGATACACTTGAAGTTTTGCATCGAACATCTCCCTTTCGAAGAAAGGTTCCGTGAACGGAACCCGGACGACTTCCTCTCCCTTTTCATTAAAACCAATGGCCTCTTTTTCATTGTAGGCAAACCGTGTAATAATTTTTGAGGTATTCCCAAAAAGTAAAAAGGCGGCCAAAAGTTTTGGGTCACTTCTAACTGCCTTATATGTCTGAATGGCTTCATCAACACCCGGTCCAAACATCTGCAAGAGAAACTCCCGTGGAACATGAACGGGCGGAATATAATAAACATTCGGTTCTGTTCCCGATTGCGGATAAAGGGGGAGGGCAACTTTTTTGATCAGGACAATGTAATCAAGGGGGTTGTCCTCTTTTGCCTCGCCAGGTTTGGAAAGCCAGCTCATGAGGCGGATTTTTCCAATACAAGTTTGAACACAGCGCGGCTGCTCCCCCTTTTCCAAAAGCGGGTAACAAGCGATACATTTTTCAGATGTCCTTGTAACCATATTGAAAAAAACTTTTTTATAAGGACAGGCTTTGACGCATTCTTTGTAGCCGCGACAGCGAGTTTGATCGACTAAGACAATTCCATCGTCTCTTTTATAAATGGCTTTTCTGGGGCAGGCAGCCAAACAGGCAGGATAGGTGCAGTGGTTGCAGATGCGAGTCAGATAAAACATCCAGGCATTGTGGACACTTCCAAAAAAGGCCCCTTTTTCAATAAGACCGAAAACTTCATCCTCACCGACATTGGGATTGGCATAGTCTTCATAAGCAGGAAGGTGTCCCTTTATTCTTTCCCCTGCCGGAGGTTCTTCAAAAACCGTTTTTCCAGTGTAGGTATCGCCCTCCCATGTTTGCTCCCCAAGATTTTTTAAAAGCTTAACGTCCCAGGCCTTAGGATAAAAACCATACGGCTTTGTCTCCGTGTTATTCCAAAACATGCTTTCCTGGCCGGGGCCGGAGGTCCAGGTTGTTTTACAAGCAGACGAACAGGTTTGGCAGGCAATGCACTTGTTGGTATCAAAGACATAAGCCACCTGTTTTTTAGGCCTTTTGTCCTCATAGGGATATTCCATCTCGCGACCGATTTGCCAATTTTTGACTTTGGGCATGGTTTACCTTTTCGCTCGCGCGGAGTAAATCCACGCTCGCTAAAGTCAGGGGGAGCGTCTTGACGCTCCACCCTGACAACCCCCACCGCTAAAATTCCGCGCGGCAGGACATCGTTCTATTTCCTTTTCTTAACGAAGTTTCCTTTTAAGTATTCCTTCATCTCTTCGTTTTCATAAGTTGGTCTTAATCCACTGAGGGCCGGTTTCCACAAACCTTTTCCCCCCAGCCCCCCATCTTCAGCCTTTGTGATTTTGACAAACGCTTCTCTTGGGGCACCCGTTGGACAATGGACATCGGGTGCAAAACCTTTGTCGATTTTTTGGCCGATCAAATCTTTCCGGACAAGCGAATCGGTCATCCAGGTAGGCTTAATCCAACCCCTTGTACAACTTTGATGAGAACCGGTACGAAACATCGCTTGATAACCGGTATCGGGGTTCTTGGCCAAACCATCTTTTCTCTCCTGAGAGCCTCTGACACTTCCAAAAGTAGATCCATACATGTTGTGCCACATCCTGGTCACACCGCGAGGGGTTCCATTGTAATACCTTGCCCTGGCGATGAGTCTTGTCACCGGATATTCTTTGTCGGTAACCTTCCAACCGCGATAAGGGCGATCATGCGGATCGGCATCGATGTGGACATAATCCCCATCTTCAACCCCTAACTCTTTTGCATCGAGTGGATTAATGTCGACATAGGCCTCTGTCACAAATGGCATTCTCTTGTCATGACGGTTCATGTCGCCAAAAGGACCAAACCAGATGGCATCGATATCTGTATCCACCGGTGTGGTGTGAGCCCCATGGCGATATTTGGGAGTATGAAAGATAAACTTATAGCCCTGAGTTTTCATCAAAGGATGGGAGGTTTGTTTGACCTCCTCCCAGCTTTTGATAACGTGTCTTGCCTGACGGATGTCCGCTCTTTCATCACTTCTAGAAACACCATAATCCTCTGGCGCCCTTGGGCGAAGGGCTGGATGGGATTTGGCAACAATCACATTGGGTTCAAAAAAAGTGGAGTCAATCGGTTCCCTGTGAACCGGCATGTTTTCGCCGGAATCAATGAATTCCTTTTCACCCCTGTAGAATTCGAGACGTCCTGTTTTTGTATAGTAAGGCTTGTCCTCACTAACCTGTTCAAAACTGCCGAATTTGGGATAGGTCCTGGTCATTAGCAAAGCGGGGATTCCTTCTTTGGCTTTGTCTTCCAAATCCAGAAAATCATAACCTTTTGTTGGATTGCTAAAGTCCAAAATGCGTTGGGCATAAATATCCACGCGGTCTTTATCGACAAAATACCAGTAATCTTTGAAACGCTTATCTCCGGTCATTTTTGAAAAGGCCTTGCCAATACCAGCTGCCACTTCGATGTCGGCCCTGGTGTTGAAGATCCGTTTCAAGGGGGTCCGTGGATAAATATAGAGGAAGGGATTGGTTACAGAAATCGTCATGTCGGGCTGCTTGAATTCAGCCCAGCTATCCACCGCATAGACAATGTCGGCATACTCACAAGATGCCGTCCACCACCATTCGCTGACTCCGATAAATTCCACTCTGGGCAGAATATTCATAATGGTATCGAAGTGTCCCTTGGCATTGCCAATGAGGGAATTGCTGTTGGAAACTAAAATTGATTTGGTGGGGGTCGGCATATGCGTCTTGCCGGTGAGGATTTCATCCCCCATTCTTAAAATCTGATCTCCATGATTGAAGTAGTGGACCGACTCTCCTTTAAAATAGGACTTTACCTTGGCCGGATAATCTTTATCCAAAGTGATATTGAAGGGATCTTCCGTGGCAAACTGTCCAATCCCGCTAAAGAAGGCCGCACGATAATTGCCGGCATAACTTCCGATGTTGCCACCAATCTTGCCGACGTTTTCGGTTAGGACTGCCAACAAGAAAGTGGCCCTGTCTTTGAGATCACTATTGAAAAATTGGTTGGGTCCCATTCCCAGACCAAAAAGGGTCTTTCCCTTGTTTCGAGCGAGTTCTTTGGCGATAGTTTCGATTCCTTCAACGGGGGCCCAGGTCAGTTCGGAAACTGTCTTTGGGTCAAAATTTTCCAAAATATATTTTTGGATCAGATCGAAAGAGGGACGGACCTCCACCTCTTTTCCATTAGCCAACTTGAGAGTAAAGGACCCTTCGAGTGCGGCTTGAATTCCTTTTGTTTTGTAGCGAAGCCCATAGTCATCACGGCTCAAGGCATAAGGCTTATTTTCTTTTTCATCCCAAACGACAAAATCACCCCATTCCTCGCGCATCTTTTCTGTGAGAATGGGACTCCCTTGCAGGGGTGGTAGCGGAGGTTTCTGATCGTTTTTCAAAACCTGGATATAGTTGTTTAGTTCCTTATTTTTATAGTCCTTCCAAACATCACTTGCCTTCAATGTCTCCAAAGTGTCCATCCGGATAAGACAAGGAAGATCGGTAGTGGCCCGCAAATATTCCGGATCGTATTTTTTTCCTTTGATGAGAAGATGACAAAATCCCAAGGCCAATGCAGGCGTTGTCCCGGGACGGACGACCAACACATAATCGCCCTTGTTTGACGTGGCACTATATTCACAGGCAATCACCACGACCTTGGTCCCTTTGATTCTCGCCTCGGATAGCCAGTGGCTATCAGGCATTTTGGTTGTGATCCAATTCATTCCCCAACAGACAATCAAATCGGCATGTTCGGCGTTGCAAAGATCCCACTCATTGGTTTGTTGACCGGTGACCATGGGGTGACCCGGAGGCAAATCGGTATGCCAACTATAGTTGTCCCAACCTCTGCCGCCCAAGGCTTTGTCTGGACCGACATTGCGGATTCTCGAGTCGAGAAGGGCCATCATATTGGCGAGTCGATAGTTTGCAAAAAGACGTGTGGCTCCTAGGGCCGCCATCCCACCGCGAAATTTCAAGGTTTGCACACCGATACCTTGGGTGGCTTCCACCATCGCGGGGTCATATCCCTGAGCCAGAAGATATTTTTTCCCCTCTTCCCCAGTGTAGGTTTTTGCAATATTTTCCAAAACTTTGGCGGTAAGTTCAAAGGCTTGATCCCAACTAATTTTGACAAAAGGTTCCCTTCCTCGATTGAGATATTTTTTGGGCATCGCCCCTGTTTTGGGATCTCTTTCAAATCCAGAGGCCACCCAGTCCAAAAAACCCTTCCTTGCCATGGGTTCTTTGGCACGCCTGTCTCCATAAAATCTGCGAATGAGGGCCAAACCTTTTTGACAGCATCTTGGATCCCAGCGATGCGAAGCCTTGTTTCCATAAATATCGGTTGCCTTTCCGTAACCAAAGGAAGGCCCAAGCCTGACGGCAACACCGTTTTTAACATAGGCTGTCAGCAGACAGTTATGTGTGTCATTGGGTGCGCACAAGAGATGAAACGTAGAATCGTAAGAAAAAAGATCTCGATAAACCTTTTCCCAATCTCGGTTGGGATATCCACTTAAAGGATTTTCATGATCAAAGGGCTGCAGGAAGTTAAACAGGCTTGAGAGTGGCCCGCATTGAGACAAAACAAGACCGGCCCCAGAAGTCAGAGCCAGTTGTAAAAAACTTCTTCGGGAAAGCTCTAAGCTCAACGGATCAACCCCCTGTGCGGCAACATATAGAGTTGATCGATTGAGACTATGATATGGATCAGAAAGTGGGATGATTTAGATCAGGTTGACGACCGATCGTTACTTACCAGTTTTGCCTAAAGAACGGATGTAGGCAATGACATTGGCAACATCCTGATCATTGAGTGAAGAACCCCAAGGGGGCATTACGGGGGACATCCCAACTGCAGCCCCTCCTTGTTGGATAACTTTTTTGAGGTCTGCATCTGTTTTCTTGCTCATGTAGGCTACGTCTTGAAAGTTGCGCGGTTTGGGATTGAGTGCGGCTGCTGCAGCTCCATCTCCTTTGCCAGTTGCTCCATGGCAGGTAGTGCACAATAAATTGTATTTTGCTTTACCGGCGGCGACATCGGGCTTTGGGGCTTGTGCAAAACTGATGGAAGACCATAATACTGCAATGCCCAGAATGAAAATAAGCTGCTGACAACATCGATAATTGATGGTTTTCATTTTTGTCTCCTTTATAAGTTTGACGACTATAGAGCCTCTACCCCAGTGAGTCAAAAGCGGATATGATCTAGATCAGCTTAAGGCAGAATAGCGGTCCCACTTTTGCCTTGGATGACTTGAGAGACTTTTTCATAAGATCCAATAAAGCACTTTTTTCCGCCATTTTTCAGGAACTCAATACAAGCCTCTATCTTAGGTTTCATACTCCCTTCGCCAAATTCTCCTTTCGCCAGATATTTCTTGGCTTCTTTAACGGAGAGTTTCTTTAGCCTTTTTTGAGTTCTTTTTCGAAAATTCAAATAAACACTATCCACGTCTGTGAGTATTAAAAGCAAATCAGCTCCAATCAATTTTGCAAGTTTCACCGCACAAAGGTCCTTGTCGATGACGGCTTCAATGCCAACCAATTTTCCCTTTTCCTTGACGACGGGAATACCTCCCCCTCCACAGGCAATAACAAGGACACCTTTTTTGACTAATTCTTTTATCACCCTGGCCTCTATGATTTTTTGCGGCCTTGGTGAAGCGACCAATCGTCTATGTTCATTGTAAAAAGGGCCGACGGGTTTTGTGGGATTTTTAAATGCACGATCTCTTTTATCGACGAGAACCCGTGTCACGACAGCAACTGTTTCCTTTTTTAAAATATTTGAGATCGTTTGCTGCAGCCAATATCCCAACTGCCCCTGTGTCATTGCATCCAATGAATCGAGAGACAACGGTGAGACCTGTTTTTTTGATTTTTCCTGTTGGATTAAAAGATTGCCGATATCTAAACCGTTCCCATGCGTAACAATCATCCTATATTTTTTGATGAATGGTTTAAACTGGGAGATGGCTCTTTGAAGTCTCTTTATCCTTCTAACAAAATTTTCCTTTCTTTCAGGGCTGCTGATGGCATTTCCACCGATGGCGACTAAAAGTCTTTTCATAGAAATGGAGAGACTATTTAAAAAAATTGCGATAGTAATAATAAAGGACCAATGAGATTGATTCTTCGATCTGACCATCCTGAATTAGTTGGTCTATTTCACTAATGGTAAAAAATTTGAAATCGCTGTGACCGATCTCATTCACCTCAAATTTTCTTTTAGAAAAACATTTGGAGGCAACAAAAAGTGTGATTCTAGCAGCCAAGATGCCCGAATCGGGTGTGGCATAACCAATATGTTTAAGATGTTTATAATCACACCCAAGCCCTGTTTCTTCTTCAAGCTCTCTTAGAGCTGCATTTTCTTCCTTCTCTCCCTTTTCGACGAAACCACGCGGCGTTTCCCAAACAAGCGATTGCGTTGGATGCCTGTAAATCTTCAAAAGCCCAATTTTACCATCAACAACAGGTAATATATTAACCCCTGTGAGAAATTTTTCTGATCTGTTTTTGGGAGCAACCACAAGAAAATCGGGGATGGTTTGTCCATCAGAAGATTCGATATGATCCGTAAAAACATCAAAAAGTTTGTGATCAAAAACAAGAGTCCGCTTTTTTAAGGTAATCATAGGAGCTAAGCCCATAAAATTATCTTGAAAGGAAAGCAAGGAGGCTATAGGCTGGCTTACTTCAAAAGGGAGGGCTCATGCAAGTTGTTGAAACAACTAAAGAACTTGTCTCTAAAACCTATTCACAAATAGAAAAAAATCTAAAAATTGCCAGACAAAGACTAAATCGTCCCCTAATTTTGGCTGAAAAAATTGTCTATGGACATCTCGCAAACCCACAAACACAAGAACTGGGGAGAGGAAAAAGTATTTTACTCCTGAAGCCAGATCGCGTGGTGATGCAAGATGTCACGGCACAAATGGCCCTCCTTCAATTTATGCAAGCCGGACGTAAACAAACAACGGTTCCGGCAACCATTCACTGTGATCATTTGATCCGAGCGCAGGCAGGCGCCGTTCCGGATACAAATTTGGCTCTCAAGGAAAACAATGAAGTCTATGAATTTTTACAAACCTGTTCTCAAAAATATGGAATTGGTTTTTGGAAACCGGGATCTGGAATTATTCACCAGGTTTTTTTGGAAAACTATGCGTTTCCTGGTGGGCTCGTCATTGGGACTGACTCTCACACCCCTAATGCTGGTGGACTTGCCATGGTTGCGATTGGTGTGGGTGGCGCCGATGCCGCAGAAGTGATGGCGGGACTTTCTTGGGAAGTTTTGGCACCAAAATTTGTCGGCATTAAACTCACCGGAAAACTCAATGGATGGACTGCTCCAAAAGATATCATTTTAAAAGTCTGTGAACTATTGACGGTCAAAGGTGGAACCAATAAAATTATCGAATATTTCGGCCCGGGTTGTGAATCGATCAGTTGCACAGGTAAAGCAACGATTACCAACATGGGAGCTGAGCTGGGAGCTACCACATCGATTTTTCCTTATGACTCACGCATGTGCGATTATCTCAAGGCAACCCAAAGAGGTGCCATTGCCGATCTCTCTGACCAACATAAACATCTACTGACAGATGATCCCGAAATTGCGAAAGACCCGAAAAAATATTTTGATGAAGTTTTTGAGGTTAATCTTGATACTTTGGAGCCCTATGTTGTGGGACCTCACTCTCCCGATGTGGCAAGACCTATTTCCAAATTGGCTGAAGATACGAAGAAAAATAATTACCCAAATGATATCCGCTATGCCTTGATTGGCAGCTGTACAAATTCTTCTTATGAAGATGTGGGGCGGGCTGCCTCCGTCGCAAGACAAGCCATCGAGCACGGTGCCAAAACCAAAATTCATCTGATGGTCACCCCCGGTTCTGAACAAGTTTTTGAGACCATTAAAAGGGATGGACAATTGCAGGTTTTGGAATCGATCGGCGCAAAAGTTTTGGCCAATGCTTGTGGGCCTTGTATTGGTCAGTGGAAGCGTGAAGACATCAAACAAGGAGAAACAAACACCATTATTTCTTCCTACAATCGCAATTTTCCAAGACGCAACGATGGCAATCCACAAACACTCTCTTTTATTGGAAGCCCTGAGCTCGTCGTTGCTATGTCGTTGGAGGGAAGGCTCGATTTTAATCCCCTAAAAGACGAAATTGAAACTTCCGGAAAAAAATGGAAGCTGAAAGCCCCTGCCAAAGCCGATGACATTCCAAAAAAGGGATTTATTAGGGCTGCAAAAGGTTATGTTCCTCCCGCTCAAAATCCAGACCAAATTAACATCCAAGTTAATCCCAAAAGTGACCGCCTACAGCTTTTAAAACCATTCGAGGCTTGGGACGGAAAAGATTTTGAAAAATTGCCGCTTCTTCTGAAAGCGAAGGGAAAATGTACCACCGATCATATTTCTCCTGCAGGGCCGTGGCTAAAGTTCAGGGGTCATCTAGATCATATCAGCGACAACATGTTTTTGGGGGCAACCAATTTTTTTACGAATGAAGCGGGAAAAAATAAAGGGATTGAATTTTCCAAAATTGCCCGCGACTACAAAACCAAAGGTTTAAAATGGATTGTGGTGGGAGATGAAAATTATGGAGAAGGCTCTTCCAGAGAACATGCCGCCATGTCTCCCAGATTTTTGGGATGCGCCGCTGTCATTACAAGAAGTTTTGCGAGAATCCATGAGACCAATTTAAAAAAACAGGGTGTCCTGCCACTCACCTTTGCCAACTCTAAAGACTACGATAAAGTTCAAGAAGAAGATTGTATGAGTGTTATTGGCTTAAAAAATCTTAAAGCAGGTCAGCCGGTGACTGTGATTTTACAGCACAAAGATGGGGGCGAAGACAAAATCCAAACCAACCATTCTCTATCTGAAGAGCAAATCAAATGGTTCAAAGCCGGCGGCGCCCTAAACTGTCTTTGAAACAAATTTTCCTACTGAGCGTTGGGTTCTTCTTCAGTCGCTTCCAACCCGCGGCGATAAATGACCCCTAAGGCCCACGGGTCCTTCCTCGCAATGTTAAAAGCCTGCGTTTGGTCGGAGGGATTATAATCCTCCGGCAAAGGATGGCATTTTTGATCGAGCACTTCCTGGATTTCACGCCCCTGATAAGTGACACACACGGAAAGACAATGAATAAAGGCAAAGCCCGGGTATTGGATGGCTTGAGTCAGCATGTCGGCCATGTGTGCCATGTTGCCCGACTGGGTGCGGGCTATAAAACCGGCCCCGCAGGAGAGGACAAAAAGGACCGGATTGATGGGAACCTCATCGATTCCGATCAGTCCTTTCATCTCTTTGAATTCATGCGAGGTGGTCGGTGAGGCCTGCCCTTTGGTTAATCCATAACAGGAATTATCCATAACGAAGTAGGTGATGTCGGGGTTGCGCCGAATCGCATGGGGAATGTGTCCGGCACCAATGGCAAAAGCATCGCCGTCTCCTCCGCAGGCAATCACTGTAAGGTCAGAGCGCGCCGTTTTTAATCCCGTCGCAATCGGAAGCGAACGACCATGAATGGTGTTAAATCCATAAGTCAGGCAATACCCCGGCAACCGACTCGAACAACCAATCCCCGAAATGATCGCTATCCGTTCGTTGGGGAGTCCCAATTTGGCAAAGGCCCGCGTAAAACTTTTCAGGACTCCGTAGTCTCCACAACCGGTGCACCAGACGGGATTCAATTCATTGCGGTATTCAATCGGTTTGCGCTGCTGAGTCTGTGTAATCATACAACACCTCCTTGCATCATCGTTTCCAGCTCCCGGGTTTTAAAGGGGAGTCCTCCAGAACGCCGGAGGCTTTTTGCCTTCCCATCTAAAACACCCAAGGCTTTGAGATGATGAAACAACTGCCCTTGATAATTCATCTCAAGGACCGTGACGGTTTTTCGCCCCTTGAGAAATTGTTTGAGCCCCTCCATGGGAAAGGGATTGAGAATGGCCGGAATAAAAAGAGCCGTGTGGTTATGAGCTGCAAGGTATTCTTTGGCAACGCCGGCCGGACTTCCCCATGCAATCAAGGCATGCGGGGCAGATGAAGAGCCGAAACAGGAATGCCAATTTTGAGTCTCCTTTGCAATCGCCTTTAATTTCAAAAATCGCTTTTGGTTCATTGCCTCGTGTTGATCTCCATCGGAGGAGGGGGTCCCCGTCTCCGTATGCTCAATCCCCGCAATAGAGTGCATTCCCCCTTTTGTTCCCGGGATCGCCATCGGACCAACGCCGGACCAATCCGAAGTCTTTTGCAAACTCAAGTCATAACGGCGATAAGCACCATTATTTGTCGGGGGTGTGATGCAACGCTTTGGTTTCAAAAAATCTTTTGTGTCGACGAGGTCAATGATTTCGAGACGCTGGCCAATCGATCCATCGGATAGAACAACCACGGGGAGTTGATATCCTTCGGCGAGATAAAAAGCCCTGTGCATTGCCTGAAAACAATCTTTGACATCGGTCGGGGCCAAGACGACGCGAGGAAAATCCCCATGACCACCGTAAAGGACATGCCAGAGATCCGACTGTTCCGCTCGGGATGGAATTCCTGTCGAAGGACCGGCCCTTTGACAATCCACAATAACCACCGGGATCTCTGCTATGCTGGCCAGTCCTACCATCTCCGTCATGAGAGAGATTCCGGGCCCACTCGTTGCGGTCATGGAAGGGACCCCTCCATAGCTCGCCCCGATGATCATTCCCATCGCCGCAATCTCGTCTTCGGCCTGAATCAACTGTCCTCCAACTTTTGGCAGAAGCCTCGACATCGTCTCTAAAATTTCGGAGGAGGGGGTGATGGGATAGCCGGCATAAAAACGACACCCCGCATCGATGGCCGCCCTGGCACAAGCCTCATTGCCACTGATGCTGAGGCGTTTTGTAACCCGCTCCGGTTTTGGCAGGCCAAAAGGAAGCGTGATGGATCCCAAAATTTTAAAGCCCGCCTCTAAGGCCCGAAGATTGCTTGAGATGACGGCCGAGGACTTGCGCCCGAAAACTTCCTGAACACAAATTTCCCCCTCTTTGATTTCCCAGTCTAGGGCTTTTAACAACATTCCGAAGAGAACGACATTTTTTGCGATTTCAGGCAGTCCTTCGGAATCGAGAATTTCTTGAAAGGGAATCGGCATGACGAGACCCTTTTTAGTTTTCAAACTCTCCGGAAGTTCTCCCTCCTCTTTTCCATGAAGGACTAGTGCAGTCTCGGAGACTTTGAGTTCCTTCGTAAAGCGGGCAATGTCGGAAAAACGAAAGCAGACGACAATCTCCTTTTCGAATCCGACCTGGGTGACCGGGTCCACCCCAATGGTGACATGAGCCGCCGACTCGCCGCCGCGAATCTGGGGGCCATAACTCTGGGTCATCATCCCATAAAATCCGAGCCTCGCGGCGGTCCTTAAAATCATATTGGCGGTCGACATCACGCCATCTCCCCCGCTCCCGACCAACGCCATGTGAAGATTTTTTTTCTGTTTCATATTGCCATTCCTTTCGTTGTCTCCCCTTCAACGGGGTGTGCCCGCTCTTCCGGGAGAGGAAGTTGTTTCAAACGATGTAGAACAAATGTGGGACAGATATCGACACAGGCCTCTCCACAAGTTGGCCCATAGGTGATACAGGCTTGATGATCGATATGAATGGTGACGTCATCAAAACTCAAGGCCTTTGCCGGACAGACATTGATGCATTTTAAACAGGTGGTACAACCAACCAGGCACTTGGCCCGCACTGCGGAGGCCTTCTCACGCGCCACACACGAAAGCTCGATCCGGTGCAGGCGGGGATAAAGCTCTAATATCTTTTTAGGACAGGCCGGAATGCAAAGGCCGCAGCCTGTGCATTTTTCGGCATCAATTTCGACAATCCCAAACCTGCCGATCCGCATCGCATCGAAGGGACAGGCCCGGACACAATCGGCCAACCCCAAACATCCGTTTTTGCAGGCGCGCGGACCCCCAAAAACGAGTGAGGCCGCGGCACACGTTTGGATCCCCAAATAGTTTGCTTGGGTCTTCACATAAGCCGTTGTTCCATGACAGCGCAAAAGTGCCACCCGATCTTCGACTAGGCCAGGGGCCTTTCCGGCCAGTTCCGCCACGATCTCTGCGGTCTCTTTCCCTCCTGGGATGCAGAGGTTTGAAGGGACCTCTTGGTGTTCTACCACTGCTTCGGCATAGGCCTGACAGCCGGCAAAACCGCAGGCTCCACAGTTTGCGCTGGGTAACCACCGATGAATCTTTTCAATATTTGGATTCACGACGACGTAGAAACGCCTGGCCGTTGCTGCCAGGGCAAATCCAAAAAAAATCCCCAACAGCGTGAAAACGGCAAGACCCCAAATGGCAATCGATGTCAGCTCCATTATATTTTTAACCCCGAAAAACCTAAAAATGCCAAGGCAAAGAGCCCCGCCAAAATAAAAGCAATCGGAAGTCCCTGGAAAACAGAGGGAACGGGGGCCAAATCGGTCCGTTCTCTGGCACAGCTCATCAAAAATAGTGCCAGAGCAAACCCAATCCCAGAGCCAACTGCCAAGGCGAGTGATTCCCAAAATCCATTTTCGTTCAGGGCATTCAGGAGTGGGACCGCTAAAATGATACAATTGGTCGTGATCAAAACGACGTAAATCCCGAATTTCCGATGCAAGGGCCTGTTGATCTTTTTCAGGATGGTATCCGTCATCTGAACCAGAAACGCCACAATGCCGATAAAGACAATAATCTGAAGAAAGTGGAGGCGAAAAGGGTGCAAGACAAAACGGTCGATCGTCCAGGCCAAAAGACCTGAGAGTGTGCCAACCACGGTGAAGGTGACTCCCATGCCGATGGCGGTTTCCCGCTTCCTGCTGACACCGAAAAAGACGCAAAGACCCAGATAGCGCGTGAAGACAAAATTCTGGACGAGTGCCGCAGTGAGAAGAACAGTAATGACAACTCCAAAAAGCGATGGGGCCATTAACCATTCAGCACCTGTTCTCGTATCGATGAGTTGATAAGACCCCTTGGGATCGACCTTGACCCCTGTCGTGAGGAGGAGTCCCCCCTCTTTTGCAGGAATTACATTCACCTCTTGAATGGGGATTAGAATATCGGGATCTTTTTTAGAAGTGAGTCGAAATTCGCTTGGACTGGGAACCCCTGGTTTCGTCACCACCACCTCGATTTGATGATCATTGAGAAGGGTTGCTTGTTTAGACATGGCGTCCTTTCTCTACCCAATTTAGAGCAGCCATCAAAAGGCCAATCGTAAAGAAACCCCCCGCGGGTAAAACCAAAAACAAAATCGGGCGGACCTCGATCAAGGTCACTCCCCAGATTGTTCCATTCCCCAAGACCTCCCGGATGGCCCCGATGAGAACCATCGCAAAAAGAAATCCAAGCCCCATGGAAAAGCCATCCAATACGGAAGGGATCAGGGGAAACTTCGAGGCAAAGAGTTCCAGGCGGGAGATGATGATGGCAAAGGCGACAATCAGTTTGATGTAAAGACCGATCTCGGAATAGATTTTTGGGGCCAAGGCCGCCAAGGTCATGTCCATGGCTGTCACCCAAACCGCAATTACAATAGTGTAAATGGGGATTCGAACCTTGTCGTGAATAAAATTTCGAAAAATGGCGATGGTCAAGCTCGATAAAACCTGCACGGCCCAAACGGCGAGTCCCATCATGAGTCCGTTTTTGACCGAATTCGTGACCGCCACTGCCGGACAGAGGCTTAAGGCCAGGCGGAAAACCGGATTCTCGGAAAAAAATCCGCGCCAGAGGAGTTCACGAAAAGGGGGGGCTTGAAGTTTATCGAACGACATTCAGTCTCCTTTCGAGATGCCAAACGGCCTGCTTCACGCCATCCACCAAGGCTTGAGAGCTGATGGTGGCACCGGTCACCGCATAGATTTGTTTTTCCTTTTCTGGGGCAACCTCTTCGGGCTTAGGCCCCTTCGTAAGCTTTAATGTTTGCAAATCCTCCAAGCGAATTCCCAAAAACTGATTTTTGAAAGCCGGTTTCGTAATCTCGTCCCCCAATCCCGGATCTTCTTCATGCGAAATGACTTCCACACCGCGGATTTGAAAATTTTGGGAGAGGGCGACAAAAAAACGGATCAGACTTTTGAAGCCATATTGGCTCCCTTCGGTCACATAGCCTGTCAAAGTCCCATCCGGATTTTGGGCTGCAAAAAACCTCCCCACGAAATGACTTTCTGGAAATTCCTTTTCCACCCATTCGTCGCGCTCTTGTGTCGGGGCTTTTTGAAAAACTTCCGGCAAGTCCCATTTTTTCAAAAACTTCCCATCGAGGTTATATTGTCTCAATTCATCAGAAAGGAGGTATCCGATTGTCGGGGGTTGGCCAGGCCCCAGATACCTTCTCACCTCCAAGATTTTGGCTTTTTCATCCAGGTTTAAAAGTTTTTGAATCAGGGTTTTTTCATTGGCGGCAATTTGAGATCTCTTCTTGGGTTCCGTCAAATTAAAGACAACGCCGAGGATCAAGGCGGCCGAAAAACAGACTAGCGTTAAATTCAGCGTGATCCGCCACATCTCCTTGGCTGTGATTGGAGATTTTTCCTTCATGATGGGGCCCCCATCTGTTCAGGCCTCGTCGGGCGAAACCAATGATTGAGTGCGGGTGTGACAGCATTCATTATCAAAATGGCGTAACAAATCCCTTCCGGATATCCGCCCCAAAGCCGGATGATCCCGGTGAGGATGCCAATGCCTAAGCCAAAAATCACCTGAGCCTTAGGGTTAATGGGCGCTGTGACATAATCGGTGGCCATGTAGAATGCGCCGAACCAGAGACCGCCGGTCAGGAATTGAAACAAGGCGTTGCCCGAAAAAAAGGCGATTGCTAAAAGTCCCGCCAGAACCGAGAGGGGAATATAAAGTTTGATGATCCCTTTGAACAAAAGGATCAAGGCTCCAATCAAAATCAAGAGGACGGAAACCTCGCCGACCGACCCCGAACGAAGTCCCAAAAAAAGATGCAGAGTGTTGTTAAAAAAGACCCCTTCCAATTTCCAGACGTTGAGCGGAGTGGCTTGAGTCACCGCCTCAAAGGGTTTAAGCCAGGTCGTCGTCATGGCGAGCGGAAAAGTGGCCATGAGAAAAGCCCTTCCAATCAGGGCCGGATTGAAAACATTGTAGCCCAGTCCCCCAAACAACATTTTGGCGAAAACAATCGCGACAAATCCACCAACAGAGGGCATCCAGAGGGGCATCCCCGGCGGGAGGGTTCCCACAAGCAAAAGACCGGTCAATACCGCAGAGCCATCCAGCATGGTTTGTCTTTGTTTCCTGAGATAATTCACCAAACCCTCACCCACCAAGGCCCCCAGAGATCCGCTTATGAGTAATCCCACGACCCGAAGTCCATAAATGGTGATGGCCCAACAAAACAAAGGGACGAGAGAAGCGTTCACCCACCACATGATTTGTTTCGTGGTGAGCTCCGCCTTGAGGTGTGGGCCAGGCGAGATCATTAAGGAAGGAGATTCAGACATGCATAACCTCCCTCGTCATAAAGGATTGCTTGGCAACTTGAATGAATTGCACCAGAGGGCGCATCGCAGGACAAACAAAGGCGCAACAGCCACACTCAAAACACTCTTTGGTCCCGAAGCTTTCTGTTTCCAGCTGACGACCTGCTTCTGTGTAAATGGAAATTTGATTGGGCTCTAACCCTAAGGGACAAGCATCCAGGCAACGGCCGCAAGAAATGCAGGGGCCATAGTGCTCACGACGCACCTCTTCCACCGTTAAAAAAATGAGGCCTCCTGTTCCCTTGATGACCGGGCAATCGAGTCTTCCTAAGGCTTTCCCCATCATGGGCCCGCCCGAAATCACTTTGACTGTTCGCGGGTGGAGCCCTCCGCAGAAATCGACAATATCTTGGACCAATGTTCCAATCGGGACGATGAGATTTTTGGGTTCCATAATCCCGCGGCCTGTCACCGTGATCATTCGATCAAGGAGGGGTTTGCGATAGCGAATGGCTGAATAACAAGCCACAGCGGTCGCAACATTTTGTACCAACACCCCCACATGCATCGGGAGTTTTCCAGAAGGGACCGCCCGGTAGGTGAGGGCCTCCACCAACTGTTTTTCCGATCCTTGGGGATATCTTGTCTTGCAAATCACCACAAAAACTTTTTGAGAGGGATTGATCTTGGCGATCGCTTTGTTTAGAATTTCTGCTGCGTCTATTTTGTTTTCCTCAATGCCGATCAAAATCCTTTGAGCCCCAACGATCTTGGCAATCAACACAGCACCCCAAACAACATCCTTAGCTTGTTCTAGAAGAAGGCGGTGATCGCTGGTCAGATAGGGTTCGCACTCCGCCCCATTCAGAATCAAGGTGTCGACTTTGATTCCCTCGGGCAAGTTGAGCTTGCGATGGGTCGGAAAGGTGGCCCCGCCTAATCCCACAATCCCGGCATCCGCAATCTGTTCGAGCATTTTTTCTTTGGAAAGTTCTTCCCAGTTGGAGACTTCTTCCCAGACTGGTTCTTGGAGCTCGGAGGCCGTTTCGATAACAACCGCTTCGGCCTCAACTAAAGTGGGATGTGGCTGCAACGCCACCCGCTTGACCACGCCCGATACAGAGGCGTGGATCGGCACACCGCCTATGGCATTCCCTATCCGATCTCCTCTTGTAACTTTGGCTTTTCTGGCAACGGTCGCTCTGCAAGGGTTTCCCAAATGTTGGATCAGCGGAATCACCACTTCCTTAGGGACAAAGCGCTCGATTGGTTTTCCGGAAGTTAGAGTCTTCCGGTCGTCGGTGACAATCCCCCCGCGAGAAAAAGTCGACAGTTCATCCTGCATATCCATGATAGTAAATTGCACTCGCTAATTTTTTGAAACGGGCTTCGGCCTTTGGACCCAAAAGAAAGCAACTGGTACTCAAGGTGTCCGCCAGGGTTGCATTTCGGGCGACGACGGTCGCAGAGATTCCCGGATCGGAAGGATGACCTTTTTTTGCATCAAACAAATGCCCGACACGGCGTCCATCGAGCCAAACGCCTTGCTCATAATTTCCGCTCGTGGCGACCGCAGCATCCTTCAACGTGAAAGTTTCAAAGTAGGGATTTTTAGGACCCCCATATGGATTGAGAATGGCCACCTCCCAAGAACCGATGGCCAAAACATTTCCCCCTGCATCAATCAGGGCCTCCTCAATACCGGCCGCTCGCAGGGCATCTCCTGCACGATCGATCGCATATCCTTTTCCGATGGAACCAAGATCGATTCCCGCACCGACTTTCGTTAATCCGACTTGGGCTTTCATGGCATCAATCTGGACATAATGCCCGCCGATTTGAGACAGGGCTTTGTGGATCAAGCGATCGCTGGGATAGCGACGATTTTTTTTACCCTCCTGATAAAACCCATAAAGTTGCATCAACGGAAGGCAGGTCACATCGTAAATGCCCCCCGTCAGTGTGTAAAAAGAACCCGCAATTTTTAAAATATCAGAGAGGGAAGAATCGACCAAAACCATGTCATTTCCGGCATGGAAATTGACGCGTGAGAGGTCGCTCTCTTTCCTGTGAACACTCATCACGCGGTCTACCTTTTCAATGGCTTGAAACGCCTCGCCGATGGCGGCTTCGACTTGAAATTGATCAGGATGACGAACGGTAATCGTTACAAAAGTCCCCAAAAGAGAGCGGGTTTCTTTGAAGAGGCGAGGCTTTTTCAAGTGCCACCATCTAAAAAGTCCCGTCCCCGTCAAAAGCCCAGCCCCCGTCCCCACAGTGAGGGTTTTAAGGAACTCTCTCCTATTCATTATTTTAAACCCCTAACACCGATGGAAAGACCCTTCTATGAGATAGAACAGCTCGCGGTATGATGCAGATCATTAGAGGGTTAAAACAGTTCGTGTAAATGGAATTAAGGAGCCTCTGAAAAATTCGCGTGAGCGAGCTGTTTGAGAAAAGCCTCTCGGAGCCGATTTTATCCTATTGGGGGTTATGATAGATAAAATCGGCGAGAGCGGAGGTGGCGTTTTGGGGGCCTCCCCAAAATGACCACCGTCTTTTCGAAAATAGCGAGCGGAAGCGAATTTTTCAGAGTTTCCTTTGAAGGATAAGGAGCCCTTTTATGCCGGAAGAAAAACCAAAAGCGAGGGAGTTTCATGTCGATCAAGACCTCTGCACCGGTTGCAACGACTGCATCAAGGCCATGCCCCAGCACTTTGCCGACACCGGCGAGGATACCGCTGAAGTCGCCAATTATGAGGGGGCGGACGCCGTGAAACTGGAACAAGTCATGAAGGCCTGTCCGGGAAAGGCAATCAAATGGAAATGATTTGCGGCCGGCTTGAGCAAATCATCAACGAGGAAGTTTTAGAAATCCGGGGCGATGGCCGCGCGGGAAGCGGGATTGTCCTGACCATGCAAAGCATTGTCGCGATGGCCGTTGAAGACCCCACCCTTTATGTTCAAGAATGGCCTTTCTTCAGCTCCGCCCGCAAAGGGGCACCCACCCGCGGTTTTTTACGCTTAAGCAGGAGGCCCATTGAAAAGTCCTCTGAAATCACAAGGCCGCACATCGCCATCATGATGGATGAAGGGGTAACAACGGCAATTGATTTTGCAGAGGGGGTCCCAAGGGGCTCCATTTTCATTCTGAATACGACCCTTTCTCCAGAAGAGGCCGCCTCCAAATTTCGGCTCTCCGGTCGAATCTATACCATTGATGGAGATCGGCTCGCACAACACTTCCTCAAAAAACCGTTGGGCAACATCTCAGTTTTTGCCCTCTTGATGGAACTCATTCCTGTATTTGATCCTCGCCGCTCCCGCACACGATTAGAGAAAATTTTGAAGAAACGGCGCCTGCCGGAATTGCTTGTGAAAGCCAATGGCGATCTCTTTGAAGCAAGTCTCAATCAAGCCCGTTTTGCAGATTGTGATTATGCGAGACCGACGGATCACCTCGCCAGCCCCTTTGGTGGCTATGGAGAGCTCATGCCAGGAGCCCAGTCGCGCCTGAGACTCTCCAGAAGCAATCTCACCTCTGCTTATGCCCGCACCGGATTTGTCTTACAATTTGGGGACTCGCAAAACCTATGCAATGGCTGTGGCCACTGCATTATCAACTGTCCGGAAAATATTATTCAATTTCACCCCGATCCGGAAATAGGTGTTAGGGTTACGGGCGCGGATGTGACTAACTACTGTAAGCTTTGTCACGAGTGCATCGCCATCTGTCCAAAAAATCTTTTTTCTGAAGTGAGAACAGCCGAGTGCTGGAAGGTGGGTCCCGTATGAACTCCGACTCTTCTATTTGCGAGACAGCGGCCGGCGCCCTTTATTCAAATATCATCAACCTCGACAAGGTCAAAGCGGCACACAAGCCACTCGCTCAAGAACAACTTACTTGTGAAGCAGATGGTAACACGGCAGCAGCCTATGCCTGCCTTCAAATGTGGCGCTGTATTCTTTTTGCCGGTTTCCCCATTACCCCTTCCACCAAATGGTTAGAAACCGTCGCCACTATGGTGGCCAGCGGCAAATGCGGAACAAAAAAAGTGAAACTCTTGGAGGCAGAACATGCCGTGGCAGATTATCTCGCAGGTGCTGCCGCGGCTTGCCGCGACCTCATTTGCGCAACCGCCACAAGTTCGGTAGGACTAGATCATATGACCGAGTGCACGCGGTCCTTGGGTGCCAGTGGGTTGGGCAATGTCTTGCTGATCAATGTCTTTCGGGCAACCGCCAATTATCCTCTTTGTATTGAAGGGGATCCTTCCGATACCCTAGCCCATCGTGATGATGGTTGGATTCAGATCTGCTGCCGCGGTGTCCAACAAATATATGACACGATTCTCCAGGCCCCCTGTTTAGGAATGCACCCTGAAATCCTAACCCCTGTCATGCCCGGTTACTACGGAATCAAAGATAGTCACCGAAGTTCCCGTTTGGTGGTTGAACCGGATGCGAAGGTCCATGCCTTCCAAGATCGTTGGATTGGTCCGGCAAAACTTCCCGGCCTGATCAACGGAGATACGGCAATGGGCAACTGCGTGACTTCAAAATTTTTTCAGGGATTCAAGATCGATCAAAAAAGGCGCATGGAACGCACCTTCGAACTCCTTCCTCAGATTGGCGCCGATTTTGAAAAAACTTTTGGACGTTCAGGGCTTCAATTTGTTGAAAGACTTTATTGGCCCGAAGATGACGTTGTCGATTTAGCGATTGTCGGGATGGGACCGGACATTGGGACCGCTGCCAGTCTGATTGAAAAAGAGGAGTCCCGGCGCGGTTTGAAAATAGGGGTTCTAGGTGCGCGTCTGCTAACCCCTTTTCCAAGAGACGAATACAGTAAACGACTTAAAAATGCCAAGGCGGTTCTCATTGTGAATCAGGCTCACCACTATGGTGCCGGCCATTTGACCCTCGACGTGACGGAGGCTTGTTACACACTGAAAAGACGGCCAACGATTGTCAGTTGCTTTGCCGGAATGGGTGGGGCCACTTTATCCGATGAAACCTGGCAGAAAATGATGGATCACGCCTGTGCCACCATCGGAAAGGAAGTCAAACGGATTCCTCCTGTTATCGTTCATGAAGGAGAGGTTTTATGGCAAAGTTAATTGATATCATTCAGCGTGAAAGTTGTTTTCAACCAGGCTCTTCCCTCTGCATGGGTTGCATGGAGGCCATCGCCTTTCAAAATATCGGCAAATTAACGGACAACGGAAAGAAAACAATTTTCACGCTGGGAACTTTCTGTGGCGAAGTCTCTACTCTTCAATTCCCCAATCCGGTCGCCTGGGGCCGAGGCGAAAAAACGCCTCAAGATTGGACGAAGAGCTTTGGAATCATCCACCATGTCTTTGAGTCGGCCCCGACCGTGGCCGAAGGGGCCCGCGATATGGCAGACCTCCTGACGGAGACTGGGGCAATGACCGATTCCCCCCAAGTTGTCGCCCTCTCTGGGGATGGAGGGGCTTTGGCCATTGGGCTTCGCTCCCTCTTGCATACAGTTCATCGCGGCGTTCGCATTGTCATCTTTGTCCTTGTGAACGATATTTTTGCCAACACCGGTTTCCAATACAGCCCGATCACCCCGCTGGGCGCTGATACCAGCACAACGCCGGTTACAGAAATGACCTTGGGAAACGTGACACCCCCTCTTGATTATTTGGGTCTCATGATCCAAGCGGGTGCCGGCCTGGTGGCTCAAGTAAGTCCCGCTTATCCCAAATACTTTTTCCGTGTGGTAGAGCAAGCGCTGGCTTGCCCTGAGACTTCGGTTGTGTTTGTCCCAAGCCCTTGTATCACAGGCTGGAAATATTCGGATGGAGAAACGATTCGGCTAGCACAATTGGGTTGCGAAACCGGATTTTTCCCCTGTTTCATGAAAGAGAAAGGGAAAAAGGGGGAGATCAAATTTCTCGAACCGGATATCGCCAAACGCCCTCTCATCGAAGAGTTCATGGGGCCCCAGCGGCGCTTTCACCATCTTGTTCACAAAGATCCAAAGACGGGATTGTTTCAAGTCCGACCTGGAAAAGAAGTAATGGTCCAAAAAATCAGGGATTGGATTCAAGAAAGATTCATGACCTTAAGCCGCCTCGCGTCAGACAGTCTTTGAAAAACGATCTTGATTAGGTTTCAGATAGGCATCAAAGATCATGCCGATGTTTCTCAGGAAGAGTCTTCCCAGGGGTGTAACCCTTAGTTGATCCGCGCCTAGATCTACGAGGCCATCTTTTTCCAGAAGTCGCAGTCTTTCCTTTTCATTTTTAAAATAATTATCAAAATCGGCTTTGACTCTTTGATGACAAAAAATTTCGCGGATGATTTTTTGGCGAATCAAATCATCTTCGCTTAAAACCAAACCGCGCTCTGTTACAAAACCATTTTTGGAAACTCCCTTCTCATAGTCTTTTAACTTTTTCGCATTTTGGGAAAAAGCTCCAGAGACAAAACTAATGGACGTAACCCCCAGTCCTATCAAATCGCAATTGGCCTTTGTGGTATAACCCTGGAAATTGCGGTACATGGTTCCTTCTTTTCTAGCCTTTGATAGTTCATCGTTTTTCTTTGCAAAATGGTCCAGGCCGATGAATTCATAACCAGCATCCTCAAAAATTCTAATAGCTTCACAAAACATGGTTAGTTTTGTCCAGGCATCGGGCAAATCTTGTTCCAAAATTTTTTTCTGGTGTGTGTGCATCCAGGGGACGTAGGCAAAATTGAAAAGGGCGATTCTGTCAGGATTGAGCTCTAAGATTTTTTGAAGTGTCTTCTCAAAAGTTTTTTGGGTCTGCTTGGGCAAACCATAAACCAAATCAACATTAACACTTTCAAAGCCCAACGAACGGCAAGTCACTATCGCATGCCTGGTCTCTTCCTCCGATTGAATGCGGCCGGCTAATTTTTGAACTTCCGATTCAAAATCTTGAACGCCGAGACTGGCGCGATTGAATCCAAGGCGGCGTAGTGTTTTTAACTGGTCGTCGGTTGTCACTCTTGGATCAATTTCAATGGAGACCTCCGCACTATCCGCAATCGAGAAATATTTTCCAATATTTTCATAAAGCTGTTCAATTTGGTCCGCGCTCAAGTAAGTAGGCGTCCCACCTCCCCAATGAAGTTGTTCCAAAGGAGGCGCTCGATCTAAAACCTCCCCCACATTTTCAATCTCTTTGAAAAGGGCCTTTAAATAAGGTTCTACAACTGAGTGTTGCTTAGTCGCCACCACGCTACAGGCGCAAAAGGTGCAACGCTCTTCACAAAATGGCAGATGAAAATAAAGGGAAAGGGACTTTTCCTTTTTATTGGTTTCCTTCAACCGCCCTAAAAACTCATTAGGCCCAAAGTGATCATTCCAGTTGGGGGCAGTTGGATAGCTTGTATAGCGAGGCCCTGCCTGGTTATATTTTTCAACCAGCTCTTTTGTAACCACCACTTCTTGGCCGTCAATATGCGTTCGAATCATTTATGAAAGCTCTCTTTTAACCCATACCAAACCTGATTTTGAGCGGTTTGGACCCTAACAATCTCTCGCTTTAAAGTCCAATCTTTTAGGGGGATTTCCGTTTGAGCCAATTGTTTTGGGTGGAAGCGACTGAAGTCGGCTGGAAAATTGCCCCAGGAGAAACGATCTTTTATCAAGGCTATTTTGGCCTTCCATTGAATAAGCCCCCCTTTGCCGGCCTCCTCCAAAAAAAGGGTGTAATCAAAAGGCATTTCTAAAGCCCTTAAGCTAAAAACAGGCATTTTCCCCTGTTCTGAAATGCCATATGCAAAATCCAATTGCTCCCCACGAATGGACCCCTCCTGAAAGAAGAGGTTGACGAGATGATATCGAAAGGATGTCCCAAAAAATATCCAGCGTTTTTTCAAAAAGGTGGGGACAAATGTAAATTTAAAATCAAAAGGCTTTTCACCTGATATTTTCCACCGATGCCCACAATCAAAATGAAGAGGGGTCATTTCTTCTTCCGAATGGTGATATAGCTTGCCTTCCGTCACGTTATAAAAAGTTGCATTTTCAAAACGGGTTCCAAAAAAAGGGAAGTGACGTTTTCGCTTCCCTAATAAAACAATCCATTCCTGTTCTGATTGTGTCTTACAATACAAAAAGAGATGATGATTACCTGTGAAGTGAATCAAACCCATCTTAGCCAAAGAAAAAACGGAGTAACCCTTTTAATAGGCGCAAACTCCCTTTTGTGTAGGGAAACCACCAAAACTCCCGCCTGCGGCAAAAGGGGAGTGGAAATCGGTGAACAAAAATCGTTTGTGATTTTGTAAACTGTAAAAGCCCTTCTTGGCTGTGTCGGACTCCCAGCCCAGAATTTTTCCAACCGCCGAATGGTGCATCCATAATCATAAAATGATCCATACAATCATTGATGGAAACATTTCCAGACTCCATTTTTCTTGCCAAGTCTAGCCCTTGCTGTCTGTTTCGAGTGAAGACCATGGCACTCAATCCACTTTCACTTTCGTTGGCCAAACGCAAAGCCTCCTCTACAGAATCAAAACCCATGATGGGAAGCAAGGGGCCAAAGGATTCTTCTTTCATCACACGCATGGAATGGTTGACATGGGTCAAAATGGTGGGGCCTTTTTCTTGGTCAGTTCCTTGCAAGGCAATCCTTGCTCCCTTCTGGTGGGCGTCATCTAACAACTCCTTTAGGTGTGCCGGCGCTTTGGGAAGTGTCAGTGGGCTCAATTCTTCTTTGGTCAGTTTCTGGGTTAATTTGATGACCTCCGCCAAAAAAGGTTTTTCTATTTTTTGATCGACATAAACCCTTTCCACGGCAATACAGTGTTGACCCGAATGTGCGAACCGTCCCCAAACACAGGCCCCTGCCGCCCGTTTGATATCTGCATCCTCCAACACAATCATTGGTGCTTTGCCCCCCAGTTCCAAAATGCAAGGTTTTAATAATTCGCCTGCTTTTGCTGCCACCTTTTTTCCAGCAGCGGTCGAACCCGTAAAAAAAACACAATCAACTTCTTCAATAAGTTTGGAACCGACCTCGGCTCCACCTTGAACAATTTGTAAAGCTCCTTCAGGAAGTCCTGCTTCCAGAGCAAGTTTCAACCCTATTTCCGCAGACTTTGGCGTCCATTCAGAAGGTTTGATGATAACAGTATTTCCAGCCATGAGTGCCGGAATGGCATCTCCGATGGTCAAGGAAAAAGGCAAATTAGAAGGCCCCAAAATTCCAACCACACCAAAAGGAACCCTTTCAACCCAAACCTGTTTGTTTTTAAACATCCAATGGGTTTTCGCCCTCCGGCGCTTTAAAAATTTTGAAGATTTTTTTCGATAATAATCAGCGGTCATCAACACCGTTGCCAATTCAATGCCTAAAGCTTCCGTTGTGGGTTTTTTCGTGTCCGATTGGATGGCGGCTACAACTTCGTCGGCCCTACGAACCAGTAATTTTTGAAAACGTTTGAGCCACGCCGCCCTAGCTCCAATAGAAGTTTGTTTCCAACTCTTTGTTATCGATTGGTTAGCATTCCCCATAAGCCTGTCTGCCCTTTAATATGGCCGAAAAGAATCCCCTTCAGCCAGAAGAGAAATTTGCCGCCACCAATCAAAATAAAAGGGTAGGTGAGAAAAAGGACGAACCCAAAAAGATTCCAAAAACCGTAAGGATTTTGGAAAGTGGGTGTGGGGATGGGAAAGGTTTTGACAATACCCATCTTATCCAGCCACGAATACCACATAAAGTGATTTCCACCTTCTCCCCAAAGATCAAAGTAAAGCCCGCCCGATACCAACCAAAACATCGATAAAGTAAAGGCTGTCCAGCCCCAAAAATGCCATCCCTTTTTAGAATGAAGCCATAAGATAAGAAAACCCAAAAAGGGAAGAAAAATGGGGATATCGAATAAAAAACTTAAAAGCATAAAATATTTTTAAGATACCACTCCAGATTTTTTTCCAATGCCTCATCGCGAATAATATCACGATATTTAATCACCTTACTCAAGAGTGGATGTCGTTTTCCTTTAGTATCTTCAATCAATTTATCCAACTTTTTATTCGACATTAAAAAATGATAACCGGGTCTGAAAAAATTCAAAAAGGGCCTCTCCACAGCCGGCTCGCGCCCCTGAAGGCGGGCCAGCACCTCACACCAAAAACCCAAAAGATAGACAATAGGGAGCGGAAAATGAACCCTAGGGCTAAAATTAACCGGAGCATTGTGGGCACGCAACCAGTTGGCAATATAGACCATCAGTTCTCCTACCGGATGGTTGGAATTGTCTGCTGTGTTGTAGACTTGTCCGACAGCTTGAGGCTGGTCGGAAAGAAAATAGGCGATGCGGGCGATATCTTCCACATGAATGAAACTAATTTTATTAGCGCCACTGCCGGGAATAGCATGGAGCTGATTTTTGAAAAGCATTTGAATCACTTTTAAAGCCCCATAAGTACCGGCAGGGCCACCATATTCCATACCGCTTCCATAAATGGCAGCAGGCCGGATGACGGTAACCGGCAAGCGATCTTTGTATCGCAATGCCAGTTCTTCCGCTAACAGCTTTGATTTTTCATAATAACTTCTGGGAAGTGCCGTTGCCTCTTCATCCAAAAACTTCTCCCCTTTAAAGGAATACCCCAAGACAGAACCGGAGCTCCAAACAACAATCCTTTTGAGATTGGGAACTTTTAGGGCTCCCTCTAAAACATTTTTAGTTCCTTGAACATTGATAGACTCATAGATCTTCCAAGACCCATGATATTTAAAATAGGCGGCGACGTGCAAAATAATGTCTGGCTGGATTTCCTCGATAAAACGAGTGATCGCATCGGTGCGAATATCAATTCCTAATTTTAGATGAACCCTATCATCCAAATAACCACGATAAAGAGTAGAGAGATCGGTTGCAAAAACTTCGTGCCCAAGTCTGATTCCTAAATTCACAATGGAAGGACCGACAAAACCACACGCCCCAGTGACTAAAATTCGTGTCATGGCGTCCACTTTTACCAGAAACTCTAAATTTTCATATGATTAAGATCAACTCTATGTGGGAGGTATTTTTCGCCGGATGTTCTTCATTCTCAAAAGACTGTCAAAATCCCCAATTATTCCTTCAACAAATTTGTAGACAAATTCATAAACTCGCAACATTCTTGCATGAAGTACTTTTGCCACTTCGGGATCGTCCGACTTGGTATTTAAAGAGATTAAATCATGCTGACCCCCAACTTCTGTTAAAAAGGAAAAGCCAAATCTTTGCGCTCTTGCTTCTCTTTCTTTATAAAATAACGGGACACCATTGGAATAATCTTGGTCTCTGGTTCCTTGAAGATAGACGCTGGGAGTTTGTCTTCTTTTTACATCATTGTCCGGATTCAAAAAGGTCCATTGATTCTCACCTTGAGGGTAAAAATCGACGGTTCCATCTTGATTAAATTTAACGCCCAACCCTTCTTGGGCCATAACCATTGGCAATCCTGTTAAGCTTGCTTTAAAATCTCCATTTCGGATACGTTCATTAAGATAAGGAAGGTTGAGCATTGTCCAGGCTCCGTTATAACCAGAGACATGAATAGATCCATCGAGACTTCCAGGTTGGCGAACGTTAAATTCCTCTAAAATATTGTCGCCATGGCTTCTTCCCAAACCGATTACGGGAACACTACCCCCTGCAAGAAAATAGGCATAATTAATTATAGAGTCAGTCCATCTTAAAGAGAAATCGAGATTTTTAAAACGTTCGTCTTTGACGGCTAATCCGTGATTGGGGGCATCAAGAGCAAGCGTGCTATATCCATAGTCGTTACGTAATTTAATCATGGGGGCAATCATGCTTTTTCCTGTCGACCTGGCCCCTCCTGCCCCATGAAACATTGGTATAACAGCCCTGGATTCGTCCCCCAGAGACCAACCCCTCTTCCACGGAACAAAAAAGGCGGTTCCAAAACGCTCATCCCAAATAATGGCAACTCCTTGCGTTTCATCCATTCCAACTAGTCTTCTTAACGGCTCCCCTCTTTTAATCTTTTCCTCGACTCTTTCTTTAAACATCTCAAATGCCAGATCGACACTGACTTGCCTTTCCACATTCGGTATTTCTAAAAGCCACTCAATTTGTTGCAACTTCTCCCTCTGGGTTGTCCCGTGACCGGCTAAATCAATTTTGACACCATCAATTTCTTTTGAGTCTGGTGTGATGGGTTTAGTACGCCTCTCAGGCCTTGAACCCCTAATAAGGTCTTGTAAATTAAATTCGTCATAAGCCTCTACCATTTCTATTTCTCCGGTTGTTGGATCTTTGATCAGTTCGCCAGTCTCAGGATTTTTCTTGGAGGTTTTGTATTTACCTGTCAGCACTTTTTCAACACCACCCATTTTCTTGACAATGCCTATTCTTAAATTGCGAACCTCATAAAATAATTTTCTAAGTTTAACTGAGTCACGTTGGTCTTCTGGTTTATCATGCTCTAGCCTAAATTCAGCATAGGCCTCTTGAAACCTTTTAACGCTCTTTCCAATGGTGGCGATCATTTGATCAAAGGTCTCTTCTAAGGTTTCAATTGTTTTGGCGAGGGGATGCTTAGATTCGATTCTGTCTCTTTCCTCCCTCATTAGCCTTAAGGTGTCTTTTTCTCCATCAGATAATTGCGGAGTATCTTTGGTCTTGGCTTTGAAGGCTTCCTCTCGTTTCTCCAGTGGCGCGATGGCCTCTCTGAATTTTCTAAGAGGATTTTCCGGATTGGCTACAAGCGAGGCTTTTTGCGCCGGCATACTGACAAGATTGTCTCGAACTGTTGGAAGATCTCGTTCTATAAAATCTTCAACCGTTCTTAATACATTGTCGCTCATGAAAAATGGTTTCTCCTGTTGCCTTCTGACTTCTTCTTGAAGGAGGGCTGATTTTTCCCCCCAGAGTTGGACAAAAGATTTTTCGGGTTTTTGATCTCTTTTCTTAGGCAGGGATCCTTCTTTATCAACCGGCTTAGGGAAGGCTATTTGGCCTTCTTTTGGAAATATCGCATCGATCATGGCTTGCTCTGCCTGTGAAAAAGGGCCGAATAAAGCGCGAATTTGTCCTAAGCCTTGTTGAATAATAGAAGCGACTTTGCGAGCATCTTGATCTTCTTCATAAACTCCTTTTTTAGCCAAAGAATATTTTGTTCTGGTCTCTTTCACTGTTTCACGCATAGTGCCTGTCAATCTTTCCAAATGATCCATGATTGCCGGGATAGCCCCCGGCCAATAACCTTCAGAAAAGTTTGCCTCCACTAAAGAGGTGTCTTTGACGAGTCTGGCCGCAATTTGCGCCATCATGCGACTCAAAGGAGAATGCCCCTGATTGTCAGGCTGGGTTTTTTCTCTTAACAAATTTAATGCGGGCAAGAGATGCCCATATTTTCGTTCTTGATCAAGTGTCAATGGGGGCAAAGCAAGTTGAGGTGTGCTGTCTTTTGATAGAAAAAGTTCTGCTTTACTTGAAAATTCCAAAAAATCTCTTTGAGCTCTAGTAGCCGAAGTGATAATTCTTGTGACCGCGGCTTCAATTTTTACGAGTTCTTCAAGACTTAATTCTTTTAATATGGGCAATTGAATCGATTGGATTTCTTGTAGTTCTTTTCTATCCGCCTCCAGTTGTACGGCATAACTGTTCAGATCTTTTACATTCGCAAGAACTATCACTTGAGCATCCTCTACTTTAGGTCTGATTTTCTTCAGATAATCCTCAGCTTCGTCTAAAATTCCCACAGCGTTTTTGATTAAAAATTTAAGACGTGGAGGAATGAGTGCTGCTTGCAGGGCTTCAAAGTGTTGTTGGTGGGTGGCCGCACTAGCCAAAAATTCTTGTCTGCGATCGAATTCACCGCGAGTTAACATCGTTCTGGTTTCTTCCGATATTTCTGCTTGGTGAAGCGCATCGCGGGCTTTCTGATATGCACCATCTAGGGAATCTATAATGCCCTTAACCGTTGGCTGATCTGTTTCTGATACATGTTTCAATAAATTTTCCGCATCCTTTAAGTTTTTTTCGATCCCTTCCAACTGTTTTTTGGCTAAATTTAAATCTTTTTCAAAATGGATGAGCTCTGCTTTACCAATCAGTTTGGGCCCTGCCTCATTCAAACGATTCAAAACTTCTCGAAGATCCAGCTGAGCAACAACAATGCTTTTCTTGCCTTGGAGATTTTGTTCACCAGAAGCGATTGTTATTGCCCCTTCTGGAACGCGCAAAATCCAAGAGAGATAAGATACTAAATTTCTATTGACTGCCCTTCTTCCATTCCCTTTAAGGTGGATTTCTAGGCGAAACCCTCTCTCGGTAAGGCCATCTATTCTATTTTCTTTTGCGTCAGGTCCTACCCAAATTAAAATTCTGGTAATACTTCTCCTTCCTTCTTGCGTCACAATGCCTGCTAAAGGATGGTCGGCAATGGCTTCACGAACATTCCTGGATAAAAGACGCTCAACGACTTGAGCAGGATTTCCGTGAAGGGATGCCCTTCTTGTCCAGCTTGTTGCATTTGGCGCTTGAGCTTTTGCCAAAATCCCCGGCCAACTCCGCTGGATATTTCCCCACGCGTCTTGAGGTACTCCGGCAACAATTCCAGCCAAAGATTTTCTAACTGAAGCCGCACTTGCAACCGCTGCCAAGGGTAGAGGTTCTGCCGGCTGTAAAAGTAGCTGATCTAATTCGTTGCAAAGGCCATTGATCTCGAGAACACCGGCCATTTTGAAACCACTAACAATGGTTGCCAATGTTTGAACGTCCTCTGGTTGAGAAAAATCTGCCGCTCCTTCTTGGAGGGCAGCCGCGAAGTCTCCTGCCGTCGCAAAACGGGCAAGACTGGATCCAATTCCTGAAAGATGTGTCATTTCCTTATCCTATTAAAGGTTTCGGCAATTTGCCAAAAAAGTTGCTTAAAGCAAAAATATGACCTTTTTTCAAGCTCTTAGCCAGTTTTTGAAGTAAGATGTCAGACATTACAGAATTGTTCGTAATTGATGAAACCTGGGAATTTCTTTCCTTCTGCACAATAAGGACAATTGGGATCTCGTTTTAGTTTTAGTTCTCGAAATTGGGCCTTGAGCCCATCGTAGCAAATCAAACGACCAACTAACAAATCCCCTTTGCCTAAAATAATTTTGATCGCCTCAACCGCCTCTAACATTCCAATGACTCCCGGCAAAACTCCTAAGACACCCCCCTCGGCGCAGGAAGGAGCTAGTTCTGGCGGCGGCGGTTCTGGATACAAACAGCGATAACAGGGCCCCTTGCCTGGCCAAAAAACGCTCACTTGGCCTTCAAAACGATAAACACTTCCGTGTATGTTTGGTTTTTTGAGCAGCACACAAGCATCATTGACGAGGTAGCGGGTTGGAAAATTATCACAGCCATCGACAATGATGTCATAGTTTTTAAAAATTCCTTCCACATTTTGACTGGTTAGTTTTTCAGAATAGGTTTCAACTCTAATTTCCGGATTGAGAGCCAAAATAGATTGCTTGGCGGAATCAACTTTCGGTTTTCCCACACGATCGGTGGTGTGTAAAATTTGTCTTTGCAGATTTGACACATCCACAACATCAAAATCGACAATTCCAATGGTCCCAACTCCTGCTGCTGCTAGATAGTAAGCGACCGGAGATCCCAAACCACCCGCTCCGATGATGCACACCTTTGCCTGTAACAGTTTGCGTTGCCCTTGTTTGCCAACACCGGGGACATTGAAATGCCGACTATAGCGTATCGTTTGAGATTCAGTTAAATCAAAACTCATCTTCGGGAGTAAAATTGACATCCAAGATTTCGCCATCCTTAGATTCTTGGCGGAACAGAACTTTTCCTGGAAAAAGTTCTAAAATTTTTTGTTGGACTTCTTTGATTTGTGTCTTTGGCGTTGAAGTACCAGCACCAATTCCTAAATGTTTAACTCCCTTTAACCAATCTTTTTGCACCGAATTGGCTGAGTCGACGTGATAAGTCGAATCGGGGAGATATTTTTTTGAAAGTTTTGCCAAATTTGTTGTGTTAGAGGAATCAAAACCACCAATGATGATCATGGCATCCACCCACTGGGCCAGTTTTTCCACCGCCTCTTGTTGGTTTTTCACCGGCTTACAGCGCGTATCCACCGCTTTCAAATGCGGATACTTTTTTTTGCGCATATACTCAACCAACTTCTCGAATTTTTCCTTCGTAATAGTGGTCTGACAAATCGCAACAACCTTTCCTAAATTGTCTGGCAGTTGATCAACCTCTTCTTCTGAATAAACAACATGCGTTTTTTTCCCATAAGTCCTGCTGGCGATAATTTCTGCGTGTTTTGGGTTACCGACAATGACGACATTGTAACCATCTTTCTCAAAAGTTTCGATTTTTCCATAGACCCATTTCAAAAGAACGGGACAAGTGGCATCGTGGAATTGAATACCCTCTTTAATGAGCGCTTCTTTAAGTTCTTTGGGATAGCCGTGCGCTGTAATAATAACCTCTTGAATCCCTTCCTTTTTTATTTTTTCCAAATCACTGTAGCGCTCCAAAATGGGAATGCCCTGAGTTGCCAGATCACTCACAATTTTTGGGTTGTGGACGAGTGGACCCAAAATTGGTTGGCGCTTGTCTTCCGCGATATCGATGGCTCCTTGCACACCAAAGCAGGTCCCGGCGGAGTGGGCTAGAATTACTTCCAAAGTTTTTGGTTCTATTTGGTGTTCTCCAAGAGACATTTGTAAAAATCCTTCAGGGAAATGATCCCGACAACGGTGCGGCCATCCACGACGGGAAGGTGACGAAATTTCTCGCAAAACATCACTTCCAAAAGATCCATAGCAGAGTCGTTTGCTTGAGCTACCATCACACTTGGAGTCATTACTTTTTCAATTTTTATTTTGGCAGGATCGAGTTTTTTGGCAACGACCCGACGCACCAAATCCCTTTCTGTAAAAATTCCTAAAATATCTTTGATCGGGCTTAAAACAACTAAAGCGCCAATGTTGTGTTTATCCATTAACTGCGTTGCCTCTTCAACGGTGATTGATTTTTCAACCGACAAAAGTTCTTTGGTCATAATGTCTTTTGCCTTCATCGATTTGATCGTATCCTTCATTTTGAATCTCCTTTCCCGCCACTACTACTTTGGCGGGTGGCAGGGGCCAACATAGACTTAGGATCAAGCAATTTATCAAGTGTTTTTTTAGGAAGAAGTTTCTGGGCAGTTAAAACCTCTCTAATCGTCTTTCCAGACTTATAGGCTTCTTTGGCGATCTTGGCTGCTTGATCATAACCAATCACAGGGGCAAGCGAGGTAACCATGCTTAAACTGAGCTCAACTAGTTCCTTGCAACGTTCAGGGTTCGCTGTGATTCCCAAAACACATTTTTGAGCTAAAAGCTTGGAACCACTGGCCAACAATTCAATCGATTCAATCAAGTTGGAAGCGATCATGGGCATCATGACATTGAGTTCGAAATTTCCAGATTGGCAGCCAATGGTGATTGCCGCATCGTTGCCAATGACTTGAGCTGCAATTTGCGCAACCGCTTCTGGAATGACTGGGTTTACTTTTCCAGGCATGATCGAAGAGCCGGCCTGCAATGTTGGTAAATCAATCTCTTGAATGGCACAACGAGGACCAGACGAGAGCCAACGAAGGTCATTGACGATTTTCATGAGACTGGCCGCCAGTGTTTTTAAAGCACCGCTGGTAAACTGACAGGCATCTTTTGTGCTCTGTGCTTCAAAATGATTAGTGGCTTCTCGGAAATAAATTTTTGTCTGGGTCGATAACTTTTCACAAACTTTTTTGGCAAAATGAGGATGGGTATTGATACCGGTCCCAACAGCCGTTCCACCAATGGCTAACTCTTTTAATCCCTCCAAGGCTTGCTCGAGCCGCACAATCGATTTTTTAATCTGTGCCGCGTATCCAGAAAACTCCTGCCCCAACGTAACAGGTGTTGCATCTTGAAGATGGGTGCGACCAATTTTGATGATATTTTTAAATTCTCCCACTTTTTTAGAAAAGGCTTTTTCAAGAATTTTTAACCCAGGAATCAAATCTCCTTGAATACACAAGGCGGTTGCCAAATGAATTGCCGCAGGAATCACATCGTTGCTTGATTGACCCATATTAACATGATCGTTGGGATGGACTGGTTTTTTGCTTCCTAGTTTAGAGCCAAGCTTGGGGTTAGCAAGGTTAGCAATTACCTCGTTGGCATTCATATTCGTGGAGGTTCCGGAACCTGTTTGAAAAATATCGATTGGAAAATGTGCGTCGTATTTTCCTTGAGCTACTTCCAAGGAAACTTGCGCAATGATTTTTGCAAGTTTGGAATCGAGTTTGCCTAGCTCTTGATTGGTTAAAGCAGCGGCCCATTTGATGAGCCCCAATGCCTTGATCATAGGCCTGGTAAACCGCCGGTTGCTCAAGGGAAAATTATTGACCGCTCTTTGCGTCGAGGCCCCATAAACCATTTCTGCTGGAATTTTTATCTCACCCATCGAATCTGATTCTGTGCGATATTTCATAGGAATTCCATGTAGATAAAACCTTCTTGTTTGTAAACTCTTAACATAAAACCCTTACTTAATATCTTTATATAGATTTTTCTAGACAAAGATACCTATTTCGAGTATTCTTTTCAACATGGGACAAACACAATTGGCAACAAAAATCGATGAAGATGTCAAAGATGCGATAGAGACCATCTGCAAAGAACGGGGTCTCAAAATGAATCGTTTTATTGAGGATGCCCTAATTGACAAGTTAGAAGAATTGGAAGATTTAAAAGACATCCAATCTTTGCGCAAAGAACCGATTAGACCCTTAAGCGAAATTTTAAAAGACCTCAAAGCCAGTGGCAAAATATAAGATCACCGTAACCAAAACGGCCGAAAAAACTCTCTTTAGACTACCCAAAGAAATCATCCCAAAAATCATTGCTGCAATTCAGGCATTAGCCGACAATCCCTATCCTTCTGGCTGTCGAAAACTTTCAGGCCATGAAAATATATTTCGTATTCGTGTCCAAACCTATCGAATCATCTATGAAGTTGTTAAAGATACCATTGAAATCATCGTTCTGAAGGTCGGTCACCGAAAAGACGTTTATCGATGAGCCGTCAAACTAATTCTCGGTTTGTTACAATTTCTCTTCTAGCAGGGCTTTAACAACAGTGGGGTCTGCGAGGGTTGTTACATCGCCTAAGTTTTCGGTATGTCCACTAGCGATTTTGCGCAAAATGCGGCGCATGATTTTTCCGGAGCGTATTTTAAGAAGCTAAACACGCTCAATCATAAAGGAGACGTTTTCATTGGCATGGATCGGTTTTATGTGAATAGCTGGGTAGCGACTTCGAAACACCCTAAAAATTTCGTCTGCAAAAGCCTGTCCTACAGTTTCAACTCCTTTAAAATCGAGGACAACCTCCTTAAACTTATCTAGCCCAACCAAAAGTCGCCTTGCCTCCGACCTGGCATAAAATTCTGATCCGCTTTCGGAAAGCTGAATTGTTTTCGAAGACATCTCGTCAACCTAATTTGTTGTTTATGTAAACTTTATGTAAACATAAATTTATTTTTATGTAAACCTATCGGATTTGGTCTTCCAGAAGCGATTCCACAACAGTGGGGTCGGCAAGTGTTGATGTGTCTCCCAAATTTTCTGTGTGGCCGGAGGCAATCTTTCTCAAAATCCTGCGCATGATTTTGCCGGAGCGGGTTTTGGGGAGCGCTGGGGCAAATTGGATTTTGTCTGGCGTTGCCACAGGCCCAATGACTTTGCGCACATGTTGGGAAAGTGTTGATTTCAAATCCTCTGAATTTTTTTGTCCATCCTTCAATGTCACAAAGGCATAAATACCTTCCCCTTTTATTTCATGGGGAAAGCCAACAACGGCTGCTTCGGCAACACTTGGGTGTGAAACGAGTGCCGATTCGACCTCCGCTGTTCCAATGCGATGTCCGGAAACATTTAAAACATCGTCAAGACGACCCATCAGCCAGAAATAACCATCTTCATCTTTCCTTGCCCCATCACCGGTATAGTAAGCACCAGGAAATTTTGAAAAATAAGTCTCTTTGAAACGCTCATGATGGCCATAAACCGTCCGCATGATTCCTGGCCAAGGCTCGGTGATCACTAAATAGCCACCTTCATTCACACCACATTCTGTCCCATCTTCTTTCAAAACTTTTGGATTCACACCGAAAAAAGGAATCGTGGCACTGCCTGGTTTTAAATCGGTGCAACCCGGTAGCGGTGTAATCAAAATTCCACCCGTTTCTGTCTGCCACCAGGTATCAACAATGGGACACCGGCTTCCACCTACCACATCGTAATACCACATCCAAGCTTCTGGGTTGATCGGTTCACCGACCGTTCCTAACAAACGCAAACTAGATAGATTATGTTTTTTAACCCACGATTCTCCCTCGCGCATCAAGGCCCTGATTGCCGTAGGTGCCGTATAAAAAATATTTATTTTATGCCGTTCACAAATATCCCAAAACCGATCCGGTTGAGGATAGGTAGGGATTCCTTCAAACATAAAAGTGGTCGCTGCGTTACATAGAGGCCCGTAGACAGTATAACTGTGTCCCGTTACCCAACCGACATCCGCCGTGCACCAAAAAATATCCTCCGGTTTGTAATCAAAAACATATTTGAAAGTAGCGGCGGCAAAAACCATGTAGCCAGCCGTTGTGTGTAAAACCCCTTTTGGTTTTCCAGTTGAACCCGACGTGTACAAAATAAACAGAGGATCTTCGGCATCCATCTTCTCTGCCTCACAAACAAGCGTTACTTGATTGTTGACCCCACCACTTACACTGTTTGTAAAACAAACATTCTGTTTGTGTGCAAGTGGTGGGGTGAGCTCATGCCACCAGTGGTCTCTCCCTTCAACCCAATTGATTTTATCTCCTGTTCGCTGGTAAACCACACAAGTTTTTATCGCATGTCCTGCTTTCTCACACAGCTTTATGGCTTCCTCCACCGTCTCTTTAAGCGGGATTTTCTTAGACCCACGTAGCCCCCAATCGGCTGTGATGATAAAACTAGAATTGGCATCGATCAACCGATCCGCAATCGACTCTGCAGAAAAACCACCAAAAATCACTGAATGAACAGCGCCAATCCTCGCACAAGCCAGCATGGCAACCGCGGCTTCTGGAATCATCGGCATATAAATTGTAATGCGATCCCCTTTTTTGACCCCAAGGTTTTTTAGAACACGGGCCATCGAACAAACAGACATCAGCAAGGCGCGATAAGTAATCCGGCGGGTTTCACCTGGCTCATTTCCTTCCCAAATGATGGCCACGCGATCGCCCAGGCCCTTTTCTACATGTCGATCTAAACAATTAACCGTAATGTTTGTTTTTGCCCCCTCAAACCACTTTATGAAAATCTCATCTTTGAAATCATAAGAGCGAACCTTGTTCCATTTTTGATACCAGGCAAAGTCAGAGGCGATTTCACCCCAAAATCCCTCTGGATCCCTAATGGAATGCTCCCACTTTGTTTTATAATCTTCGAACGAGCGAATATGAGCCTTGGATCGAAAGACCTCCGATGGAGAAAGTTTGCGGCTCTCTTTTAAAATCGATTCAATTTCCTTTGACATAAACGAAGGGGAGCAAATCCCAAAATATATGATTTTACAAGTCTTTTTTGCATATCAAATAGCTCTTGCGTCTCTCTTATTTTTTTGATAGCCCTCCAAACCATAAATCTAGGGGATTCCCCCCTAAGGAGGCATTGATATGAAAAGAACAATCATCCTCGCCAGTGCAGCGGCCCTCGTGTTGAGTGGCTTTTGCATGGCCGAAGACAAAGCAGCGACCACCCAAGTGGCGGCACCTGCTGCCCAAACAGCAGAAGCTGCTAAACCGGCGGCACCTGCTACGGAAGCTGCCAAACCAGCAGCAGCCACAACGGAAGCTACGGCTACCAAGCCAGCTCCAACGACGGCTGGTACAACGACGACCGCTGCTAAAACCACCCCAGCCGGTGGTGCTAAGCAGGAAGTCCGTCTCAATGTGAAAGGTCTTACCACAAAGGAATCAGCCGATGGGTTGAAAACCGACCTTTCCAAGGCAAGTGGTGTCTGGCAAGTCAATGTCGATCAATTGACCGGCAACGTGACGGCTCAGATCGATCCTGCCAAGACCAGCGCAGACAAACTCTGCAATTGGGTGACATCAAACAAACCCACATGGAATTGCACAGTTAGCAAATAACTGGTTGACAAGTTTTAGTGGATAAAAACCCCCCCGCCAGCAAGGCGGGGGGGTTTTTTATTGCTGCTAACTTGGACCCGTTTGTGACCCCTTGAAAAGTGGCTACCTGTCGCTGAGGATCCTGAAGGTACGCGATATTTTTTGGGCCATCCCAAAAAATTCGCTCGGCTCTCGGCCATTTTAGTATTCGACCCTAGCTGATAAAATGGCCTCCGAGACGACCTTCAGGATCCTCATCGACACGCCCCTTTTCAACTGTCGGATAAAGTTTAAGCCAATTTCTTGACATCCTGAACCTTCGGCCTTACCATCTAGACACGTATGCGAATCAAACTTCTTCTTTCTATCATTGGGTTGGCTCTCTTGGCAGGGCCTCTTCAGATGATTCCTTGTACCATGCAGGGGAAGTGTTGCGAACCCTCTGAACAGGCAACGTTTGCACAACCTGGGAATAACTGTTGCTCGGGAACGATTAAGGAACTCGACACCTCTGCAACCACCACATTTTTCAAAACGACCCACTCCGCCTCTTTCCAAAAGCAGGCTATAATGCCAGCTTCTCTTGTGGATCTTTCAGTCTCTTTTTCCAGACAAATTGACCGGCTTCCAAGTGTCGTACCTAAAACGCCTCCTTTCCTGACTCATTCCACACTTTTACTGTGAGCACCTCCTAACTTTGGTGTATGATTGACTCCCGTTTTCAAAAAGGGAGAACAATCTCTGTTAGGAGGATTTATGTTTTACTCGGCTCGATTTTTTTTCATCACTGTCTGTCTGGTTATTTTAAGCCTCTCAAGTGTGGCCTGGGGTGAAACCCTGACCATCGAGGGGGCGGTTTCCCAAGCTTTGGGCGAAAATCCGCAACTGAAAGCAAAAGAGTCAATGCTCGATGCGGCTAAGGCCCGCATTGGGATTGCCAGGTCTTTAGAAGATCCAATGATCGGTGTGGAGTTTTATGACGTGCCGATCAACACGACAGACATTAAACAAGGTATGGAGACGAACTACTCCATTATTCAGAAAATTCCCTTCCCCAGCAAACTCATTACCCAGGGTACGGTCGCCAAAAAAATGTATGAAGCTGAAAAAAGTTCCTATGAAATGGGCCGCATTGATATCATCGTTCAAACCGAGCATGCCTTTCATGAACTCTACTTTTTGGAGCGCTCCTTCAAAATCAATCAGGAACTTCAAGGACTTTTTAGAAAATTGGTGGCTTCAGAAGAGGGTCGCTACACCACAGGAGACAAAACTTCCCAGGATTTTCTGAAGGCCAAAGTCGAGCTGGACAAACTCCAAAGCGAGGCAGCTCTGCTGGAGGCCAAAAAGATTCAAGCCAAGGCGATGCTCAATATTTTGAGACATCGCAATCCCGGTGAGGAAATCAATCTCGCCGAGCTTCCAAGGCACGATCACCCGTTTCCTTCTTACGAGGAGTTTGAAAAGAAAGTTTTGGAAGGGCACCCGGAACTCAAGGCTGCTCAATCAAGTGTTGAGGCACAAAAAGCTAATCTTTCTTTGGCCAGACAGCAAGCCGTCCTTCCAGACATTCAGGCCAGATTTACTTATGCCCAACGCCCCAACCTCATTGATGCCTGGACGGCCGAAGGGATGATCAACATCCCGTTTTTCTGGGGAAAAAACCGCAAGGTAATTAAAGAGGCTCAGGCGATGAAAAAAGTGGCTGAAAACGAACTTTTAAATGTTCAGAACGAGCGGCTCGCCACGATCAAGGAAACCTATGCCCGTTTTGAAAGCTCTAAAAAATCCTACGATCTGTTTCGTGGAAAAGTCCTGTCACACGCAACACTCGCACTGAAATCATCGGAGGCTACCTATGAAACTGGAAAAGAAGATTTTTTAAGTCTGATCGATTCGGCAAGGGGTTTTAAGGAAGCGAAATTGGGAACTCTGGAGGCCTTTGTGGAATACCATAAGGCGATCACCCACCTCAAACTGGCGGTCGGTGAGGATTTTATGAATGAATGGATGAAATAGGAGGTTTTATGAAGAAGTTACTGTGGATTATTTTGATTTTAGCTGGCGTCGCTGCTGTTGCGTGGTGGCAGCATGAACGCATCCCTTTTTTAAAACATTTTTTCCATCGTGAGATGGTGGCGACAAAATATACCTGTCCGATGCATCCACAAATCATCACGGATCAGCCTGGAAGTTGTCCTATTTGTGGAATGACCTTGGTGCCGATCATCGAGGAAAAAGAAAAGGCTACGGAACATAAACGTCCGGAGGGGACCTTTCGACTGACACCGGAAAGGCGTCAAACTATTGGCGTCAAAATTGCTGAGGTGATTCAAAAACCGCTTTTTCAGGAGGCGAGGCTCCCTGGACGCGTCGCCTTTGATCAGGAACTCTACGTCACTCAAAAAGAATATGTGGAGGCCTTGAAATTGGGTGGGGAATCCGAATTACTAAAAACTTTTGAGAAAAAACTGGAGCGGCTTGGGCTCTCTGAAGATGAACTCAAAGCACTAAAGAAAACGAGGAAAGTCGACGAATCCCTCTTTTTACCAAAAAAGGACGGGTCTTTTTGGGTTTATGCACCTGTCTATGAGGCGGATCTTTCCTGGATTACCAAGGAGATGAAGGCAGAAATCGGACTTCCTTCGAATCCTAACATCGTCCTGGAAGGCGTTGTGAAACAGATTGAACCAATTCTAGATCCGATGACAAGGACTTCCAAGGCCCGCATTCTGGTTTTGCAAAGTCCTCAGCTCATCAAACCCGAAACCTATGTCGATGTCGTCATCAAGAAAGATTTGGGAGAGGTCTTGTCGATTCCCGCCGATGCGGTTGTCGATACAGGAACCAGACAAGTGGTCTTTGTGGATTTGGGTGAGGGCTACATTGAGCCCAGGGAGTTAAGCATTGGGCCCAAAGCTGGCACGGATTATCCCGTTATGAAAGGCCTGGAGGCTGGCGAAAAAGTGATTACCTCGGCCCATTTCTTGCTCGATTCGGAATCACAGATTCAGGCCGCATTGAAAAAGTTTGGGGAGCCGATAAAAGGTCATCATTAATATGATCGAACGGATTATAAAATATTGTTCTGAGCATCGGGGTCTCGTCCTATTTTTTGTGGGACTTGGAATGGTTTGGAGTTTTGTTGCTATCAAAAATTTAAAACTCGATGCCATTCCCGATCTTTCCGACACGCAGGTGATTATTTTCACAGAGTGGGAAGGACGCTCCCCTGATTTGGTCGAATCCCAAATAACTTACCCAATCATTAGCCAACTAATTTCTGCCCCAAAAGTCAAAGTAGCTCGTGGAATTTCGATGTTTGGTGAGTCTTTTATCTATGTCATTTTTCAGGATGGGACAGACATTTATTGGGCCAGGTCGCGTGTCCTGGAATATTTGAATGGGCTTTCCGGCAGACTCCCGCAAGGTGTTTCCCCTCAGTTAGGCCCCGACGCAACCGGTGTGGGCTGGATTTTTGAATATGCCTTGGTGGATACGTCAGGCAAACATGATCTCGCTGAGCTGCGTACGTTTCAAGACTGGTATCTTCGCTACTGGCTTGCCGAAGTTCCAGGCGTTGCCGAAGTAGCGGCCATAGGTGGCTTCATCAAACAATATCAAGTCGATATCGATCCGAATGCCTTGGCTGCCTACAGTATTCCCCTGAAAGATGTGGTGATGGCGATTCAAAATTCCAACAACGATGTCGGGGGAAGGCTCCTCGAAATGTCCGGCAGGGAATATGCGATCCGTGGACGCGGTTACATAAAATCTTTGGCGGATATTGAAAATGTCGTTGTCAAAACCAATGGGAAAGGAACGCCAGTCCTCGTCAAAAACATTGCAGCCGTTCATTGGGGGGGAGATCTTCGCCGAGGGGCTGCAGATCTCGATGGGATGGGAGAGGTGGTTGGTGGCATTGTTGTCATGCGCCATGGGGAAAACCCGATGGAGGTGATTCATCGGATCAAGAAAAAGTTAGAACAGGTCCAATCCGCCTTTCCCGAGGGAGTGGAGTATAAAATCGCCTATGATCGTTCGGAATTGATCCATCGCTCCATCTCCACACTCATCCAAAAACTCCTGGAAGAATTGATTGTGGTGAGTCTCGTCATCGTTATTTTCTTATGGCATTTTAAAAGTGCGCTGGTTCCCATTATCAGTTTGCCCGTGGCTGTCTTGTTTTCCTTTATCCCCATGTATCACTTCGGGATTACCTCAAACATTATGTCCCTTGGTGGGATTGCCATTGCGATTGGTGCAATGGTGGATGCGGCCATCATCATGGTTGAAAATGCCCATAAAAAAATGGAGGTGGGGGAGAGTATTTTGTCAGGCCTTCAAGAAGTGGGCCGCCCTATTTTCTTTTCCCTGCTGGTGATTGCCGTCTCTTTTATGCCGGTTTTTGTCTTGGAGGCCCAAGAAGGAAGGCTTTTTAAGCCGCTTGCCTTTACCAAAAACTTTTCCATGTTTTTTGCGGCTATTTTGGCAATTACTCTGGTGCCACTTCTGATGCGGTTTTTCTTGAAGGGCGGCAAAATAATCAGCGAAGAAAAACACCCCTTCACTCCGTTTTTGCACAAGCATTACACCCGAGCCCTCGACGCTGTTTTGAAATATCCAAAACGAACCATAAAAATAGCCGTTGCCACTTTGATCCTCACCATTCCTGTTTTCATGCGTCTGGGATCCGAGTTTATGCCACCACTCAATGAAGGTGATTTTTTGTATATGCCAACGACTTTTCCAGGGATTTCCATTGAAGAGGCGAAAAACTGGCTGCAAGCCCAAGACAAGATCATCAAACAATTTCCGGAGGTCGAAAGGGTTTTTGGAAAAGTAGGTCGCGCCAACACTTCAACCGATCCGGCACCCTTATCGATGGTAGAAACCGTTATCAAATTAAAACCGATGAAGGAATGGAAGACCGGTCGCAGTTGGGAAAAACTGGAAAAAGATTTGTACGAGGCATTGTCAAAAATTCCGGGGACCTCAAACGCTTTGCTCCCACCTATTCGCGTGCGCATTGATATGCTAACGACCGGCATTCGAACACCCGTTGGAATCAAAATTGCCGGCAGTGACAATCAAAAGATTGATGAAATCGGTGAACATATCGAAAAATTGCTGAAAGAATTTCCGGGGACGCGCTCTGTCTTGTACGAAAGAATCAACCAGGGCTATTACATCGATTTTGATATCAAAAGAGATCAGATCGCCCGCTATGGGTTGACCATTGATGATGTCGAAATGGTGATCCAATCAGCTGTGGGCGGGGAAAATGTGACAACGACAGTGGAGGGACGCGAGCGCTATCCGGTCAATGTCCGTTATTTTCCGGAGCTTCGAAACGACCTCGATCGCCTGAAACATGTTTTGGTAACCACCCCAATGGGGGCAAAAATCACCATGCAGATGGTTGCGGATGTCAAAATTGTTCGAGGCCCCTCCATGGTCAAAGATGAAAATGGGATGCTCAATGGCTGGGTCTATATCGACCTCATTCCGGGTTCGGATATGGAGGGTTATGTCAAAAAGGTAAAAAAATTTCTTGGGCAAAATATGGAGGCCCATCCGGGCTATACACTCAACTACACTGGCCAATATGAATATTTAAAAAGGGCCAAAGAACGCTTGATGTGGGCTGTCCCTTTAACACTTTTTATTATTGTGCTCCTTTTGTATTGGAACTCCAAATCGTGGGTCAAAACGGGAATTATTTTATTGGCGGTTCCCTTTTCATTGGTTGGTGCCTTCTGGATTCTTTGGGTTTTAGGCTATAACTTAAGTGTTGCGGTCTGGATTGGAATTATTGCTTTGGCGGGTGTCGATGCAGAAACGGGCGTTGTGATGCTTCTTTACCTAGACCTTGCTTATGAAAAAATGGTGGGCGAAGGAAAAATGCGCGAGAAAAAAGATTTATTGGAGGCCATCCATCATGGGGCTGTGAAAAGACTTAGACCCAAATTGATGACAGTCGCCTGTTTGATCTTGGGCCTTGCACCCATTATGTGGTCTGGGCTTCATGAATCGGGGGCCGATGTGATGAAACGGATTGCTGCCCCGATGATCGGTGGTATTTTAACTTCTTTTGGCATGGAATTGTTTTTGTACCCAGTGATTTTCTTAATTTGGAAAGGGAGGAAATTATGATTAACTTTCATCCGCACGTTGTCCATTTTCCGGTGGCCCTCACATTCGCCCTGTTTTTTTACGAGGCCTGGTGTTTTTTCAGAAAGGAGGAGGGATCAACCCATGCCAAAAACTTCCTACTTCTTTTTGCCCTGTTGGGTGCCTTGGCTGCCGTTGGAACAGGTCTTTGGTATGAGGAATTTATGCCTCATCCCCATGAAGGAGCAGCACACAATATTATGGAGCGGCATGAAACATTGGGATATGTTGTTCTAGGGGTTATTGTATTATTAAACATCCTCAACATCTACTTTGGTCAAAAAAAGTGGGGGCTTCTTTCTTATCGTCTTTTGTTAGCCGTTGCGGCTATTCTGGTTGGTTATCAAGGCTACTTGGGTGGTGAGTTGGGCCATACGCACGGCCTCTCACTCCCAGAGGGAGTTCATCCCCCAGCACATATGCAACAAATACTTGAGGAGGACCATCATCTTGGTGATGAGGGCCCATAACCATCAACGTTAAAGCCCGCCCCCGGCGAGGCAAGGAGGATTTTATGAAACCCAAAACGAAAAGGATAATCCTGTTATCCTTTCTAATCATCGGCTTCGGTTTTGCAAGCGTGTTTGCAACAGACACGACCGTCAATCCCGCCGCCTTGGTCACGCAACACCTGCAACTAGACAGTCGTATTGATGCAGCCAATGTCCAGGTGAGTTCTGCAAAAGGAAAAATTGTTCTTTCCGGGACTATGGGGAGTCTAGCGGAACAGGATTTGGCGGAAGAAATTGTGAAACAGGTTGTCGGAAACAATTATTCCGTGGCAAAATTGAAGGTCACTCCACCCTTTGTGTCTGATAACGAGATTCAGAAAAATATTTTGACCTCCGTACCGGCCCATTGTCTGGTGGAAATTCACGACTTTCAGGCCCAGGTCCAGCAGGGAAACGTGACACTGAATGGTCGAGCGAATGCTCTTCACCACAGCAGAATCGCTGAGTTTACTGCGCGCAACACCCGGGGAGTAAAAAGTGTAGCCAACCGCATTCAGATAACAGGCCCAAGTCCGTCAGACCAACTAATCGAGGAGAGTGTTTTTGCTCTCCTGAACCCTTATTTAAAACAAAATGACATCCGCATCAACGTGGACGTCAAAAATGGCGTTGTGAAGTTGACGGGCGAGGTCAAAAGTTACGATCAGGAGCGCACCATTAAGGAAACGGCTCAGAACTGCAAGGGGGTGACCAAAGTCGAATCACAATTAAAAAGGGCAAGAGAGCCCTTTGACAAGGGAAGCCGAATTTAGGGAATTAGCGTTCCTTTAAAACCGGTTTTTTTGACCGCGTTTAAAATCTGCTCGGGGGTGGCCTTGCCTTCTTCGTAAACGCAGCGCCCCCAATCTTTTTTGTAATCGACTGCCGCTTCGGTACAGAGATTTTTGAGCTCCCTTTTCACCTTAGCTTCACACATCCCGCAGGTCATCCCCTCAATTTTCATATTGAGGGTTTGGGATTTATGCTGCTCATCGGCCAAAAGCGCACCACCACTCCATAAAAGGATGCCGGCGACAACAATGATTAGGATCTTCATTTTTTATCTCCTTTCTCAAAGCACTCATATTAAGTTTTCTTGCTACCCCAAGTCACCTATGCTAGCCAGCCCATTCTTATGTATATCGTTATCGGAGGTGGGGTTGTCGGTTTGCACGTGGCCATTGCCCTTGCAAGTCAAAAAGGTCACCCAGAAATTTTTGTCCTCGAAAAAGAAAAGTTTTTGGGGGACCACACGAGTGGTCGCAACTCGGAAGTGATCCATGCCGGGTTTGCCTATCCAATCGGCTCCAATAAAGCGAAGTGGTGTGTGGAGGGAAACAAGCTCACCTATGAATGGCTAGAAAAACTCAAAGTCGCGTATAAAAATTGTGGAAAGTGGTTGGTGGCCTTTAACAAAGAAGAGGTCCCAGCACTCGAGGGAACCTTAAAAAATGGGGCAGCTTGTGGTGTTCCGGGAATGCGCGAGGCAACTCTAGCTGAACTCAAAGCCAAAGAACCGGAGATGAATGACTTTGCTGGCGTTATTTTTGCTAAAACCTCCGGCATGATGGACGCCGCTTCTTATATTAAAGCTTTGGAGCGCTATTTCGCCGCTCAAGAAAATTGTCATATTATTTACCCTTGTGGAGTTACTGGTGTTGATCCCGAAAAAAATATCGTGCAAACCACGAGGGGCCCAATGGAATATTCGCTATTGGTCAACAGTGGAGGTTTGTTTGCCGATGAAGTCTACAAAATGGCCGGCGGCAAGAAAGATTACCGAATCAAACCCTTTAAAGGCGAATATATGATCTGGCGCAAAGGTAAGATTCAAGAGGTCGTCTATCCTGTTCCGAGACGTTTTTTACCTGGTGGAGACAAAGACAAACGCCTTGTCTCTAGCATGGGAATCCACCTTCATCGCGGTGTTGGAGGAGATTTGTACGTTGGTCCAACTCAGGTCGAACTCGACTGGTCTCAAAAAACAGATTACACGATTGTGACACCACCCGAAGAATTTGTCAGACAAGCCAGTCAATATATTAAGGGAGTGAAACCAGAAGATTTACAACCTGCCTATGCCGGAAACCGCCCTAAACTCTATATTGACGGACAACCTTACGGTGATTTTCTAATCGTGAATGAGAAAAATCAGATTCATGTCTTGGGAACCGACTCTCCAGGACTTACCGCAGCCCCAGCCATCGGCCAGGAAATTTTACGCGTTGCGTCGTCGTTTATTTGATAAAACTAGCAAAAGTCAGTTTCTTCAACATCGCCGTAGTCGCGGCCTAGGTCGCCGTCATTGGCCAGCGCTTGGGTGGCAACGGCATAAACTGCTGATATTACTAGTAAAAACACTAAAAACCTTCCGAGGGATCTCATACTGCTCACCTCCTACTATAGTTATCGGCAGGAGAGCCCGGAAAGTTGCTTAAAATGTATATTGGCGGTCTATTGGGGTAGATTAAGCTGACGGGTGGCCCGGAGTGTTTGTTGTGGGGTTTTGTTAGGGGTCCCCACAAAAACACGGAGGGACAGGACCCGTCGGCTTAATCCCTAAAATTGGTGAATTGCAGAGGAATAGGGAAATTCTGGGTGCGTAGGCTGGCGATGACTGTTTGCAAGTCATCTCTTTGTTTGGCTGTCACACGAATTTGATTGCCTTGGATCGACGCCTGGACTTTTAGGTTCAAATCCTTGATCTTTTTGACCAGTTCTTTTCCTTTTTCTTGATCAATTCCGGCGATAATTTTTGCAAGACACTTTGTGAGTCCGTCGGAGCCTGGTTCCATTTTGCCAAATTCAATTGATTTTAAATCGACACTACGTTTGATCAATTTTGATTTGACAATATCAAGCACGGCATTCATCTTAAACTCATCATCAGCTAATAGATGAATCCCGTCTTTATCCCGCCAAACTTTGCTCTTAGAGCCCTTGAAGTCATAGCGGGTGGCGATCTCCTTCACTGTCTGATTGACAGCATTATCCACCTCTTGGCTGTTGACTTCAGAGACAATATCAAAAGAAGGCATAGACGGCTTAAGTCTATTTTTTGGAAAGTCCTTTTGATTTGACGTATTCCCAGAGCTTTTTGGTCATCTGGCTTGGGGCAATCGGATTTGGCCCAAATACTTTTTCTACACTATCGGTACAGCCCTTAAAGGAAATTGTATACCCCCCGAAGGCTTTCTTCTTTTCTGCCATAATTCCTCCTTGCCCGCCTGCGTTTCAGTGGCGAGCTTTTTGAGAGCGGCAATTTATGAAATTTAGCGTTGATTTGCAATCTCTAAATATGTGAGATGGCGACGTGAAGGGTCTTTTTCGAAAAAAACCGATTCAAGACATCCAAGCATTAGAATCCGACACTGAACACCACCTGAAACGGACACTCAGTGCTTTTGATTTAACCTGTTTAGGAATTGGCGGCGTAATTGGAGTTGGCATTTTTGTGATCACAGGCGTTGCGGCAGCCAAATACGCGGGGCCTGCCATTATTTTATCATTCTCAATTGCTATGTTAGCCTGCATTTTTTCCGCTTTTTGTTATGCAGAGTTTGCTTCTCTCCTTCCAGTAGCCGGCTCTGCCTATAATTATTCCTATGCGACCTTTGGGGAGCTTTTAGCCTGGATCATTGGCTGGGATTTGATTTTGGAATATGTCGTCGGCTCGATTCTTGTCGCCATTGGGTGGTCTGGATATTTTATCGAGATCCTCAAAACACTGGGGATTACACTACCCGCTTGGTGTGCCGCAACACCCGGGACAATCCCCGGGGCCATCATCAATCTGCCTGCCGCGGTTATTGTCCTTTTTTTGACTATACTACTGACTATCGGAATCAAAGAGAGTGCCCGTTTTATAACAGCGATGGTCTTTGTGAAATTAGCTGCCGTTTTGACATTTATTGTTGTCGGTTTTTCGAAAGTCGATCCGGCCAACTGGAGGCCTTTCATGCCCTTCGGATTTTCCGGCATGATGACCGGTGCCGCCATGGTTTTTCTAGCGTATGTCGGTTTTGATGCGGTTTCTACAGCAGCAGAAGAGGCCAAAAATCCAAAACGCGATCTTCCAATAGGCATTATTGCTTCACTGATCATCTGCACGATTCTTTATATTGCAGTTTCCGCTATTTTAACCGGAATGATCCCTTATCAGGAATTAAACACCTCGGCCCCCATTGCCTATGCCCTTTCAAAGCACGGGTTCAATTGGGGCTCCGCCCTTGTATCCGCAGGGGCGGTTACCGGTTTGACCAGTGTCCTCATTGTGTTGATGATGGGACAGCCAAGAATTTTCTTCGCGATGTCCAGGGACGGCTTACTCTGGCCATGGGCCTCCAAGGTTCACCCACGATTCAAAACACCGTATAGAACCCAAATTCTAACGGGTCTTGTAGTTGCCTCCTTTGCCGCCTTTTCCGATATTGGAGTTGTTGCCGAACTGGTCAATATTGGAACTCTGTTTGCCTTTACACTGGTTTGCGGGGGAATTTTAGTTTTAAGGCACACACACCCCAACCTGCCTAGGAGTTTTAAAACACCGTTTGTTCCCATTGTCCCCTTGTTGGGGATGGGCTTTTGCATTTATTTAATGATGAGCCTTCCACAAACAACTTGGATTCGCTTTGGAGTATGGCTGGTTTTGGGACTTGTCATCTATTTTTCCTATGGCCGTCGTCATAGTTTGTTAGCAAGTAGTTCTTCTCGATGATTTTCTATTTTTTATTGGCTCCTGTCATTGCAGCTTGTGTTTATTGGTTGGCGACGAGCGTTTGCATGGCGATTTTTTTTAAAGGATGGGGCCTGTCAGGCTTCGGGCTGCACGCCCAAAGGGCTGACACCCCTTCGCCTGCCACCCATCCTCTTGTTTCCCTCATCAAACCGGTCTGCGGTCTTGAGAAAAATCTTTATGAGAATCTTGTAACGGCATGCAACCAAGATTACCCAAACTATGAAGTAATTTACTCCCTTCAAAATAAAAACGACCCCGCTTTAAAAATCTTGGAAAAAATTCGCAGCGAAAATTCGAACAAGAAAATTCTGATTGTGGTGGATGAGACGGCCGTGGGACCCAACGGGCGCTTGTGCAATATTTATAACGCCAGTCAAAAATCCTCAGGCGAAATTTTTGTTTTTTCAGATAGTGATATGTTTTTAGAAAAAGATTATTTGCAAAACATTATCGCTCCTTTTGAAGATCAAAAAGTTGGCGTTTCGTGCACACTCTTCAAAGCCTGGAAAGCTAATAACATTCCGGAAAGTTTAGAGCTTTTATCTTTCAATGCCGATTTTGTCCCATCCATTGTTTTTGCTTATGTTACAAAAGCCTCAATTGCCTGCCCGGGGGGTTCTCAGGCAATCCGGCGTGACGTTTTAGAAAAAATTGGGGGATTAAAACCACTGGCCAACTATTTGGTAGAAGATTTTGAATTGGGGCAGCGCGTTTTAAAAACGGGTTTCAAGATTCATTTTGCCCCCTACGTTGCTGCAACGGGTGTCGATCTAAAAAGTTTTAAAGATTGGTGGCGTCATCAAGTCTATTGGGATCAAAATACAAGGGCAGCCAATCCGGTTGGGTTCTTCTTCACATGGATTATTCGAGGAATTCCTTTTGCCTGCCTCTACACCTTATTGGCAGGTCCTCAGGCGGCAGCCGTTTTTGCTGTCACGCTGGGAACCAGAATTACAACAACGATTATCAATTCCCTTTTCCTAAAAGACACGGACGGAATAAAAGCGGTATGGTTGCTGCCGTTTCGCGATCTCTTAGGAATTTTTGTTTGGTTCGCCAGCTTCGTCAAACGCAAAACCTATTGGAAAGGCCGCCAATTCATTATCCAAAAAGGGAAAATGGTGGAAGTTTCATGAAACAATTGATTGTAACCGCCGATGATTTTGGGTTGTGCCATGAGGTAAATGAAGCGGTCATTCAAGCCCACACACAAGGGATTCTGACTTGTGCTAGTCTGATGGTCGGAGCCAAGGGGACCGATGAAGCCATTCAACTTGCCAAAAACCACCCCACATTGAAAGTTGGCCTCCACCTGGTCTTGGTTGAAGGTTATTCCGTGTTGCCCAAAAGGGAAATTCCCGACTTGGTGGATGAAAACAAACGCTTTTCCAATCATATTGTCTGGAGTGGCATCCGCTATTTTTTCTCGCCAAAACTAAAAAAGCAGATTGCTAAAGAATGTGAAGCACAGATTCAAAAATTTTTAGAAGCAGGTTTAAAAATAGATCATCTCAACAGTCACAATCATCTACATATTCATCCAACAATTTCTAAAATTGTTCTTAAGCTTGCTAAAAAATATTCGATTCCAGCCATTCGCATTCCCTATGGATTATTTCCATTTTCATTTTTTTTAAAAAGGAGACTAAAGCAGGCCAGCATTCTACATAACGATCATCTTCTTGGTTTGTCTGAAACGGGTAGGATGGGAGAAGAAACTTGGTTAAAGCTGATTCCACATATCAAAGAAGGGGTTACAGAAGCTTATTGTCACCCGGCGACAGAAACGACGGGCGTTTTGAAAGAAACCATGCCTCGTTATTGCCACCGCGAAGAATTGGAGGCCCTTTTAAGCCCACGTGTCAAAGAGAGCTTAGATCACCACAATATCCAACGAATAAGCTTTGGAGATCTTTCGTGATATTTTTGTTGCCGATTTAACCGAATTCCTGCTAGGAATTCACCCTTCTTACAAGGAGAATCAACATGTCTAATCAAAATAAAATGAATATCCCGCCGGTTAAAGCCTATTTTCCGGAAGAAGACCGCAAATGGGTTACCACAAAAATTGATGAAATGCTCCAGTCGGGGATGCTCACCCTTAGCACGCTGGGAAAAGAATTTGAAAAGGAAGTTTGCCAATTAACCGGAGCTCAATATGCCGTTGCTGTTAACAGTGGGACCTCGGCCATTGAAATACCCTTAAGAATTCTCGATGTGGCGGGGAAAGATGTCCTGGTTCCTACCAACACCTTTTTTGCGACTGGCGCTGCGGTGGTGCATGCCGGTGGGAATCCTGTTTTTGTCGACATGAATCCAGAGACCTTTGCCATCTCGCCAGAAAATTTGGGAAAAAAGCTAACCCCCAAAACGGTTGGTGTGGTTTTGGTTCACATCGCGGGGCTCGTTTCCTATCAAACACCTGAAATTGCCGATTGGTGCAAGAAAAAAGGTCTTTGGCTCTTGGAAGATGCCGCTCATGCGCATGGCTCGACCTATAAAGGAAAACATGCCGGGACCTTTGGCATTGCGGGAACTTTTTCATTTTATCCCACGAAAGTCATTACCTCGGGCGAAGGGGGAGTGATCATCACTAACGACAAAAAGATTTTCGAGGAGGCACAACTCTATCGTGATCAAGGAAAAACGTCGTTTCTCACAAACACACATGGCAAGATGGGTTACAATTGGCGCTTAAGTGAACCCCATGCAGCGATTGGTCTAGTGCAGCTACGCCGGCTCAAGGAAATTTTGGCGAAACGGGCAAAAATTGGTTCTTTTTATAACGAAGAGTTGAAAAATGTCTCGTTTGGAAAACCACTCTCCATTCCGCAAGAGGGTTTTACAAATTATTATAAATATATTTTTACACCCGACAAGCCCTTCACAGATCGCGCTGCTTTCAAAAAATCGTTCAAAGAAAAAACGGGGGTCAGCTTGACCGGCGAAGTTTACGAACTGCCACTCCACAAACAGCCAGTTTTCCAGAAGTGGACTGGTGGCAATCTAGCGGTTGCAGAAGATTTGTGTGCCAAACATATCTGTTTACCCATTTTCCCAAGCATGACGATGGATGAGGCAAAGCATGTCATAGCAAGCCTCAAGGAGGCGTTCCATGGCTAAAGCTTTTGTTACCGGAGGTTCCGGGTTTATCGGTTCCCACATTGTTGACTATTTGAGAGAGGCTGGACACGAAATAACCGTCATCGATTATCACTGCAAACCCCATCGAAGCGATGTGAAATATGAAGATGTTGACCTTTTGGATTTTGCCTCTGTGTTGGAGGCAACCAAAGGTGCCGAACATATTTTCCACATCGCCGCTGTTTCGAATGTGAATTATGCCTACAAATATCCGGTTTATTGCGTCGATTTGAATATCAAAGGGACTGCCAATGTTTTGGAAGCGGCACGCGTGAACAATGCCAAGCGTGTCTATTTTGCCTCGACCGTTTGGGTTTATAATAGTTCCAAGGCGCCCGAGCCGATCACCGAAGATTCACCGTTTTATACACCGGAAGCAGGACACATTTATACTTCGAGCAAAATAGCCGCAGAGATGTTGTTTCATAACTATGCCCAACTCTACAAATTACCATTCACGATTTTCAGGTACGGAATTCCCTATGGCCCACGCATGCGCGAGGAGCTCCTGATTCCGATCTTTTTGAAAAAGGCATTTAACAAAGAACCTCTCACCATTACCGGTGAGGGAGAGCAGTACCGAAATTTCATTTATGTAACTGATCTGGCAAAAGCCCATGTAATGGCAATGAGCGATAAAGGGGCCAATCAGGTTTATAATCTGGAAGGCCCTGAAAAAATTACGATTCGCCGAGTGGCCGAGTCGATTCAAAATCTGTTTGGAAAAGACAAAGTACAGGTCCAGTTTTTACCGGCACGCCCCGGAGATTTCGGCGGCAAAACAGCCTCCAACGAAAAGATTCTGCGCGAGCTCGGCTGGAAACCAACCACCTCTTTTGAACAAGGCTTGTCGACAACAGTTGATTTCTTTCAGGCGAAGTGGGGTGTTAAAGGGATTGCATGAAGGTCCTTGTAACCGGGGGAACCGGTTTTATCGGCGGCAACCTGGTGCGGCTCCTCTTAAAAAAGGGGTTTCAAGTCCGAGCGCTGGTTCGAAAGACAAGCTCTCTAAAAAATCTGCAAAATTTGGAGGTGGAACTAGCCTATGGCGATTTACGAAACAAATCCTCTCTGATACCGGCTTGTCGTGGTTGTGATCAGCTCTATCATGTCGCCGCTTCTTATCAGTTCTGGTCTCCAAATCCTCGAGAATTCTACGACATCAATGTTGAAGGGACGAAAAATATTTTGGGGGCCGCCAGAGATATAGGAACCATACAAAAAATTGTTTACACAAGTACGGTGGGAACAATTCGCTATCCGGACGATCCCACCAAGCCATCGGATGAAAGAAGTTTTCCCAGAGAAAGAGATCTTCACAACGATTACAAACGTTCCAAATTTGAGGCGGAACGAATCGCCATTCGCTTTGCTAGAGATGGTCTGCCTATTGTCATTGTTAATCCTTCTACCCCCATTGGCCCTTGGGATATGAAACCGACCCCCACCGGTAAAATCATTGTCGATTTTCTAAATGGCAAGGTACCCGCTTATGTCGAAACAGGACTCAATATTATTGATGTTGAAGATGTGGCAATGGGCCATCTCCTAGCGGCAGAAAAAGGAGAAATCGGAAATCGATATATTTTGGGAAATAAAAATATGTCGCTCAAAGAGATTTACGAATTGATTGCAAAACTAGGCAATCGCAAGCCGCCCCGTTTTAAAATTCCCTATAGCCTTGCCCTAACAGCGGCTTTTGGGAGTGAACTCATTGGGAAGATTTTAAATAAACGGCCATCCATTGAAATTGGTGCTGTCAAAATGGCAAAAAAATATATGTATTTTTCACCCGCCAAAGCGATTCGGGATTTAGGCCTTCCACAAAGCCCTGTTGAAAAAGCGTTTGAAAAAGCAATCGATTGGTTTAAACAAAACGGATATTTAGAGAATTGATTCCTTCCAGTGAACTTTTTGATATTCTCCTGGCTTGAGTTTTCCCAATTTGAAGGGGCCAATGGCGATGCGCCGCAACTTAATCACGTGGTGCCCCATTTTTTCAATCATTTCACGAACTTGTCGTTTCTTTCCCTCTGTCAAAGCGATTTCCAGCCAACAATTTTTATCAGTCCCTTTTGTAACCTTAACTTGTACCGGCTGGGTTTTTCCCCAGTCGAGCTCAACACCTTTTTTAAGTTTTTCTAATTGTTCTTCCGTTGGAATTCCCGCAATTTTGACTTGATAGGTTTTGGGAACTTTTGATTTTGGGTGGGTCAGTTTATAGGTCAGATCACCGTCATTGGTCAGCAACAACAAACCTTCCGAATCAAAATCGAGTCTCCCCACCGGATAAATACGATTTTCAATATTTTTTAAATACTCGTAAATGGTTGGGCGCCCTTCGGGATCGTTCTTGGTCACCATCACATTGCGGGGCTTATAAAAAAGATAGTAAACCTTCTTTTCAAAAAAATCGAGCGGTCTGCCATTGACGTTGATTCGATCTTTATAAGGATTGGCTTTGGTTCCCAGTTCCGTTACTTTTTTGCCATTTAGAAAAACATGGCCGGCTTGGATCCATTTTTCTGCTTCTCTTCTGGAACACAAGCCGGCCTGCGCTAATATTTTTTGTAATCGTTCTTCTTTCACTACCGCGATTTCTTTTGTTCTAACTTTTCTTTCTTGGCTTTACGAACTTCACGCTTGTCTTTCTTTGTTCCCATCATGGCTTCCCACTGATCCCTCATACAGCCTCTAAATTCATGAGAGCCCTCTTTCAGGCCTTTGTCTGTGCATGTTTGTTTGGAATGCTTCATATTCGCCTTTTGCTCCTTGATGCAATTTTTGAAAGCATCAGAGTTTTTCTCAAGACCTTTCTCCTGACAAACATGTTTTGCCTGGTCTTTCTTGCGATAGTTACCCTTTCCCTCTTCACAAGCAAACGCTGCGGGGGTCGCATAAATCCCCAAAATGCTTAAGGTTGCTAATGCGATAATCCATTTTTTCATAATTCCTCCCTTTGGCGGGGCATAGTCGCCCAAAACCGAGGTAATGTAAATAAAATTTTACATCAACGCGATTCCCTGCTAAGTTAGTTCCATGGCGCATTTGCGGGATTATTATGCTGTTTTGCAGGTCTCCCCACAGGCGGGTGGCGCCATCATCAAAGCGGCCTACTATACACAACTAAAAACTTCCAAAAAACACCCGGACCTGGGCGGCTCTCACGAAGAAGCGGTCCTTCTCAATGAAGCCTATGAAGTCTTGAGCGATCCTTTGAAACGCAAAGAATATGATCAAAAATTTTTCAAAGGAAAACACCTGAAAGATTATTCACCCACCATGAACCCTTTTCAACCTGATATAGAAAAAAGAAGGGCGGTGCGTGTTCCTTTGCAAAAACCTCTCCGCTTTCGAAAACAAAACATTCCTCAATGGGTAGAGGCGCAACTTCGTGATATCTCTCTTCTGGGTGCCTGTTTTCGCTCTCTCACAGAATTCAAAAAGGGGGAGTTAATAGATCTTGATGTTTCAAAAGAGCCCGCACTCAAAACAAAGGCCCAAGTCCGATGGGTAAGACAAATCCCCCAACGCTTTGGAAAGCCGCTTTATGAGGGGGGCGTTGAATTCGAGAAGTTGGACCCTATCGTTTTAGAACAATTCCTAAAACAATCGAGTTACTGAGCAACGTCACGGTCCATGACCGTTTTTCTGCCATCTTGCTTGGCATGCTCAATCGCTTGATCCAGCGCTTTGGCAACAACGGCGGTCAAGGCTGGCATCGCGTTTGCTGAAGTATTCATGTCAGCCTTTTCCTTGATGTATTTTTTGACCTTTGAGGCCACGACTAAGAGGTCGCTCATGTGTTTCTCCTTGGTTACAAAATTATTGTTTCTTCAAAATGACTTAATGTCTTGAACGCTTGAAACCGTTCATTAATCTCCTTTTTATTTAAAAGTCTCATTCTGTCCAGTCCAAAATCTTCCACCTGAAAACTGGCCATGACAGACCCACAAATCACTGCCCTTTTCAGATTGGGCTCACTCATATCACCTTTGTGTGTTGCCAGATACCCCAAAAAGCCACCGGCAAAGCTGTCGCCAGCACCGGTTGGGTCTTTGATGTCTTCCAAAGGATAGCCAGGGGCCCAGAAGGTCAACGAATCGCTAAAGAGCATCGAGCCGTACTCTCCCCGTTTGATGACAACAATTTTTGGACCCCATTCCAAAACCTTTTTGGCTGCTTTGACCAAGTTGTGTTCTTTGGTCAATTGTCTTGCCTCTGATTCGTTGACAAAAAGGATATCGACTTTTTTCAAAGTACGTTTCAGCGCTTCCAATTTTCCCTGAATCCAAAAATTCATGGTATCCATTGCTATCCACTTTGGAGCTTTAACCTGCTCTAAGACATTGAACTGAAGTTCTGGATCAATATTGGCCAAAAAAACATATGGCGATTCTTGAAAATTTTTGGGCAAAATTGGCTTAAATTGAGCAAAGACATTGAGATGCGTTTCTAATGTTTGTGCTTCATTGAGGTCATAGCCATAGCGACCTTTCCAATGAAAGGTTTTTCCGTCGGCTTGCACTTGAAGGCCGGTGAGATCGACATTTCTTTCCTTCAAAAAAGCTATCTGTTGTTGATCAAAATCACTTCCCACCACACCGACCAACCGAACTGGAGTGAAAAAGGAGGCCGAGGCCGAAAAGTGGGTAGCCGCGCCCCCCAAAACCCTCTCTTTTTTCCCGAAGGGGGTTTCCAAATCATCGTAGGCAACCGATCCAACAACAAGGATACTCATAGGCCGCCTTTCAAAGTCGATTTTTACCAAACTGTCAACAATTGTTCTTAAGAAAGGAGTTTTTCCAATTTGCAATGAAGAATCTTGGCAAGAGCCTTGGCCGATTTTAAACCAATACCTCTTTTTCCTTTTTCCATTTCAGAGATGTGATGCTGTTTGAGTCCTGCCTTTTGGGCCAGCTCTGCTTGGCTCAAGTTTTCACGCAATCGATAGGCTTTTAAAGAACCTCCAGGTGTTCCAATCATCGGATTTTTCTTTTGTAATTCTTTTTTGACGACAGAAGCAGGTACAATCATAATTTCTTCAAGTCTCTCTAGAGTGGTGCGAAAAAAATCTTTCACGGCTTTTTCTTGGTCTTTAGGAACGCGCAGTACCAAAACAATAGCATTGCCCCGTTCGATTTTAACTGTCTTGGTACTCATTCGACCCTCCTATTCTTAATAAGGCACATTTTCTTTAGACCCTGCATATATAATTTCTATAAGTAATTCCTGCTTTTCATAGGTATAAATGAGTCTCCAATTGTGTTTTAGCCACATTCTGTTTTTCCCTTTTTCCAACTGTTTTACATTCCACCCGTAGGGAAACGGCCCTTCATTTTCCAAATCGGTCAATGCTTGGGAGAGAATCAGCTGTACATCCCGAGGTAGTTTTGGGATTTCTCTCTTTCTAACACGCTCCTTTACCTCAACTGACCATCTTTGCATAGGTATTATATCATCCAATAAATATACCTTCAATGGTATTATTTTTGATGAGCATCTTAAGGTCACAAATTTTGACCTTAAAACGCTAACATCTTGTTAGCTAAGCAAAATCTGTGCCAGGCCTGAGGGGATTAAAATTGAGAAGGACAAAAGAAGTGATCAATTTCCGTCGATGCCTGATGGATTTTGTGCAATTGCTCCCGCGGAGAGGGTTGCCATTTCTGCGCCTTCCCTTCGCCTATTCGTCCCGAAATTTTGGTGGGATTGCACTCAGATTTATCGATCCTTCCTCTGTCGGCTGATAAATCTGGCAACCCATCCAAAATTTCGCTCCTTATACGGCTCCGGTCAAAACGGCGCTTGATGAAATGGCAACCCCCTCCGCTCGCGCAATTGCATATACGCTCTTCGAATTACTAATTTGGATATTTATTGATTCGCGGATAGATGTTAGGTATGTGGTGTTTTATAAAGCAATAAGTATCCGGTTCTATTTGACGCAATCGCCGCAGGGGATTGCGTTCTATTGCATCGTAGAATAAGAGTCTTCAAAGGGATTAAGTGCTTTCACAATCATTTCAGGTATAGTGCTCCGACTAAGTTCCATAAATTGCTCTATAAGGGCAAGCAATGTGTCATCGGCGGGAATATCCTGGAGCATTGTTCTTGAGAGAGCTCGTCCCCAAACATGAGGACGATATCTCACCAAAGAACTCAAAAGATACAACCCAAGGTAATGGAGAGAGAATTCAGATAAATATTGGCCATTTAATGGCGCAATTACAACTGGATGTCTATTGGAATATCCCTGACCCATTGGGGGAAATACTTGGGCAATATCTATTCTAGGCTTATTTATATTGCATAGAGGATAAAATTTAGCACGGAATTTTCCACTACTCTCAATAAAACAGTTTTCATCTAAATCGTCTATAGAACTATTATCAATATTCCCAAAACAAATAATTGAATTGCCCCACCCCTGTTCTGCAGACTCAATCATCCAATTATTAAGAAATGCAATCCTACTTCTCAATTTTTCAACAAGCAGTCGAAGTGTTGTGCGATTAGTAAAAAGTTCTGAATCATCTATTCGCACTTCGCAGTAATTGGCAAATTCTGCACGAAAATGAATCACTAAAGAATATATATTGGCATCTTCGCTAAATGTGCTGCGATATAAATCTTGAAGACCGGGAATCCGCGAAAAAATATCTTTTAAACAAAGCTCAAAGCCCAAAAGTTCTTTGGACGATGATGAAGGAATATAGGTTGATGTTGGCTTATTTGACCGACCAAAATAACAAATCCTGGTAAAAGCACTCACAACATCATTAAATTTCTGAAAAGTACCCTCTGAATTAATCTTGACAGCTAATGCCGCAAGCCTACATTCTTGAGCAGAAATATCTCTTATTCCGTGTGAAGTAGGCAACATGGAAAGTGGCTTAAGTGTTTTTGCAATAACTAACCCTTTTGCAAAATTCATCATCCCATAGAATAATTGAAGTGGGCGTATCTCTAGAGGAGCTTTTTCGGCTGCTTCATAAAATAGGCGCCCCTGTTGTAAACAAACTGCAATTTCTCTTGTAATAGCCGTACTAGGCTCTCTGCCCGTTATCGTTTTAATCAATGGTTTAAGATTGGCACCACTTTCCAAAAACTTAAGCTTATACCAATTAAATTTATCTTCCATGCACTTTCCTCTTCCTTATGTCATACCGAAATCTCTGGTGAAATTGCATTTCCTGAGCGTCGTGTACAACGTATCGAAATTGATTGTCGACTGCAATCTTGAATCTTTTCAGTTCAGAGTTCGTGTGTGCAACTGGGCGGGCGAGGGGGCATTGTGCAAAAAGGCGTGAACTAGCCAGGTGAAGAAGATTCTTGCTCCACCGATTTAGATCGCGTATGAATTCCAAATCCATGGACTCACGGATCGCGCTGAGAAAAACGAAGCATGTTGTTATCAAAATTGGAAGTTCCATCCTGATGAAAAAATCTGGGGCGTTTTCAGTCCCCTTCTTTCGCTCTCTTGCAAAGCAAATAGCCAGTCTGATGGAAAGAAATCTGTTGGTCACACTCGTCTCTTCGGGGGCGATCGCTGGGGGGATGCATCGGTTGAACGTAAAGAAGAGGCCCCATCTGATCCCGGAAAAACAAGCGCTTGCAGCCTGTGGCCAGACGGCTCTGATGCACACCTATGAAAAGGTGTTTGGCCGGTTTGGAATTCATGTCGCGCAAATTCTTTTGACGAGAGGTGATCTGGAAGAAAAACGCCGCTATCTCAACGCAAGACAGGCGATCTTTGAACTCTTGCGGTTAAAAGTCCTTCCCATCATCAATGAAAACGACACGGTGGCGGTGGACGAGATCCAAGTGGGGGATAATGATAATCTCTCCGCTCTAGTTACCAATTTGATCGAGGCTGATTTACTCATCTTGCTTACAAATATAAATGGGGTTTACACTGCAGACCCTAAGCTTAAGCAAAACGCGAAGCTCCTGAGGGTCATCGCCGATATTGATGAGGCCGTTCACCGATTCGCGTCGGATACAAAAACGGCAACAAGCATCGGAGGGATGATCACCAAATTACAAGCAGCCGAGATGACTTCCCATTTTGGGATCCCGACCGTTATTGCGAAAGGAAGCAAAAAAAATATCATCCTGGATATCCTGAATGGAAAGGAGTGTGGGACTCTTGTCTTGGCGAAATAACATTGTGCGGCTTGCACAAAAAGCAAAAGAGGCAAGTTTTGATATCGCCAAGCTCGACACAAAAACAAAAAACAGACTTCTTTTGGAAATGGCCAAGGCGATCAAGGCTAATTTCAAAAAAATTGCTCGAGAAAATGAGAAAGATTTAAAAAATGCAGAGAAAAAAGGTTTTTCTTCAGCTTTTGTTGACCGACTAACACTGACCCCAAAACGTCTTAACGAAGTAATCGCTTCCTTAAAAGCAATGGTCAAATTGCCAGACCCTGTCGGAAAAGAAGTCGCTAAATGGAGGCGCCCCAACAAAATGAGAGTCAAAAAGGTGCGAATTCCTTTGGGTGTTATTGGAATTATCTACGAATCGCGGCCAGATGTGACAGTCGATACCGCAGCGCTTTGCTTAAAATCAGGCAATGCCGTTGTCTTGAGAGGAGGTTCTGAGGCATTTCATTCCAACAAAATTTTAAGCAGTATTTTAAGAAACGTTTTAAAGAAAAATCGAATCAACCCCGATATGATTCAAATTCTGCCGACAACCAATCATGCCGCAGTGAAATCGTTGCTCGCTCAAGATAGATATATTGATCTGATCATCCCTCGAGGTGGGGCCTCTTTGATGCAAATGGTACGCAAACTCTCCAAAATTCCTGTGATTCGCCACGACAAAGGGGTCTGCCATGTTTTTGTCGATAGAGATGCCGATTTAAAAATGGCAGAAAAAATTTGTATCAATGCAAAAGTGCAAAGGCCTGGAACTTGCAATGCTATGGAAACTTTACTGATCGATTCAAAAATAGCATCGAAGTTTTTGCCCAGGATGATCCAAATTTTCAAAGAAAATGGAGTCGAAGTGAGAAAAAAGGGTTTTGGAATCGAATATCTCGACAAAATCGTTTCGGTAAAAGTGGTGAAAGATCTTAACGAAGCGATTGCTCACATCAAAAAATATGGGTCTCTTCACACCGAAGCGATTGTCACACGAAACAAAAGGCACGCGGATCAGTTTCTAAAAGAAGTTCTTGCCTCGTGTGTTTTGGTCAACGCCTCGACACGCTTAAATGACGGTTTCCAATTGGGCTTGGGTGCCGAAGTAGGCATTTCTACCACCAAACTCCACGCCTTCGGCCCGATGGGTTTGGAAGAGCTAACAACTACTAAATACATCGTCCACGGTTCTGGACAGGTGAGGCAATAAAGTAACGGGTGGCCCGGAGTGTTTCAGGACCCGCCGCCTTATTGCCTTCCTATTAATTCGTAGATCGTTACTCTTTCTTCTTTTCCTTTGACTTGAACTTTGTCGAGTTCGCGGGCTTTGACTTTATCTTTAACCAGTTTGTAGTGGGCATCACTAATAATGATTTGTGTTTTGTAATCTTTGTTAAGCCCTTCGAGTCTTGAAGTGAGATTCACCGCATCGCCAATGACCGTGTAGTTAAAACGCCTCTCGGAACCCATGTTTCCAACCGCCATCGGCCCCGTGTGAACACCGACACCAATTTCCAGACTATCAATCCCGTATTTTTTGCACCATTCATCCTTATGAACTTTGAGTTGTTCCACCATTTCGATGGCTGTCATGCTTGCCCGCAGGGCATGATCGGGTTGTTCCAACGGGGCACCAAAAATAGCCATAATGGCATCTCCCATATACTTATCAACCGTCCCCTCATACTTGAAAACAATATCGGTCATGACTGTAAAATAATCGTTGAGCAGTTGCACCACTTTTTCCGGAGGCAATTTTTCAGCCTTCGTTGTAAACCCGCGAATGTCTGAAAAAAGAACCGTCAGTTCTTTTCTTTCTCCCCCCAGTTTTAGTTGATTCGGATTATCCAAAAGCTGTTTAATGACAACGGGGCTTAGATAATGTTGGAAGGTTTTTTTGACTTTTCGACGCTCTTTTTCTTCCGTGAAGTAGCGATAAACAGTGATTCCGCCATAAACCAAAACGCCATTTAAAACCGGCTTGAAATTTTGGAGAACAAATCCCTTTGCAACAAAGAGATAATAGCCGCTTAACAAAAGAAAAGTGGTTACGATGAGGAAAACAACAAAACCACCCAAAGGCCTAAATCTGGAAAGAATGAGACCAAAAAAGAGGCCAACAAACAAGACGAGTCCGATAGAAATAAATTTCGTTGTTTCGTTGAGGGTCAAAAAATCGCCTGTCAAAATGTTGTCGATAATGTTGGCGTGAATTTCGAGCCCCGGAATGTTGGCATCCATTGGGGTTACCCGCATGTCGTAAATGCCAATGGCCGTGGCCCCAATCAAAACAATTTTGTTTTGGAGTTTTTCTTGTGGGACGGAGCCATCCAAAACATCGGCGATGCTGACATGCGAAAATGTTTTCCCGGGGCCACGATAGTTAATCAAAAATTCACCCGATTCATTGAGAGGTATTTTAGTGGGGCCCACAGCCAGCCCTTCCAAAACACCCCCATCATCAAACAAGGGAATCGGTGAAAACCCGCTGACAAATTGAATCGTTTGCAACGAAAGGGATGGATAAACTTGGCCCTTGTAGAACAAAACGAGGGGGCTCACACGAATCACACCGTCTGAATCGGGAAAAGCGTTGAAAAAACCTTGTCGGTTGGGAGGCAGGCCTTTCAAAATCTCGGGAACATTGGTTTGCACGCCATAAACCTTTCTGCCCGATGTTTCTAATTGTTTTGAAGAAATAGGAAGAGCGGATGGTAAAATCGTTTTTTCATTTTCAACAATTTCTTGATTACTAAGTTGGGCATGTGCAATTTCTTCTGGTGAAAGATAGAAAAAATAACCCAAATAGGCGTCTGGAAATTTTTTGAAGGCCTTGGCTAACTGAAAATCTTCACTGGAGTGTTCCGAGAAAGTAACATCAAAAGCGATTGTTGTAACACCATAAGAGGCCAATTTCTCAACTAAGTCAGCCATGATATGCCTTGGCCAAGGCCATCTCCCAAGCTTGCTGATACTTCTTTCATCGATGGTTACTAAAACGATGTCGTTGGTTGGGGGCTTTTCACCGCGAACATTAAAATAAGCATCTATCCATTTTGATTCGATTCCATTAAAAAAACTGGGCAAAGCGTGTGCGGCGAGCAAGATTAAGAAGGTGATGACAATAGCGATGGTGAGATTTTTTTTCACACTTGGGTGGATTTTTTATCACGACTTATAGATGGGAACAAGGAGAAGATAGTAGAGGTAATTATTTACGTTTTCTTTTAAAAATAAGGTCTAAGGCGTCACTGGCATGGCCAACCAATTCGCTGAAATGCTTGGTTTGCTCAGTAGAATCTGTGCCATCCCATCCAGCAAGAAGGGCTGTGGCTGCTTTGTTTAGTTTACCGGCAATGTTTTTTGCCAAAGCATTGGAAATAGTCATCGGCATAAAGGCCATAACCATGTCCACAAAAACGACGGCTTTTGAGAAAAATGGTAAATGATTAGGGGCAAATTTTATACAGGCTTCTAATACCAATTCAAATTCCTTCGCAAAAAGTGATAGTTTTTTTGACAGCGTGTCTTCTTGAATTACGCCATTCTCAAGGCTCATTCTTCGAAAGCTCTCAGTAATACTACTTATTTGTGTAGTAATTTCTTCTCTTGAAGATATTGCAATGGAGTTCCTCTTCAAAATACCGTTTGCGCCATTAGTATGTGTTGGCACCGGCCAACCAGATGGTTCTTTTGCTCTTTCGAGAAGCCCCATCAAAATTGCTTTTCCTTTTTTTTTGGCATCGGGATCACCACCAGCAATCAGCCTTCTCAAATCGGTAGGGAAAGGATGTGCGCCGCAAGGATAAGCTCCCTTTTCAACAAACATGCTGTCCATACCCAACAACACATTGGCAGGAATCTCCTCAGGCCCACCAAGATTCTCCATTGCCCTCATTTGCACATCGAGCTGCGCCGGAGTGTAACCCAAGGCTATGTAGCGACCAATGAATGCCATCATATAGGTTATCGTCAATCCTCAGGAAAAGTTGCCTATGGATGTCCCCTCTCCTTTTATTCCTCTCCCTCGAGGGGAGAGGAATCGAGGTGAGGGTGACCACATTACCCTCTACGCATTCCCCTTTATCCTTGCAAGATATTAGTAAAAAAGGTATAAGAATCCTATAGGTTACAAGTTTAAGAAGGCTTTAATTAGCTAAATAAGCTAAATTAATGGGTATTTCTGATATTTTAATAGTTCCTGCAGTAAACCTACCACCCCTTGTTGCGCCTTTTACAAGAGAACCTGAAGAAGATATCACAGCAGCTACGACCTCCCAAACTGACCTTGCCCTTCCACTCGATCTTTCAGCAATGCTTGCCCAAGAAAGAGCTCAAGAAAGAAGGGCGAGATCTAGCGCACTTCAAAAAGCAGCCAGGCTTTGGGGTGGTTCAGTAGCTTTGTGGGCGGCACCCCGTTCGACAGTTGTTCAAGAAACACATATTGTCTCCCCTTTTCTTGTCAGAGAAATAGAAACCCCTTCCATTGTCAACGCCATGCCAGCAGCTGGGATGGTAGCAGTTGGCGCCGATGAAATGATAGAGTTTTATAGAAGCCGATTTCCAGCTCTTCCCGCGATTTTTTTAAAATACCTTCGGGCCGTTTTCGAAAAAGAGAGGGCAAGCAATAATTTGGCTGCTGTGCCGTCTTCCTTTCCCATTGAAACACTACAGATTCATCCAAGCCTCCGTGGAATTCAAAACAGAGCTCTCCTGCCACTGAGTAATCACTATGCAAAACAATTTGGAAAGGGAGACCGTGGGGCGGGCAGGGTTGTTTGTGAAGAATTAGGAACAGTCTTGAATGTTTTTGGCTTTAGTTTGACAACCTCAAAAGAGTCCAGTTTGAAAGGAAAACGAATTACACAGTCACTCACAATAGATGATCGTCCTATTTTAACTACGGAATTGACTAATAATCCAGACCCGCTTGCCCATGACCCAGATAAAGTCGATTATGTTCTCCTTGGGCTTCATGGAGCGACCCATGCTGAAAAATCTTTAGGTGCGGGCCTTCTCATTCCCTGCAGCATTATTCAACAACAGGCCAGAGAGGAAGGCATCTCTGTAGTGTCGGTTATTCCCGACATGCCATTGCATGGCTTAGGACCTACGGATCCTCGCTTTTTAGATAAAGAAACCGGTTTTGAGTTTTATATGAAATGGCTCGAACACCTCATTCAAACGGTAAAGAGGGCCTATCCCAAGGCAAGAATTCTTGCCTATGGAAGAAGTACAGGTGGCAATCAAGTTCTGGAGCTTGCTTATCGCAGTGGACTCGTCAACAGTGTTTTTGGTGACGCCGCTTACCCTCCTGAGACACTAGAACTCCAATCCTTGGCTATCCAAAAACGAGAGGAGAGAGCGCGTCTTGAAAATCCTGACTTAGAAGAATACCAGACAGTCCCAGGATCTGCAGAAATGCTGGAGGCACACGATTCTCAATGGACCTTCTGGAGGCCTCATAGAAAACCTGGTGTCCCTCATTCGCGCTTTATCGCACGTCAGGGAGAATCGGACGACAATTATTCTGAATTTAACCATACTGCTGAGTGGAAACGCTGGGGCCAACAAAATGGCGTTAGAGTTATTATTGATAGAGGAGAGCACAACGGCCTCGGAGGACTCCAGCAACAAGCCGATACAAAATTATTCCAAATATCGATGCAAAATGTGCGACTGATCATTGACATGATGCAAAGGGATTTAAGAAAGAAAACCTGGTGGATGACCAGAGATGTTAATAGAAGAAGGGCCGAATTAAACTTATCCAAAAAAGTTCTGGGGGGTCTCCAGATGAAAGTAAAAGCAGCCAGAGCGCAAGATGCTATAAAATTAAAAGAGGTCGCTCGCGCAGAAAAAGAATTGTCTGCTTTAAAAGAGACTGTTGCAATATCCTACGGTGCTCTTCAAGAAACCAAAAAAAGATTAGCCGATGCCCTGGCCGACACCGAAATCCCTCATGGGGCAAAATCTGCTTATGAACATTTAAGAAGACTCCAGCAAGCTGCAGATATATTATTTATATTTTCAGGTATTGCCTCTGCAGAATCCGCCATTAAAGTATTCAAGCATGAGCTTGAAATTGCTGAAACTTCTCTGAAGGGGATAATTTCGGAAACGCCATCAGAAAAGCTCTTTGAGGAATACAGTTTTGCTGTCAGACAACATGCGCGCAATTTAGGACTACTTCGAGCCAAAGCGAAATCGGCTGCTAATATTCAGCTGCTATCAGACCAATGGCTGAAAAAGGGAGAGGGTCTATTTCTAGATGCCATGAAAATGGAGGCGACCATTACACAGCAAGGGCTAGAGCTAAAAGAAGCCCGAAGAGCTCTTGCTGAACTCAAGGCAAAAAAAGAGGTCAGAGCAAGAATAAGACTACCCCTGATTCATTTAGCCCCTTAAGAGTTATTGACTCTCTGCAGCTTGACAAAAATTCACTTTTACCCCAGTTTGGCGCCCGCTTATGACAACTGCTCAATATATTTTTATCGCTTTTCCGGCCATTTTCGTGATCTTGAACCCTTTTTCGGCCGCCTCTTCCTTCTTGTCACTCACTGCAAACCAAAGTGACGAGACCCAGATGCAAATTGCTAAAAGGGCTTGCATCACTGCCTTTGTTGTTTTGCTTACTTTTGCCGTCGCCGGTCATCTTATCTTTCAAGTATTTCAAATAACTATTTCGGCTTTTCGCATTGCAGGTGGAATTATTATGTTTAGTATCGGCTTAGAAAAACTGAAGCTACAACCCCTGCGTATCGAGCAAACAGAAGAAGAAATGGAAGAAAGTCTACACAAAACGGATGTTGCAATTGTTCCGCTGGGCCTGCCTATTTTGAGTGGGCCTGGCGCTATTACAACGGTTATGGTTTTGATGGCGGAAATTAATTGGAAATCGTCAAAACTTATTGGAACTTTGCAAATGGCTGGGTTGGTTTTTAGCTGTGCGCTGAGCATCGTGTTGATCTATTTTATCTTGATCAATTCCAGAAAACTTTTGGATATTCTTAAAGTGACGGGTGTCGGTGTGATGACTCGTATTATGGGATTGATTCTAACCGTGATTGCCACACAGTTTGTGATTAATGGTGTGCGGGATTTGCTTCCTGAGTTTGCCAAGATTTTGTCATAACCAAAACCACATTCTTTAGGACTTCAACAAAACCCCCGTCGATTTGAAACCAAGATGATTCTTTCCCGTTGGCTGTTTTATAGTGAAACCTTCCTTTTTTAAGCAGGGCCACCATCGCCGCATGGGTTGGAAGGATCGTCATTTCACCAAGAAGACCAGGAAGGGTAATCGATTCCACCTCCTGATCCAAAATAATTGCCTCGGGTGTAAGAATTTTTAGTTTCATATTAGCTGGCGGTTAATTTTTCTGCTTTGGCAACCGCTTCTTCAATGGTCCCCACCATGTAGAAAGCTTGTTCTGGCAAATCATCATACTTACCGACGCACAATTCCTTAAAACTTCTGATTGTGTCTGTCAGTTTCACATATTTTCCTTCCAAACCGGTAAATTGAGCGGCGACAAAGAAAGGCTGTGACAAGAAACGCTGAATTTTTCTGGCTCTTGCCACGGTTAGTTTATCTTCTTCCGAGAGCTCATCCATACCTAAGATCGCGATGATATCTTGCAAATCTTTATAGCGCTGCAAAATTCTTTGCACTTCTCGGGCCACTTGATAATGTTCTTCACCAATAACTTCAGGAGTTAAAATTCTGGAAGTAGAATCCAGAGGGTCCACTGCGGGATAAATTCCTAATTCCGCAATTTGACGAGAAAGGACGGTGGTCGCATCCAAGTGGGCAAAAGCTGTTGCCGGTGCGGGATCGGTTAAGTCATCGGCTGGAACATAAATAGCTTGCACGGAAGTAATCGATCCGTTTTTTGTAGTTGTAATCCGCTCTTGAAGCTCTCCCATTTCCGTTGCGAGGGTCGGTTGATAACCGACCGCAGAAGGCATGCGGCCCAAAAGAGCAGAAACTTCAGAACCTGCTTGAGTAAATCTAAAAATGTTGTCGATGAATAAAAGAACGTCTTGTTTTTCTTCGTCCCTAAAATATTCCGCAACAGTCAAGGCGGACAAGGCTACTCTGGCTCTGGCCCCAGGCGGTTCATTCATCTGACCATAGACAAGAGCGGTTCTTTCCAACACGCCGGATTCTTTCATTTCCAGCCAAAGGTCGTTTCCTTCACGGGTTCTTTCGCCCACGCCGCCGAAGACCGAGTACCCACCATGTTGCTGGGCAACGTTATTGATGAGCTCCATCACGATAACTGTTTTGCCAACCCCGGCTCCTCCGAACAAACCAATTTTTCCACCTCTTGGATAGGGGGCCAACAAATCGATTACTTTAATTCCTGTTTCAAACATCTCCACCTCTGTCGATTGTTCCTCAAAGGATGGGGCCAAACGATGGATGGGGTAATGTTTTTTGGAGGCAACAGGACCCATTTCATCAACCGGCTGCCCAATCACATTTAAAATACGGCCCAGGACTTCTTTACCAACAGGCATCAAGATTGGCTTTCCTGTATTCAAAACCTCCGTTCCTCTCACCAGGCCATCTGTGGAATCCATTGCGATGCAGCGGACCGTATTTTCTCCCACATGCTGTGCGACTTCCAAGGTCAAATTCCATGGCTCCATGTTGATGGAAGAATTAGTAACTTTTAAGGCTGTGTAAATTTCTGGAAGATTCTCGTCGAAGCGAACATCAACAGCCGGTCCGATGACCTGAATGATTTTTCCCGTTGCGGTATGTCCATTCGTGCTCATAATTTCTCCTTATCTTAAAGCTTCTGCCCCATTGACAATATCCATCAAATCTTTGGTGATGGTTGCTTGTCTGGCCCTGTTATATTGTAGTGTCAAATAACTAATCATGTCCGAGGCATTGTTTGTTGCATTATCCATGGCCGCCATTCTGGCAGCGAGTTCTGAAGCCATCGATTCCAAAAATGATTGGTGAATTTGACAAACTAAACTCTCTCTCAAGATGGAATCTAGGACTTCAAGAGAGGTTGGTTCATAAATAGTATCTATTAGTTTAGTTTCCTTCAATTCTCCTGAAAACGGCAGCAATTTTTTAAATGTAACTTCTTGAACCATTGTTGATCTAAAATAATTGTAGACCAACCAGACTTCGTCTGTTTTGCCCGCTTCAAAACGATTGCTGGCTATTTTTCCCAACTCTTCAGAGATAGAGCGATCCAAATTTTCGTAAAGACCGGTGGCGGCCTCCATCGTCTCCCAATTTTTAGCCTTAAAATAGTCTCGGCCCCTTTTTCCAACAATTCTTGAATAAACTTTTATTCCTTTTTCTCTGCATTGACTCAGTTCATCGCCCAATCGTCTCAATAAATTGCTGTTGAAACCGCCGCACAACCCACGATCCGACGTAAAAATAAGATAATCCCTCTTGGAAATCTTTTCCTGCGTCAGCGTCAAGGGATGTTTCACAACTTGGTCTTGCTGACTCAAGCGCTCGGCCAACTCAAAGACTGCTTTGGTATAGGGGCGCGCCTGAAAAGCGGCGTGCTGCGCCCTTCTTAATTTTGCAGCGGCCACCATTTTCATTGCCTTGGTGATCTTCTGCGTATTTTTAACCGATGAAATCCGTTTTTTAATGCTTTTGAGTGATGGCATTGTCCTACACCGTAAATTTATTTTTAAATTCTTCTAAAACTTTGTTAATTTTTTTCTTGAACTCCTCGTTTAATTCACCCTTTTCTCTAATTTCTCTTAAAACTTCTGGGTGTTTCGTTTCTACAAACGACATCATCTCTTTCAAAAATTTTCCTACCTGGTTAACCGGATAGGTATCCAACCAACCATTGGTTCCCGCATAAATTTCCAAAACCTGTTTTTCGACAGGGACTGGTTGAAAAAGGCCTTGTTTTAAAAGCTCGACCAATCGTTCGCCTCGCTCCAACTGTTTTTTGGTTGCAGGGTCCAAATCGGCGCCAAACTGTGCAAAGGCAGCCATCTCTCTGTATTGTGCTAATTCCAGGCGCAGCCTGCCGGCAACCTGCTTCATCGCTTTAATTTGCGCGGCACCACCCACACGGGAAACTGAGAGCCCTACGTTAATGGCGGGTCTGATACCGGAATAAAAAAGATCCGTTTCCAAATAAATCTGGCCGTCGGTAATCGAAATAACGTTTGTTGGGACATAAGCAGAAACATCCCCTGCTTGTGTTTCAATGATGGGGAGTGCTGTAAGGGAACCGCCGCCATTTTTTTCGGATAATTTTGCGGCCCGCTCCAAAAGACGAGAGTGAAGATAAAAAACGTCTCCGGGGAAAGCTTCACGTCCAGGCGGCCTTCTTAAAAGAAGGGAGAGCTGTCTGTAGGCAACTGCGTGTTTGGACAAATCATCATAGACAAGCAAGGCATGACGTCCACTATCCCTAAAATATTCGCCGATTGCCACACCGGAGTAAGGAGATAAAAATTGTAGGGGGGCAGGGTCAGAAGCATTAGCCGCCACTACAATCGTGTATTCCATTGCCCCAAATTGTTTGAGTTTATCAACAACCCTGGCAACGGTGGAAACTTTTTGGCCGATGGCAACATAAATACAAATAACATCTTGTCCCTTTTGATTGATAATGGTGTCGATAGCAACAGAGGTTTTTCCAGTTTGTCTGTCACCAATGATTAATTCCCTCTGCCCTCTTCCGATTGGGGTCATCGCATCGATTGCCTTTATACCGGTTTGAAGAGGCTGATGAACAGGCCTTCTGGCAACAATGCCAGGTGCTTTGATCTCCACTTTGCGATGCGATTTTGCATTGAGTGGGCCCAAACCATCAATGGGTTGACCCAAGGCATCAACAACTCTACCCAACAGACTTTCACCCACCGGAACTTCTGCAATTTTTCCAGTTCTTTTTACGGGATCGCCCTCTCTTAATTCTTGGCCTTCTCCCATGATGGCGCAACCGACATTGTCTTCTTCCAAATTGAGAGCAATCCCTTTAATGCCGTGTGGAAATTCCAAGAGTTCCCCAGCCATCACTTTTTCCAGGCCGTAAACTCTGGCAATACCGTCTCCCACTGTCAGAATTTGTCCCACCTCAGAGGCCCCGATAGCCTTACCGTAATCTTTAATCTGCTGTTTGATAATTTGACTGATCTCTTCAACCCGAATTTCCATATCCCCTCCATTCGCTCGCACCCCGCCCAGGCGGGGATGCTCGCTAAAGTTAGGGGGTGAAATCCTTTCTCCCCCTTACCACCCCCATCGGCCAAGGTACTTTTAAACCGTTCTTTCTAAATCCATTGTTCTTTGATGCGCTCTAATTCTCCTTTGATACTCGCATCATAAATTTTGTCTCCCAATAAAACTTCTAAGCCGCCGATCAACGACGGATCTTCATCGATCTCCAATTGAACTTTTCTTCCTGTCATTTTTTCCAAAGATTTTTGCAGCTTGGTTGTGAGTTGTTTGCTTGTTTTAGAGTCGGCCACATTAACTTTGGCAATCACAACCCTTTCAATCTCTCTTACCTGCCCTTCGAAAGATTCAAAAATGTGTGGAAAAAGTGCAATACGCCCTCGATGCAACAAAAACTTGAAAAAGTTTTGCACAGTGGGTGATAAATAAATTTTGAGCATCAGTTCTTTCAAAATCTCTTCTCTCTTTTCCAAAGAAAATTCCCTTAACGAAAGAATTTTGAGAAGTTGTGGCTCAATCTCTATTGCTTTTTTAAAACGCCCTAGCTCCTCGCGAAATCTCTCTAAAGACTTCTCTTCAGTCCCTAAGTTGACGAGGGCCTTGGCGTATCTGTCAGCTAAAATTCTTTCTTTCATTTTGTTCTCTTTCTAATTGGTCAATCGCTACGGAGATGAGACGTTCTTGGTCTTCATTTTCAATTACTTTTTCAACCCATTGTTTAGCTAGATCAACTGCCAGCAGAAGTGTCATTTTTTTGAGCGTCAATTTAGCACGGCCTAGTTCTTGCTCGGCCACTTTCGCTGCATCATCTCTAATTTTTTCCGCAAAACTTTTTGCTTTTTTAATAAGGTTTACTTTTTCTAGTTCACCTTCCTGGCGCATCTCTTTTTGCAACTGATTAATTTCTGTATGGGCCTCCGCCAGTTTTTTTCTATAATCTTGAAATTTGGTTTCAACCCTTGCCTTTTGCTTAGCAACCTCATCAATATCTTTTTTAATGTTTTCTCTTCGATCCCCCAAAAAATCTTTCAGAGGCTCTTTGAGAAAATAAAAAAGAAGCCCCAAGAAGACCAAAAAGTTAAACCATTTATAGAAAAGCCCCATCTCCATAATTATTTAGTTAAGTTTGTCCAAACTTCTTCCCAAGACTTTTTCAGCTATCATTTTGCCTAGTGTCTTTGCCTGTAATTCTAATTGGGATGTGGCGTTTTGTCTGGCAATCTCCATCTCCTTCTTGATTTTCTCAATCTGGGAAAGGCTTGCTTGTTTGGCTTCGTGAACGATCCTTTGTCCCTGCTCATCTCCTTCTTTTCGAATAGTCTCCTTCATCTTGAAGGCATCCTGCTTGGCTTCTTGAATTTTCTTTTCATATTCTTTCATCAATGCATCTGTTTTTTGGGTCATCTCTTCGATTTTTTTTCTGTCTCCTTCTGTCTTTGCCTTTCTTAAATGAATGATTTTCAAAACTGGTTTAAAGACAAAATGAGTCAGGGTGAGCAAAACAACCAGAAAAATGGAGAGCTGAATGAAAATGGTTTTGTCCGGAAACAGTTGTATCTCTGCTGCTAGCATAGTTTATTAATGTTAGAGTAAATTGAGATGGGTCCTGTCAGGCTGCGCCCTTCACGCCCAAAGGGCTAAAAGGGCTACGCCTGCCACCCATCTCTCAAGCAAGCCCCGTCATTTTCATCTCAATGAAATCGGCGGAGTTCTAGGCGATTTTATTCAAGAAAACAACAGCTATTTCTGGTCAAAATCTTTCTGACAGTTGGAGCGAAGGGGTGGCCCGGAGTGTTTGTTGTGGGGTTTTGTTAGGGGCCCCCACAAAAACACGGAGGGACAGGACCCCGAAGCTCCAACTCACCGAACAAAAGTGATTTGTACGTCAGGAGGCGGCGGCTAAAACTGTTGGTTTCGGCAGTTCTTCGACATTGGAGGCCTGTTGCATGGTGCAATTTCCCTGGAAAAAGGCCCCCTCTTCAATCAATAAACCTTTAGTATGAATATCGGCCGTGACAATAGAGGGAATATGAATTTCAATCCGATTTTTGGCCTCCACCTTACCATTGATCGTCCCAAAGCAGATCAATGTATCCACTTTGATTGTTCCGGAAAGCTTCGCTTCTTGGCCGACAACCAAGGTCCCTTCTGACTGGATTTCTCCTGTGAATTCTCCGTTGATCTGAACAGTGCCGTCAAAAACAATTTTTCCATCAATAGAACAGCCCTTATCTAATAAGCCATTCACTTGATCTTTGCTGCTTTCTTTCGATTTTAACCACCCGTTTCCCTTACTCATCTCTCCCCCCTTCATCAATAACCAATAACCAATAACCAAATTCCAATCACCAAATATCTAGGTGATAATCTTTTTATAAATCCGATCTAAATCTTGCCAAGAATAATAATCAATCGTCAGAGTTCCCCTTCCCTCAATGGCTCCTAATTGCAAACGGACTCTTGTCCCCAACGATTTTTCCATCTCGTCTAATAACAACTTTATCTGTGGTGACAAGTGCTTTTTATGACCTCTATTTACCCTTTTTCTAACACCCGCCCGCTCTTGTATCATACGCTCTACATCACGAACGCTCAAAGTCTCTTCCAAAACTCTCTCTCTAAAATGAAGTTGATCTTGCAAAGAACTTAATGAGAGTAAGGCTCTGGCGTGCCCCGCAGACATTCTATCAGAGGCAATGTCTTCTTGAACAATTTTGGGAAGTCTCAACAAACGCACGGAATTGGCGACATGTTCTCTCGATTTTCCAACGCGCTCACCAATATCGGCGTGATTTAATTTGAAGCGTTCCAAAAGGGCTTGGTATCCTTTTGCCTCTTCGATTGGGTTTAAATCTTCGCGTTGAATATTTTCAACCAGGGCCAATTCCAACATTTTGTCGTCGTGAACATTGCGAATGACAACGGGGACTTCAGAAAGACCGGCCAGCTTCGCCGCACGCCATCTCCTTTCACCGGCAATCAATTCATAGCGACCATCCACAGAGGGCGACACAACAAGCGGTTGCAAAATACCATCTTTCTTAATTGACTCCGAAAGATCTTTAAGTCCTTCATCATCAAAGCTAAGTCTCGGTTGTTGTCTGTTCGCAAAAATTTGGTCAATCGACACTACGGCCGGATGCGGGCTCCTCTCCAAGAGGGGTTCCTCCATCTCCGGCTGGATCAACGAAGCCAGTCCCCTCCCCAGCGCTTTCCTTGCTTGCATAGTTCTCCTCCTTTTGTGTCAAAACCTCAAAATCTTGTTTCAAAACTTCTTTGGCTAATTCAAAATAGGATTGAGCCCCTTTTGATTTTACGTCGTATAATATAATTGGTTTTCCATAACTAGGAGCCTCGCTTAAGCGAACATTTCTGGGAATTACGACATTAAAAACAACTTCATTAAAATGTTTTCGCAACTCTTCTGAGACTTGGTGCGCCAAATTATTTCTAGAATCAAACATCGTCAAGACAATCCCTTTTATCTCTAATGATGGATTCAAACGCTGCTTTACCAAATAAATTGTTCTTTTGAGATCGGCCAACCCCTCCATGGCATAATATTCGCATTGAACCGGAATAATTACGTAATTTGTGGCCGTCAGGGCATTGAGTGTTAAAAGCCCTAATGAGGGGGGGCAATCAATAATAATGTAATCATATTGATTTATAATAGGTTTTATACAGTTTTTTAGACGTGTTTCACGTGAAACAATCCCTACTAACTCTAATTCCGCCCCTACAAGTGCACTTTGAGAAGGGACCAATGAGAGATAATTCATTTCTGTTTTAAGAACACTTGATTCTATAGAGTCTTTACCAATTAAGGCTTGGTATGAGCTCCTTTTTATCTCAGACTTGTTAAAACCGACCCCCGTTGTGGCATTTGCTTGTGGGTCTAAATCTAGCAATAAAGTCCTTTTTTCTGCCGCTGCCAGGCAGGCGGCCAAATTAACTGAGGTAGTTGTCTTTCCAACACCCCCCTTTTGGTTACAAATCGAGATGATTATAGCCATGGAATGGTCAACTGTTTCACGTGAAACACTTCAGGTACCAGGTGCCTTTTATTGATGTATTTAAACAATTTCAAAGTTAAATTCAATTGTAATTTCATCTATCTAGGTTAACTCAGGCAAAAGGTGCCTGGTACCTATGATTCAAATAACTTATTAAATTAACTCAACTTATTGATTTCATTAATAAATTATATTCATTGATAAATCAAGCCAAATCTAACTGTTTCACGTGAAACATTGAGAGGAATGGGTCTGTCAGGCTACGCCCTTCACGCCCAAAGAGCTAAAAGGGCTTCGCCTGCCACCCACTAGCAAATCCCTCTAGGTGTCCGATACCTGTGCCCTGTAGGTGTCGGACACCTAGAGCACAAGAACACGGAGGGACAAGACCCGTTATTTTTTTTTACTTTTTAAGCAACTTTTTTGGGGGATTGACGATAAGGATGCTAGAGAGATGGAGTCGGTTAGGAGAAGGGGTGCGGTTCAAAAAATTTTCGGTCTTAATCCTTCTAAGCCATTGTTTTTTATATTCTTGTGGATCTTCCTCTGAACAAGCAGTCCTTGAAGAAATCGATCAAGAAATTAATAATGCCCCTGTAAGCGAAGTAAAACTAGCAAATCAGATTGCCTTCGATCTTGTTGGGGGAATTTTTTTACCTAAAGAAACTATAGAATCAATCACCATTAGTCCCAGCGAGCAAATCAGTACCTCCAAACTTTCTATCAATGTAGAACCACCCGCTTTAACAGCGGGAACAGGTTTGTTTAAAAAAGATATTACTATTGATTCAAGCTATAGTTTTCTGGGTTCTAATGGATCGGGTAGGCTGACATTGGCTATTTTTGGCAATGGAATAGAGGAAACTAATTCTAATGTGAAAAATAACGTTATCCGACGCTATGATTCCCTTCATTTTATGTTTAAATTTATGAAGTTTTCTTTTGAAAACAAGTGCCTAGGAAATGTTTTGCTCTCTGGAATGATAGAATGTGAAATAAAAGGAGATTATGAATTAGAGGCAAAGAATTTCATAGGCCAGGGTAATTGTTCAACAAAACAGAATGGGGTTTCAACTGCAGCCCTATATATTACTGAATCAAACATTCATGAAGTTTCTCTAAATGTGGATCTGAATATTGAAGGGGACCCATTAAACCTTGGGAGCTATCAGCACACCGGGAAGATCATCATCGATGGTCAGGAAAAAAATATAGAAGGGTTAATCAAAGAGGGGAGTTCTTGTTCTTAAAAATTAAGAGGGCGTTGTTTTTATTTTCCCCGCCTAATTGATATTCAACAATTTCTGGAGTCCCCCAAAATCCAATCTCATGGGCATGGCCTTCTTTTCTCCAATTTGGGCCCTTCATCGAAATGGCTAGACTGTTTTCCTTAGCAAAGTGTTGAGCAATTTCTAAAAATTGGTTTATTGAAACTGTCGCTCTTGTAATAATTACATCAAAGCTTCCTAAATCTTTTGCTAATTTGGTTTCTTCCGCCCTCCCTTGGACTGCTTGAATGTTTTCAAGAGATAATTCCCGAATGGCTGATTGGCAAAACGCAACTTTTTTTCTTATAGAATCAAGGAGGACTACTTCCAAATCAGTACGAGCAATTTTTAAAGGAATTCCCGGGAAGCCGGCCCCGCAGCCGACGTCAAGAAGTCGGCAAGGTTTCGGAAGACATTTTAAAGGGGCCAACGAGTCTTCAAAATGTTTTCTCCGAATGGCTTGGGGCTCAGTGATGGATGTCAGATTATAAGTCTTATTCCATTTCAGCAATAATTCTAAATAACGTTGGAAAAGTGGGTTGGACAGAGGATCGGTCATTAAATTAAAATCTTGAATCCTTCCTTCGCCAGACAACACTTAAGTTTGCTCTTAGCTCGCCTAATTTTTTTGTTACAGAATTTTAATCGCTTATCTAAAATCTTGTCGGAGGCGTTGGGGTCGTGATGAAACAAAACCAGCTTTTTGATTTTAGAATTCAGCGCAACTTCCACAACTGTTTCAAAACAGCTGTGCCCCCAATCCCATTTTTTTGCATACTCTTTTTTATCGAACTGTGCGTCATGAATCAAAACGTCTGCGTTTCTAATCCATTTTGCAAATTGCTTGTCGCTAGCCTTCAAATTATGATCGGCAACATAAATAATTCGTTTTCCATTTGGAAAATAAAATTGGAAGCCCAAAGCCTTGTCGGTGTGTCGCACCCACTTTGCTTCAACAACGATTCTACCAATTTTTAAACGCTTTTCACCAACACCGAGCAGCCGCATTTTAGAGCTCCAGTATTGTGGTGTGACTGGGAAATAGGGGGATCTCACAATTTGTCTTAGTGTTTTTCTAAAAGGAAAAGTCTTTGTAGAGGGGCCGACGATCATAATTTTTCTATTTTTCTCATAAAGTGGTTTAAAGAAGGGAAGTCCGAAGAGGTGATCCCAGTGAAGATGGGAAAGAAGAATGGTTACAGGGACTTTTTTTTGGGCCAGTTTTTGTCCCAAAAGTCTGATGCCGGTTCCGGCATCACATACAAACCAATGTTTTTTATAACAAATTGAAATGCAAGAGGTATGACCGCCGTAATGAGAATTTTCTGTTAAATGTGTCGCAATGGAACCCCGAACTCCCCAAAAACAAATCTCAATTTTTGGCCTCATATTTTTTAGCTTCCCAGTGTCTTCCCAGTCTCACATAACCCAAAAAAAGCAATTTTCTGATTTCTGGCGCTGTGTATCTTTTTCTGAGTGATTCTAACATATTCACCATATCGTGGTACATCTGATAATTATAAAAAACTTGTGCTTCCAAAAAATCGCTGTCCGATTTTGACAACTCTTGGGTTAGACGTTTTAATTCATTATTCGAAAGAATGCGAAAGGAAAAAACGCGACTTTGCGAAATTATTTTATTGCCCTTCTCAAGTCTACCCAAATACCATTGATAGGATTTTCCCTCCTGAATTTCTAGCTCTTCCCGCTTTAATTTTTTTTTCTTAGTCTCTCTAGAAAGTAGGAAAAATTTTGGTGACTTCCCTTCTTCAACAAAAACGAGGAGCGGTTTTTTACCCAAAATAGGTTTCCCCCGCCAGCGAAACTCTATTGCACCTTCCAAGGGAATCGTCCCATAAATAGGTGTAATCCCTTCAATCCCGCCGGGGGGCTGATGGAGATCAAGGGGGGCCGATGTGGAGACGGGCCCCATTTTCCCCGTTAATTCTTTTAATTCCTGCTCTATTTTAGGAAAGATGGTGAAGCGTTCACTGGAAAAAAGGGGCGCTGAAAAACATAAAAATAAAAGAGTTAGAAAAATTTTCACGCGATTTGTTTAAGCAGCCTTTGATTCTTGCTTTGATTTTCTCAAATAGACCATCAAAATTGAGATGGCCGCCGGCGTGATTCCGGAAACTCTGGCGGCCTGACCCAGATTTTGTGGCTTAATTTTTTTTAATTTCTCAACAACCTCTTTGGAAAGACCCGAAATCCCATCGAAACAAAAGGCATGAGGAATAACAATTGATTCTAATTTCTTAAATTGGGCGATATCTTCTTCTTGCGCCTGAATATAGCCTTCATACTTTACTTGGATTTCTACCTGTTCAAGGGCTTCACCGCAAAGCTTTTTATCCCCTTCTTTGTGCCACTGATTTTTTTCTAAAAAAGTCTCCAAAACTTGGGTCAAGGAAAGCTCTGGTCTTTTGACCAGCTCGGCTAAGCTTGTCGGTTTTTTCATTGCCGCTGAACCCAATTGAATCAGCTTATTGTTAATAAAAGGGATGGGGGTTAGCGAATAAGAGTTGAGCAAAGCGAGTAATTCTTCGATTCTTTTTCTTTTAAACTCGAACCGCCTCCAATCATTATTGGTTACCAATCCCAAATATTTTCCAATTTTGCGAAGTCTCAAATCGGCATTATCTTCTCTGAGCAAAAGTCGATATTCAGCCCTGGAGGTAAACATCCGGTAAGGTTCTTGTGTCCCTTTGGTTACCAAATCATCAATCATGACACCGATGTAGGCTTGAGAACGATCCAGAACCAAGGGCTCTTCGCCTTTGACTTTGAGGGCGGCATTAATCCCTGCCATGACCCCTTGAGCGGCGGCTTCTTCATAGCCAGAAGTTCCGTTGATTTGGCCGGCGTGAAACAGACCCTCCACCAATTTAGTTTCCAAGGTAGGATAGAGCTGTGTAGGTGGAACGGCATCATACTCTACCGCATAGCCAGGGCGCATGATTTCGGCTTTCTCCAAACCGGGAACCGATCGAACCATTTCAATTTGAACATCGACTGGAAGGGAGGTTGACATCCCATTCACATAAATTTCGTTTGTGTCGAGCCCTTCCGGCTCGAGAAAAATCTGATGGCGCTCTTTATCGGCAAAACGAACCACTTTATCTTCAATAGATGGGCAATAGCGTGGGCCCACTCCTTCAATCACCCCACAATACATTGGCGAGCGATCCAAATTTGCTTTGATAATCTCGTGAGTTTTTTGTGTTGTGTAGGTAATAAAACAAGGTTTTTGTGGCAGCTCGACTTTTGTCTCCGAAAAAGAAAAGAGGGGAGGGGGATCATCGCCCCATTGAGCTTCAAGCCCAGACCAATCAATTGTTTTGCCATCGAGTCTTGGGACAGTCCCTGTCTTCAAACGAGCCAATTCAAACCCTAAATCTTTTAAACTTTTTGAAAGTCCTTTTGCCGCAAAGTCTCCCGCACGGCCACCCTCCGCATTTTTCAAACCATAGTGCATCAAGCCACCCAAAAAAGTCCCCGTCGTTAAGATGACGGTTTTGCCCAAAAAACTTTCTTCAATTTTGGAAAGAACACCACAGACTTTATTTTCTTTGACCAATAGTGATTCTACCAAGGCTTGTTTGATGGTGAGATTAGGTGTCTCTTCCAAAATATTTTTGATTCTTTGTCTATAGCGGTGGCGATCGGATTGAACTCTTGTTGCACGAACCGATGGGCCTTTGCTCAAATTGAGACGGCGAAATTGAATACCGGTTGCATCGGTGTTTCTTCCCATTTCACCACCCAACGCATCAATTTCTTTAACAAGGTGGCCCTTTGCCAAACCACCAATGGCAGGATTGCAACTCATGTGTCCAATGGTGTCGAGATTGCCCGATAGGATAAGTGTGGAACAGCCCATTCTGGCGGCCGCCAATGCGGCCTCACAGCCGGCATGACCAGCGCCAACAACGATCACATCAAATTGTTTAGGATAAGCAAACATGGCTTATGGTGAAACCGCCTACCATAAGCAGTTGTCTATCTCAAGGAGCTTAAAAGAGCGCGGGCTGATTCAACCCAGCCTCTTGTTGCTACATAAGAAGGCTGTCTTTCGAGCCAAAGAAATGCCTGCAGAAAAACATCTCGTGCGTTTCTCGCAATCTCTTCTAATTTTTCTCTCGTATCTGCTTCTAGTTGGTCTCGGTAGCGGTACAACTTTAGAATAGCTCTATAAAGTGTGAAGGCCGATTCTTCAACTTGTCGCCAAACAGCTTGGCCATTGGGTTGACGAACCATTTCAAATTCTAAAACGGTAGCGGCCATCCTACCATCATCTAGTAATGGTTTGATTATTGTATTTTGAAGTGCTAACGCATCATAAGCTTCTGCTAGAGCTTTCCTTCCTTGCTCAAAACGACCTGCTAGGGGAGCTAACAGTTCATTAATTTTCCTTGAATCTCTTTGTGCACCAATAACCAGTGCTCTAAATTCCCTTGCCAAATTTTGTAGGGGTTCACCGCCTTGAAGTCCATTCATGTTATCAAAATACCAAGCAACGCTAGCTGCTCTTGAGACGGGCTCTGCTTGATCTGCTCTGACCAAATCTGCTTCAACTTCTGCTGAAGCTATTCCTGTAGCGCCTGCAATGGGTCCTTCTAAGGAAACATTAACAATATGGGTTCCACCATAATTTACGCCTGCTCTCATCTCTTCCTCCTAAAATTTTGCATGTAAAACGCCGCGCCTTTCACCATACATCCAAAAAATATGCAAGAAAAATCATTCGACGCGTTGCGACAGGAAAAACAATTTCTATTTTCCGATGCAAAATTCGGAAAATATCGTATCCAAAAGATCTTCGCTGACATTGGAGCCTGTAATGGTCCCTAAATGCTCATGGCCCTTTTTAAGATGGATGGCGATGAGCTCAACAGAGGCCTTTCCAGCGAGTGCAGTGCCTGCTTTTGCGAGTTCTTTGGTTGCGCCCTCTAACGCCTCTTTATGACGTAGTTTCGTAATACAAAGGCCGGTATTTTCTTTGGGGTTTTTCTTTTTAATCCAAGCCACCATTTTTTCTTGCAATTCTTTTATCCCTTCTCCTTTGAGTGCTGAAAGAAACAAGAGTTGTTCTTTATCTTTTTTCAAAAAGAATTGGGCGGGGTTGAAGGCCAAACCTAAATCGATTTTATTAATGCAAATAAGTGTTTTGGTTAAATCGATACTGGCTAGAAAATCGATATCAAAACTGTTGATTGGTGAAGAACCATCCAAAACCCACAAGACAAGATCAGAAGATTGAAGCAGCTCTTCGCTTTTTTCAACTCCAAGGGCTTCTACTGCCTCTTTTGTTTTTCTTAACCCCGCGGTATCTGAAAGATGAAAAGCAAATCCTCCAAACGAAACAAGGGCCTCCACTACATCTCTGGTTGTGCCAGGGGTCTCGTGAACAATAGCCCTATTGTGACCTGCCAGCGCATTGAGTAAACTGGATTTCCCGACATTGGGTCTTCCAACCAAAACGGTTCGAACCCCTTCGCGATGTAGCCTTCCTTCTGAATAGGTGGCTAAAAGTTCTTGAAGGGCAACTTGAATTGGAGAAAGTCGATTAACGATTCCTTCTTTTTGCAAAATCTCGATATCTTCTTCGGGAAAATCGATCGAGGCTTCAACAAAAGCCCTTAGTCGAACAAGCTCAGATTGGAATTCTAAAATTCTTTGAGAAAGTCTTCCAGTTAAATGTTCTTTGGCCTGCTTCAACCCCGTTTCACTGGAGGCAGAAATCAAATCGGCAACCGCTTCGGCTTGAGCCAGGTCAAGTTTTCTATTCAGATAAGCCCTTTTTGTAAATTCACCGGGGCCGGCAAGCTTTGCGCCTGCTTGAATGCAACTCTCCAAAACTTTTTCCAAAAGAAGAGGGCTTCCGTGGCCATGAATTTCAACCACATCCTCGCCGGTATAGGAGTGAGGCGCCTTCATCCAAACCGCTAGGCCTTGGTCTATGAATTCTCCTGTGGATAAATTTTCTATTTTTCCATAATAAAATCGATGGGATATGTAGTTTTCCACAGGTATCTTTGGACTTTTCCACACCCTTTTCAACACCCTCTTGGCCTCGGGCCCCGAAATCCGCACCACCCCAATCCCCCCCACACCTGGCGGCGTGGCAATCGCCGCAATCGTCGATTCTTTGGACATTTGCCCATCGCTTAGAAGGACTGCAAAGGATTGTCAATACTTACCGACGAGCGGCTGCATTAGGTGTGCGATACTTAACATAGCCGCGCTGCGTTAGTTTTGTGGCACAGTGCGTATTGTTAAATCCACCGACCAGGTTTACATTCCCTCCCGCAAATTCAATTTGAATGAACTTTACCATTCTACATAGCAAGTGGCCTTCCGCCGTAGCCCTCCTCCCCGCAATCCTTTTTATTGGCTGTACTCAAGGGCCAGGTGGTGCGCCAGCATTTTTGGGAAATTCCTCAGGGATTCCTGGAGGTGGTTCTACAAATGCTAGTAACAATTCCACCCTTCCTGGTTTTCCATCACAACCCTCCGTTCAAAAACTAATTTATCATGTGGGCCCGACAGATCTTTTGGCCGGACAGGCAGTCGATGCCATGTTGGAAAAACCGAAAACGCTCACCTTTCAAGTTAATGAGCCGGTTTGGGTAATAGGATTTGAACCCAAAATTATCGATTCCGATGGAAATGCGCTTCCTGGAAAGCTGCTTCATAAAGCCATTGTTTTTAACAAGCACGAGCCCAATCCGATGTGTGCCTCTGGAAATGGTGGCAACCCCTTCGCAGTCGCAACATCAACACTCACTAAAGTAGAGCTTCCAGAGGGTTTTGGATATCCCCTCGTTCCAGAAGATCCCTTGGAAGCCAAAGTGGTTTTTCAAAACCCGACATCACAAGATTATTTAGGGGTTTCTTTTTCCTTCGAATTAACCACGATCCCCATGGAAAAGGCTAAAGGTTATGGCGATCTTAAAGCGATCCTGTTGGACACCGATCCTTGTGATCACAAACCTCTTTCTATCGAACCGGGCGCTTTTGTTGAAAAGAGCAATACCTTCTCCGTGCTAGAAGGGGGGCATCTCATGGTTGCCAACGGCCTCTTGTCTGATTACGGAGTGGCGGTCTCTCTGACCCATCAAGAAGGAAACAAGCCCTCATTAATTCCATTCTGGCGGGCTGAGGCTAAATTAGACGAATCCCACCAAATTATTGAACTGACCCCCAATCCTTTTATTGACCCTTCCGGAAAGAAAATTAAACAAGGAGATAAGCTAACTTTAGGTGTCTCTTTCGACAATTTCTCAGACGACTGGCACAATGCCGCAACCGGCGCAGCCATGGTTTACGTCGCTCCCGAAGAATCTCTATAATAAAAATGTAAAAAATAAAGGGCCCTGTCCCTCCGTGTTTTTGTGGGGGCCCCTAACAAAACCCCACAACAAACACTCCGGGCCACCCTTTATTTTTTACAACCTTTTAAGCGTTATTCCTTGCGGGTAAGCGACCTCTTAACAAATCTCTAAACCGAATATCGTTTTTATACATCCATTGTTGTAGGATCGTCATACCGGTGTTGACTAGAATGTAGACAACCAACCCCATTGGCAAAAAGATCATAAAACCTGAAAACATAATGGGCATGATCATCATTATCTTTTGCTGGGCTGGGTCGGCTGAAGCACTGGGAGTCATTTTAGTTTGGATGAACATCGTGATGCCAAGAAGAATTGGGGTAATTAAATAGGGGTCGGGAGCTGAAAGATCTTTATAAAACCAAAAGAAGGGGGCGTGATAGAGCTCAACAGAGTTCCACAAGACATTGTAAAGGGCAATGTAGATGGGAATTTGTAGCAACATCGGCAAACAACCCCCCATCGGATTGATTTTATGCGCTTTAAACAACTGCATCGTCTCCGTATTCATTCGTTCTTTATCTTTGCCATATTTCTCACGGATTTCTTTTAATCTGGGTTGGAGGGCTTGCATCCCTTTCATCGATTGGAGTGATTTTTTGTTAATGGGGTTTAATAACAATTTAATCAAAACAGTAAGGATGATGATAGCAAGACCGTAGTTATGAACCACTTTATAGAAAAGCTGGAGTAGGTAGAGGATTGGAACAGCTACCCATGTCGTCCAACCATAACCGATGGCCCTATCTAGATTGGAACCAATGACTTTGAGCCTTTCTAGCTCCTTGGGGCCTCCGTAGAGATCAAATTTTTGAATCCAACGCTCTCCTGGCAACACTTGAGCCTGCGACAAAACTAGCCTTGCTAAAGATCCTTTTATCTCAAGACTTGATGCTTCTTTTCCCGTCGGAACAATACCACCCAAAAAGTATCGACTCTCAAAGCCTACCCAATTTGTCTTCCCACTCAATGTTTGTTCGGAAAGATTATCCGACTGTAGAATTTCTAGAGAACCATCTTTAAAATAAATGGGATGCCATTTATCAGGGGGTGTTTTGAAGAATAAAACCCCTCTTTGTGGGCTTTCCTCCGATGAGGTTTTGCTCCAATCCATTGTCGGGGTAAAGGCAATCGTATTTTTCCCTTTATTTTCAACCTCCACCTCCATAAAAATTCTGTAAGAATTGGGGTCAAGTCGCAGCCGTTTTGAAATAACTAATTCTTTGGAATTCCAACGTAAATCGACAAAAGTTTTATTATTTTTTGTTGCTTGAAAGGGAATGGGAAATGGAACTTTTAAATCGTCCCCTCTAAGCCCTAACTCCAAAATGGCACTATCTGGGTCGGCAAGGGTGACTGGTTTAGCTTCTCCACCATTTCTTAAATATTTTTTTAACTCCCAATTTTTAACAATCCCCCCCATGGTATCCAACACAACAGTTACCAATTCATTTTCTAAAACAACCTCTTGGCCCCCTTTTCGTTCTACCACTGAGGGCGTAGAAATATTCGAAGGAAAGAGGACTTCTGGTTTCGGCTCGTTTTTAGCGAGAACTGTCTCTTGCTGAGTTGTCTTTTGATCCAAAGGTTGGGAGACGGGGCTTGGTTTTGGGGGCGGGGCAATAAAAGTATACCAAACAGCCAAAACCCCAACGCTTAAAACAACAGCTAATAGTCCTCTATATTCGCTCTTCATACCGGGTCAAATCCTCCTTGATGAAACGGATGACATTTCAGCACTCTTTTAAAGCTGATCCAAACAGCCCTCCACCAAACCTCTTTTGCTAAGGCAGCCTTGGCATATTCAGAGCAGGAAGGATAAAAACGGCAACAACCCCCAAACCAAGGGGAAAGAAGCAATTGATACCCTCTAATAAATAACAAAAATGTCTTTCTCAATGGATCCTCTCCAACAGATCTCGGAGTGCCTTTCTAACAAGACTCTTCTCCAACAATCCTAATGGGTTACGCGCTATCACCACCACATCCCCTTTTGGAAATGCCTCCCTATTTAGCCTAAAATATTCTCTTACGACTCTCTTAATTGCGTTTCGTTTGTAAGCCCTTCCCACTTTGCTCGAAACAATGATTCCAATGCGTCTGTTCTCTTTAGGCATCCAGCGCATCTGAAAATAACGATTCCCAATCGAAGGGGCCCCTGTGCGTAACTGGTTAAATTCGATCGTCTTTCTGATTCGAGCTGCTTTGGGAAAAGGATGCATGGGGACTTAGACTTCCACAGAAAGTCTGCGACGACCCTTCTGGCGACGCCTTTTCAAAACCTGTCTTCCTCCAGCAGAAGCCATTTTTTTCCTGAATCCATGCGTTCGTGATCTGTGTCTCTTTGATGGTTGAAAGGTTCTCTTCATCTGATTTCCAAACGAGTTGTCCTCCTAAAGCTCAAGTAAAACCTAAATCAGCAGGGCATTTCCTAAAAGGTTCCAAAGACTTCAAAAGAGTTTGGTTTAAAATCTTTTTGCCGTTTTTTGTCAAGGCGTTTTTTTCCCCTTGTGTCACAACGAGTTAACACAATTATAAAATTTTTTCTTGTGCTCCTCTTGTTACTTGTTAAAGCAACAAGGTCATCATTTTTGTTTTTCAAGAGAATTTAAAATTATGGAATTATCCCCCGCTGTGGGTAAGGCTGTGAATATTTCTTCTGTGGTTTCCCTGTGGGACTCCTTAAGAGAGCAGCTAAAGACCAAAGTAACCCCGTTAAACTATAATAACTGGTTTAGGCCTGTTTCTGAGGCCAGGTTAGACGGGGAACAGTTTGTCATTAACGTCCCAAATAAATTCATTGCCGATTGGATTTCAGACAATTATTTGGATCTTCTCGAAAAAGAGGCCTCTCAGTTAGTAAGTCGGTCTGTAAGGATCCGTTTTGAAATTTCTCAAGTCGGTTCAGTGGCCCCTTCTGTTTCAGAAATAAGACCTTCTATTCAAGCAGGTGTTAAACAACAAGTTTCTTCTCCTCTTAACTTAAAATATTCTTTCGATAGTTTTGTGGTCGGTTCTGGAAACCAGCTGGCCCACGCCGCCGCCAAAGCGGTTGCAGAGCTCCCTGGGGGTCATTATAACCCTTTATTTCTTTATGGGGGGGTTGGGCTTGGCAAAACACACCTTTTAAATGCCGTTGGGCTTGAAGTTTCAAAAAGACACCCTGAAATGAAAATAATCTACCTCAGCGCTGAAAAATTCATGAATGAATTCATCGATTCGGTTCGAAATAACAAAATGGAGGGGTTTCGCAAAAAATACCGCACAACTTGCGATATGCTTCTCATTGATGACATTCAGTTTTTAGGTGGAAAAGAGAGCACACAGGAAGAATTTTTCCACACTTTTAACGAATTATATCATTCCCAGCGTCAAATTGTTGTCACGAGCGATAAAATTCCAAAGGAAATTCCGGGAATTGAGGATCGTCTTCGAACACGTTTTGAATGGGGTTTGATTGCAGATATCCAGGCCCCTGATTTGGAGACGAGGATCGCTATTTTGAAAAAAAAGGCGGAGACCGATGGTATTATTTTAAACAACGAGGTGGCAATGTATTTAGCCTCCCAAATCAAATCAAATGTAAGAGAATTAGAAGGAGTTTTAATTAGACTTCACGCCTTTGCCTCATTGAAAAACTCCCAAATCACACCTGATTTGGCCAAAGAAGTTTTGAAAAATATCCTCCCTTCAAAAAATGGGGCCTCAGGGAGTGTAGAATCGATTCAGCAGGCCGTTGCTGAATATTATCAGGTCAAGGTGTCGGATTTAAAATCGCCTAGGCGAATGAAGGGCTTTTCCCACCCAAGACAGATAGCCATGTATCTTTGCAAAAAACATCTAAAGGTCTCTTTCCCCGAGCTTGGCCACAAGTTTGGGGGTAAAGACCACACAACTGTGATTCATGCCTGCAGAAAAATAGAGGGGCTCCTAGAGCAAGATTCCAACCTTCAAAACGACATCGCCATTCTTGAAAGAGCGATTCTTCATTAAAGGTTAAAAATTAGTGTGTCCTGGAATGATGTTGATAAACAACCATTATCCTGTTGACAACTTGTCTAGAACTGCCTACGTCTCGGTTGTTCACAAAACTCGAATATGCGTTGTTCCCAAAGATTACAACGAATTAACTTCACTTTCACGAAACTAACAGGCCCTACTACTTCTACTAACTATTATTATTTAATAATATAAGAGCATACACAGATGGAAATAAAAATTGAAAAGGGGGTTCTGACAGAAGCACTCAGTTGGGTACAGGGTGTGGTAGATCGAAAAACAACCATGCCAATATTATCCAATGTCTTGTTAGAGGCAAAGGGAGGAACCCTAAGTCTAACTGCCACTGATTTGGAAGTAGGTGTTGTAGGAACCGTAAAAACCGAAGTAATCCAGCCTGGAAAGACAACGGTTCCAGCCAGAGGGTTATACGAAGTTGTGAAGGAGCTTCCAAACCAGGTTGTTCTCCTTAAAACACAATTAAACAACTGGTTAGAAATTCAATGTGGTAAGACACAGATAAAATTAGTGGGGATGGATGCTGCGGAATTTCCAAGCCTTCCTAAAAAGACAGATGGAAATTCATTTGGATTAGAGGTCAAAACACTCCAAGAAATGATCGAAAAGGTCGACTTCGCCGTTTCCACCGACGAAACAAGATATAATTTAAATGGAATTTTTATAGAAACCCTTTCAGAAGATGGAAAAAGCGTTTTAAAACTTGTGGCGACAGATGGCCACCGCCTTTCCTTAACTCAAAGAAATATCGAAAAGAAGATCCCGTTAAATCGGGGAGTTATTTTTCCAAGAAAAGGGGTTTCGGAACTAAAACGTCTCATTGAGGGAAAAGAGGGGGAGGTCAGCTTTTGGGTGGGAGAAAAACATGCGGTCATCGATAAAGAAGAAAAAATGCTTTTGGTGAGACTCATTGATGGCCAGTTTCCCCCCTATACCCACGTTATCCCCCAAAAACCAAAAAGGGTTATGTCTGTTCCTAAAGAGATATTAGCACAATCACTGAGACGCATTGCCGTTTTGACAACCGACAGATCAAGAGGGGTTAAATTTTCTTTTTCACCCGGAAATTTGGAAATAAGCGCTAACAACCCAGACTTAGGGGAAGCAAAAGAAGAACTCACCATTCAATATAAAGGCCCCACCTTTTCTATAGGGTTTAACGCAGCCTATTTTTTAGAAGCCCTGCAGGCTCTAGAAGATGAGCAGGTGGTCTTGCAACTCAATGACGAAGTCTCTCCCTGTTTAATCCAATCAGAGTTTGATCGCGGCTTTACGCACGTAATTATGCCGATGAGACTCTAAAAAGTGTATCTCAAAGCACTAAGCCTCAAAAATTTTAGAAACATTCCAGAAGCCTCCCTATCCTTTCATGAAAAATTCAATGTCTTTGTGGGGGCCAACGCCCAAGGAAAAACAAATATTTTAGAATCAATTCACCTTCTTTCCATTGGGAGATCTTTTAGGCTCGCCGATTATAAGGGTTTGATCTCATGGGAAAAAACGGAAGCCTTCGTTAGGGCCTGGCTGGAATTGCCCATTGGTGAGGAAGAAAGAACCATCCAACTAACCGTTGAAAAGAAAAAAACCTTCAAAAATGGAAAAGGAGTCAGCCCAAACCAATTCCAATTCATGCCGATTGTTTTATTTGCCCCAGAAGAAATCTTGCTCCTTAAAGATTCCCCACAAGCAAGAAGGGATTATGTGGATGGATTGTTAATAAAGCTTTCTGCCATTTATGAAGAACACCTGCGTGATTACAAACGAGCCCTCACACAGAGAAATAAATTGTTGAAAGACGAGCTAATTCCCAAAGAGGAAAAGAAAAAACAGATGACTCTCTGGGAAAGCCCGATGGTAGAACACGGCAGCGTTTTAATCAAAGAACGAGAAGCTTGGATGAATAAGCTAAACGGAATTTTAAACGAATATTATAAAATAATTGGGCATGATGCCAAATCGGCTCAATTTGCGTATAGTAACAATGTAAATTTAGAAGAGTTTTCCACCGTGCAAGAAGCAAAAAGAGAAGAAGAATTAGAAAGAAAGGCGAGTTTAGTTGGTCCTCATCGGGACGATTTCAAAGCACAGTTAGACACCCACCCAATCAATGCTTATGGTTCGCAAGGAGAGATGCGCACTTTTACATTGGCCCTCAAACTTTCCGAAATTAAATTATTTGAAGAAGTTTTGAACCAATCCCCTCTGTTATTATTAGATGATGTTGTCTCTGAATTGGATGAGAAGCGCTCCGCCTATTTTTTTTCCTATCTTCAAAGCTACACCGCGCAGGTTTTTGCAACAGCGACGGCACTTAGTCTTTTTCCAAAAGATTGCCTTAAAGAGTTTCGAGCTTGGGAAATTCGACAAGGAAAGCCCTTTACTTTTTGACCCCTCTTTGGTAGTTAAAAAAGCCCAAATTTCATATATTTATGGTAACAGAAGCCGTGAGCGCCAATAAAAAATCAGCCAAGCCAACCCCCCCTATAAAAGGGGAGTCTCTCAAGGGGCACCGCTATGACGCCTCCACCATCAAGGTTTTAGGAGGCCTGGAAGCGGTTCGCAAACGCCCTGCAATGTATATCGGAACTACCGGGGCATCGGGATTGCACCACCTGGTCTACGAAGTGGTTGATAATAGCTGTGATGAATTTCTTGCTAGTTTCGGCACAGAGATTAATGTCACGATCCACATGGATAATAGTGTTACGGTGGTGGACAACGGCCGCGGAATTCCAACCGACATTCACGAAACAGAAAAAGTCTCTGCTGCAGAAGTGGTGATGACCAAACTTCATGCCGGTGGAAAGTTTGAGTCGAGCGCTTATAAGGTCTCTGGGGGCTTACACGGCGTCGGCGTTTCTTGTGTGAATGCCCTGTCGGAGTGGCTAAAATTAGAAATTAAAAGAGATGGTCAAGTTTTTGGGCAAGACTATAAAAGGGGAGCTCCAACCGCGGCCCTGAAAGTTATTGGTAAAAGTGATAAGACCGGGACAAAAGTTGTTTTCAAGCCTGATCCACAAATTTTCACCGAAACAACTGTTTTTAATTTTGACACTCTTTCGCAACGCCTAAGAGAGCTTTCTTTTTTAAATCGCGGATTAAAAATTACGATTAATGATGAACGAGAAAAAGATAAGGAACACACTTTTCAATATGAGGGTGGCATTGTCAGTTTCGTTGAATATTTGAACAAACGCAAAACCCCAATCCACCCCCCCATCTATATTGAGTCAACCAAAGATGAGGTGGTGGTCGAGGTTGCCTTGCAATGGAATGATGGCTATCAAGAAAACATTTTTGCTTTCGCGAATAACATCAACACGCGCGACGGCGGCACACATCTATCTGGTTTTAAATCGGCTTTGACAAGAGCTATCAACCAATATGCTACTAATCACGATCTTCTCAAAAAGATGAAGACGAGCCCGGAAGGAGAAGATGTTAGAGAAGGCTTGACAGCGGTGATTTCTGTAAAGTTGCCCAATCCCCAATTTGAAGGACAGACAAAGGGAAAACTTGGAAACTCCGAGATGGAGGGAATTGTCAAACAGGTTGTCTATGAAAAACTAACCGATTATCTTGAAAGGAAGGGGACAGAGGCAAGAAGAATCGTCGCGAAGGTTACAGAGGCGGCGATGGCGCGCGAAGCCGCCAGACAAGCTAGAAATTTGGTTCGTCGCAAGTCTGCCTTGGAAAGTGGGGCCCTTCCTGGAAAACTGGCAGATTGTCAAGAAAGAGACCCCGCGCAGAGCGAGCTCTATATTGTGGAAGGCGATTCGGCCGGAGGCTCAGCAAAACAAGGACGAGACAGAAGATTTCAAGCCATCTTGCCGCTCAAAGGGAAAATTTTGAATGTTGAAAAAGCGCGGTTTGACAAAATGCTTTCTTCTGAGGAAATCCGAGTGATTATCACAGCACTCGGCACATCCATTGGCGAGCAAGAATTTGATATCACAAAACTGCGCTATCATTCGATCATACTTTTAGCGGATGCTGATGTCGATGGTTCCCATATTCGCACGTTGCTCCTCACTTTTTTCTATCGTCAGATGCCAGCGGTGATTGAAAATGGACATTTGTTTATCGGTCGACCCCCTCTTTATCGCGTCCAAAAAGGAAAAACAGAAAAATACCTTAAAGACAATGCCGCCCTAGAAGACTACTTGATTGATTTAGGAGTAGAAGGGGTGAAACTAAAAGCCAAAGGAAAGGCCCAAGAACTTTCTGGAAAAAATCTAGCGACATTGACTAAAAAATTAATTCGTCTCTCCAACATTTTGGATCTGGTGAAATCAAGGAGAGATTCCAGAGTAGTCGATGCCCTCATCAGCGCCACTAGCCTAGACACAAAAATTTTAAAAGAGGCCAAAACAAAACTGGATGGGGAGCTAGATAAAATCGCTACCCATTTCAAAAAACGGTATCCAGAAATTACGGATTTCAAAGTTTCGGTGGAAGATGACAAAGAACACATGAGCCATAAAGTCGTTTATGAAACAAATTTTAATGGCATGCCAAAACAGACAACAATTGACACCGAATTTCTAAACTCACCCGAAGTGCAAGAACTCAAGAAACTTAAAACCTCTTTCGAAGAAGTGGGGGAGGGCCCATTTACCTTAAGCTATGATGGTGAAACTAAAACATTTAATGATTTAACCAAAGCCAAAGACCATATTTTAGAAGAAGGAAAAAAAGGACATTACATCCAACGCTACAAAGGTCTAGGAGAAATGAATCCTACTCAATTGTGGGAAACAACCCTAAACCCCGCCACCCGCCGCCTGTTCCAAGTCAAAATCGAAGATGTTGTAGAGGCCGATGAAATATTTTCTATCCTTATGGGCGACCAAGTCGAACCCCGCCGCGAATTCATCGAAAAGAATGCATTGAGTGTGAGGAATTTGGATATCTAAAACAGTTTAACTAATCCTCATCGACTTCAGAAATTCTTGGAAGGGTTTTTATGATAATTCACTCAAAGGGATTTCCAGGCCCGTTTTGATGATTTCATAAAGAAAGGTTCCAGATTCGCATTGAGAAGCTTCGAGGGTAGAATAACCAATAACATCCAGCGGGGCTTGTAAATCCTGATTGGCCCTTCCCAAAATCAACTGGCGCTCTAAGATGCCTTTTCCCTCAAGATCCTTGGAGATGATAGAGATATCGATGTCGCTCCAATCACTGGCAGAACCAGAAGCGTGCGAACCAAAAAGAATAACCCTTTCTGGATGAATGTTCCGCTTTGCTAGCTCCCGAACATATTGGCTCAGGATTTTTTTAATTTCGGGTGTTGCCTTAACCATTTTAAACATTCCTTCGTTTGTTTGAGATAAATTTCCGCTACTTCTTTATTATATTGGAGAGATAGCTTTTGCAAATCCTCTGGGTAACGGACTGGTAGACTTGCTGCATTGAGATCTGAAAAAATTTGTTTAAATTCGGCTGGGATTTCTAGATTAATAGGTTTTATCAGGTGATATAAATTAGTGTTTTAGGAGGAAGTCCTTCCTGAGTTTCTGCCACGATGGCTTTTAGCAGTTTTTCTAGTGAAAGGTGACAAAAGTATATGACGTAGAGATAACGACCCGTTTGAAACATATGATCTGCCGTGCTGAAGTCGTATTCTGATGTATCGATCCAATTTTTGGTAGTCTTCTTCATGCAATCTTCATCGACTTCAGAAATTCTTGGAAGGGTTTGTAGTAGGTATCGAATTGATCGGCTGGAAAACTGGCGGTCATGTTGATGGCCATCTGACCCTTTAGAAGAGTGACTTGGACTTGTTTGACAATCTGGCCTGGCTGAATATGAGAGAGGTCTTGGCCCTTTTGGTTCCCCATCATTTTGGCCATTTGGGCAACATCCCATTGGCAAATCATCATTTTCCCCTTAACACCACTCACCACCAGATCGCGTTCATTCGATATTTTAAGGTCTTGAATACCTCGCTTTTGGATCGACTCCTTGATTTTCGCGAAGTAGTCTGTTAGCTCGAGCGGCTGCGGCAAGAACTCTTTGGTCAAAATAACATTGGGTTTAACCCGCTTATCGTTGGAGGGTAGCGTCAGAGTGAGCATTCCCTGGCAGTTCCAATCTACAGGGAGTTCAGCTGTCAGTCCTCCTATATCAATCGTTGGCATAAAATGATTAAAACATAATGATGAAACCACGTCAATTTATAGTTAAACCAAATGAAAAGAGAAGAAAGCGAACCAGGTCACAGCGTTTTCTTAACATTTTGTTTGAAGATAGAGATATTATTGTGGTGAACAAGCCTGCCGGTGTTTTGACAGAACCAAAAGAGGGTTCACCCCATGAACATGTTTTGGGAATGATCAAAGGATATCTGCAGCGCAAATTCAAAGAATCAAAAGGTTCTTATGTAAAGCTACTCCATCGCTTGGATAGGGATACCACCGGCGTTTTGGTCGCCGCTAAATCAAAAATAGGCGAGCAAATAGAAGATCAATTTCGATCCCACAGTATCGACAGACAATATATCGCCATTGTTGAAGGACGCGTGGAAAATGAAGACGGGCAGATCAATTTCCCCTTAGAAAAAGGAGAGTTTGGGTGGGGTAAAAAAGTGAGAGTTTCGAAACAAGGGGCAAAGGCCCTGACGAGGTATCATGTACAAGAGCGCTATGAGAACGCCACATTGCTGTCTATTCAAGTAGCTACAGGCAGAACACATCAAGTAAGAATTCACTGTGCTGAAATTGGCCACCCACTTGTCGGAGATAAAATATATGGCGCTAGTGGAACGATTCCCTTTCCGAGACATGCATTGCATGCAAGCGTTTTGGGTTTTAGACATCCAAAAACAGGGAACAAACAACGCTTCGAGGCGAAATTGCCGGAAGATATGGAAGCGTTAGTCGATAGGTTAAGGGGTGAGTAATCATGGTAGAAAGTATTTACACCCGTTTTGCTAAAGAAGTTCATCACTATTTTCCCCAAATACGCCAAATTCGATCGACAAAACGTTTTCGTAAATCGAGGCTGTATCGCGAAATACTGCCGGCATTAAGAAATGTTTTGGACGTCTGCGAGCTAGAAAACTTCGTCGATAAACCCATTAAAAAATCACCGTTTTACCGAGCCGTTTCTTGGAATGTAGAAAGAGGGATGGAGTTCGAAGGACTTGTTCACATTTTGAAAAACAATCCAGGGCTAGCAGGCGCTGACATCTACTTTTTGCCCGAAACCGATGTGGGGATGGCAAGGTCCAAAAATAGAAATGTAGCCAAAGAACTCGCCAGAGCTTTAAATCTCAACTACGCATTTTCTCCCTGCTACCTTAATTTGGATAAGGGAAGCGGTATAGAGGCGGAAGCTAAAGGAAATAATGAAGTAGGGCTTCATGGCAACGCCATTCTTTCACGCTGGCCCATCAAAAGCCCCCGCCAAATTCTTTTAAAAAACTGCAAAGACAAAATGAGGGGAAAGGAAAAGAGACTCGGGTCACAAAGGTGTCTTGTTGTGGATCTTAAGATGCCAGAGGGGCCCTTGAGAATAGCCTGTCCCCATCTAGATGCCCATTCATCGCAACGTCAGCGTTATCATCAGGTCAAAACAATTCTGGATTTTTTCAAGCGTGAAGATTGGAAAGGGCCAACCCTAATTGGTGGAGATTTAAACACATCAACCTATCACGCCAGCCATGCCTTTTTTGCCTGGTGGAGTTTTTGGAGAAAAATGATGATGGGGCCAAAATATGTTTGCGATAATCATTATTGTTATCCAGAACGCTATTTTGAAAAAAGACTCTTTAATTTTTTAGAACAAAAAGGCTTTGATTACAAAAACTTTAATGAGCTTGGCAAGCCAACGATTCATTATCATCTTGGGGACGAGAAAAAAAACAAGAACTTGCATGATTGGGTGCCTAAGTTTTTTCAACCCCTTGTTGACTGGTCTGTGAGGAAGGCCGAAGGAACGACTTCTTTAAAGCTAGACTGGTTTGTGGCCCAAAATCTGAAACCGATTGAAGGGTCTCAGAGAGTTATCGGCAATTTGACCTATCAAGGAAAACTGGTTTCTGATCATGACGCAATCGTTGTTAACTTCAAAATTTCTTAAGGACTTTTATGTGGTTCTCTCTTTCAACACGGCTTGTTCCTGACCACTCCATAATATCCCCACGGCTCATATAGTCAAAACCACTATTCTGAGGGGTTTTGTCTTTATCCAATCGGTCGATTTTCTTTAAGTGACCACAATCTCCACAAAGAACGAGCTCCCTTTTTCCCTTGGAAATGAGAGGGGAGCTAACAACACGCCAGGTATTGGAAGAGGACTGTGGACAATGGATTGTGAACAATGGACTTCGGAAAATCATATACGCCATTTTGAGATAATCGTGTCTGTTCCTTATAATGTCATCTACTTGTCGAATTAAAACAGGACATTTCCAGTCAATATAGAAATGGCACCAGTCTCTTTGGTTGAAGGCCAGCATGGGACAGTTCTGTTGGTGAAGGCAAGGAGCGATCACTTGTGCCTGTTTATCTTGAACAACTTTGTCTCTGAGAGACATTAAATCACGGGTTATTTTTTGAAGAGCAGGCTCGACAACGATAAGCATCTTACTATTATCAAGCAGTTCAGTGATGAGATGACGTTGATCTTGGAAGGAGAGTTCACTTAAAATATTCGCAGCAATGGCAACATCAAACTTCTTACCATCAAGAAGTTTTTTTAAGCTTTTATGCCGAGGGTGGAAAGACTCCGTTTTTATAAATAGCCTTTGTTCGGGCGATCGAACTTTTTCCCATAGATTTTTGGCATCTTTTGCAATGCCGGGATTTTGTTCTAAACCGAGAATTTCTAACGGCCTATCCTTAAAAAAGTAAGAGCAGGTAAGAGCGGCGGTTCCTGGGCCACAACCGAGATCAAGGATTTTTAAAGGAGATTTTTTAAGGAGAAAAGAAACTTCCTCTAAGCATTTCCAAATTTTTGCCGCATTAATTAATACAAAGTATAAAAGATAAGCCGATCGAAACTCCTTTTTATTAAAATAGTTTTTAGGAAGTTCGGATCGCCCCTCCGTAAAAGCCGTGGAGAGCATTTCAGCCCCTTTGCTAAAAAACCGCAAGTCGTGAAAATTCCACCCCGGTGTTTTAGCCCTGTGGGGTGGAAGATAGGTTTCTTTGAGGTAGGTTTTTAAAACCTCCTCCAGATTTTTAAGGAAAGAATGCATGATTATGGTATTTTAACTTTCACGTAATACACCGCTAAGTTAAAAACCATAAGTATTTCTAACATTTTATCCGCACCAAAGGTACGTCTAAAATGTTGAAATACTATATAAAAAAACCTGTTTTAAAGTCTTCTCAAGTCGCTGCAGCCCCTCTTCGACTTCGGCCTTTGTGATCGACAGGCTCGGCCTGAACCGAACAGAGCGTTTTCCGGAGGGCAAAATCAGCAACCGCTCCCTTTCAATGGCCGTTCTTAGAATTTTTTGACGGACTTCCTCGCTTGGTACGTCAAATGCCAAGATACCGCCAAGCCCGCGAATGTTTGTTAAGGGGTAGGTATGTGATAGTTGAATAAAGCCTTTTAAAAATTGTCCACCCCTTTCCCGAATATTTTTTAACAAGCCATATTCCTTGATGATTTCGATATAGCGGGTGGCACGAACCATATCGACCAAATTCCCGCCAAAAGTTGAATTGATTCGGCTGGAGATTTTAAAACAGTGATCAATACCCTCTTTGTCAATGCGATCGGTAACAGCAATGCCTCCAACTTGAACCTTCTTTCCAAAAGTCATGATATCGGGTTTCACACCAAAATTTTCCCAACACCACCACTCTCCGGAAAGCCCTAAACCGGTTTGGACTTCATCGAAAATTAATAAAATATCGTTTTGATCCGCAATTTCACGAAGTTTTTTTAAGAACTCCGGTCTAAAATGATTGTCACCCCCCTCCGATTGAATGGGTTCTATAATGATTGCAGCCGTTTGTAGTCCCAACTGATTTAGAACCGCTCGGATTTGCTGGAGGGCTTTTCTTTCACGTTCTTCGACGGTTGAAGGGTGTAGCTCTTCTTCATAAACATTGATTTTTGGATTTAGAATTCTTGGCCAAGGAAATTTTGGAAAGTATTGTGTTTTTCTTAAATCGGGAGAATCGGTCATGCAAATTGTATAACCGGTGCGCCCGTGAAAACCTTGTTGAAAATGGATAATCTGACTTGCCTCAATATCGAGCCCTCTTTTTACATTAAGTCTGGTTTTCCAATCAAAAGCAACTTTGAGGGCATTTTCAACGGCAAGGGCGCCCCCCTCAACAAAAAAGAGATAACGAAAGTGTTTGCGAATGGCGATCGCATTGAACACGTCGACAAACCTCGCAAAATGGGAAGAATAAACATCACTCAGGGCAACTTTGATTTGCGAAACTTCGTTGAGGGCATTTTGATAACTCTTATTTTTTAAGCCAGGATGATTAAATCCAATCGGTAACGAGCCAAAAAAAGAATAAAAATCGAGATACATTTTTTTGTCGAGCTCGTTATAAACATGAGCCCCTTTGGATTTTTTGAGGTCAATGACGACGTGGAAACCATCGACCAAAATGGAGCGCTTAAGTGTTTCAAGGGCTTTTTTGCCAGAATAATCTTTAGTGAACACGCTTTTCATTTAGCCAATCGTGTAGTTCAAATCGGGTGTGGCGTAGTGAGTGTCAATCTGGGCCAGTTGTAATTTTCCAGACAAGTCCCAATTGACCGCCTGCCATTTTGTGAATTGATCAATAACCCAAACGCCAGACTGTCTGGAACCGTTGCCCGACTTTCCATTGCCACCAAAGGGGAGGTGGGCCTCCGCACCAGTCGTGGAATTATTAATCGATGTCATCCCCGCCGAAATTTCCTCTTTCCACTGATAAACGTATTGCGGCGTATTTGTGTAAATGGCGGAGGAAAGCCCATATCCAGTATCGTTTGCTAGTTTAATGGCCTCATCAATATTTTTGCAGGTCATAATATTAAAAAGTGGGCCAAATGTTTCTGTCGAATAAATTTTATCCTTGGGTTGCACATTATCGACAATTGTTGGGAAACAAAAAACACCGGCGTCGGGATCACCGACAAAACCCCTCCATTTTTTGGATCCGGTGATTCTGCCATTGGGTTCCGTTAACAGTTTGTGGTGACCCTCAAGGAGGGTCTCTATATTGTTCAAATGATCTTTCATGAATTTTTCGGAAATCATCGGGCCATAAGCAATGTCTTCTTTTGTGGGGTCGCCGATTTTCATCTTCGAGACTTTTTCCAGCAATAATTTTATAAATTTTTCGCGGATGGATTGATGGAGAATTAAATTGCCAAGACTGGTACAACGCTGACCCGCTGTCCCAAAGCCCGCCCACAATGCTCCAGTTGAAGCCAGCTCCAAATCGGCATCCTCCATGACAACGAGGGGGTTTTTGCCACCGAGCTCCAAGCAAGGGACTTGAAGATTGCGCCCACAAACCTCTCCTATTTTCATTCCTACGGAGGTTGAGCCTGTAAACCCAAATTTATCGACCAGCCCTTTATTGACGGCATCAATTAATGCTTCACCAGTCGTTCTACCTTTTCCAAAAACAACATTGAAAATTCCATCCGGCAGCCCAGCTTTGTACAAGAGCTGAGCAAAATAATAGGAGGTCAAGGGGGAATCTTGGGAAGGTTTCCAAACGCAGGTATTTCCAGCAATCAAAGCAGGAACAAAATACCAGGAGGGAACCGCAACGGGGAAATTACCGGCAGTAATACAGGCAAAAACGCCAATGGGACGGCGATAGGTATAGAGTTCTTTGTTGGGCATTTCGGAGGGAACCGTCATTCCGTAGAGTCTGCGCCCTTCGCTGACAAAAAAGTTGCAAGTATCAATAGCCTCTTGAACATCGCCTCTTGCCTCTTTGATCGGCTTTCCCATCTCTCGGGTCACAATTTGCGAAAGGGCTTCTTTGTTCTTTTCAATCAATCTTCCAAAGTTTTGAATGATGCTTGCACGAACAGGGGCCGGCGTTTTCCTCCATTTTTTGAAAGCCTCTTTTGCTCTGGAACAGGCTTTTTCAACTTGAGATGGACCGGCCTCCCCAAAAACCCCCACAATGTCTTTTAAATTAGCTGGATTGGTTGATTCAAAAAAAGCGTTGCTTGTTTCTTCTAAGCCCCCACTCAGCAAGCTCAAACCCTTTTTAACCATGCTCCCTCCCTTGTGTTGCTATAAACAAAAAACCCCCGTTGGTCAAACCAACAGGGGTTTTTTGCAAATAAGCTTAGTATCTATTTCTGGGGGCTAGCGTCGCCCCCTCCAACCGGCAAAGCCGGATTGGAGCCTCCCCCTCTCGCTCGCTTTGCTCGCTGGGAAGATTTACTTCACTGCGTAGTTGAACTGAAAAAGATGGCGATCGACAACGGGACTATTTACCTCTTTTTTGTCCTTCACGCCACGGACCAAGTAGGTGAATTTTTGACCCTCAGTTTTGAGTGTCCAGGTGTTGTTCGGATCAATGTTGTTGTCGCACTTTTTGGCAGCGCGATCAGCACAGTTGATCTCGAAAGTTTTTTCGGCGTCTGTACCACCCTTTTTAGCATTGGCGGTATAGGTTGCCACTGACTTGCCAGCCGCATCGTATTCGGTTTGGACAAGTTTGGTTGGGGTGATTTTCCAAACCTCTTTTTCCCCACCCTTTGCCCCTTCCATTACGACGGTGACAATAACTTCATCACCTTTGACCTCTGTCATCCCCGTGAACTTTTTTCCTTTTAAGTCTGGGCTGACACTGTTGACTACTTTGCCTTCCCACTTGCCAGGTTTGAATTTAGCAATGTAGGAATCAGCTGCTTGGGCGCTCATTCCGAGGCCTAAAGCAACCCCTATAATTAATAAAATTTTCATGGATCTCATAATGAAATCCTCCTTTCGGCGGCCGTTCTACTCTGTTTTAAAGGGGCGTCAAGCAACTTTTTATTGAAGACAAACGATAAGTGAGTTAGGGAGATACCACAACCCCCATGGCAGGTTCTTTAAACGTAACAAACGTTGTCCGCAAAACGGACCTCCTAGATGGCAAACAAGATAGGACCTATCATGGTTTGTCACTACTTAATGGCGACTCCACCCCTAGTGTATGTAAATTCAAAGAGGACGCCGAAAAACAATTTAAAACAAAAATGGTTGAAACTTATTTTAAAACGCGTTGGAACGCATTTATTCCTGTGAATTGCAATGGGTTGTTAGAAAAATTGGATAGGTTGGCAAACATAATCAATAAAATGCCGATCAATCGTCTTTATGCAAGATTTTGGGTAGAGAAGCTAGGACAGCCTCAAGGAGAATTTCGCAAGGGAGAGGTCTATGCCTTTCAGATAGTCGATCATATGATCCTTTCTTTATTATTGGGGGTGGGGCTTTCTACTCAAACCTTTCCGGAACTATTTGACCGAATTGCCTTTGATGAATATCCGCAGTATGTTCGTTTCATGGGTCGTTTAATCAATCGCCCTGAAATTGTGAATCCAGATATCAAAAGCAGAGAGGGTGCATTCCGGATTTTTGAGGAGCAAGGAAGAAAATATGGCTTTGACACAGCTGCTTTTAAAGGGGAACAACCCCAAAAGAACCCTCCCGAAAAGCCAGCAATTCTCCCCGTCTCTTGCGCACCAGGTACGCAGTGTATTTGATTATTTATAAGCAGCAATGCCGGTGATGTCTTCGCCCAATATTCCAAAAAGCCACCAGTCAGGAATGGCAACTACTTTTTCAGAAATGGAAAGTATCTTTTCGCCAGGGTAGATAATATACCCCCTTTTGATATCAGGGGAGTCCTCCAAAAATGAGTGGAGGCCGGTTGTGTCACGACGGCTAATTTTCTTAGCCCACTTTATTTCAAAAGGTAAAATTCCCGAATTGGTTTGAAGAACAACGTCGACCTCTGCCTTATCTTGCGTTCGCCATGTAAAATATTCCGCAGTTAGCCCGTTGTTTGCGATCGTTTTTTTAATTTCGTTAAAAATAAACGCTTCATAGATGCTTCCAATGAGCGAATTTTCTTGTGCAGCTTGTAGGGAAAAACGACTTCCCAAAGAGATGTGCAACAGAAGGGTGTCGTTAACATACAGCTTGGGCTGTTTTGCAAGCCTTTTGATCGGGTTTCGTACAAAAAGATTGAGGAGATCTATGACCATCATGGCAATGAGTTGATGGGCATAACTCGTTATAGTTGGTTGGCTAGCGCCAATGATTGTAGCCACTTTGTTGGCATTGAGACTTTTTCCGTTTTGGGAAAACAACATGCGGGCAGCGCGTTCAAATGAGGACACTTCACGAATACCGAATTGTTCCATAACAAGAGGGAGAATATAGGTGTGGAGATAATCGTTACCCCATTGAATTTTAGATTCTGTGTCTGTGGCAAAAGATGGCGCTGGATATCCTCCCCAAAGAAGTCTTTCTTCGCGACTTCTTTCAATTTCGACTAGTGAACCACCAACTAAACGATTTGGAATTTCCCCTTCTTCCATGAGTGTTATCAATCCAGGCATTGCCTTTTTGCCTTCCAGCTCTTGCCAGGAAAAAGGATAAATGGGCAAAAGATGAACACGCCCCGCGAGCGATTCTTTAATTCGATTTAAAAGAAGATAGTTTCCTGAATTGGCAAGACAGATACCCGTTGGGTTGGGATCATAGTGGTCGACCAAAATTTTGACAGCGCTGAAGATTTCAGGAACTTTTGCCGCCTCGTCAATGAAAAGATATTTGCCGGGCTGGTAGTATCGTTTGAGGTAAGCGACCGGATCTTTTGCAACCTCTTCTCGAACCAGGGGATCGTCAAACGAAAGATAAGTCCCTGGGGATGCCTGCAAAATTTGTTTTAGAAGATATGATTTGCCAACTTGTCTTGGGCCCAAGAGAGCAACGCACCTCCACGTTTGGAGACTTTTAATGAGATGAGATTGAATTTGACGGTACACTAGCCATAAAATAACACATATAACTTAATTTTCAAGCTTTATTTTAAATTTATAATGATTACTATGAAGGAAAGCCGATGGCTTGGCTGTGTGCGATTAAAAAGGTCCGGAGCCATTGTCTATATGCACTCATTTTACCAGAGGGGAGGAAAACTAAGAGGCAACTTTCATTTTGTGAGAAAGGCCTCCCCAGATAAAAGAATGAGCCTTCAGGTGAGCGGTACGAGAATTCATAGGTTTCGTTGCTTCGATTTTTCTTTGCATCCAAAACCCGTTTTCTTTCACCTTCAAGATCAAAACCTGTTGTTGTAACTAGATTTGGCAGCGACTCATCCATAAATCTGGCAAGAGCAGCATGTGCTCGTGCTTGAAAAAATCTTATGCCATCAGAAGATGAAAGCTTTGGACCGAAAATAACGGATAGGTGTATAACACCAGGATTGAGCCAAGATCTCCTTTCTGAAAACACTTTTAGTTGGAGATGCTCCGAAAACTCGACTTCAAACCCTTTGTCTTCTTTTTGTTCCATTACAGAATTCAAAACTTGGTCAACTCTTCCTGAGCCAGCAAGCACAATTAACATTTCTTCCATTGTTGAAACTTTTTGAATTTTTTCTCGATCACCAATAGCCATCAATACTCCATTACCACTCGAAGAACTGATACCAAGCTCCAAAACTCTTTGCAGTTTATCTGCTAATGCAATCTTCTCATCACTATTTATTGGGGATTCAGTACGAAAACGCTGCTCACACAAACGTTCCATTTTCCACGCTGTCTGATAAGGGTGAGTCCATAATCGAGTTCTAATTATTTTAACCGTATCGCGCGCTTCTGTTAAACGCCCACTTTTTATTAGTCCGAAGAGTCGGAGAACATCAGGGGCAAAGTCTAATTCCTTGCCAGCATATAGTCTCGCCACATCACCATGAAGAGAGGCTGCAACAATACCGACGTCTAAAAGCTCCTCTGTTGTTTCCGGCAAAGTAGTTGGAGGAGGGAGTCCTAAAAGGATACGCATGGAGTTTGCAAAGGGACCAACATTCATGCGGCTTCCAAACCATATCACCTTTGTGTTTGCAAGGTTTTTAATAAGTTTTTTGGAAAATGGGTGGGTGACAGCCGCGATGGGTCCGAGGGGCCCCTTTTTGGGGAGACGGACCCAAGCGGCTGGCAGGCCCCACCATTTTTCACTCATTATTTATAAGCTGGGATGCCGGTGATATCTTCTCCCAATACTAAGGTATGGATTTCGTGGGTTCCTTCGTAGGTGTAAACACTTTCAATATTCATCATGTGGCGAATGACTGGATATTCATCCAAAATTCCGTTGGCCCCTAAAATTTCTCTAGCAAGATGTGTGATGTGACGGGCGATGGCACAATTATTCATCTTACACATTGAAACTTGTTCGGGGCGCATTTTTCCAGAATCTTTGAGCCGACCAAGTTGAAGGGCTAGCAATTGACCTTTTGTAATTTCCGTTAACATCTCCGCTAATTTTTTTTGTGTCAGTTGAAAAGCCCCAATCGGTTTATCAAACTGGATTCTTGTTTTGGAATATTCAACAGCCGCTTCATAGCAAGCCATTGCAAGTCCAAGAGCACCCCAAGCAATGCCGTAGCGTGCTTGTGTGAGGCAGTTTAAGGGGGCTTTGAGTCCTTCCGCTTTGGGAAGACGATTTTCTTCGGGAACTTCTACATCTTCTAAAACAAGTTCCGAAGTAACAGAAGCTCTCAGGCTGAATTTTCCCTTTGTTTCGGGGGCTGAAAAACCCTTCGCCCCCTTTTCAACCAAAAACCCATTGATCTTTCCCGCTTCATTTTTGGCCCAAACGACGGCTACATCGGCAATCGTTCCATTTGTAATCCACATCTTGGCCCCATTCAGAATCCATTTCCCGCCGTGCCCTGAAGCCGAAGGGTTTTTCTTCTTGGCTTTAGTCAACATTCCCGCAGGGTTGGAACCAAAGTCGGGTTCAGTCAGTCCAAAGCAACCAATGGCTTTTCCACTGGCCAGCTTTGGCAGCCATTTTTTCTTTTGCTCTTCGGAGCCATAAGTAAAAATGGGATACATCACCAACCCCCCCTGAACGGAGGCGGCAGAGCGCATGCTGGAATCACCCCGCTCCAACTCCTGCATCAGCAACCCATAAGCAACATTGTTTAAACCGGCACAGCCATATTCTTGTGGAAGTGTAGCCCCCAAAAATCCAAGAGACCCCATTTTTGGGAGGATCTCTTTTGGAAACGTAGCCTCTCGATGATGTTTTATAATGATGGGAAGGATTTCTTTCTCTGTAAAATCTCTTGCCGCGTGCTGGACTTGAATCTCTTCTTCTGTTAGCAGAGACGAAATGTTCAAAAAATCAGTACAGTTGAGTTGTGCCATAAAATTTTTCTACGCCATTGTTTTGCTTTTGCCAAGCCTATCTTTTGCCTCTTTGAATGTTTCTATCGTAGAGGAACCGCAAATCTACCGCGCCATCGATCAACTCATTTCCCTTCGATTAATTGATAAGGTCATTTTGGGTCATAAGCCTTGGTCTAGATCAGAAGCAGCAAGACTTATTAAAGAAGCCCAAGAAAACATTTCCAGAATTGAAGATGTGGAAGTCGAAGTTGAGGCAAGGAGAGTCCTAAAATATCTATCCAGAGAGTTTAAAAAAGAATTGGAAGAAGATTTTTCTTTTAAGCTTTCTCCTTTTTCCAAGATCAATCTCGAATATTTGTTTTTAGACAGCCCCTTTAGGAAAGTGGCCCCTGTTAGCACGGGAGGTGGCGACCAAATTGATGCCTTTATTAACCCCCTCGTTTCGCATCAGTTAGGAAGAAATTTTGCAGACACACACAATGGTTTTATGGAGACAAGACATGAAATTGAGCTTGGACGTTATTTTTCGATTGCCGGAAATACAACATTCTTAGCGCGTACAGGCAAACAAACTTCCGATGAAGTCAATTTGAGATTTGATGAACTTTATCTAAGGAGCGAATTCAAAAATATAGGAGTTCAGTTTGGAAGAGATATTTTGGCATGGGGTCAAGGCAGTCTTGGCGGCTTGATCCATTCCACAAACGCAACCCCGTTGGACATGTTCAAAATATCCAATATTCATCCCTTTTATTATCCTTGGATTTTCAAACATCTGGGCCCTTCGCAAATCAGTTTTTATTTTTCTGTTTTGGAAGAGAGTAGAGATCGCCCACACCCCTACATGGTGGGTTACAAATTTTCTTTCCGGCCTTTGAAAAATTTTGAGTTTGGATTTACAAACGCTATCCTATCAGGAGGAGAGGGTGGTTCCCCTGCATCGGCGGGACAAAGGCTGGCCGATGTTTTCGGGTTTTTGGGTAACGGTTTTGGATCGGACCCCAATATTTCAAACAGGGTCGGCGGTTTTGATTTTGCCTTGCGGATTCCTCCGTTGCGCGGCGCCAAACTTTATTATGAGGTTTTGTTTGAAGATCTGTTGCCTCCTGGACATTGGAATACGATGTTTCTCGATGAGGCAATCCACCAAGCAGGCATTCTCTTTGGCCGATTAAACAAAACAGGAACGCAGAGCTTAAGGCTTGAATACCAGCATTCAGGCTATAGACCCTATCGACATGCTCAGTATACGTCGGGTTGGACACGTAATGAAAAAATTATGGGAAGTGAATTGGGCCCTGATGCCGATGGCCTTTTAATTGAGTTTGAAAGTCAGCCCACTTTTGATTTTGCACAGCGACACTCGATTGCTGCAGAGGTCAGGGATAGTGATTTGTTTGCACTCCTAAACAATGCAACGGTTGTCAGAAAAACCCAGGACAATCCTTCTGAAAAAAGATTTCGCTGGATGAGCTCTTTTGATCTCCATCACAATCCAAAAGTAAGTTGGAATCTCTCGTTTGGCTATGAAAGGGTTTATGGGTTTAATTTCGTACCGGGCCGGAATATCAATAATTTTCTCGTAGGGCTCAAAATGACTATGCGTCCCTGGCAGAAGTCTTACTTTTAGTTTGACCAAAACTGACCAATGCGAGGCCGAGCAGTGCCCACACAATATCTCGAGAACGCCTGATGGCAGCCAGGGCAAGCCCCAATCCGGCCGATCCCAACATAATTTCAGCAGCCAGCACAAAACCCCCTTCTTGGCTGCCAATATGGCCGGGAATAAAAAAGAGGGTTGAGGTAACAAGCAACATCGAGGCTTCAATCACTATTGCTTGAGGAATGGTTATCTGTGCCCCAAGAAAAGCAGCAGATAACCAAACAGTGGTTGCACCGAGCAGCCACTCGCCGAGGGTCAAACCAATCGACAAAAGAAAGCGAAGGCGCTCTGATTTGTAAAAGAGCTCTAAATGATTTTCTACATTATGGAGGGATTGAACAGCTCGGAACAAGCGACTCGAAGATTTTCCACCCCATTTTCTTTCCAGTTTAGAAACAAGTCCAAGCTGCTGGAGGAAAACAAAAGTCAAAACCGCAAGCGTGAAGAGAGCTAAAATTGTACTAGCCAGCCCCAGCCAGGGTTGCGGCAAGAGACCTCTCCAGATTGTTAATGCCAGGGCAAGCCCCACAAAAAGGACAACAGCTAGGGCATCGGTTGTACGGGTAAGAACGAGAGAGGCAACGGCTTCTTGGTAAGAAATGCCATGACGACGCTTGAGAAGAACTGCCTTCAAAGGCTCACCACCGAAAAGTCCAAGCGGGGTTGTAAATTCCAATGTGGCGGCTATTGCGGAGAGTCGCCAAAGTTTCACCACCCAAGAGAAATTGAAAGGAGCTTGTCTTAAAGTAAACAACCAAGAGCCCGCTTCGCCTAGCGAAGAGGTAAAGAAAATAACTAAAAGAATTCCACCATCCAAAAAATCGAGTTGACGCAGTAAAAGAACGACTTCCGATAAGTTAGCCCTCAGCAGAGCAACACTTAATAAAATTATTCCTAAAAGTAGGATAAAGAGAAGGCGGAGCTTGTTTTTCACTGGTGCCCAGGGCGGGACTCGAACCCGCAAGAGTTTCCCCACAGGATCCTTAGTCCTGCGCGTATACCAATTCCGCCACCTGGGCTTGTTATTGTGCCCCTTCCTTTTTTTCCTCCCCACTTGTGGGGGAGGAAGTAGGTGGGGGGGAGACTTGCATTTCAACAGGAACTTTTCCGATCACCGATTCGGTCCCTTTTTCTTGACCAATTTTAGAGAGCCACACAGAGGTCAATAAAAAGATGACAGAAACGACAATCGTCATTTTATTTAAGAAGGTTGCCGGCCCTCTCCCACCGAAAACAGTTTGAGAACTCCCGCCAAAAACAGCCCCGATGTCAGCCCCTTTACCTGCTTGAAGCAAGATGATGCCAATCAAAAATAAACAGATAAAAACATGTAAGACAACAGCAATGGTATCCATAAACTCTCCTTATTATTGTGCTGGTGCTGCAGACATAATAATGTCTGCGAATTTCTTGGGGTCTAGGCTTGCCCCTCCCACTAATAGGCCATCAATATCCGGCTGTTTTAAAAATCCCCTCGCTTTTTCCTCAGAGACGCTTCCCCCATACAAAATGCGCATACTCTCCGCCGTTGGGGCATCTAAAATTTTAGCAATCAGCTTTCGCATCCATTGAGCCACCTCTTGAGATTGTTCTGGGCTCGCGTTCTTGCCGGTTCCGATCGCCCAAATCGGCTCATAAGCCCAAACGAGACTACCCAAATCGGCTTTAAGCTGGCCATCGAGAATTTTTTTGATCTGTCCTTCCAGAACCTCAAAGGTCTGGCCCTCTTTGTGATCACTAACCGTTTCTCCAATGCAAACAATCGGAATTAATTTTTGCTGAAGGGCCAGTGCTAATTTTTTGTTAATTGTACTATCGGTTTCTTGAAAATGTTGCCTTCTTTCTGAGTGCCCCAAGATGACATATTTTATATTCATCTCTTTTAAAAATAAGGGAGAAATCTCGCCGGTGAAAGGACCCGATTCTTCCCAATGCATATTTTGGGCACCCAGCTGAAAAGGAATTCCCTCAATGGCTTCATCTAGGGCATACAAAGCAGTGAAAGGTGGACAAATCACTACCTCCGCATCTTCTAATTCCATTTTTGCTTCTCTGGGCAACCCCGCAATAAATTTCAACGCCTCACTCACCGTGAAATTCATTTTCCAATTGGCAACAATTAATTTATTTCTCATTTGTTAAATTTCCAAAGCTTTTAAACCAGGCAATATTTTCCCTTCTATAAACTCAAGACTCGCCCCACCACCTGTTGAAATATGTGTAATTTTATCCGTCAAGTTAAATTGTGCAATGGCAGAAGCCGAATCCCCTCCACCGATGACCGTTGTTGCTTTTAGCCCAGCAATTGTTTTGGCGATATTATAGGTGCCTTGCGCAAATTTTTCAATTTCATAAACGCCAACGGGCCCATTCCAAAAGACAGTCTTGGCAATACTGAGTTGTTTGGCAAATGCCTCCAGGGTCTTTGGCCCCACATCCACCCCCATCCAACCCTCTGGGATGCCGATATTTTGTGTCGTTTCAGTTGCGCTAGAACCATCTAGTTTTTGTGTGATGACATGATCCAGAGGCAGTAAAAGTGGAATCCCCTTTGTCTGGGCCCTCTCCATTACTTTTTTGGCCGTGAAAATTTTATCAGACTCGATCTTGGAATTCCCCAATTTATAACCAAGGGCCGCAAGAAATGTGTAAGCCATGGCACCACCAATAGCCAGCGCATCCACACGGTTGAGTAAATTTTCAATGACGCCTATTTTATCAGAAACTTTAGCCCCACCCAAAAGAGCTACAAAGGGCCTTGTTGGATTCGCCACAATTTTGCTTAAAAATTCTAACTCTCGTTTCATCAAAAAGCCGGCTCCCTTTTCTTTCACAAAGGGGACCATTCCAACGGTTGAGGCATGGGCCCTATGGGCAGCACCGAAGGCATCATTGATATAAACATCGCACAACGAGGCCAGTTTTTTGGCAAAACGCTCTTCATTTTGCTCTTCTGATTTATGAAAACGCAAATTCTCCAACATCATGACTTGGCCAGGCTTCATTTCCTGAGAGAGTTTTTTGACTCCGTCGCCCACACAATCTTCCGGAAAGGTTACTTCTGGAATTTGTAAAAGCTCCATGAGCCTAGCCGCAACCGGGGCCAGAGAAAACCGGGGGTCCTTTTCTCCTTTGGGCCTGCCCAAGTGTGAAGCGGCAATTACAAAGGCCTTATTTTTGAGAGCGTATTGGATAGTGGGAAGGCAAGCCCTAATTCGGCTATCATCAGCCACCTTTCCATCTTCTGTCAGCGGAACATTAAAGTCGACCCTGATGAAAACTCTTTTATTCGTCAATGAAATTTCATCAATGTATTTAATCATGGCTAGAAAAGGTTTAAAGTCGCTCGCCGATATACTCTGAGAGATCCAACATCCGGCAGCTAAAGCCGACTTCATTGTCATACCAAGCGATCACCTTGACTAAATTGCCCATTACTTTTGTGGAGAGGCCATCGACGATCGAAGAACGGGTATCGCCCAGGAAATCCGAAGAAACCAAAGGATCCATTTCAACGCCCAAAATGTTTTTTAATTCACCCGCTGCAGCGCTTTTGAAGGCAGTTAAAACTGTCTCTGTGGTCGTCTCTTTTTTGACCAGGCAGACAAAATCGGTGCAAGAAACATTGGTGGTGGGGACTCTGATGGATAATCCATCCAGCTTGCCGGCAAGTTCTGGCAGCACAAGGCCCACCGCCTTCGCAGCCCCTGTTGTGGTGGGGATTTGGTTGGCCGCCCCAGAACGGGCACGACGCAAATCTTTGTGTGGGGCATCCAAAATTTGTTGATCGTTGGTGTAGGAATGAACCGTCGTCATAAAACCCTTTTCAATGCAGAAGTTTTTGTGAAGAACGTAAGCCATGGGTGCCAAGCAATTTGTTGTGCAACTCGCGTTGGAAACAATCGTATGTTTGGCGGAATCAAAAATTTTGTGATTGACCCCATAGCAAAAAGTAGCGTCGGGGTCGGTCGCCGGTGCGGAAATAATTATTTTTTTGGCGCCTGCCTTGAGATGCTCGGAGGCCGACAGCTTATCTGTAAAGCGCCCGGAGCATTCTAAAACAATATCAGCCCCAACATCTTTCCAAGGGATTTTGGAGGGCTCTTTGCAATTAAAAATTGGGATTTCATTACCATCAACGGTTATTGAATTTTCACCCGCTTGAACGGTTCCTTTGTAGCGACCATGGGTGGAGTCATATTTAAAAAGATGGGCAAGAGTCTTGGCAGGAACGACGTCGTTAACCCCAACGACTTTTAAATTATTCCACCCTTTGGCTTGGCGCAGAATAATGCGCCCAATGCGCCCAAAACCGTTGATTCCTATACGAATTGCCATGGCGGAGGGCTTTTTAGCCGCTCCTAGGCGGGAAAGTCAACAGCTGTTTGATGGGTTCTTATTTGCGATCAAGAACTACTTGGCATGTGTCCTGGGCGGTTTCTTCAAAGGCAGTGACACACACTTTGTATCCATCTTCAAGAGGTGCTGTGCAGGTGCTGTCAGAAGGAACGATACTGATACCGCTATTGATGAGCAACCACCCCCCAAACTTACAGGCATGTTGTCCTGGACTTGCCGTGTGAATTCCCACCAGCTTTAAGCCAAGAGACTTCCCCCCATAACAGAAACTGACTTCCTCTTGGCCTTGCGCAAGGTTTTTAATAAATGGGAATGTTGTATCGGGATTACAAGAGTAGATATCGATCGTCACAAAACCATTGGTACAGTTAACGGGAAGATTAAAACCTCCGTTGAACGAGTAATAATCACCGACACGGCCGTTCCCTTTTGAGCAAATTGCTTCGCAGGTTAGGTTTTTGGCTTTCACACATTGATCAATCACAGTCCCCTCTAGTGTGCCATCAACAGCTTTTTGCGTGTAGTCTTCGTTTTCTCTAAGACAATCCATCTGCGCATTGGGACATAAAGTTGCGTCATATTTCACAATCGCTAAATTGTGGGGATTAAAAACCCATTTTAATGATTGTTGGATCTTACTCGCAACCTCGGGAGAAATAGTGTTTATAGTTTGGTTCTGGGTAATAATTCTGGGCAGCAGTTGCGACGGCTTAATTGATTCTTGAATTGTTTTTGTGCGAGGAAGAGGGGCTTGAGCATGCCCCGATACGGCAAAAAAACAGAAGATAAATACGCTCCAAATAATTCTTATCATAATAATCCTCCCGAGTGAATTCGCAGACTACGGGCTTAGCGTGCAAATCTTGTGCCGAAGGAAGTGAGGGGTAAGGCCTCTTTTTATTGGATTTGGTGAATTATCCGACTAGAATTACGCAGCTCATATCTAAAAACTGACACCCACCTGTCAAAGTTATGACGTTTTTTGGATTTCCTTCATTAATTTCTCAAAGGTAGGAATATCGAGGGATTGCTGGCCGTCGCTTAAAGCCTTGGCGGGGTTGGGGTGGACTTCAATCATCAAACCATCTGCCCCACAAGCAAGGGCTGCTTTGGCCATGGGAGGAACGAGTGAGGCTTTTCCCGTTCCATGTGAGGGATCGACGATCACTGTAAATTTTGTCCGTTCTTTTAAAAGGGGGACAACATTTAGATCGAGTGTGTGGCGGGTAGCTGTCTCAAATGTTCTGATGCCTCTTTCGCACAACAGAATCTGGTCATGACCGGCATCCAAAATATATTGAGCGGCCAGTAACCATTCCTCCACCGTCATTGCCATTCCCCTTTTTAAAATGATCGGTTTTTTGGTTTTGGCCACTTCTTTGAGAAGGGGATAGTTCTGAGTGCTTCGTGAACCGATCTGTATGATGTCGGCATATTCAGCAATCAAGGTCACATCCCTTGTGTCCAAAACCTCTGTTACAATGGGAAGTCCTGTTAACTTTTTTGCTTTCGCAAGAAGTTTTAAACCCTCTTCGCCCAATCCCTGAAAAGATTGAGGGTTAGTTCTTGGTTTGAAAGCACCACCTCTTAAGGCACTAGCGCCAGCGTCGCAGACAGCTTTAGCGGTGGTCATCAATTGTTCTTCCGATTCAACAGCGCAGGGCCCTGCGATGATAAAAGGCTTAGAAAATTCCATTTGCGTCCCTCGCGGCATTTTTTAATAAACCAGGCTTTAACACAACGTTTAAGTCCCTTACCTGATTGGGCTTGAGTTTGGGAAGTTGAAAAACAAGTTCTAAAAAGCGGTTCCTTTCCTCATTTGTAACAACCTCTTTTGTTAGAGTTTCAAACTTTTGGATATATTGCGTTCTCTTAAAAGCTCTAGCTCCATTGGGGTGGGCGTTTGGGTTGTCCAGGCGTTCTTTAATTTGGGTTCCATCTTTCATGATGACCACTACTTCCGCCCCAAATTTTTTCTTGGAAGGATCGGGATGGTGGTAAGCGTCGCTCCATTCTTTTTTTTCTTCTGTTCTGATTTTTTTCCAAAGTGAAAGTGTTGATGGTCGGTGCGAGCGCTCTTTTGAATAACTTTTTTCGTGGTGCCAAGAGCCATCTTCCAAGGCCACGGCGAAAATATACATCGCTGAGTGGTCGAGAGTTTCCCTGCTGGCGTCGGGATCAAATTTTTGGGGGTCATTGGAGCCGGTTCCAATGACATGATGAGTGTGATGACTGGTATAGATGACGACCTCTTTAATTTCTGCGGGACGCAGTCCCTTTTTGTTGAGGTTGAAAGCAATATCAATCAAAGCCTGAGATTGGTATTCTGCAGAATGTTCTTTGGTATAACTTTCCAAAATTGATCGAAAAGGTTCTCCGGAATCAGGCAGCGGGACTTTGTAGGTCCCATCTTTACCCTTCAACATCCATGCAATGACACCGTCCTCTCCTTCATAAATAGGAGATGGAGATTTCTCCCCACGCATTGCACGGTCAACCGCTTCGATAGCCAGTTTGCCGGCAAAAGCTGGCGCATAAGCCTTCCAACTAGAAATTTCTCCTTTGCGAGACTGCCTGGTGGAAAAAGAAAGATGGACCGACTGGTTGATCGCCTGGAAAATCGTTTCAGTGCCGAGCTTGAGAAGTGTGCCGAGGCCGGCAGCAATGGCTGGAGCTAAATGTGCAATATGGTCTTTCTTGAATTCATGCAGGCAAATTCCTTTAATCAAATTCATCTGAACTTCGTAGGCTGTCAGAATTCCCAGTGTAAGATCGTGACCACTCTTTCCCATTTGTTGAGCTACAGCAAGGATTGCAGGAATGGTATCGCCAGGATGTGAATAATCTGCAGCCAAGAAAGTATCATGAAAATCCAGTTCACGAACAGCGACATTATTAGCCCAGCTGGCCCATTCACATTCAAAGGTTTGGTCTGAAGGCATGCCAAAAAGGAGTGCACCGCCAGTTCTTGAATGAGCCAGTGCTTGTGCCCTGGCCGCCAAAACCGGTTGTCTGTTGAGCGCTGCAATGGCGACGGAGGCATTATCAATTATCCTGTTTCCAACCATTTCAGCAGCTTCCGGATCAGCCTTAGTGTTAGAAAAGGCAATCTCTGCCAAGGCCCAAGCTAGCTGCTTTTCTTTAGGGAGTTTTTCTTTTGAGGAATAGACACGGACCAGAAATTCACGCATAGAAATGAGTCTTTATGGGAAATGGTTGCACTCTGCAATCCTTTTTGTTAACCAGTTCTTATGCGGATTAAGCATTCACAAATAGCCGGGCTTGCAAGGCATATTGTAAAGTCGTTGCAACAAAAGAAAGTCGCCACATTTGGGATACCAGATGACCAATTGGCTTCGCTTCTCGTTGAAGTTTTTGAAAAAAATGAGGCCGAGGAAGAAAAACTAAACGAAGATGCCAAAAGACTATTGGAGCAAAATAAAAAGAAAATTGGGCTCCAAATCGACGAAGAAAAAGCCTTCGGAATGATCAAAAAGCAACTGGCAAAAGAAAGGAACTTTGTTTTATGATTTTATCCGACGATAGGATCAACTTTTTGTCTCATAGGGCATTGGATGTTCTCAAAGCCAAAGGTGGGGTCCAAAACTTCGAGGAAAAGAAGCTTCTTTTCGGAATTAAGCAGGCAATTCACGAGTTTGGAGCCCTTTTAGACGGGATGGATGATCAAATTAGGCAAAAAATAGCCACTTTAAAGCGCCAAGTGCCTGAAGGTTCTAGGGAATGGGACCTTTTATACCGCCAGTATTTTGAAGAAGAACTCCACAAAAAGGGGCTCTAAACTAGCGAAAAATAGTGGGTCCTGTCCCTCCGTGTTTTTGTGGGGGCCCCTAACTAAACCCCACAACAAACACTCCGGGCCACCCACTATTTTTCTCATACCTCCAAAATCCCTCTTGACTAATTTAGGTGCAGAACCTATATGAGCAACGCTTTTGGTATTAGCACTCTAATACCTTGAGTGCTAACAGTATTAACAACCTACTCATAAGGAGGGTACGTTATGGCAAAACTCAAGATTCGTCCGCTGCAGGACAGACTTGTAGTCCGCAGACTCACCGAGGAAGAAAAGACAGCAGGGGGCATTATCATTCCAGATACTGCCAAGGAAAAACCACAAGAGGGGGAAGTGGTCGCCGTTGGTTCTGGTAAAGTTCTCGACACCGGCAAAGTTCAAGTTCCCGATGTTAAGGCAGGAGACAAGATTCTCTTCTCAAAATATTCTGGAACAGAAGTTAAAATCGATGGGGAAGAGTATTTAGTCGTCCGCGAAGACGATGTTTTAGGCGTCATTAATTAATCAATAGGAGGATATTTATATGGCAAAGGATATTCTGTTTGAACAAGAAGCTAGAGATCGCATTCTCAAAGGTGTGCGCACTCTGGCAGCTGCAGTTAAAGTCACATTGGGCCCCAAAGGTCGCAATGTCGTGTTGGAAAAGTCATTTGGCTCGCCCACCATTACAAAAGATGGTGTGACGGTTGCTAAAGATATCGAACTTGCTGATAGGTTCGAAAACATGGGTGCCCAGATGGTGAAAGAAGTTGCCAGCAAGACATCCGATGTTGCTGGTGATGGAACCACCACCGCTACTATTTTAGCCGAAGCCATTTTTGCAGAAGGTGCAAAATTGGTCAGTGCTGGTCATAACCCGATGGGTTTGAAACGCGGTATCGATAGGGCGGTGAGCACAGTAGTCGAAGAATTGAAAAAGCTTTCCAAACAAACCAAAGATCAAAAAGAGATTGCCCAAGTTGGTACTATTTCTGCCAACAACGATACGACCATCGGCAACATCATTGCCGAGGCGATGGAAAAAGTGGGTAAAGAAGGCGTCATTACTGTTGAAGAAGCCAAAGCAATGGAAACCACGTTGGAAGTGGTTGAAGGTATGCAGTTTGATCGTGGCTATCTCTCACCTTACTTTGTGACCGATGCCGAAAGAATGGAATGCGTTTTGGAAAATCCATTAATCCTCATCAATGAAAAGAAAATCTCCAGCATGAAAGATTTGCTCCCCGTGTTAGAGCAGATCGCCAAGATGGGAAGACCTCTTGTTATCCTTGCTGAAGAAGTTGAAGGGGAAGCCTTGGCAACATTGGTTGTCAATAAGCTCAGAGGGACCCTCCAAGTCTGCGCAGTCAAAGCCCCTGGTTTTGGCGATCGCAGAAAAGCCATGCTTGAAGACATCGCCGTCTTAACCGGTGGTAAAATGATTGCCGAAGAGCTTGGCATTAAGTTGGAAAATGTTCAGCTCTCTGATTTGGGTCAAGCCAAGAGAGTCACCGTCGACAAAGACAACACAACAATCATTGATGGTGCTGGCAAGAAAGACAAAATCGAAGGAAGAGTTAAACAACTCCGTGAGCAGGTCAAAGATACGACCTCTGATTATGACAGAGAAAAATTGCAAGAACGTTTAGCCAAACTCGTTGGCGGTGTTGCCGTCATTAACGTTGGTGCCGCTACCGAGACTGAATTGAAAGAAAAGAAAGCCAGAGTGGAAGATGCTCTGCATGCAACAAGAGCCGCTGTGGAAGAAGGTATTGTCCCCGGTGGTGGTGTTGCCTACATTCGCTGCTTGCCTGCCCTTGAGAATTTAAAAGGGGCTAATGAGGCTGAACAGTCTGGAATCAACATTGTGCGTCGTTCCCTGGAAGAACCGGCAAGACAAATTTCTGAAAATGCTGGTTGGGAAGGTGCCGTTGTTGTTGCTCGTTTGAAAGAGAGCAAAGGCGCTGAAGGGTTCAACGCAGAAGCCGGCAAATTTGAGGATTTGTTGAAAGCAGGTATCATCGATCCTACTAAAGTTGCCCGTTCCGCACTTCAGAACGCAGCTTCTGTGGCAAGTCTCATGATTACTACTGAGGCGATGGTTGCTGAAAAACCGAAGGAAGATAAAGGTGGATCAGCGACTCCGCACATGCCACCCGACTACGGAATGTAAATATGAGTGCTTAAGTGCGTAAGTACTTAAGTTCGTAAGTTTAAAAAAGGGGAAATTGGGTTATAAAACCAACTTCCCCTTTTTATTTTTTATGCTATAGACCGCCTCATGTTTCGAAAATCCTTTGGGGCGGGATTTTTTCTACTTATTCTTTCTGCTAACGCCTTCGCAATTGATTTTGGTCTTAAGGGGTACTACCGAACCCGCGCAGAACTGACTCATGATCTCGATTTACAAACCCACAATAGAGGGATTACACACGATAATGACCGTTTTGGTTCCATCCACTTTAACCAGATGCGGCTTCGTTTGGGACCCACCATTAAGGTCAATGACAACCTCTCTATTCATTCCGAATTCGACTTTTTAGATAATGTTGTCTTTGGCTCCAAGGCCAACAAAAACTTTCAACTCCTCTCGCCCATTGTAGGAACGGTTACGCTCCCTTCCGGTGCCGGGACATTGGGGGAGGTTGGGGGCTCGGCGGGTGAGAATGATGCTGTTCATCTGCGCAGGGCCTGGATGGAGGTTCTAACCCCAATTGGAAAATTTAAGGCAGGCAGACAACCTTCTCACTGGGGTTTGGGAATTTTCCAAAACGATGGGAGTGAAAGACAAGGTGATTTTGGAGACTCTCAAGATCGAATCATGTATTTGACCCAGTTTGGCTTGAAAAACAATGGGGCGCTGACCGTCGGGGCTATTTGGGACATTCCTTTTGAAGCCCAATTTGATCCCAGAATTCAAGGATTGGGTGGAGTGGTGAGAGATAACGGACAAGACTCCAAACAACTAGCTGTCATTGCCTATTATGAAGAGCCGCAATGGGCCTTGGGAACTTTTTCTGGTGTGAGGTTTCGCAGCGGTTCAACAGGAACGACCATGATGGCAACTGATGCAAAGGGAAATGTTTTAGCCAAAGGAATCGATGGCGATACTTTCTTGTATTTCGGTGATCTCTATGGACGCTACAATCACAATGAATATACGTTTCAATTGGAGGGTATCTACATTGGTGGGGAAATTACTACGGGGCTAGCTATCGACGCCGTTCCATTTAGTAGTTTTTCTAGCTCTGCATCGGGGGCGGGGATTATTGAACTTCCTGCAAAACAAAAGATGCAGGTTTTTATGGCCGCCTTCGAAGCCTCCGGAATTTATGACTGGGGCGGAGAGTGGAATGCCAAAGCCGGTTATGCCAGTGGAGATGGAACCCCTCTTTCCACCAAGGTGACTCAATTTGGATTTCGTCCAGACTATCGCATTGCTTTGATGTTGTTTCAAAAGCCTTTGGGAACCTCCCCCGCCATGTTTGGTGGAACCGCCTCCAACCCTTCTGCAAATTCTAAATTAACCGGCGGTGTTCCCATCACCGGTAATTTTGTTAATAACGCCCTTTACTTAGCAGCGACCTATAAACATTCCCTCGATGTGAAGGACGATATTCCGCAGGCAAACTGGTTAAAAGTTGGGGGAACAGTTGCTACCGCTTGGGCCCCCAAGAAAAATGTGAATCTTAGTTTTAGCGATTTGCTAGGGAACGCCAATCTCCCCACCATTTCGGAAAACAATAAATCCTTTTTAAAGAGATGGTACGGAGTTGAGTTTGATGCTTTTGTTGAGGCCCTCTTTTTTGACAACCTCTACACCACTTTTGAAGCGGGGGTATTAATTCCTGGCAAGGAATACAATATCGATGTGACCAGAACCGATCCCGGCGGGATCATTGATCCCATTCCATCCGACAAAGCTTCCATTTCTTTCGCCACACGCCTTACCGCCATGATTGAGTTTTAACTTCTTTTTATGAGGGGGATGTAGTCCCTGGCTTGGGGGCCGGTGTAATGGCTTTCCGGGCGCATGATGCGGTTTCCAACACGTTGCTCGATGATATGGGCACACCAGCCCGGCATTCTTCCGACGACAAACAGCGGCGTATCCACTTCAATGGGAAGGCCCAAAAGATAGTAAAGGGGCGCGGCGGGAAAATCGACATTGGGAAAAAGTTTTTTCTCGGACATCATAACCCTCTCAACAATCTCCGCGATTTCGTGCCATTTGGTCTGGCCCAACTTTTTAGCCAGCTTCCAGCCCCAATTTTTAAGAATTGGCGCTCTAGCATCTTTCTTTTTATAAACCCTGTGTCCAAAACCCATGATCTTTGCCTTTTGTGCCAGTTTTTCTTTAATCCAGCCTTCTGCTTTGGCTGGATCCCCAATTTCTTGCAACATATACATCGCCTGTTCGTTGGCGCCTCCGTGGAGCGGGCCTTTGAGTGCGCCGATGGCCCCTGTGATGCAAGAGTGCATCTCCGACAGGGTTGAAGCGATAACTCTGGCTGTGAAGGTGGAGGCGTTGAAACCGTGCTCGGCATAACAGATCAGAGAAACGTCGAGTGCTTTTGCAAAATCGGGATCCGGTTCTGTACCATTCACCATGTATAAGAAATTGGCGGCGTGGCCCAACTTGGCATGGGGCGCAAGAGGTTTTGCCCCCTTCTGAGCTCTGATCCTAGCCGCCAGAAGTGTTGGGACCTTAGCGATGAGTCGAATCGACTTGGCCAATTCCGCCTCTTTCGAGTTGTCTTCGCACTGGGGGTCATAATGGCTTAAATTGGAAATCCCGCTTCTTAGAACATCCATGTAGTGTGCTTCTTTAGGGAGCTCACAAATATATTGAATTAATTTTGAGGGGACACTGCGCTCTTCAATCAATTTTTTTTGAAAGGCAGTGAATTCATTTTTGAGGGGGAGCGTTCCATTAAGAAGAAGATAACAGACCTCTTCGAAACTAGATTGTTCGCATAGTTGGCTCACTTTATAGCCATAATAGATGAGTTCGTCGCCTTCCGGATCGACCTTCGAAATTCCGGAAAGACCTGCAATCACATCTTCAAGGCCTGGAGAATAACCTGGGACATCACTGGGCATCATTTATAGGTCACCTTTCTATCGAGTTTTACGTAAGCTTCGTAATCTAGCATTTTGTAGAGCTCGCTTCTAGTTTGCATTTTAGAAATAAGATCTTTTTGTGTTCCCTTATTTTTTATCATTTTGAAACCAGTTTCGATTGACTTCATTGCTAGGCGCAGAGCCGTTACGGGAAAGATAACCATGGCATATCCCATTTTGGCAAACTGATTTGCATCAATAAAAGGGGTTTTTCCAAACTCGGTCATGTTGGCCAGCAGCGGGGTTTTTGGAAACGCTTTGGCAAATTGGGTGAATTCTTGGATTGATGTGAGGCCTTCAGGAAAAATACCGTCGGCACCTGCTTTGAGGTAGGCTTTTGCTCTATTTACCGCACCTTTAAGGCCTTCAACCGCCCTGGCATCTGTTCTCGACATAATAAAAAAATCTTTGTTTTTTCTTGCCGCGCAGGCAGCCCTGATTTTTTCACACATTGCTTTTGTTGAGATGAGTTCTTTTCCTTCCAGATGACCGCACCGTTTGGGTAAGACTTGATCTTCGATGTGCAAACCTGCCGCGCCGGCTTTTTCCAAAACCTTGACTGTTCGATGAACATTCACAATTTCGCCGAAGCCGGTATCGGCATCCACCAGCAATGGCAAACTGGTTGCTGAAACAATAGCTCTAGCATGAGAGGCGAGCTCCGATAAGGTAACAAGCCCAATATCGGGATGTCCCAAGGACGCCGACAGTGCCCCACCGGAAAGATAAAGAGCCTTAAACCCAACCTGTTTGGCTTGCATCCCAACCAACGGATTAAAAACCCCCGGCAGAACGAGCGGCTTTTTCTTCAATAATTTCCAGAACGTTTGCGAATGCGACATAGATACATGACATATAGTAACAGGCACTATGTGTCAAAAACTTACAGTTCGGAGTGCCCCTGCGAAAAACGCATTAGTACAATGATTGGAGCGAAGGGGTGACATAACATCGTAAGTTGAAAATGACGGGTGGTCGGCGAGACTGGTAGCCCGATCTTTCGGGAGGGCGTGCAGCGAGCCGAGCAGGCCCTGTCATTTTCAACGAATATCAATAGAACCCCGAAGCTCCACTCCATTTTATTCAAGCATTTTTCGCAAAGGTCGGAGAAGGCTACATGCGTTTTGGGATTTTTGTGTTTTGGGTTTTTGTGATCAATGTCCAATAGGTTTGGAACGGTTTTCCGTAGCCTTTCCATGGATCAAAAAAGAGATGCCTAATGTCTGTTTTGGTTAGGTGCCCATCCAGAAGTCCGTAGTAGAGGTGATCGCCCAACATATAGCCAAGCCCGTGAGTAACGGTGAAAAACAGATCGGGCCTTTTTTGAAAAACATCCATATCACTAATGCCTTCCCCTCTTCGCTCCAACTTTTTGCACTGGTAGATCAACAACGCCGTCTCGTATTCCAGATGTCTTTTGGAAACAGGAGCTACACTTTGGAAATAGCTGATCAGTTTATGATAATCCTTTTCATGATAACATTTTCTTTTGTGATTAATGATTTTAGATCCAAAAAACCCTAGGGCCTCATGTAACGTGTTGGCATAGAAAGCGTCAAAAGGATCCCTCGGTTTCTCTTCTCCGGAGCAAATGTGTTTGATAAAGTGTGCTGCTTCTTCGGCGGCATGGTTTAGTGAAAGGTTAGATAGATAAACAAACTTCAGTTTGGGAATATAATAACTTTGGCTATGAATAATTTGATGTTTGATGTTTTGAATTTCTTCTGGCTTGAATCGCTTGCTTTCTTTAACCAATCTTAAAAAGGAAAGGTCGCCGGAGGTAAAAACCTCCACCTTCTCTTTTTCTCTCCCCAAATCAATTTTTAAAAAATTGCTGATACGATCGGCAATCTCTAAAAAACTATGTTTCGCATCATCATAATCAATTTCTCCTTCTTCATGTTCCAGCCAATTAAGATAAGAGCGCTGGCACATAACGGGGGACGTTTGCATCCTGCAAAAACTTTTCGAATCAATTTGAACCACTTCGACTTGGTGCTCTAGCCCCTGACTTGCCAGTTTCCAGTAAATCGATTCGCTGTTTTGATACAAAATCAACTCTTTTTTGATCAGCCCCAATTCTTTAAGAGCGCGCTGCACTTCTTTTGGAAGGTGGGGTGGAGCTATGTGCAAATCACCGATAAAAACAAAGATTTTTTTACCCGGATTCTGCTTGATCAATTTCGCCAGCAATTTAGCCGAGGCATAATCTCTAGAGCGAATGTTGGAGCCCTTTGGAGCCGCATCAATGCCAAAGACCTGCAGGTCATGATATTTCGCAAAATCAAAGATCGGTTTGAAATTTTCCCAGAGATCAAAGACCCAATGTTTTTTTAACCCCACCTTTTTCAAAAATGTATCTTCCGAGGCCCTCCCTTTTAGGAAGGCATCCAGGGCATTCTGATTTTTGTGATGAAGGAGCTCCAAACCCAAGATGAAATTTTTGTTTTTTTTGACGACCCCCTTTAAAATTCTTAAAAGAGAGCGCTGGGACTGGTTGCAGGTATGATAATCCCCGACATAAATAATATCGGAGGTTAAGACGGCCTGCATCATTTCTTCGATCGACGCTACTTTTTGGTAGGAACTGACAGATCGTCTGTAGTTTTTTTCGTAGCGGTCAAAATCAGGTTCTTTAACGAGAATGGATTCATTGATAAGCCGTTGATTGCGCCGAAAAAGGGTTTTTTGAATATTAAGAAGCTCTTCTCGGGGACTTAAAACCATAAGAGGGGCATTCTACATAAATTTCTCCCCACGACAATCATATCTGTTAGGCGATATCTAGAGGAGGGGGCTAAAAGCGATAGGCAACCTGGCCTATTGTTTGAAAATCCCACGTTGAGCTGGAGCCAGCCAAAACATGTAAAGATACATTGGGGCCAATGTAGATTCGGGGGGTTAACTCGTAAAAAAAGCCGAGTTCCGGAAGCATCAAATCAAACCAACCTTGGCCGCGTGAGTTAACAAGGGCGCCCATACCGGCTCCAGCGTAAGGGGTAAATTTAGGCCATTTTTTGAGATCGAAGTGATAACGAGCAAAGGGAACAAAGCTAAAGGAAGCCGGGCCCCTCAATAACGTATCGGCATTCAATCCAAAAGAGATCCTATCGTTCCAAAAATATTCACCGGTGAAGTCCAAATCGAAGCGAACAGGACTGCGCCAACCCATTCCAGCACCAGCGCTGAGCAAAAACTCCCCATCCCTTGTTTGGGCTTTTAATTCGGAAAAAGAAGAGAGGATCAAAGGCAAAAGAAGACAAAGTTTTAATATTTTTCGCGTCATGACCCCCCGCTATTTTTTATAGCGTTTTACGCACTTCTTTCACCGCTTCTACCATATTTTTCAATGCTGGTGTTACTTCTTTGTACCCTCTTGTTTTTAATCCGCAATCGGGATTAATCCAAAGCTGATTTAATGGGACATGTTTTACCAGAAATTGGATCTGTTTTTCAAACTCTTCTTTTGTTGGAACCTTTTCGCTGTGAACATCATAGACCCCCGGCCCCATTCCGTTTTGATAATGCATTTCGGCAAGTCCCTTAGCAAGTTTGCCTAAGCTTCTGGAATCTTCGATACTCAAAGAATCGGCGTCGAGAGCTTGGATCGATTCCAAAATATCGGAGAACTCAGAGTAGCACATATGGGTGTGAATTTGCGTTGTGTTGTTAACACCGCTCGAAGAGAGTTTAAAAGAGTCAACCGCCCATTTGAGATAATCGGCCCAATCTGATTTCCTCAAAGGTAAACCCTCTCGCAATGCCGGTTCATCGATTTGAATAACTTTTATGCCTGCTTTTTCCAAATCCGAAACTTCGTCTCGGAGTGCCACACCAATTTGCATGGCTGAAGTGCTCTTGGAGACATCAGCACGTGGAAAAGACCAGTTTACGATGGTTACAGGGCCGGTTAGCATTCCCTTCATCGGTTTTTTGGTAAAACTTTGAGCAATTTGGGCTTCTTTGACTGTCATCGGCTCTGGTCTGGAGATATCACCATAGATCATTGGAGGTCTGATGCAACGGGTTCCATACGATTGAACCCAACCATTTTTGGTGAATTGAAAACCTTTGAGGCGTTCTGCAAAATACTCCACCATGTCGGTCCGCTCTGGCTCGCCATGAACCAAGACATCGAGTCCAATTTCTTCTTGGAGTTTTACAACGCGCCCAATTTCTTCACGAATGAACTGCTCATATTGAGATTGAGTCAACTCTCCTTTTTTCCATTTGGCTCTGGCTTGTCGGATCTCCTCGGTTTGCGGGAAACTCCCAATGGTTGTTGTGGGCAAAGCGGGAAGCCCCAAGTCTTTTTGTTGAACGACGTATCTATCTTTAAAGGAAAGCCCGCGTTTGAAATCTGCTGGTTTTAAGTTTTTCAAGCGTTCTTGGACTCCTTTATCGAGGGCAAAAGAGACGAATTCTTTATCGGTCCAGACGGCATCGTCCGCCTTCAATTCGGATTCAATGGCTTTTGCACCTAAATTGGCACACTTTGTGAGAATGCTAATTTCTTTTAGCCTTTCACTGGCAAAGGTCAGTCTCTTTTTCAAAACGGTTGGAATATGATCTTCTGTTTCCAATGAGACGGGGAGGTGTAGGAGGGAACAGCTGGGGTGGATCCATGCCTTGGAAAGATCCAACCACTTGCCCACCCCTTCTAAAGTCGTTGTCACCTCTCTTAAATGTGATCTCCAAATGTTTCTTCCGTCAATCAAGCCTAGACCGATCCATTTTTCGGAAGGAACCCCCTTTTCTTTGAGGGCATTTAAGTTTTTCTTGCCGCGCACTAGATCAAGTCCCACCCCATCGACAGGGAGAGCAGTCAGCTGTGAGTAAATGTTGGCAACATCTCCAAAATAGGTTTGCAACATTATTTTTAAACTTTTCTTTTGGGAAGTGAGGGTCTCATAAGTTTTCTTTAACCAGCCCAATTCTTCTGTTGTAACATCCCCACACAAAGCCGGCTCATCGATTTGGAGCCACTGGCAGTTTGTTTGCGCTAATTCAGAAACGATTTTTTGGTAAACTCCAGCTAATTGCTGCAAGTTTTGATCAAAACTTTTATTATTTTTGGCCCGTGAGAGCTTCAAAAATGTAAAAGGTCCGATCAAAACAGGTCTAAAATTCTTGTTTGGAAATTTTGTAGTGGCCCATTGATAAAATAATGTCAGGCGATTTTCTTTGAGTGTAAAACCCTCTTCGATTTCTGGAACAATATAATGATAGTTGGTATCAAACCATTTTTTCATCTCACAAGCGGTGACGTCTTGAGTCCCTCTTGCCATGGCGTAATAGCGATTCCACCCTGAAAGATTTTGGAAACGCTTTGGCACCACCCCTAGCATCAGGGCCGTCTCGAGCATCAGATCATAAGCGCTGAAATCACCCAGAGGAATAAAGTCGAGCCCCGCCTCAATTTGGGTGGCAAGATTATCCATGTGAATTTTTTCTAGGTCTTTGTGAAGTTGGTCTGCCGTGATTCCACCCTTCCAAAAAGACTCAATGATGCGTTTATACTCCCGATTTTTGCCGATCCTGGGAAAACCTAAATTAGTGCTGAGCGCCATATAAAATACCCCTTTCTTATTTGGAGTTCACTGAGTTAACAAATGAGTCTTAAGTGTCAAGAAGAACTACAGAGAGGGCTAGAAAATTGTTTACAAACCCTCACAGGGGTTATAAAGACCGTCGTATCGATGAAAGCGGTTCAAATCCACCAACATGGTGGTCCGGAAGTTCTGAAATATGAAGAGGTAGCTGACCCCATCTGCGGCAGCGGGGATGTCTTGGTTCAACTCAAAGCCGCTTCAATCAATCATCTTGATTTGTGGGTACGCCAAGGAATTCCCGGTTGGAAAGTAAGCCTTCCTTTGACCCCCGGTTGTGACGGGGCTGGGGTTGTGGCCGGCAAGGGGGAGTTGATCAAAGATTTGAATGTCGGCGATAAAGTTTTGGTCATTCCCAATGTGAGCTGTGGCAACTGCGAATATTGTGTGAATGGAGATGATAATCTTTGTCCTGAATATGGAATCGTGGGAGAAACCTGCAATGGTTGTGATGCCGAAATGATTGCCCTTCCACGACGCAATATCATCCCCATCCCAAAAGGGCTGACTTATGAAGAAGCAGCTGCCATTCCACTTGTTTTCATGACTGCCTGGCACATGTTGGTTACCAAAGCACAAGTCAAACCGGAGCAGTTCGTTTTAGTTTTAGCGGCAGGTTCTGGTGTCGGCTCGGCTGCGATTCAAATCGCAAAACTTCATGGTGCAAAAGTGATTGCCACTGCAGGAAACGATGCCAAACTAGAAAAAGCGAAGGGATTGGGTGCCGATTTTCTCATCAATCATTATAAAGAGCCCATTTCGGAGATGGTCAAACAATACACCGAAAATCGTGGTGTCGATGTTGTGGTAGAACATGTCGGCAAAGCAACATGGGAAGAAAGTTTAAAAAGTCTCGCAAAAGGCGGAAAAATCGTAACGTGTGGGGCGACAACCGGATCAGAGGTTAGCATCAATTTAAATTACATTTTTTATAAACACCAGCAGATTATCGGCTCGACGATGTCGACGCGAGGTGAATTATTTGAGATTTTAAATTTTGTTCGTCAGAAAAAACTCAAACCGGTTATCGATAAAGAATTTATGCTCAAAGAAGTGGCCGATGCCCATCGCTATGTCGCCGAAGGCAAGCAATTCGGAAAAGTAATCCTCACCATTTAGTTTATGGGAGCACCCATCAAAAAACGCAAAAGTTTTCCAGTCAAGATCGGTAGAGTGACTATGGGAGGAGGCCAACCTGTTGTCATCCAATCGATGACCAACACCGACACCGCTGATATTGAAAAATCGGTACAGCAGACGATGGAACTCTCTGATGCCGGCTCCGAACTGGTGCGACTCACTGTCAATGTCGATGCGGCCGCCCAGGCCATTCCTCACATTAAAGAAAAAATTCTGGCGAAGGGTTATACCACTCCCATCATTGGGGATTTTCATTATAATGGCCATACACTTCTCACTAAATATCCTGAGTGCGCTGAGGCTCTCGATAAATATCGAATCAATCCTGGCAATGTCGGTTTTGGAGAGACCCACGACAAAAATTTCAAACAGATGATTGAAGTCGCATTGAAACACAACAAGCCGGTTCGAATTGGTGTCAACTGGGGCTCACTCGATCAAACCATTTTAAATCGAATGATGGATGAAAATGGGCGTTCGGCCAATCCCAAATCAGCAGAGGAGGTAACCATCGATGCGATGGTGGAGTCAGCCTTATCTTCTGCGGCAATGGCCCGTGAATATGGAATGAGGCCGGAAAAAATCGTCATCAGTGTAAAGATGAGTCATGTGCAAGATGTGATCAAGGCTTATACGATACTAGCCTCAAAGTGTGAGTATGCACTGCACGTTGGTTTAACAGAAGCGGGCATGGGGCTCAAGGGAGCCGTTTCTTCGACGGCGGCTTTGGCCAATTTGCTTCAGCAAGGAATTGGTGACACCATTCGAGTTTCTCTGACCCCGGCACCCGGTGGTGCACGTACAGAGGAAGTTTTAATCTGTCAGCATATTTTGCAATCACTTGGGATGCGCCAATTTCAACCCTCCGTTACAGCGTGCCCTGGTTGTGGTCGGACAACCAACACTCTTTTTCAAGAAATGTCTCAAGATATGGAAAATTTTTTCCGCGAAAAACTCCCCGAATGGCAGAAAAAAGGCTACATTGGAGTTGAGTCTCTAAAAATCGCCGTGATGGGTTGCATTGTGAATGGCCCCGGAGAATCAAAAGTTGCTGATATCGGTATTAGTCTTCCCGGCACCGGTGAAAACCCAAAAGCCCCTGTCTTTGTGGATGGCAAAAAAGTCACCACCCTCGAAGGCCCCCAAATGATGACTCATTTCAAAAAGTTAGTCGAAGATTACGTTAACCAGAAATTTGGTTCCCACTAGCAACTTTTTTTGAAATCTACCGAAGCATTTCATAGAGTATGAGAGTCATTATCTTTGGTTTAACATCAGATCAAAGTTTCATTTTAGCGCAAGCTGCACATAACCTCTCCACTTTTCCATTGGGTTCTTTGATGGAAAAAGGAGCAGATGCTGGCTTGGGCTTTATTCTCGGTCCTCTCGCATACGCCGAAATTCCCAGAATGGATGAAGGCTATTTGTTAAATGCAGGAAAAGAGCTTGCTGCCTTAGTCAGAGGCGAGCCGAGTTTACAAAAAGCCATTTTAAAGAGAGACGAGTTGGTCGCCAGCATTAATGACATAGCTCTTTTGCCAGATTCAGCACAACTCGAGCAAGGAATGGTTGAGCATGCCTGGATGAAAAACCCAGAAGGGAGAGCCCTTTATCTTCATGAACATCCAGAAGAGGGAACAGATTTTGATGTAAAAAAACTCGTGGAATATACAAAACGAGCAGAGAAAAAAGGGGAAAGTAGTGAGCTATTTATGCAGGCCCTTTATTTCATTGGGATCAGGCATCCCGATCCAGATAGAAAGCAGTTTGCACAAGTTGAGTTTGCATCTGTCCAGGCAGCGCGCAGACAAGCCCTTTTTGAAATGGGTTCTCTAAAATTAGATCTCAAAGAACTTTGGACAAGATTAAATGAAGTTGTCGCTAGGAGAGAAGTTGATTTGGCCTTCGACATTATTCGTTTGATATGGGCCAAAAATTGTGGAGAAAATGTACGTGAAAAACTATCTCATCACGTATCTCCCATGATACGTGGAGCCTATATCATGGTTGTGATGCAATCTGATAATAACAAGACAAGCCTAGAAGAACTGTGGAAAAAACAAGAACCGCTTATCGATAGAGATCTCAAAAATTCCAGTGGTGACATTCGATGTGATGCCCTTTCCGAATTGACAGCATTTGCAGCGCTTGGTTTGCGAGCGGCTTGGTTAAAGTTAGGCGCGTTGGCCAAAAACCCTGATGACCCGTTAGTCCAAGAAGAATCAATAGGGGCGTTAGAGTTATTGCGGCAACGGGCAGCACTTAGAGCTGAAAGAGCCAACGTAGCCTGAATTACCTTCCCTTAAACTCTGGTTTTCTTTTTTCGAGGAAGGCTCTCATTCCTTCTTTTTGATCTTGGGTGTCGAAGAGTTCGAAGCAGAGGCGGCGCTCTTCTTTAAGGCCTTGAGCTAATGGAAGTTCAAAAGATTTTAGAATAGCTTGTTTGGCGTGTGCAACTGCAATAGATCCTTTTTCAGAAATTTTTAAGGCCAACTTTTTGGCTTCGTTTAGATATTCAGCCGCCGGTGTTACTTTGCCAACAAGGCCTGCTTCAAAGGCTTCTTTGGCGGAGTAAATATTTCCTGTCAAAATCCACTCCATCGCCTTCGATTTTCCAATGAGGTGGGTCAGTCTTTGTGTCCCTCCGGCCCCCGGAATAATTCCTACATTGATTTCTGGCTGACCAAATTTGGCTGTTTCGGAGGCCACAATCATGTCGCACATCATGGCCAACTCACAGCCTCCACCAAGACAAAAACCGGAAACGGCCGCAATGATCGGCTTTTTAACATTAGAAATTCTGTCCCATATGGCCAAAGGGTCTTTGGCCAAAAGCTCTTTTGCAGTATGTGAAACCATCCACTTGAGGTCAGCCCCTGCTGCAAAGGCCTTGTCACTGCCAGTCAAAACAATGCAGCGAATTTTTTCATCGCGATCCAATTCCTCCAGGGCTGAGACCAATTCCTTCATCAACTCTGGACTTAAGGCATTCAGGGCCTCAGGTCGGTTGAGTTGGACAACAGCAATGGGCTCTTCACGATGTACAAGAATCATGTCACCTACTTAACAAAAGCCATTGAGATTATCAATTTGACAATTACTTAATTTTTAGATGATGGGTGGCCCGCAGTGTTTCTGTGGGGTTTAGTTAGGGGCCCCCACAGAAATACGGAGGGGCAGGACCCGTCATCTAAAAATTATATGAAACCACGTTTTGTACGCATTGCTCGTGAGTTTATTCATCACCTCCCTTATTCCGCCGTGGGAGTTGCAGCGAGTTTAGGTATTCTTTTAGGTCTAGAAAAAATGGGTTGGGATAAAAACCCCGTTTTTTCTTTTCATGTCACCCATCCCACACATATTTTTTTAAGCGCTATTGTGACCACCGCCATGTTTTGGAAGTATGAGCGCAAATTACTCAAGGCGGTATTCATTGGTTTTGTAGGAGTCATTCCCATTTGTTCCATCAGCGATGTTTTCATGCCTTACTTGGGCGGATTACTTTTAAAAACACCCGTTCAGTTTCATCTCTGCGCGATTCAAGAACCTTGGCTTGTTTATCCCGCCTGTTTTTTGGGAATTTTGGGCGGACTTACCCTTTTGAAGTGGATCGAGAAGTTAACTGAATTTTGTCATCTAGCGCACGTCATGGTGAGCTCACTAGCCTCTATATTGTATCTGATCTCCTTCGATATTTCTTTGTGGCATGTTTCTATGTTAGCCATCTTTGGAATTACTCTTTTGTCTGTTTGGATTCCTTGTTGTTTGAGTGATATCGCTTTTCCCTTAGCACTTGTCGAAGAGGGTCATGCACCTTGTTGCGGTCATCACCCCCATTCCTTCTAACGCTCCAGTGGGCCTTTCAATAACACTTCGTAATTGTGAGGAATAAGACTAAAAGAAAAGCCGTGCCAGTTGCTTTCATCAAAAAGTGGTTTGCAGGACTCTTCCCATTCCCTACTATTTTTGTGGACGAAATCTCCTTGCGGATTTCTGCAAAAATGCTGCTGTTCTGAAGCGATACGCGTAGCCACGGTTTCCTCTTTTCTTAAATATATATAGCCCTTTGACTCAATGGTAGCTTGAAGATTTAGCTGAGTCATTTGGGAAGGAAGAATATTTACAGGGCCTTCGATGAGTGATACCGAAATTTTTGTTCGCTGTTTTTCAACGTCCTGCAAAATTTCTATATAGCCCCTTAAAGCACTTTCCGAGATGAATTCCATCTTCGTTTTATAATACAATTTCCCTTCAACCGCCATGTCTTCAAATTTTATGGAGTAATCTTTAAACCGGATGTTACTTGCCTCTGGTCCTGGAAGGTTTCCGGTTTTTTTCGAATTCCAGTCTACTTCTGCAATTCTTTTCAACCCCCCCTCGTTTGTTATGTTCCAAATAGTCGCCGTTCGATCGTAGTAGGAATTTTGGCCTGTTCCATATTGGAGGTGAGCGAAATCAATCGATACTTTATAAATTGCTCCATCTCTTCCGGCGATTTTTCTCTCGAAAGGATATTGTATGGCTAAGTTGGAGGAGTCTTGAGGATAAAAATCAAGAAATTTCAAGACAAAGTCTTGCCGCTTGGTGGGCACTTCAAGAAGGTTTGTTAAAAATTGAGTCAACTCTTGAGGGTTTTTTGTTTTTAGAGATGTACTTTCCGATTGTGATTGGGAGGAATTGATAAAAAGGGATAAAAAAAGGAGGGCTAGCCCTCCTCTCCACAACATCGCTATTTTTGAACTCACAAGCTAATTATAACGAGGAAAAGCTTGGCAAAGAATGGGTTAAATAATACCTTTTATATTTCAATGAGTTGGGATAGGGATCGAGTGGCGGGTCTTGGGAACACCCACGACATTATGAGTGAAATAAAGAAACATTTAATTACACTTTCGAGCGATTTTGGGTCGGGAAACATCGGCTGTGGGGCGATGGAGGCGATAATTTTTGAAATCTGTCCTGAGGCCAAAGTCGTTCATTTGTGCCACACGATTAGAGGTTTTGACATCAAAGAAGGGGCCAGAATGTTGGAAGGTGTAGCGAAGCTGCCGATTGGTTTTCATGTGGGAGTTGTTGATCCAGGTGTTGGAACAAAACGAAAAGGAATTGCAATTCAAACCAAACGAGGTGATTTTTTGATCGGTCCCGATAATGGTTTGTTAAGACCGGCTGCAGAATTTTTGGGTGGGATCATAAAAGCTTGGGAACTGTCTAACGATCAGTTTCATCGCAAACCGGTCTCTCCCATTTTTCACGGAAGAGATATTTTCGCACCGGTTGCCGCCTATCTTGCAAAAGGAATTTCGCCCGACGAATTAGGACCAAAAATAAATAGTGATGGACTCATTGCTGCCCCCTACCATGAAGCACTTTGGAATGGTGATCAAATTGAGGCCGAAGTGATCCATATTAATGGAAATGGCTCTGTTTTTTTGAATATCAAAGCAGAAGAATTTACAAAAAGGGCAAAACAAGGGGATAAAATAGCTTTTCACTTACCGCCAGGTACCAGGTACCACACGGTAAATTTTCAGAGGACTTTTGGGGAGGTGGCAAAAGGCGAACCAGTCATATTGAAAGACGATTTTGGCAGAATTGAACTCGCTATCAACCAAGACAATTTTGCTTTGACTTTTGATATCAAACGAGGGCAGAAATTGATTTTGAAAAAGGAGAAATAATGAGCAACATCAAATGTCTTCGTTGCGGTGCTGAAGCTACCCCACCCGATTTTGTTCCCTACAGCGGTCCTTTGAAAGAGGCCATTGTGAAACAAGTTTGCGGCCAATGCTGGGAAGAGTGGAAAAAAATGAGTGTGATGGTAGTCAATGAATATAAACTGACACCCTTTTTGCCCCAACATCGCGAAATTTTAGAACAACAGATGAAGGAATTTTTAAACCTCCAACTGTGAGACCCAATCTAAATCTTCTCAAAAATGTTTTGAGTTTGCCCACGGCTCCTTTTCATGAACAAGCCGTTATCCATTTTATCAAAAGCTTTTGTGCCAAATTAGGTGTGGTCTGCAAGCAAGATCGTTTTGGCAATCTCAAAGCCATTTACAAAAGGGGGAAACAAAAACCGATTGCCTTTACAGCTCACATGGATCACCCAGGCTTTGAAGTGTTGCAGACTAATCGGTTAGGGGCAAAAGTTCGTTTGCTAGGAGGTGTTCCAGACAAATATTTTCTTAAAGCGCGGGTTGTTCTTGTTGACCAAGATGGTTTAACTAAAGGTCGTGTTTTAAAAATTCTAAATAAAAAGAAAAGAGAGTTTTGGGTTCAAACAAAAAGACCTGTTCGAAAAAAAACCTTTGGCTATCTTGACTTGCCCGCTTTCCAGCTTCGCAAAGGAATGATCCACACCAAAGCAGCCGATAATCTGATGAGTGTCGCCATTCTTTTGAATCTCCTGGAAAAGCTTGTTCGGAAAAAAGCCAGGGCAAATGTCGTCTGCCTTTTCACGCGGGCTGAAGAAGTCGGTTTCATTGGGGCCTCAAAGGCAATTCAGAATCGGTTTTTGCCGCGAAATATCCCGATTGTTGTTTTGGAAACAAGTTCCGCCAAGGCTGGAAAAGTCGAGATTGGCAGTGGGCCCGTGCTTAGAGTAGGCGATCGCTTTTCCAGTTTTTCTTGGGAGATGGACTTGTGTTTAAGATTAGTAGCGCAAGAATTAAAATCAAAAGAAAAAAGTTTTGAGTATCAAAGGGGGCTTTTAGCCGGTGGGCGCTGCGAAGCAAGTCTTTATGTTGTCAAAAAATATCTTGTGGGAGGGCTGGCCCTTCCTTTGGGTAACTATCATAATGTCGGTGCCAAAAGTTATGCCACAGAATATGTGAGTCTAAAGGATTATCAAAATTTGCTGAAGTGGTTGATCTTTCTGTCGGCCAATTTTCCAAAGACTTTAAAGAGGTTAATAAAAAAGTAGCGGGTCCTGTCCCTCCGTGTTTCTGTGGGGGCCCCTAACTAAACCCCACAGCAAACACTCCGGGCCACCCGCTAGTTTTTTACTCATTTATTAAAAAACGTAACCAAGTGATAAGCGATAGCTGGAGCTGGTTTCCCTGTTGTTTCTGTTTTCTCCTTGTGCCTCGAACCCAACAGAATAAGCCCCCAGAAATTCAAATTGGACTCCGCCACCACCAATGTGTGCCTTGTAATTCACAAAGGGGTTTCCGATTCGGCCTGCCTCAAAACCTCTTTGGGCATAAGAATAAAAACCATAAATGGATAGAAATTCTGTCGGCACCACTTTGAGTTCGGCAAATCCTCCATGAAAATTTCTGGAGGTTGTCCCCACCATTAAATTTTGAAATTCGTAACCCCCACCAATCCGCAGGAATTCCATCGGTTCAAAAAATAGGGCCGGACGAAGCGTGTGCGTATTGGCGCGGGTGAAGTCTTGAAACCGGTAGTGAAATTCCGGCGTCACCTTCCAAATAGTATGAGCAATGCCCACTTCGTAATTTTGTCTCGGAAGAATATCAACTTCCGGGGCAAACCCCAAACTCAAATCAAAACGCGTTTTTTCTTTCAGATAATAATGACCAAAGAGTCTTGTATCAAAACCATCTCTGCCGAAGCGCTGGATATAGGCACTATAAAGTCCCAAGCCATATGTCTTTTCTCTTTCGATTCGGATTTGTTGAAACTCACCTTGAGTCTGCGACGAGTAAGAAGGATTTTCAGTGATATAACCACCTTCAATCACAATTCGTGATTTTCTCTCAAGTTGTGGTTGGACCGCTTCACTCTCTTCGTTGCCAGGTTCTATTTTTTCAGCTTTATCAAAAAAATCTCTAGCCTTTTTTTGTTTGCCCATGGCCAGATAGGCCTTGCCTGTTCCCACTAGTGCCGGAACATTTTTAGAATCGAGCTCCAAGACTTTTTCATAAGTTTTAACCGCCTCTTCATAATTGCCTTGCCAATATTGGACTTGGGCCAGACCTGAGAGGGCCCCCAAGTTTTCGGGATCATGGTGTAAAACCCCCTCATAGAGGCTTTGTGCCCCCTCGTAGTCTCCTGCCTCCTCTTTTTCCTGGGCTTGGCTCATTATCCTTTCCGAATCGCCTTTAGGAGAAGTGAAGCCATTGGAAAAAGGTAGGAGGCAAAAGCCAAAAACCATTATGAAAACAAGGAGTAATACACGCATTTCATTTCCTCCTCCAGGGTTTAACCATATTTTGTTGCGAAAATCACGCAACTTTTTTCTAATTTGCTCGATAAAACCTAGGGAGCATAAAATCAATGAATAGCGGAGGACTAGTAACCATTTTTCAACTAGCTGTTCCACAACAGTTAGCCCTTTTAGAGACGGCAACGAATTTGCTTGCAGTCGATTTGAGTACCCTTGTTGCGGATGGGAATGAGGCCGGTTTGGCCTTCGCGCTGGCTCCTGCCGCAGATGTTTATGGAGAGGATCATTTACTGAGTAGGGCTAGAGAGATTGCAGGTTTAGCAAAAACAGATCCTGGCGAGGCAGCTGCAAGCAAACAAAGACTTGTAAGAGAGTTTGTCTCGTTGGTTGAGCAGTCTTCAGCTCCCAACCCCCCTCCACATCAGCTGATATATCTAAAAAGGGTTTTAGGTTTGATGGAGACGACAACAAGGGTTGTGCGTATGGGTATCGATGTTGCGAACGCCATCGCTTTAAACAATCAGTTGGAAAATGTTTTTCGGACTTTGCAGGAAAGGGGAATCCCCGTCGACATTTTCATTATCGACAGGGACCGCGAGGTAACGGTAAGAAGTAAATTAATTCACATTGAGGGAGATCCTTCAGGCACTCAAAGACGGATGATCGTGGAAGCCAAAGTAATTAAGGGGAGCATGGAAGGAGAACGCGATTCCTATTCGGTAATTTTTTCCGACAGGACACACCCGTTACCTATGGAGCTTAGTAAAGATGTGGAACTCGGTAATCTTAGCTTTAACATCACCTTATTCATTGATGGACTACTACTATAAAAAGGAGATTTCTTGAGACGATATTTTTGCTGTTTGGTTTTGGTCCTGTTGGGATTTGTCAAAACACTGTCCGCGGATTCAGGTATGGATCATGCCTTGACGACAACGGTTGCCAGAAAAACTTTGCAAGAGGTGATGATGGCGATTGCCAAAGATATCGAGGAGCTTCAAGGAGATTTTCCACAATTAAAAAAATGGAATGATGCCGAAATTTCTCCCGAAGGAATTTATTACCAATATCATTACACAGCTGGGCGATATCCTTTTGCCGAAGAAGAGTTTGGAAAGAACGGATGCCATCTTGCCATCGATACAAAAGATCAGCTACAGGCATCAGCCTCTCCTCAAATCCTTGGCGAATTAAAACTGGGGATTTATTTGAAGTTTAAGGCCGTTGGGAAAGATGCGGAAGAGTTAAAAAGACTTATTCAAGAAATCGTTGCTAAACGTTTTGAAATGATCAGGAACCTAAACTCTTAGGTAAGCTTCAAAGTTGCTATTTATCCAAAATTTGGTATCAAACCCAAATGGCAGATCCTCTTATCCAAAAAGCCCTAGAGGCCAGAAAGAATGCCTATTCGCCTTATTCCAAATTTGCCGTGGGGGCGGCTTTGGAGGCCCAAGATGGAACAGTCTTCACTGGCTGCAATGTTGAAAATGCCTCCTATGGTTTGACAATCTGTGCGGAGAGGGTGGCATTGGCCAAAGCCATTTCTCAAGGGGTCACGAAATTTAAAAGGCTGGCAGTCGTTGCCGACTATCCAGAGCCGGTTCCGCCGTGTGGCATGTGTCGCCAAGCTTTGTTTGAGTTTGCGCCAGAGCTTGAATTGATTCTGGCCAATACCAAAGGGGAATCAGAAAAAACGATACTCTCCAAACTTCTTCCAAATGCCTTTCAACTGAAACGCTAGGTTATTTTTTGCTCCACTAGTATAAAAGGTAGGGCTTACGTTGTCTTACAAAAGAGGAAGAAGGTTCTGCCACCCATTCTAAAAGTTCTCTCAAAGGAAGATGCTTTTCCAGTGCCTGGCGCACGGTTGCATCACCTGTTAATAAATCGATTGCCGGAATGTCTTCTATAAATTCATAGGGCTCCAGTCTCCATTGGAAGCCTTTATCGTGATAGAGGGTGTACAAAGCCCATATCAAAGCAATACCGGTAACATAAGGCTTGAAAATTTCCCGATCCGTAACTTTCAGGCGAACACCAAAACATTTTTGACCTACCCATTTTTGGAGTGTCGGCGTGAATTCAACAGGCTCAAACTGAACTCCGGGCAGGCGAAATTCACTTAAGGATTCTAGACATTCTGCTGGTTTAACAAATGGAGCCCCCGTAATTTCAAATGGGATGTCTGTTCCTCTTCCCTCTGAGATGTTTGTCCCTTCCAGTAAACAAGTCCCCGGATACAATAGCGCTTGCAAAGGCGAGCGCATGTTTGGAGAGGGGTTGGTCCATTTCAAACCGGTTTGATCCCAAAACCATTCGCGCTGCCAACCTTCCATTGGCATCACTGTCAGATCACAATTCAAATCTTCCGTGTCATTGATCATGCGGGCCATTTCGCCAATTGTCATCCCGTGCCGCACCGGCATTGGGTAGAGCCCCACAAAAGAAGTGTAGCCTTCTTTGTTGCTCTCCCCCTCAACAGAAAGACCATTAATTGGATTGGGCCTGTCACAAACAATCACCTCTTTTTTATATTTAGCACAAGCTTCCATGCACATGGTGGTCGTCCAAATATAGGTGTAGTAGCGAGCTCCAACATCTTGCAAATCAATCACCAAGCAGTCGATATTTTTAAGCATCTCTTCGGTTGGTTTCAGTTCCTTTTCGGAATGGCCATAAAGACTGTAAAGAGGCAACCCCGTTGGTTTGTGGGTGCCAGAGTGGACCGGCTCCATGTCTTGAGCTGAAGTAGTAATGCCGTGTTCGGGTCCAAAAAGGGTTGTGACTTTCCAATCTTTTGAGTCAACAAGTAAGTCCAGGATATGTTGGCCCTTTGAATTGACACTGGCTTGATGGCCCAAAATGCCAACTCTTTTTCCCTTCAATTTGTCTTTGAAATCTCTAGTTAAAATGTCGAGCCCAAGTAGCATGGCGGGATGCGCATATCATAACTTGCCTGGTTGTCAAAGTGTGCTATGGAAACCCGCCATGCATATTTCTCGCAAACAACATTTTATTGACGCCGCCCTTTTGTGGACGATCACAGGTTCTGCGCTCGGTTTTTTTGGGATGAAGTGGGTTGTATTGGGGTTTCCTCAAAAATGGGCTCTTATATGGATTGGTGTTTGTATTGCAGTCGGTTTTCTTAAAGGACATTTTGCCATTGCCCGTTCTGCAGATCGCGCCATTCAAAGAATTCAGAATTTTCCGGAGCGCACCCCCTTCTTCAAAGTCTTTGGCAAAGGACAGTGGATTTTGGTAACAGCGATGATGGGGTTGGGAATGATTTTGCGCGTTTTGCATGTTGATAAAAGCTACCGCGGAATTGTTTTAAGTATTGTGGGTGTTGCTTTGCTATGGGCCTCTCGGGAATTTTGGAAAGCAGCATGCAAGCAATCCTGACAGAAAAAGCACCCAAACCGATTGGTCCTTACTCTCAAGCAATTCTTGCCAACGGCTTTCTTTTTTTATCGGGCCAAATTCCAATCGACCCTAAAACAAATGCGGTTTCCCTTTTTGATGGAGATGTTGGAAAGCAAACGGAACTTGTTTTAAAAAATATTCAAGCCATTCTCGATTCGCAAAAACTTTCTTTAGCCTCGGTTGTTAAAACGTCCATTTTTTTGAAAGATTTATCTCAATTTAATAAGGTCAACGAAATCTACGCCAAATTTTTTGGGCCTCACAAACCTGCCCGCACAACGGTTGAAGTTTCAAACCTTCCAAAAGGTGCGGCGATAGAAATCGAAGCAATCGCTATTGCTGTTGTTTAGACAAGTTCGGGTAAAACCTTCTCAAAAAAATCTTTATAGGAAAGAGCACATTCTCCCTTTGAAAACACTTGTCGAGTTTGCCCAGTGTAAACTAAAAATTTATCTACTTTCTTGTGGGCGACACTTTCAAAAGAACGAAGCCCTTTCATGTCAACCTCTTGCGCATTTTTTGAGAGCTTACATTCAATAGCAATGAGTTTTTCCCCAATGTCTAAGATAAAATCAACTTCGACACCCGTGTCTGTGCGGTAGGCGCTAAATTTCCACTCTTTCTTTTCAGAGTGAATAAAATGAATGCATTCAAGGCAGACCCATTGTTCAAAGAGTTTGCCTGTTTCAATAGGGCTTAGTTTTTGCTTGTGTAGCCCCAAAATGGCATTCCTCACCCCCATATCAAAAAAAACAAAGCGATCGCGTTGACTCACACGTCTTTTACTGGAAGTTGGCCTAAAGGGGGGAATTCTAAAAACGATTAATGTTTCCTCAAGGATAGTGTAGAATCTTCGGATTGTCTCTTTGGGGATTTCGCTATCGTTTGCTATTTTGCTGTAATTGACCCACTCGCCACTGCTTTGCGCAGCTAAATCAAGAAAACGGGCATACGCCCCGATGTTTTTGGCAATGGCTTCACTTTGAATTTCCTCTCTCAAATAAGTATTGGCATAACTAGAAAGGGTTTCGGCCCCTTCTTCCTCATCTAGATAGACTCCAGGGAGTGAGCCAGTTTGCAACGCTTTTTCTAAGTTAAAGAGAGAGCCTAGTTCCCAGAAAGAAAGTGGATCTAAATACTCTAGCAAAATCCGTCCGGGAAGAAGATTGGCTCCACCCCGTTTTAATTTGCGTGCACTGGAACCAGTCAAAATAAATCGGTGTGGAGAGCCAACATCTAGATGAGCTTGAAGAGTATTCAATAGCGAAGGGATTCTCTGAATTTCATCGAAGACAATTAAGGAGGGTTTGTCGATTGCCGCTAGTTCCCTTTTTATTTTCCCCGGATCTTTTGAATAAGAGAGATAGAGTTCTTCATCGGCCAAATTAATAATGAGGTTTGGATTTAGGGATTGGGCGAGTGTTGATTTTCCAACTTGGCGTGGACCAAGCAAGAGTATGTTTTTATTAGATTTTTTTAGTGAGTCGGTTATTTTGCGAACTATCATATAGGTCATATACATTGAAAATGACCTAAGCGCAAGTCAAAATGGGAGCAACTTTTCTCAAAATTTGCCGATAACTATAAGGAATGGCGCCTATAGCGAATATATTGGGTATTGGTACTGCACAAGCCTCTTTAGCCCAAATGGAGGCCAGTCTTGTCATCTCTCAAGATGAGACAGGGGTTGAAAATCCACCAGCTAATGCAGACCAATTTGTAATAGCAGATGAGCCCCTTATTTCTCCAAAAATTCATTCTAACTCGTCTCCTGAATCACTTGCGGCTTTCGGGATGTTTGGTCTTTCACCTCTATCACTAGCGATTTGTGCGGGCGGTTTGTTAATGGCAAAATTAATGCGCCGACCCCTCTCGCAACTCCTTATCACTACGCTTGGGACAACTTGGGCAGCAACGACTATGGTTGAAGGAAATTGGCCTCTTGCCATTGAGCTCTATCTTAGCGGGTGTGCAACGTTAAGAATGATCAAACATTTCAATATACACCCCTCTACTCAAAAACCAATAGATGCCAGAAGTTTTCGGGACTATTTTGATGTTTCAAAATTACCTCGGCTTCGTGATAAGTATGGTCGCGATGAATGTTATACAAAAGCAGTAGACGCACTCGAAAAAATTTTAATGGACAATCCTAAACTGCAGCAGTTTTTTGATTTCGATCCGCGCCACCAAAGTTTGTTGGATGAAATGGGTTGGGTAAGAATTGCAGACGACTATATAGGAAAAATTTCAACGGCAACAGGTTCAGCAAAAGGCATTTTTGTTCCCATGGATGAAACGTTATATACGGGTGGTGTTGTTGAATTTGGTGTCCATGAATTAGCACACGTTCTTCATTTTACTGCTATTAGAAAGAAAGTGTCATTCAATGATCTTCAGAGGGTTAAAGAATACTTTGATACTCATGATGTCCATCAACGCATTGCCCCTTTTTTAGATACGGTGAGACAACATTTAGTGAAGAGTGATTCGGGATCTCCAATTCCACATGAAGTAAGAAATGCAGCAGCAATATTAATCTTCCAAATTGGCAAAGGAGAATTTGGAGGTCACCATGAAAGTGTCCCCACATTTTTACAAACAAAACTCAGTTTTTTTGCAAGAAGCCTAAAATTCAGGCCTTGGATGTTTATAAATCAATTAATCGCCTGGTTCCTCATGCCGATGGCTTGGATTGGTGGAATTCATCGCGACACTCAGTTTTTGAATCCTCTCTTTGCTTATGACAATCCATTTATTCTTAGGCGCGTTCTTAAATTAGGTCCAATTGATTCACTTCTGGGAAGCGAAGGTTAATCAGGAAAGCGATTCTTGTTGCCAACCATGACAAAGGGCATTGAGCCAGGCAAGTTTTCCCTGAGATGCTTTTGAAATAGGAGAGTTTGATTTTTGAAGAAGGCTTTGAAAAAAAGGCTCGACGATTTCTTCTCGTTCCTCTTTGGTGGTCGCCGCCATCAATTTGACAAAAAGGTCTCCAACCAATTTGCCATCCCCAATGTGAGGGGACAGAATTGCAGCACGAAAAGTAGCCAACCTTGTATTTAAATCTCCTTTTTCAAAAACTTTTTGCAAGAGATGGGTGGCTTCTTTAGGCCTGAAAGTGGCAACCTTTTGAAGACCATAAAGATAAGCATGCGTTTTTCCGTTCAATACATTTAACATAGGCTATCTAATGCCGGCAAAATAGCGCCAATATCTCCACAAGCAATTTGAACCAAACGAAACCAGGGCTCACTTAGTTTATTTGTTGAAGTGTTCAAAGCATCTTTAAGCATCTGTTGAACAACCAATGGTTGCAGCTCACTTAAAGTTACCAATCTTGGCAAATCGTTATCAAAGAAATATCGAATGACATTATCTGGAGCGGTAGAAAGTCTTTCAATTTTGGCAATCAGTTGGGTTGTCTCTTCTTTGACATGGCGCCTTGTCAATAATGTTTGCACCCATCGGATCGGCCTCCACGTCGGCTCCGCTAATTTTACCGATTGTTCTTCTTGTGGTGGGATATATTCATCTATTGCGATACCTGGATCGGTGACTTCATCGTTGTCATTGCGAGGCTGTAAGGCCGAAGCAATCTCCCGTGTGATCGTAGATTGCTTCGCTTCGCTCGCAATGACAAATTTAAACCAGCTCATCGTTCAATATCCCTCGATTTTTCTCCATGCGTTGCGGTAACCGTTGTTGTAATTCCGCCTCTCACACTAAAAACTGCTTGAATTTCCATCCAGCTCGGCTCCACCACATAAACCAGATCATTTAAAATTTGGTTCGCCACTTTTTCGTGAAAAGCCCCTTCATTGCGAAAAGACCAGAGGTAATTTTTGAGTGCTTTGAGTTCAAAACACATTTTGGCCGGCACATATCGAATATGGATAGTTGCAAAATCGGGCTGTCCCGTTCTGGGACAAAGACAGGTAAATTCCGGGCATTCACAGTGAACGACGTAATTTCTTTCCGGATAAGGGTTTGGAAAAACCTCTATATTTTTTGATGGTTCGCTTGACACTGCTCCCCTCTTATCAAATTGATTTGGGCACCGCAACCGATTTTAAATCGCCGATTAGGAGTTGTTCTTCCCAGTGGCGAACCACTGGGAAGAACAATGCACCATACTATCGCGGCGTTTGCCAACAGCCACCGGCTGTTGTTTTCCGCCTTGATTTCCCTCGTTTTGGTTGATAAGCAGCTCTTCTATGTCTGGCCAAAACATTATTGTTTTAGACCTAGAAACCAAAAGGACCTTTGAAGATGTTGGTGGAAGGGAAAACTTGGGCGAATTGGGGGTTTCTTTGGTGGGGGTTTATTCTTATCTTCATGGCGACTATCAAGCTTTTTGGGAAGATGATTTTCCAAAACTCTTGAGTCTGCTCGTTAGCAAACCGTTGGTAGTTGGCTTCAATCAGAAACGTTTTGATCTGCCTGTTTTGCAGCCTTATTTTAAAAATTTTGATCTCAAAAGTTTACCAATACTCGATATTTTGGATGAGTTGACCAAAACTTTGGGCCACCGAGTCAGTTTGGATAGTGTGGCGCAGGCAACACTGGGGACTAGAAAAAGTGGCCATGGTTTGGATGCGATTCGCTACTGGAACCGAAAGGAACTCGATAAATTAAAAAAATATTGTTTGGATGATGTACGCATTACAAAAGAGGTTTATGAATATGGGGCCAAGCATGGTGAACTTATATTTATGGATAAATTCAGCACCTCAAAATTAAAAGCGCCGGTTTCTTGGAAGTTGCAAACTAACGAAAAGGAAGATAAACAGTATTCTCTTTTTTAAATTATGACGGATGATTTTATCATTATTGGTGGTGGGCCCGCTGGATGTTCGGCTGCCCTTTTTGCGGCTCGTGTGAAAAGAAAAGTGGTCATGATCCACAAAGGAACAACCCCTCTTATTCATTCTTTCAATTGGTTGCTCCCTGGTTTTCCGAATGGATTGGGTCCCGCCGAGTGGCTTAAAAACATGCGTTCCCAAATTGAAACTTCCGGATTTACCTTTGTGGAAGAAGAGGTTACCCAAGCAGCGCTTGGGGCCAGTGTGAAACAAATTATCACCAGCTCTGGAAAGGTTTGGGAAGGCCCCGCCATCATTTTGGCAACCGGTTGTTATGACCGAACCGGCTTTATAGAAGGAGAGGCAAAATTTGTCGGTCACGGCGTTTTTTACAACGCCTATCAAGATGCCTCTTTGTGTGATGGTCAGAGTGTGGTTGTGGAAGGAAAGAATGATCAGGCAATTAGAGAAGCCCTTTATCTTTCTCGTTTTGCCAGCAAAATCTATTTTATTGTTCCTGCCATGAAATTAGAAGCGGATGAAAAATTGATTGGCGCTCTTCGGGCCAATCCCAATGTTAATCTTCTCTTGAGTGCCAGCATTAAAAAAATCGAAGGGGAAAATCAACTGGAAGGGGTAACTGTGTTGAGCGCTGGTGAAGAAAAAAAGATTGAGGCAAAAGCGGTCTTCCTTTTTGCCCGCCAGAGCAAACCAAAATATGATTTTCTCAAGGGAACTATTGAAATTTCTGAAGAAGGTTGTGTTTTGGTGGATGATCAAATGATGACTTCAATTCCTGGTGTTTTTGCCTGTGGGGATATGCTCTCCGGTGCGCCACAACTCCAGTTTGTATCCGCCGCGCAAGGTTTAGTTGCCGCCATGAATGCCGATCGATATCTTTCCAATCCTAATCTGTGACCCCACGGGCCCTCATTTTTGATTTTGACGGCGTGTTGGTTGATTTAGAACCCTTGCACATGAAAGCCTGGCAAGAAGTTTTAAAACCGATTGATCTTACTTTTTCGGACAAAGACTATGAAGAGCGTTATTTGGGACTCAATGACAGAGATTTTTTAGCCCTCCGTTTTAAAGAGGCGGGCAAAAAACTTAGTCAGACCCTTTGCAATGAATTGATCCAAAAAAAAGAACACAAAACAACAAAGTTTTTTTCAAAAGAGATACCACTCATTGATGGGGTTCAAGATTTTTTGAAAAAAGTTTCTCAAAAATATCCGTTAGCTATTGTTACGGGTGGGCTTTCTAATGAAGTCTATTTTGTTTTGGATCATTTAAAATGGAGACCTTTGTTTAAAATTATTATTACTTCTGGCGATGTTCAAAAGGGCAAACCCGACCCCGAAGGATTTTTGAAGGCGTACGAAAAATTAAAAAATCTTTGTGAGTGGAACCCCCCTTTGCAAAAATCAGAATGCCTTATTTTTGAAGACTCTCAGTATGGCATGGAAGCTGCCAAGAGAGCGGGCATCCCATTTGTGCAAGTTCGCGGGAGTCTTAGAGGTTTTGATTATTGAATGACTTTTAAAAGTTCCAGGACCGCCTCATATTTTCCAAACGGCGGGAAGATATAAACTCCTTTGACCCCAGTCATGTCATGGGCTTCTTTGAGGGCTTCTTGGGCGACTTTAAGACCGATTTCCCGCTGGGCCTCTTTTGTAGCGGCCTTTTTCAATTGATCCATAACGGAGTTGGGGACTTGCATCCCTGGCACTTCATTATGCAAAAACTCTGCGTTTTTGAGGCTGGCTAGAGGCAAGATGCCAACAAAAAATGGAATTTTTAAAAAAGAACGAGACTTGGCTAAAAATTTATCGAGGAGTTTCGATTCATAAACCGGTTGTGAAAAAATAAACTCGGCTCCCGCTTCGATTTTTTTGCGTAGTCTTTCCACTTCTATATCCATATCAATCGCTCCAGGGTTGCAACCACATCCAATAACAAGCGAAGTAGCTTCACCGATCGGGCGATTCGCAAAATCCAAACCATGATTCAAATTGTTGATGAAATGGATGAGTCCAATGGCATCGACATCAAAGACAGCCGTCGCATCGGGATATTCCCCCATTTTTGGAGGGTCTCCCGTAATGACCAAAATATTTTTAAGGCCAACCGCATTGGCACCAATCAGATCCATTTGCATCCCGAGCAAGTTACGATCGCGGCAGCAATAATGAATCACGGTTTCCATCCCTAGCTGTTGTTTGATGAGAACCGACATTGCTATGGGGCTCATGCGGGCCATGGCCCTGGGACCATCTGCGATGTTGATCACATCAACCCCATGCTCTTTTAAGAATTTAGCCCCTTCGATTGCCCTGCTGGCATCCAGACCTTTGGGAGGATCAATCTCTACGCTCACGGCAAACTTTTTTCCAAGAATGGCACCAAAAGCACTTCTTTTTTCAACCGGCATCGGAGTTATTTTTTTAATTTCTTCCGTGGGGGTTAAAGTGATAATGGATTCAATTCGTTTGGTCGGTCTTAGCGTTTTTAAGTAGCGCTTCATCTCTTTGATCATCTCGGGAGTTGTTCCGCAGCAGCCACCAACCAGATGGGCACCCGCTTGAACAAGCCGCCTTGCGAACTCCGCCATGTATTCTGGTGTGGCCAAATAAAGAAGCCGATTTTGTTTGACCTGAGGAAGCCCCGCGTTTGGAAAAGCCGATAATGGTTTTGTGGCAACCGGAGTCATCAGCTTAATCGCCTCCAAAACACCGACTGGGCCGGTACAACAATTCACACCGACGACATCAGCCCCCCATCCACACATCAAGCGACATGCCTCGGCCGGTTGAATGCCTTTGAAACCTTCTTCTCCTTCATATTTCAGCGTGACTTGTGTGACGATAGGAAGATTTTTTTTAACCGATCTCGCCGCTTCATAGGCTAATTTTAATTCATCAAGATTCAGGAAAGTTTCCAAGATAATCAAATCCACCCCTCCTTCGACTAGACCTTGAATCTGTTCTGCAAAAATAGCTTTGATGTCATTATCTCCCAAAACACTAGCCTGTTTGAATGTCCAAGAAACGGGCCCCACCGCACCCGCAATATAGGCCTGTCCCTTAGCGGCATCTTTGGCGATTTTTGCACCGGCTCGGTTGATCTCTTTAACTTTATTTTCAAATCCAAAAGCGGCCAATGCCGGGCGGTTGGCGGTAAAGGTGTTGGTTTCCAAAACCTGGGCACCGGCATTGAGATAATCGAGATGAATATCGCGGATTAAAGTCGGGCTAGATAAATTAAGTTCATCATAGTTGCGGTTCAAAAAGATGCCCCGGCCATAGATCTCGGTCCCCATTGCCCCGTCGCCCAAGACACCTTCTTCCGACAGCTTTTCCAGAAACGGCTTGTCCATATTTAATAATCTGATGAAAAAGTAGCGGGTGCCCCGGAGTGTTTGTTGTGGGGTTTAGTTAGGGGCCCCCGCAAAAACACGAAGGGGCAGGCCCTGCCACTTTTTTATCGACTCCTCAAAGAGGGTTAGTGGAAAGAAAACCTCAAGGCAAGGGGTTTTATTTATACCCCTCTCACTCCAAAAAAATAATCTTTGCCTTGAGCTGCGGCGGCCAAATAGGGATTGGTTTTTTTCTGATGGCCCAGGGTATCCGTTGGTTTGGGGCCATAGTCATGGCCAGGATAGACAATAATATCATCTGGCATTTGGGTTAGCCTTTTTAGTGTCTCAAACATTTTTTCTGGGCTGGAACCTGGAAGATCGACCCTTCCACAGCCATCCACAAATAAAACATCCCCTGTGATCAGATGATTTTCAACGAGATAACAAATCATTCCTGGTGTATGGCCTGGCATATGAAGGCACTTTACAGAAAGATTCCCGACTTTGATGATTTCATCGGTCGCAACAGCCTTGACTGACACTCCCATTTCTTCAATCGCACTGATCTCAAATCCATGAACATAGACTGGAACCTTTAGTTTTTGATAAGCTGTCTCCAATTCTTGAATGTGATCAAAATGGGTGTGGGTGAGTAGAATTTTTTCAATCTGCCAGGCTTCTTTTGTTGCAACGGCCATGACTTTTTCAGACTCAAATCCAGGATCGACATACGCCGCCTTTTTGGTGCCGGTGTCCACAATCAGATACGAAAAGTTCGCCATCGGACCCACTGCGATTTGTTTGATCAATACCGGTTGCATTTGATAATCCGTTTATGCTAGGAAGCGCCCACTTGTAAAGTACCGTGTGGTACCAGGTACCTGGTGGTAACAATGATCAAAGCTCCAATGACCCCTGAGGGGCATAAAAAGTTGCAAGAAAAGCTGAAACATTTGAAGGCCGTCGAACGCCCAAAAGTCATACATGCCATTGAAATAGCCAGGGGCCATGGCGACCTTTCTGAAAATGCAGAATACGATGCCGCCAAAGAAGCCCAAGCTCACTTGAGCCGAGAAATCGCAGAGACTGAAGATAGGCTTTCAAGAGCCGAAGTGATTGATCCCTCCAAGCTCAATCATGAGAAAATATCGTTTGGAGCCACTGTGACTATAGAAGAGACAGAAAGTGGCACAAAGGTGACCTATCAGATTGTTGGCGCCCATGAATCGGATGTTAAATTGGGTAAAATCTCTATCGAATCACCCATCGCGAAGGCCTTAATTGGCAAACAAGCGGGTGATGCCACGCAGGTCCACACCCCAAAAGGGGTCAGAGAATACGAAGTTCTTATCATAGAATACAAATAATCTTTGACAGCAAGATTGTCAAAAAAATGACGTTTACCCACCAAAAGAGGTATTTCCTTACCCGCCTGTAGCTAAGCGCCGGATAACGCCCATCAACAAGTCCTAGAAATCACTCTAAATTTTCGAAATCCCGAGAAAATTCCAATTGGCATACCGCTTGCTCCTTTGAGGGGGGAGGTTTCCAAAATGGGGTTTTTAAAGGCTTTTACAATTATTACTTTATGGATTCTCCTCTCCTTTTTTTGGGTCAGTATGGGTCAGTCTAAAGAGATGGAATGTAAAAATTATGGAGAAGTGGAGAGCTGGCTTGGACCCCATGTGGTGTTGCGTGATTGGTACCAATTCTATGTTGCAAGACATGCCTGCCTGCCACAACAGGAAGCAGAATTTTTCAAGGCCCTCGCAAGTAGCGAGACTTTATCAACTAAACTCAATCAAGCCAAAGTAACCTTCGACCAGTTTTACATCCCGATTGCAAATTTGATTGATATCGATTGGAAAAAAGTCAAAGAAGTCAAAGCTCAAAATATTCAGAGTGATCTGACATTGATTGATATCAGCCTCAAAAAAACACTCTCTAAAATGTCAACATTGGATCAAGATTATTTCCGCGCCGTTGTTCTTTTGGACTTACCCAGCGAGTTTGCTTTCATCTATCCTGAATAGACTTGTCTTAAAATCTAAACAATCCTATATAGCCTCCTCCTATGAATTGGCGTGCCCTTGCAAAACTTTTAGGAATCTTTTCTTGCGCCGTTGGTTTTTTAATTGGTTTATCCGCGCTCGTTTCTTTGCTTTTTCATGAAAGAGAGGCCCTTTGGCTTGCCCTTTCCGCACTCATTCCTCTTATTGGTGGCTTGGGGTTGATGCAGCTTTCTTGGGAAACGGATGTGGAAAATTTGTCCCACCGTGAGGCCACTCTTCTCATTGCCTTGTCGTGGCTGGTGGCTATTCTGTGGGGCGCCTTTCCTTACTATTTAACACGAGCCTTTGGCGATTATTCACCCCTTTCTTTTTTGAATTGTCTTTTTGAAGCAACCTCTGGATTCACGGCAACCGCCGCTTCCGTTTTGATTCCACACATTGCCTTGGAAAATCTCTCTCGCGGTCTTATTTTTTGGCGCTCCATGAGCCAATGGTTAGGGGGTTTAGGGATTATTCTAATTGCTTTGTTGTATTTGCCGTTGATTCGCGCCGGTGGGATGGAACTTTTTCAAACCAGCTCCATTGTGAGAGAAAGACTGCGCACCAAAGTAGGAGAGACATCCCGAACAGTTTTGCTCATCTATTTGAGTTTTACACTGTTGGAAGTGATTGTATTGAAGTTAGGTGGGATGGGGTTATTTGACGCCCTCTGCCACAGTTTTTCAACCATTTCTTCTGGCGGTTTTTCCACACAGACATCCAACATTGGTGGATATAACAGCTTGTTCATCGAAATGACCCTCATTATTTTTATGATTTTAGGCACAACCAACTTCGCCCTTCATTATTCCTTTCTCCAAAAAGATTGGCTGGCCTATTGGAAGAGCTTTGAGTTGCGGCTTTATCTGGGGGTATTGTTAGTAGCAATTTTGGCTGTTGGAATTAACCTTAAGGCAAACGGGGTCTCCAATCATTGGAGAGAGGCTATTTTTAATACCGTTTCGATTGGATCGACAACCGGTTTTTGGAATGCGGATGTCAGTTTGTGGCCTTCTTTTTCGAGGGCGATTTTGTTGATCTTGATGTTTGTTGGTGGGACCGTTGGTTCTACCTCGGGCTCGATCAAGTGTTTTCGCATGGGGCTACTCATCAAATATGCCTATCGTGAAATTTTTAGAATCATTCACCCCGCAGGGTTTACCCCCGTGAAATTGGAAGGAAGAGTCGTGGATAGAGAGATCTTAGAGGGAGTGGCCGCTTTCTTTTTTCTCTATATGATCATCTTTACCGCAGGTTCCTTGATTATGCAGGCCTTAGGGTTCGAAATGATGGTGGCCGCCTCCAGTGTTGCGGCGGCCCTAGGGGGCGTGGGGCCCGGGTTTCATGAATTGGGGGCGATGGGGGGCTATTATAATGTGCCGGTTTTGGGAAAGATTACGCTGATGTGTTGTATGATCTTGGGGCGTGTCGAAATTTTCCCTATCCTCGTTGTAATCTCTAGGGAATTTTGGAGAAAATAGGTGGATTGGCGAAAAATTAGCGGGTCCTGTTCCTCCGTGTTTCTGTGGGGGCCCCTAACCAAACCCCACAGCAAACACTCCGGACCACCCGCTAATTTTTTGAGCCCCAAATTTTTAGGCAACTTTTTTGGGAAACAACCGATGACTACCTTGTATGATTTCTATTGCAAATGTGGCGATTAGCCGGGCCGCTTTTCAACTGGCTGATCCCGCCTTTCTGGATCTAAGCCTTTCCCAAGTAGAGCGCGTTCTTGCGCCCGTCACCCCTTTTTCTGGGGTGTATGAAGGGAGAGCAGATCTGCTGGAAGCTTTAGAAAAGGGGAGGTCCGAAGAAGTAGCACTTTCCAGAGCAGCGCTCTTAAAAAAATTAGTTGGGGATACCCCGGGTGTTTCTAAATTATTTGCAGACCCACAAGATCTCTTTAGAAATGTGAGAGAGGTTTTAGGTCTACAGAAAGATTTCAAATCAGCCCTTCTCCCAGACCCAGAACTAATTACAAAAGAACAAAAACTGACTGATCACAATAACAGAAAAGAAGTTTATATCGTTAAGGATTTGGCAGACCTAGGAATTTTGGGGCTTTCAACATGGAAATATGTTGTTGTGGAGCTAGCCGATGGGACACAAGAGATTCGGATCGGATCATACAAAGGTTTGCATGTGGAAATGATGTTGGACGATGAAAAAATTGTTGGGGCAGGGTATATTGAAAATAAAGAGGGTATTATTGAACTGGATGGCTCAAGCACTTTCCTGTCCACTTATCCTGATAGAGTAGAGAATTCTCACCGTCCAATAGCAGAAGAAAGCGGTTTGAAGGCAGTGAGGAAGGCCTTTCGAAAAATTTTGGGTAAAGATTTTAATTTGATGGTTCGAGGATTACCAAACGAGCCGGAATCTCTTAGTATTGAGAGTTCTGAAATCCTTTTTCAAAGAACCAACGGTGCAAAAAAGAGATATCTCCTCATTGTCACTATCGATGGGGAGCCCAAATTCCGTCTTGTTGATGAAGGGAATGAAGATGGGATAGAAACGATGGATCCTGGCGATGCGGCTGTCGATATAGGAGAGGTTTATCAATCTAGAACAGCAGATGGAAAGCCGGTCTATGTTTTAACGGGAACTCAGTCTGGCTTAACAGACTCTTTATTGTTTCTCAAAAAGCTTCTTGGGAATGCTGCCATCGTTGCTAGCTTGGGCGAGTGGATGTTGCATCCTCAAAACCCCGCTCTTCAGTAATTGACTTAGCTTGGTACCTGGTCGCGGCTCGCGGCTATTTATTTCATCATTTCAATTAATTATGCTGGTACCTGGTCGCGGGGTGTGGCAAAAACCGTTTTATGATCTCCCAACAATTTAAGCTCTCCATTGAGGGGATGCATTGTGCCAGTTGTGTAGCTACGATCGAAAAAGGTCTGCGCAAAATCCCCGGCGTCCTTTCGGCCTCTGTCAATTTGGGTCTTGAACAGGCAGTTGTCAGTGCTCAAGAAGATAAAGTCAAACCAGAACAGCTCATCCAAACCATCCAAACGTTAGGTTATAAGGCAAAACCTTTTGAACCCGCTAAAGACGGCAGCGATCCTTATAAAAAAGAATGTCGTGATTGGCTCTGGCGCTTGTTGCTTGCCCTTCCTTTCACGCTGATTCTCATGATCTTTACGGGAAAATATTTTTGGTTGGATGTTGCTTTTGGCGGCATCGTTTATTTTGTCGCCGGCTTTCCTTTTTTGAAGGGGATGATTGTTTCTTTATGGCGCAGGCATCCCGACATGAATGCCTTGATTGGTATTGGGGCGACTGCCGCATATCTTTACGGCTATTTTGAAACGACCGCCACACTCCTTAGTTTCTTGATCTTGGGGCGTTTTTTGGAAGCCAAGGCTAAGAGGGCAACCAGTCAATCCTTGCGCGCCCTTTTTCAATCCATTCCTCAGATTGCTCATAGAAAAGTGAAAGATGGTTTTGAGGATCTTTCCCCTGAAAGTTTGGGGGTGGGAGATATTATTTTAATAAAACCTGGAGAAAAAGTTCCGGCGGATGGAGAGATTATCGATGGAGTCAGCAGCTTTGACGAAAGCTTGATTACCGGTGAGTCCTTCCCCGTTTACAAAAGAATTGGGGAAAAAGTTTTTGCAGGGATACACAATCAGGATGGTGCAGTGACGGTGAGGGTGAGCAAAAATTCCGGTGAAACCTATCTGGCTCAGATTGCAACTTTGGTGGAAAGCGCTTTGGCCAACAAAGCACCCATCGAAAGACTTGCTGACAAAATTTCAGGGATCTTTGTCCCCATTGTTCTCTTGATCGCCTTTGTCACTTTTTGGTTTTGGTGGAATTTAGGTCCAGAACCTAAGCTTGCGAATGCCCTGGAATTTGCCGTGGCGGTTTTGATTATCGCTTGTCCTTGTGCTTTGGGGTTGGCTACTCCAACCGCAGTGATCGCCGGAGTGGGCAAAGGCGCAAAACATGGAATTTTGATCAAAGGTGGGGATGTTTTAGAAAAGGTGCGCGACTTGCACACCATTGTGCTCGACAAGACCGGAACACTCACAGAAGGAAGGCCTCGTGTTAAAGAGGTGATAGCCCTCTCTGGCAACAAAGAGGAGGTGTTAAAGCTTGCAGCCCAGGTCGAAATTTATTCAGAGCATCTTTTGGCGCATGCCATTATAAGAGAGGCCCGCATTAAAGGATTGCATTTGGCCCCTCTTCAGAACTTCAAGAATTTTCCTGGCCTTGGGACAAAGGCTCATTTCGGCGACAATGAAGTGTTGGTGGGGTCCCCCGTTCTTTTCGCAGAGAATGGTATTACAATTTCTCCCCTTGCAGAACTTGCAGAGGAAAAAAGGGAGTTGGGATTCAATGTTATTTTTGTGGCTTTAAATCAAAAACTCCTGGGTGCGATTGTGTTGGAAGACGAAATCAAAGAAAATTCCATGAAAGTCATTCAAAAACTCAAAGAGATGGAGTTCAATGTCTGGATGATTACAGGAGATCAAAAGGCAGCGGCAGAACTGGTGGCTCAAACCCTAGGCATTTCCAAGGTTCTCTCTTCAATGAAGCCCGATGAAAAGGCTTCAGCCATTGCTGAGCTTAAAAAAGAGGGGTTAGGCATTGCCTTTGTGGGGGATGGGATTAATGATGCCCCGGCATTGGCCGCAGCCGATGTGGGGATTGCCTTTGCAACAGGGAGTGACATTACCAAAGCAGCCTCGGATATCACACTGGTCCACGGTGATCCTTTAGCCATTGTTGAGGCGATAAAACTCGCCAAAAAAACCTACGCTGCGATTCAACAAAACCTATGGCTTTCTTTTATTTATAACGTACTGGCTATCCCCATTGCGGCCGGTGTTTTGTATTCCTCTTTTAAACTTCGTCTCACACCCGAAATTGCCGCCATCGCAATGAGTTTGAGCTCGATTTCCGTGGTGTTAAATAGCCTGAGGCTCAAATGGACTCGGGTGGGGTCATGATAAAAAGCTACCGATCAAGGTTTTATAGACTTGTCCTTTAGACACTTTTATAATGGTGTCGCTCTTTGGCCAGACTTTTGAGGTCTCCAGGAGCTGTAAGGTCTGAAACCCGAGTCTCACAGGCAACCTCACAACCGCTTTCAATCGAAGTGCAAACCAGGGAAAATAACTGCAATATCTTTCATATTCTTTGAGATAGTTTTTGGCCAACTCGAAAAGGACTGAAATGGGGACCTCTTTTGGAATATACGAGCGACCTCTTTTTAGATCCTGAGGGATATCTCTTAGGATGTTGACGAGCTGCAGACCCTTCCCAATTTTTTCGCCAATGAACTCGCTTTCCTTCCCAAAATTGTTGGAAAAACTAAAGTGGGACTTCATCATTTTTGTCCAAAACTTTCCCACACAACCGGCGACAAAGTAAATATATTGATCGAGTTCTTCTAGCGTTTGGGTAGGTTTCCCTTCAAGGTCTTTTTGCATCCCTTGAGTCAATTCCAGAACAAGTTCTTGGATAAGCAACCAATCCTTGGGCTCAAGTCTTGAGAGGGCCTCCATTAACGCGGGCAACCCTTCAATAAGGGCCTTTTCAGAAGAAGAGCCCCCGGAAGGTTTTGATACAGAAGAGACAATACTTTGGGGGAATCCATCTGTGGGTCTTGCAAACATTTCTTGGTAAGCATCCAATAATTTAAGACGTTCTGATTTGGGAATTAGCTCCGTGTCAGCAATCGTATCGGCTGCTTTGCAGGCTAGAAAAGCCAGCCCCATTTGTAGGCGAATTTTTCTTGGGAGCAAAATAAGACTCAAATAAAAGGACCGCGAGGTCCCTTTCAGAATTTTTTTGAGATTAGAATTTTGGTAGACCCAGCGCATAGAGAATTTCTTTCAGGGCAATTTTTAGTTTTTCGCCAAAGCCCAATGAAACCTTTTCCTTGAAAACAGCCAAGGGATTTCTGCTTATTTTACTGAGTAAGGCTTCATAGGTTTTTCCCATCAAAAAGGCGGCGATCATTTGGCGCCTTAATTTTCCAGGTCTTGGAAAGGCCTTCCAAGCAGCTTTATAAAAATTTCTAGCTCGTTCCATTTCAAAATAAAGAAGATCATAAAGATTTAAATTATCTTTGGCATTTCCAGACAAATCTTGGAGGGTCACGCTGAATTTTTTGAGATCTTCTTGGGGGAGATAAATCCTTTCCCGGCCCAGATCGGTAACAATATCTCTTAAAATATTGGTCAGTTGAAGGGCTTTGCCTAAGGTAATGGCCCCTTCTTTTAGTTCCGGCGTTAGTGGAACACCAAAAATATGGAGACAGACAAGTCCCACGCAAGAAGCCACTTTATAGCAATAGACTTCCAATTCTTGGAAAGTAGCGTAGTTTTTTTTGGTTAAATCCATCTCGCAACCGGCAATAATTTCTTCGAGATATTGTTTGGGGATTTTGTAATCGCGAACAACTTGGCTTAGGGCTTTCGAAATCAGGTGCTTGGGGTGTCCTTCGTAGATTTGTAAAACTTCTTGTCTCCAAAATCTCAATTTTTCTTTGGCCTGCTCAAAGCTAACCGCCTTATCGACACTATCATCAACTTCTCGGCAAAAGGCATAGAAGACCTCTAGCGCGAGGCGTTTTTTCCTCCCCAAAAGATAGAAGGTATAAACAAAATTGGAGCCACTTTTCTTGCAAACTTGGTGACAAAGTTTTTGTGGATTCATCCTTTGCTATAAGTCAATTCGTAGGTTTTGACTTCTTCTACACCCTTTTTAACAAGAGAGTCTATTTCTAAACGAAGCTCAACTCTATCTAACCCTTCTTTGGTCGAGCGGGTTTTAGGGTGCTTGGGTAACATCAAACTACAGCAATCTTCATGTGGTTTTATGGAGATGTCAAAGGTTCCAATCTTGCGGGCCTGTTCAATAATTTCTAGCTTATCCATTCCGATAAGGGGTCTAAAAACAGGTAAATTTGAGACGCTCTCAATTGCACTGAGGTTGGATAAAGTTTGAGAGGCTACTTGCGAAAGGGCTTCGCCTGTAACCAAAGCTTGGCAACCATTTTTAATTGCCAGATTCTCAGCAATCCGAAGCATCATTCTGCGATAAAGAAGAACCCGGTAATCTTCAGGTGCTTTAGACACAATTTGTCTCTGAATCTCCCCAAAAGGGACGCAGAGCAGGCTTCCTCCATCCTGATAGTTAGCCAGCATTTCTGCAAGTTCAAGCGCTTTGTCCTCCGATTGCGCTGAGGCAAAAGGAGCAGAGTGAAAATGAATGAATAAGGCCTCGCAACCCCTTTTCATCATTCGCCAAGCCGCTACAGGGGAATCAATGCCCCCTGACAAGAGGACTGCAACCTTTCCAGAAACCCCCACCGGAAGTCCACCCAAGCCAGGAATTTTCTCAAAACTGTAAAAGATGTGATTTTGGAAGAGTTCAATATGAACGGTTGTTTCTGGCTGATCTAGATTGACTCTTGCATTTGTTTTGAGCTGGATGAAGCGACCAATCTCCTCATTGACGTACTGAGAACCAACCGGAAAATTTTTTTCTGCTCTTTTTGCTCGCACTGCGAACGTAGAAAATTTTTGTGTGATGAGGCTGCGATCCAAATTTTCTTTGAGATTCTCAAGAGAGGCCTCTGCTCTCTCGCACGGCATAAAGTTTGCCAGCCCAAAAATTTTGGAGAGCTTGTTTTGCACGACTTGCGCATTTGGGGTGACAGCAAACTCCATCCAAAAACGACCTGGAAGTTTGTGAAGCGTGAGGGGTGCAATTTCTCTGCACCTAAGCGCCACCCTCCTTTGCAAAGCATTTTCAAAGAAGGATCGATTTTTATTTTTAAGCGCAATTTCTCCGTAGTGCAAAATGTAGTGTTGCATGATCTAACTTACTTAATTGACTTGAATTTTTTACAAAGGCAAGGTCTTGTAACAAGGAAATTGAGAAAAAAGTTGACAAATGGGTCGAAAAATCGTTTGACACCGCAACATATTGTGGTTTAACATTGAGCCATACACAATATGTTGTGGATAAAGAGGGACCGGAAGGGGATATTTCTCGTTAAGTTATTGAAATAACTAAAAAATTAGGATTAATGACTTATCAACAAGGGGGCTTCGTGTCTGAAAAACTTAAAAAACGTGAAAAGGTGATCGTAAAACAAGAGATATCACCGGTTCTTCACTCTGTGCCGAAAGGATTGACTCTGAATCGTCTTTTTGCAAAAGAGGGGAGCGACCCCCTAGATCAAGCTCGTTATGCGAAACGCTCCTCCTTTATCAATAATACCGATGGCTCTGTTGTTTTTAAAATGGAAGATTGTGAAGTGTCAGAGAGTTGGACGCAACTAGCAACCGATATCTTAGTATCCAAATATTTTAGAAAAAGAGGGGTTGAAGGAGAAGGGCGTGAAACCTCCATTAAGCAAGTTGTCAACCGAATTGCCAAATCAATTCGAAAGGGGGGGGAAGAGCTGGGAAGTTATTTTGCAACCCCTCAAGATGCCCAAAATTTTGAAGATGAGTTGAAGTTTTTGTTAGTTCATCAGTATGGAGCTTTTAATTCACCCGTCTGGTTTAATGTGGGACTTTATCATGCTTACGGGATTGAGGGGTCGGGGGGAAATTGGCGTTGGGATCCTGCAAGCGATTCGATCGTAGAAACAGAAACAGCCTACAAAAATCCACAGGCTTCAGCCTGTTTTATCCAATCGGTTTCTGATGATTTGATGTCTATCTTTGATTTAGCCAAAGCTGAGGCAAAACTTTTCAAATATGGAAGCGGGACAGGGACTAATTTTTCAAGCCTCAGAGGCCGTCAGGAAAAACTCTCTGGGGGTGGAACATCCTCTGGGTTGATGTCTTTTTTGGAGGTTTTGGACAGAGGAGCTGGGGCCACCAAATCTGGGGGGACAACCAGAAGGGCAGCCAAAATGGTATGCCTCGATATGGATCATCCTGAAATTGGTGACTTTGTTGAGTGGAAGGTCAGAGAAGAAAGAAAGGCGCAGGCCCTTATTGCCTCTGGTTTGGATGCGGATTTCAATGGAGAGGCCTATAAAACGGTTTCTGGACAGAATTCCAACAACTCGGTTCGTATCCCCGATGAGTTTATGTATGCCTACTTGAACGACGGGGATTGGAAGACAAAGTTTAGAACCACCGGTGAGGTTTGCGAAACCTTTAAAGCCAGAGATTTGATGAAAAAGATCGCCTCTGCGGCGTGGCGCTGTGCCGATCCGGGTGTGCAGTTTGATACTAATACAAATAAATGGCATACTTGTAAAAGTTCAGGAAGAATCAATGCTTCGAATCCCTGCGGAGAGTATAATTTTTTAGATGACAGCGCCTGCAATTTGGCAAGTCTCAACTTGACGAAATTTTATAATGAAGAGACGCGAACCTTCGACATTGAAAAATTTAGACATGCCTGCAAGATTTTTATTACCGCCCAAGAAATTTTGGTCGATTTTTGTTCCTATCCAACCAAGACCGTTGCTAAAAATAGCCACGATTATCGACCTTTGGGTCTGGGCTACGCAAATTTAGGGACACTCTTAATGGTTATGGGGCTTTCCTACGACTCGGACGCAGCCAGAAGCATTTGTGCTGCCATTACCGCCGTGATGACAGGTCGTAGCTATTTGATCTCCGCAGAGATTGCCTCTCACAAAGGAGCTTTTCCAGGTTTTGCAAAGAATAGAGAACCGATGTTGGAGGTAATGAGCATGCATAGAGATGCAGCTCTCACCATCGACAAAGAAAAATGCCCTAATTATTTGCGCGAGGCTGCAATAGAAGATTGGAACCGCTGCCTCGAAGCGGGAGAAAAACATGGCTATCGTAATGCCCAAGCAACGGTCTTAGCTCCAACTGGAACGATTGGTTTGTTGATGGATTGCGACACCACTGGAATCGAACCCGATTTTGCCCTCGTCAAATTTAAAAAACTGGCAGGAGGTGGCTATTTTAAAATCGTTAACCAAAGTCTTCCAAAAGCATTGAGGAGTTTGGGTTATACGGAGAGCCAAATCACCGATATTGTGACTTATATTGTAGGGACTGCTTCTCTGATAGGGGCCCCTCACATTAATTCAGAAAGTTTAAGGGCCAAAGATTTCACCCAGGAAGAACTTGCTAAAGTAGAAAAGACACTCCCCAGTGTCTTTGATCTCCCCAATGCCTTTACCGTTCATATTTTGGGAAAAGAGACACTGGCACGATTTGGGCTCACCGAAGAACAATACACAAAGCCCAATTTTAATATGTTGAAAGCCCTAGGTTTTAGTCCTGTGCAGATAGAAGAGGCCTCTTTAGTCATTTGTGGGAGAATGACAGTGGAGGGGGCCCCTCATTTGAAAGAAGAGCATCTTCCCGTTTTTGATTGTGCTAACAAATGTGGAAAATCAGGAAAGCGTTTCTTGGCCCCCATGTCCCATGTGAAGATGATGGCAGCTGCACAGCCTTTTATCAGCGGAGCCATTTCGAAGACAATCAATATTCCCAATGAAGCCACTATTGAAGATATAGAAAATCTTTATGTGGAAACCTGGCGTTTGGGATTGAAAGCCGTTGCCCTCTATCGTGATGGTTGCAAAATGTCTCAGCCGCTCAATGCGATGAGCGATTCCCAGGCCAAGAAACAGACTGAAGCAGAAAAGAGTGCCCCGGCACCACAGCAGGTTGTTTTAAAACGACGCAGGCTTTCGAAGAAGCGTCGTGGGTTTACATTGGAAGCAAGAGTAGGGGGTCAGAAAGTTTATTTAAGAACGGGTGAATACAACGAAGGGGGCCTGGGGGAAATCTTTGTCGACATGCACAAGGAGGGGGCTGCGTTTAGAAGCATGATGAACTGTTTTGCCATCGCTGTCTCTTTGGGACTCCAATATGGGGTTCCCCTCGAAGAATATGTCGACTGCTTTACCTTTACCCGGTTTGAACCGCATGGAGTAGTCGATCATCCCAACATCAAGATGGCAACCTCTGTAATCGATTTTATCTTTAGAGTTTTGGGGATGGAATATTTAGGAAGGACCGATTTTGTCCAGGTCAAGCCCTCCAAAGATGAAGATGTCGTTTTAGAGCTGGAGAGTAAGAACAGAGAACAGAAGTCAGAGAACAGAAAACAGAAAACAGATGGCAATGTAGTGCCCTTAAGTATTCGAACCTCGAACCTCGAACCTCGAACCTCGAACAGCCCCAACGAACATCTATCCACTATGATGGGGGATGCCCCTTTTTGCGATTCTTGCGGTCATGTAACAGTGCGGAACGGATCTTGTTACCGCTGCCTGAACTGCGGCAATTCAATGGGGTGTAGTTAAAGTTTCAAGCGGCGGCGGAGATCGCTGAGTTCTCGTTGGATGCGAACATCAGAGGCTTCTTCTTTCTTGAGTTGGTTCAAACGCTTTTCTTCAATCTCTGGCCACAATCCTTTTTCTTTTAATGCTTTTGAGAGTAGTTCTGCCTCAGAGTGGGAAAGAGTTGTAGTATGGAGCACATGTTCTTCAAACGCCTCCCAAGCAATCGGACAATATTGTTTCACAAAATGGGCCATGGCTTCGGCAAAAACACGGATTTCTTTTTGGGCATGGGCATCTAGGCGCAGGCTTAGGAAATGCAAGAGGTTATGAAGATCAATTTTCCAATACCATTCGGTATAAATAGATAGGGGAAGATTGGCTCTAGCCACTTCTCTGGCAACCCCCACCTTCAGGTAGTGTTGGTATTCCTCGTAGAGTCTTTTTTGGTCTTCCTGAAACGATTTTTGGATCTCTTTGGCCTCAGGGATTGCAACCGCTTCTTCTTCTGAAGAACCTTGCCTGTTCGTTACCGATTGTTTGCGTAAATCTTCAGTTTCTGGAATCCAGAAAACATCTTCCATGATGGAATAACGCCCACTCATTTCGTTGACGTTAGCAGTGCGGTGTCTGATCCACTGGCGAGCGACAAAAATAGGCATTTTGCAGTGAAACTTGAATTCCACCATTTCAAAAGGGGTAGTATGGCGGTGTTGCATCAGATAAAAAATCAAAGCGCGGTCGGCACGAACCGATTTTGTCCCTTTGCCGTAGGAAACGCGGGCTGACTGAACGATGGAGGAATCGTCTCCCATCACCTCCACAAGGCGGACAAAACCTTTATCAAGGCAAGGAATATAGTTGGGGTCTGATTTGATGTCGTAGTCTTCCTTGGGATTTACTTGTGTGATTTCGCCCATAGAGTTTGCTTGACCTCTTCTGGAACATCCCTTAGAAATATGCATTCCGTCAAATGGAAATTTCCCAACGTAAACCTTGGCTAGAAAGAACGATCACTCTGTTGCTGATTGCCTATTTCATCTTTGGTTATCTTCCCATCGCAAGCTGGAATGAATCTAGGGGTTTTTATCATATCCTTGGATTTTCCTGGGAAGAAAAGATCCCTTTTATAACCCCCTTTATCTTGGGCTACAGCCTCGTTTATGGAAGTGTATTTTTTATTTATTGGGTCATTCCCAATTGGGTTGTTTTCAAAAAGATGGCGTGGGGATTTTTTTGGGTTACAACCATTCATTATGTTTTTTTCGTTCTTTATCCGGTCAAGATGGTTTGGAGACCAGAAATTGTTGAAGCAAAAGACCTATTTGAATGGATTGCTAAATTTATTTTTTCACTCGACAACACCTATAATTGTTTTCCTTCACTCCATGTTGCCTACCCCACACTCGCCACCACCCTTGCCTGGAAGTTTGTTCCCAAGATGCGATATTGGTTTGCGGCCATGGCCCTCATTACCGCTATTTCAGTCGTGTTGGTGAAACAGCACTATATTGTGGATGCCATCGGAGGGATGGTTGTTTCCATTCTGATTGGTTTGGTGCTGATAAGAACAAGCTCAAATGGTTAGCGATAGGCTAACCCCCTGACACTTTTCGTTCCCAAGCAGGCGTGGCGGAAGGCTAACCCAAGGGACGTTATCAAAATGGGGGTGATCCCCCATTTTGCACTCTCTCTCGCCCCGCCAATTATTCAGAACCCCCATAATGTGTGGCGGGGCTGCGAGAAGCCGCTTGGGTTAGCCTTCCGCCACGCCTGCTTGGGAACGGACAAGACTAGACTGGTGAAAAAGTCGCGCGAGGGATGCGTTTTGAGAAAAGCGTCTCGGAGCCCATTTTCACAAACGGGAAATAAAGATAAAATGGGCGAGAGTCGAGCGGCGATTTTGGGTCGTCCAAAAATCGACCACGTCTTTTCGAAAAACCATCCCGGAAGCGACTTTTTCATCATATCCAAAAAATATCAGAGGGCTGGCTATCGATAGGGGATTTTTTGAACAGGTGGTGGCTCGGAATAAGGGATATGAATAGTTTTCTTTGTTTTTTGCGTCGGAATAGTTTTAGTCTCACTTTTTGGATAAACATCGTAGGTATCAGAGGAAACTTGTGTGGTTCCAAAAATTTGGTTGGACAACAATGTATCCCTTGACACGGCTTTTTTAACCTCTCCCTGGTCCTTGTTTTTAGTTTTTTTGGATGGGAGCTCTCCCAGTTCGTAGGTTCCCTCACCTTTTTGTTTTTTCTCTTCTTCAAAAGAGTCATAGATCACTTTGATTTCCATTTCTCCAGCCTTGCCCGTTTTTTTAAGAGGGGCCTGTTTCGTTGTGGTTGTGGAAGGTAATGCAGGAGGGGGTGGTTTGGCATAGGGTTCTCCTGTGAGTGGTTGCACGACAGGAGTCCCTACCGGTTGGACCACTTGACCAATCCCTGTTGTCAACGTTGTGTTGGGATCATTTCCGAGAAGTGCTTTGCGAGTATCATCGTTTGCCTGCGCATACACTTTTTGGCTGAGGCAACAAGCAATTAGAATTGACAAGACGCAGCATTTCATACACTTCAGTATATCAGGTGCCAGGTACCTTTTGCAACAATTTCAACTAGAGTTTTGCATTGCACGAAAAAGGTACCTGGCACCTTTATATGAAAAAGGTTCTTTTTATTTGTCTTGGTAACGCCTGCCGTTCTCAAATTGCAGAAGCCTTTGCTAAGGTTTATGGGGAGGGGTTCATTGAGGCTTATAGTGCAGGGGTTAAGCCGGCCGGTTTTGTCCATGACAAGACAATTGCTGTAATGGATGAAGTGGAAATTGACTTGCGCGGGGCTGCTTCCAAACCGATTGATCCTGTCTTATTGTCTCAGGTTGATTGGCTTGTCACTTTGTCTGAAGAAGCCAAGCCCATATTTCCTGCCACTTCAAATCATGCCCGTAAACTCCATTGGTCGATTGATGACCCCGTTTCTGTTTTTGGCAAGGAAGAAAGAATCTTTCAGGCATTTCGGATGACTCGCGATGAAATAGAAAGAAGGGTAAAAACCCTAATGGATCAAATTAAGCAGTCCTAGAGAAAATTTTCTCCCACCAACTTTTCCCTTGTGATTTTTTTCTATGCCGTTCTCGAACTAATTGTTCGTCGGGCCCATAGTATTCTTTATAGTAGTAGTAAGTGGGGGCCATCTTCATCTCTGCGGCCTTGATGTTATTGAGGACAACACCCAAAACATTGGCTCCAGTGCTCGCCATCTGTACCTTGGCGCGCTTCAAGGCCCCTCTGGCAGTTCTTCCCACTTGATAGACAAGGATAACGCCATCTACTTGCGGGCCCAAAACTGAAGCATCGGAGACGGGTAAAACAGGGGGGGTGTCAATGATCACGAAATCAAAATTTTGTCGCAGCTCCGTTAAAAGGGTTCTCATCTTATCAAGGGATAAAAGTTCTGCGGGGTTGGGTGGGAGTCTGCCCGAGGTCAAAAGATAAAAATTATCAATTCCCATGGTTTGGAGAATTCTATCGGGCGGAAGTTCGCCAACGAGCAGATCTGTTGTTTTGCGAATAACATCTGACCAGGGGATATCTTTGGTGAGTATCTCGACTAAGCCCGGTTCTTTGTTCACCCCCAAGATTCTACTCACGGTTTCCCTTCTTAAATCCCCTGAGACAAGACAGGTCTTTTGGCCATTTTGGGCCAAAGTGAGGCTTAAGTTAAGAGCGGTGAGTGATTTACCCTCTCTGGCCCCTGCGCTGGTGATTTCCAAAATTTGTCCCTTCTTTTGGGCTACCGCAAAATTGACGTTTGTTCTTAGGGTTTTATAGGCCTCCAAAGACGAAAATTGATGCTCCTCGCCACTGAGCATAATCAGTTTTCTAACCTCTTCGATGGCCGTTATGTCACTTCCTCCAGACCGCTGAAAAGCCTTGAAGGGTAAAAATTTCAGCCAATTCCTCCACTCCCATTTTTTTTCAGGAGGGGTGAAGTGGACCATTTCTGGGATAACTCCAAGAATTGGCACTTGGAGGAAATCCTCAACCTCTTCGATTGTGGAAATAGAGGTGTCGACATTTTCTTTAACGAAAGCCAACAAAATTCCCAGGATCAGAGAAATGACAGCGCCAATCGTGACATTTTTTTGAAGATCAGGAGCAATGGGGGAGTCGGGGGGGCTGGCAACATCTAGAATAGTTATTCCAGAAACAGTTTGGGCTTCGGCAATTTTGGCATCTTCATATTTTTGCTTGAGACCTCCATAGATAGAGTTCAAGGATTGTAATTCCCCTGTTAACTTATTGAATTGCATTTCCAGTTCAGGAAATTTTGCCAACCTTACTTTTAGATTTTCAATTTGTCCCCTTAACTCAGTGACTTCTGGATGTCTGTCGGTATATTTTTCTAGGAGATTGCTAAGTTTGATCTCCATGTCGACCACTTGTGACTGAAAGGTTCCTAGTGAAGCCCCAATGGGATTTTTTTCCTTAAACTCTCTAACTTCTACTTCTTTCAGGCGCAATTTTTCCTCGTTTTCCTTTAGTAAATCCCATACATATTCCCGAACCTGTTTTGCTTGTTCATTATGATCTTTGAGACTCCATATTTGATAACCTTTGGCTACGGCATTAACAATCATGGCGGCCTGTTTGGAATCGTTGGTTGTCACTGAGATATCGAGGATGTTTGTATTTCCTCTTTTAGAAGGGATAACTCCTTGAAAGGGTTCGATAATAGCTCCGACCTCCTTTTCGGTCATACCTTCTTTTATGAGTCCAAGAGCAGATGCGGCCTCGTGAGCAACACCACTTGTGCTAATAACTTCCATTTGAGCTTCAAAAAAATCAGTTCCCTCCCATACATCAAATGTCGGGTCCGTCGTTCCTGCTGTTCTTGGTTTGTCCACTTTTACCGAGGCAGCGGCTTTATAAGTGGGAGGAATGCGTGAGGTATGGATCCAAATGGCCGCTGTAATGATGAAAAATGTTCCTAAAACAATGACTTTACGCCTTTTGACAATACGCCAATAATCGCCAAGATCTAATTCATACGTTTTGGGCATAATTACCGATTTATCATGGATTTAGCTATTTGTATAGAGGATCTTGAATAAAATCTACCTAACCAAATCTTTAACATCCCTATAAACAGAAGTTCCTAGGAGGGTATTTGATAAAAGAGGGGTGATGCGAGAGATGGCAATATTGAGATTGGCAATAAATAGTCTTGGAACGTAGACGATGTCACTAGAAGCAAGGGCTATATTTTGACTCAGGTCCCCTTTTAAAATTCTTGCAAGGTTGAGGCGGTAGATTTCTGGTTGTTGCAATCCTCCACGGATAAGAATTGTTCCCTTTTTAACGGCATCATTGGTAAAACCTCCGGCCAAAGCAATGAGATCAATAATGTTCGATCCTCCGGGAGGGGAATAAACACCGGGAGATTTTACCTCACCCAATAGAATTACTTTCATTCCGGCGAATTTTTGGATGGCAACGGATACTTGTGGATTTCTGATAAAATTGCTCAAAGAACTTGTCAGTCTTTCGTCAATCTCCATTAATGTCAAACCAGCCGCAGAAATTTCGCCTACAAACGGATAAGAAATGGAACCATCGGGACGGACAATGACAATTTTATCTAAATCAACATTCCTCCAAACAGAGATTTCTAAAACGTCTCCGACTCCAACGCGATAAGGCTGTGGCTTTGCTAGTGGGGTCTCCTCTGCCATGGCGGGGTATTCCTCTTGCGCGGGGGGATAAACGGTTTCTTCTTCAACCGGCGCTTCTTTTTTCTCTTTCGCTGCTAACTTTTTTGCCTCCCTTTGCTTAACTTTTTCCTCTTTGAGTCGTTCTTTTTCTTCTTTTTCCTTATCCCGCTGGGCTTGAGACTCTTGCTTAATGGCTGTTTTTGCCATATTGCTGTAACATTTTTTTAAATAGACATCGGCTTGTTTATAATTAGCATTCAGCTCAATGACTTTTTGAAAAAGTATCTTGGCACTTTCATAATCCTCTTTGGAGTAAAAGGTCTTTGCCTGGCTGTAGCAATCTTCCATGGTTTCTTGTGTGCAAAGGGAATCACCCGATTGGGCTAAAAGATCGCTGGTGCTAACCACGAAGAAGAGGAAACTTAAAACTAGAGCGCTATTTCGCATTTTCTATTTGCTAGATGTTAGGTGTGTAGATTGTTGAGGTCTCACAACAACTTTGGGTTCTTTAATGTAATTTTTAAGTTGTTCCGTCAACTCTTGGGTCAGCGCATTAACGGTCAAGCCGGTTGCCTTTATTTTGCCAATCAAAGGGTAGGTTATGGTGCCATCTGGCTGGACGGTAACACTCTTGTCTAAATCCGGAACTTTAGAGACAGAAACATATAAAGTATCCCCTTGCATAATAGCGCGGGTTTTTTCTTGCGCTGACTCCATTGCCGGAGGGTATTTTTCAATCAGCTTGGTAGAGGCTTTCTTGGGAGAAGCCATCACCGTTTTAGGAGCAGGGGAAGTTTGGATTGGGCTAAAATCTTGTTTACCATAGAGGAGTTCTTTGCGTCTTTTTTCTTCAATCTCTCGTTGTTTTAACTTTTCCCTTTCAAGGGCTAGAAGTATTTCTTGCTTTCTTTTTTCCTCTATTTCCCTTTGCTTTTGTTCTTCTTTCATCAAAGGGGCTAGCAACTCCTGCCTTCTTTTCATCTCCAATTCCCTTTGCTTTTGCTCCTCTTTTTCCAAAGCAAGGAGGGCCTCTCGTCTCTTTTGCATCTCAGCTTCTCTTTGTTGTTCTTCTAGCCCTTTGAGCTCTATTAAAATTTCCTGGCGTCTTTTAGCTTCTTGCTGAATTTTTTCTTCCTCTTGTCTTGATTTTTCGAGGAGCTCTTGTTGTTGTTTTTTGGCTTCTTCCTGAAGCCTTTTTTGCTGTTCTCTCATTTCGGCCATCAGTTCTTGTTTTTGCCTTCTAGCCTCGGCATCGATTTGTCTTTGCTCTTCTCTTCGTTTCGCCAGAATTTCTTGTTCCCAGTCTCTGGGCTCCCATTTAGAAACAGTACTCAATACTTGAGCTGGGTCAGGGATCTTTTTAGTCTCCAATTGTATTTGTCGCTCTTCTTTTTGTGCTTGTTTTTGGGCCGCCAATTTCTCTTCAATAATTAGCTTGGCGATTTCGGTATGACATTTCGTAAGGTATACCGAAGCCTTCTTGTAGTTGACGTCAATAGTAATGACTTTTCCAAAAAGGGATTTTGCACCCTCAAAATCTTTATTGTTAAAAAGATTAACCCCTTCTTCATAGCACTCTGAAAGACTCTCTTTGGTGCAAGAGAGCTCCTCTTGCTCGAGAGCGAAAACCAAGGGTGAAAAAAACAAGGAAAGCAACAAGGAAACACCAGCTAATGCGACTTTTTGCCTCCCCATAGGTGGCACAAACCTACTAAATATGGATTTAAGTGTCAATTTTTACTTTATCTTTAAAAACGTTTACAGAATGTCTTAAATTGTTTAGAATTCAACCATGTACCTTAACTATTGGCGTTTGAAGGAAAGGCCTTTCGAGACGGCTCCGGAAACGAAGTTCTTTTTTTCCTCCCACAATCATGAAGAGGCCCTTCAGAGACTTTTGTTTTCCTGTCATGAGCATCGTGGCTGTATGGTTTTAACTGGGGAATATGGATGTGGTAAGACACTTTTGAGCCGGGTTTTAATCCGCGAACTGGCTAGAGATGTTCGTTGCCAAATTGCCCTCATTATCAATCCTCGCCTTGCCCCCAAGGAATTTTTGGAGATGATTTGGTTTGAGCTGGGAGGCTCAAAGGAAAAAAGCGGGATGGACAAAGTCCTTCTCCTCGAACATATCAAACAACTTCTGGAAGGCAATGCAAAGGCGGGCCGAGAAACAACCCTTATTATTGATGAAGCTCAGGCCATTGAGAATGAAGAGGTCTTAGAAGAAATTCGACTCCTTATGAATATTCAAGATGGCGAGGAGTTATTGCTGAATATGATTTTTATCGGCCAGCCCGAACTCAAAGAAAGGATATTAAAACTAAAGCAGCTTGCCCAGAGAATACAAATGTGGTTTCACCTCCCCCCACTTACTCCAGAAGAGACCCATCACTACATCCAATACCGTTTAACGATTTCGGGTGGCCATTCTGAGATTTTTACGTCGGAGGCCTGCCAAAAAGTTCATGCCCTGGCAGGCGGAATTCCCAGGCTCATCAATAATATATGTAATATGGCCTTGTGGATTGGCGAAAAAAATCAATTACAAAAAATTAATCCAGAAACGGTTGAAATGGCCTTTCAAACACTGAAAGGGTAAATAGGGCAAAGATGAAGCGATTTTCATCCATCACCTTTCAAATGCTTTTCTTTTTGGCCCTTGGTGTTTTAACAGTGGGAGGCCTCTTTTTTTCTAGTCTTTCTTATAACATTCAAGCCAGGGGGCTTTTGGGGAACGTTGAAAAAGATACGGAGTTTCTTAATCAAGTTAAAGAAATTCGCTACCATTTCAGTTTTGCAAGAAAAGAGGAGAAAAACTGGATTTTATTTAGGAATCCCAGTTACCTTGCATCGAGGAAGAAATCTCTTACGAGAGGAGAGAGCCTATTAGTAGATATTAAAAAACAGATGGCCACTCCGGAACTCGACGAATTGTTAGAATCTCTTGAGAGCCATCTGTTACACTACACGGCACTGGGTGAAGAATTGATGAGTGCCGATACGATAAAAAAAGTCGATCATTTTACAAAAAAGGCAAAGACAATCGATGAGGGGGTGACAGAGCAGATTTCTGAAATCACGGGGTTTCTATTGAAACGAGTCGATGAAAGTCAAAAAATAGCAACAGGAGCGTTTCAAACCTATTTTGTTTGGTCTCTTGTTTCTGTTTTTTCTGGGTTGGCTTTGTTCGTGGGTGCAGGGCTCCTTTGGACTTATCGTTTGAAGGTGCGTTTGAAAAAACTCCTCAGGGCTACACGTAAAATGGCGATTGGAGACTATTCCCCACAATTGGAGACCCTCTATTCCGATGAGCTAGGTGTTTTGGCCGCCAATTTTAATGAAATGGCTGCAAAAATCGCCGAGCGTGAGGAAAAAATTAACCAGATCACCCAGGAGCTCATTCAGGCGAATAATTTGCTTAAGAAAAGCGCAACCCCTATCCATCAGATTCCGAAATCTACAATTCGGTAATCTTGGACTCGCTCTTCCAACCTTCCTACTACCTCATTGACCCTCTAAGAAAAAAATCCTATAGGTTGAACATGGACAAGAGATGGCGCTCCACAACGCCCTGTAAAGTTAGCCTTATTCGCCCCCCTTCTATTGTTTCCCGCTATGCCATAGTGGCTCCTCTAGCTGTGCCGTTAGGGGTAGCATATCTTGCCTCTAGCTTGCGAGAGGCGGGTCATCGGGTTCAACTCATTGATGGAGTTGGGCTTAATACCAAGGAACCAAGACCTTGGAGTGATACTACGATTTATCGAGGTCTTTCCTTCGAAGAGATAGCAACACTCGTTGACCCTCAAACCAATGTGATTGGGGTGTCTTGCATGTTTTCTAGCGACTGGCCGTTTGTGCGAGAGATGATTGAAACAATCCACCATAAGCATCCAGAAATCCCTATTGTACTGGGTGGTGAACATGTCACGGCTATTCCCGAGATCTGCCTAAACAGTTGCCCTTACGTCTCAGCATGTGTCGTTGGAGAGGGTGAGGAAACTTTTTTAGAATTTTTAGAACATTTCAGTGAAAAGAAACCTTTAAACTCAGTAGCTGGACTGGTGTTTCGTAATGCAGAGCAGCACATCGTACATACTACTCCAAGAAACCGCATCCGTAATATTGACGATATTCCTTGGCCGGCATGGGATTTAGTACCGATGGAAAACTATCTTTCTCAACACCTCAGCGCAGGTACTCGCCATGGAAGATCGATCGGCATGTTGGCCTCACGTGGTTGCCCTTACCAATGTACCTTCTGCTCCAACCTTAATATGTGGACTCCACGTTGGTTCGCTCGCGATCCCGAGAAAGTCATTGACGAAATCGAACACTATGTTCGTTGCTACCAAGTCGAAAATGTAGAATTTTTCGATCTCACGGCGATCATTAAAAGAGAATGGATATTATCATTCTGCAATGGCCTAAAACGCCGTGGAATCAAAATCGTATGGCAGTTTCCTGTCGGCACTCGTTCGGAAGCGGTGGATAGGGAAGTTGCTAGGGCAATGATATCGAGTGGCTGTCTTATAATGGGTTATGCACCGGAGAGTGGTTCGCCCGATACTCTCAAACAAATCAAAAAAATGGTTCATCTGCCCAGGCTCAAACAATCTATGAGGGAGTGCCATGAAGCAGGACTAAACATGAAAGCGAATATGATGCTTGGTTTTCCAAGCGAAACACATCGCAACGTATGGGAAACTTTAAAATTCCTTTTGGCTATGAGCTGGATAGGCGTTCATGACATATCGTTTTTCCCATTTGCGCCTTATCCTGGTTCACCTCTTTTCGAGGAATTGCGAAAAAAAGATAAACTTCCAGATATTTTCTCGGATCAATGGTTTTTCTCTCTTGCCTTCAGTAAGCTGGTGGGCTTTAAATGCTACTCTGAACACTATGGCAAAGGAATGCTGCGCCTTTATCAAGCTTTAGGTTATATGATTTTTTATGGAACAGCATTTCTTTTTAGACCTGTGCGAATCTTGAGGATGATCAAAAATTTGGTCACAGATAGTCATCAATCTCGTAGTGAAACCGTCCTCCTCTACTTTTTTCGCCGCCTGGCACACAAACCGGGCTAATGAATTTCACGGTAACTCATTAATCTACAATTCTGTAATTTTGCACCCGACTTTCCAATCCTTCCCAAATCGCTTCTACCGCCAAACCGTCAGTCAACCCATTGGCAATAAACCGCCCCATATCTACGCAATGGTCGCTATTATTGTAATTGTAAAAACCGATCCGCCCGGTGGAAATAAAATTACTATTTTTTTTCAACTCCCTGTAGAGGGAACTCGTAATCTCTTTATAATGCAGATCATAACGAGGATAAAATTTTGGAAAACGTTTTACAAAAGAAAAAAGGACATCCCCTTTATCTATTAAGCCACATCGCTCTAAACCATTTATGCAAAGGTGAGATAATTCTGTGTCGCTCCTATTCCATAACTCACCGCCATATTCTCCCGTAAAGTCACAGCAAAGGAGAGTTTTGTCTTGTGGTATCATATCGATGCTCATATTCTTTTGTTCAAAAACCCTCCCAAATAAAAATTCCCTTCCTGGAAAAAAGATCCAATGGTCCTTCGTCACCTGTTTTTTCATAAGACCGATATAAACCAAAAACACGGCTCGGTATTGAAGTCTTTTAGACAATGCCAATAATTCTCCTGTTGTCTTATCCTTCTCATGACTCATTAGTTCCAAAGCAACATCAAAGGGAAGAGTGGAAATTAAATAATCAACTGGTAAAGTTATAGTGCCGCTGGGCCGATTGATAGTTACTTCCTTGATTCTATTCTTTTCTAAATAAATCTTCAGTGGCGTGGCCTGAGTAAAAATCTGTCCTCCATGCTTTGTTATTTCTTCTCCCATTCTAAGCGGGATGCGACCGAATCCCATTTTGGGATAATAAAAATAAGTCGCGTCGGTAAGGACGTTTTCTTTTTTTAGGCGCACAATTCTTGTCATTAGCTCAAGTACATTTTGACTGGGTATCCTAGCCTTTGCAATATCTGCCGACAATGTCTCGGGCGATCCCCATGTTTTTTCAGCTAAAGGCCTAAAAACTAAATCATAGATAGTACGGCCAAAATGGTGGAGGCAATATTCTTCAAAAGAAAGACTGTTCTTTTGACGAGAGGCCGTGTTTTTTAGAAGGATTTTCAGAAAATCAAGCCCACAGTGAAAAATATTTCTGAACCTCATTTGCAAAGCGAGTTCTGAAAATTGAAGAGGGTAGTTTAAATATTTTCCAAAGAGATAAATACGATTTTTTTTTTCGTGTGTTAATAATTCATTTCCCATCAATGTTTTAATTTCATCCAGAACTCCGGGAAGGGTAGAAAAACACTTGTGGGGACCGTAGTCCAATAACATATCCTCATGGGAAAAAGTGCCACACATCCCCCCCAAAACGGACTCCTTCTCAATAACCGTCACATCAAACCGGCCGGTACGGGAAAGCATCCATCCTGCCGAAAGTCCCCCGACTCCCCCCCCAAAAATAACGACCTTCTTTTTCATCCCTTATCTCTTCCAAGCAATGACAAGTGTTTGACCTATCCAGTAAGGAACTTGCACGCTTTGTAACCTCAATTTTTGGACAAGTTTTTTACCAAGGTGGCCCATTTTTGGAAAATAAGCCTGCATGCGACGAAAAATATATTCAACTTCTAATGTTTGGAAATGAGGTTTGAATGCAACAATTTTGAAGCCACAGTGCTTTAGTAAATTTGTGATGGAAGTTTTTGTAAAGTAATAAAGATGAACGGAGAGTAGAAAGACCCATTTTCTACCCATAAACTTTGAAATCCAGCTGCCAACGTCGGGATAATTGACGATAAGCAATCCCCCCGGGCGTAAAATGCGATGACATTCCTCCAAAACTTTTCTGGGTGATGGAGTGTGTTCCAAAACATCCCAAAGAGTAATAATATCAAAAGTTGCATCCTCACAATTCAAGCTTTGGATTTCTCCAGCATGAATGGGAATTCCATATTGTTTTTGTCCCCATTCACAAAGCCATCGGTTTGGTTCACAACCCACCACATCCCACCCTCTTTTTTTGGCAACATACAAAAAGGAGCCTCCGGCTGCGCCAACATCCAAAATTTTTCCCTTGTCCGATTTTTTCCAGAACCTCTCCACAATATTGAGACAACGCTCAAAGGTTCTTTCCCTTGCTTTTGCTTGGGAAACAAAAGTGGTGTCATTGCCACTGGCGTATCCCTCTAGAATCAGTGAGGCATTCAAACGAGGATTCACATAGGTCAGACCACACTGGGTACACCGAACAACTTGATCAATAAGGATTTCATCTCCAGAGCTTCTGAATTTTTCTTCGATATCGGTGTATCGTTGTTTTTCATAACAGGCGGGGTAAATAATTATATAGTTATCGCTTTCACACAGATCACATTTTATCTGTTCTAAGGGAAGATTCGTAGAAACAGTCATTTTCTTTTTAGGAGGATATGCAGCTCTCGGAAGCGGGTATTGACAGAACTCAAAACCATCCCAATTCCGAACATGAAAAAGGAGAGCAGGAGTAAGGCTACGGCAAGAATGGTCCCGAAAGTATTAGCAATCTTGAGATAGCATCCGATACTTAAGAAGGCCATTAGCAGAGCAACAGCCGAAAAAATACGTAAGGGATGATGATCCCGAAGCAAAACAGCAATGGTGAGCAAGATGCGGTATCCATCATAGAAAGTGTGTAGTTTCGAGTGACTACCGCGGGGGCGTTCTTTGTACCCAATGGGGATCTCTTTGATGGTCATTCTTTGCTCGATGGCTTGCAAGGTGAGTTCTGTCTCGATTTGGAAGCCGGTAGTAATTAATGGGATGTGCCTGACAAAATTTTTGCTAAAGACCCTATAACCTGACAAGATATCCTTGAATTTTGTTCTGAAGCAAAAATTGAGAAAGCCTGTAAGCAAGTGGTTGCCAAATCGGTGTAGCCAACGCATTCCATTGCCTCCAGGAGTTTCCAATCTTGTTCCAACAACCATATCGGCTTCACCTTTTTGAATACAATCTACCATAGGATGGACGCTTTTCACGGGATAAGTGTCATCCCCATCCACTAGGACAATGATGTCTGACTGAACGTGAGCAAAGATGGCCTGGACAACACTTCCTTTTCCTTTGCGATTTACTCGAACAACGGTCGCATTTTTGCTTTTTGCAATGGAGGCTGTCCTGTCGGTTGAGTTATTGTCAAAGACAATCATTTCGGCTTGTGGCAACTCTTTGCGAAAATCGTCAATGACTTTACCAATGGTTGACTCTTCATTAAAACAAGGGATGACTACGCAGATTGTCGGTTCTTTATCCAATGTCAGATTCTCCTTGCTTTCAAAATGAGCCCCCAAGTTTTCAAGGCGCGGTAAGGGGTCATCTCCATTTTTGTCTCGAAGCGCAGCTTCAGAAAATTCATTATTTGCCTTAATATTTTTTGTGGATGGTAAAGGAGTTTCCATAAGAGAAAGCGACGATATAATCGAAAGCGAAATTTCGCCAATTTTTTATAGTCTCTTCTCCAAGAAGGGGAGAAAGTCAATTCCGAATAGTTTTTAAACCCGGAAAATTCGTTATAGATTTTAGAGCCAGGTACGGGGGTAATGATAAATTGGGCTATTTCATCAATACCAGCCTTTGTTAGGAGGCGCGCCAAATTTATTGTCTGTTTTCTGTCTTCATCATCTTCCCCCGGGAATCCCAAAACAAAACAGGCCTGGGAGAAAATTCCAAAATGATTCATTGCCTTCACAAGCTGTGTAGCATGTCCAATATTAAATGGTTTTTGGATCTTTTGCATAATTTTGGGCGAGCCCGATTCGGGCGAAATGGAAATGTAACGGCATCCTGCTTTGGCCATCCATTCAATTGTTTTTTCACTTTTGATCGATTCCACTTTTGTGCCGGCGGCAATTTTCCAAATAATTTTTAGTTTTTTCTCCACGATTTTTTGGCACAAAGTCTGGATGCGTTCATCATTAATAGTGGGATTAACATCTTCAATGTGAAATTCACTAACTCCCAGGGTTTTTTGAAACCATTCCATCTCGGCAACAACATTTTCCGCCGATCTGGCGCGCCATTTCTGATTATTAGTTTCAGGAATAACGCAAAACCGACAAGGATAGGGACATCCTCTGGAGGTTAGCAAAGGAAGATAGCGTTTTGTTTCAAAGGGCCCATGTGCATAACGCAAATTCCAGTAGTTTTGGAGTGGAAAGAGATCCCAAGCAGGGAAGGGGAGTTTGTCTAAGTCTTCAATTTGTTTGTCATTTTCAAGAAGGGTATGCAATTCTTCAGAAGAACCATTTTTTTCCAGAGCCCCAACAAATTTTAAGCCCTTTTCTTCAACTTCTCCCGTCAAAACATAGTCGACGCCGACTGAATAAAAATCTTTTTGGACCGCTTTGAGTGAATAAGCGGTTACAGCCTGAGTGTTTTCAAAAACAATAATGGGAATTTTTGGAAAACTTTGTTTTAATCTCTTTGCAATTTCAATAGTTGAATAATGGCTGGCAAGGTTGATGGCATAGAGAAAAAACGCTTTTGTTTGAGGCGCGATTTTATCAACAACATCTTGGGTTGTTAATCCCCGAATCACAAAGCCATTTTCGAAACGACTTTTTTGTGGTGCCTCTCCAAAAGCATCGATGATCCCAAACTTTATTTTGTTTTGTCTCAAGACAGCAGCGAAATAAGCCAACCCGATTGGCATATAAACGATACCTGTTGTAAAGGGGTCTGATTTCTGAACAATCAAATTAGGATTGATGAGGGTATACATGGTTAGCTATTTGATTCCTTGTCTCTAAGATAGGAATACCGCTCTTTGGTTAGAAGTTTTGCCCCTGGGAATTTTTGTATTTTGTGCATGATATTATGCAATGATACATCATTGAGAGGGCAGGTATTGCAAATGTTCAAATCACACCGATTTGTTTTTAGTTTTACACGAAAAGTTTGATAACCCTTCCCATTCCAGACTTCTTCAAACGATTTTTCCTGGAGGTTTCCAAGCTTCATTTGGTAATCGTAATAGAGACAACAGGGATTGACTCGTCCATCCCAGGAAACAGCCACAACATAGTAGGGAAAATAACAGGGCCCTTTTCCATCGAGGGAATTCTTTAGGTCCTCAGAAATGGTTGTCAGATTCCTAACGACCTCTGTCATTTTATATTGTGCAGCCAGCCCAATTGCTTGACTCAGAATTTCTTGAATCAGGGGTGAGTTTTTCAGAATTCTAGACTGTTGTTGTTCGATGTCGTAACCGTAACCCCTCGCAAAAGTTGGAATAATTTTCAATTTTTCATGGCAGAATTGAACCATCAACGGCACTTCATGGATATTGTCTTGAGTGATCGTGAAATTAATCGTAATAACTATTTTTGATTTTTCTTGTTCGGTAATCTTTTTAAATTCTTGAATCCCTTCAATGGTTTTTTGAAATTTGGCCCCGACCCTTATTTTTTCAAAATTTTCCGGGGTTGGGCTATCTATGGAAAACCATATCTGATCTAGTCCGGTCTTGATGATTTCACGGGAAAGTTTGCTATTGAGCATGGTTGCATTAGAAGAGATGCGGGCGGTAATTTTTCTTTTCTTACAATACCTTACCATTTCCAGTATTTGTGGATTCAAAAAAGGTTCGCCAAATCCGACAAATGCGACGAAAATAGGATCAATACCGCCACAGATTTTTTTGAAAAACTCAAATTTCATATGTCTTAAATCGCGGGTAATCGATTCGGTGCGAGGGCACATTGTGCATTTTAAATTACAAACACCTGTTGGCTCTATATGAAGGAAGAGGGGATTTTTTGCCCTTTTTGTTCCACGATACATGGCAAAGCCCGTTTCAAACATCCTTTTGACATTCCGAGGGCTTAATTTCAAAACTTGCAACGCCACCTGAAAATGTTGGGATGACTCTTGCAGTTTTTTGATGAGTAAATGTTTAGTGTCAAACATGACTACGATATTCTTTTAGCTAAAACACCTAGTTCTGAAATGACAGATGTTCTAGCAATAATTTGAAAGTTGTGTTGATTCAACACTGTCTCTAATTCTTGCAATGACCATGGCACCTCAGGGACTTCGTCTAGTAAATGAAAATAGCTGAAAATGCCTTCATTCAGGATGCGATACCACGCATTGCGAATAGGGACTAAAATAAGCAAGTATCCTTGATCGCTTACAAGATTGCAGTGGATATCAATGATTTTTTGCCGCGTACTTCCGATAAAGTGTTCAATAAGTCCCCCAGAATGGACAAGATCAAATTTTTTATTAAGACTATCTAATTCAAAAACGTCGTTTTCTAGAATCTGAAAGGATTTTTGAAAATTTTTAAAGGACTTTTTACTTAAGTCCAACGCTGTTTTGTTATTGTCTACAATGATAATTTGCGCATCGTATTTTTCACCAAGAAAGCGGCTCATAACAGCAGTGCCAGCGCCCAATTCACAAAAATGGGAAGCTTTTCTAAAAGTAATGCCTCTTAGTAATCTTTCATAAGCACCTTTGACTAAACGGGACCTAAGAGATTCGATTAAAGGTTTGTTTACAAAGTTTTTGAAATAGCCATCCCAATTTACAGGCAGTTTTTCATTCATGAGTAATATTGTTGAATTGTTTGTTGATAGAGTTTCTTTAATAACCTATTTTGAAATAGTGGCTTGGGCTAAATGGCATACGACTGATTTCTAAGTTCCGGACTTTTTTGGTAGAGGGAAAACATCGGTGCATCATAATGAAGGCCGGCAATGCGGATGATTCTAAAGCTTCTCACTGTGGAGGTGGTGGGAGATAAAATGTCGCGCCGAATTTTGCAAGACGATGGTGTATTTTCTGCGCCAAGGGAAATGGCTGCGCAATCAACACATGGCTATTTTCGGGAAGATCCGATGGTGTGTAAACAGGGCGGTTCATAAAGGTTTTGTTGATGCGGCCGAGATCTTCATCTACAAAAAAATCAACTTTGTCTTCTAATTCACAAGCGAGCCAGGTGGCAGCAATACCCGTTCCGAATACTCCAAGGGGACCCTTCACTGGAAGTCTTGAAAAATGGTCAAAAGTGGCTTCAAGCCATTTAATGGCTTGAGTCACTGAGTCTAAGGAGAGAGGTTCCTTTTTGGGGGTGACCGTTTTTTTATGAGCTTTTCTCTTGCATGCGACAACCGATATTTTTTTAGGAATCCAATGGGTTGCTATGGTTATTATCTCATATTGCTCCGGGATGATTTCTTTTATTGTAGAAGGGGTGAAGTGTGTACAATGATCGGCAACGAGCAGGTCAAATGGGTCTTCCAAATAGTTGGGGAATTCCAGGATTAATAATCCATTGGATTCAAGTTTATCCGAAAGTTTCATCAAAAAATCTTTGGGATTAGGGATGTGTTCCAACACTTCAATAATCGTAATAAGATCGAATGTGCCCGCAATTTCGAAGGGAGGGCATGTGTGAAACGCCTTAACACCATTGATTTTTTCCACATGTGAGCGAGTTATGTCATTCAACTCTGTGCCGGTGAGAGACCATTGGGGGGCAAATTGATTAAATGTATGGAGCCAACTGCCATTTCCACAACCGATATCAAGTAAGTTCCCCATTTTTGGAAAGTGGAGTTGAGATTCCAGACATTGTAAAAGACGCTTGGAACGGGGTAGCACCATTCCAGAGGCGCTGTCGAAGACGAGAGGCTCCTTGCCGTTGTTTTGATAATTGATCTGATAGACTTTGTAAATCTCATCGACCTCCTGCTGCCAAATTTCATCAATGATTTTTTGTACACAATGACATGTTGGGCATATCGCCAATCTCCCACCTTTACGCCAAGGTCTGCAATCTGAGGTGATGCAGTGTCGGGCCTCATAGCCCGCTATCGTTGTGAGTCTTTCATGACCACAAAGGTGACAACAAATGCCGTCTTGGTTCATTTTTTAAATTTTTTCCGATTCCAGGACTGTTTGTATAATAAATTCGATTTGGCTTTCTGCAAGTTCTGGATACATGGGTAAACTCACTACTTGATTGGCTGCCCTTTCCGTTATCGGCAGTGATCCATAAGGAATTTGCTGATTGCTGCAAGCAGGCTGTCGATGCAAAGGGATTGGGTAGTGAATTCCCGTAACAATTCCTTGTTCCTTTAATTTCGCTTGTAGAGTTGTTCGATTGGAATGACGAATAACAAAAAGATGCCAGACCGATTCTGTTTGAAGGCTGGTTTTAGGAAGAACAATATCGCTTTCCTTTAAAGCCTCCAGATAACAAGAGGCAAGGTGGCGTCGTTTGGCGTTCCATGAATCGAGATATTTGAGTTTCACACGAAGGATTGATGCTTGCAGTTCATCAAGCCTGCTATTTATGCCAAGAGTTTTGTGAGTGTATTTTTCTTGCCGACCGTGGTTGGCAAGCATTCTAACCTTTTGGATGAGACTTTCATTTTGGCTTATAACAGCCCCTCCATCACCAAAAGCCCCCAGATTTTTTCCAGGATAAAAACTGAAACAGGCTGCATCACCAAAACTGCCGACTCTTTTTTGTTTCCAGCGAGCTCCATGGGCCTGTGCAGCATCCTCGATAACCTTTAATTGATATTTTTTGGCAATGTTTACGATGGCATCCATGTCACAAGGCTGGCCATACAGATGAACTGGGATAATGGCCCGAGTGGCTTTCGTGATGGCTTTTTCAACCAGGGCTGGATTCATCAGCATGGTATCTTCACAAATATCGACAAAAACCGGTTTTGCGCCGACAGAGGCAATAGCCTCAATTGTGGCAATAAATGTGTTGGCCACGGTGATGACTTCATCGCCGGCTCCAATTCCTAAGGCCCTTAGGGTAAGGTGAAGCGCATCCGTTCCATTACCAACCCCCACGCAGGCTTTTATTTCACAGTAGCTGGAAAATTCTTTTTCAAAACAGTCTACTTCTTTGCCTTGGATAAAAGTTCCCCCTTCCAAAACGTTGCGTATGGCGGCATCTATCTCTCCTTGGATTGTTTTATACTGGGCTTTAAGATCAATGAGTGGAATCATTTCTTTTGTAAAAATCAAAATATGAAAATTGATGATGTAGCGTGTAATGGGGTTTCAAATTTCGAACCAGTTTTTCCGGTTTTGGGAAGAAGGAGTTTTCCAGACCATAAGGATATAATGATCGATTAATCACAACCCACTCAATGCGCTTTTCATCGATTTCCTTGGCGAAGGCGTCCAGGTTTTTATCCAGCGGTGCTTCATGAAAGTTGCTTTGCATAGTGGGAAAGGGTTTATCTGCCAAAAAGAAGGGGAGTGCCAGATCAGGATATCCAGCAATGGTATCTTGTTTTGGCAATTTTTTGAGTTCATTTACTACCTCCACAAAAGGTCTATTCCATTCATGAGTGTATCCTCGCCATCTTTCCAAATCCACTTTGATGCTGAATTGGGGATTAATGATCCAACGTTCGTGGATTCCGACGAATGCCACGACAACGATGAAGAGACCACCACTGAGAAGCCCAGCAATTTTTTGATGATATGGCCGGGGTTCTTTATCGTTCGTTAACAAAGTGATGAAAGTGGAACCAAAAATTATACAAGATGTAATAAAAATACCAGATGTATAAAGAGTTGAGGGATAAGGGAACATGAGAGCTGAGATGGTCGACGTAAAAATCAATGTTGCTGCCATTGTCATCACAGCAGGTTCTTTGGATTTGGTTCTTAGAAAAAACCAAGAGGTCAGGAGTCCTATTGGCAACCAAATAATAGCAAACCATTGCCAATGGTAATTAGTAGCATCGGAAAACCATAAAAGGTAGTTGGCAACTCTCCATTCCAAAACCGCTTTAGGTCCATACAAAACACACCCTGTTAAAACTATTGATAGAAATAGTAACAATCCCCAAGTTAAAATGTATAAACCATTTGACCGGTATTGCGCCTTTTTCAAAAAAATACTCACACCGAAAGTGCCAAAAATCCCAAACCATAAAGTTATATCTTGCAAGGTGATGTCAGGTATCGGCGCTATCCAATGATCTATGGTTTTTGGCATTCGAATAAAAGTTTCGTGAATTATTTGTAAAAGATTAACTCCCTTAAACAAGTACCAGAGGCAGAGTGGTGCCAACCCAATGATTATAGAAAACACAAGAATTGCTAAATGACGGACAAAATCACCAACACCCCTCACGTTGTTTGATGCGAATCGTTCTTTTCCCGGGAACAATGCAAAGAGCAAAATGAGCATTGTCGATAAAACCCATGGGATGAGAAGCCAATAATTTTGAGTTGGAAAAGAAAGATGGCTGTTTAGTCTCAGAGGGATAAAGGCAAGAAGGAGGATCAATCCTGGGAGCGTAAAAAATATTCGATGCCATCTCTTTACATTAGAGAAAACACAAAATTGAAGGGAAATTATTTGGACCAGAGCCACAACAGAAAAAACTCCAGTCTGTTTGAAATTAAAACAAAAACCTGCAAGAAACCCTGCAAGCATTAAAAATAGCATCTTCCTTGTTTTTATCCATTCAAGCATGCCACCAAGACAACCGATCATTAGAATTTGTGTGACAGTTCCTGGTCCTGAAAACCAAAGGACAAGGCCGGACATCCAAAAGGAACTCAGGGCCACTGTAGCAGATAGAAAAGGGTTGACAAAGCGTGAACATATAAAAAACACGACGCAGGCAAGCAATACAAAAAGAAAAAACGTCAGAGCGTGGTAGATGCTGCCATGGAGTCCAAATAACTTGAAAAGAAAGGCTAGAAAGACAGAATAACCACCCATATATCCCAAGTGGTTATCGACGTTAGGAATTTGTCCTAGATAAGTTCTCCAAGCGTCAACAATCATAACTCCATCATTCCAATTGTCGACCAATTTCCCCATTCTTCCAAAACCAACTAGTCCCACGAGAACAATGAGAACAAAAAAAATAAGAAATTTTTTTAAAGACATTTGGCAGGATTTCCGGCGACGGTTGTTTTCGGATCCACATTTTTTGTAACGACAGCACCAGCACCCACAATTGCAGAAGCTCCAACAATGACACCGGGCAGAATCGTTGCATTGGCTCCAATCACGGCATTTTTATCAATCACCACGCCCTTGAGATTTTGTTTAGTCATAGGGGTGTTTGGATATTTTGCATTCGTCAAAACAACGTTGGGGCCTATCCAGCATCCATCCTCCAAAATACAATATTCGGGAATGAAGGCCTGTGTGTGGACCCGAACTCCGTTGCCAATGGTGACATGGTGCTCCACAACCGATAAAGTTCCAATACTTACATTATCACCTATTTGGTTGCCCTCTCGGATATTAGTTTTGTTACCCGTTTTGAAATTTTTTCCAATGATGTTTCCGGCGTAGATGACTGTGTGGGATCGAATAACTGCGTTGTCTCCTATTATTGTTTCATAGTTTTTCGGATCTTGACCAACCGGTGGAATGCCAATGATGCAAAAATCCTCAACAATACAGTTTTTACCGAGCTTCGTATTCGGATAAATGATGGCGTTGGAACTAATCATCCTCGTCTCTTATCTATCCTTGGACAAAGGGACTTGAGCCTTTACTACCATGTAAAATCCCAGCCGCCCCTCCAGTTTTTTGTCGATAAGTCTTAGAACAGTTTTAAATCGTGACATCCTTTTCAAACACTCTGGTATTCTTGTAAAGCCAGTTTGGTAACAATCAATTTCTATATCTTTAAACCTACCGAACATTTTTTTTGCTTCACGTTTAGAAAAACTCTTAAGCACAGGACACTTAAATAACTCGAATAGCGATGTCCCATGTTCTGGATTTTCAGCATTTGGATCAATTTTGAGAATCTTATGGGATAAATTCAACAAGGCATCAGCCCCTAGTATTTTTGAAAGCTGTCGTATTAAAAAAATGACTGTCTGTTGCAGTGCATATTTTCTATAAAGCATCACAATGGCCTTCCCTCCTGGTCTTAAAACTCTATAAATCTCACTGACCGCTTTCTGGGGATGAGGAGTATGATGTAAAACCCCATACGAATAGGCTATATCAAAAACATTATTCCCAAACGGAAATTTTTCACCATCCCCCTGAATTAATCTTGCTCTTTCTAAAATACCTGTTTCATCAAGCCCAATTTTTGCTTGCCTCAACGATTCCCCCGATAAATCAATTGCTGTTACTTCTCCACCTTTAATTGCTATAAGGGTTGTATCCAATCCTGGGCCACAACCTATTTCAACCACCTGTTTATTTTCAAAATCTTCTCCATTTATCAAATCAAAGATATGTGGCTCCCTTTCATACCTCCATGTCATCTTCAACCTATGGGAAGTCCACCTGCCACCCATTGGATGGGTATCCCAAAATTTTCTTACCTCCGCTTTAATGTTATCCATAAAAGGTCACAGGTAAAGTGCAATCAAATATTTTTGATACATTGTGATTTTAACGCTTTCTGTCCCGCCTCCAAAACAGCCACCACATCTCTTGCGTGTTTTGGGCCTGTCAGTGGCTCCGAGCCATTTAGGATACAACCTAAAAAATGATCCACTTCAACTTTTAAGGGTTCTTCAGAAGAGATTTTTGGAAACCAAACATCGCCTTTGCGTTGTAGAAATTGGAAGTTGGCAAAATTATCATAGTCCATTTGTTCACCAACTCGCGGAATTCGATCAATTCCCTTGTCTAAAATCGTAATTTTGTTTTCGCTAATGTCATCATAGATTGCCATTTTCTTCTCACCCACCACCGTCATTTTTCGCACTCTATCCGGATCCAGCCAGCTCACATGAATATTGGCTATGACTTTGTTTTCCCACACCAGATGGGCAAAGACGACATCTTCAATGCCTCGTTGAATATAATCCATTCCATGAGCCCTTACCTCAGAGGGAAGTTTTCCATCCATCAAATAAAGCAAGATGCTTACATCGTGGGGAGCAAGATTGAACCAGGCGTTGATATCACTGCGCAGTTGGCCCAAGTTGAGACGCTGGCTATAAATATAATAAATATGTCCCAACTCACCTTCAACAATTAATTTTTTCAAGTAGCGCACGGCGGGATGATATAAAAACGTATGTCCCACCATTAAAACGCGCCCTCTTTTCTGAAAGCTCGTTGATAGCTCCTCTGTTTGTTGCACTGTCATGGCAAGTGGTTTTTCCACCAAAACATGCTTGCCGGCCTCAAGTGCTATTTTGGCGAGTTCAAAATGTGTAGCAGCCGGTGTGGCGATCACAATGGCATCAATTTCTTTGTCATCGAGGACCTTTTTAAAATCGGGTGTTGCCTTGCTTAGAGGGAAGTGCGTTTCTACATAAGCTCTTCTTTCAGCGTTGGTTTCCACAACCCACTTAACATGGCAGTTGGGGTGAGCGGTAAAATTGCGCAGCAAGTTCGGCCCCCAATAACCGCATCCTATTTGCGCAACGTTAATTTTTTTTTGATTGGTCATGCCTTCGAATGGGTTTGAAGTGTCATTGGGCGCTCATGGATGTGACCTTTTTCATCGTACTGATGACCGACTGTGTTAAAACGCTCTCCACACATTACAGCGCATCTTTCTAGCTTTCCATGTGCCACCGTTTTCAAACGCCAAGATTGCTCAATCAAATTAAAAAAAGTCTCTTCGACAATTGTTTTTAACGGACGCTTTTTTGCATTGATGGAGTCCATCCCACCGTTTTTGTCGATCATTGCTAATAACTGTTTGGAAGAAGGGGTATCTTCCACTTGAATACCATACAGCCGGTCGTGAAGCCAGCCACAAGGAAATACTAAACCTTCTGCTGAGACGTAAAGTTCCGACTTTCGTTTGGCATTACAGGTGATGTGTGTCTGATCCAGATACTTCGAAAAAGACCCGTACTTTTTTACAACATTCTCATATAAGGATAGGCTTTGATTCTGATATTGTGGTTGTTCCGGTTTTTCCAAAAAATATTCAATTTCACCATTTTTATTGAGCACGGGTTGCTTGTCCAACATTTTATGGTTCTTATCAAAAAAACGCCCTGTCCTTTTAGCTGTGAAATTTGAAAACCCCATTTCTTTGGAGAATTGCCTAGCGCTTTCCACTTGGTGTTCGTTGTGCTTAAAAACAATAAAATCCCAGTTAGCTCGCCCACCCTCTCCAATAAATATTTTGGCGTTCTCAATAATTTTTTTGAAGCTCGTATTTCTTCGATAAATGGCGTTTGTATCTTCCAGGCCATCAATAGAAAACGTAACATAACCATGATGACCCAAAAGCAGTGCCAACGCACTCCACCAACTTGCGTTGCCGGCAGAGCCATTTGTGTTCAGTCCTATTTCGAGTGATGGATTGACAGATCGTAACCATCGGACGGTATCTAAAGTATACCTGGATACGATGGGATCACCGTAAGTCCCGCACATATAGAGTGTCTTAATGGAACGCACAAAATCCTCGGGAAAGATTTTCTGACAATCTTCCAATGTTAAATCCACCAAAGGGAGTGTCGGCAAGTCCCGCCCGCCAAAAACATTTCTGGGGCACTGTGGACAGGCCGAGTTACATTTACTGGTTACCTCCACCTGAACGTAAACAATATCTTCTAGGCGATAGATCATGATTTCACCCTTTTTTAAAATTTTGTATTTCGATACTGCTGATCACAACATGTGCGGGCTGTGAGAGAATCCAGTCGATCACTTCAGCGATATAAGAGGGTTTCATAGGTATCCAAGGCAGGGTTTGTTTGGAATACTCTTCTTCTGAAACAGCGATCAAGCTTTCTCCAATTGCCGTGTTAATTCTTGCAGGTTCAATGGAAGTGACTTTAACATTTTTTAGTTTGGCATCTGCAAAATGCTTGCTTAATGTTTTTAGAGCCGATTTTAGAGCGTTGTACCAGATTCTTTCCGGAGGCATTCCGACCCAACCTGTGGAATTTGCGGAAGAGGAGCAGATATTAATAATATGACCTGTGGTCATTTTTTTATAAAACTCCGATAAAAGGTAACCGGTTGCCCTGAGATTTAGATCGATAGTTGTCTGAAAATCCTTTCCATAAACAGCAGCGTTATTGATTAAAATGTCAGCATCTACTTCACGACAGAGCTTTTTTAAAAACTCCAAATTGGTTAAATCTCCCCGATAAGTTACATCCCCAGTGCGGGCTACGGTAATCACCTGGTATTTATCGCGAAAATAATCTGCACAGGCCTTACCGACACCACGAGAAGCCCCTGTAATTAACATGCGTTGTTTATTTTCTGCCAACACGGATTACGTTGACTCCTTCTTGATCACCAATGATTCCCCAAGGATCAATGACAACGTCCCCTTTTTTGAATTGCCACTCTCTATAAACAGGCCAGCTTGTCCCTATGAGGTAGACTGCGGCTTCTTTGGGCAATTCTTCATCAGTGGCGATTTCTGGATCATGAACGATTGGATTACAGCCTTTTTCCTTCAATATATTTGCCAATAATACGCTGGGAGAACCAATAGCCAAATTTGTATGAGGCTTATAAGTTTTTCCCAAAATGACTTTAGGCCCGTCATATTGCAGCATGAGTTCAGCTAGCCATTCGGTTTGCTGCTCTCTAACCGTCATAATGAAGTCGAATAAATTATATGGAAGTCCCAATTGATCAGATAAGTAACTCAAAGCCAAGTTATCTCGTGGATGGCAAGCTCCACCATCACCCATGCCAGCATTTAAATAACGTGGACTGATCAATCGGTCATGACCCTTTTGTAAAGTTTTACAGATGGTATCAACATCGGCTCCAGGCATATTGTGGCATATCTGCATAATGGTATTAGCGAAGATAACCTTCATGCCGACAAAAGTGTTGTAGAACATCTTGACACCCTCAGCACTATCCCAGGTCATTCTTAGTTTTGGCGAATTCTGTATAGTGTCGTAGAATTCGGACAAAATTTTGCCTGCCCCTTCGTTATCACCTGTATCTAAATTTTGCCCAATCAGAGTAAATTCTGGGTTCAAGAAATCATGCATAGTGGTTCCCATGGCAATAAAAAACGGATTGTAACATAGACCCCATCCTTTACCGATGGGTCTATGCACGATGGTCTTCATGGCAGGATAGATTTGATTTCGCATGGTTCCAGGTAAAACAGTACTGATAATGGATATAACCTTAAAGGGATCTTTCTCAGTTTTGTTTAAGGCGTGAGCAATGACTTTTGCCCCTGAAAGCAAATATTTATAGTCAAAATCCATCCGCACATGATTGTGTCGGACGGAGCCATCCAATTCCGGAGGATGGGGAGTCTGTATTGCCACAAATATTATTTCTGAATTTTGTACAACCTCTTCTATAGACTCTGCGAAAATAATTTTATCCTTAACTTCCGAGAAATGCTCTTTTATTTTTGGCTCGTACAAATTGATTTTGTTTTTCTTATAGTCATCAATCAAACTCTGGTTGTTATCATAACAATGAACAACATATCCCTTTTGGGCAATAGCGGTAACGCAAGGCAGGCCCAGTTTACCTACGCCAATAAATCCTATTTTCATGATTCATCTCCTTTTGAAATTGGTTGGCTCGTTGCATTGCTTGAGTCATTTAATTTATATCGTCCCAGATGGAATTTTATGGCGATGTCGAGAGTCCCAAGCAACCCTTTTACGAAATCCAGAGGAATGACTTTTGATTGTTTTTGCGTATTTTCCACGTAGCGTGATGGAAATTCAATAATGCGGTAGCTATTGGCGATCCACATGACAAGTATTTCCAATAAATAAACAGGGCTTGTGTATTGTGGTTTTAATTGCAACACACATTCAGCAGCCCGACGCGAATAAAAACGGTAATTGTTGCTGTAATCACGTATTTTGCTTTCAATCAGAAGCCTTGCAAGTAAATTATAGAAAAAACTCGCGAATCTTCGAAAGGGTGTCCTGTTAATCACCTGAGAGTTAAAAAGATATTTTGAAGCAATGGCGACATCAAAATCAAAAACACTGATCTGGCTTGCTCCATAAACCATCTCATCGGGTTGTTGAGCGCCATCGGCATCTATGTCGGTGAAAATTTGATGGGAGGTGTTTTGGATGAGCCACTCCAAACCTGCCAGCGAAGCCGCCCCTCGCTGACAACCTTTACATCTCTTTTTATGTTCCAGAAGGTGAATTTTGTTGTTTTTTAAGGAAAATCTTCGAATGACATCTAGTGTTTCATCCTGGCTTCCACCATCCACAACACACACCGTATAATGATCAATTTCAGCCTGTTTCAATTCAAGCTCAATTTTATCCAACAACTTTCCGATATACTTTCCCTCGTTAAGTGTAGGAATGACTATCCCAATATCAATTATTTTTTTGTTCATTTGAGAGAAAATAGGATGAACCTAGCATTTTCGTAAGCTTTTGGAAGAGTTAAATGAGTCGGTTTTTGAATGAGTAAATATGTCACAGGTGCATATTGTTTCAGTGAAAGAAAATCCTGATTCGTTAATTTTTCAAATCTTTTTTTAACCATTGTTTGCAATTCATTTAACGAAAGCTTTAAAGCAGAATCTAGTCCAATCTGATAAAATTTCAGCAAATCATCCTCACGCCTTTTTAAAAAGGGATCCCGATAATATCGATAAAGCATCATCGGCCACATAAAATAAGCAGGTCTGTTTGATAGTGTTCTCCATGAAGTTTCCATGGTTGCCACCATTGATGCGGAATCCAGATTGTCCTTTGCCCATAACTGGACATCCTTCATCGCAATGGCTTCTGGATAGGCAAAATTAGTCCCCGTTGTATGTGCGAATTTCAATAGTCCTATTGATAAAGCGGCTATAACAAGTAAATTTATGGAATGGGGAATATATCGTTTCAGAATGAGTGCACCTAAAACCGGGATCGCCATCAACGAAAATAAAAGCGTTATTCTAAAAAGATTTACCTGCATGAGAGTAATGATCTGATAGTTGACGGCAATTAAATGTACCCAGATGGATACGAAGGAAACCGCTGCTAAAATCCAAAATAATATTTTGTAGCGATAAGGAATGAGGGCTCTTGTAAAAAAATAGGCCGCAAATGCAAACATTACCACTAAAGCTACATTTGTAATCGTTTGCCGCCATGTGGATGTTGCCCATGGAATTATGTGCACATTATGGTTGAGAGCAAAGAGGAGGTCGGTATCAGACGTTGGATTACTGGTGGTCCTTCCTAAGTAATATGTCCGCAGTATTTGAAAAAGAACAATAACGCCTAGGATTAATAAATTCCTTGCCGCGATTAAAGGAGGAGTTTCCCTTTTTAGGATTTCAATAAAAAAATAAACAGCCACTATTATGGAAGTCTGTAGAGGAATGGTAATATGTACGAAACCGGCAAAAAAAAGAACAATCAAACAAAGTAGATACCTCCCCCCCACAAGGCAACCAAACACCGTTAGAACAAATGGAAGTACAGCATCGCCAGGATATGGAGTAAACAAGAATTCTCGTACATTGTATTGTGCTAAATTCCATTGAGGAGGCCAGATAAGAATCAAGAGTAAAGTGGCTGTAGAAGTGGTTATCCAATCTTTACAACATTTGTTGTAGCAAAAAATAGCACCTAATCCCAAAAGGAAAAAGGTGAATGCTGTGTTGAACCAAACCACATAAAAAATGTCTATGTGAAGTAATTTTGATAGTAAATCATTTCCCCAATTTATAATTGTTGCCCAATAGAAAAAGGGAGCAAGATGCAGAATTTCATCTAACTGATATTTGGTAGGTTCTTTTAAAGCGTAACTGTAGGCAATAGGCCCATCATCCTGATACATCATTGCCATTTGATAATCAAAATTCCTAAATATGAGACAAGTTGCAGTCAGCAAAACTCCTATAATGAAAAAGAGCTTAAATTTTGAGATCATTGGGAGGTAAATAAATCTGAAGTAATGCGGTTAAATACTTCATGACCAGTAATGGTTTTTACTGCCAGTTTATCACAAATATGACAGTGATTGTTTGTAGACATTTTTGAGTAACTTATTTCTGAATAAAGGTTTTGGCACATGGTTTAGAAATTTGAACCAAAAGTTAATTTGGGCCACAATTTTATCTGAGTGCTTCTCAATTTTCCTCCATTTTTTAGAAGGATTTTCGTCATGGATTCGAATCTTATGCTGAAATAAATGTTGATGATAGGTTGTGGTGTGGAGTTGTGCCCAGCGGGCGATTTCCAATGGGCTCAGCCTATGTGCTGGATCTAAATTAGAAAGTCCGTGGGTATCACTTATTGCGACGTTAAATATTTCATCTGAGTCATCTACAATATGAATATCGTTCCAGTTCGGGTATATAGTTGATATATAGCCGTCATCGATATTGCCGCTAGGGAGGATATTTCCCCTCGACGGGATTACCATCAAGGGGTGCATATAAAAACATCTCACCAGAAAGCCTTCATTGCCTACTTTCCAATAAATTTGCGATGGCCATTTTTCAAAATGAGTAGCATCCCAACAAAGAGATTTGTTGAAAGGATGCAGATGTTTTAGGGCAAGTTTAAATAGTGTGTGAGACGAAAAAGTTATGCCGAGGTCCTTTCTGGATGAGAATATCTCTAATAGAACTGGGAAAAAGGTCTCTTTGACGACGTGAACCTGGGAATGCAACACAACTCGCTTTCCCATTCTAGCTATATTGGCTAACTTAGTGAAGGACCCGTCTGGCCATATGCAATCCGGGTGCAGAAAGACAAGGGCTGCCCCCTCATCTTTTGCTTCCTGAATAGCCTGGCGATGACATTGTGTCATCGTAATATATTTTTCTTTATGCACAAATTCATCGATAAGAACAATTTTGGTGTTAATAAGATCAGATAAAGTATGAAAAGCTAAAGAATTCTTAATGATCTTCGCATCTTTTAAGGTTGTATAAATGGTGTACCGAGTTCGTTTTTCATTTCCAAAGTGCAATAGATTACCCGAAGTCAATTGGGTGGGAAGACTGGCATTCAAAAACAAGTCTATATAGGAATCTCCCCAGACGATGTTGATGAAATGAAAATGAATCATTCTAACGCTTAACCCCAACTCCCATTCCAAAAATGTAATGTGCCATAGGCCAGAAACCAACGTGAACAACCTCATCATTCATTGAAAAAATAAAGACATTATAGAAGTGACGTGAAAGGAATGCTTTCAATTCGGAACCACTCTTACAATTGATATGACCTGCCTTACTCCATTCTGATGCATAAGTTTGAGACTCAATACTGGGTGTACCGATGATGCAAACGCCTTCTGGCTTTAGTGATTTACAAATATTTTTCAGGAAGACATCTTCGTTGGATTTGGAGATATGTTCGATAACATCGAGAGAATAAGCAGCATCAAAAGGACCTTCAATAAAGGTTTGTGTGAAGTCGGCCACTTCAAAAGATCGGTCTGTTCTGATTCCATTTCGCAATTGAGCCTCTTTTATAAAGAGGGGATCAAAGTCAACCGCGTGCACATGTTTGACTTCCTGGAGTATAACGTCAATTGCAAAGCCGTCACCACAACCTATCTCCAGGACCCTCGATTTTCCAGACAACATCTTGGAACAAAATTTATACCGGGCCAGTAGAAACCCTAAGCGCCTTGGATCTGTTCGCCAAACATGGCTTGTTATTGGTCCTAAATGTACGAGCCCTTTTGATTTATAAACATCGAATGGAATTTGGTACTGCGGCTCCTTTGTCTCAGAGTCTTTTTTGAAGGATTTCATTGATTTGAATAGCTCGATTCATTACTGTATGATCTCTCAGAGTTCTCTTCTGCCCGGCGATAGCAATTTCACGCCGGACAATGTCATGTTCGATAAGGAAACAGACTTTTTCAATACACTCTTCAATGGAGGTATAGGTAACAACCTCCCGGTCTTTTTCAAAAAGGTTGGGCAAATTTTTCCCGGTGTCTGTGAGGAGGCAACAACCAACACCGGTTGCTTCAAACATACGCATATTGCCGACATTATCTCCGGCAATATCAGTATGTTTATTTAAAGTCACCTTTGATTGAGATAGGATGCGATACATATCGATACCCAACACAGGAGGATGACATCTTTCTGGAAATTTTTTCCGAAGTGCTTTTTTAGGTAGTCTGCCTTGTAAAAATCCATCTAGACAGCTTTTTTCAGGTGGAGCTTTTCTGTCTTGAATCGATTCAAGAAGCAGGCAATGCATCTTTTCAGCGATGCAACCTTCTGAAAAAAGTTTGAAGCCTAGTAATTTTTCGAGTTTCTCTGGGTCAAAATATTCCAATGATTTTTTAAGTTTCTTTCTGGCGCTCATTTTAATTCTAATCGGTAGAGAATCTCTTTCCGGTTCGTGAATCCAGAGTTGGAGGTTTGTTTTTTGTATAAGGTCATAAAGAGTCCAATAACGTGCTTGATGTGACAACCCTTTATAACCTAATAAGCCATACCCAGAAGAGCCGACAAAAGTAAAATCATATATCAACTGTGGTTTTTTAATTTGACCGCCGAATATTTTTTCTAAAACAGCGTCGTCAAAACCATGATAAACTAGAAAAGATTTAAGCCCGGCGTTCCGGAATTTTTCAACCAATGAGGGAATACATGTAAGAAGAATATCAATGTCAGCTAAATTTTCGCCGATGTTCAAAAAACCTTTGTACACAACAACAAGTTTGATAAAGGCAAATCTGTTTTTAAGTTCTTTACGAACTGCTTCAGGAAGAGACCAAATATCCTGAAAATAAACAATATCGGGTTTTAAATATTCGATTTGCTTCAAAACAATATCGTATAACCAACGATCGGAATCGTAAAAAACCCCCTTTTCCTTAGCCCATGTTTTTTGAAGAATTTCCAGATCATAGATAATATCGTAGGCTTCATGACCCAAGGATCGCATTGCCCTGGAAAAACCGTCTGTATAAAGGAAAGCATGTTGAAATACTGTCTGCAGTTGATTTTCATAGGATTGGAATTGCAATTCTGGATTGTTTTTATAGAGAGTTAATGTTGCAGAGTCATAATGCAGGCCGGCAAATCGGATAATTTTAAAGTGCTTCATGGATAACTTTTGAGATCAATTGATATTTTTCACCAATCATTGATTGAGTCCTTCATATACTCTCAGAACTTGGCCTAACTCGTCCTTTTGGGGATAAGTAATTAGCACGGCGCGGTGTTTTCCATGGAATACGAAAAAACTTCCTGCCGCTACGGCTGAAGCACCGCTTTGAACGGCTTGAGCAAAATCCTTCAGTTGACCGGCGCCACCTAAAGCCACCACGGGGATATTCACGACTTGGGAGACCATCCGAATCAAATTCAGATCATATCCGTTAAATGTTCCATCACGATCCACAGAGTTTAATAATATTTCCCCAGCTCCATTATTTGCTACCTGTATTGCATAAGTGGTTAGTTCAATTTTTCGAGTTTGACCGTCTGTGTGTCCATACACTCTGGGTCGGCCGAGGGAATCTTTTTTTACATCAATGGCTACCACCACACTTTGGCTTCCGCATACTTTGGCTAGCTGGTGCACGAAGCCTAGATTCTCTAAGGCCTGAGCGTTGATAATAATCTTTTCGAAGTTTAAACTTAGAATTCTTTTAGCCTCCTCCAATGTGCGAATACCCCCACCATATCCCATAGGCATGAAGGCCTCACGTCCGATGCGAGATAACAGATCAAAATCGGGCCCTTTTCCCTGACGTGTCGCTATGATGTCTAAGATCATCAGTTCATCTACCTCCTTGTCGTTAAAGATTTTTACCGCATTGATGGGATCACCGATGTAAGTGGGATTTCGGAAACGGACTGTTTTCACCAGGCCGCCGTTTTTCAAAAGTAGACAGGGTATAACACGTGTCGCTAACATCTCAGCAAACCTCTACAAAATTTCGGATGAGTTGCAGTCCATACTTATGACTCTTCTCCGGATGAAATTGGGTGGCATAGATATTTTCCTTCTGGATGGCTGAAACGAATTCATGACCATACCGTGTCACAGAGACCACGTCTTGTTCCTCCTCGCAAATTAAATGATAGGAATGGACAAAATAGAAACGAGGTTCTTTGTGCATCTCCTGAAAGATCGGCGATGATTTTTTCAGAAACACCTGATTCCATCCCATATGCGGGATCTTGATTTGCCTGGCATCTTCTTTGAATCGAAACCGGATCGTCTTGGCCTTGACCCATCCAAATCCAGCGAGGTTGCCTTCCTCACTACCATCCGTGAAAAGCTGCATACCTAGGCAGATGCCCAAAATGGGTGTCTTGTTTTTGCAGACCTTGTGGTTGAGGATGTCCCAAAGCCCTATGTCCTGAAGGTTTTTAACTCCGTTGTCAAAAGCTCCAACACCGGGAAGCACTAGTTTTTCGGCCATCTCAACATCTTTGAGGTTGCCAGAAATAATGGCACTGCCTCCCGTTTTTCGAATCATGTTTAGGATCGATCCGACATTACCCATTCCATAATCAACCACGACGATCATGACTCCTCTCCAAAGGTAAGCCAGGTTCCCCTGTTCAACATTCGGTAAAATGGGTTGGTTTCATAAGATGAATAGTCAGCAAATTTTTTTGGAGGTTTAGCAAGGATTTCATCGAATTGACTATCTGTAAGGTCTAACTTATTTAGAACATATTCTTTTTCTTCCCGTAAACTTGCAGGGTCACACGGAAGTTTATTGAGTTCCTCCAGTGCGTGTTCTCGTGTGATCTGTCCCGATACGATTAGGCTTGATAAATGGCCTTTACGTTTGTCATATCCAAATTTCTTTGGCAAGATGTAGGTTTGATAAAACCGTGTATAGACCGATTCGCGGTGTTTTCCCCCATAACAAGTCCAGCCCAATTTTTGCTCTAGGATATTGATAGCGTTTTCTTTCTTGTAATCTAAATAGTCCAACAGGCTAATCCAACGAATCTTCAAAATAGACTCATAATAAAGTCTCTGAAGATAAGTCATATATGGGAAGGTTTTGAAAGGAACGGTTCCAAATTTTCGGTGTACATTGTTAATGTATTTCCAATCCCAGTGCCCATGAGACCAACTTTGGGGCATAATGGACTCGGTGCTATGATTCATACCTGTTACAACATAACGAAGCCCCTCACGTGCTGCTGATTGATAAAGAAGGGTAAAAATGGCGTGGTCGCTTGGAATCTCCGAATCTGGGGTTGAGGCTTTAAGAAAAGATAACTGAAGATCCCTAAACTCTTCCCAATCAATCACATGTGTGTAAAGATCGATGCCAAGTTTCTTGAGTGTGATTTCAATGTTGGTGACAGCCAACCTTGAATTCCAACCATTGTCCAGATGAACAGCCAGCGGTCTAAGACCCATTACTTTAACCATGTAGGCTACATAGGTGCTGTCCACTCCACCGCTTACCCCTATAATACAATCATAAGGTTTTTTCCTTCCAGTCCATTTGATTTCCTCCACAAGTTTATCCAACCGTTTTCTTTTTTCTCCTGGCGTCAGACAGAATGGTTCCTTTAAAAAGGTGGCTTTTGCCCGACGACAGTGATTGCATCGACCCTGATTATCAAATTGGATTTCAGGATCGGTGGAGTCCATCACGCAATATGTGCAGGTCTTATTCATCCAATAGCTTCGAGCTGCCAACGATGGTTCACGAGAAAATGACCCTGTCCTTTTGCAATGGTCTTTCCCGTTCCAAAATAATCACCGCTTTCCACTTCAAAGGAACCGACGTTCAATAAAAAATCTTGCAAGACCTGTTTTGAGGCGGCGAACATGTTGTAGGTGTAGAGTCCGGTGTTACAAGGAAGGCGCGGGATAATGCAGCGGACCCGTCCTCTTTTTGGGACTTTTCCTTCGAAGAAGTCTCCCGTGAAAAGATTACATAGGTCTGTGAGCTGTGTGCCATTGGCGCTGTAGACGGCGAAAGCTACCTCTACATCCGACACGCTTTTCCCCTCTGCGACTTCAAATTCACCCACTAGAACCAGGGGATCTCCTGAGAGGACCGCAGTGACACGGTGGCCTTGCTTATTCTCTACCCAGGTTTCCACAAAACGAAAATGGCCAACTCCCTGCCGATCGCGGCGATAGCGAAGAGAGCCATCGTTCAATTGTCTCGCAGACTGAAGGTAGCTTTCAACCACCTTCTGAGATGGGCCATCTTTTTCTATTTTGCCTTTCTCCAACAAGATGGAGCGGGGACAAAGATTAAGGATGGCCTCCATTTGATGACTCACGAATAGAATGGTTCTTCCTTGTTTAGTGATTTTTTCCATGGTGCCCAAACATTTTTTCTGAAAGGAAAAATCACCCACCGCTAGCACTTCATCCACAAACAAAATTTCCGGATCCAGATGGGCCGCAATTGCGAAAGCAAGCCTTACTTGCATCCCACTTGAATAATGTTTGATGGGGGTATCCAAGAACGATTCTACTTCCGCGAAAGCGACAATTTCATCGAATTTTTTTACCACCTCGGAGCGTTTCATTCCTAAAATGACGCCGTTGAGATAGATGTTTTCCCTCCCCGTCAGCTCTGGATGAAAACCGGTCCCCACCTCTAAAAGAGAGCCGACCCTTCCTTTAATGACAGCCAAGCCTTTGGAGGGTGGGGTAATACGGGCCAAAATTTTCAAGAGTGTGGTTTTGCCGGCCCCATTGCGACCAATGATGCCAACCATTTCACCTTTCTGGATTGTCAAAGAAATATCTTTGAGGGCCCAAAGGGTTTCTTTAGGCTGGCCATTTTTGAAAAGATTCACTAAATCTTCTCGCAAGGTTCTGTAGGACAAATGGCTTGCCAGAGGATTAATTCGATAGGACTTGCTTAAATTTTCAATCTGAATGGCAGGAGAACTCATTAGATAATATCGGCAAATTTTTGTTCCAGGCGTTGGAAAGCAAGTGCACCACTTAAGAGTATGAAAAGTGAAATTAAAAAAGAAAGTGTTATTGAAAACAAGGGGAAGTCACTTAAGTTTAAAAGGGACCAACGAAAACCATCCAGAATACCCACCAGAGGATTTAGTGCATAAATTCCTCTCCACGAAGTAGGGATGATTTCTTGAGAATAGGCTAGCGGGGAAGCATACATCCAAAGCTGGATCATAAAGGGAAGGGCATGAGAAAAGTCTCGATAAAAAACATTAAGGGCAGAAAGCCAAAAACTAACCCCTGTAACCAAAACCAGTGTAATACTAAACCAAAGTGGTAGCGTGGCTAACTGCCAACCCAATGGGATTTGATAAATCCAAAGTAAAACCCCCATCACGATAAAGGTCACCAAAAAATCAACCAAGACACCTCCGCAAGCGGCCATGGGAATCAACATCCTGGGACAATAGTTCTTTGATATCAGTGATTGGTGACTAACCAAGCTGCCGGAAGCCCTTTGAATGGCTTGTGAAAAAAAATTCCAAGCAACCATTCCTGAAAAGGCAAATACAATGTAGGGGACATTTAAACTAGGAAGGTTCGCGAGTCTCCCAAAAACAATGGCAAAGAGAATGGCGGTGACGAGGGGCTGCAAAATCACCCAGATCGCTCCCAAGAGCGTTTGTTTGTAACGGAGTTTGGTATCCCTTATAATTAACATCCAAAAAAGATCGCGGAAGACCCACAATTCTTTAAAAGGAATAGCCCGCCAACTTTTTGGAGGCTCGATTCGAGTTTCTAATTGCATGGGATCAGTTTGAGATATTTAAAACACAGCGGCCTGCTTCGCCCGATCGTAAAACTTGGATCGCTTTATTAATGCTATCAAAGGATAGGCGGTGTGTGATTTGTTCCGCCAATTTTAAACGACCTTTTTGATGTAAACGAATGTATCGGGGAATATCTTCGCTGGGGTTGGAGTCCCCCCCGTGAGAGCCTTTTAAAACTTTCTTGAAGTGTAACGGCAAGGAATAAATGGAGATGTTGTCTCCCTTTTTGGGAACTCCAACCAGGATGGTTCGTCCTTGCGGTTGGGTCAGTTCATAGGACATTTCGATTAGCGAGGCAATTCCTGTTGTTTCCACAATGACATCAGCCCCTTTTGGCCCCACAATTTTTAAAATCTCCTCTTTGATATTCGGATTTGTTTTGGAATTGATGCAATGGGTTGCCCCCCATTTTTTTGCCATTTCCAATTTGTGATTATGCAAATCGATGGCCACAATAGGATTGGCGGAGACCATATCTGATGCTTGGACAATATTGAGGCCGACACCCCCAACACCCACAACCACGATTGATTCCCCAATTTTTAAATGGGCATCGTTATTGACAACATTCATCGCCGTGGTGATGGCACAGCCGAATAGGGGAGCAATCGACATATCAAAATCTTTGGGAATTGCGGTTACCCTGTTTTCAGAGACAACTGCCATTTCATTGAATGTGGTTACCCAACCGGCATTCACTTTTTGATCCTTCCATCGATAGGTCGGCGTTTCGGATTCTATTCCGGCTCCTTTTCGCCAATGCATGACAACGTGGTCACCCTTTTGAACAGTTTTGACACCAGGCCCTACATCGACAATCACTCCAGAGCCCTCATGTCCCAGTAAATGAGGCAGAAATTTATCTTCCCCCTTGACCGCATCGATTTCATTAATCTGTGTCCCACAAATGCCACTATAGAGGACTTTTACCAAGACCTGCCCAAAGGAGAGTTCTCGCGGCAATTCAATATCCGCAAGCACTAAAGGTTCATGACTTTTTACGAGGATTGCTGCTTTCATAATAGTTAGGGGGAACGACTCACTCCCTTCGCTCGCTCTTTCCCCCTAACAACCCTCGTGCTCGCGCTGGGTAAACCAGACGCTCGCACGCTGCTATTCAAAATAGATAAATTCGTAGTCCCCTGTGTAACCAAAATGTTTGTAAACCCAAATCCATTCTTCTTGATCAAAAAAGGATTCAGCAGTCAGTGCCCAACATTGCAAGTTGAAGAGTTCTTGTTCGTTTCGATAACTTTCCACCATGATGTATTTGTTTTTTCCCACCCGCTCGATTTCTTTTACAGCTTTTTCCAGATCGAAGATTCGTAAATTGTGAAGACATCCAAGAGAAATTACCAGATCAAAATACTTCTCCGTCCAGGGATAGGACTCTTGCGCTTTGTGGTTCAACAAAAATGGGCGTATTTTTTCTTGGGCATCGCTGAGACCATGTTTGGAGATGTCAAAGCCTACCACTTCAGCGCTTGGCAACATCTCTTTTAATTCGTAGAGGAGATGGGCTTTACCACACCCCACATCCAAAATTTTGGCATTCTTTTTGAGTTGGTAGATGTCAACTAATTTTGCGGCGACTTCTTTCCATCTTCCATCATATTTATAGCCTCCGTAGCCATAACGACGGTCGCCATCCCAGTAGTCGAACTCATATTCTTTGGCCTTGAGCATGCAATGGACTTTGTCGTCCGTCATGCGGCCGATATAGTTTCTGACCGTTTTTTTATGAAGCGGCGTGAAGAGATTTAATAGTCGTGACAATTTTTTCCTCCTTTAACCCATAGTAATTCATTAAACTTTCTTGTGATCCATATTGGTCGGCGAAACAATCGGGAATGCCAATTCGTTTAAAACGTTTTTTTGAATCGAAGTTGGCCTCCAGAAGAATTTCGGCCACCGCACTTCCCAGACCTCCAATGATAGAATGTTCTTCTGCTGTGACAATCACTTTGGTGTTTTTAGCGTATTCCAAGATAGTTTCGGAATCTAATGGTTTGATTGTGGGGCAATGCAAGACAGCTGTTTCAATCCCTTCTTTTTTTAGAATGTCGGCAGCTTTTAGAGCCTTGCCCAAAATGACACCGGTTGTCACAATCAAAGCCTCTTTTCCTTCTTTCATGGGAAAAACCTTGCCAATTTCAAAAGGCCTTTCATCGGTTACGATTGCGTCACCCCCCTTTGCTATCCTTATATAGATAGGGCCTGGATGGTTGACAGTTTCCGGCATCATTTTTCGCATCTCGTTGGCATCCGCCGGCACCAAGATCGTCATGTTGGGTAGACTCCTTAATATGGCGATATCTTCGATCGCCAGATGAGTTGGGCCAAGGGGAGCATAAACCAAACCCCCTCCGTTTCCAATCAGGCGGACATTCACATTTTGCAGACATAAATCAAGAACTAGTTGTTCAAAACAACGCCTCGTGATGAACGTTGCGATTGTGTTGACATAAGGGATTTTTCCCTCGAGGGCCATCCCTGCGGCCATTCCAATGATGTTGGCTTCACTCACCCCTTCCATGAAAAAGCGCTCCGGTATTTCTTTTTTGAATTCATCCAGCGTTCCAATTCCTAAATCAGAACCGATAAAAAAGATCCGCTCATCTTTTTGGGCAAGCTTATGAACCATTTCGAGGCATGTTTTACGCATGGGATTTGTTTTCCAAGGCCTTCATTAACAATTGCACCTCTTCTTCAGATATTTTTGCCTTATGGTGCCATTCCAGATTTTCTTCAGCAAAGGAAATTCCTTTTCCTTTGATCGTGTGGCAGATGATGGTCGTCGGTTTGTTCGTTTCAAGGGGTGTTTTTTTGAGAATGCTTTTTAAGGCTTGGACATCGTGACCGTTCACTTCTGTGACAGCAAACCCAAAACTTTTCCATTTGTCGGCAAAGGGTTCGAGATTGAGGACATCCTTGTTATATCCATAAGATTGTTGTTTGTTATAGTCGACAAGGAGAATTAAATTATCCAATTTGTGTTTGGTTGCACAAAGGGCTGCTTCCCAAACGGAACCTTCGTTTGTTTCTCCATCGCTCAAGATGACAAAAACTCGGTGGTTGGCCTTTTCGTATTTTGCATGGATGGCCATGCCGATTCCAATCGGAAGGCCATGACCCAGACTTCCCGTTGAGGCCTCTACCCCCGGCACTTTTCCATATTCGGGGTGTCCGCCAAGAATCCCGTCGCTTTTGCAAAATTTGAAAAGTTCTGCTCTTGAAAAAAATCCTTTGTCAGCCAAGAGGGCATAAAGGGCAAGGCAGCCATGCCCTTTGCTAAAGATGAGGCGGTCTCTTTTGGGCCATCTTGGCTCCTCTGCTTTGTAATTCAAAATATCATCATAGAGGACTCTTAAAATTTCCATGCAAGATAGGGCAGAAGCGAGGTGTCCCCGTCTGCTCTCAGCCACAATTTGGATCATTTCTTTTCTGAGTGCAATGGAGCGTTGATCGAGCCCAATTTTTTTAGGCAAGGTTGAATCCATTTTGTGTGATTGTTTTTAATTTTTGGTTTGCTTTGGCCAGCTGTTCTTCTTTGCGAAATTTTCCTTCGGTTTTTCCTGGAAGGAATTCGTTGAGAAAAATCAAACACCAGTTGAGACCTAGCAAAGGATACCACTTTCTGATTCGATCGGCCAATGAATGATCTTCTGGGAAACACCCGATCGCTTTTTTGAAAAAGTATTGCTTTAAACTTTGGCCCAAATTCATTCCAGGGTGCAATAAAAAATCACAGATCATTTTTGCAGGGTCATCCCATCCGAAATATTCAAAATCTAGGAAGACAATCTCGCCGTTCAAGCGTTTGCGGGCATTATGAAATCCAAAATCAGAAGGACTGAGAGTTTTTCTTTTTGATTCGGTTTCTTTTTCGTCACCCCTTTTTATTGTTTGGAAAGCGGGGATAAAATCTTTCTCCAAAAATTCTTTTAGCTCCAAGGCTTCGATTAGCCTTCCCAATCGATTGTTAATGACTTGGACAATCGCCTTTGCAGAAAAACAGGCCTCCGAGGCATTGTAAAAATTTTTTGCTTCTTGAGAAGTCGATAACTTTTTAAGATTTTGGATGAGTTGGATCGCTGCATCAAGATCCTTTTGGCTTGTTTTTTCAAGAAAGACACCATCAATATATTCATAGAGGGCCATTCCAAGCTCTTTGTTGGCCTTTATTGGCTTTGGGATAGTGCGGACTCCGTTGTTCCATAAAAACTCAAGAGCCGAAAATTCGGTTCCCAATCGGTCCCTCTTGTCCGAAATATCACGGTAATAATGTTTCAAAATATAACGCTCCCCTTTGACAGTCATAGCAAGATAGACTTGGTTATTGCGCCCCTGGCCAATTGGCTCCAGGGAAGCAGTTTCAAAGAATGAATTTTGCAAGGCCTTCCTGAATGGGTGTGAAAGCAAAGTTTGGCAACAATTGACACAGCTTTTCTATGTTCAGTTTTAAGTCTACTTTTGATTGTTTACGTTCCAAGTGAACGACATCAAATTTCATGTTGGGGATAGTCTCAAAAATATCTAAGATCTCTTTGAAACTGTGGTTTTCTGGTCCCGCTATATTGTAGGTGCCAGTAACCTCCTTTTGAATAAAGTAATCAACAATTTGAACCAAATCATCGATAAAGAGATAGTTTCTGCGTTCTAAACCATCCCCAAATAAAAAAACCTTTTTTTCCTTTGAAATGGAATTTATAAATCTTGTGGGACCATAGGTGTTGGAGTTGTCACCAGAGCCATAGATCATACAAGGCCTCAAAATAGTCATTGGTGTTCCCTTTTTTGATGCGATTGGTTTTAAAACGCATTCTGAAAAAAATTTGGCACTCCCATATGGGGTTTGGGGATCAGGCTTTGTTTCCTCGGTGATGGATAGATTCTCTAGGGCATCGCTGTAGACGGAGGTGCTGCTGAAATAAACGAGATGTTGGATTTTTTTTGCTGCAATACATTGTGCGAAATTGGTGACCATCTCAACGTCTTGCAAAGCAGTTTTTAGTAAATCGGCCGTGGGGTTGGCCCGCGCGGCAAAAATCAAAATGATTTCTTCATTAAGTGTCTCAAGAAGGGCATGAGTGCTATTCTCTTGGGTAAGATCTAGGGCTGTGTGGTCAAACCCAATAACCTTGTTCTCCTTGTCCTTTTTAAAATGTCTCGCAAGGGCGGATCCAATAAACCCGGAACCACCCAAAAGAACTATTTTTTTCCCCGTGCTCAATGTAGTTTTATTGGAGTTCTAGTTTTTTTATCATGCGGATATTGTAATATCGGTCATCATCCGTAGCGCTCGAAATTTTTTTTTGTTGAAAAGAAGTCACCAGATCCTGCACCGCTTCTTCTATAGTGTGGTAGGCTTGAAAACCTAATTCCTCTCGAATTTTTTCAGAAGAAATATGATAAGATCGGTTGTCATCCGTCTTGGCAATTACGATTGTAACATCTTCGCCTACAATGTTGCGAACTCTTTCTGCAATATCAAAAACGCGAAGATTTTGGTAACCGACGTTGTAAATTTTTCCGTCTATTTTTTCGTCAGGCCATTGGAGAGACTGAAGGTATAAATCGGCTATATCTTCAATGTGAATGTTTGGGCGCATTTGTGAGCCGCCAAAAACAGTGATCACGCGACGGTTAAAGGCATGATTTGTTAAGATGTTAACCGTGAGATCCAGCCGTAATCTGGGAGAATAACCACAAACCGTTGCTGGTCTTACGATGAGCGTGACAAAACCTTTGGAGCGCTTTTTCAACAAGACATCCTCGCACATCGCCTTGTATTTGGAATAGTCCGTAAGGGGTTTTAATTCAAGCTCTTCGGTCACATTTTCTTCCTCCTTAATTCCGTAAACACTGGAAGAGGATGCATAGATAAAGCGTTTAATGCCCGCGTCTTTTGCTATATCAACCAGATGAATGAAGGCATCATAATTAATCGACTTGCCCAGTTCCGGATTGAGATCAAAGCTAGGATCATTAGAAATGCAGGCGAGGTGAATGACCGCATCACAGCCTGGCAGCGTCCTTTTCAAAACACTCACATCACGAATGTCGGCTTTGATTTGTTCCAGATTGGGATGGCCTTGAACGGTTTCAAAAACACCCTCACCATAAAGATAGAGGTCCAAAACTTTAACGGAGTAACCCTTAGCCAAAAGTTTGGGAACCAAGACAGCGCCAACATAACCCGCTCCTCCTGTAACCAAGGCTTTCATTTTAGAATGGATTCGATACTTTTGAGTAATTGCACACGATTGATTGAAGTCTGGTTTCCCAAAATCATCACGGCTTGTGCCCCTACCAGATTGCCAACAAGACCCATAATGTCTGGAGGCATTTCTTTGGCAGCGCATAGTGATGTTAAGGCAAGCAGGGCATCTCCCGATCCTAAGCGATCGATCACTTTATTGGCAAAGGCAGGGCATTCAAAAAATCCGTCGCCGTGTCGGTAAAAAATGGTTCCCCGCTTGCCAAGAGTGACCATGATGGATTGACTGGAAAGGCGATTTGCCAAATTTGTTATCAGTATTTTGAGATCTCCTGTGCGGTTTCGGTGGTCGAGTCTTAACTCATTTTCATGTATGCAAATATAATCGGCCCGTTGATATTTCGAAATGGTATGAAAACCGATGTTCGCGGCATTGATTTGCGCATTCACAGCAAGAAAGGGGGCTTTATCTTGAAGGAGTTTACCGATTTTGGGGGTCATGAGGCCGTGACCATAGTCGGCTACAATCACCACATCACAATCTTTTACTTTGCTTTCCAGCAGCTTGCACAATGCCTCCTCCTCACCGTCGTTTAAGGGCTCATCATTCATCTCGTAGATTTCCAACAATTTGGAGAGGAGATAGTTTTCAACAAATCGTCTTTTAATAATGGTGGGGGCATTGGTCTTATAAATAAAATTCGTCAAGACATTTTTCTTTAAGTTTTTGCGAACAAATTCCTCCTGTGTATTCTGCGTTCCCAAGTAGGTGACCAACTCCACTTTATTGCAAAAATCGGCAAGGTGATTGGCAACGGCAAGGCTTCCCCCTGCATGGATGTCCTGGCGGAGATAGCGCATGGCAAGGATCGCCTCCTTGGCCGACTTTCCCATCGCATCGCAGTAGATGTATTCATCCAGGATGGCCTCCCCAATCACCATGACGTTTAAGGATTTTAAACTTTCCAGGCAGTTAAAAACAGTTTGCTTTGAGTATTTCTGTCGAAACTCGACCAGATAATTATTCACCTCCGGGGGGTATACCGGCAGATGGTTATTTAAGATGTTGGAGGCACTGAAGGTAATGTCCTCTGTAAATTTGATTTCGCCACCGGCAGAACGGACAGCTTCTTCTTCGATGAGAATTCCTCCTGTAATGTCTTTGGAGGCGTCTTTATAATCGGGACCCTTTGCATAAACATCCGGACGAATCATTTTGATGGCGTTTACAGCGGTGGGGCTGTCATTGATGGCAACATAATCGACAACATTTAAGGCCGCGATTGCTTTAGCTCGCAAGATTTGTGTAAAGGCGGGCCTGAGTGGCCCCTTGTTCACGTGAGCATCTGCTGTGATGGTAACAACCAAAATATCTCCGAATGATTTGGCCTCTTCAAAATGTTTGATGTGACCAATATGCAAGAGATCAAAAACACCATGACATTGAATAATTTTCTTCCCGCCGGTTTTTAACAACTGAAGTTCTTCAGCAAGATCTTTTAAATCTTTTATTTTAGATTCGCAAACCATTCGATTGTTGCTTTGGCAATGGAGTTTTCATCCCACACAGGGGCCTCTTTCCAATAGTCGATATTTTCCAGCATTTTTTGAACCCCTTCTTCAAAAGAGATTTTGGGGTTCCATCCCAATTTTTGCTGAATTTTTGAGATATCTGCAAAGGTGATGTCGGGTTCCCCAGGTCTTTTCGGAATGTGAATTGCTTCACCTTTCAAAAGCTTAACTAAGTAATTAATACTCTGGGGTTTCGCACATCCCACGTTTAAAACCATTCCAGACAGCGCTGACCCTGCTGTTTTCACAAACGCTTCAACAATGTCAGTTACATAAATAAAATCGCGTGTTTGGTTGCCATCACCGATGATGGTATAGGGTTTCCCCTTCAATTTTTGTGCCAAGAAAACACCAAAGACGGCCCCGTAGGTTCCGCTTGTTCGTTGTCTAGGACCGTAGACATTAAAAAGTCTCAGTGAGATGGCGGGGATTTTATAGATCTTTGCCCAGTGCGTGACAATTGCTTCTCCCAGATATTTCGTCAGGGCATAAGGATATTGGGGTCTCGCGGGGGCTGTTTCCGGAGTCGGAAAAGTATCAGGGAAACCGTAACAAGAAGAAGAGGCGGCGTAGAGAAAACGCTTTACATTGGATTTTCTTGCAGCTTCAACAACGCTGGCTGTTCCCTCCACATTGGCGCGATGATACTCCAGTGGTCGTTGAATAGAGGGGACGATATCGGCGAGGGCTGCAAGATGAAAAACCCAGTCTATATTTTCAAAGCAAGGAAGGATCGTCTTATGGTCAGTGATATCGGTTTCATGAATTTTTAGATGGGGATTGTTTTTAGCAAAATCCAAATTTTGTATCCGCCCAGTTGAAAAATTATCTAACACGACAACCTCGTGGTTATCTTTGAGCAGCCTTTCAACCAGATGGCTTCCGATAAATCCAGCGCCGCCCGTTATCAAGGTTTTCATGGTAATGTAATTTTTTGAAGAATGTTGATAACCAGACCCCGTTTGCTTTGATAGGGCTGGTCTGAAAGATTTAAGATAACGCCTTCTGAGTTTGCTTTTACAATTGTTATTCCCTCAAATTGACTCAAAGCTTGTTCAACGAGAGGTCTCAAACATCCATCGCCATGGATAGATAACCGACGATGCCCCTGATGGTAAAGATTGTTTATGATATTGTTGAGTGAATTTTGTAGCGTTTGGTAGTTTTCGATAGTTCGCGAAAGACATTGGTAAGAGCGCCTTGCGAGTTCAATAAGCCCCTTTGGTGTTAGATGGTAGCGAAGATTTTTTTTATTAAACGCCTTGACCTTGATAAAACCGGTTTCGATCATTTTTCTCAAAACAGCATTGACAACCCCTATGGAAATACCGGTTGCTTTAGCGAGTTGTCTTTGTGAAATGATACCGCCGTCTGTACTGAGTTGGGCCAGGATGGCTGTTTCTTTATCAGTTGTCATGAAGTTTGAGAGGAGAAAACTGACAGGCTACCGCCACTAGATACAGACGATTTATGAAACTCAGACGTAAATTTTTGGATGTTCACGAAACGAACGTTCAACAGCTGAACAAGTATACGGACAGACTGAAAGGGTCAACGGTAAAATCAACTGGATTGGATTAAAAGAGCAGCATCAAATAAACATTTCACTTTGTAATTGCCTTTAACCCTCTTGTTATATGGAGCTTCAACAAGGATGCTTTTACATCCCGCAGCAGCAGCTGCTTTAGTATCTGCACCCGTGTCTCCAATCATATACGAATGGGACAAATCAATATGCCATTTCTTTGCTGCCTCAAGCAACATCCCCGGTTTCGGTTTTTTGCATAAACAACCCTCTGTATTAGTATGAAAACAAATAAAAACATCATCAAAAGGTAATTGCTCGATGCAAGACTGCATCCAACGCCACTCCCGCGGTGAAACATGTCCATGGGTAATATCTGGCTGATTCGTAACAAGAATGCGCAGAAAACCAAAAGAGCCAATCAAAGAAAGTATCTGATGAACATCGGCTTTAATCTGAAATTCGTCGCGTTTCCAAGGTGCTGTAGGTTTTCCGTTACGTAAGATTGGTGTAACAATGACCCCATCACGATCAAAAAAGATTGCCCTTCTTTTTTTCATGAATAGCGTCGCGGAATGTAAAATCCATTTAAAAGAGTTGCACCCTCCCAATCATAGGAAAAATTGACTTCTTCAAGACCTTGTTGATGCATAGTAGAATGAACCTTTTCTCTTTCCGAAGGAGGAACAAAAAGCAAGAAAAGACCTCCGCCTCCCGCACCAATGAGCTTACCTCCCAATGCTCCATTGTTGCGAGCTAATTGGTAGAGTTCATCAAAACGTGGATTGGACACCCCACCTGCAAGGTGTCTTTTGATTTCCCAATGTTCGTGTAAAAGTTCTCCGAAATGAAAAAGATCACTTTGGACAAGAGAATCATAGATACGAATACCGATATCTTTGATCCGACGATAATATTCATAAACATTCTTTCCATCATTCTTCTCTGCTGATTCACGCTGCGCTAGGAGAACAGTGGAACTTTCTCTCTTTTCTCCCGTATAAAATAAAAGAAGGTTGGATTTTAGTTCGTTCAGTGTTTCTTTGGTAATGGGGGGTTCCTCAACCGATACTGTTCCATCCTTTTCAATTTTTAATAATTTGAGGCCACCAAAACTCGCCATATAATGATCATGTTTCCCAATCGGTCTTCCTAGCATATCAATTTCAACAGAGGCAGCCAACTCTGCAAGAGTTTTTTTGTCAGGCGTTTTTCCCTTAAGATAAGAAAGGGCTTTCATTAAGCAGACTGTATAGGCGCTCGATGTCCCCATGCCAGTCCCATCGGAGAGATCCGATGAAAATGTAATCTGAAGACGTTCGGTAACACCGCTTAAGCGACAACAGGCACTCACCAATTCATTTTTTATATCATTGAGATTCTCGGCATATTCATTGATTCTGGCTTTTACTCGAATTCCATTTTCAATAGAAGGTTGCAGGATTGTAACATAGGCATAGTTGTCGATGGCAACACTCAAGACAAACCCACCAAAACGAGACGAATAGAATTGGAGATCAGTTCCTCCCCCGCCTAATGCAATTCTTAAGGGTGCTCGTGCGACAATCATAAACTCCTCGCTAGCCGGGAAAAGCGGGCGAGTCAATCATCTTTCTTAGCTCTTTTGCGATAGAACGTGCCGTCGTGACGGCTGTTATTACCTTTCCTCCAAAAAGGGACCAACATCCAAAGCCATGTTTTATAATATCAGAAGGCCTGGCATCGTCATGCTCTCGGTAGGCATTAACAGCTCGCACGACAAAGCGTGATTCAATATATTCAGCAAATTGCAAAATAGGAAACCACTTTCGACACTCGGAAACAATCTGGTGCCAATTTGATTTTGGCTGTTGCCATTGTGGAACCAGGCCATCTGGAGGGACGCACGATTTGCTTAAGGATTCCCGAACATGTCCCAAAGTGAAGATTCTAGGTGTTCCTGTTGCAACAAGTGTTGGAAACTCCCCATCCATGATGGTCAAGGCGATTGGTAAAATGGGTAGGTGTAGAAAAACAAGTTCGACAAGGTCCATACGAAGGGGTTTTATTGGAAAAGCGAACCAATGTGCAAACTCATTCATTCTCGCGTAGGTCGCGTTGACTATAAAATCAAAAGAAATTTTATGCTTTTTTCTATTTTGTTTCACTTTTAAATACTTCGTCCCATTCTTTTGCAACCCCCCTCCATAGACACAAGATCCAAAATGGACTGAAATCCCGCCATGGTGGCTGATATGGGATTTTATATTTTGCTTTAACTGATCATAATCATAAATAGGTTCACCGGTTTTTATACAAAGGGAGACTTTTTTCCGATCCAAGAAATCATGAGAAGGATAGCAACGTGTGAAGGGCAGGTGATTGGTGCGGCAAAATTTCAGATAATTTTCTGCAGAAATTTTCGATTTTAAGCGACTCACACAGTAAAAAGCGGGGAAGTGCCTGACAACCGCCTTGCCGTAAACGGCTTCAAATGCTGGTTTTGCCTCTTGAGATTCCTGGACGGTTTCCTTGCTTCGGGGATAATGATATCCCATGTGATGACGATATTGATTGACATAGGAGGCCCCCTCCATGAAATCAGCACCTCTTTCAAAAAGATGCACTTGGCCTAACTTTCTCAACTCAATGGCTGCCGTTGCGCCAAAAACCCCCCCTCCGATTATGGCAATTTTGGGTTTTCTAGGGACCCTCTGTGGTTTGATTTTTTCTATTCCGGCGATGATTTTTTGTGCAAGTGCAATATCCGGATAGGTATAGTGTTCCTTTCTCAAAACCTTTAAGAACATCTCCAGCTCCAACTGAAGAGGTTCTGGTTTGGAGGAGCATGAAATGGTTTTTGTTTTTTTCCCTCCCACAATTTCGATGCTATTTTTTTCAAAATCACAGTGAACAGCGATATTTTTAAAATGGAAGGTAAGCGTTCGTATTTTTTCTGATTTGTGAAATCCTATGTCAAACAACCCCTTAATTTTTCGGGGGTAAAAAATAGAGGTACTGACCCAATGGTTATGATGAGTTCTGAAACCACTCTGCGGCACCAGATTATATAGATATTCAACAATGTCGAAGGGATGTAATAATTCAAAAAGAATATCCCATTTAATCCTTTTTGTTTCAGGATAAAGAAATTTCGCGGAGATGAAGTAGGGGTCTCCCATAGATTGAATAATCGAGTGGAGCTTTCTTATCAACGGATGGAAACGATAAATGTGCCCTACCATCACTATTTTCCCATATTTTCTTGCCATTTTGCTGATAATGGAAACTTGGCGAGAGTTGAGTGCAAGGGGTTTTTCCACTAAAATATTTGTGTGACGAAGAATAGACTTAACTAGAGAGAAATGAGTCGGTGTCGGCGTTGCTATATCAACACCATCAACACTTTGAAGCAGTTTTGTTGACAAACGATTAAAGATAGGAATCGAATATTGCCGCATTAATTCTTGCCGGTGCTTGTCTGTTCTGACAACAACACCAGCCAACTTGCACAGCCCTTGTTTTTCCAGTTTTAGCAGGACTCTGAGGTGATTCCTCCCAAACCGGCCCGCACCCATGAGAAGTATTCGGGGGATGTTACCTTTTTTCATTATTGTTTATGGATCGTATGGGATAGGGGGGGTGTCTTACCATCTCATAATAGGTACTCAGCGGCTTTTTGAGATATTTCACAAAAAAACCAACGCTTAACAAATTAAAACTTCCACGCATCATCTTTGAAATCGGTATTTTGGAAGAGCCGGCTTGACGCAAATTGTGTCGAACGGGAATTTCACAGATTTTGGCGCCTCTTTCCTTTGCAACTGCCGGTAGGAAAACTTGTGCCTGACCCCAAAGATAGAAGTCGCGAATAAAACGACTGCGGTAGGCTTTGAGACCACAACCAAAATCATGAATGGATAGATCAAAAAAATAGCCCGCCATTGTATTGGCAATTTTTGAAAAAATAAGACGCGAGGTGGCATCTTTACGTTCTTTACGCCACCCCACCACCACATCATATCCTTCCGAAAATTTTTTCAACATGGGAAGAATGTCATTGGGATCATTCTGAAAATCGGCATCAATGAGCACGATAATGTCTCCTTTTGCCTCGCGAATTCCGACATCGAGTGCTGGGGTTTGTCCACAATTTCTTTCCAAATGGATAACTTTCAGTGGAGCAAGTGAAGCGAGCTCCTCTTCTGTACCATCGGTAGAGCCATCGTTTACAAAAATAATTTCAAAAGGATCAGGTTGGCGATTCATTACATCGCAAATTCTTTGGTGAAGCTCCTTGACCATTAACCGCTCATTATATACTGGAACAACAACCGAGATTTTTATCATAATTAATGATCGCTCCACCGACTAGCGGTACTTTGTTTTAGACGCATTTGCACATGTTCCTCCGTGTTGACTGTGCGCCAAGCCCAATCACGCAGGGCGACGATGCGTTCCGGAGGAACAATGGTATTTTTCATGACTGCATTTTTCCAGTTCAGGAGGTCTGTGTCAAAATCTTGTTCTAAATATCCGCCTCGAATAGCCAGCTCAAAAAGACTACTCCCCGGGAAGGGAATGGGAATAAAAAATGTGCAATAAGGGGCGCCGTTATTAACAAGCTTCTTACCCAGCTCGATACTCTGCATCATTTCTGCTTCTGTTTCGTCAGGAAAGCCTATCATCATATTGATAGGACAAAGAATGCCAACATCGGTTGCTATTTTGACTAACTGGGCAACATCCAATACTGTATGATTCAATTTGCCCGTTGCATATTTATCGAGAATTCTTTGAGAGGCCGACTCAACGGGAAAGACAATTTGATCAAACCCTGCCGAATGCAGCAACTCGAGATAGTCCCGGTCAATGCATAATTTGCCCTGTTGGGAGCGATGGAGGAAGTGAACGAGATTGACTCCATTGACATTGGCGATTTCAAAGCCCATTCCTAACACTTTTTCAAATATCTCTTTAACTCGAGATTTTTTTGCCAAGAGACTGTCATCTTCAAAATATAATTTTTTTACTTTCAGCGATTTCAAGATGCTCATTTCTTCCAAAACTCTATCGACCGATTTTATTCTGTAGTTTCCTATATTGCCGCTGGTTGCAGGATCGGTTTTATCTATTGAAATATGGCAGTAAGAACAATGGTAGGGGCAACCACGTGAAGTCATGATGGGGGCATAGCGAAGATTGTGTTTTGCAATGACCCCATGTGGAGAAGCAATTTGTTCGTATTTATCAAATGGCAGTTTGTGCCAGGCGGGAAAGGGAAGCTCATCAAGAACGCCATGAATCTGACCAGTCCTTAATGGATTTGTTGTCATCTTACCTTCACTCATAAAGCTAATTCCATCTACATTTTTAAAAGATTGTTCGGCAGCAAGGGCACGTACAAGGTCGACGATAGTTTTTTCTCCCTCTGCCAAGGCAACCACATCGATTAAACCGCTTCTTAAAAAACGCTCTGCAAGACTTCTTGCGTTAACACCCCCAGTCACTGTCAATATGTTGGGATTCACTTCTTTAACACAGGATGCTACCTCAAGGGCCATGCGGGTTTGTGGAGTAAAGTTAGAATGGATACCAACAATATTATATTTCCCCAAATCGACAAATGTCTTGAGACTCTCTGTTGACATTCCAATGCGCATGAGACCATTGGGCTGTAAAATCGTACGGAAAAAAGTCTCAGAAAGATTGTCTTTTGTTGATCCTACAGAGGCATCCAAAATATCGACCTCAAAACCGGCTTGTTCCAGGGCGCTCGCAAGGTAGAGTGGTCCCAAGGATCCATCGGGCCTAGGTGTTTCTATGGGCATCAGTTGATTGGGTGGATAAACGAGTAAAATCTTTGGCTCTTTTGAAATCATTTTTAAAATCAGCTCGTAGAAGGGATTTCAAACAATGTCAAAGAATCTTTTTCATAGACTACTTTAACCGCTTTTTTGAAATCTTCTGGTGGCGGTGTCTGTGCGCGTTCATTGTTCCATAAGACAAATTGAATTCCATATTTTTTAACGATTTCGAATCGGCGTTGAAGAGATGTTTCCGGTTTGAAAAATTCAACAACATCACTCTGATGTTCCCCCAATTTTTGAATAAAAGGATCATAATAGGAGGCCCCTTCCTGATAAGTCAGTGGCCTTCCACTAAATGCTGGAATCACTAATGCTGTATCCATATCCGATAAAATGAGGGCGTCAGAGGGAACATATCGATTCAAAAACTGAAACTTTTTTATAAAACCCCTTCCCCTTTTGGGATTTTCGTTGAGAAAGTGTAAGACCTCTTGGAAGGAGCGAAATCCCAACTCTTTTGCTGTCACACTGACGGTTTGATATAAAAGACAGCCAAGTCCTATTGTGACAAGAAAAAATGGGAAAATGTTCTTAGTTGTAAGAACGAGAATGTTACTCAAAACAGGCAGTTTTTCTCTTAAATAAAGGGCAAGCCCTAAGTGGAGAAAAAAGGAAACATAGAAGATAAGCCTCCAACCCATGGGACTTTTCAGAAAGAATGCAGTCAAAAAACTGGCCAGGAATAAGAAAAACCCGAGGACAATTAACGGATACCGTTTTTTCCACCCATAATAAAAAATCAGAGGAACACCCAATAAGACCGGCCCAAGACGTGTCAGATGTTCTATCGAAAAGTAAAGACTCGTTATTTCAGGAGTTGTCATTTGATGGAGTAGGAATCCATCTCTTACTAGCTGGATGAGGGAATAATAAGGCCAGCTAGTTGCTAGTGTGAATGCCAGTATAGTCAATCCAAGAACAAAAAGAATTTTTTTGATCTGGAATGGTTTATGAAGCAGAAGTAGCAAAACCATGGTCCCTAAAGCAAAAAAGGTGGGCAATAGATTGGTGAGTATTAAAATTGATAAAGAAGGTAACAAAACAAAACCGTAAAACATTTTTCCCGTCCGCAAATATTTTATGAGGAGAGTAAAGATGAAAAAACTGAGTGCAAAAGCGAAGGAAGAGGGCTTGTAAAGGTTAATCATTAGCCCGCCTACGTCATAGGCCCCACTGAAATCCCAAGATTTTCCCCAGAAAAAGAGCATGACCGGAAGTAAGATGAAGGATAATTCTGGGGTCGAAAAATATTCTTTTAGAAATAAATGCAGGCCGATAGCGAGTAATATAAAGTTCATTAATCCCGCCATGTTAAAGATGGTAAGAGAGCTAAGCCCCGTTATTTTTTTAATCAGAGCTAGTCCCCATGTATAAAAGTCATAACTAAAAGGGATGGGGCCCAAAGGATGTACGGTGGGAAAAAATCGCAGCTTTGGGTCATTCAGAGGGAGGTTTGTCAGCTCATTCATAATGGCACTATGTGGAAGATAGTCTGAATAGTAGTCGTGCAGATGGAAATAGGTGGTTACAGCGAAAAACAAAAATAAAAGCCCAACCAGTAAAGGGTACTTAGGTATCTTCATTGCATTTTGGCAATCGTTGCCAATGGTATATTTGCGTTGCGAAAACCTCTTTTTTAATTCCAAATTTTAGAAAATCCACCAGAACAGGATTTAAAGTATAGCCCTTTTGATAGATGGGTTGATAGCAAGAAAAGTTTTCCATCCGAATCTTTTTTCCTTGAGTTGAGTTAGGACCACTTAGAAGCCAAAAAGAATCGGGTTTTACCTCTAAAGTTTTTTTCAGTTTTTTTTCAAAGCCTTCTTCCGGAAGGGCAACCCAATGTCCCCCCTCTTTTGGACTATAGTATTGGATCAGTGGAAGATAGGTATCTGGGTGGAGTAGAACCATTTCTCCCGATTTTTTTTCTTTTTGGATATCCTGAGCGATTTCTTTCCAGGGAATTAACAAGTTTGCATTGAAAAATTGGTTGGGATTCCCCGTATGCCAAAAGTAGACTGAGATAGTTTGGGGGATTACGATGAATAAGAAAAGGACAAATTTCCAAACGCGAGGCCAAGGAACTTTATCAATACCAAAACTGATTAGTAAAAGAAAAAAGGGAACCGCATAACTTATGAGCCTTGGCGAATTGGCTCCCAGGTAAATCCAGGCTGCCAGTGGAAGAAAAAGACAAACAAGAACTAGAATTATCCAAGGATTTCGACTTCGCAGAGAATATAAAGTTCCAGCTATCCCTGTAATGCCAAAAGAAATAATTGCTGGCAGGACAACAGGCCAATTGAAGGGATTCACTGTCTCACCCAATGTCAGTCCAAAAAAGGCAACAGCGATTCGGACCCAAACGGAGAGTGACAAGACATCGGGAGCACTTTTATAAAGAAAAGCCGCTAAGTAGCGATCCAAAAGAAATTGATAAAATAAGATTGAAAGAATAACAAGGCCAACCCCCCATTTCCCAATTTCCCACAGGGGCATTTTCCGGGCAGATAAGATCAAAAATAAAAGATAGGCCGCAAGCACTGTTAGGAAAAGCCCATGAGTGGCCAGTCCCAAAAAACAAATCAGAAAAAAGAAAAGAAAGAACAACAACTTTTTAGTTCTAAAATACTGGATGAAAGCATACAAAGAAGCAATCGCCCATAAGGTAAAAAGACCATAGGGTCTTGCCATTTGGCCATAGACAACGGAGAGAGGGGAAAAGGTGAGTAGGGCCGCCGCCATCATTCCCACAGTTTCCGAATAAATAATCTTTCCCACTTGATAAATAAACCAGATGCTTAAAAAACTGGCACCAGCCGAAAGAATCCTCAAAGAAAACTCGGAGATACCCAGAAACTGGGTTAGCCATTTTGTCAAAAGATAATACAAAGGCGTATGACCTGGATCGAAAATGGTGAAGGCCAGTTGGCCAAAAGAAAGGTCAGAAATTTGTTGGAGGGAATAGGCTTCATCTTCATAAAAAGATTTCTGATTGATTCCATAGAATCTCAGGCAAAAGCCTATAAAAAGAATCAGGAGGATAATCCAATTTTGGGATACAACTTGTTTCATGGAAGGAGTTTTCCGTTGAGGAGTGTGGTGATCAATTTTTGATAATCGTCCCGAAATTTTTTAAAGGACCTCCTTTGTTCTACATAGGGGCGAGTTGTTGCCCGCTTATTTTTTGAAAGCAGATTTTCAATAGCCTCCACATATTTTTCAACATGGTTTTCCAAAGTAACGTAGACTCCTTTTGAAGAATCAAGGTTGGCATCCGGATCCAAGCAAACATCAGCCACCGGTTTGCTCACAACCACCGGCAGGTTGCAAGCCATGGCTTCTAGGACGACGAGGGCCGCTGATTCATAGCGGGATGGAAAAACAAAAAAGTCAGCAGCATTATACCAAAGGGTCATCTCCTCATTGGTAAGATTGTTTTTGATCACAATATTGGGATAAAGGGGTGTTATTTTGTTTGTAAGAATACAGACGAATTGAATTTGGGGAAACTGGCTCGCGAGCTGTTCAACAATATCCCATCCCTTCGCATATTCTGCCTGCCCTACAAAAAGGCCAATGGGTTTACCGGTTGGAATGGTTGGGGCTATTCTTTTCCTTGCCTCTTCTGGATTGGTGAACGCAAACTGATTCAGGTCAATCCCAACCGGAATCATTTTGCTATTCCAGTGATATCTTTCCTCTACTTCCTGACAGACTTTTTCAGAAATGGAGACGCAGCTCGCCCCATAACCACTCAGTCTTTCAAAAGAGCCATAAAGATATTTTGTGGAAAAAGGACCCTGCCCCTTTTTTAGGGCCGAGTCTGCATAAGCAGCACCACACAGCGCATAAATATGGACTCTGGGTATGTTTAATTTTTTTAAGGCGAGATGCCAGCCCCCTTCTCCAGAGGTGATCACCAGATCAAATGGGTTTTTTTTGTGGCGTTGCAGAAAATTTCGGCTGAGCCACCAGGACTGTTTGACCTCTTCCAGGCAAAATCGGCTTAAATTCAGATCTAGCATTTTTGGAATAGGTGAGAAGCCATCTAAACGGATTATTTCAATTTGGGGAAATGCCTTTTGAAGATGGAGGGCATAGGCTTCCAGGCCCCGTTTGACCTGATCAAAATGAAAACGGCTAAGCAGTGCAATGCGTGTCATGCTTCTCCTTGAAGGGCATTTTGATAAATTTGAAATACGAGATCCGCATGTTTTTTAAGATTATGTCTTTCCTCGACAAATTGACGGCCTGCTTTACCCAGTCTTTGCCCCTCTTCGGGATGATTCCATAATCGTTCGATGGCTTTTGCAAAGGGTTCCCAATCTTTTTCTATCCAAATGTTTGTTCTGTGTGTGATTTCTAATCCCTCTGCCCCTTTAGGCGTTGAGACAACGGCTCGTTGCATGGCCAGAGCCTCAACAATTTTAAAGCGAGTGCCTGATCCATAGCGAATAGGGACAATGAAAACCCTCGCTTGGCTGAGGATCGGTAGAATATCAGGAAGAAAACCTAAAAATTCGACATTTTTGGGATGCGGCTTTTCATAAGTTCCACCTCCCAATATCTTAAAAGGAAATTGTGGCAAGCGAGGTGCTAACTCCTGGCAGATGATCTCCACAGCGTCACGATTCGCGCTGTAACTTAGAGGCCCCATAAACAAAACGGTATCACCCAGCGCATCTGTTGCCGGGTAATGTGAAGGGTCTAGTGAATTGGGTATCACTGTGACTTTGTTCTCTAATGCTGGAAGTTTTTTTGTGAATTCTTTCTTATCTGTTTCAGAAATAGCAAAGATGTGGGCCGCCTGTTTTAACGCTTTTTTTTCATATTGAGTTGCCCGCCATAAAAGCCAGGGACGCCATAATTTTTTGAATGGGATCTTTTTTAAAGTAGGTCCATGTGTCATATCATGTTTTAAGAAATTCCAATTTACATCATGTTCCCAAAGAATTTTTGGAACGCCTGGAAAATGACAACCCAAAGCCCAAAAGTGTGGGTTATGAATTTGGATAATGTCCGGTTTTTCTAAAAAGTTGGGCTTTGAATAATCTGTCTTATAATAGGTCCAAGCTTTTTTTATTTTAGATAAAGGTGAGTCAGCGCAATTTTGATAGAAGAAGCGATGTGCAATGTCTGGGTTGTTAGTCTGCTCCGTCGAAAAATACCAAATCTCCATTTTGTCGCGAAGCATCTGAATCCAGCGAAACACCCCGAGGGAATCACCCCCTTTGTCTGAAGCGCAGTAAGGGGCAATGATCATTAATTTAATTTTTTTCATGGGCGTATAAGACTTCATCATAGAGATGGTGCCTGGTCGCGTTTGATAATACAATCGAAGTCAATTCCCCGTTTTCCTGGCCATATTTTAAAAATCTTCTGGCTGCTAACTCTCCTTTGGGAAGGCACCCAAAATACGGTGCTAGTTCAAAAAGGCATTTCTGTTCATGAGGCTCTGAGGTTATTTGAGGGATTTTGTCTCTCATTTCTTGAATTTTATGAATAAGCTTAGGCTCGATTGTTTTAAGATGGATTTCAGTTGCCTTGCCTAGTTGTTCAAAACTATAGGAGGTTTTTCCATTGGCAAGATAATTTTTTGCAAGGATATGTCCTTTGGGAACTTCTACAAAGAAACTAAATTTTCTCCTCAGTTCGGCATTTTGATCTCGATATCGTTCCAATTCTTCCGGTGCTAGCCATATTTCTGGATCATTTTTGAACTGCTCCAATTTGGGTCCAATCCATTCCTTTAAAAATTTTAAGACACTGCGTTCAAAAAATGTATCCGGAACATCATCATTATCCCCAGCATAGTAACCATATTTTTGACAATATCCGAATAGTTTTGTCCCTTTGTAGGGAGCCAAGGTGGATGCCCAACCCATTGTCGGTCCACCTGTTTTTTCTTTGAGCTCCACATTGTATTTTAAAAGTTCGAGATCTGCTTCAAGATTCATCAGCGTTTTTTCACTCGTTGCCCCATAGGGAAGTCCCGTAATTTGCTCTGTTCGAACCTTGAATCCGTAACCGATGACTTTCTCCATTCCTTCAAACACAAGTTCGTCTTGCATCGCACGGCTTAAGACCTCTTTTCTTATGGAAGGGTTTGAGGATTCAATGGCGAGGGTTAAACCAAAGCCGCCTGCTGCCCGAATCTTTTCTAGGCGCCGATCACTTTTTGTCATTTCCCATCTCATCTGGGCATGAAAAGGGATATTGACCTCGCTGGGCCATCTTTGCGCCAATTTTTCCAGGAAGCCGTCTTCTTTTTCATCGAATCCGAAAACATCATCTTGAAAATAAATCACTTCTGTTGGCCATCTTTCGCGGAGTTCCTCGCCCTCCTGCAACACGGCCTCAACAGTTCGCACATTATGTGGAAAAAGTCTTCCCCCCATTCCTAAAGATTTTGCCATTTTCTGAGCTACCTCATGGGAAACAGAAATATCTTCTGGAGTGCTGCTATTATAGCAATAGGTGCATCGATAGGGACACCCCGTCATGCTAATGATGCTTTTGATTTTGCTTTTGCCGTGATCTGGATAATCTTTATAGAAAGTTTCACGGTCTGGATGGGGAAATGGCTCTGTCTTATTCGCAATGAGGATTCCCTTTGAGGTTTTTCCCTCCAAAATCTGGCGAAAAGATCCAAATCCCTCACTCATCACGGCATAATCTACATGTTTCGATGATTCCACGGGAAAATAGGTGGGATGAGGACCTCCCACAACCGTTACAATATTGGGGTGGTCTTTTTTTAGTTTTTCGAATGCTTGGAATAATTGTAAATGATTTCCAGTATAAACATTAAATCCCACAACATCGGGCTTGAAGTCCTTAACCTTTTCGAAAAAAGATTCAAAATCATGGTTTGGGACAAGATGTATTTTTCTTTCCCAACCAAGGTCTCGTGCCAGACCTGCAAGATGCAATAGTCCCAATGGTTCAATAACGGAATAAGAGGCTGCTAATAAAACCCTATTTCTTTTAGCCATTTTTTATATCAATGTTTGTTTGACCGCCTGTAATACTTTACTGACCGGTATCGCACGAATTGCCTCTTCGCTAAAAGTTTTACTAAAAAAATGTTTTTTCCAGATCGGGCTGATAATTTTAACCATTCTTCCATAATCATAAATTTCGTTTGGTGGCGTACAATTGAATAAAGCAATAACCTTCTTTTTTAGCGCCAAGGCAATATGCATTCCAAGAGTATCCCCACATACAATAATTGCACAATTATTGATATCGTCTATATGTTCTTTTAAGGTATTCCTCATGCCTAAAAAATTAACTTCATATCCATCCTCTTTTAGTAAATCCCTAAGTTTTTCATATCCGTACCAGTACTTGTTAGGCCAGATGCCAGTGGAAATATTAATTAACCCTATAGTCCCCTTAGCAGCCTTAGGCATTGTGTTTAAGTCATATTCTTGTGCACCAAATTTTTTTCCAAGCATATTGAACAGTATTTCTGAAATCGTTTTCCCATTTTGTTTTTTTAACAGGTCGGCTTTTTTCTTCCCCAATTTGCTAATTTTGGACATGCGATACAAAATGTTAGCCTCAGGAGTGTAATCGACTTTATTCTTTGTATCTAGGAAGGCGCCGATCCGTCTTTTTGTTTTTAATCCATTTAGAATTTTGAGGGTTGCTCTTTCTTCATCTAAACTAAGGATAAGATCAAATTGCATTTTCCCTAATTTCCTAATGTCACTTGAATTCTCAATAAAGAAATGTTGAGTTATTTTGGTCGAATGCAACAAATCAGCCGCATTTTTCTTTGTTAACCAATAAATCTTACCGGGCAATTCCCTTAATAAAACCGTTGTTCTAACTACATCTCCCAAGGCACCCAGTTTGATAATCAAAGTTTTCATTTTGCAATATGGGCTTAATAATATATCACTACTATGAGGAATGGCTTATGAATACAGGCAAAATCATTTTCTTGCAAATCATGGATGAGATCCTATCACCCAGAAAAAAGTCCTTGCGTGATGCGTGTGAAAAACCCAAAAAATAAGGTAACAAGGGGAAGTGGCCTTTTGGAGGCTTTCTTAGCCAAAAAACGGAGCCATCAGGCCAATCAATTAATTCCCACCTCTTACAGAGGCGGCAAAATTGCTGATATTGGATGTGGTTCTTATCCCCTTTTTCTCTTGAATACTTCTTTTAAGGAAAAATATGGTTTCGACAAGGTTGTCGATACAAATTACAGCCAGCAGTTGTTCGATAAAAATATTCACTTTAAACATTTTGATATGGAGCAAAATAAATCGATTCCCTTTGAGAATAACTTTTTTGACATTGTAACTTTGTTGGCTGTTTTTGAACACCTTGAGCCAGAGGCCATTGAAAGGCTTTTGGAAGAGATTTATAGAGTCTTGAAATCTGAGGGTCTTTTTATTATGACCACTCCAGCCTTCTGGACTAAGGATCTATTAAAGGGAATGGCTCAATTGAGACTGGTGAGTTCTATGGAGATCAAAGAACATAAAACGCATTACAGCATCCCTCAAATCATCTCCTCTTTGGAAAGGGGAGGCTTCACTAAAGAGAGAATTCAATCTGGGTACTTTGAGTTTTTTATGAATACGTGGGCTAGAGCAAGGAAATAAATGGAAAAGGTCAAAAAAGTCTCAATCTTGATACCCGTTTTTAACGAACAGGCTACCCTTTCTATACTTTATAAAAAAGTCATGGCTGTTTCCCTGGGGCCACTTCAAAAAGAAATTATTATTGTTGATGATCATTCTACGGATGGGACAAGGGAACAGCTTCAAAGTCTTAATGGATCCCCCTCAACAAAAATATTTTACCACGAGAAAAATCTTGGTAAGGGGGCTGCCCTTCGAACCGCTTGCAAAGAAGCAACGGGCGACATTCTCATTATCCAAGATGCCGACTTGGAATACAGTCCAGAAGAATATCCAAAACTGATAGAACCTATTTTAGAGGGAAAGGCCGATGTCGTTTATGGTTCGAGAATGTTGAGTGCCCCACATCGTGTTCTTCTTTTTTGGCATTATCTTGGTAATAAATTCCTGACACTCTTGACCAACGTTGTTTGTGACATGAATCTCTCGGACATGGAAACCTGTTACAAATTATTTAAAAGAGAGGTCCTTCAAGAGGTCCAGTGGAAATCCAACCGTTTCGGGTTTGAACCCGAATTTACTGTCAAGGTGGCTAAAAAAGGCTTTCGCATCTTTGAAGTCCCAATTAGCTACAACGGAAGAAGCTACGCGGAGGGAAAGAAAATCACCTGGAAAGACGGCGCAAAGGCTGTTTTCACGATACTCTGGTTTCGGTTATTTGATTAGGTCTATTTACCCGATCAATATAAGGTTCGCAAGAATTCAACCACTTTATCCGTAAAACTTATCTCCAGATTCACAAAAACAAATAAGTAATTTATGGCTGTTATTACTGTAAACATCGCAATTAAAGCGGTGTTTTTGGCATATTTGTGTATTCTCTGCAGGTATTGTTCTATGACTACCCAGCCAAAGGTCGCTAAAGTTATCCCTAGAGGCGCAAAAATAAATACGGCGCGTACGCCGGCCAAAGTCGTCCATATAAGAAAGGAAAAAGAACTTGGCAATAGGGCGGCATAAATAAGCAGTCTATTTAAGTTTCGTTTTCTTATCTCTGCCCATAAGCCAATTAAAACAATTGGCCATAAGATTCCCAGCATGCGAAATAACTGCCCGGTATATCGAGCAGTTATCATCAAAAGAGTCGTCTCCTTGTCACTTCTTATAATTACTTCATCTCGGAACCAGTCAATGTGAGTATAATTTAAATAATAATAGCAAAGAAGCTGAACAATAAATATTGGAATTATAAAAAATATGCCGAATCTAAAAATATTCAAAAATTTATCTTTTAATGAAAATTTTCTTGCCAACAAAATCATCATACACCAAAATACAGCTCCCAAAGCGCCGTTTTCTTTCTGCAAGAATCCTAGCCCGCTTAAAAACCCGTTGATAGGGATCAATTTATAATTGTTACCAGTAAAAAATTTAAAAGTTAGAAAAATAGAAAAAAGATAGAAAAACAAAGCCCCCATATCTGTAAGATAAGATAATCCAAATTCTAGCACCGGCGTAGCCGTTACAAAAAATGCGGTACCGATAAATGCCTGCCTTTGGTTGTCGGAAAGAATCTCTATTATCTTAAATATTAATACGGCGCAGGCAAAGTAAAATACAATATTTTCCACAATAAGCCCTGCCCCAACTCCTAAAAATTCAAAAGGGGAAGCTAAAATGGGTCCAAGCGGGCGCAAAAATCCTATCGGACGTTCGCTAACTTGCCATCCCCAAATCCAGTGAATAACATTCAAATAACGCTCTGTATCCCCATAAACCCTTGCTCCAAAAACAGAAAAAATACCCGCCATATTAAGCAAGGAAAAAATAACTGCATAAGAAAAGTAATTATTATATTTTCGTAACCAATTAGTCATTTTTCGTGGGGATGGGCAAGCAAGTCTAGGCATAGTTTTGGAACTTTACACTGAGTTTCGATAATAAGTTGAAATCGTAAGTGATCAAGTATAAAGGTGGAAGTCAAGGGGCTTACACTCATGAAGGTCTTGGTAACTGGGGCGTGCGGGTTTATTGGTTATGAGCTCGTGCGAGCATTAGAGAAGTTAGGATATGATGTCACTGCCTTTGTCCACCGTGAATCCAAAAGGCCAAGTAGTTACTTTAAAGGGCCTGTCATTGTGGGGGATATTAGAAACTTAAGCGATTTGGAACGTGTTGGTAGAGTTGATTGCATCCATCACTTTGCTGCACATTCGGATCCAGTTGATTTTGGCATCGATATGATGGAAACAAATGTCATAGGAACTTCCAACATTTTGGAAATAGCCAGGAAAAACCGTTCAAAAGTTATCTTTATTTCTTCTTCCGCTATTTATGGAAATTTACCCGGACCCTATAGAGAAGACGGTGAGACCCAGCCTTTAAATGCCTACGCAAGTACGAAGGCTACTGCCGAATATTTTTGTAGGGCTTATGTTCAAGAACATCATTTGGATTGCATCATTTTGCGCTATTTCAATACCTATGGAGAGGGGGAGGAGATCAAGGAAAAAGATGCGAGCATGGTTTCTCATTTTATTCAGTCCATATTGAACACGGACTCTGTTGAAATCTATGGAGACGGCAAGCAACAGAGGGATTTTATCTATGTGAAAGATGCGATCCAGGCAAATATATTGGCCATGAATGCCAGAGGGCTCTCGGGAAAAGTGTTTAATGTTGGTACTGGAAAGACAACCAGTTATAATGAACTCGTTGGTATTATTAGAAAAAAGTTGAAAAGGGAAATTGCCGTTCGGCATGTCGATAATCCAATAAAAGCGTTTTACCAGCTGAATACTCAAGCCGATCTTTCTCAAACGGCAGCGAAACTGAACTTTAAAACACATTATTCATTAGAACAGGGCATTGAAGAAGTGATAAAACATTACAATAGGTGATCGGATGCAAAGAAAGCCAATTATTTTGATTACGGGGGCCGGCGGCAGAGCGGGAACTCGTCTCGCCAACACCCTTTTGGAAAATGATTTTGGGAAAGTTGTTGGTGTGGGGCATAAGGAATGCGATTTGATTCATAGAAATACTGTGTATGAATTAATTGCTGCATGGAAACCCGATTATATTTTCCATCTCGCAGCCCAATCTTCAATTCCCTTCTCGTGGCAAGATCCGCTTCATACGATGAATAATAATGTCATGCCCGCCGTGCATTTGTTTGAAGCAATCCGGCATTATAAACTTGCCACGCGTGTATTGTTGGCAGGGAGCAGCGAAGAATATGGGTTGGTTTATCCGGAAGAACTCCCGATTCGGGAGAACAATGCCCTCAGACCTTTAAATCCCTATGGAGTTAGTAAAGTTGCCATGGACTTGTTAGGCTGGCAGTATTTCAAAAACTATGGCTTGCCGATCCTACGTGCCCGTTCTTTCAATAATTTGGGGGCAGACCCCAACAAGCCGGATGTAGCCAACGATTGGATTCATCAAATTGCCAGGATGGAAAAAGGTTTAGGTGAACCGATCTTAAAAGTGGGCAATTTGGAATCCAAGAGAGATTTTGTTGATATCGAGGATGTGGTCGCAGCTTATTGGCTCATTCTAACACAAGGAGATGCGGGAGAGGTTTATAACATTGCATCAGGAAGTCCCATCTCGATGCAAGTTTTGCTCGATGAAATATTGCAACTGACTTCTATCAAAGTCAAAATTGTTCAAGATGCGAGCAAACTACGTCCCAGTGATGTGCCAATTCATTGTGGAGATTTTTCCAAATTGAAAGTTAAAACAGGGTGGGGCCCTCGAAAATCACTAAGAGAATCGTTGAAAAGAATGTTTGATTTTTGGCGCAAACAGGTCATTTTGACTTTGCATCCTCTTAAATAGCCATCCCAAGAGAAATATTTTTGCGGTAAACTCTAAATAGTTTTGGTTGCAGAATCTTGAAAAAAAAAGAAATAAAAAAAGGGCAAAAGATGTCAAGATAATCAGGGTTCCAACATTCGGAAAGTCTCTTAGTTTAAAGTAGGACAAAATAAACAGGGTTCCATAAAGAGGAAGTTGAATCCATGCAGTCGGGTAATACTTTAAAGGATCTTCTAGTAAACCAAATCGTATTAGAAATGCCAAAAAAGAATAGCCACCTATAGGTTGGCTGGTTGCTAATTTTCCGGCTGGGTTTAAAACCATATCGGTCCAGAGTCCATTGAAGTTCCATACTGCGAAAGGGGCCATCACAATAAAACCAAATAACAGGGGAGGAAAACTTTCCCCAAAGACTCGCTTGAAATAGGAAGATAGAGTAATGGGTCGCCAGAGGAAGTATAAATAAAGAAAGACAAATGGAACCAAGGGCAGGGTGATTTGTTTCAGTAACGTTGCAATGGTTAATGCCCAAATGGCTTGTTTTGTTTTTCTTTGATAAAGGAAGAGGAAGCATAAAAAGACCCAGAAAAAAACCACAAGATCATTTCTTCCTTCGAGGAAGAATCCTAAGAAGTAGGGATTCAAAAACAATAGGAAAAAAGCGGTATATTTTACATTAATGCTAAAAGGAGTTTTTTTGGCGAGCCAGTAAGCTGTTCCAAAAAAATAAAAAAGAAGGATTAATCGTTGGTCAAACCAGTGAACTGTCCTTTGAAGGACAAAATAAAAAGGAAAAGACTGCAAAAGATACAAAGGGGGATAAGGGTAATGGTAGAATGAGTGGTTTTTGGGGTATATCATTTTGCCGGACCCCGTCTGATAACTAATATGAGTATATAGTGGGGGAAATACCCCATCAGGAACATCTTCTTGGTAAATATTACGACCTTCGGTGAGTAGTTTTAGGGCGTATTCCGTATGAATAATACCGTCATGAACCCAACCGTAGTTTCCAGAGGTTCTTTCCATCATTTTTTTGCTAAGAGGCAGGATAATTGCTGTCAAAGCGATGCAAAAGACTAAAATCAGCTTGAAGGATTCCAATCTCAGTATTTTAAAAAACCGGTGATGGACGATATGGATAACCCACCAAATCCCTAGGCAGACAAGGCTCAAAAGATAGTAGGACTTTTCATTGGCTGGGCCAAAGACGACAAAGTAGCTGGGTACGAGACAAAAACTCAACGTATAGGAGGGAATCCAATAAGAAGGGATCCATCTCAGACTCAAAACAAAAAAGAGTGTTATACACAAGACAAGCAAACCCATCATCTTAAGTCACCATTAAAATCCATTGACAACAAACCATGAAGAATGCAAATGGAAAAAACATGGCATATGAATTTGAATCGGCAACCATCTTGTTACCAGTCATTGATGAAATACAATTTCTCGAGCGAACAGTGGAAATGATTCAAAAAGATTGTGATGCCGACGTCCGCGAATATTTATTTTTGGTTTCTGAAAAAACCTGCCCAGAGAGTTTGAAAATTTGTCAAAGGTTACATCAAGCACAACCCGATCGTTTTTTAATTTATCCTCAAAAACTTCCATTTTTAGGTGGTGCTCTAAGGGAAGGATTTGAGCAGGCAAGAGGGAGTCATATTGTTTTAATGGCGACCGATATGGAAACAGATCCAGCTAAAGTGAAAGACTTGATTGCTGAAGCTAAACAGACACCCAAGCAGATTATTGTGTGCTCTCGATGGATTGAGGATGGAGGATTTGAAGGATACAGCTTTTTGAAATGGCTTTTAAACTGGATTTTTCAGAAAATGTTCGCTGGCCTTTATGGTGTAAAGTTAACAGACCTAACTTATGCTTTTCGAATTTATCCAACATCGCTTTTGAAAAACATTAAGTGGGAAGAACTCCGACATCCATTTTTGTTTGAGTGTCTAGTTAAACCATTGAATTTGGGAATTCCCGTTCGGGAAATTCCTTGTGTTTGGCGGGCACGAACGGAAGGCAAGTCTCAAAACAGTTTTTTTAGGAATTTTAGGTATTTACGGATCGGCCTCCGGGCTAAATTTTATCCCCAAGAAAAAATCACGAAACAGGAAAGAGGGTAATTGTTTAATGACAAAACTTAAAGTCATTGTTACGACAACGATCAATCCCCCCACACAAGCCATTAAAAAGTTTGAACAGATGGAGGGTTGGGAGTTAATAGTAGTAGGAGATTTGAAAACTCCGGAACCATATTCATTGGAACATGGGAGATATGTCTCACCAGCGATGCAGGAGAAGTATGATAAGTCTTTATCAGATGCCATCGGGTGGAATTGTATTCAGCGTAGAAATTTTGGTTTGCTTTGGGCCAAAGACATGGGGGCAGACATCGTAGCTGTTGTAGATGATGATAATATACCTTATCATTTCTGGGGCAGGAATCTCATGGTTGGAAGGGAAGTGGAGGTTAATTTTTTTGAGACTGAGCTTCCCGCTTTTGATCCAGTTGGTGCTACCAACGAGAAACATCTATGGCACCGTGGTTATCCGCTCCAACTTATTCCTAAACGAGATTACAGTAAAAAAAGACAAAAACGATTTCAGGCCGATGTGCAGGCCGATTTTTGGAATGGAGACCCTGATGTCGATGCAATCTGCAGGATGGAACATGCCCCCCAATGTCAGTTTGAAGAAAGTTATTTTCCAATGGCCAGCAACCGAATAGCTCCATTTAATTCCCAGAACACATTCCTTTCCGCAACGGTGCTGAAGGATTATTTTCTCTTTCCCCATGTGGGGAGAATGGATGATATTTGGGCTGCTTACTATGTACAAGCTAAGGGGGTGCGAGTCGTTTTTGGCAAAGCATCAGTTTATCAAAACCGAAACACGCACGATCTGGTAGAAAATATGAAGCAAGAGTATTTAGGATATGAAAACAATTTAAAGATTGTTGAACAAGTAGCTAAGGATCCGGAGTGTATTATAAAATACCTGCCGAGTCGTTCAGCAGAGGCGTTTCGACTTTATCGGAGACATTTCTAATGCGAAAAGTATTGGTGACAGGTGGAGGGGGTTTTGTGGGGCGGTGGTGTGTGAAACGACTCTTGGACGAGGGGGATGAAGTACATTGCGTAGACAATTTGGCGCGTTTCACTGGAGCCATAGACCCTAAAAAGGGGTGGCCACTTTATGAACCTTTTGACTATAATAATTTCTATTTTTACCATGAAGATTGCCGTAATTATTTTGAACGCGCGAAAGATACAGATTTTGATTTGGTTTTTCATCTTGCAGCAATGGTGGGGGGGCGGCTAATGATTGAAAACGATCCACTTGCTGTGGCCGATGATTTGTCGATCGACTCTCGATATTGGCAGTGGGCTTGTAAAGCAAACCCCGCAAAAACAATTTGTTTCAGCTCGAGCGCTGTTTATCCAGTCAAATACCAACTAAAAGAGGGCTATTGGCTTTTGAAAGAAGAAATGATTCAATTTGATACAGATATTGGGATGCCAGATATGTCCTATGGTTGGGCAAAGCTAACTCATGAATATCTGGCAAAGCTTGCTTACGAAAAATACGGTTTGCGATCTGTAACGTTGCGACCATTTTCTGGTTATGGGGAGGATCAAGACGATAGTTATCCTTTTCCAAGTATTTGTAAACGAGTCATTGAGAATAAAGGAGCTTCTGTTCTCAAGGTATGGGGAACAGGCGATCAAATGCGGGATTTTATTCATATTGAGGATTGTGTAGAAGGGATTTTTACAATGATGGATAAGATTGAAAGTGGAGAGGCAGTGAATCTCTCTAGCGGAATTTACACCAGTTTCAAGGAGTTTGTCAGATTAGCTGCAAAGAGCTTAGGTTATTTTCCGGATGTTATTGGAGATACAGATAAACCCGAAGGGGTTTTTGCAAGGGCAGGGGATGTAACCAAACAAAAGGAATTGGGTTTCCAACCTAAGATTTCTTTCGAAGAGGGCATTCGTAAAGCGATGCGGTTTTACAATATTTGATGTTTGATTGTTGGGGGACAAAATGTATCATAAGAAACAAGAACAATGATTTTTAAAGAACTCTTTCTCCTATTTCTATTTTGTCTTTGGCCATTTGTTAATTTTGTTGCTCATAATGTAGGCCAAGGAGTCCCCTTGGGACGTGTAACAGCTTATGCGGTTGGTTTCCTTTTTTTGACTCTCCTTTGGGTCGGCATGGTGAAGTTTGCTTTACGCCAATATCCCCTCAAAAGATTAATCTGTTTCACCGCGTTGGCAATCGTTATTTTTGTCAATTTTTCTAATATCTCATGGGTTTTTGCAGAAGTAGGGCTGCCACATTATCGTTACGCTTTTTTCTCTTCTGGTATTTTGCTTCTACTTGCATGGAGGTTGTCAAAAATTCCAAATATCAGGAAGGCAATTGTGACCGCTGGGATCGTAATGGTGGGGATTCCCCTGATACAAATTGGATTTTTTTCACTCAATGGTGGAAGCGCCACACTCTATGCCTCCGTTCTTTCCTCTAAGCCCAAGGGAAATTTCACAACTTCCACCCAACGAAAACCCAACATCTATTTCATCATCCTTGATATGTATACACGGGGGGATGTGCTTCAAGAAGTTTTTGGCTATGATAACTCAACCTTTTTGGAAGCGCTCCGTCAGCGCGATTTTTATATCGCTGACAAGAGTTATTCCAATTATCCCTTCACAGGGGCCTCTGTTTCAAGCACCCTACAAATGGACTACCTTCTTAAGGAAAGTGATCAAGAGCTAAACATCGATATCTCCATTATTCGTGGAAAAAATAAAACTGTCCAAACCCTTAAAAATTTTGGCTATAACTATGTCCACTTCGATAATGGGCTTTGGTTGGGGGCTGCCTGTAGTGGCTATGAGGATGTATGTCTATTGAATGCCAAAGGGGCAGGAATCCCGGAGTTAGAGTATAGTCTTTTACAACCGACTTTGTTTTTACCCTTATATAAGAAATTTGTTGTTTCAAAAAAGGAAGGCTCCAGTGGTCTACCGGAATTGACCCAATCCTTGGCGATCAAAAAACATCGTGAGCCTGTTTTTCTTTATGCGCACATCATTGCACCACATCCTCCCTATATTTATCATCAGGATTGTTCTCAAACTCATACGCTAGATTGGGATCTCGCCAGCCGAAAACAAGAGGACAAGGAAGCCTATCGTGACAATCTTGTTTGTGTTTCCAAACAGGTGCTCTCTTTGATTGATCAAATTATTGCCGGCGATCCAGAAGCCATGATTCTTGTACAGGGAGACCATGGCACTTTTTTTCAGGGTCAGGCCCTCATACCGCCTCCTCTTTGGGGTGAGCCACAATTGCATGAGGGTTATGGCATTCTCAATGCATTTCACCTGCCTCAGAATTGCGGGAAGCATCTCTATCCTTCCATCTCGCCTGTTAATTCTTTTAGACTTGTGAAGGCTTGCCTGACCGACAACGAACCGGAGCTTCTCCCTGATAAAAGAATCAAAACAGCACATATGGGAAGGTTGGGTTCCGGTAACTGGTATTTCTTAAAAAAGGAGGATGAAAATTAGCGGGCTCGTTATTCTTATTGCTTATTTAGATCCTGGAAGTGGGGGGCTTCTTTTGCAACTTCTTTTGGGTGGTGTTGCGGGCATTGGTGTTCTTCTGAAACTCTATTGGAAGAAAATCCGATCTTGGTTTTCCAAAAGCTAATCATGGATTTACAAACAAGTTTTGATAAAGGTTCTTTTAAAGATCGAGAAGGAAGAGTCTTTACTTCTGGGGGAAGAATTTTTAGGACCCTGTCTCAGAGCGCTTTTGATCGCATGGAAGTATTAGAAAAGGATAGCCGACTTCAAAGACTGATTGATTCGAGAGCACTCATTCCGAGCCATCTCACCACCGCTAAAGAAGTTGGTTTCGATCCAAAATTGTATGGAGAAGTGATTATGGAACACGAAAAAGTTCCTGTCGTCACCTATCCCTATGAATGGTCCTTTGACATGCTTCGGGATGCTGCCTTGTTGACTCTGAACCTTTTGGAATCCTGTTTGGAGATGGGTTTGATCTTGAAGGATGCAACGCCTTTTAACATCCTTTTACATAAAAATAAGATGGTCTTTATCGACACCCTTTCGATTGATTACTACACCGAGGGCCGGCCCTGGGAGGGCTATTCCCAATTTTGTCGGGAATTTCTTTTTCCCCTCATGTTGACAGCTTATAAGGGTGTCGAATTCCAATCTTGGCTACGCGGAGAATTGAAGGGTCTAAAGGCATCGGACCTTTCTCATTTATTCAGCTGGTTTGACAATTTTCGAAAAGGTGTTTTCACTCATGTTCATTTACAAGCATGGTTAGAACGCTCATTTGCAAGAAAAGATGTTGCGATACGAAACTCTTTTAATCAACAGAACTATTCAAAAGGGCAATTGCTTCGGATCGTGAAGAATTTGCGCCGCATCATCAAAACGATGAGATACAAGCCCAGTAATTCGGAATGGATACGATATGACAGGGAAAATCCTTACGATGCATCTGAAGAAGAGAAAAAAAGAAATTTTGTGCAAAAGGCTTTTGCTGAGAGCACTCTGCACACGATTGTGGATCTCGGATCGAATATCGGTCAATACTCCGCTGAAACAAATTCTTCGATTAAGACAATCATTGCCATTGATAAGGACCCTGCTTGTATCAACCATTTTTATCATCGATGCAAGGAATGGAACACCAAAGCGTTTTATCCCGTTGTTGTGGATTTGTTAAGCCCAACACCTGCCATGGGTTGGGGGCTTCAAGAGCGCCAATCTCTTTTCGAACGGCTAAAAGGGGATGGCTTCCTGGCTTTGGCACTCGTTCATCATATTTGCATCGGGGGTAATGTTCCCCTTCTTGAGTTTGTAAAACTTCTAAAATCCTTTGGAAATTATGGTGTGGTCGAGTGGGTGGGGAAAGAAGATAAAATGGTTCAAAGAATGCTTCGAAACCGATCCGATATCTTTCAAGATTATACATGGGAGTATTTTCAAAGCTGCCTTGAAGAGCATTTTCAACTGAGTAAGGTTCTGGAAATTGAGAAAGGCTCCCGTAGACTTTGTATTGTTCAAGCGAAATAGCTATACCAATCTATTTTTGATCGCCAGGATCTTCCAGTAGCTTCTAAAAGGTCGCCGCCAGGGTTTGGAATCCATAAAAATCGGACTAAAACCATTTTTTTTAAGCAGTCGGCATAGCTCCCAGTAAAAATAAAAGCGCTGGTGATCAACACCTCGTATTTTTTTGTTGAACCAATAGAGTCGGTTGAGCACTGCAATATAGCAGAAGCCACCTGGCTTGATGATGGAGCCCAATTTTTTCAGGATCAACCGGGCATCGAGCGTATATTCCAAAAAATCGTTCATGATCACACCGTCAAAGGAATGGAGTGGAAAGTCTATTTCTTCTGCCTTTTGTTCCAAAAAATTTAATGAAACGTTTTCCTCTTGAGCCCTTAGTTTCGCCATGGCAATGTTATCGGGATTGAGGTCGAGAGCAGTGACTTGACACCCCGCTTTTGCGAATGCCACCGCCACACCACCATCCGCACAACCGATATCCAATATTTTTTTATTCTCTAGAGAAAGGTGGGGTACAATCGAATCCATAATCTTTTCTCCCCGTTCGACCGATTGTAAAACATATTTCTTAAAACCTTGGTATTTCGGGTCGCTCGAAAAGGGGAGTCTTTTTCCCAAGTATTTTGAAAATTCAGTGTCCATTATTTCCAAAGGATTCGACAAGAGTTAATAATTGATTTTCGTATAATTTCCATTCGTGATTTTTTTGAACAACTTCTGGGCCAGATTTCTTTAGTTTTGACTGGAGGGTTGGATTTTTTGCCAAAAGAAGTGTTTTGTAAATAAAATCTTCTTTGTCTTGGGCAACCAAGGCATGAACGCCGTCTTGTAATCCTCGAACTCCCTTTTGCCCTGCAGGGGTGATGACGGTTGCCGCGCCATGCCCCAACATATCCAGAACCTTTGTGAGGGTTCCGTTTGCCTCCCAAATGGGTGAGAGACAAACATCGCTTGCCCTGATCAGGTCATAAAGTTTTTGCAATGGAAGAAATCCCAGATACTCGATTTTAGGGTGGAGTTTTTTTGGCAGGTTTCCCTGACCGCAGAGAAGGAGCTTGCCAGGAAGGTGTGGGGCTACTTTTTCATTGAGAAAATTAATAGCCATTCGATTCGGCAGGTAGTTGAAATTGCTGAAAAAGAGAAAAAAGGTTTCGTGGGACGCCAATTGGAGCGCTTGTCTGGCCTCTTCTTTGGTTTTCTGGCTAAATAGCTCAGAGCGGACACAGATTGGAATAATATGAATTCGGTTGGGGTCCATCCCTTGTTCAATGTGTCCCCTTCGATCCCGCTCGGTAACCGTAATCATGTAATTCACTCGTTTTGAAAGCCATTTTTCTGCGGGTAGCCAAGGCAGGACCTGTGTTGGATATTTGTGGTGGTCTTCCCAGAAGGCCTTCATGCTTCCTTCCGAGTCCCAAACGCACGGCTTTCTAAGATGTCTTGCTATTCGCGAACCAGGCAAGGCGAATGTATAATCCCGACAGAAAACGAGGTCGATTCCATCCATCTTTTTGCCTTCCTCAATCAACTTTTTGTTAATATGGAATCTCTCCCATGCCCGAAGAGGCCAGAAAGAGCGTTTTTTGATCCAATATTCTTCGGGTTTTAGAAAAACAACTTCGTGCTTTCTTTTTAACACCTTGATCATTTGGGGGGAACGCTCACTTGTCTCTTCTTTTTTTGGTTCTGGGATGAATAAAATCTTCATCAGACCATTGGATTGCGAACAACATCACAGACAAATTCAATTTGCTCTTTTGTTAGTGACGAACTGGAGGGGAGATAAAATCCTCTGGCACAGAGGTCTTCCGCTACGGGATATCTTTCGCCGCGAAACATCTCTTGAAAAGGTTTTTGCCAATGGATCGGGATAAAAAAGGAACGGGTTTCAATGCCATGTTTGGCAAGATGTTGGCGCAGCTGATCTCTAGTCAATGGATAGGGCTTATCGACTAAAATCCCATACATCCAAAAAACACTTTTCACATCGGGACCTTCAGGCGGTGTTGCAATGCCCGGGATTTTTTTGAGATATTCTGTGTAGAGCATTGCGTTTTTTCTTCTGTCCTCGACAAATTGATCGAGCTGTTCTAATTGAGCCAAGCCAATAGCAGCCTGGAGATTGGTCATCCGGTAGTTGTAGCCGATGAATCGATGCCAGAAATGGATATCTTTGGAAAAAGCATAGTTACGAAAGCCTCTAGTGTAATCAGCCACTTCAGGATCGTCGGTGACAACCATTCCCCCCTCTCCAGAAGTGATAATTTTATTGGCAAAAAAACTAAAAGCCCCCATGCTTCCCAATTTTCCGACAATTTTTCCCTTATAGAGGGCACCGTGTGCCTCGGCGGCATCTTCCAAAACATGCAGCTTGTGTTTTTTGGCCAAATCCAAAATGGGATCCATATCTACCGGGTGACCGTAAATATGAACCGGTAAAATGACCTTTGTTCGTTTTGTGATTTTTTTTGCTACTTCATCAACATTCATATTCCAGCTATTGGGTTCCGAATCGACCAGAACTGGTTTGGCACCGACAAACATAATGGGATTGACCGTAGCGATCATCGTAAAGGCTGGCAGAATCACTTCATCGCCTGGCTCGAGATGGAGGGCCGCCAAGGCCATGTGAACGGCTGCTGTGCCGCTCGAGCAGGCGATTCCATATTTAGCGTTCACCGTTTTTGCAAAGGCCTCTTCGAATTTAAGAACAAATTCACCGTGGGAAGAGATCCAATTTTTTTCAAGGCATTCTAATACATAGCGCTTTTCATTGCCCCTGAGGGTTGGCTCACAAACAGAGATTTTTCGGCCCTTATAGGGTTCAACTTTAGGGTCCGCAGCTGGAATCTTGGAGTGATGTTCTTTGGGAAGTAAACCGTAATCCATAAAAATTTTAGCTGTTTTTCAAATACCACTCATATGTTTTGTTTAAGCCTGTTGTCAAATCAATTTGTGGTTTGAAGTGAAGCTCCTCTTCCATTTTTCTGGTATCCGGAAGTCTCCTTGAAACACTTCCCTCAGGTGCTGGATGGATCTCAAATTTTGGTTGCCATTGTGCAAGTTTACAAATTTTTTCAGCAAGTTCGATCATTTCTATCTCCTCTTTTGGATTTCCGATATGAACAATCTCTCCTATTAATCGATCACATTCTGCCAACTGGATCGTTGCTTCGATGGCATCGCTCACATAACAAAATGATCTTTTGTGATGTTGGCCAAAGATTTTGAAGGGGTCTTCTTTGGCCAATGCCCGCAAAATGAATTGTGGAATCACGTGTTCTTTACCCATTCGAGGACCATAAACATTATGATAGCGGACAATCTGGGTTGCAAAGTTTTGTTGGCGACCATAGTGGACCACCAAAAGTTCTCCGGCAATTTTAGAGCCGGCATAAGAAAAGCGGGGGTTAAAAATATCGGGAATACAAAGAGGCACTTTTTCCGGTGTCGGTAAAGGTCCCTCTTTAAGCTCTATGGTGCCGGCATAAGTCTCAGAGCTCGACGTAAAAATAAATTTTTTGGAGCGAGAATTTTTAAACCAATCCAACAGATAAATAGTTGAAAGAAGGTTTGTTCTTAAAACCTGATCGGGTTTTTCGTAGAAGAATCGGGTTCCGTTGATCGCTGCCAGGTGATAAACAGCATCATACGAATTTCCCAGTTCTTGAAAAGACTTTTGGTTTGTCAGGTCCAGATCGAGAAAGCGGGCTCCTTTTTGTTCACAGATTCGATCGAAACTGGAATCCTTTTTCCCTCTTGTGAAATTGTCACAGAGAGTTAATTCATAACCTGCTTGATGCAATCGAAGACTTAAATGGTAACCCAAAAAACCTGCGGCTCCGGTAACCAAAACCTTCTTCAAAATCCGATCCCTCCATGAAAAATCCCTTGGATTTTTTGGGTGACCTCTTTCGAATAGAGATGCCAGGAATCGTAAAAAAAACCCGGCTTGTTCATTTTATGCAGTAAGGTGTCGATAGAGTATTTCTGATAACTAGAATGATTATTCAAAATCATGACAACATCCGCCTCATCGAATCCTTCTTCAAAAGAAAGAAAGGGGATATCTAATTTTTCTAATTCCGATTTTGACACGACAAAATCATGACCTGAGATTTGAGTAAAACCTATTTTGCGAAGGTGATAAAAAAGATCCAGTGAGCACGAACCCCTTAAGTCATCTGTGGCAGGATGCCCTTTAAACGAAAAACCTGACAGGAAAACTTTGCACTGTTTGGCATCTTTACCGTTCTCGTTTACAAATTTCAAAACCCTCTTTGCGACCTGTTCCGGGAGTTGTTTGTTCACCAACCGGGCGGTGGGTGTCAGAGTCAACGGGGGCATTTTTTTGTCAACACTTTTGGTGAGCAGGTAGGGGTCTTTGGTAAGGCAGGGCCCGCCGACAAAACCGGGACGAGGGATTGTGTTACGCTCATACCCTAGATTTGCCAAATCGATTACTTCAGTTGCATCAAGACCCAGAGATTCACAAAGAAGGGCCATTTCGTTGGCAAAGGCAAAAGTGGCATCCCGCCAGCAGTTATCCATCAATTTTGCGATTTCGGCTGTTTCCAGACAAGGAACTTTGACAATTTTGGGAGCTATTTTTCTAAACAAAGCCGCCGCCATTTCATAAGAGGCGTCATCGATACCGCCAACGATTTGCGGCAGTTCTCTCAATTCTTTCAAAGCAACACCTTCACAGGTTCTTTCCGGGCAACAAGCATAGTAAAATTTTTTTCTAGTTTCTTGGAGGATGGGAATAAAAAAATTTCGGGAAGTTCCAACAGGAACGGTGCTTCGCAAAATCACAAGGGCTCCGTCTTTCATATTCAAAGCGACCTCTCGCATGGCTGACTCCGCACTTTTGAGATAAGGGACCATCTCTTTTTCATCAATGGGTGTTCCCACACATAAAATGTAGGCAGAAATAGAATTGTCAGGAAGCTGGGGTGTTATTGTTAAGTTGTGTCCCAGATGTTTCTTTAAGAGATTTTCTAAACCGCCTTCAAAAAAGGGGGGACGAATATTTTTGAGGTGTTCAAGTGTTTCCAGGGATTTTTCAATACCGATGATGGGAAAACCCTCTTCAGCAAACGTCAGCGCCAATGTTAAACCAACATGCCCCAGACCAATAACCGCAATTTTGTTTTGTATCATGGCTTTCAAGAAAGATGAATTGGAGGGTTGCATAGATGAAGAAGACTGAAAAAACAAGTGGAAAGGAAATAGGAGTTGGAATATAGAGGCGTTGGGCGTTACAATATGGATAAGAGAGAATCATTCAAAATTGCCATTGTTGGTTTGGGAGTCGTGGGCAACTCCCTTGAGTGCTATTTAAGGCAAACACACAACTTGACGAGAAATCAGCATTTGTTTCTTTATGATGCCGATCCCGAAAAAGAATTCTTCGACGATATCAACCAAGCCGACATCATTTTTGTTAGTCTTCCGACTCCTTCTTTGCCGAATGGTTCCTGCGATCTTTCAGCTGTAAAATCGACAATTGATAAAGTTGGAAAAAATAAAATTGTCGTCCTGAAATCAACAATTCCGCCAGGAACAACAGAGTGGCTGCAGCGATCAAGGCCCGATTTAAAATTGTTGTATAACCCTGAATTCTTGACAGAGAAGCAAGCATGGGAAGATTTTATTAAGCCGGATAGACAAATTGTTGGCTTTACAGAAAAGAGTTTAGAGGTAGCACATCTGGTTTTGTCTTTGCTGCCAAAAGCTCCTTTTATGTCTCCTTGGGGAATTAATACCTATCAACACATCAGCATTACGGCCACAGAGGCAGAAATTATTAAATATGGTGGCAACATCTGGTTTGCTCGAAAATTAAACTTTGCAAATATATTGAATCAGCTCTGTGAAAAGGTGGGTAAAAAACTGGAAATGGAAGTGGATTATGAAAACGTAAGAAAAGGCTTGGCCTCCGATTTTCGAATTGGCGATTCCCATCTGAATGTGAACCACGAGGGTTATCAAGGATGGGGTGGCTCTTGCTTGCCAAAAGACCTTCGCGCCTTGATCGATTCCCTAAAAAAACTGGGATTGGATCAGGGCGCATTACTGCTGGAACAAGATTTGGATTTTAACAAATATCTTTTGCAGCTCCAGGGTTTGACATTGGAAGAAGTGTCCAAACGCAACCACAAAAAACTTAAAAGTTTATGAAGAAAGTTTTGGTCACCGGTGGGGCTGGATTTATTGGGTCCCATTTAGTAGATGCCCTTGTGCAAAAAGGGTATCAAGTACGTGTTTTGGATAATTTTTCAACAGGTAGTCAAAAAAATCTCCAATTCATTTTATCTCAAATTGAACTCATTGAAGGAGATATTCGGGATTTTAGTGTCTGCGAGCATGCTTTAAAGGATATCGAAATTGTCTTTCACCTTGCCGCTTTGGGTTCTGTACAACGCTCTATGGATAACCCCATTGAAACTCATCAGGTCAACAGTCAAGGAACCCTCAATCTTTTGCAGGCTTCCAAAGAAGCTTCTGTTAAGTTTTTTGTGTATTCGTCTTCATCCTCTGTCTACGGTGATTCCGAAGTGCTGCCTAAAAAGGAATCGATGGAAGTTAAACCAAAATCCCCTTATGCTGTTTCTAAATTAACTGGGGAATATTTTGCCCAAGTTTTTTGGGAAGTTTATAGTCTGCCCACCATTTCCCTCAGATATTTCAATGTTTTCGGCCCCAGACAAAATAGTGATTCGTTGTATGCAGCGGTGATCCCAAAGTTTATTCGTTCCTTAGCTTTAGGGAAGCAACCAACCATTTTCGGCGATGGCTCTCAATCCCGCGCTTTTACTTATGTCTCCAATGTTGTTGAGGCCAATCTATTGGTACTCAAAATGAACAAAAATTCTTTTGGAGAAGTTTTTAATATCGCTTCCATTGAAAGAATTATGATTCAAGATCTCTGGAGAAGCTTGTTATCTTTAAGCGGAGAAAATATTGAACCACTTTATGTCGATTTTAAAAAAGGGGATATTCGCCACAGCCAGGCAGATACTTCTAAAGCCTGCCAAGTGTTTGGATACAATACATCTGTTTTGTTTCAAGAAGGCCTAAAAAGAACCTTCGAGTGGTTTCGCAAAGGGTCCTAATTATGTGTGGTATTGTTGGCTTCTACAACCATTCCTCCGACACGGTTTCCTTAGAATGTCTTAAAGAGATGGCAAGATCAATGCGCCATCGTGGCCCCGATGATGAGGGGTATTATCTTAAAGAAGGTGTCGGTCTAGGCCATGTCAGACTCTCTATCCTCGATTTATCTGCAAAAGGAAGACAACCGATGAAATCTAGATATTCGGATTGTTATCTTGTTTTCAATGGGGAGATTTACAACTATCAAGATCTGCGCAAAGAATTGTCCAGCGCAGGTTATCTTTTTGAAACAAATACAGACACAGAAGTATTGCTTTATGCCTTGGAGTGCTGGGGTTTGAATGAAACATTGTGCAGAATTAATGGAATGTATGCTTTTGGCTATTGGATGGAAAAGGAGAAGAAATTTATTTTGGCCAGAGATCGGTTAGGAAAAAAACCTCTTTATTATTACCACAATGGCCCCCATTTTGTTTTTGCCTCGGAATTAAAAGCAATTTTTAATTATCCCTTTTGCGAAAAAAAAATAGATGAGGAGGCAAGGAGGCAGTATTTCACCTATCATTATGTCCCTTCCCCTTATTCTATTATCAAAAATATCAAAAAGTTGCCGCCAGGATATTATTTGGAATTTGCTCAAAATATCCCTTTCATCAAATCCTATTGGAAACCATCTGAAACTATTTTGCTTGGAAATACAAAGCAGAAAGATGTGGAGGATGTGTTGGAAGAAACCGTCCGTCTTTTAAAGAGTTCGATAAAATATCGTTTGATCAGTGACGTCCCCTTGGGCATTTTTTTAAGTGGGGGCGTTGATTCTGCCCTCATTACAGCGCTGGCTTCTCAAGAGAGTAGCTCTCGCCTCCAGACCTTTTCAATTGGTTTTGAAGAATCCCCGTTTGATGAGGCCCCTTTTGCAAGAGAAGTGGCTTCTTGTTTTGGAACCGATCATCACGAATATTATCTTAAACCAACAGATATGTTGGGCTGTACAGAAGATATCTTAACAAATCTTGACGAACCTTTTGGAGACAGTTCTTTTATCCCTACTTATTTTGTGTCGAAGATGGCTAGAAAACATATTAAGGTTGCTTTGGGTGGTGATGGAGGCGACGAACTTTTGGGTGGATATGTTAAATATAAAAGTCTCAAGTATGCTGGGGCCATTGCTAAACTGTTACCGAAGAAGTTTCGAAAAAAAGTTTTTTCTTTTTACAATCCTTCTTTTGGAAATTTATGTGAAGAATGGAAAAGTATGGATTTGGTGAGCGCTATGATGGGCATCGATTTGCAAACCTATTTGCCCGACGATATTTTGACGAAAGTAGATCGAGCTAGTATGGCCAATTCTCTGGAAGTGAGAGCCCCTCTTCTGGATTATCACCTTGTTGAGTTTCTTTTGAGACTTCCTTTGGCCTTTAAAATTCAAGGGGGGGTTCAAAAATTTCTCTTCAAAAAAATCCTTTCCAAATATCCTCTAGAAAAAAAGCTAATTCAACGCAAGAAAATGGGTTTTTGCCTTCCTTTGAAAGACTGGTTTCGAAAAGAACTACGATATCTTTTGGAAAAGTATCTTTCGCCCGATGCGATTCGCTCAACTGACTTTTTAAATGTCAGCAAGGTGCAAGGGTTAATTCAAGAACACACTCAAAACAAGAAAGACCATTCTTCTAAATTGTTTGCAATTTTGGCCTACCAAATTTGGCACGATCGTTACATTGAAAGACTTAGGAACACTTCCATAAGTTTTTGGTAATGCCGGGAGGGGGAAAAATCTTCTTCGAGGTGTTTTCTGGCGTTTTGACCCATTTCAACGACTTGCTTTGAGTGATCCAATAGATAAGCGAGTTTTGCTGCGAGCTCGTCTGTATTACCTGAATTGAAGAGAACTCCATCGACTCCATCACGAACAGTTTCTGGAATACTGCCTAAGTTTGAAGCGATGACCGGTTTTCCATAAGCAAAGGATTCCAACAAGGTGTTTGGCATGTTCTCATAACAGATGGAAGGGACAATGGTGAAGCGGGCCCTAGAAATCAATTTGGTCAGCGCTTGTCCCGTCTGAAAGCCCCTGAATTCAATGTTGGTAACTTGATTATCTTCTACCCACTGTTTGATTCTAATATCTTCTCTATTATGTGCATTGCCCACGATAAGAAGTCTTTCACTTTTGGGTTTTAGTTTATGCCAGGCCTTGACCAGATCTAAAATTCCCTTTTCATGACTTATTCTTCCAAAATAGAGAACGTAAGGATCGCTTGTATAATCTGGTTGAATTGCTGAGGGGTCTAAAAAAGAAGGGATTTTATGAATTTTTTCCTCAGGGAAGCCAAACTCCTTTAATTTTTGAGCCATAAAACCAGAAGGACATACAAAAGCATCGACTTTCTCATAAATTTTGATGGTTCGGTGGAAAGAAAGAACAGCGGCCCTAAAAAGGCTCATCCAGAAGGAATCCTTCACACAACGGTCTTTTACACCTTGCCACAAGTTTTTTTTAAGACAATCCTCGCAGGTCCGGTTTTTCTTCAAAAAGAGAGTGTTGAGACACATCAAGAAAAAGTCAGATGTTCGAAGTACAACAGGAATTTTTTTCCTTTTTGCAGCATCGATGATGCTTGGAGAAAAAGTGCCATAATGTTGTAACAAGTAGGCGATTTGGATTTTCTCACAATTTAAGAGCTTTGAAAAGGCTCTCTTGACCTCGAAGGAATAAAAAGAACGACTTACAATTCGGAAAAGGGTGTCTATGCTCAGAGACAGATTCTCGAAATAAATCTCACCTTCTTTGCCAAGTGGTTTTACAAAATAATGAGCGTAATCGGAAAGAGCATTTTGCTTGTAGTCGAGACAAAATGGAATAATTTGATGATGATATTTTGAAAAAAGATCAGAAAAATTAAAAAGATACCTTTCTGGGCCACCAGAAATAAAAAATCTGTTATTAACAACGGCAATGCGAAATGGAGCCATGATTAGTTGTTATAAAGTTTTGCAATAAAATCTTGGGAACGAACCCAGGAGTAATCCTGTTCGATCTTTCTTTTTGCTTTTTGCCCCATGATCTCCAAGTGGGCCGGATCACAAAGTAATTTTTCCAGCTGTATTTGTAGGTCAAGGGGATCACTATTTTTAAAAAAAAGACTCCCCTCGGCAATGGCTTCCAAATTCGGTTCAATGTTGCTGACCAAGGTTGGGCACCCATAGCTCATGGCCTCTAGCAAGGCAATGGAGAGGCCTTCCGCTTGGGAGGCCTGAACATAAAGCAATGCATTGGTAAGAAGCTCTTTTTTAAAGTTCCCTTCTATTCTTCCCAGAAATAGGATGTTGGGAGGGGCCTTTTCTTTTAATTCCATTAAGTATTGATGATTGTAGAGTGGTACTCCCGCGATGACCAAAGGATACTGGCTTTGCCATGAAAAGTTTTTGTAAGCTTCAAAAAGGAGTTCTATCCCCTTGCCTTTCTCGAGACGCCCCATAAACAAAAGATAGTTTTTTGGTTTGAGGCCGATAGAGGATAGTTTTTCTCTGCCCGAGTAGGATTGAATATTCAAACCCAAGGGAATATAGACCACATCTCTTTTGTAACGTTTTTGGAGACTTTGCCTAAGGGTTTTTGAAACGCAGCAAAGATGATCAGCACCTTTTACGCCAATCCATTCTCCCAGATAGTAAAAAAAGCGTAAGAACAAGGAAATATGGGGTGAAAACCATTCTTGGGAATGGAGTGTAACAATTATCTTTTTTCCCACCATTTTTGGAATCCAGCAAAAAAGGGCAGACCCTCCATGATAGTGAACGAAATCAGTCTTTTCAAAGATGGACTTGAAACTAGCCAATAATCCATAAAGAAAAGTATCAAGGTGATGCCTGTTATAAGTCCAGATCGGTTTTAATCGAATGTTGGTTGGCAATTGGCATCTACTCTCCAAATTTTGCCTGTGACAATAAAGGCTAATTGTATAACCATTTTGTGCGAGATATTCTGATAACTCTCGGACATAGAAATCCAATCCTCCCAAAGTATTAGGGTAGAGTTTTCTGGCTCCAATCATGACAATGTGCATACAAGTTTCACAGAATAGGTTGGCTTAGGTGTGCTTTGATCTTGTTGCGCACAACCCACCAAGTGATAGCAACGATATTTTGCTTGAAATGGGGTTTGACCGTGCAAGTCATCCAGCATTTGACGGGACAATCTTTGGAAATTTTGCGAATCTCATTTGCTTTATCGGATGTCCAAACTGGTTTAAATGAGTTATTTTTGGCATCCCCCATTTTTTGATTGAGGACGGGACAGGGATAAATTTCACCTTTGGCACTAGAAAAGAAAAAATCGGACCCTGCAGAACAGTTTTTTAAAACCCGTTTGCCTAATCCATATTCATAAACACCCTTGTCATAATAGGCTCGAAACCAGCGTTTGGGATGAATGGCCTTCAATTCAGAGGCAATGAATTCATTGAATTGCTGCCTCAATTGATCTGGATCCAAATCAAAGGTGTTAGCATCTGTCTTAAAGTAAAACTCAGAATTTTGAGCAATGGTTAGCGTGAACTGAATTTTCAAACGTCGAGTCAGATAATAGACCTTTGCGACATCCCCCAAATTGATAGGTGAAATCGTAAAACTTAAACCTAAATCCTTTATCCCGATTTGTTTGAGCGCTTCGATGGTATTCATGCATTTTTGAAAACCACCAGGAATTCTTCGAACCTCATCATGCGTTTTCTCATAACCATCGACAGAAACACGGACTCCGATACGACCACTAATTCTTGCAATCTCAGTCATTTTCTCTCGAATCTTTTTTGTATTAAATCCATTGGTGGAGATAATCATCCGGGGATGATGACATCTCTCGTTGATGACGCGAATAACTTCTGGAAGATCTTCTCGCATGAAGGGCTCACCACCCGTAATGTTGATGATGCGAAGTGACTGTGGAAGTGTTCCAAAATAGGAGAGCCTAACTTCGTCTCTTTTGTGTTCCTTCCAGATGTTGCACATGATGCACTTGGCATCACACCGGTCGATCACCGCTACGATTGCCGAGCTAGGCTCTAAATTCATGGTGTTTCGGTCCGTTCATGCCTATAGAATCGTCGAATCGAACAGATAATTGCAGCTAACGCCCAAAAGTAGTATGAAATTTGCCGGATTGTAAAGTTCGAATAACCAATATTGGATATCAATAGGGCTGCGATATACCCTAATAATCCCACCGTTATACCTTTGTATAATGGGTCTGATATCTCTGGTAATAGTTTTGTGAAGATTGTGTGAAAAAGGACAATAAAAATCGAGTAGAAAGCAAAAAAACCAATGACGCCGTATTGAGTTAAGATACTTAGAAAACCGATGTCACTAATTCCGGTGTGAGCCAGGTTAAATTCATATGAGGGGATTCCCAATTTTTTAAAGCCTTCAACATATTGACGGGCAAATCCAAATCCGGTGCCTATAGCTCCAGGGCCAACTCCAAAGAAAACATAGCGGCTATCAAGAATTTTGGGCGTATAGTTGTTAATGGCATAGATGCGATCTGATCCTTGTGCAAATTTATGATAACCAGGTTGAAAAGGAGAGGCAATGCGTTGTGTGAGTGTCTGTTGCGAAGCTGTCCATTCCGTAGGTTCTTTGGTTTGAGAGACGTAAACAGAAAAAGCCAAAATAATAGCTGACGAAATAAATAATGTTCTTCGATCTTTTAAAATCCAACCAATTATAATGCCTCCAACCAAAGTAGCGTAGATACTTTGTCGCGAATGACTTTTCAAAAGAGGAATAACAACAATTCCAAGGAGTAAAAGAAGGAGATGATTGGGGGGGGCTTTTTCTTTGGGGGTTAGATAAATACCCAGGATGAGGCAAAAACCAAGAGACAAAAACAACCCATAAGTATTAGGGTTCACCATGGTTCCAAAAAGACGTTTTCCAAATGCTAGCTCTTTCCAACTGATGACAATGGGGACACCATCAAGAGTAGCAAAATTACCTTGTGATAAAAATTTGTTCAGCTCAGACCCCGATCCAAGAAGAATTTGAAAATAGCCTATGAAAACTTGAATAACAACCAAGGCCAAAATAATTTTAACAAGCTTTTTTAGGTCACTTTGAAGCCATTCCGCTTCACTCGTTATAATGATCGCGTAAAAAAGAACAACATAGCGCAATAACTGTCGAACGGCGACAAGGGCAATCAGAGGAGGAATTTGGTTCAAAATGGCTGAAATCAGGGCGGTTATTAAAAATAAAAAGAGGGGAATATGCATTGGGCCTGTTTGAAACGAACTTAAAACATAACGTCTCATGGCTAATTTTGCAAAAGTGGCGAGAAAAATGGACAGGATTAAAATATCCCCAAGGTATTTCATGATGACAATGAACTGAGCCGGGATATGCAGCAAAATGGTTTCTTCAAGGGCAAAATACAGAGCATAAATAATGATGGCATGCCGGCTATACAGAAAAAAGAGCAAGAACGCAGCTACCCCAAGCAAAATGATGGACATCATTGGCTCTGTTTCAACAAGGAAAAAAGCCAGGAGGATGATAATGAAGTTAATTAAATATTTGCTGAAATCTTGGCCCATCTTTTTTTAAATGTTTATTTTCTCTACTATTTTTTATAAGTCTGAATGAAGCGTGCAGCCACTTTTCTTAGATCGCAATATTCCTGAACAAGCTTTCTCGCATTTTCTCCCATTTGTTGGCGTTTTTTTGGGTCTTGAAGGAGTATTTGTATTTTTTGCACCATTTCATCAATGGTATTTACTAAGTAACCCGTTTGGTCGTCGTGAACAATATCTTTCAACCCTCTTTTTAAACGAGAGACGACCGGTTTTCCAGCTGCCATACTCTCGAAAGCGATGTGAGGAAAAAGCCCTCCCTCTGTTGTGATCAGTAGCATATAGCTTTTATTATACACTTCATTGAGTTCCTGGTGGGAGAGAAATTTTGACTGGATTTCAACACAGGAGGAAAGCCCTCTTTCCACCACCTCTCTTTGAAAGAGATCTGCCAGGCTTCCATTGCCTACGATGAGCCATTTTAAGGTAGGGAGAACCCTCTTTAATTCAGCGATTACTTCTAATAAAAAGAATAGCCCGCAAGTTGGGGCCAGGCGTGTTACTACCAAAAGGTATTCCTCTGGAGTTTTTGGAATCGGTTTAAAAACATCCGTATCGACCGGTGTTGGGATGACTTCAAAGGTCCTCGTCCAACCCTGTGATTTCAAAAAATTCTTAGAAGATTGACTTCTAGGAATGACCGAAACTTTTTTGCGCAACCATCTTTCTATTGTTTGATTATAGAATTTCTGCAATGTGCGGACTGGGAATCTAGCAGAATATTTGTCAATTTCTTGCCAAACAAAAAGTCGAATGCAAGTAAGGGCAGCCATTGCTGTGCTAGGTTGAAACAGGTCAGAGGTTTGAACTATATCAAATTTGCCATCTTTAAGCTCCCGAAAAAGTGTAGGAAGAAGGGGGATATAACCCGGTGGAAAGATATATTTTATTCTTGTTGGTAAATAACGGATTTTCAAATTCCCGATAGGAAGATAAGGTTTTTTTGGTTTAAAACAATCCGAAATAAAAAGGGTCACTTCATGATCTAGGTTAGCCATGGCCTGGGCCAACTTTACGAAATTGACCTCCGCATCTGAAAGGAGGGTTTCTTTACCCCCTCTTCCAAACAAAGACCAAACCCGCTTGGGTCGGTCCATGGTCTTTGTAATAGGATTTACTAAGGCGATGCGCATATCTTAATCCTTTCGAATTGGGGTTGCCTTCAAACCCTCTCTATACTATCAAGCGATAACTGGCAATGTTCCAGCGTCGTCGTCACATCCTGCGTCGCTTTCAAAATCTTATTGATGCGGTTCTGACTGTTACCGTTTTTGGGGCCGTTTATCTTTTTCGCGACAATTTGGCCCGTATTAGCTTTTTATATGATTTAGGCGATTTGCTTCGTTTTGAACATTACGCCCCTCTCATGCTGATTGCGGCCCTTTTGTGGCCGATTACCTTAAATTATCACGGCCTCTATGATCCTACCAGGCTTCGCAAAGCCTTCGTTAATATCGGAATGATTTTTCGCAGCTCTGTGGAATCAACCCTTATTTTGATGGTTATTATCTTTTTATTTCAAATCGAAACGATTAGCCGTCTTTTTCTCATTGGTTTTGGTTTTACCAACGCTTTTGTCCTTATAGTGAAAGATTTGATCCGCCGTCAATATGCTCTGAATAAGCGTCTGAAGGAAAGGGATATTCGTTCAGTTTTAGTGGTTGGCACAAGAGAGAGTGCCGCCCAAATGATTCGAAAAATTCGTGAAGAAAGTTATTTAGGAATCAAAGTGGTGGCAGTCGTTTTGCCTAGAGAAGAGGAAGGCCTACAGGAGTTAGAGGATGTTTCGATTGTTGGCACTCTTAAGGACTGGCGGTACGTTTTGCATGAACATCCTGTCACAAGTGTCATTTTTACCATCCACCGCGAATATATGAATGAAGTTGAAGAGGCCCTCTCCATTTGTCAGGAAGAAGGGGTTGAGGCGTGGTTGTTAGCCAATATCTTCACTTGGAACTTGACGCGCGTAGAAGTCGATCATTTTGCTAGCACCCCTATTTTGATTTTTCGAACAACACCGGCTTTGACTTGGCCCTACATTACAAAAATGTTGGTGGATCGCTTGCTTGCTCTCTTCCTTTTCTTTCTTCTTTCGCCCCTTTTGTTGATCATTTCACTTTGTATCTTTATGACATCTGGAAGGCCTATTTTATACAAGCAAAGGCGAATAGGCCGCTTTGCCAGGCCTTTTGAACTTTATAAGTTTAGAACTTTTAATATCGAAGGAACGAAACCGACAAAATTTGGCCTATGGTTGCGTAATTCCTCTCTCGACGAACTTCCCCAACTCATTAATATTTTGCGGAGTGAGATGAGTTTTGTCGGTCCCAGACCCCACATTCCAGAAGAGGTAAAGCGCTATACAGAGCCTTGGCAGCGACGACGCTTTAGCGTGATTCCTGGCCTTACCTGCTACCGACAAATTTCAAGACCGGGCAAGATTCCATTTGATGAAGCCCTGGCCCTTGATTTAAAATATATTGAGACATGGTCTTTATGGTCCGATTTCTTTCTGATTTTCAAAACCACTGCTTCACTTTTGAAAAGGATTAATCTTAGAAAGAAGGGGGATGCTTGTATTTAGAATATTGGGGGCTTAGCCTAAAACCATTTGAAAATACGCCGGATCCTCGTTTTCTTTATTCCAGCGAACAACATGAAGAGGGCCTATCCAGACTTCTCTATGTGGTCGATGAGCAAAAACCGGCTGGTCTTTTAACCGGAACTTTTGGTTGCGGAAAAACACTACTGGCCCACACCCTTTTTCAAAGACTCAATCCCGGAGTTTTTCAAACGGCACTAGTTGCCAATCCGAAGATGAAGTCGGTGGAACTTTTAAGAGCTATCGCAAGAGTACTCGGGGCGGAAGGGCTCCCCGAAAAGTTATCCGAAATGTCTGCTGATTATTTTCATGAAGTGATTGAAAAAATGTTGGTCAATAATGTACGGGATGGAAAAAGGAATTTGTTAATTATTGATGAAGCTCATACGATTACAGATCCAGACGTTTTTGAGGAGTTGAGGCTACTCCTTAATTTTCAGACAACAGAAAGTTATTTGATGACATTATTTCTAATGGGTCAGCCAGAACTGAAGGAAAGAATCCAGAAAAATAAACAGTTTTTGCAGCGAATCCCCATGGCTTTTCAGTTGGATCCTTTAAAACCAGAAGAGGTGGCTAAATATATCCAACATCGCCTCACTGTTGCGGGGGCCGGGCGCCCTATTTTTACAGAGCAAGCCATGGAGGCGGTTGCGACCGCTTCTGGAGGGATACCTAGACGGATCAACCAAATTTGTGACTTTAGCCTAGCCCTTGGTTTTTTCAAACAAACCCAGCAAATCACACCCGAAATAGTTGAAGAAGCCCTCACCAGCTCCGGCCTCTAAACCCTTCTCCGACCTATCTGCCAATTGCTTTAAGCTCCCTTCATTTTATATTAAGCTTGTTTCCTCTGGCTACCTGGCGCTGAGGGTGCTGAAAGTACGTGATATTTTTTGGGACAACCCAAAAAATTCGCTCGACTCTCGGCAATTTTAGTATTTTATCCCGTTTGTTAAAATTGCCTCCGAGACGACTTCTATGTAAGTGGTCAACCACTTTTTAGTGTTTTCATCTTTTGATAACAGACTCCTGGTCTATGCTTCTATTCGCACTCACCCCGTACTCCGGGCTGTGTATGATGGATAATTCATAACCCAAGCTTCAATCTTTACTGACAAGGTCTCCTTAAGAGCCTTAGTCGTCTCGCCGAAGTCTTGGGCCTATTTAAGGTCGTCTGTTGTTTTGTCCCTTTTATTTATGCCGCCTTCTCTAAATATAAACTAGAATCAAAAGGTTTATTCGTCTTCATCACCTGATACGCAATAACCAATAACTTTCTGGCTAATGCTGTGATGGCTACCTGCGAACACCTCTTGTGCATCACCCGATAGAAAAACTTCTTTAGTAATGCCGTATCCGGACGGGACGATCGCAGCACTGCCCATGCCCCCTGCACCAACAACTCCCTCAATTCCGACCGCCCCTGTTTGCTGATCGATCCTTTTTGCTCTCTCTCCCCAGAGCTCCTCTCGGATGGGTTAAAACCAGCATACGATACCAACTGGTCCGATCTCCTAAAACGCCCAATATCCCCTATCGCCGCCATCAATACTCTTCCCCCCAATAAACTGATCCCAGGAATCGTCTCTAAAAGCCGCAAAGTAGAATCGTCATCTGAAATGATCTCTTTGACTTGTACCTCCAAATTCCCCACCTGCTCGTCTGCACACTGATAAAACTGATCCAAAGATGATAAATAAAATCCCAACTCACTCCTCTCTTCTTTGATCCGATCCCACGACCCTCTGGAACAAAAATCCCTCAATCCAACTTTCTCTCCTTGTTGCCTCATAAAAGATTTGGCTTGCACGATGGCACGGCTCCTTAACCGAATAAACGATTTCCTTAATTTCAAAAGCCGCCTCAATCGAAACGTCTCCTCCGTCGGAATATAAACCTTGGGTGGTAAACCGTTACATCTCAATAAATCGGCCAATACCTTTGAATCATACCGATCAGTCTTCCGCTTACTATGGGCAATCAGTTTTAACTGATAGGCATTCACCACATGAACATCTGCCCCTGCACGACTCAACACATTGGCAATCCACCAACTGATGCCTGTTGATTCCAAGGCCACCTTCACTTCCTCACCTACTTTGTAGCGCCTTACCAAATCCCTAAATCCCTCCTCGGTGGTTACCATCGACTTATGCTCAAGGCATTGGCCCATCTTGTCCATCACACAAAAATACGATTGCTTCGTGTGCACATCCAGTCCTATATAAATCATTGGCCGACCTCCTTTAAAAATTGGAGCATCTTTATCGATGACTCCGGCGTTTTGAGGGCTTCACTTTAAAACCCTTCCTTGGGGCTGGTTGAATACCAGACCCCGAGGAGGTTGGCCACTTTCATACCATCTTTCATCACCCTCATCGCCACGCCATCGGAAACAAGCTTCATTCAAAAAATAAGGTGGGTCACTTACGCAATTGGCACACAGCTGCTTCGAACTATAGCTGTAGTTTGGAGCACCCCTGCGAAAAACGTTTCAGTGTAGTGTGATCGGAGCGAAGGGGTGGCCCGGAGGGTTGTCAGCCCGATCTGTTGGGAGGGCGTGCAATCCCGGAGGGACAGGACCCCGAAGCTCCATCTTATTTATGAAAGCGTTTTCCGCAAAGGCCGAAGAAGAATGTAGACGGTAGATTTCAAGCGGCATATAATGTCGACATGTACGAAGCCCATTGGGGACTTAGCACCAGGCCATTTGAAAATACCCCCGATCCCTCCTTTTTATATCGGACCCCACAACATGAAGAAGCCCTAGGACGCCTGCTTTATGCCATCGAAGGGGAAAAGGGTGCGGCAGTCCTCAGTGGTGTGTTTGGCTGTGGTAAGACACTTCTTTCGAGAACTCTTTTAGCCCAATTGGATTCTTCTCTCTATAAAATCGCGATTGTGACCAATCCCAAGATGACCATTACGGAACTTTTATTGGAGATTGCTGGAAAGTTGGGTGCACAAAATCTTCCCACAAAACAGAGTGAAGTCCTCAAAAATGTGGTTTGGGATTCCATTGAAACCCTTTTAAAAAATAATTTGCGGGATGGAAAGCAAAGCATTGTTATTGTGGACGAAGCCCATGCCATTAAAGATCCTGAAATCTTTGAGGAATTGAGATTATTGCTGAATTTACAGGCCGATGACCGGTTCTACCTCACTCTACTCTTATTGGGTCAGCCTGAGTTAAAGGGCTTGATCGAGGCCAATAAACAGCTTGCGCAGCGCATAGCGATCGGGTACCATTTACAACCGTTGGATGCCGCTGAGACGGCGAAATATATACAGTTTCGACTAAAAGTGGGTGGGCAAGAGAAACCGATCTTTACTGAAGAGGCCTTAAAGCTGGTCCACTCCTATTCTGGCGGGATTCCAAGAAGAATTAACCAGATTTGTGACATAAGCCTGCTGACTGGGATGGAACAGGGGGTTAAAAAAGTGACCCCTGAAGTTGTCAAAGAGGGAGTTGCAAGTCTCGGCGTTTAGATAAGGGGAGATATGTACGAAACCTATTGGCGTTTTGATTTCAAGCCATTCGAAAATACGCCCGATCCTAAATTTTTGTATTATTCCCCCAAGCATGAAGAAGCCCTCATGCGCCTGCTTTATGCGGCCAGGGAGCACAAACAAGGCGCCATATTAACGGGTGAATATGGGAGTGGAAAAACTCTAGTCTCCAGGGTTTTACTCCAAGATTTGGCCAGTGATGATCGTTTTCAAACCGTCTTGATTGTCAATCCAAAGCTTTCCAACAAGGAGCTTCTCAAAGAAATTTTGTTTCAAATAGGGGAACAAAATATTGCCTCCAGCAATGACGCACTAGAACTCCTTCATCAGTTGGAGCGAAGACTAAAAGAAAGTATTGCCCAGAGAAAAAAAACAGTTTTTATTATTGATGAGGCGCAAATCCTTGAAGAAAAAGAGCTGGAAGAACTGCGTCTCCTTTTGAATTTTCAAAATCAAGAGGAATTTTTAATGACCATGATTTTGATTGGACAGAGCGATCTCAAAAGACGGGTCAATAGTATCGAACCCTTAAAGCAACGATTGGCTCTCCAATATCACTTAAACACATTAGGCCTGGAAGAGACTCGAGAGTATATCAACCACCGCCTGGGGATCGTGGGAAGGAGAGAGCCCATTTTCACTCCGGGGGCTTATGGATTGATTCATGAAGGGGCTCAAGGGACCCCAAGAAAAATCAATAATGTTTGTGATTATGCATTGCTCATTGGTTTTAGTAAAAAAGCCCAACAAATTGGTGTGGAGATTGTTGAAGATTGTCTCTATGACTTGGGTTTTATAGAAAAGAAAATAGAAAAAAAGACTAGTGCGACGCCAAAAAAGACAAGAGCAAGAAAAACCCAAACCAATGGGGGTTTACAGCCAGCTCCATTGAACACTGAGGAAGAACAACATGGTGAGGATAGCCGACATTTTGAAGAGGGCGAAAGGGGAATTGAAGGGTTCCGCAGAGACGATACCATCACCCATCGTCGAGTCAAAACACCCTAGCTTTTCTGAAGAAAAAAGAGAAGAAGCTCCGCCCACTTCCAGAACACCACCCCCTCGGGAGGGTGGACCCCCTCCATTCAGAGAAGCGACTAAGGGATTTAGTTTTTCCAGCTTGGGCAAACGATTGGGGTTTCAACCCGCACAGAGAATGACGCCGTCAACCCCTTCTGAATCGACACCCGTGCCTGTCGTCAGACCCACTTTGGTTACACCCATTGATAGGATTGATAGAGAAGAGGGGGCACCCCGTTATGTAGCCCAAGCGATCAAGGGGAGCGAGTCCGCTAGACAACAGACAGCAGAAGCGGTTTATAGCCAAGCATTGCGTTTGGCACAAACTGTTATGGAAAAAGCGCAAACATCCGAGGAGATCACAGGAAGGGAAATCCATCAAACCATCGATGATATTATCCGTGAGCTGACCTATGAAAATTCCGAGTTGTTGAACTTTGCCTGTTCACAAGTTGTGGAAGAGGGAAATTCAACCTTCTTGAGTGCGAAACTGGTCAATAAAACCATTTTGGCTGTGGAAATTGGTATCGGCAAAAAAATGAACAAATCGAAATTATTCCAGTTAGGAATGGCCTCTTTCTTAAGTGATTTAGGGATCAGCCAGGTTTTGGATGTTATTAATAAGAACCAAGTTTTAACCGATGAAGATTGGGCAAAAATTAGAGAAATTCCTTATAAAACCGTTGAAATTTTGAAAAGGGTGCCCGATTTAGATCAGGTCATTCTGACAGTTGCCCAGGAATCCCATGAAAGGGCAGACGGAAGTGGCCCCCTGGGAGTAAAAGATTTACAGCAACTGGATGAATTTTCCAGAATCGTCGCCGTTATTGATGTCTTTGAAGCCCTCACCCATGATAGGCCGCATCGGGAACGCCTCTTGCCCCATGAGGCGATGAAAACCATTTTGGAAGAGGGTTCTAAATTTGAATCAGAGGTCTTGCGGCTTTTGATAGATCGCATTGGGGTTTATCCTGTTGGGAGTTGGGTCCGGCTCAGCAATAAAGAGATTGCAAAAGTGGTGGGAAGCAATCCAGGCCAACCTTTGAGACCAAGGGCGAAAATTATTTTTAATGAACATGGAGAAACGTTGGAGGAACCCCTTTTGATTGATCTTGCCAAAAATCTCTCTTTGCAAGTTTTGCAACCTGTCTCTGACGAAGAATTAAAGAAATTTGCAACAAAGAGTTCTTAAACCATGGCCCAGGTCATTCTTGTCTATCCTTTCACAGGGCTTGATCTAAAAGATTTTTCTGTCTGGCTTCCCCTTGCCGTCTTGAACGTTGCCTCCACTCTTGTAAAAGATTATGACGTGGCGGTTGTAGACCAACGTCTCGACAAAGAATGGGCCAAAACCCTGTCTCAACATCTCAATGACGATACTTTGTGTGTTGGTATTTCTTCCATGACAGGGACCCAGATCAAACAGGGTCTTCAAGTAGCCGCCAAGGTTAGGCAATTAGCCCCCCAACTTCCCATTGTTTGGGGAGGGAATCACCCAACCCTTGTAGTGGAGCAGACAGCAGCACACCCCTTGGTTGACATTGTTGTCCAAGGGGAAGGGGAGTTTACTTTTCGCCAACTGGTTGATTGTTTTGCCCAAGATAGAAATTGGAAAGAAACCCCCAACATTGCCTACAAACAAGATGGAAAGGTTGTTGTTCAGGGAAAGGGTCGAGACTTTTTTGACCCCGCCGGAATGCCAGAACTTCCTTATCATCTTGTTGATGTGTCAAAGTATGTTTATGGGAGGATGTCTTTTGGAAAACCTTTAAGGAGTCTTCCGTTTATTACATCGAGTGGATGTCCTTATGCTTGCACGTTTTGCTGCCAGCCTGTTTTGTCGAACAGGCGCTGGCGGAAAATGAAGCCAGAAGTGGCAGTTGAGAGGGTTTTCAAATTGGTTGAGAAATACAATTTGGAAGCAATTGAGTTTCATGACGAAGAGTTTTTTGTCGATCGTAAACGCGGCATGGCCATTGCCGATCTCATTGGAGGAAAATTTCAATGGTATGCCCAGACCAGGATGGATGATTTATTGGCCCTCGATTTGAACCGTTTAGAAAAGAACGGTCTTAAAATGGTTCAGCCTGGTTTGGAAACGGGCTCCCCTCGAATTTTAGAGATGATTAAAAAAGAAGAAACGATTGAACAATATAAAAAAGCTAATTTGGCTTTGGCAGCAACGGGGATTGAAGCGACCTATAATTTTATGATGGGTTTTCCAACAGAGACTCATGAAGACTTGCTCTCTACCGTCGATTTGGCACTGGAATTGCTTAAGAGCAATCCAAAGGCCCATGTATCTGGTTTTTATGTCTATGTCCCCTATCCAGGGGCAGAGTTGTTTCACCTGGCTTTGCAAGAAGGTTTCCAATACCCAAGCTCTCTTGAAGAATGGGGGAAATTTAACCGACAACATCTCAATTCTCCCTGGGTTGAAGAAAAGTTGGCCGTTTTCAAAAATCTACTTTTCACTTCCAAATTGATTGATGGAGAGCGTCTCATAAGAACTTTCGAAAATCGGCCTCTTATTAAAAAAGGACTACAAAGCTTAAGCAAACGGTATCGAAAATTTTGGGAAGAACATCGGTTTGATTTGACTTGGGATGTCCGTTTATTAGCCTTCGCCGCCAAACACTATTTTGCTTGGTAACGGTGAGTTGAAGCTTCGGGGTTTCAATCTAATGAGTTGAAAATGACGGGTCCTGTCCCTGCCACCCCTCATTTTCAAATCTTTTTTAGAATAACTAACCCCTTCGCTCCAATCATTGAAACAAAAAATTTTCAAAGGATATTTCTGCTTGAAAAGGCGCGAACGAGGCGGGTTCGAAATGTCAATGCCGCCGCTTCCGTTCGGGGGGATTCAAAAAGACGCAGGTCAATTTGGGGGGTTCCCCAAATTGCCTCCTTCGCTCTCGTCCCGCCGAGTTTCATAACCTCCATAAGGTGCGGCGGGACTGCGAGAGACTTTTTTCACCTCCCCTCACTCACGCGGCGGCTGCTAGACTTTTCTCACCTGGCTCGTGTGTGCCTTTTTCACAGTGTAACTATGAACTTGTGTAACAGTTCAAAATAACTGTTTGCAATCGCGCGAGCGAGTGGGGTTCGAAAGGCGTCTCGGAACCCCGCCAAACCTTTTGGGGGTTACAATAATTTGGCGGGGTGAGAGCCGAGCGGGTGTTTTGGGGAATCTCCCCAAAACAACCCACGTCCTTTCGAACCCTACGAGCGGAAGCGGTTGCAAACAGACACTTCCAAAAAAGCTTTCCGAAGTGGAGCACCGTTTTGAACACCCCCCACTCCTGACCGAAAACGATGGTGCTTGTAAATTTTTTGGGAATATATTAGAAGTAACATATAAAGATGCGAGACCCTCTTAAAAAACGATTTCTCTGGGTAAGCAATTTGTTTGTCCTGCCTGATGGCAGGAGGATTCACCCCCTTTTAATTTTTGCTCCCGTTTTAGTGATACTCGGCGTTTTTGCCCTTCATTTATACAGGGAAAGCCGGGTGCACCCAACGGTCACGACCTCTTTTGATGTTAGTGTCATTGAAACGGGTTTAGAAACGGCAACACCCGTTGCGGAACCGACCGTTCCAAAACCTTCCCCCGAACAACCAGTGGCGCCAAAACCGGTTGCCGCAGTCAATCCAACACCTTCACTCACGATCAAGCCACTTCCAGAACCGGTAAAGCCAGTCGCAGCGCCGACGTCTCTTCCCAACGCGACTGTTTACTCTGTGAAACTTGGGCAAGGGCGCCAGATGGATTTTGTTAACCGGGCCCTCCAAAAGTTGAAGCAAGACAATCACAACGCTTTTTATCAAAAAATGGGGGATCAGTACTGGATTTTAATTGGGCGTTTTAACGATCCCACCGCAGCCCAGTCTCAATTAAAATCAATCACCGCCTCAGGAAAATATAAGGGCGAGATTGTGACATTGAGTAAGGCTTATCGCCAATAGTAAATCTCTCGAAAAATTTGCAAAAGATAAGCAGCTCCCCATCGGAGGGGCAGCAGCTTGCGCTTTCCCCCAAGTCTGGGTGGTTCATCCCCTGGTATGTCACATACGTTTAATCTTTTTTTTGCAGCTCTAATAGACAGCAATGGTTCCGTACTGACCACTGTTCCTAGAAGGCGTTCAGGCAGATAGGCCTCATCGCGATTCAATTCCAGTTGATAAAATATTTGTTTGCGAAATGCTCGATACATGACCATGGCGTCGGTGTATCGACTGGAATGGAGAAGGTTAATCATGCGGGTAAACATCCAGTTTCCGAAGGCGGTCATCAAGGAATCATCTTCGCTTTTGGCGCCATCAAGATAGCGGGAGACAATGACCATATCATAGCCTTCTCTCATTTTGGCGATCAGAGAAGGAATCAGTTCAGGGATGGAATTGCCATCAGGACTAAAAGTAATGATGATGTCTCCCCTCACATGGGACATGGCTTCCGTATAAGCGTGTCGGATTCCCTTTCTTTTTTGAACGATTGTCTCAAAACCTTGTTGGTTGGCATATTCCACTGTCCCGTCGTTGGATCCCCCATCCACAATCAGAATCTGATCACACCACCCTTGCTTGATTCGTGGCATTATTTGTTTCATTCCATCGATTTCATTCAGGGTGGGAACCAGCAATGTCACAGTTTCGGGCACAGTTTTTTAGAAAAGGGTATAAATGAATGGGGATATGGCAGTCCCTTCGGTTAGGAAAACCAAGGCCCCCAGAAGGACCAAAAAAATGACAATGGGAGCCAGCCACCATTTTTTTCTCTCTTTCAGGAAATCCCAAAATTCAACGAGGATAGATAATTTGCCCATGCTAGAATTGCCTTTCATAAGTTTGAGAATCGAGAATTTTCATTGTTCTTAAGACCCAATAACTTTTTTGATCTTGGCTTCTTTTCAAATTCAAAAACTGCTTGTCAAACAGCTTTCCAATCAATCCTAAAGGGGTTATTATCAAATAAAACAAGAGTGTCAAAAGGATTCTTGTCGAGATGAAACTTAAAATCAGCCCAAACTTAATCCAAAGTCGGTAAATCTGTTTTAAAAATTTCATCATTTTTTTGGTCTTTCTTATCAATTAAATAGTTTTCCATTGCTAGATAATCCATGTTGGTTCGCATGAAGCATCGATAGGCATCCTCGGGGGTGCAGACGATTGGTTCACCACGGACATTGAATGAAGTGTTAATTATGACAGCGCAACCATGATCTTTTTCAAATTGGGAAATAAGCTCATAAAATAAAGGATGGGTGTCACTGTGAACCGTTTGGAGCCTTGCCGAATAATCGACATGTGTGATGGCCGGAATGTCAGATCGGACAACGTTTAATTTAGCCAACCCAAAAAGCTTTTCTTGATCAGGACTCATTTCTTTTCGTCGATTAGATTTAACAGGTGCTACGATCAACATATAGGGGCTTTCTTGTTCCATTTCAAAATATTCAGAGACTTTTTCAGCAAGGACTGACGGTGCGAAAGGGCGAAAGCTTTCTCTGAACTTAATTTTTAGATTCATGACCTCTTGCATCTTTGGGCTTCTAGCATCTCCAAGAATTGATCTAGCCCCTAGCGCTCTTGGTCCGAATTCCATTCTTCCTTGGAACCAACCGACGACTTTTTCGCCCGCGATCAAATCAGAAATTCTCTTTGGAATTTCGTCTGTCGGCAGTTTTTGAAATGGTATGTCATTTTCTTTTAGATAATTTTCGATTACGCCATTCTTGTATTCCGGCCCCAAGAAAGATCCTTTTTGAAAATCTTTTTTCCCGTCCGCTGTCCGCTTACTCCCGAGGTATTGATACCAAATACATAATGCTGCGCCCAAGGCCCCACCCGCATCTCCTGCTGCGGGCTGGACCCAGATATTTTCAAAGGGCCCTTCCCTTAGCAACTTTCCATTAGTCACGGCATTCAGTGCAACACCTCCTGCAAGGCACAAATATTTTTGTCCCGTTTCTTTACAAATATGTCTTCCCATTCGAAGCATAACTTCGTCCGTAACTTCCTGAATGGATCGAGCCAAATCCATATCCCGTTGTGTCAACAGGGATTCCGGTTTCCTTGGAGGTCCACCAAATAATTTATGAAACTTTTCATTGGTCATTGTGAGCCCAGCACAATAATTAAAATACTCCATGTTTAACTTGAACGAACCATCTTCTTTCAAATCAATCAGTTCTGAAAGAATGAGATCTTTATATTTGGGCTCACCGTAGGGCGCGAGCCCCATCACTTTGTATTCGCCTGAATTTACTTTAAATCCTGTATAATGCGTGAAAGTGGAATAGAGCAGACCAATAGAATGTGGGAACTGAATATCTGCAAGCATTTGAATATGATTATCCCTGCCAATGCCAAAACTCGTGGTTGTCCACTCTCCAACACCATCTATTGTCAAAAAGGCAGCTTCTTGAAAGGGGGAGGGAAAAAAGGCCGAAGCGGCATGGGATTCGTGGTGTTCCGGAAAAAGAATTTTACCGTTAAAACCGAGCTCTTTTGCGATAGCATGTTTCATCCAAAGTTTTTCTTTAATCCAAATAGGCATGGATTGTAAAAAGGAACGAATGCCAAGAGGGGCATAAGCAAGGTAGGTTTCTAATAAACGCTCGAACTTTAGAAAGGGTTTTTCATAGAACGCGACATAGTCCAGATTTTTCCCTGTTAACCCACTATTTTCTAAGCAATACCGTATGGCATTTTTTGGGAAGGAAGCGTCGTGTTTTTTTCTTGTGAATCGCTCTTCTTGGGCTGCGGAGATAATTTGTCCATCCTGAACCAAGCAGGCAGCACTATCGTGATAGAAAGCCGAAATCCCCAGGATGTTCATCATCAACTCATTCCTTTTTTAGGTGTAGGACCCAAAATCTTGCCGGGTCTAAAGTAAATTCATTTGATCCAACGCGAAAAAATTCCATCAACGATAGATTCTGGTAAATCTCCCCAAGCTTTTCTTTTAACATCTCTTCGGTGTAAGCCATGATCGGAATCTTTTTTCGCCCCAGGAAAGGAAGAAGATAATTGTTAATAAGAGCCAAGCTTACGTCATCAATAACTTGGATCTCTTTGTCGAATGGAAGAAAATTAGAAAGATTTGTCAATATGGGGTGAAGAGAAAGGTTTTTTGCGGCCCTTTCCAAAAGGCCAAAGTGAATAGAATATTCGGTATGATCCTTTAAATAGGCGGCAATGGGGTAGGTGTGGGGTGATCCATATTCGATGAGGTAAGCATGGCCCCCATTCTTTAAGATTTGTTTTATCGTTTTGAGAAGGGTGATGGCACCCAGGTTAAATAGAAAAGGGTTTTGGGCATCCTGGATGTCGATTCGCAGTTCATGAATCAAAGGATGCAGATCGTTTTTATTCAATTTTACCGTTGTCAAATCGGCAATCATCTCGTTACAAAGAATCAAATCGAATTTTTTATCTTTGAAATCATGTCGTTCAATATCCCCTTGGTTGAATTGAGTGACTTCATGATGATCTTGCGTGGCCTCCTTTTGAGATTTTAGAAGTGCCGGAGAGAGTTCCAAAAAGTGATAACTCATTTCTCTGTAAGTTTCTGGCATCTGCTTTTTAACTTCGTCTAGGATGCATTTTCCAAAAATGCCTGTCCCACCGCCAACCTCCAAAATATGCATCGGCTTCTTAATGACTCCCTCTTGGATAAGGACACCCACAAGGGCCGCACCATAATTTTTTCCCCCAAGAATGGGGTGGGGTTTTCTAAAATAGTGGGAGACGGTGGTCTCCACTTCTTCGAACTGAGTCAAAGGGTCCTGGATTTTTAATTCATGGTATTGCTTCAAGTCGTTTAACTCTTCTTCCGCGTTTTTCACAGAGGCGACCTCTTGTTTCAGCTCATTCAAGACGGTTCGATATTTTGTTTCCTTTACTTCCAGTACTCTGATTTCTTCCAAAGGTCGGTTGAGGAGAAAAACCATATTCCATTCTGGATTGGCCCACTTTTCGAGGGTGGATAAAATTTCTTTTTCGGGAATGGTAAGCCCTTTACACATCTCACTTGTCGTTGTCTGTCCCGTTAAGCGTTTTAAGATGAGTCGTTCGAAAGAGTTAAGCAGGGTGATTTTTGCCCCGGAGCGCTGATAAGGATTTAAGATCAAAGAGAGATTCGCTTTATTATCATCATAAACCAATATCCCTCTTCTCAAGAAAGGATACCTAAGGGGTACTTTCATAAATAATACAGGGATCAAGCCTTGCCAGTTTGTATTCTTTTGTTTTTTTAAGCCAGGGGTATTTTTCCAATGCTAGGTGAAAAGGTCTATCTGCATAGACGATGAGAGTAAAAGGCCTCGGTTGAAGCTCTAGCGAGTTCTTTATGTTTTCTAATAGCTTGGGAAAGACATCTAGGGCAAAAGGCTCAAACAGAAATCCCACCGTTACATCCTTCGGGAGATTAAAAGTCTGTATATCCTGAGTCACAATGGAGATTGCGCGACATCTTAATTGGTTTTTCATGTGGTCTATATTTTTTGAAGCGATTCGGTTTAATCTCTCCAGGATTTCAACCCCAATGATTCTTTTAAAGGGAAAACGGGCAGCCATCAGTAAAGCTCTTCCCTTTCCGGAGCCAAAATCAATGAAGACATCCTGATTGTTGACCGGGAGCGACTTGAAAACGCGTCTTAAAAGTCGGTAGCGTGTGGGGGTTGGACAACGATCCTCCCATGTTTCAATCCCTTTGTATTTATCAATCCATTTTTCAATGGCCACTTCTAAACGGTTGTATTTAGCAGGGTCCCTCACCCAGTGGATTCCCTCCAAAATTGGTTTGGTTTCCCAGATCATGCGCCAGCGCTGACCCCATTTTGGCAAAAGTTTTAGACGCAAGAGATATCGAAAGAGCTTGACATCAAAACGGGTTAAAAGGGGGACGGAAACCGTTTTGCATTTTTTTATTTCAAGACGTGTGAACACCTCATCCAAAATGATTTCCAAATGATTTTCTCTGGCCCTTTCTTTTAATAAAAGCCAGTCGAGTTTTGGATGGGAGGCAAGCCAAGCAAAGTCAATGAGCCATTTTAAACCCCTGAAGTGATGATGAAAACCAAAATGGACCGCCAGCGCCAAAAAAAGGTCTTCTAGGGCCAGGACGGAGATTTCCATTTCCTCTAGCGAGATGGTTTGATGTCTCTCCCAGAAACCCTTAATGGCGAGTGGTGGTTCCTCCCATTGTTCAAAACGATTAAGGTGGATAATGTCGCGATGAAGTTCCACGATAAGGCGCCCATCCGAAAAATTATTTCCCTCTTTTTCAACCGCTTTAAAGCCGATTTGCTCGAGCAAACGTTTTGCCTGGGATAAATCCCTTGACTCCACAATGAAATCAAGATCCCTTTGGGTTCTCGCAAAAATATTTCCATAAAGGCGCAAGGCAAGATCGAAACCCTTGAAAAGTAAAAACGAGATATGGGAGTCTCCGAAAGTTCTCATTATTGTTTTTACATGATTTAAAAGAAGAATGTTTCTGGCCGTGTGTTTGTAATACAAGGCATTCATCTCTTCTTTGAGGGGAGTCGGAACGGTGTTGTTTAACGAAGGATGTTTCCGGATCACTTCGTAGAATAGGGGAAATACCTCATGGGCTTTGGCCCTTTTGAAGAGGGGTTCCCACGGGATAGGGGTTGTTGGAGGCAGACTGGAGTTGGGAGACAAAAGCTCAATCAAAGGATCCATAGGTTCAACTGGCGTTAGCATTTATTTCTATGCTATGAAAGCGGCAGATGTCCACCACAGAGATCCTTAAAAGTTTTAGCAAAGAGTTGCTTGAAAAAGGCAAGGGGATTCGCCTCCAAGTCTTTGGTTGGAGCATGGTCCCTGCCATCCGTTCAGGAGATTTTATCTGGATCGAGCGTCTAACTTCCGTGCTTCCAAAAGTGGGGGAGATTTTATACTTTCAAGATGCCGCCGGCCGTTTGGTTATTCATCGCCTTGTTGCTATTAAAAGTGAGGGTGATTCTGTCACCTTGATTGTCAGGGGAGATGGCTACGGTGATCGAGTGGATGGGATTGCCCCCTCCGCGGTTTTGGGAAGGGTAACCCATGTGGAGCGGAAGGGAGTAAAAAAAGAGATCGATTTAATAAAGCCGACGTGGCTGCAAAAAATATGTCGTTTATTACCATTGAGAATATTAGCAAAACATTTGTAACAGGCAGAAGACTCAGACACTTTTTTTTGCCTGGCGGTTCCAAAAAGCTCACTCGCGTTACTGCCTTGGAGAATGTTTCTCTTGCCATTGGGCAAGGGGAATGTTTTGGGCTGATCGGTCCCAATGGGGCCGGCAAAACAACTCTCCTTAAAATATTGGCGACTTTGGTTCTTCCGGATGCCGGTTCCGTGACCATGGATGGATTAAATCTGCAACAAGACCGTGAAATCAGAAAGCGAATCGGTTTGGTCACGAGCGAGGAAAGGAGTTTTTACTGGAGGCTTACCGGAAGGCAAAATTTGGAGTTTTTTGCAGCCCTCCACCATCTTTCACCAAGGAATGTATCGCAAAAAATTCAGGAGCTTTGTGGTAATTTGGAAATTGAAAATCCGGACAGGCCCTTTCAGGAATATTCCACAGGTCTAAAACAGCGCTTTGCCCTGGCAAGGGCCCTGCTGCATGATCCACCGATTTTGCTTTTGGATGAGCCGACCAAAGGACTAGATAGGCTCAGTGCCGAGAAGTTTCGCCAGATGATCCAAAGGGTTGTTCGCGAACGGCGAAAAACAGTCATCTATGCAACGCACTTTATCCAGGAGATTTCCTCCTTGTTTGACAATGTGGCCCATTTGCGTCGGGGCAGGTTGGTTGCCAAGGGCCCCTGGTCTCAAATTTCGAAGGAGGCATTTTGTTAAAAGTCCTTTTGGCATTTTTAAAACGGGATTTCCTGCTTTATTTTAGTTATCGCTTTGTCTTTTTCTCCAATGTCATTACGGTGCTCGCCTTTGCAGGCACTTTTTATTATATAGACCGTCTCTTTGGCATCCGTTTTGTGGAGGCCCTCAAACCTTTTGGCGGCGATTATTTCAGCTACGTTTTGGTTGGGATTGCCTTGCAGAGTTTTGTGGGTGGGTCCTTGGGAAATTTGAGCATTCACCTGAGGCAAGAGCAGCTCATGGGGACCCTGGAGGCCATTTTAGCCACCCCTGCGCGCGAGAGTGCGATCCTTTTTTCCATGAACATCTGGAATTTTTTATCGGCTTCCTTGGACATGGTCCTTTATATTTTGGCCGGCATATTTGTCTTTAACGTCTCTTTTGCCCAGGTGAATTGGTTTTCTTTTCTGACCGTTTTGGCTTTAACCGTGATCAGTTTTTTAGGTCTGGGAACCCTTACCGCTTGTGCCACACTTATTTTTAAGGGGGGGACAAGTATCGCCGGCAACTTGAATATGCTGTGTGATTTTCTGGGTGGTGTTTATTTTCCGGTCAGTGTCCTTCCATGGTGGCTTAAGGTTGTGGCCTATGGACTCCCCATCACTTATTCGATTCAGGCGGCCAACAAAGCCATTTACATGAATGCCTCACTCGCTGAAATTCAGAGGGAGGTGATTATTTTGGCTTTGTTTGCCATCAGTTTGACATTGATCAGTCTTCGTTCCTTTAATTTTGCCCTCAAACAGGCCAAACGTTATGGCAACCTCTCGCATTATTGACGTCAAAAGGTGTCTGACTCAAGGTGCCAGGTACCTTTTGTTTGCCACAGAAGCGATGACGCGAAAACCAGCAAAAGGTACCTGGCACCTGGGGGCCCCAAAGGTGCCTGGCTCCTTTTGGTATCTTTTAGTGCTCGTATTGCTTTATATTTTTTTTCGGTTGCCCGTTTTACTATCGTATGCCGAGCCCATCAGTTTTGAACTTCATCGTGGAAATGTGGCGATAGAATTTTTGGAGGGTTTGAGACTTCCCATATGGGATTATATAGCGGAGCCTTACGCCTTAGCGCCTCTTTTCAATGGTTTATTGACTGCTCCCTTTTTCAAGGTTTTTGGCGAGACCCTTTTCGCTTTACGTCTATTGCCATTTTTTTGGCATCTTTTTTCTTTAGTAGCCTGGTTTTATGTTTGGCGTTTGGCATTTTCTGCGTCCCAGGTATTTTGGATTCTTCTCCTTTTTATTCTGGCTCCTCCCAAAATTGTTCACTATGCGATTGCCAATCATGGAACCCACTTTGAGTTGATTTTGTGGACAGCCCTATCCATCCTAGTTTTGGAACGCATTATCACAAAAAAATGGCCTCTTTTTTGGGGAGGGTTATTACTAGGTTTCGTTGGGGGTTTTTCAAATAATTTTGCTTATTCCAATTTAGCAACTGCCGTGAGCGTTTTGTTCTACATGTTGATTAGAAAACAGAAGAAGGTAATTTATATGGCATACGGTGTGGGATTTTTATTGGGGTGGTTTCCCGCTTTAATCTACAATGTTACAAGCGGTGGAAGGGGTTTGGAAATCTTCCAAAAGATCTACGCCAGTCTTGCCACACCCTATTTTTGGATGCTTCATTTGAGGTTAGTTTTCCTAAAGGAAGAGGGGGGTATTCGGGGATTGGCTGTCTTTGAAGGACTTCCAGGTTCTTTGGGCCCTTTTTTAAGTTTCGGCTTTAGCATAATATATCTAATCTCACTTTTGATTCTGTTAAGATACAAATGGAGTTTTTTTAAGGAAAAGGGAAATCGTTTTGATGTAGTAGGATTTGCGCTGATCTATCAAATCGTTTTTTTAAGTTTGGTTGTTCTTGTCAGAGAAAACTGGGCCCATTATTATTTATTCCCATTAGTTCCTTTCATGGGGATGACGATTTTTTTTGCATCCAAAAGGGTGGCGCCCTTTTTGAGAGTTGCCATTATGGGCTATTGTCTTTTTTTAGGCTGCTTAGGAAACATTCTTCTGACAGACTTTTTTAGAGGAATGGGAAAGACGCTTTCCATCAAAGGATATTCCTATGAAGAATTCAGCGATCAATTGGCATACATCTTAGGTTACAACTTTGACGCGTTTCAAAAAAAATCTCAAATACTGCTGGAAGGAAAACCTCTTTCGAACAAGCAAGCATTTTATGAGGGGCTCCCCAACGATGTTTTTTTCGTCCGTACTGTAGGTGACGAAAAGAAAATTTTGGAGTATATCCAAAGTGTTGAAAAAGAGTTTCAGCCGATTTTATTTTCAAAATTTCGAGAGGCCTCCCTTGAAACAGAATAGAATCATTTTATTTGCGCTTCTCATTTTATATTGTCTCATTCGAATCCCTCAAGTCCTTTCCTATTCGGATACAATCAGCTATGAACTCTATCGCGGCACAATCGCTCTGGAGTGGATGGAGGGTTTAAAACTCCCCTTGGGTGATTATTTGACAGACTTTTATTCATGGGCACCTGTTTTTAACGGACTTTTGACAGCTCCTTTTTTTCTCCTTTTTGGGGAAAATCTATTTGCCTTAAAACTGGTTCCATTTTTTTGGCATTTTTTTTCTTTGATCACATGGTTTTATGTCTGGCGTCTCTATTTTTCTCCCAAAGAGACCTTTTTGATTCTTATTTTGTTTGTATTGGCTCCACCCAGAATAGTGGAATACATGCTATCTAATCACGGCACCCATTTTGAAACAATTCTTTGGACCGCCCTTTCTATTTTAATTTTGAATCGTATTGTTCAAAAAGAGGGACGAGTTTTTCAAGGGGGGTTGTTGCTGGGGCTCATAGGGGGTTTTTCAAGCAGCCTTATTCCAACAAATTTGGTGACGGTGGTGGTTATTTTAATAAGCGCTGTTTTAGCGAAAGCTGAGAAGCGATTCTTTTTGGCTTATGCTCTTACATTTTTAGTTGGATTTTGTCCTTGGCTTGTTTTCAATGTCCAACACGATTGGTCAGGTTTAGAATGGCCTAAACAACTTTTCATTTACCATATTACTTTTGAACAACTTGCTCAAAACCTCTGGGACCTTTTTTTCAAATGGAATCAGGGTCTAAGAGGTTTGTTTCGTTTTGACATCTTTCATAAGCCTTTTGGAACCATTACGACCATTTCTTATCTTATTCTTTATCCCCTTTGCCTTATTGTCGCGTGTATTCGAAAGCGTATGGATCGCTTTTCTCTTCTTTTTCAGCTTCTTTTTTTAGGGATTGTTTTGGTCGCACAATATGGATGGGTGGAATATTATTTATTCCCATTGGTGCCGTTCATCGGAATGACAATCATTTCTGCGGTTCAGAATGCCCACCCCCTTTTAAAAAATGGGGTCGTTGGGTTTTGCATCCTTAGTGGTCTAATGGGAAATTTACTGTTGGTAAATTGGAGCGGAATGGGTAGAAACCTTTTTATTCAAGGATATTCCTTTGGAGAACTGGCTAACGTGATGGAACATCGGTTTGGACAAGATATAACTTTGTTTCAGGAAAAAGAACGGCGCCTTTTTGAAAATCGTTCTTCTGTTTTTAGAAAAGCATTTTATCAGAATCTTCCCCCGGATATTTTCGCAATCAGTGAAGAAAAGGGCATCGATAAAATCTTGCTCTACATTAAAGCCGCCCCTGAAGAATTTCAGCCGGTTCTTTTTGAAAAGCTGGGAGTCCAGCTAGGACTTATTTTCGATTTTGATCCGGACAGGTTAAACCATGATCTAAAAGAATATCAAATCCCCGCTTCATTTTATCCATTCATTTATCGCGGAGCTGTTTCAGGGCTCAATCAAGTCAATTTGCCAATGTCTGAAAGAATTCAAAAAGGGTTGGCGTTTTGTAGCAGAATCACACTTGATGCAAAGGTTTCTTGCTACGAAGGCATTGGTGCGTTAGTTGAGCCGGGATATGTTTCTTCAAAAATCTCGAATCATTTTGTTTTTGTAAACCAAATTCCGGAAGTTTATCGTCAACCCTATTTTTGGGGCGTGGGAAGATATTTCGCGTCAATATGGGTTCACGAGGGTGACGTCGCTGAAAATTTTATGGCTTCTTTGAAGCCAGAAGAACAGAGTTGGTTTAAAGAAGGCATCAAGAAAGAAATTTCTTTTATGGAAGATCCATGGATACGAAACGAATTGATAAAAAACTTATCATCCTTTTAGGGTTGTATTGTCTTTTGAGACTTCCGCTGCTCCTTTCTCCGTTGGAGGATGTCACCTATGAAATCTACCGGGGAGCCATTGCGCATGATTTGATTCACGGCTTGAAGCTTTCTTTTTGGGATTATGCAGCCGATCCCTATGGCTTGGGACCGCTGCTTAATGGTTTTTGGACCGTTCCTTTCTTTCTCCTCTTTGGAGAAAATTGGTTTGCGTTGAAATTTGCCCCGTTTGCCTGGCATTTTTTGACAGTCTTTGTCTGGTATTATGTTTGGAAAGATTATTATGTACCTCAGAAAGCCTTTTTGATTTCTCTTTTTTTCATTTTGGCCCCCTCCACCATCATTGAGTACAGTTTGACAAATAGTGGTTATCATTTTGAAATGGTTTTGTGGATGGGTCTGACTTTGTTGTTATTGAGAAGGGTTTTGGCTGGCACCTTTTGGCTAGGAATGTTGGGAGGTTTTTCATCGGCGATGGTCCTGACAAATTTGGTTACGGTTGCGACGGTCCTGTTTTATTTGAAAAATTCGAGATTGTACCTTTTTTATCTCGTGGGTTTTTGCGTTGGCTTTAGCCCCCTCGTTTTTTTCAATACGGGCTCCAACTGGGGCGAGGCCAATTTTGCCTATTTTGCGTATACGTTGTTCACCATTGAGGCATCCATCCCATCCTGGATCATCAACGGGAAGGAGCTTTTGACCCAGGGATTGCCTGCCCTGTTCGGTTTTGGCAAATTACCCCAGCCGCTGGCGTGGCTGTTTTCCTTCCTTTTTACCGGACTTTATCTTTTGTCTTTAATCCATCTAACTATTCGGAAACCAAAATTACCGATCGAATCTTTCGGGCTTTTGTTTCAGGTGCTGTTGCTTGTTTGCGCCGTACTCGCCTCCAACGGGACGCGACCCTATTATTTGTTTCCCCTGGTTCCTTTCGTCGGAATGAATCTTGCACTGTTGCTGGAATCCCTCAGAAAGGAATTCCAATACTCACTGTTGTCATTTTGTTTTATCGGTGGACTGATTGGTAATCTGAGCCTGCTTCAGCCGGCAAGATTCGGGGAGAGTTTTTCCATGCCGGGGTATTCTAAAATGGATGGGCTTGTCTGGACTCTGGAGAACCGGTTTGGACATGATTTGAAACTTTTTTGGGAAAAAAGCCGCATCGTGCTGGCCAACGAAAGTCTTGATTTCAAAAAAGAGTTTTATGGGAGCCTTTCGGGAGAGCTTTTCAAAATAAAAAGTGAGGAGGATTTAAAACAAGCCTTATCCTTTATTGAAGAACTGGAGCCGGAATTAAGACCCCCCTTGCTTGAGAGGCTGGAGATGGCACTGAAACGCTACCGCCTGGAACGCAAATGAACCCTCGTTTTTATTTACCCATCCTGTTGTTTCTTTACTGTCTTTTGAGGGCGCCTCTTCTTTTGTCACCTTTGGATGGCGTTTTGATGGAGATCAGCCGGGGCGCCATTGTGCAAGAGATCATCCATGGTTTGAGACTTCCATTTTTGGATTACTCCGTCGACATGTATGGGATCGGTTCTTTGGTGGCCTCTGTCTGGACGGTTCCCTTCTTTTTGATTTTCGGTGAAAACTGGTTTGCCTTTAAACTGGCCCCCTTTGCCTGGTATTTTTTCGCAATCATTGCCTGGTATGGGGTCTGGAAAATAGCTTTTGATTCCAAAAGGGCTTTTCTTATTTCCCTTTTTTTTATTTTTCCTCCACCCAATGTCATTCAATACAGTCTTGCCAATATTGGCTACCACTTTGAAATGATTTTGTGGGTGGCCTTGAGTATTTTGCTTTTTCATAAAATTTTGGAAGGGAAGTTATCAGAGATTTGGGGTGGTCTGCTATTAGGCGTTCTCGGTGGTTTTTCTTCGGCTGCCGTCCTGACCAATTTGGTAACGGTTGCTGTTATTTTGTTTTATCTTTTTTTGTATCGCGGCGGTCCGATTCGAAAAGGGATTTTTTTAGGTTGGTATTTTGTAGGTTTTGTCATTGGTTTCAGTCCTTTCCTTTTGTTGAACGCCTCTTACAACTGGGGAGGGATACGCTTTACAGAATATGTCTTTTCTAATTTCGCCGTTGTCAGAGAGTGGATAAGGCATATCGGTTTTCTTTTGACAACAGGCCTTCCTACACTATTTGGTTTTCATGAGGGTAGGGCAAGCATTTGGGGATGGGCAGCACTTATTTTTTCTGGTATGTATCTTTTATCACTTTTGCATTTAGCTGTCCATTTTTTCAAAAATAATTTTTTCAAAAAACAGGGCCTTCAGTTAGAAGCATTTGGTTTTCTCTTCCAAACTTTTTTATTAACACTTTTAGTTTTGGCAAATAGAGGGGATCATGATCACTATCTGTTTTCCTTGGTTCCTTTTTTTGGAATGAATCTTTTGTTGTTGAACCAAGCCGTTGGCAAAAAAACCATTGGATTCATTTCCGTGTTTTGGTTTGGAATCAGTTTAATGGGCCACTGGAATCTTGTTTCATGGGAAAATTTTGGAGCCTCGCTGGTCATGCCCGGTTACTCCAAAGAAGAGGGTCTTACTTGGACATTGGAAGACAAATTTGGTTTCGATCTGAAACTGTTTCACGAGAAAAGCCAAATTCTTTTAGAGGGAGAAGATGATAAATTTAAAATTTTTTTTTATGGTAATTTAACAAAAGATTTTTTTAAAATAAATAGTGAGGAAGATTTACAAAAGGCGTTGATTTTTATAAGCGGAGTGGAGCCACAATTCCATTCCATTTTATTTGAAAAGTTCGGGATTGGCTTGGGTCCTTATTGTCAATTTGAAGCGCAAGCTTTAGAAGAGCTTTGCGAAAAATATCAAATTCCTATGGAAACAAGACACGTGATTTACCCCGGCTTTATTCAGGCTCTCAATTGGTCTTCTCGGTTCCAATCAGAAAGATTTGCTAAAGCAGAAATGATTTGTAAGGGGTTAGAAAAGATGGTGTGCACAAGAGGTTTAAGCCTACTCGACCCATGAGACTTTCAGCTAACTGGTTATTATTACTAATCTTTTTTTATTTTGTTATTCGCTTGCTCCTCATTCTTACCGTTCCGGAAGCGATTACCGATGAACTCTATATCGGCGCCTTGGCCATGGAATTTTTGGAAGGTTTGAGGCTTCCGCTCTGGGACTATTCCGGGGATCCTTATGGAACAGGCATTTTGTTTTCTGGAATGTTGACCGCCCCCCTTTTTCATTTTTTTGGAAATTCTATATTTGTTCTAAAGCTTGTCCCACTTATTCTTCATCTCTTGTCGTTAATTGCCTGGTTTTTTGTTTTTCGTCCCCATTTTTCCCAATGGCAGACTTTCTGGATGCTTCTTTTTTTGGTGATTCCTCCGCCACAATCAATGGAGTATATGCTTTTGAACAACGGCTATCATTTCGTCATGATTTTGTGGATGGCTCTATCAATAATCCTCTTTAGAAGAATATTAGAAAATGGGGGTCCTGCCAGTATCTTTCTTTTGGGGTTATTGGGTGGGTTTTCCACAAGTTTGATCCCGACCAATTTGATAACGGTCGCAACCATTTTTATCTATCTCATGCTTACCAGGAATTTATTCCGACAAAAAATGTTTTTCGTTTTTTATGGCTTTGGGTTTTTGATAGGATTTATACCTTGGATTTTGTTAAACGTGCATAATGATTGGAGAGGGTTTGAAAGCATTTTAGCCTTTTTCTCATCGAAAGCGCCTTTTTTGAATATTGCTAAAAATTTCTTAAAACTTTTTTTAAAAGAGACCGCCGGTTTTCAGGGGCTTTTTGGGTTTGGAAATCCATTTTTCACAGTGCCCACACTTGGTCTTTTTCTTTTTGCTTTTGTTTTGCTCGTCAGGAACAAATGGGGTTTTTGGCGGGCAAAAATATTCCGTTTTGATCTCGAAAGTTTTGGATTGCTTTTTCAAATCGTGCTGGTGATCTTGGCGGTATTTGAAAGATTGGGGGTTGAAAGAAATTATTACCTGTTCCCCATGATTCCCTTCATGGGGATGACATTAGTCAGGGCAGGGCAGCTTTTAAACCTCAGAACAAAAATTGTGGTTTTTAGCATTTGGTTGGGGGTTTGTTTGATCGGCAATTATCAAAGAGCGCCATGGCCTTATTTCGGGCGCTCCTTGTCTTTGCAAGGCTATTCTTACGGCATGTTGTGCGCCAGCTTGGAGGCCGCCTATGGAGATGATATCGATTTGTTCTCTAAACGCTTTGATCAACTTCTTAGAAATCGTCCTTATGATATCAAAAAAGAATGTTACGAAAACTTAAGCGGCGGTTTTTTCTTTAAAAGGGATATGGAGCGCCTTAAGAAAAAACGTCATTTCATCGACACGGTAGAGCCTGAATTTCAACCCATTTTGTTCGAAAAATTGGGAGAAGAACTGGGATTATATGCAAACTTTGATCCTTTGGCTTTGGGGGTGTTGTTAAAGGAATTAGAAATTGACCCAACTTTTTATCCGCAAATTTATCGTGGTGTTGATGCCGGCCGAGTTTGGAAAGAGGAAAATTAAAGCGATATGACCGAATCCCGAAAATATCTCTTTTGGCTGCTTTTCTTATATTGTTTCGTGCGGCTGCCTTTGATGCTTTCTCCATTGGAAGTCATTAGCGACGATGTTTATCGCGGAATGATTGCTGTAGAACTGATCGAGGGTTTAAAGCTCCCGCTTTGGGATTATGCGGCCAATCCCTATGGTGGAGGGTCTCTGCTGGCTGGTTTGTGGACAACTCCCTTTTTTCTCATCTTTGGCAAGAATTTATTTGCCTTGCGATTCGCCCCCTTTCTTTGGCACTTTTATTCGCTCATTGCTTGGTATTTTGTTTTCAAGAAATATTTTTCACCCAAACGGGTATTTCTGATTCTTTTGCTTTTTGTGATTCCTCCGCCGCGTATCACCGAATATATGCTGCTGAACAATGGATACCACTTTGAGATGCTTTTATGGATGGCCTTGTCCATTCTCCTTTTAAAGAAAGTAGTGGAAAATGCGGGTCCTGCATTTTCCCATATTTTCCTGTTAGGACTTTTGGGAGGATTTTCTTCTTCGATGATTTTGACAAACTTGGTTACCGTTGCGGCCATTTGGATTTATTTAGTTTTTCTTAAGAACACTCCCATTCGAAAGTCTCTTTTCTATGGCGTTTATCTTTTGGGATTTTTAACCGGTTTTGCCCCATGGCTTTTGTATAATTGGCATTACGGATGGCTGGGTCTTGACATTGTGAAACATTTCTTTGCAGTCACTCCTTTTCTCAGCTCTTTTTCAGAAGGGATTGTTTGGGTTTTTCAGCGATCTTTAAGGGGTCTGCTCGGTTTTAGAGAATTTTCCTTTTGGCTGCGCCATATTTTTACAGAAGGGTTTATTTTGACCTATCTTGTTTCCCTTGGCTTTCTTTTTTGGCGCAAAAAATCTTTTATTGAATCTTTTGGCCTTGTCTTTCAATGTCTCATTTTGGGACTCAATCTCTTTTTTGGAATCAGGTCCAAGGAACATTATTTGTTTCCCCTTCTTCCTTTTATGGCGATGACTCTGGTGATCTTTGCCATGCGTTTCAAGCCGCTTTTGAGAACGGCCTTGCTTTTATTTCTTCTTGCCGCGGGGGTCATGGGTAACGCGAAGCTAGTTTCCCTAAAACAATTTGGTGTCTCTTTATCACGGCCAGGCTATTCCTACATCGCCTTGGGAGAGGTTTTTGATGCCTCTTTTAAACATGATTTTTCCCTTTTTCGGGAAAAAGTGGAAACACTGATGTCGGGAAGGCCCAAGCGCGTTCAAAAGGCTTTTTATTCCGGTTTTTCTTCCCAAGCTTTCGCCATTCATGATGAGAGGGACATCCTCCCCATCCTTGATTTTATTGAGAACGCCGACTCATCCATCAAGCCGATTCTTCTTGAAAAACTGGGCATTCAATTGGGACTCTATGCCCGATTTGATTACACAATCCTACAAAATCTTTTGAGACAATTTGGAGTGAAGGAGGGTGCAATCCCGAAACTCTATGGTGGAATTATCAAAGGGCTGAATTGGACCGATAAGAACATGGATGAGATGCTTTCGATTGCTTTTCTTTTTTGTCATCAGGTTCGCCGTGAGGCGAAACCCTTTTGTTATGAAGCGATAGGAGAACTGGTGGATCCTGGATACATTCCCTCAAAAATGACGCATCACAAAATCATTTTTTCCAAATTGGAAGATACTTACAAACCTTATTATCTTTTGGGGCTTGGAAGATATTTTGCCTCCGAATATGCGGTTGACCCTAAGAAAGTGGAAGGTTTTCTTATCCAAATGAATATTGTAGATCCACAAGAAAGAGAACGGTTTTTTAAGGGTGTTTCTGAAGTGCTTCGTTTGGAAGAAGGACTGCCATTATGATTTTTAAATCCCCCAAGAAAATCGTCTTTGGCCTTTGCCTTATTTTTTTGATGATCGCCGCTTTGGAAACGGGTTTGCGGGTCGCCAACTGGTCGCTAAAATGGTTTCAACTAAAAGATATTGTCGATGAACGATCCCACCTGCAACCCTATAAGGATAAGGAGTGGACCAAGGTTTATTTTGATGAACTTGTTGAAGCATTGGATCCTCCCGAGATGCGTTCATCAGAAGAATTTCATGGGAAATATGTCAACATGGACGCACATGGCTATCGCAAAACATGGAACCCTGAACGCTCCGGACAGAAAACACCCAAAACGATTTATGTCTTTGGCGGTTCCACCATCTGGGGAGACGGGGCGCGAGATAATTATACGATTCCTTCTTATCTGTCGAAAAAACTCCTTAGTGAAGGTTACAATTTTGTCGTTCATAATTATGGAAAAACTTCATTTGCAACCAGACACGAGCTGGATTTGTTAATGCGCCTGTTGAAGGATGGCCACAAACCCGACTACGTTGTTTTTTACGATGGTTTTAACGATGTGCTGAATGCTTACCAAATGGAAAGCTTCAATGTGAATTCCAGTCCACCCGTTGTGAAAACTTCTCAATGGGCCTCTTTTAAAAATCTGGTCCAGGAAAATTCGATGGTTTATACGGTTATTACAAGTGCGCTTGCTTCATTCGATTCGGAAGGTATTATGGCAACGTACCCATCGTCAAGATATAGTGATGAACAACTTGGGGCTTTTGCCAAGCTTTTTGTCGAATATTATGGAAATTTTGTTGAATCGTTGGATCATCTCTCCCATGAGTTTGGCTTCCAATATCTTTTGTTTTGGCAGCCGGTCATTTTTACGGAGACAGGACTGGTGGCGGAAGAAAAAGAGATCATTGACCAATCCTTCAATAACAAAGCCTTTGGCAAATTCTATCGCGCTGTTCATGCTGTTTTGCAGAAGAACCCCCCTCGGCATTTTTTTAATCTTTCAGATATCCTTCAAGAAAGAAAAGAAATGGTTTATACCGACTGGTGCCATCTGTCGGAGGAGGGAAATGAGATTGTTGCCAGGCGGATTGTGAAAATTTTTAGGAAAGAGTTTTTGAAATGAAACGCCTCTTTTTTTTGACCTCGACACTATTTTTGATGCTTGTTGTTATTGAGAGCGGATTGCATTTAGCCACTTTTGTCTTGCGCGCTTTTTTTGAGGGGGGGGGGTGCCCTACAGGAAGAGGCCTTTTTCAAAATCTACCAGGGAAAGGAATGGGCAAAAACCTTGTCTTTGGAGATGGAGCAAGCGAATTCTCTAGACTTTGAGCCGTTTCGGGGTTGGCGGACCAAAGAGTTTCATGGGAAGTATATTAACGTTGATTCATGGGGTGTCAGGAAAACTTGGAATCCAAGAAACTTTCAAGGCAGGCAGCCAAAAACAATTTACCTGTTTGGGGGTTCAACAGCTTGGGGATTTGGCGCAAGGGATGACTATACGATTCCTTCCCTCCTGTCCAAGCTGCTTGCTAAAAAGGGTCATTCCTTTGTTGTCCATAATTATGCCGAAGTGGCCCACACTTTTGGCCAAAATCTGTTGCGCTTGGCCTTGTTGCTAAGAGAGGGTTACCAACCCGACTATGTCATTTTTTATGTGGGTCTTAATGACGTTGCGACTGCCTATGAATTTGGCGTCGCCGGCGCAGTCAACGATTTTTTTAGGATCGAAGAAATTTTGGAGCATCACTCGCTGTCGCATTGGCAAAATATTTGGATAGGGGTGAAGGGGTTGATTGCCGATCGTAGTCGGATTTATCAGGCGGTCTCAAGGATTCGAAACCGCTCTTTAAAACCGGGTTTTGAAAGGTGGAAGGCAGAAGGCTATACGGAGGAACAATTAAAAAAGTTGAGCGGTGACATTAGAAAAGAGTATGAAAAATCCATCCAGTTTTTGGACCATTTGGCGAAGGCCTACTCCTTCAAATATCTTGTTTTTTGGCAACCAGTTATTTACACCAAAAAGGTGATCCATGAATACGAGAAGATGGAATATATCCCTGAAAATGAAAGGACGTTAGCCAGGCTCTATCTGTTGACAACCGATGGACTTGGGGGCGATGGATTTTCCCAATTTTTCAACATTACCCATATTCTGGATGACAAGAGAGAATCCTATTACTTGGATTCCGGTCATTTATCCGAGGAAGGCAATGCAGTCGCAGCCGAAAAGGTTGTGGATGTTTTTGAAAAGGAGTTTTTAAAATGAGTCCCGAAACCAAAAGAAATCTTAAATTTGCTCTTTCTGCAATATTCTTATTTTTTATTCTAGTTGAATTAGGGTTGCATGGTGCCCGGTTTTTATATCGCTTATGGAAGCCCAGCGACGTTTGGAAAGGATCCTATATATGGTCATCTTATGAGGGGAAGGAGTGGGTCAATGGGTTATTTAAAGAAACAATCGAGGCGACAACAAGGGGTTACAACATATTTTTTACTTTGTGGGGTGGTAGTGAGTATCGTGGGAAATATGTCAACATCGATTCTCTAGGGTTTCGCAAGACTTGGCATCCCACAGGGGAACCCTTAGGGAAGACTAAAACGATTTATGTACTGGGTGCCTCAACCACATGGGGGGTGGGGGCGAGGGATGACTATACGATTCCTTCCCATCTAGCCAAGATCCTCAACAAAGATGGATATCGCTACGAGGTTTATAATTATGGCACCCCTGCCTCTACATTTATTCAAGAATTAACCCATTTGGCCCTCCTACTTAGAGAAGACCATAAGCCGGATTACGTTATTTTTTATATTGGATTCAATCGTATTTTAGAGGCTTATCAAAGAGGCCCTAAAGCGATGGGCGGACTTACCAACCTCGGTGAAAAACTGGAAATACAATCCGACTGGGATCATATTTGGGTGGGCCTAACAGGAATTTTTAGAAGACATTGCATGATCTGCAAGACAGTAAAAAGAACGAGTGCCTTTTTGCAACGTAGTAAGAAGGATTTAGAAGAAGTGAGTTCAGAATATGATGAGGAAGAAGCCAAAGAAGTTGCTCGCGAAATTGTAGAATATCGCTTAAGGACTATAGAGCTTTTAGATAATTTATCCAAGGCCTATGGTTTCAAGTATGCAATTTTTTGGCAACCTTCCATTTTTACAGAGGAGAGACTTTTAAAAGAGGAAGAGAAGGCTGGAATAAATCCAAGTTTTTACGAGGGGGATTTGGCGAGAGTTTTTAAATATGCCATCAGACGGCTCAATCAAAAATCTGTGCCCCACTTTTATGATCTGTCTCAAGCGCTCAGGGGAAGACAAAAACCCTATTATATCGATTTTGTGCATCTGAATGAGGAGGGAAACGAAATTATCGCGGAAAAAATGGGAGAAATTTTTGAAAAGGAGTTCTTAAAATGAAACGATTTGTTTTTTCTGTGGCAGCGGTTTTTTTAATGATTGTTTTTGTTGAGGGAGGGCTTCGCATTGCTTCTTTGGTCATGTGGCATTTTCAAAAAGAGATTGAGGGAAAAAAAGATCCTTATGCGGAACTGTTTTTTTTCATTTATAAAGATAAGGATTGGGCCAAGGATCATTTTAAGGAGCTGGAGGAAGCCCAAAAAGCCGATTATGAATCATTGAATCTCTGGATTGGACAAGAATTTCATGGCAAGTATGTCAATATTGATTCGAGGGGCCTAAGAAAGACTTGGAATCCGGAAAGTTTCGGCGGCAAGGAACCAAAAAAAGCTTATGTCTTTGGGGGCTCCACCATTTGGGGGTCTGGCGCCAGAGACGACTATACCATTCCATCCCTTTTGTCCAAACAACTCAATGCAAGAGAACCCTCCTATATTGTTACGAACTACGGCCAGGGTGCCTACACCTTTTTTCAGCAGATTTTTCATCTCCTCCTCTTGTTAAGGGAAGGTCAAAGACCCGACTATGTCATTTTTTATTCGGGGGCCAATGATGTTTTGGTAACTTATCAAAATGGAAAGGCGGATGTCACGAACGGTCCGACCAATTTACAAAATATCGAAGAGGGAACAACTCATGGAGAAGAAATATTAAATGGAATTAAAGGATTGTTATACGATCATAGCAAGATTTACAGGGCCCTTCTTCGCATTGTTACGTTGTTTGTTCCTCCAACAGAGGCTGATGCCGCTCCCAAATATGATGAGACATTTTTAACGTCATTGACCAAAGACTTTGTTGAATTCTACGCCAAGTCTCATGACTTGCTGGATCATTTGTCGAAGATTTACCATTTTCAATATCTCTCCTTTTGGCAACCCATCTTGTTTACGAAACAAGATCCAACGGAAGAAGAAACGAAGCTGATGAGAGACCCCCGTTTTTTTGATAACGAGACTTTGGCGGATCTCTATCGAAAAATTGGCCGTGAGCTTCCCAAAAAAGGTTTCCCCCATTTTTTTAAAGTTTCCCATGTGATATGGGGAAATGGCAATTCTCAATTCCTGGACTGGTGCCACCTCTCCGAAGAGGGGAACGAAATTATCGCCAAAAAGATGGCAGAAATTTTTGAAAAGGAGTTTTTAAAATAGATTTTTTTCGAGAAAGTCGACAGCACTCCCATCCGGCAGGAAGGTGAATTCATAACAGGGGATATCGGTTGCGATTTGGGAGGCCATATCCAATGCGTGATTCCTTTTTGAAAGATTCCACAAAACCGGAAAACTCATGGCAAAGACTTTGGCCGCGGCGGTGGCGGGGTTTATCGGTGTTATTTCATTTTGTTTTCCATGTTTTAGAAAGAATATTTTTTTCAATGGAAAGGAAGCCGGGGAATAAACCTTGGCGTCCCCATGCCAGGGAGTTCCAAAAAGGCGCCAGTTTTTTTCCTGTTTGGCAATGATCAAACGATCATCGCTTAAGCGAAGATGCTTAGAGTATTTTCCAAACAACCGAGTCAAAGTGGTTTTCCCCCAGCCGGAATGACCCAGGAAGGCATACCCAAAATCGTCCACTCCAACGCCACAAGAGTGGGTAATGAGTGCAGGGTAAAAAGAGAGCCAATAGAAAAATAAAAGTTGATCCAAAGGATGAGTAAAAACAGGAAGTACCTGGCGACAATAGGAACCTCTTTTACTTAAAAAAATAGTTCCCCGTAGTTCTTCTTTTTCCAAACAGAGCCAACCCCACGCCTCACCCGCTGCCAAAGAAGGTCTGCGATACCAGAGTTGTTTATTTTTTTGAAAAAGTGTCCAACTCTCACAGGTGTCATAGATGAGCTCCAAACCGTTCAAAGAGGGGAAAGGGCTATATTGAATGTCAAGCTTCCAATTGGTAGGTTGATTATGAGAGGGGACAAAAGGCTCATAAGCGAAGGGAAGTTTTAACAGAGGTTTGTCGAAGTCGGCGTGAATTAAAACACGCCAATTTGCAATCTGAAGCGAGAGGTTTTGCACAGAATTACTTAGGAACCACGGGTACGATTAGTGCAACTGGTTCTGGCACTGTTACAAAGGTTTCCCCTTCCGCTGCCTGTAGAGAGTTTGCAAGAGGCCACGAGGGCTTCTTCAACCACCAGACGAATTCTCGTCAATGAGGGAGGTTGGTAAGGTTTTTTGGAAGCTGTTTGGCTCATGCTGTTCTTTCTTACAACAACCGGTCCCTTTGTTGCAACTAGATTTTTGTGTGGCGGCTTTATCCATGGAGGGGAGAAGGAGCCCGCCTAAGCTGTGAAAACCCTCATCAGGCACTTTTGTTTCCGGGAAGGTTTTCCCCTCCGCGATTTTTTTATACATCATGCTGTGGCTAAACAGTTTGGGATCTGTTCCAAAGGCCATGGCGCGGCGGTGGGTCACCTCGCACATCCAGTCGACAGGGGTTTCCAAATCCCCATGAACAGTTTGAGCCCATCCGGCACACATGTCGCAGACATCCCAAAGGTTGCAGGGGTGGCAGCGCTGTGGCCTTTTAGGTCTAGTGTTGGTGATTGTCGGGAAAAATTCATAGAAGGCTTCTTTGAGATTTCCACCATTTTTCCAGTCGTATTGGTATTCTTTTCCGGGAACGATGGTGCAGACCTGGAGTTTGCCATAAGGGTTGCAAAAAAAGTTGGCTTGCCCGGCCCCGCAGTGAAAGTTGCGCACCTCTTCTGGCAAGCGCGCCTTTAAAGGCCTTTGAAATTGTTTTTCAAAGTCTTTTTTTCTCTGCTCATCAGCCATGTCGAACTCTAACACCTCTTTGGGGGTCAGGCGATGGCTCAAAGGAATATCAGAACCATTCAACTTGGGATGCAAAGCCGCATCGATGCGAAAGTCTTTTTGGCCGTGGCTTATGGAAATTTTTTTGCAGGCATGGACTTCATTTTTGTTGATATCCAGGATGACCGTTTTGAGTTTGAAGGGAACCTTGTATTTTTCCAGCCATTCAATCCCTTCCATACAGCGCTTAAAAGAGCCTTTGACTTGAGTTACCTTTTCGTAAGTCGCTTCCGTTGCCCCATAAAGGGTAATTTCAATCAAGAAAGGGGGGTTCTTCGCAAAAAACTGGGCCCATTTTTCATGGATCAGATTGCCGCTGGTATAAACGGTGATCCATAAACCTCTTTTTTTGGCGTGGGTATAGACTTTTTTGAAGACATCTCCTCTGAGCATCGGGTCCCCACCGGTAATTAAAAGTTCGATGGTTCCCAAATCGGCCGCTTCATCGATCAGTCTGCACCATTCAATGGCTGTCATTTCCTGATCGGCATACTGATTGCAGGCGGTATAGCAGTGTTTGCATTTCAGGACACAGCGAAAGGTCAGCTCAAAGACGGCTTCCACCGGCATCCTTCCATCTTTGGCCTTGGCAATGGCCCGATCGGCAAAGTCGTGGTAGTTTGTCTCCTGAATCGCTCCCATCAGGCCTCCTTGAAAGAAATCAGATCACAACGTTTCAACTCTTTTAAAAAACCATGGACATCTTTTTTTGCCCGCTCCGGTTCAATCTCGAACTCGTCTGTAATTTTTTTGACAATATTGTCAAACGTTTCCGTTTGAGAGAAGCTTTCCCAAATACAGGACCCCACTTCGTTGAGTTCTATCATGGAATCACTATCCAAATCGATCAGAAAGAGAGTTCCTTCGATCCTTTTGGAATGGACATTGGAGTTTTTGACAACAATCATTAGAAGCTCCAAAGTACTTTTCGCCACTGCCATAGGAGACTGACACAAAATTCCTTAAAAGTCCTTAACAAAACATGAAGGAGTCTTTCCATCTCCCACTTAGCTTTGGTGGTAGCCCCCTTTTGCAAATAGAGCTTTGCCAATCTCAAGCTAACCCAAAAATTATTGCGGCCCATGCGAACAAACTGATTGTAATAGTTTAAAGCCTCTTCTTTGAGGCCGCGTTTTTCCGAAACCAACCCCTTCCAATAATAAACCGACTTATTTTCAACATTTTGGCCGATGGCTTGATCAAAAAAAAGGCCGGCCTTTTCCCATTTTTTCTGTCGCATCCACAAGTAGCCCAATCCCAGATGGGCCTCACCACAGACGGCGTTGTAGGAGAGTGCTTCTTCAAAGAGTTTGCGACCCTTTTCAAAGTTTTTGTAGAAGATATGGATATTGGCCGCATTGCATTTGGCTTTGACATCCTGGGGGTCGCGCTCGACGATTTTTTCAAATTCCTTGAGGGCCTCTTTTCTCCGCTTTAGTATCTCCAAACGAATTCCGTCGCTGTTGAATTCTGTTTTGTAGCTGGGATCCAATGCGATTGCCCTCTGATGATACCCACGAGAGAGTTCTTTGTTTCCGGAGACCCAGTAGTATTCGGCAAGTCCCCAGGCGAGAGAAGCCTCTCGTTTTTTTGGGTCTGCAATTTGTCCGCCCAGGAGGGCTTGCAGCGTATCCCCCAGAAATTTGAAGGAGAGTGGGGTATAACCCCCCTCTACCGAGTAGGCTATGGTGATTACTTTCCAAACGAAATGTTGCCGAAGGATTTTAGCTAATGTATCTGGCCAAATCCAAGGAAAGCGCTTTTGCATGTTTCTTTTATTTTTGAGCGCAAAAATGGAATGGGTGATGAGAAAATCGACATCGATATCCAAAAGCACCGGTTCTTCAAAGTGAGGCAGATTTGAAAAGCCAAGGACGATCAACTCTTTTTCGCCCCTTCGGCCATGCTCAGGGCAGGCCCAAGAGATACGCAGCCAGTCTTTTTTGGATTCCATCCGCCATGGATAGGGGTGATTTTTTTTGAAATTGTGTGCAAGGTCTTTTTTGATGAGCCGCTGTTCTTTGCCTTCCCAAATGGGGTCTGGAACCACCCAATAGAAACTTTTTACAATATTTTCTTCCATGGCCGGCCAAATATAATTTCCGATGTGAATCGGTTTGCCTTGATTTTTAATCCAATCGAAATCAAGGTGGGCGTCAACATGCACGAGGGTTTCGTTTTGGAAACCCGTCTTTTTCCAGATGAAATAAGACTGATCGTGGTTTTCAAAAAGAAAGAGGTTCTCCATTTTAGTTTTTCTCGACTACCAATGCTCCCACTTCCACAAGCTGTTTGACAAAACTTTCAATATCTTGAGCAAGCTTTGATTCTTCAATATCATATTCCTCCAGTAGAATTTTTTTGATTCCATCTAGAGACCGTTTCTCAAGCAGAAGGTCCCATATGCGCGTTCCCGACTCATTGGCGGAATACATGACAGACAAATCCCCTGCATTTTCCTTGATGGGGACGAGCAGTAATTCACCCACCACCTTACGGGCAGCTATAGACTGGGATATCTCGTATGTTTGTTTCATAGTTCACCGCCTTTTTTGGTAATTCTGGAAACCAGACCCACTCTTCTGAATGGGGAATCCGAAAACAGAAGAGTCGGGCTTTCTCCCTCCCTACCTGGATGGATGCAACCAATGGTTTTTGCTCCGGCAGGGGGTCCAATGGCCTCTCACCCTCTTCCCCTTTCAGTTTTTTTAATTGGCATTCATAAAACCGGATCAACGCTTTTGCTTTGTCTCTGGGAATGCCGGTTGGCTGGGCATGCCTAAATCCCAGAAAGAATTGGAAAGGGAGACGGTTTTTGTCATCAAGGATGACCTGATTTTTTTCCGGATCCCTGTAGATATAGTTGCCGGGTGTCAGGTAATAAATGTTATAGCAGACATTATCAATGTAGTGTCGATGCTCCAGAAGAAAAGAGATAGTGTCCAGTGCCTCATCCATCGTCTCGGAAGGAAGTCCGATCATTGTTTGCAGGGTCACCTTGATTCCCGAAGAGCCGCAATCTTTGATCACACGAGCCATGGTATCGAGCTTGGTCCCCTTGTCAACGAAGTCACACACACGCTGGTTGGCGGACTCAAAGCCATATGAGATGTGATAGCAACCCGCTTTTTTTGCGAGGTCGAAAAGTTCTCTGTTTAAAGCACCATCCAGCCTTGAAAAAGTCCACCAGCGAATTTGCAGCCCCTCTTCCAAAATCCTTTTTGAAAGTTTGCGCATGTAGCTGGGGGCCATGGCGAGGTCCGAAAGGACCAGTTCTTTGGCGCCGTATCTTTCCTGAAGTTCCCTGATATCCCGGATGACGAGGTTTACGTTCTTTTCACGATAGGTATGTTTGGGGAACGGAAGGTCAACACAATAAGTGCAGCGATTCCAATAGCACTCGCGGGAGGTTTGGTAAGTGACGGTCGTGTAACCATTGTCTTCCTTGCAGACATAACGATCCAAAGGCATGCCGTCAAAATCAGGGGGGGGGAGGGCGTTTATGTCTTCTTCTGTTCTCTTTCGGTTGAAGTGCGCTTTTCCGTTTTCAAAGAAAAAAAGGTTCGGGACATCCGTAATTGATTGTCTCCCTTCTAAAACTTGGAGATACTCATAAAGAGGAGTTTCCCCTTCATCAAAGATTACCCCGTCCACCCACTGGACCAGTTTGGGCCATTTGGAAAGCTCCATTCTAAAAAGGGAAGGCCATTGTCCACCAAGAATAATAGGAAAATCTTTTATTGTTTTTTTAATCAGATTGCAAAGCGTCAAAACCGGCAAAACCTGAGAGGGAGAGATAACCGACAAACCTAAGAGGTGATAATCTCCCTCTAGAATTTCTTGCGCGATTTTTTTCTCAAGGAAGAATTGTAAAAAAGTGTTTTCGGTTTCATCTTCCAAATAGCGTTCCAAATGCTGGGATGCCAGCATTCGCTCTGTGAAATAAAAAGAGGAATTGGTATTGTCCTGATAGGGGACATATTCGTCATTTTCTTTTGGCAGACAATCGGCATAATAAAGATCGCACTTCGCCTTTTTTTCAAAAAGTCTGTTCAATAATTTTTTGACAAAGACATCGTTTTTAATTTTGATCGGTTCACTGACACTGATTTTTTCCAGGAGGAATTCAAAATAAACCATGTTGTGGTCGGCTTGGGTGACGGGATATCCCTTGGCTTTTAAAAATCCGGTCAGGCAAGGGGTCCCCAAGGGGGGAAAAAGATAATTATAAGAATAGTTTGGTGGCAGGCACAAGTAAACGTGCTTTGTTTGCGGCATCCTTAAAAATTTCTAAACTGTAATCAGAACCCCGTCAACCACTCAGTTTCTTCCTGTTGCTTCGCGAATGTGAGGCGGCATGGGGCCGTAAGCAAAACCTTGGATCAAAAGGTTAAGTCCCTTGAAATAGCGTTTGATATCGGTTATCGAGCGCGTGGTAAAAAGCTTTTTCAAAATGAACTTGGGTCTAAAGTAAAAACTTCTAAATGCTTTTCTCTCTATCTCCCAGACCTCTTCTTTGTTTCGGTAACCTTCTGGCAAGAAAACAACATTCCAACCTTGAAATTCTGAGAAGTCGTCTGTGGTGAGGTGCCCCCATTTGCCAGCTTTAATCTCGTCATAAAGTTGTGTGCCAGGGTAGGGGGTTGTGATGCTAAACTGGGCATATTCGGGCTCCAATTCGATAGCAAACTGGATTGTTTCTTCCGCCAATTTCGGTGTCTCGCCAGGGAGCGCAATCATAAAAGAACCCCTAATTTCGATTCCTGCTTGTTTGGTCCAGGCGACCACTTTTCGGATCATATCGGCATCGACGTTTTTCTTATCTGCTTGGATATTTTTCATTAACTCGGGGTGGCCCGTTTCAATCCCATAAAAAATATTCCAGCAGCCGGCCTTTTTCATTAGTTTCAACATCGGCCAATCGAGTGTTCGAATCGCACCATAACAGCTCCAGATAATTCTTAGTTTTGCTTCAATCAAAAGTTCACAAAATTCTCGCATCCATTTTTTGTTGTAAGACATGGTGTCGTCCCAAAAGGAGATTTCCCGAACTCCATAGTTTTCTTTAAGCCATTGTATTTCCTCAACAGCCTTTTTGGGACTCATCGAGCGAACAGTGGTTCTTGCCTGATCACAAAATCCACAAACAAAAGGACAGCCGCGAATCACTACCATATGGGCCAATGGTGTCTTTTTATATTGATTGGGTAGGGGGATGTATTTTTCATAAGGGAGCAAATCGCGAGCCGGGAAGGGAAGGCTGTCTAGATCACGTATAATTGGTCTGGGTGTTGTTTTGACAATCCTATCCCTGTTTTTGTACACAATCCCTTGTACCGTGTTGAGAGCGTCTTCATCGGATAGCAAGTCACTCTTGCAAAACTTTTTGTTTCTGTAGATTTCTAACAATTCCTTTGTTGTCCCTTCACCTTCCCCATATACGACCAGATCAAAGCAGTCATAGGTCTCCATGGGATGTTCTGGGACAGCATTTGCGTGCGCGCCGCCCAGTATCAATAATTTTTCTGGGAATTCAGCGCGGATTTTTTCGGAAAGTTGAACGGCTGTTGGCAGGGCAAAAGTTGTTGCTGAGATTCCGATACATTTTGGATCGTAGTCGCGGATAATTTCTGAAATTTTCCGGAAACTCAAACCCAGTGCACAGCAATCCAGAATGCCGACACCAAATCCATTTTCTCGCAGGTAGGACGCGATGTATGAAATTCCCAAGGGAGGGAGATCTCCTCCAGAGTCACCCACGGAGTTTTTACCATAACGTTCTGCAATGGTTGTTGGTGGAAAGATGAAAAGGATGTCTATACGGCCATTTTTGGGGGAAAACGCTCGACGGATAAGCTGTTCCATGGGCTCTATTATACTCCGCAAAGTCTAACGACTTTGCTTCGCGGACTGGCAAAGCCAGTCCTTGACATTCATTAACATAGACTTGACAAACTCCTCAACCACTTTATTTGTTTTCGCATATTGCTCTCTATTATCATACCTCTCTATAATGAGTCCGAGACGTTAGCTCACGCTCTTGATCAAACATTTTCTTTTTTGCGAACTCATTTTGGAGAGAATTTTGAGATCATTCTGATCGATGATGCAAGTCTAGATGGGACATTTGAAGAACTTGGGCGTTTGATTCAGTCTTATTCCCCCCATTTGTGCCACGTCATCCATAATCTCAAAAATAAAGGGAAGGGACACAGTATTGCGCAGGGGGTGAAAGAGGCTAAAGGAGATTGGATTTTTTTCATGGATTCGGATTTGTCGACCCCTTTGCGTTTTATTCTTCCGTTCATCGACCAACTCAAAAAAGGGGCTGATATTGTTATTGCCTCACGTTTTGAAAAGAGTTCCAAAATTACAACTCCCCGTTCGTTGACACTTAGCTTTTTGTCGTGGGCCGAAAGAATGTTGATTCGTCTGATTGCCAATCTTTGGTATTCCGATACACAGTGCGGATTTAAAGCCTTCAGAGGGGATGTTGCCAAAAAACTTTTTGCACAAAGCCGGATTGAACGTTTTTGCTTTGATGTTGAAATTTTGTTTTTGGCAAAACGCCTAAAATTAAAAATTGAAACCTACCCCGTAGAATGGCTGCATGGTAAAAATTCAAAGGTTCGTTTGATCGACCCCGTCATTTTTGTGCGAGACCTTTTAAGAATACGCTGGTATGCTTGGCGCGGGTTTTATCAATGAATAGATTTTTTTTTCATTTTCATTTATTGCGAACTAAAAAGAGAGCTTGGTTTTTTTCAAGTCTCTTTGCTTTTTACATTTTGGCACAGGCCCCCTTTATTCCAACCGTTTCCCTCTGGCTGCGCCATCACAATCTTTTAAGGGTTTCGTTGTTGGTTTTACTCTTTCTATTTCTTGGTTATCTTTTGGCATACTTTTTTTCTGCTCTCAATATCACCAAGGTCAGGGCCTATTTTGGGATAGCTTTTCTTTTGGGGATTTCACTTCTTTTTTTCATGATACAAAAACGCTCGATAGAAGAAAGAATACACATCATGGAATTTGCTTTTTTGACACTCCTTTTTTTCAAGGCAGCGAAGTTTAGTTTTCAAGGGTTTTTAATATACGCCATTCCACTATTGCTTGCGATAACGATTGGATGGCTGGATGAAATCTGGCAGGCCATTTTGCCAAACCGTATTTATGATATTCAAGATGTCTGCGACAATGCGTTTGGGTCTCTTGTAGGAATTGGTTTTGCCTGGATTCGTCAAAAGTATGGAAAAGAAATAAACCTTAATGAATCTCACTCCTAAAAAAGCGTGGACATTGGCAGCCGGTTATATTGGCCTGATTTACGTCGGCCTTTATTTCACTCCTTTCTTGAGTACTTTTTTGAAAGAACGGGAGCTATTGGTTTCCTTTATCAATTACTCTTATCTCTTGGCTGGCGCTTTCCTTTTTTCCATTCTCTATTTCATATTCAAGATTCGCAAACCGGAAAGCTACGGGATGATCGGTGTTTTATTGATTTTTCTAATTGCCGCTATCATCCGCATGGAGCTTTCAACCGATCGGCTTCATTTTTTGGAGCATGGGTTGGTTTATATTTTGATCTATCTTGCGTTGCGATTTACAAATAGTGGCATGCAGTTGGTTGGGCGTTCTATTTTTTTGTGTTTTTTGGTTGCTTTGGGAGACGAGGCAATCCAAGGTTTGCTACCCAACAGAGAAGCAGAATGGAATGATTTTTGGGCCAATGTTTTTGCCTATTATTTGGCGGCAGGGTTAGTGGGAATCGTTGAATATTTTAGGCCACATTATGGAAAAGCGGGATAACATCTATTTTATCATCAATGTTGTGGCCATTGTGGCCTGGATCAAAGCTGTGGTCTGGATTCCCCAAGATTATTTGTTGTTTTACAATCTCCTTCTCGTCATTTTTCTGGTTTCTTTGTTGTATCTTATTTATTTAAAAAGGCGTCTTTATGAATGGCCGTGGGAAGCCATTTTTTACTTATGCTTTTTGACGATTGTCGGCATTATCTCTTTTGCCAACTCAATCATGGGAATCAATCCCTTCAGATTTTTTCGATAACCCTTCTCCGACCTATCTGCCAATTGCTTTTGGGCAGGAGGGGGTGTTCAAAACCGTGCTCCACTTCGGGCTATCTCGTCAAAAAAATAATTTCGTTTCAAAAGATGCAGATAGTATCTTGCCTCTGTCAGCTCTATCTGCAGAAACGAATATTATTTTTATTGACTCGATACGCCCTCGTTCCCGCACAAATGTTTTGCCCACCCCCTCCTGCCCTCGCGCAATTAGCACACAAGAGCTACGAACTACTGCGATAGTTTGGAGCGCCCTTGCGAAAAACGCTTCAATGTAGTGTGATCGGAGCGTAGGGGTGGCCCGGAGGGTTGTCAGCCCGATCTGTTGGGAGGGCGTGCAATCCCGGAGGGACAGGACCCCGAAGCTCCATCTTATTTATGAAAGCGTTTTTCGCAATCATCGGAGAAGATTTAGTTGAAGAATCAGGATTATCCATGTAAATTCGGCCCATGTACGAATCCTACTGGGGACTTACCGTCAAACCATTTGAAAACACGCCCGATCCCCGCTTTCTCTATGCCTCTCCTAAACATGAAGAAGGCCTGTCGCGCCTCCTTTACGGAATTCGGGAGCGAAAGGGGGCGGTGATGCTCACCGGTGTTTTTGGTTGTGGAAAGACTCTCTTGGGGCATACCCTTTTTCAGGAATTGGAAAAGGATCTTTATAACACTGCCTTTGTCGTCAATCCGAGGATGGAGGCCCTTGATCTTTTGCGTTTTATTGCCCATGAATTGGGTGGAAAAGAAATGCCCAATAATAAGGCCGATGTTTTGGTACTCTTAAAAGAAATTTTGATGAACAACCTTCGTGATGGAAAAGAAACAGTCGTTATCATTGATGAGGCTCATACGGTTGAAGATCCGATTGTGTTTGAGGAAATCCGACTTTTGTTGAACATGCAACTGACTGATCGGTTTTTAATAACCATTTTACTTTTGGGACAACCCGAACTCACGGCAGCAGTGAATAGTAATAAACAATTCTCTCAGCGTATTGCGATTCGTTATCATTTGGATCCACTCAGTGACAAAGAAACTTCTGAATATATTGCCCACAGGCTTCGTGTGGCCGGAAGACAGGAAGCCCTTTTTGAGCCAACGGCGTTGTCGTTCATCCATAAGCATTCCGGCGGGATCCCAAGACGAATCAACCAAATTGCAGACATGGCCCTTTTTGTGGGGTTTTCACAAAAGGCAAAAGAGGTGAATGCGGAGTTAATTGAAGAGGCTATTAAAAGTTTAGAGGGATAATTATGTACGAATCGTATTGGGAACTGACGGCCAAACCCTTCGAGAACACGCCCGATCCCCGCTTTTTTTATACTTCGTCGCAACATGAAGAAGCCTTGCAACGCCTCGTCTATGGTGTGCGCGAAAACAAGGGGGCTGTCATGCTGACCGGCGTTTTTGGTTGTGGCAAGACTCTCTTGTCTCAAGTTCTTCTCAGCGAACTCGATCGTGATGTTTATCGCGTTGCCATAATCACCAACCCGATGATGAGCGCTTTAGAGTTGCTTCGTTCCATTGCCACCCGGTTAGGTGCGGTAGACCTTCCAAACCGCAAATCAGAAATTCTAAAAGATGTTTTGCTCGATTCCATTCAGGATATGCTGATGGGTAATTATACCGATGGAAAACAGACCGTCATTTTGATCGATGAAATGCACGCCATTGAAGATAAAATGATCTTTGAGGATTTGCGGATGCTCATGAATTTTCAACTTCAAGATCGTTTTTTGTGCACCCTCATTTTTATGGGTCAGCCGGAGTTAAAAAAACAAATTGAGCTCAACAAACAGCTCAACCAGCGCATTGCCATTCGCTATCATGTCCAACCCTTTAACATAGAAGATACCATTGCCTATGTGTCTCACCGGGTCAAAATAGCGGGTGCTGCCAGACAACTTTTTGACAAGGCATCCCTGCCTGTTATTTTTCAAAAGTCGGGGGGGATTCCAAGGCGCATCAACCAAATTTGTGATATGTGTTTATTTGTCGGTTCTGCCCAAAACGCCAAAGTTGTCACCTCCGCCTTAGTAGAAGAGGCCTCCAAAAGTCTAGAAGGCTAAAAAAGGCGTCGGACGCCTTCTTACGGAAAACATCCAGAATGTGACGAAAATTGGACAGGATACCCAAAAGGCGTCGGACGCCTTTCCGATAACCCACTGAAAAGTAAAGAAATTCTTTTGTGGCATTTGTTTTGCATATTTAGGCGACAACATGCCTCGTCTACCGTTGATTCATATTCCATTGGGACTCTATTCCGTGGTCAGTAAATGTAATAACAATGAATTTCTTTTTGATGCTGATGAGAAGTTTGAAATGTATCTTCAGCACTTAATCGAATGCAAAGAAGTTTTCGGGTTTACCCTATATGACATTGTTTGTTTATCCAACCACGTCCATGAACTCTATAGAGTTCCCAGAGAAGTAACTATCGCGCAAATCTTACAGCGAGTAAAAGGAATGTTTTCACAAAAATTCAATAAACGTTTTGGGCGAACTGGCCACTTTTGGAAAAATAAACCATTTTACCGCATTGTGGAAAATGAGACTTATGCCTTTAACACAATGAACTATTACCACTGGAACTCAGTTAAAGCCGGCCTTGTTAAAAGGCCAGAAGAATGGCCCTATTCTGGTTATCGATTTCACATATTGGGCGAGAGGAAAGGCTTAGTGGGCAAGCTATTAGATCCCCTTCCTTACGACATTCCTTCTGAGCAGAATTCGGAGATGCAACGGGAGGTGCATCGAATCCTTAAAACTAAGGCTGTCCGTTACATAGGCAGTAAGGAATTTCGAAAAGCGATGCGACAAAAGAAGGGATAAAAGGTATCCAAAACCCCTAAAAGGCGTCCGACGCCTTTTCAAGAAAGTGTAATAAAAACAGGTACTTATGATTTTATATGCCCCTTGGTAGCACTGCGGGTGTATAATTTAGGTGAGTAAGTTTAGGAGGGTTTTTAAATGCCTACTTTTGTGAACAAACATATCTTGATCGTCGATGATGACGAGAACGTTCTCAAGACCTTAGCCCGATATTTAAAGAAAAAGGGCTATCGGATTTCCACAGCCAGTGGCGGCAGGGAAGCCCTAGAAAAGATTGCCAAAGAGCCCCCGCACCTAGTCCTTCTCGATGCCTTGATGCCAGAAATGGATGGGATTGAAACGCTAGAGCAAATCCGTCTGAAATTTCCAGATATCGATGTCGTGATGATTTCGGCCTTGAAAGAAGAGGTAGTGGCTCAAGAAGCGATCAAAATGGGGGCTTATGAATGGCTCCCCAAGCCTTTTTCAATGGAGCATTGGGAGACAACGATCTTTGTGGGACTTTTGCGTAAAGTAGGTAACGAACCCTCCTATCCTTGAGCTGGTAGAATGACCGTAAAAGTCGATCCCTTCTGAGGCTCACTTTGGACTTCAATTCTCCCGAGGTGTTCTTTAATAATGCGCTGGTTAATTGAGAGTCCTAAGCCGGTTCCCTTCATTTTCCCCTCAGCCTCTTTATAGGATGTTGTGAAGAAAGGCTCAAAAATTCTGGGCAGTGTTTCTTTAGAGATTCCACAACCCGTATCTTGAAAAGAAACCAAGATTTTTCCATTTTCAACCTTGGCGCTAATTCTCAAGTTTTTCCTTTCCGATTCTGACATGGCGCGAACCGCATTGGTAATGAAGTTGACAAAGACTTGCATGAGTTCTCGGGTATTACCAATAACTGTTGGAATTTTTGAAGGGAGGATTTTTTCCACATGGATATGTTCTTTATCCAACTGATTGTGTGTGAGCTGTAGGGCTTCTTGAATGGCTTCCTCTACATGGACTTCTTCTTTAAGAGAGGTCGAACGTCTTGCAAACTTGAGCAATCCTTGGACAATTTCTTGGGAGCGTCTTGTGGCAACTTTCATTTCCTGGATGACTTCAGGCAATTCCTCCTTAATGCCCTTGCCCTCCTTAAGGATTAGCTCGGCTGTCTCCAAATTTCCAGAAATGGCTTGCAAAGGATTATTGATTTCGTGGGCAACTCCACTGGCCAATTGCCCCACCGTTGCCAGTTTGGCTGCCTGGATAAGTTCCGCTTGAGTTTCTAAAAGTTCTTTGCGTGGCGCCAGAGTCTTAGAAACAAGGATTGCCAAAAAGGTGCCTACCAAGAGGGCAATCAGTGTAATCCAGATACTGGATTGTGTTGTATGCCGAGCGATTAGGTAAGGATTTTTCAAAGAAAAACCAATTTGCAAAAAGCCGATGGGGGTCTTATCAATTGTAGAAACAGGCCCGCCTACTTTAAAAGTTTCTCCCTCTACTTGAGATTGCCAATTGCTTTTTCCCAACATTTGCTGGCTAAAGGGATCTTTTAATTTTTGATCCCGAAGAGGATTTTCATCTGTTCCATCAGTTAATAACACGCCATTAATATCGAAGACGTAGGTATAAAGGATGTCACGGTTAACTTGGAAAGCTTCCAACTGGTTTTCTAAAGCATGGACATCGAGAAAATAAAGATTGTTGTAAATATTTTCCGAAATTAATTCTGTAAGCTGGAAAGAACCTTTTTTAAATGTTTCTAGAATTTGCCTCTTTCCTTGATAGATGGAGTATATGGTAATGCCGCCCCCCACGAAAAGGATCACAAGAAATGTATAGAGAATCAGTTTGAAACCGATATTAATCTTCATTCTTTTATGCCAAATGTCGCTTTGATAAATTCTTTGGATTCAGTCAGAGGGGTTAACGAGTTGGGAGGAATTTCATCAAACTTCGTCGTCATTTCAAAAGCCCGCAGGAATTTTTTCCCTTCTTCAGATTGGTCCGCTTTGACTAGTGCCTCTTTGATTTTTGTCGCAAAATTTGGGGGGAGATCGGCTCGGGTGCTAACCACCTGGCGTGGAATGGAAAATGTTTTCTGAATGATTTTTAGCTCCCCCAGTTTTTCTTTGGCCATATTCACATAATTTTGGTTATCTATCGCTCCAGCAACGATTTTTTTTCTCAAAACCCAAACCATCGTGTTTTCATCATCACCCGTAAAAATATAGCCCACTTCATTGGGTTTTACGGGCTCCAACTCACTTTTTTTGGGTACTAATTTGAGTCCACCTTTCACCAAAATTATTTTGGGAAGGTAGTATCCGGAGGTAGAAAAGGCTTCTTCAAAACCAATGGTTTTGCCCATGATATCTTTTAAGTTTTGGATCCCACTGTCTTGCCTCACGAAAAGAACGGAATGATATTCCGCCAGCCCTTTTTTCCACCTTCTTAAGAGAAGTTTGCTTCCAGAAAGATAGCTGACCGCAAGACTGGGAAAAGAGCTGTCTACATAAACATCCACTTTCCCTTCTTTCAGAAAAGCAGCCATTTGGTGAATGTCCTTTACCACCACTACTTTCCCTTCATTCACCCCTTCTGATTGGAGCTGTGTTGCAAGATAGGTGGCAAGGGGTAGAAATTTTTTGATTTCATCTGCTGGTTCCGTATTGATAGAACCGATATTGAGTGTGCCGGCCAACGTGGTGCTAGATAGATTCAAGATCAAGCCTATGATCAATATTTTTTTCATCATAAGACCTCCCTGTGCTCATCCGCCACTACTACGTTGGCGGACTCAGAAATAAACTTGCGCCTGTGTGCGAACGATATGGCGCCTTTCGTCGTTGGCACCGGCGATGGCGTCTTGGTCAAGCTTAAATGTATAATCAAGTTGAAGTTTTGCATGATGTCCTTTGAAGAAATAGGTAAAAGCGGATGCATATTCCTGTTCATCATTGTCAACGCCCCGTCTGAAGACCTGAGAACCTCGCAGGGCCCATTCCAAATGTTTGGGGATGAGCATATACCCGGCCTGAGCGTAATAACCCTGGGCGTCCTGGTCATTGGCAGCAGTTGAGCGGTCATTTCGATTAAACCTTCTAAAATATTCACCCCTTAGGGAAAAACCTTTATATTTCAGACCTCCAAAACCGCCAAAGACAAAAAAGTTATCCCTTGCCGTTCGATCCCTGTTATAAAAAAACTCTCCCCCAAAGGTAAGGTTTGGGTCTTCGCTTCCATTTAAATCCGATTCTTCTAATTTATATTCGCCAAGCGGATTGATGGCAAAACGAGCGGTATAGAGAAACTCCTGGTTTTGGTTTAACCGGTTTCTCCCGTCCCCATTAAAAAGACCCGCGTAGTATTCAAAGCGCCCTTCCCAAGGTGTTCCCCAGAATTCAAGTCCAATATCTCTGCCAGGAACAAATTCTTCACTAGCCAGGGAGCGCTCAACAAATTGAAGCTTTTTGGAAGAGGTTAATTCTTGAATCCCAAATGGGACTTTATATTGTCCGGCTCTAATATGTAGGGGTTCTAAGGCATGGTAATCCAGATAGAAATCTTTTAAATCAAATTCTTCCCCTCCAGCGTCGGGTGTTCCGAAGTCCATATCAACTTCGTATTCCAAATCCTTGGTGATGGCATTTCCCTCAAATTTGACTCTGCCCCGGCGCAAGAAAATATCGTTTGTGTCCTGTGCATTTTCAATTTCTTGAAAGCGGTGTTGGACCTGTAGGGTAAAGCTAGGGGTTAATTTGTAGTTGCCGTCAGCCGATTTGATAAAAAATCCATCTTCATCATGGCCTGCCAAAAAGCCCTTTTCTTCTTTTTTTTCTTTTTCCAGCGCCTCGACCCGTTTTTTGAGGTCTTGCAGTTCGGAAGCGGAGACCTGCTGGGCAATCAAAAAAATCCCTAGCAAGAAGATCTGTTTTTTCATGACCCCCCCTTCAAAAGGCGTCCGACGCCTTTTTGAATTTCTCTCATATTTTTAAGGGTTTGGCAATCTTTTACCCTTCGGCAGGCTCAGGGCAGGCAGAATTGGTTGATAAAACTGGCTGGTGTCAATTCTTGGCCGGTGACGTGGGGAACGAGTTTGGACCAGGGCCATTGGCAACCCATTTTGAAAAGTTTTTCTTTGAGAAGGGCTCCAACTTTTGGGTTGTCCAAAAAGGAAATTTTTTGGATCGGTTTTTTCAAAGCCTCTTTCTCAAGCGTTTCGGCAATTTGCGCCGCCATCAATTCACCTAAGAGATAGTTTTGATAATAAACTGGTGAAGAGGCGATATGAATTTTTGCCGCCCAGTCCGGAAAATTTCTTCCAACCGGTTTATCCAAAAGCTGGAATTCTTTGACGAGCTTCCACCATAGGCTGTTTAAATCCTGGTCCGGATTGGTGTATAAGGCGCGTTCAAATGTGGTCACTACCATGACCCATCTGGCGATGATCAGTTTGTCCAGCGACATCGCTTCACACAGGGAGGGTTCCAATTGTTTTAATTCCGTTGAGGGGATCTGGAGCATTGTCTGCAACCAGTGAGGGTGATGCATCATTCTCTCCATCAGCATAGCAATGGCCTCTGTTGCAAAGATATGAGCCTCGTCTCTTAAAAAATAGGGAAGTTTGGGATCAATATTTTTGGAATAGGCCGCGTGTCCCAACTCATGCAACATGGTGGAGGCCCAATAGCTGTTGGGTCGAATATTGGCCAAGACCCGCACCTCTCTTTTTGCTTTGTCCATCGTGATACAAAAGGCGTGCTGGCTCTTCCCTTTTTTTTCAAACAAATCGCTTCGCTCCAAGACATCGGAAATATCAAGACCAATTCCTTGATAAAACTCACTGGAGATTTTTAAAATATCTTTGTCTTTGATATAAGGATCGAGATCGACCCCTACTTTGGAGGGGGCTTGTTGAGCAAAGGGGTCGTCATAGTGCCACGGTTTGATTTTATCAGGTGTCGTTCCATAATATTTTGCCAATGCCTGATGCAGTTTTTCAATTTTTTGTTGAAATGGTTTTTGTGTTGCCCCCTTCAATTTTGCAAAAAGATCAAATAGCCAGACGCTGTCTAACTCTTGAAGTTTCAAGGCCATGACAAAGTGGTTGGGGAAACCCAGTTTTTGGGCTGCCTGGTTTCTTTTTTTGGCCAATTCCCGGATTTTTTCGGAAACCTCGAGGGCAATTTGTTTGGTCGACTCCCAGGCAAGTTTTCGCCTATTTTCATTTTTTTCCGTTTTTAAAATTTCTTTGAGATCATTGTTCGTTAGTTTTTTTCCATCGAGTTCCGCTCTGAAATTGTTAAAAATGTTTTCAATTTCCGTTTGGCGTTCCACCAAATCAGCAATTGTTTTTTCATCAAGTTGATTAGCGGTATAAGATTTGGTCAACAGATCTATTTGTCGGGCAAGCAATGGGTTGTTGATGCCCTCTTGACCCCATTTTTTGAGTTGCTGGTATTCATCCGGGTTGGAAAAAATTAGTTTAAGCTTTTTTTCTGTTTCAGCCAGCTCTTGTGCGATTTTAGCATCACCCGTGGTGGCCAATTGCCAGTAGAGCTGGCATAGTTTTTTTTCCAACGGGGCACACTTCGCCTCCATTTGCTCTACGAAAGTTTCTGGACCCATTTTTTGCTTGGCTTTCATGAAGCTCCCCTATATTGAGGAAAAACACTTACGCTGCAAGGACAAATAGGGCACTTAGCTCAGCTGGTTAGAGCGCTACGTTCACATCGTAGAGGTCGTAGGTTCGACTCCTACAGTGCCCACACACTTTGTGACACAATCATTTCAAAAAGAATATCTCGACGGTATCCAGCGCTTTAACGAAGGGCATTACTTTGAAGCCCATGAGATTTGGGAAAAGCTCTGGCTTGAGGCTCAAGATATGGAGAGGGTTTTTTATCAAGGGCTCATTCAGATGGCTGCTGCTCTTCTTAAACTTCAGGAGGGAAAGCGGCCTGAGGCTTGTAGAAGACTTTTTCAGCTAGCTTTGGAAAAATTGGGCACAGTCCCCAATTCTTACCTAGGGCTTGATGTCCGAAAATTGGAAAAAGATTTAAAGGAATATTTTAATAGCGGGCAGGTAGTCCCTAAAATAACTCTAATTCCTTAATTTTGATTTTTTAATAGGGCGCCTATAGCTTCCGCCATTCCCCTAGACATTGTTTACAAAAGCAGCGCCCATTTTATTTTCTAGGGTCTTTAGAATTCCATCGATGAGCCGTGAAACAATCCCTTTGCCTTCCTGTCTAAACCTTAAGCTTAGCTCATGAAGCTTACCTACTTGTTGGCGTGTAAAAAGATGGGCATGTAAGTTGGCAAGATCAATTGCATGTTGGATTGCACTCAGTTGACCTTCTGCAACTTTTTCAATTGCCCGGTCAATACGCTGCCACAATATTTGTCTATTTGTCATTGTGGCGTCTGGTTCACTGGCGGCTACTGCCTCCATTAACTCTAATGGGTTACCCATCATAGTTCGTGCAGAAGAACCCATGAGCGCTGCCATTCTCTCTAAAGCTTCTCTTCTTGCTGTTTTTGTATCCGCGAAGCGTGGCAGAGTTAATTTTAGCTTTCTTTTAACGGCTTCAATTGCTGGATCTCTTAACACGGGATTCAAACTGTTCAGTTCTCTGGCCAGATTTTTTAGTGTTTCATCCCTAGGTGGGCTTTCATCTGTATAGCGGTCGAGTATTCTGTGAAGGGATTCGCCCTCTCCATTGTGCAGTTCATTAGCAATGGCTTCTACCAGGGATCCTGCTTCTTCAAAAAAACCCGTTTCATCTTCTGGTGGAAACCCCATGTTTGCAGGGCTTAGCAAGCCTTGGGTAGCCAAAAATTCATGTATGGTGAATCCGAAAGTGCCAATCACACGATCCTCCTCAAAATTGTCGCTCGTATCTCTTGTTTATTATCCGATGTCAAGGATTTTTAGACCAACACCGATAACCCCGCCGGTCAAAATCAAAATCGGTTCCGGAATTTTTGTCTTCGTTACGCCGAGTAAAACAGCAGCAGCCAGCAATGCTGTTTTCCAATCAATAATAGCCCCTTTTCCAAGAATGTAGACCGATCCGGCAATAGCACCCGCCGCAGCGGCTGTGACACCATCAACAAAGGCCTTGACCTGGGGCTTTTTCACGATTTTGTGAAACCAAGGAGCAAAAATAACGACAAAAAGATAAACGGGGGTGAAAACACCGGCTACAGAGGCCAAAGCCCCCTTCAAACCCTCCACCAGATAGCCGATAAAGCCGACCGTTATCAAAACAGGCCCCGGCGTAATCATTCCCACACTAACCGCATCCAGAAATTGCTGGTTGGTAAGCCAATGAAACCGCTCCACCACATCACCATAAATAAAAGGGATAATGGCCATTCCGCTTCCGTAAACAACGATGGCGGCTTTAAAGAAAAAGAAAAAAAGATCGAGGGGAATAACGGAGAACAGTTTGAAATCTTTTGGGAAGGCATAGAAAATAACAGCGAGCACTCCACCCATCAAAAATAGAAGTAAGCTGGCCTTGCTCGTCAGCGCTGTTGTGATCATCAGCGTGATAAAAATAAGCCAAAGACCAATCCTTTTTTCTAAAGTTATTTTGGCCAGCTTGTAGGCGGCTTTGATGATTACCCCAATTACGGCCGCACTCATGCCGTAAAAGACTCCATGAATCCACGGCAACCCTTGATAGTGAACGTAGAGATAGGAGAGACCAAGGACGATAAAAAAAGAGGGAAGGACAAATGCAATGCCGATTAGGGTCGCTCCCCATATTTTACTTTTAAGATAGCCAAAGTAAATGGCTAGCTGAGCTGCCACAGGTCCCGGAACGATTTGGGCGAGTGCCAGGCCATGCAGATAATCGTCTTTGGAAAACCACTTTTTTTGTTCGACTAAATCTTTTTGCATGTAGCCAACCAATGCAATGGGACCTCCAAAACCTATTGTTCCCAGTTTAAGGAAATAAAGGATCAGCTCTTTTAAAGTGAATGGTTGCATCGGCTTAAAGCAAAAGTTAAAACGAAACGGTGAAGGAGTCTAGCTTAGAAAAAATTGCACACGCCTTAGGGTTCAAAAAACCCCAGGCAGCACTGTTACTCCCACTTTCTTTTCTTGTGGGTGGTGTTGTCCTCGCAATGATTTTGCCAAAACTGGATCGTTTGGTTCCAGGTGGGGCCCCCATTGTACAGGTTCTTTTGGAAATTATTTGGTTCTGTCTGATGTATTTTGGTTTTTTCAAGCAGATCAAAAGGTATCGTGAAAAATATGGAGAGAAGGCTTATCAGCAGTTAGCTTTGCGATTTTTTCTTCCAGCAGGCATTTTGATGGTTGCTGGGATTGTACGGGCACTCTGGATTATTGGGACCCCCATCCCCTGGTTTCCATTTTCCTTAAGGGTTACTCTGAGTCTTTATTTTGTATTTATGGGACTCATTCTACAGGTAAGAGGAATACAATCCCTGGGAATTGACCGGATTGTCTTTCTTTATAATGTCTTTCCAGAAAAGGGAGAGCGTGTAGAAAGCACTCTGTATCAACATCTACGGCATCCACTATATTCTGCGATGATGCATTTTTGCCTAGGCTTCGCCCTCTTTTCTGGAACGTTAGAAGGATTGCTTTGTCTCCTTATTTTTGGCCTAAAATTATTTATTTGGTCTAAGGTGGAAGAAAAAGAACTGGTTGATCGATTTGGGGAGTCTTATGCGAATTATCGCAAGAATGTGCCGGCCTTTATTCCTAAATTTCGATCCATACCTCTTCTCCTTCAATTTTTGTTGGGTAGACGTTAAGTTTGACCGCAGTGTTGCGGATGTTTTGGCCGGTCTCAAGATTAAACGTCCACTGATGCAGGGGGCAAACAACGCAGTTTTCTTTTAGCTTTCCTTCTCCTAACGATCCCCCACGGTGGGGACAAGTGTTGTCAATGGCTTGAAACGTTCCGCCGTTGTTGAAAAGGGCAATCGGCTTGCCATGGATATCGACTGTCTTTCCTTCACCGATTTTGAGATCCGAAATTTTCGCGACTTTGTACCAGTTTGGCATAGGCAATCTTGGTATAACTGACGAAAATCATCCAGTACCGACGGAAATCATGCACCACTGATTTGCCCCACATAATATAACTGCCCGATTTTAAAAAGCATATTTTTGAAAACACCTTGGCATACAGTTTGCTCTAAACAATTCATGTTGTGAGTTTATTTAAAAGAATAAAGAAAGTTCTGACAATTCTTCCCCATACCCTACGGGATACTGTTTTAAATAAGATTGAAATTCGCAAAGAGAACCGTTTCGTTCATGGGAAGAAGATGGACGCCAGTTATGATCCTGAGACAGGTCGTATCCTCATCTGGGGACGGTTAAATGCACCTGACATTGATTTAATCATTATTTTAATGCACGAGATCGGTCACCTTTTCTTTCATCAAATTTTAGAAATACCAGAAAGAAGAGAATGGTTTAAAATTCATGCAGAGGAAAATCTTGATTTTGAACTCAAAAAGGAATACGATTCCGTCCAGATTCCAGAGGAGGTGTTCTGCTGCGCTTTTTCGTTGGTCGGATTGGAGATTTGGTTTGAAAAAAATCATATGAAAGACAAAGCAGCAAAATTAAAAATGAAATTTGAAAAGGAAGCGCCCAAAACTTCCACATTTGTAAGAAAGATATTCAACCAGCAATCAAAAGATATTTTCCATTCCACGGTGAAACGTATTAGAAAATGGGTTGAAGAAGCAACAGGTCCCTTAAAGTAGTTAATCTAAAAATCTTCAGAGGAGTTGTTCGGGGTTTTCTAAGAGGTTTTTTAAATAGCCGCCTGCTTTGCCCGCTAAATAACCATCAACGATTCGGTGATCGACAGTTGCGGTGATATGGACAATGGGTTTGACAACAACTTGACCGTTTTCCACGACAGCTTGATCTGTAATGACTCCCACCACAAATACGATAGGTGTTCTGCTAAAAGGAACGAGTGGGGCCCAGGCCGTTTTGATTCCAAACATTCCAACATTGGTAATCATGGCTCCCCCGAACGGGTCTGGAGGCAATTTTAGAAAAAATGGGCTTAAGTTTAAATCGTAGCCAATATAGGCTAGGCATTTCATCACCCATTTTAAAAGAAATGGTGGCAAAAATTTCAGGGACATTTTCGATTGTTTGAGATTGGGATCATCCCCCGCACGTATTTTTTGGGTTTGTTGGTTGAGTTCATCGGCAATTTGGTCCAGTGTTTTTTTGTGGGCATCGCGAATTTTAGCTCCGGAAAGATCTGGGCGGCCTTTTTCCTGCCAAAAAACTTGCACAAAAACATCCACGTTATCTCTCAAATAAATTTTGTTTCTTCGGATGATGACGTTGGTATCCGGGAATTCTGCCAGCATTTTGGCAACCCCTTTGACAATGAAGTGCGTGATTGTTAACTTTTCGTTCGATTCTGTTTTGAGTTTTTCAAGCAGCGCGAGGGCCTTTGTCATGTCGATTTCCATTTCGCCATAGGAAGAGGGGTCGCCAGGTTTTTCCCAAGTCGCGAGCGAAATTTTGCGCCACGTGGAAATATTTTTTAAGGGCCTGCATTCAACATTTTTGCGGAACATGGTCTTTGAGTATCTACTTGAATACGGAATAAGGGTCAAATATATTGAATTTCATGGGGTGGTAGCTCAGTTGGGAGAGCGCGTCGTTCGCAACGACGAGGTCGGCGGTTCGATCCCGCTCCACTCCACCAAATGATTTAAGGTTTGTATTTTTTTCGCAACAAGGCAAATTCTTGGTGAAAATTGGCAATCCACCTTTGAACAAATTGCCCTTCCTCAAAGAGGGGATTGAGGTCCGCCGCAAGATCCCCGGGTTTTATTTTAGATACTATTTCTTCGAGTTTGTCGAAAGCGCCACGAACAGTATATTGTCCGCGAGTCTCTTTTAATCTGTCCGGGTTCGGCGCGACTCCTTTTTGCATATACCAAATCAAATCGTAGTAATCCCGTCCTTTGATCTTGATGCCGGTTTTCCCTTTTTCCCACACGCGCTCCAAACAGGCTGCCATTTTGCCGGCCATCAGCGTGGGAAGATCATAATGTTTGATGACAAAACTGAACCGGTCTTCCGATAGGGTTCTCGGTTCGGTATGGTATTTCCTGTCTGTCGGATTCACTTCCACCTTAATATTCAAATTTTCGGCTTCATGGGATGAAAGGCCGAGTTGATAAAGCACCGGAAAACGAAGCTCCACGCGATTCACACCACTCCCCGGCGTGAAGGTTTTGAGTTGCTTATAGCCCATTTTGTTAAAATAGTGTTGGATGTCATTTGCAAACTGTTTTTTATTGAACGGCTCCAGAGATTCAAAGTCGACATCTTCCGACATCCGGTTGATGTTGAAACATTTCCTAAGACAATTCCCGCCGTAAAAAATCAGATTTTGATATCGGGGACTGTTGTAGATGAAATCGAGAATATAAAGCTGAATTTTTTCCTTGAGTTTTAGTCGGATGACATCCGGTCTTAAGTTCGTGCGCCGGCTTTCTTGTACAACCATCCCCAATTCATCCAATAGTGTGGCCATGGGTTAATGCCTCCAGTTTGGGTAAAAATGCGATCATTTTTTTTATACCGCTTTTTTTAGTTATGCCGCAAAAAAGTTTTAGATCTTTGCTCTTCATGTTCATCCAGTTGAGGCGCAGTTCATCAATTTCTTTTTCTGAATCAAGATCGGTCATGCGCAAATAGAGATAATCAAACAGGGCCTTTGCAAGAGAAGCTTCATAGATCACATTTTTCCCATAACGTTTCGTCTCAAATCCAAAAAACAAATCTCTTTTCACTGAATGGTAGTAAAAGGAACCAAGCTTATTCATATATTTCCGGGTTGTTTTAAGAATGATAGACGTGATGGCAAATGTAGCTTCGGTTAACAAGTTGTACTTTTGAAGAACGTATTCCAGACTCAAGTAGGAGGGGATGACCAATTTGTTGGCAACCAATTCAAGGTAGGCTGGGTCGTGCATCGAACGATCGACATAGGTTTTGGTGACATATAACCCATTTTTAAGTCTAAGGATCAGCCCATTCTTTGTCCATCGCTTGATATTCTGATTTAAGGCATCCGTCTTAGCCGGAGTAAAGGCCAAAAGGGCGGCCTTTGAGAAAAAAGGTAAAAGTTCTAAATTTTTTAGTATTTTTTCATTCATTCTGATTTTAGTATTTTAAATATACTAAAACCAGAATACTATAAAACCCGACTTTTGTCAAATTTGGCGGAGGGGGTGAGATGGTCCCGCCTCACGGCAGGATCATCTTCTTCATTCTCCTTCGGAGAATTGCGGTCCGAACTCGGCATACGCCAAAGTTCTCGTCAGCTACCCCCTCCGTCCCGTCTCAGTAAGGCGGGACGGAGGGGGTGAGATTCGAACTCACGGAACCCGTAAGGGTTCAATGGTTTTCAAGACCATCCGTTTCAACCGCTCACGCACCCCTCCATGAATCTGCACATTATATACTAGTTGAGGATGGGTAAAAGCCAAGTTTTAAAATAAAAAGCCCCGCTATTGGCGGGGCTTTTGAATATCCCTCAGTCTATTTTAAATTAGTCTTTGTCAACAGAAGTCAAGACGGGTCTGCGTCTATTCGCCCGCGCTAACTTGTCGGCTTCCACTTTTTCAATGCCTTTTAAATATTCGTTGGCACTTGCAATAAAGATTGGAAAGCCATCATGCATGATAAATTCAAAACGATAGCCTGGTCTGCCAGCTTGAGCAGGAAACTGCACGGTTGTTTTATCAGGAACGTCAGTATCACAGCCATTATATGTGTAAGTAAGGACTAAACCAGTTGCTTGATCTCTCATAGTATATTCATTGGTTTCCAATTTCGTTCTAGCTCCATGTTGACGAATTGCTCTTAAGCAAGTTTCTTTTGCTTTTTTGGGCAATAAAGCAGCCAGCATAGGAGCTTTTTCAAAGGGAAGTGTTTTTGGCTCTACCGTCTTATGATCATGTCGATGTGCAAAAAGGGCATCGATCGCCTGCCGAAACACTTTGTTGAATTGAAAAGCAGGAACAAATTCTTTCTCCAGAGTTCTCTTAGCTGCTGGGTCAAAGGCAAACGAATTCTTCCTTTTACCCGTTGCGACCTCTTCTGCCAAGAAAAGAACGTTATTTGTCTTTTGGTTAACGCGTACTGTTCGTACCAACACACCTGCGGTTGCTGCCATTTTATCCTCCCAAATTGTGTTATGTTAGCTAGGTTAACAAAGTGTCGCTAAATGAATTTTGCGGCTACTTCCCCCACCACCTTTTATCGCCAAAGGCGATTGGTCTGTGAGACCAAAAAACAGGTGGTGGGGTTCCGCTAGCGTTATTTTTTGCTCTTGAACAAAAGTTTTGCTCAAGCGCGGGCGCCATATAGAGGTAGGAAGCATTTCTTGTCAATATGATTTTGAAATTTTTGGTTTTGAAATTTTCTTTTGACAGAATGTGTTACAAAGGGCTAGGCTTAAAACCGTGTTAAACAGACATTTCCAGGCCATTTTAGAAAAAAATTGGAGTGAGAAAAAATTCCTCTGTATTGGTCTCGACAGCGATATTTCAAAACTTCCAAAAGGGACAACTCAACTTTCTTTCAACCAAGCCATCATCGAAGCCACACATGACTTGGTAGCTGCTTTCAAACCCAATGTTGCTTTTTATGAATCACAAGGGAGCAGTGGTTTTGAAGCTCTCAAAAAGACGATCGAATTTATTTTAGAAACGGCACCGTCAACACTCATTGTTTTAGATGCGAAACGGGCTGATATCGGAAACACAAGTGCTTCTTATGCCAAAGCTGCCTTTGAAGAACTGAAAGCCGATTGCGTCACTCTCAATCCTTATTTAGGCCAGGAAGCGATCCAACCTTTTTTAGATTATAAAAATAAAGGTTCTTTCATTTTGTGCCGCACTTCCAACCCCGGAGCCAAAGAATTTCAAGATTTAAAAGTGGATGGCGAGCCACTTTATTTGAGAGTGGCCAAACAGGTTGCAACCCAATGGAACACAAACAAAAACTGTGGGTTAGTGGTGGGGGCGACCTATCCGGAAGAATTGAAAACAATCCGCAAAGCAGCCCCCGAATTGCCCTTTTTGGTCCCAGGGGTAGGTTCCCAAGGTGGCGATTTAAAACAGGTTTTAGAATTTGGTCGTAATAGTGCCGGAAACGGCCTTTTAATTAATCTCTCCCGTAGCATTCTTTTTGCCTCTAGTGGCCCCGATTTTGCCGAGTCAGCCCGAAAAGAAATTTTGAAAACGACGCAACTTATTTGAGGATCTGCCGAAGTAACGGAAGAGCAATGGAGGTTTTATGGGCATGGAGATGATGCGAGCTGCCTTGGCATCAGGCGTTCCAGTTTCAGAAGTTTTAGGAGGGGCTGCTCCTCTTAATGAATTAAGTGATGTTGTTGAGTCTGTGGAGCTTGTTGTAGCAGAAGAAGCCCGAAGAAATCTTGGTGTCTTTCAAGAAGCAGCAAGCCAACTGAAGAGGTTGTTGCGTGAAGGTGGAAGGCCTGCCCAGTTTTTGGCTGCGCAGAAGCTGTTAGAAGATACCACGCGTGGAATTAGTTGGAAACCTCAAGAAGCAACAATGCCATTGCCATCTAATTATCATTTGGCCTCTGCCTTAAACAGAGTCGATAGCAATGTCGGTAGAGAACTTGGCCTTTTAGAAGAGCTAGTTGCTATTTCAAGTATCAGTTGTGAACCAGAAGAGGCTAAAGAGGTTCGTCACTCGGCAGAGTGGGTTGCCCAAAAAATGCGTGAGGCCAACTTTGCCAATGTTCGCTTGTTAGAGGCAGAAGGTGTTCACCCCGCTGTCTATGGCGAAATCATAGTTGATCCCAACAAGTCGACCATTCTTTTTTATGCCCATCATGATGTGATGCCGCTTGCCGATAATGGCAAAGGTTGGGAAACCGATCCTTTCAAAGCGATTGTTCGCAATGGGCGTCTCTATGGCCGTGGTGCTGCCGATGACAAAGCCGGTTTTATCTCAGGACTTGCGGCAATAAAAGCATATGGGCAAAACTTGCCCGTCAACGTTGTTTTTTTGATTGAAGGGGAAGAGGAGACCGGTTCAGAAAATCTTGATCGATTGCTTGCCCAATTACCACCCGATTTGAAAATTGATGCGGCCCTTTTAGCAAATTCCGAAAATAGTGAAGAGACTTCGGATCCTTGGGTAGGAGATTTCGAACATCCGATTACTAATGTTCTAGCAGGTGCCTTTGCGATGGGTTATGGACAACCTAACTCCGTTCTTGCGGGAACCGGAGGGAGTATCGGCTTTTTGCCCACGTTTAAGAAACGCTTTCCAAATACACCACTTTATTGCATTGGCATTGAAGATCCAGACACCAACGCACATGCAGCCAATGAAAGTCTCTCAATAAGCGATTTTTGGAGAACAATTCGCTCTTTAGTTTTCTTTTTTCACGCGATGGGTAACAGAACCTGAGGTTTTTATGTCGGTTACCGCTTTATTTACCAATCCTGGAGTCGTTCAAACTCTTGGCCTGTCAGGCATCATGCAAGGCCTGGCCCCTACTAGGGAGCTAGGGGAAGTTGTTGATGGCTTGGAACATGCTCTGTTAGAAGCTGCTCCTCATTTTCAACCAAAATTCGCAGCTTCTGCAACCAGGCTTCGCAATCTTCTTGCGAGTGGTGGTTCTCCGACCAATTTTGCCAGCGCTCAAGAGCGATTAGCCGCTATTCTGGCTAAACTCAATGCAAAGCAAATTGATGCATTGATCAAAGCCACAGGTTGGGAACAATCTGGCAAACGTTTTGTCAGTGAAGATCCATCCATTGATGCAGAGACTATCAATCGTGCCATGGATAGGTTTGATGCCACGATGGGGCTTTATCTTCGCAGCATCGCAAACTTTGTCAGGCTTCCAAGTATTAGTGCACCAGATTATCCTGAAAAAAATCTTTTCAAATCAGCTGAGTGGGCAGCCAGAAAATTAAGAGAGGTTGGCTTTAAAGTAAAAATTTTAAAAGAGGAAGGTGCCCACCCAAGTGTTTATGGTGAAATCATGGTTGATCCCAATGCACCAACCGTCATTCTTTATTCCCATCACGATGTACAACCGGCAGAGGAGAAAGATTGGAAGACCGATCCTTTTAACACTATTGTTAAACAAGATCGCATGTATGGAAGAGGAGCGGCAGATGACAAGGCAGGCTTCATGGCCAACTTGGCGGCTGTTGATTGTCTTAGAAAAGCCGGAAAGCTTCGTTGTAATGTTATCTTTTTTGTTGAGGGTGAAGAAGAAATTGGCTCCCCTCATTTGGCAACGCTGCTCAGAAAAATGCGACCCGATATTAAGGCAGATGTTGCCCTTCTCACCGATGCCGCTAACGTAGAAAGCGGTTTACCGACCGATACCACCTCCACTCGTGGCCTACATCGACTTTTGGTCCGTGTTGAAACAGCAGAACATGAGCTTCATGCGGGCCTCTGGGGAGGAGCTGTCCCAGATGCCTATATGGCTTTAAGTCATATTCTCTCAACCTTGCAGCATCCAAATGGTGCACCCAGACTGGATGCGTTGAAACCACCTGTCATGTCTGAGGAGGTTCGTAAGGCAGTTGCTACTGTCCCATTTGATGAAGCCGGTTTTCGTAAGGCGGGCGGACTGAAACTCAACGTTCCCATTTGGGGTGATCCCGATCTTTCAGTAAATGCGAGGCTCTGGAGAGGTTATGTTCTCAATGTTTTGGCGATCGAGGGGCCGCAGACAAAAATCAAAAAAGCCTCTGGGAAAATTGTTCCCTGGGCAGAAGCCCTCCTTGAATTAAGAGTGCCGCCGGGCGGCGAAGTCAACGAAGCAGCGAAGCAGGTTGAAGAGGCTATTTTGGGTTTAAGAGAGAAAATGCCATGGTTCGATATTAAGGTTAGCTACCCAAAAGCTCCCATTGAACCATGGGAGGCTGATCTCAAGCATCCAATCGTTGGCACTTTAGCCAAGGCTTTATCAGTTGGTTATGGCAGAGAAACGGTTTTTGCCGGTTGTGGTGGAGGGATCGGTTTTCTCTTTGCTTTCAATGAACTTTTTCCAGGGGTTCCTTTGATACCAATCGGTATTGAAGATCCAGATACAAGGGCACATTCAGCAAACGAAAGTTTAAACATTGCCGATTTTGGGGGAGCAACAAGAGGATTGATTGCCTTTTTAGGCATGCTTGGCGCATCCGTTAAAAGACAATGACAAGCGTTGCAACCCCCATCATGAATTATCCGAAATTATTTGCTGCAGACCCGGCTGGTATTTCTGCCTATTTGGAGAGTGGGTTGGCGCCCGTTGCAGAATTGGATGCCCTCCTTAGTCCTCTCGAAGCAATCGATGGCTTTCGAATAGCGTCACAAGAACTTCAGCGGTCAGTCAGAGCAGGAATCAGCCTTTCCAATTTTTTTGTGAAACAAAGAGAGTTGGGAAAGATCATTAAAGATTTGGGCTTGAAACAAGCTCAGGCAATTGTGGAAGGGGCCGGTTTTGTGAGTTTAGATGAATCACCAGAATCGACAGTTTCACAACGTGTTGCGGAACGCTATGCTCAATTACTCCATGCCCAATCCAAAATGGGACCTTGGATTGCTGAGTTGGGAGAGCTCACCAAAATTCCCAGTATCAGCAGGCTTGGTGAAACGAGCCCCACCATTGAGCGATCTGCTGAATGGGTTGCTGCTCGGATGAGGAAAGCAGGTTTTCAGAGCGTAAAAGTTCTCGAGGAAAAGGGGGCCAACCCATCTGTCTACGGTGAATTCACTACAATCGATCCCAAAAAACCGACTGTCATCTTTTATGCTCATCACGATGTGCAACCCGTAGGGGATAACTGGGATACAGGACCCTTCACCCCTTTTGTGAAAGGAAGTCGCATTTATGCCAGAGGCATTGCGGATGACAAGGCCGGTTTCATGGCAGGGCTCGCCGCCGTTGAGAGTTTTTTTGAAACCGGTGTTGAACCTCCTTGCAACATCATCTTTTTTATAGAAGGAGAAGAGGAGATCGGTTCCCCCAACCTGGAGAAATTTCTCAAACAACTCCCTGAAGGTTTAAAGCCCGATGTCGTCATCTTGGCCGATTCTGAAAATGTGGAGACCGGTGTCCCGATGGTGACAACGAGCCTTCGCGGTGTTGCCAGCTTTTTAGTTTCCGTTCGAACATTGATGGGGAGGGGACTCCATAGCGGTTTTTATGGCGGCCCTGTTTTGGATGCCAATACGGCTTTGTCGATGGCAATAGCCAAACTTTTTGGGGAGCATGGCGAAGTTGCTGTTCCTGGTTTAGAACGGCCACTCTTGTCTAGAACGGCTCTTCAAAATTTAATGCATTCACCCTTTTCTGAAGAAAGTTTTAGAAAGGCAACGGGAATGGTTCCCAGTTTACGCCTTATTGGTAATACCGGTGGATCTGTTCATCGCAGAAGATGGTATGATTATTCTTTGTCAGCACTAGCACTTGAAGGACTTCAGCCCATAGCCGATGCAACTGCTTTAATCACCGGTCAGGCAAGGGCTTTGGTTTCTTTAAGAATTCCACCTGGTGCTGATGCAAAAAAAGCAGCGGAAATTTTTAAAAAACATGCAGAAGGCTTGGATGTTTTTGGAGCGGAGATACGTGTGGACATTAGAGCAGGGATGATTGAACCGTGGCAGGGTGATGTCAATCATCCGATGGTGGCTAGAATGGCTGAAGCCTTGACTCAAGGCTATGACCATCCAGCTATTCTTGGAGGTATTGGAGCCAGCATTGGCTTTCTAGACATTTTTGGAAGAAGATTTCCCAACACGGCCCTTGTGCCGATTGGCATTGAAGACCCCTACACCAATGCCCATTCTGCTAATGAGAGTTTGAGTGTCGATGACTGGTGCAAGACTATCTATTCATTAATCCTCTTTTTTGATTGCTTGGGGAATCCTTCGTAAGTTACAACAGCACCCATGCCCAAGCGACATGCCTTCGGTTTTGTCACCGAGCCTCTAACCCGTTTTGATTGGAAAGCCGAGACAACCTTGTTTATCATGTCGGAGCTTTGCTCCAGAGGACACATTATTTTAGCCTGTGAGCCCAAGGAACTTTTTTTGAAACAAAGTGAACCCTGGGGGAGATTCCAGAAGTTAGAAGTCGGTCACAAAAAACAATTTTTTCATCGAGTTGTTGGCGAAAAAACTTTGGCGTTAAGAAGTCTCTCGGCACTTTTTTTGCGCAAAGACCCACCCTTTGATTTACCCTACCTTCACCATCTCTATCTTTTGATGAAATTGGAGAAAAAAGTTTTGATGATTAATTCGCCGACTTCCATTTTGGAATTTAATGAAAAGTTAGTGACTCTCGATTTTCCCTTCGCACCAAAAACTTTGGTTTCTTATAATGCAGACCAGATTTTGAGATGGGGAAGGCAATTTGCGAATGGAATAGTTTTGAAGCCATTTAATTTGGGAGGGGGGAGTGGAATTGAGTGGCTGAAAAAATCAAAAATTAAAAATAAAAAATCAAAAATAATGGTGAAGAAAATGACACTTCGAGAGAAACAGCCAATCATTTGTCAGGAGTTTCTACCGGTGACAAAACTTGGCGATAAGAGAATTCTTCTTTGGAATGGAAAAATTTTGGGGCAATTTTTGCGCAAACCCAAAAAGGGTGATTTCAGAGCCAACCTCCATGCAGGGGGACATTTCATGCCGTGCGGCCTCACTGTTCACGACAAAAAAATTGTGAGTAGAGTTGGCCCTTGGACAAAGAGTAAAGGGCTTTATTTAGCGGGCCTGGATGTCATTGGAAAAAACTTGACTGAAATTAATATTACCAGTCCCATGGCGATTCATGGGATCAATTGGCTCTATGACAAGCATATGGAACGAAAAATTGTTAATGATATTTTAGGCTGGATCTGAGGAGAAATTAAATATGAAAGACCAAAAACAAAATACACATATAAAAAATTAAAAGTTTTTAATTTTTGGTTTGTGTTTTTAACTTTTTGTTTTTAATTTTTGATTTTGAAAAAATATGCCGAGACGTTTGCAAAAAGAAGATCTTCGGAAAAGATTTCATCCCGTAGGGAAAAAGAAACGTAACTTGAAAAAGTGGCTTTTGCTTTTTCTTGCTGTGATATTGACTAGTAGTCTTTATGTCGGTTGGAAGCTCAAAGGATTTGAAAAAAGAATTGAAGAGCAATTCAATGTCGCTCGTCGCTGGAACATTCCCTCTCGAATTTATTCCGACACAGAGTATCTCTATCCTCAAGTCGATACAGTGGGGCGCAGCCTTATTTCCAAATTAGAACGTCTTGCTTATAGACAAGTTTCCGGTGAAATCAAAGGGCCCGGCGATTTTGCCATCGCAAAAGATTATGTCGATATTTTTCTGCACGACTTTACCTATCCGTTAGAACAATTTTCGGGTTTTCCGGTTCGTTTGGAGTTATCTCAAAATATCATTCAACGTATCATCGATTTGGAATCCAAAGAAGAACTTCCCTTTATAAGGTTAGAGCCGGAAGAGATTGCCACTATTTTCGACGCCAAAATGGAGGATCGAACTCTGGTGAGTCTCAAAGATTGTCCCCAATATCTTTTAGAGGCAATCTTGGTGATAGAGGATGAACGTTTTTTCAAACACAGCGGAGTTGACCCCATTGCCATTACCAGGGCGTTGCTTGCCGATCTTCTCCACCTAAAACTTGTCCAGGGGGGGTCTACCCTCACACAACAGCTCATTAAAAACTTTTTTCTAACTTCCGAAAAATCAATAAAGCGAAAATTTAATGAATTCTTGATGGCGATTTTGCTTGAAATGAGACACTCCAAAGCCGAAATTTTCGAAGCTTATCTCAATGAAATTTATTTGGGTCAAAGGGGGCCTTCTAGTGTGACCGGTGTGGCGGAGGCTACCAGACATTATTTTGCAAAAGATATCAATCAAATCACGGTGGGAGAAGCGGCACTTCTTGCAGGAATGATTCGCAACCCTAGCGAATACTCTCCCATCAAACACAAACAGAGAGCCAAAGAAAGAAGAGACCTTGTTTTGAAGCGGATGTTGGAATCGGGCGTGGTTGATGAAGTCTCTTATACAAAAGCAGTTTCTGAAGAGATTGTCACACCAAAACCCAAAGTAAAACCGATTGTCGCCCCTTACTTTATCGACTTTTTGAAAAAGCAGTTGGTTGATTTTTACCCGCAAGATGTTTTGGAGCGCGAAGGTTTAAAAATTTTTACAACGTTAGACATGACCATGCAACTTGCTGCAGAAGAGGCTCTCATTCAAGGTTTAGAGGAACTGGAAAAGCGTTTTGGAAATTTATTGCCAAAAGATCATCCAGAACCTTTGCAGGGTTGTTTTATCGCTGTCAGTCCACAAAACGGTTATGTTCGTGCGGTTGTCGGAGGGAGAAATTATGGGACGAGCCAATTTAACCGCTGTACCCAAGCGATGCGCCAGCCCGGTTCTACTTTCAAACCCTTTGTTTATTTAACCGCTTTGGATCCTGATCGCTCCAAAAAGATTTTTACGGCAGCCAGTTTGTTAGAAGATAAAAAATTTTCAATTGATACCGTTCAAGGTCATTGGTCTCCTGAAAATTACGACCATCAAGAACATGGTGTGATTACGCTCCGCACGGCTTTGGAAAATAGTTACAACATCGCTACCGCGAAGCTCGCCATCGAGGTTGGTCTGGAAAATGTTGTCCAAACAGCAAAAGATGCGGGGATTACGAGCAACTTAATGGCAGTTCCCTCTTTGGCGCTCGGTTCTTTTGAGGTTTCTCCGCTGGAGATGGCGATGGCTTATTCTATCTTTCCAAACTTAGGGATAAAAGCTGAAGCCTTGGCGGTCATGCAGGTGATGACAACAGAGGGCCAAGTCTTAGAAAAAAAGACACTCAAAATTAAAAGGGTCTTTAACGAAGCCCCTGTTGCTTTGACGAACTATCTTTTAAAAGGAGTTTTTGATCGTGGCACGGCCCAATCTGCTCGTGCCCTTGGTTTTCAAGGGATTGCCGCCGGCAAAACCGGTACGACCTCCAACTATAAAGATGCCTGGTTTGTCGGTTTCACCCCCCAACTTTTAGGCCTTTCCTGGGTGGGGTTTGATGATAATACCCCTCATCAAATGAGTGGTTCTAGGGCAGCACTTCCCATCTGGGTTCGTTTTATGAAAAAGGTAGTGGGAGATAGCACTCAAGATTTCACTTTCCCCAAAGAGATTGTTCAAGTAAACATAGACCCCGAAACAGGGGGATTGGTCACCAAGCAATGTTTAAAAACCTTTTCAGAATATTTTATTCAAGGGACTCAGCCGGAAGAGGAATGCCCTCATGCGACAGGAAAGACGTTGACCCTTTCACCATCAACCGATTCCGAAAACTTTTAACGGGGTTGGTGAGAAAGTGGCGGGTCCTGTCCCTCCGTGTTTTTGTGGGGGCCCCTAACAAAACCCCACAACAAACACTCTGGGCCACCCCCCACTTTCTCACCAATTTCTTAATTATTTTTTTTATGTTTGGATTTTTTGTTTTTGCTTGTGCCAAAGAACCTAAAACTTCAGGACCTAGGCATACTTCCAAAAAAGGGCCCGATGTTATGAAGCCAGGAGAACCAGTCCCCTCCAAAAAAGGGGAACCCTTAAGCCCCAGAAGGGAGGCCTCCCAAAGAATTGTTCATCTTGGCGAAGGCTATTTAGAAAAAAATGAATTTGATAAAGCGATCCAGATTTTTCAGGAGGCGATCAATGTCGATTCAGAAAATGGGATCGCTTATTTTTATTTAGCCAAGGCGCTTCATAAAACCCAAGCCTACGATGATGCCTATGGATTATTGGAAAGGGCGCAAGTCTTGTTGGTTGATGATCCGGAATGGTCGAGACAGGTTGCTGATTTGAAAGCGGTGATTGAAGAATCCAAACAGGCCCAGCCGATCGCCAAACCAACGGGCCAAGAGGTGTATTATTAATGAGTGTAGTCACGAAAACAGGAGATAAAGGAGAAACCGGGCTGTTGTCTGGCGAGAGAGTTTCTAAGACCCACCCGCGTGTGGAAACCTATGGTACGCTAGATGAATTGGTTTCTCATATAGGATGGGTTAGAAGTTTGAATCCTCACGATGATTTGGTACATCCTTTAAAACTTATTCAGGTGAGCTTATTCAGACTAGGAGCTGAGCTTGCTTCCAGCCGACTTGATCCCAAGTGGCATTTAACACCGATGAGTCAAAAAGATGTTGATCAGTTAGAATCATGGGTAAAACATTTTGAACCTAAATTGAATCTCCCACGCTCTTTTGTTTTGCCGGGTGGTACCCCTGTTTCTGCTTCACTGGATATGGCTCGCACTGTTGCCAGGCGTTTGGAGCGGCTCATCATGGCGCTTAAAGAGCTAAAAATTTATGAAAATCCAGAGGCACTAAAATATATCAATCGATTGTCGGATTTGTTGTTTGTTTTTGCAAGGTATGAACAAAAAATGGCAGGGAAAGATTATGAACCCGTTTGAACCGATCATTGCTTTTTCCACGGTTGATTCGGAAAAGGAGGCTTTGAAGATTGCGAAGGCCTTGGTGGAAGCCCACCTTGCTGCGTGTGTGAACGTGGTGTCAAAGGTCATCTCTGTCTATGAATGGAAAGAAGAACTTTGTGAAGAGACGGAAGTTTTGCTCGTCATTAAAACCCAATCCAATCGTTTGGAAGAACTGAAAGCAACCTTGGAGGAACTCCACCCTTACGAAGTACCGGAACTGATTGTCGTGCCTATCGTTGATGGTTTGCCAGATTATCTAAGCTGGCTCGCAGCCAATACTAAATAGCGTGAAAATGACGGGTCCTGCTTGCCTTCGGCGATCACCCGTCATTTTCAACCTCATCCCTTCGCTGTTTTTACAATGGATTAGTCACCAAGTGGCTGGCTTTATAGTCAATCGTCACACGAAATCGGCGGAAGAAATCAAGGCCAATGAGGGCTTTAATGCCCCACGATTTATCGAAATGAGAGACATAGACTTCCAAATTATCAATAGGATGAGAACAAATCTCGATTTGGAATAGAGTAACCCTTCCATATTTTTGGGTCTGAAGGCCTGGTTTTAACGAAATATCCTGTTTTGTTTTTTCCAAAAGACCTAAAACTTGGAGTGCTTCATCTGAAAACTCTGTTGCAGGAGCACCTGTATCGAGAAGAGCATTGAACTTATATCGCTTCTTACTTTCCGTGGTGACGAAAACAGGAAGGAATATGTAGCGTCTGCTTACATCAAAAGTGGTTATGATCTGCATGTGCTCTCAAACCCCCAGGGAATTGATATTCACCGGTATACTCGAATGCACAGCTCTTATTCGGAGCAGGTGGTTGAAAAACCTCCTGATCATCCTTTGAGTGTCTTTCAACAACACCACTGGCAACTCTACCAAATTGATCTAGCTTATAATCGGTAATGAGAAGCCACTCATCCGGATACGCTTTTTTCATCTCTTCCCATGTCATTTTTTGTTTCATAATGATTCCCCCCAAAATTTGGCTACATAATAAACTCTTTATGCAACCCTGGCAAAGCTTTTTCACCCTCAAGACATTGCAAAAGAAAGGCCAACCTTACTGGCATTTAATTTTAGATGAGATTTAAAACCGACGGATTTGAATCGCTCAGTGACGATTTTTGATCAACTTTTAAATTAACTCTGCGGCTTGGGCGTTAGATTCGAGTTGTTCCAAATTTTTACAACCAGGAATGACGGCGGTCACTTGCGAATTTTTAAGACACCACGCGAGGGCCCATTGAGCCATGTTGACTCCTTCGGGAACTTCCGTTTTCTTGATTTCTTCCACCATTTTTAGGCGTTCAAAATTTCTTTTTTGATCGAAGCGGGATCGTTGATCATTTCCAAAAACTGTTCCCGGTTTGTATTTTCCAGAGAGAAATCCACTGGCTAGAGGCATGCGTGCCAAAACACCCAAGCGTTGCTCTTTACAGATTGGAAAAACTTCCGTTTCGGGTTTTGTCTCGAGGCGGTTATAGATGACTTGCATGACTTCAACCCCGAATTTTTCAGAGAGTTTAGTTTGATGTAGGTAATCATTGCCGACAGAATTGCCCAAATGTCTTATCTTTCCCGCTTTGGCCTGTTCTTTCAAGAAAGCCCAGAGTTCTTCTTGCCCAAAGACATTATCATCTCCCGTATGAAATTGATAAAGATCAATAGTGTCTGTGCGCAGTGCTTTGAGAGAATCTTCAAGCTGTTTTAAAATTTCTTTCGGACTCCATTGATGAGTTCTTTCAAGATAGCCATTGTATTTGTGGCCAAATTTGGTGGCGATGATCCAATCTTTTCTGTTTTTTTGAAGGGCTTTACCAATCAGTGATTCAGAGAGGTGGTCGCCATAACATTCTGCTGTGTCGATGAGATTAATTCCTAAATCTTTCGCTCTACCTAAAATCTGATCAACTTCAGCTTGTGTGAAATCTTTTCCCCACTCACCCCCAAACTGCCAGGCACCGACACCAATAACAGAAACTTCTAGACCCGTTTTCCCAAGCGTGCGGTATTTCATTTAGTTGGTTTTGGTGAAATATTCTTGAGAACCTTTGGGATCGGGTTTCATCGTCGATTTCCCTGGTGTCCAATCCATGGGGCAAACTTCGCCATGCTTGGCCACATATTGAAAAGCCTGCAAGACTCGCAACGTTTCATCGACACTTCTTCCGACTCCAAGATCGTGCACGACTTGATAAACCACTTTTCCTTCAGGATTGATTAAAAATAAACCTCTCAATGCCACACCCGAATCGAGCAAAACTCCATAATCAGCACAGATTGTTTTTTTAACATCCGCTAACAAGGGATAGCGAATCTCGCCTAGGCCCCCTTTGTTGCGGGAAGTATTCACCCAAGCCAGATGAGAAAATTTGCTGTCGATAGAGCAGCCAAGGACTTCGCAATTTAACTTTTTAAATTCTTCGTAGCGATCGGACAAAGCTGTGATTTCTGTTGGGCAAACGAAAGTGAAATCCAAAGGATAGAAAAAGAGGCAAACCCATTTGCCTTTGTAATCAGCCAGACTCACCGTTTTAAAATCGCCGCTAACAACCGCCTCTGCAGTGAAATTGGGTGCATTTTTTTGAACCAATGACATAAAAGCCTCCTTAATAATTGCAGAGGGGTGACATATAGTAGCAGATGCCCTGTGTCAAGACTGGTTGATGAATTTGGGGGCTTTGAAGATTTTTCCTGCGGTTTCGAAGGCTCTCTCTTGAGCTTCGAAAGAGGCTTGAAGGATGGCCACGCGGGTGGCGGTGTTGTGGTATTTGAGGGAGGGCAATTTGGGATTTCGTTTACGATTTAATTTTTTCAAAAATTCCATCATGCTTTCCACTTTGTAGCCCATCAAATAGAGGGCCCGTCCGGCAAAACCGTCAGCATAAGCCTCTTCATCACGGCGCATTTCATAGAGTTCATCCCAAGTGAGGTGGCTCCAATCAACCCCTTTTGGGAGGGAGCTAATTATGTGACCCCATTCGTGCGCTAAAATGCCTGCCAGAAGATTTTCATCCTCTCCATATTTTTCCAAGAATTCAACACCGACATAGAGCGTCTCTTCATCATCGACACAAGCAATGGTGTTGTGTGCTGGAATAATTTTTTTGTGTTTTCTTTTTGTGAGTAGTCCTAATTTTTTTGCAATTCTTTGTAAAACCCCACCCGTTGCAAACATGGCGGCAATATCTGGCCTTAAAGTATTGAGATCCGCTGCCCTGGGAATTGGTTCTCCAAGCAGCTTTCGGATCTCTTCCGAATTGCCAATATTGCCAGAGCCGGCCACAACGCGGCTCATCCACAACGGTGGCAGTCTCGTCATTTTCGAATCAATTCTATCAACCATATAAAATGTTGTGAGAAAGTAGCGGGTCCCTTGGCCTCCGGCAGGCAGGCTGTCCCTCCGTGTTTTTGTGGGGGCCCCTAACTAAACCCCACAACAAACACTCCGGGCCACCCACTACTTTTTCAAACCTTTCTTTAATATTATCGGCAGCTTGTGTCAAAGAGTTGCGTCGATTTGATTCCATTCTTTTTCAAGCCTTAAGCGCCCAACCCATTCTTGAATGTATTTTTTGTCAATTTTGTCCTGCTGGATTTCCAGAATACCTTGAATATCATTCAGGTGTTTGTCACTTTCACTCTCCTGATACCATTTTAGTTTGATAATGATGAGGTCTTCAACCGTTGTGATGAATGTATCCAGACCAAACAGGCTAACCGTTTTCTTTCTTTTGAAGCGCGCTTGATCAAAAGCATCGTTTTGTAGTATCCAAAAATCCACTTTTGTATTGGTCTCAAAATGGATCAAGTTGAACATTGTTTGGTGCTTGAGTGCGTCTTGGATCCCCTCTTCGCTGATATAAAACTGTTTTTGAAATTTCTCGATCAAAGGCTTCACAGCTTTTTGTGAAAGGGAGATTTTAAAGTCAATATCATGTGTGGCTCTAGGTTTGCCATAATAGCTGACAGCAAAAGAGCCAATCAAAAAATAGGGGACTTTTGAATTATTGAGTTGCTCGACGACAAATTTGAGAACTGATGTCTGATCCATAAAGGCGCCTTAGCAGTTCCCTTTGGATTTGGGAAGAACTCCATTCGGGGTGTTCATTTGCAATCGCTGTTTTTGCAATTTGCAATACTGTTGAGGAGAGATCAGCAGCTATTTTAAGACGTTGCTCCCCACTCATCTCTCGAAGGCGTTGAAGGTATACTTTGGACTCTGTTTTTCCCATTAATTGCATTATTCTAAATTATTACATTAATGTCAAAGAGTTGCTTTGATGAGCACTTCCGTTAGGTATGCGATACCTAACGTTAATACTATCGACCATAGATGAAAATTATACCCTTTGTTGTTTCAAACGGTTTCTAATTTTTTTCCTAAAGAAGTCTTCTGCATTTTTGTTTTCTCCCATTTTAACAACTTCAATGGGAATTTGAGATGATTTTTGGAACCATCCGCCACGGGACCAAAGTATTTCAAACTCAGATACTAAAGAAGCTAACCTTGCCGAGAAATATGCTTCATCGCCATAAGAAGAGAGGTTTTCAATATCAGCAGAAGGGTCTTTTAAAAACTCATTAATAGCAGCTTGTGCCCCTTTTGTCCTCTGCTCACACTTTTCTTTTGTCGGTCTTCCAATTTGAAGCCAAGAGTAAAAAATACAAAGATAATCTCTTCTCGGTTGTGGTATCCCAGGAACCATGAAGAAATGGGTCTGTTTGCCATTTGCCTTGCGACCCTTAAGTCGGATCATTCCTGTGCCGTTTGGAAAGCGAAGATCGACATAATGCCTTTGGGATAAAAAGTCGACCCCTACATCAAAAGAATCAAGCTCGGGAAAGGCAACAAAGGAACCAAATAACGTTCTATAGATTGTGCGTCTTGAAGCAAAAGGGCCTGGGCCTGGAATGAGTGTTTGTGTCCGAGCTATCGTTTCCATATTTTTTTCGTCTGTATAATGTCTGAAAACAGTATCACCAGAGAGGATGATAGTATTAGATGGGTCTGTTTGCAAAAGAGGTGTTTTTTCTCCAATGATAACAAGTCGGGCGGAATCGGGTACGCCTTCATAAATTCTGCGATTCTCCCACCTTTTTGAAGAGGTTTTTACTTTTTTTAGCTGATCCAAAGGTCTTCGTTGATTTGCCAAAGAGCGAGCATAAAGGAGAGTGGAGGCTACTTCGTCGGTCGTGCGGTGAGAATCTTGAAATAATCTAGAGAGTTTTGAAGCAGGTACGTTGAACTTTGCAGGCAAAACTTCGTTTGGTGCCCAAGACTCAGGTAACTCTAAATAAACTGTTTCAGCTGCTCCGGCGGTTGCATTTATCGAGGCAACTCTCCCTACTACAGGGGGTAAAGCAGCTAATGTTATATTGGCTCCCACCATATAAAACCTCATTATTATTATCGGCAATTTCTGTCAAAAGGTTGCTTGTTAATTTCAAAAAACCATAACCATATGAAATTAAAAAGGAATTTAGCCTTATTACCCTATGGTAAATGTACCACTTAGTACCGAGTAATAATTGGTACTTTAACATTTTTATTTAGATGATGGGTGGGAGGCGAGGGGCTGTTAGCCTTTAGGCGTGCAAACCCAAGCCGAGCAGGACCCACCACCAACAGTTTAAAGTTTCTTTAAAGATTGGACCAGTTTGTTGGCGATGTCTTGGGCGTCTCCATAGAGCATGCGGGTGTTGTCATCAAAAAAGAGTTCGTTTTCTACACCAGCAAATCCTTTTCCTTTGCCTCTCTTGATCACCAAAACGTTTGTGGAGCGATCGACATCCAAAATCGGCATGCCGTAGATAGGGCTTGAAGTATTCGTGCGCGCTGCAGGATTGACAACGTCATTGGCGCCAATCACCAAACTCACGTTGGTGTTGGGAAATTCTGGATTGATCTCTTCCAGATCGAACAATTTTTCATAAGGAACACCCGCTTCTGCCAGCAAAACATTCATGTGCCCTGGCATCCGACCGGCCACCGGATGGACCGCAAATTTAACTGTGACTCCACGCTTGTCCAAAACATCCATCAGTTCACGGACTTTGTGTTGGGCTTGAGCCACCGCCATTCCATAGCCCGGCACAATCACTACTTTGTCGGCATAAGCGAGTAAAATCGCTGCATCGTCGAGTTCAATCGGTTTTAGACTTCCCATCGCACAACGTTCAGAACCGATTTCTTCTTTTCCAAAGGCCCCAAACAAAATGTTTTTGAGTGAGCGATTCATTGCCCTTGCCATCATTAAGGTAAGAAGTGTACCAGCAGCCCCGACAACCGTTCCCGCAATAATCATCGCGGCGTTTTCCATCGCGAAGCCTTCGAAGCCGACAGCCAGACCGGTCAAAGCATTGTAGAGTGAAATCACAACCGGCATGTCTCCACCACCGATGGGAAGTGTCATCATCACACCAAAAAGGAGGCTGGCTACAAAAAAGAGGGGAAGCATCCAAGGAATATGAGCGGAAAGAAGAGCACCCCCACAGCCAACAGCGGCAACAAAAATGATTAAGTTTAGAATTTTTTGTAGCGGAAAGGTAATGGGCCTATCTCGTATCAAGCCTTGAAGTTTGCCAAAGGCAATCACACTTCCAGAAAAGGCAATCGAACCAATCAACCCACCAACAATGGCTAAAATGACCAAACCAATGTTGGGGAGAGTTCCACGAAACAATTCTAACGCAGCAATCGCCGCTGCCGCACCACCCCCCATGCCATTATAGATCGCAATCATCTGAGGCATGTCGGTCATCGCCACTTTTTTTGCGGCGACCCAGGCTATAATACTGCCAACCACAACAGCAATGATCATCAAAGAATAGTTGTGAAGTCCTGGCCAAAAGAAGGTCACAACAACGGCAAGGAGCATGGCCCAGCCGGCCCAAATAATTCCACTGCGAGCCGTCACCGGAGAGCTCATTCGTTTGAGCCCTATGATAAACAAGAAGGCGGTAAGAAAATAAGCGATGTGAATGACCTGTTCCATTTAACTTTGTTTTTCTGCCCCACGTGGGGCTTTTTTCTTTTCAAACATCTCCAACATTCTTTCCGTTACGGCGTAACCACCCGCTGCATTAATCGCCCCCAACAACACACCGATAAAACCAATGGTTTGTTCGAGCGGAGTTTGTGCATGACCTAGCGCCACCATTGCCCCCACCACGACAATGCCGTGAACAAAATTGGAGCCAGACATGAGTGGTGTGTGCAAAATGACTGGTACCTTGCAGATGACTTCATAGCCGGTAAAAGCGGCCAGTAACAAAATATAGAGGGCTGACATCAAACCTTCCGTCATTTTGGACCTCCCGTCAGACAAGATTTTGAAACAATTTCATCTTTCCAGTCGAATTCCAGTGTCTTTCCATTTTGGGTAAGGAAGGTTAGAAAGTTATATAGATTTTTAGAATACATTTCGCTTGCGTGAATGGGCAACATGCTCAATAAATTGAGCGGTCCATAAATAATGACACCATTTTTTTCTATCACCTCGCCTGCTTTCGTTAGGGCACAGTTGCCTCCGCCTTCTGCAGCCATGTCGATAATGACAGAGCCCGTTTTCATTTTATAAACCATTTCTTCTGTCACCAACAGAGGGGCTTTTTTCCCAGGAATTTGCGCGGTTGTGATGACGACATCAGCACTCCCGACATGTTTAGAAACCATTTCTGTTTCTTTCTTTTTTTCCTCTTCGGTTAATTCTCTGGCATAACCTCCCTGTGTTTCAGCATCGATGGGAATTTCCAAAAACTTGGCGCCGAGAGATTCCACCTGTTCTTTAACAGCACGTCTCACATCATAGGCCTCCACAACCGCTCCCAAGCGGCGTGCGGTGGCGATTGCTTGCAAGCCTGCAACTCCAGCTCCCAAGATCAAGGCACGCACCGGTCTGATAGTGCCGGCTGCGGTGGTGAGCATTGGAAAAAAGCGTCCAGAAAGATTGGCTGCGAGGAGAGCGGCTTTGTAACCGGCAACGGTTGATTGAGAAGACAAAGCATCCATCGATTGGGCCCTGGTCACGCGAGGAAGAAGCTCCATGCCAAAAGAGATAATTTTTCTCTCTTTCATTTTAGAAACAAGCTGGGCATTTTTGTGTGGTGCCATGAAGCCGATGACAACGCTTCCTCCTTGGAGTTCGTTGATTTGCTCTTCGAGCGGGGGTTGGACAGTGAGAAGAACTTGCGCATTGCGAAGCAGCCCCTTTGCGTCAGACTCAATTTTCACACCGACTTTTTCATATTCGGAATCTGGAAAATAACTTGTTAACCCTGCCTTGGTTTCCAAATGAACTTCAAAACCGAGTTTGACAAAACGGTTGGCCACTTCGGGAACAAGGGCAACCCTTCGTTCTCCCTCCGCTTTTTCTTTCGGGACTCCTAAACGAATTGTCATGGCGGGTGGCTGTATACAGATTTGACAAATCAGAATCCACTATAAAAAAGAGGGGTTGGAGGGACTTAGACCCCGTAGCTCCAACTCGTTACTTGCGCATTAAATAAAGCTTTGTTAAAGGCCGCGAGACCATGACGTCACAAGAAATTCAGGAACTGCGAAACAAGTATTATAATGCGACGTTGACGGAGCTTTTTGAGGTGCAAAAAGCCCTTTGGATCTTTAGGGTTAAGCCGGATAAAGGTCTCATACCCTTCAAGCCTGGACAATATACTACCCTGGGTCTGGGCATTTGGGAAAAGTGTGTTGAGGGAAACGGTCCAGAAACAATAAAACCAGGCCAAGAAAAGCAACTTCTTCGAAGGGCCTATTCGGTTTCACACCCTGTCTTGGATAAAGAAGGAAAATTATTTTCTCCAGAAAAAATCGATTTTTATGAATTTTACGTGACCCTTGTGGTGAATGCTTCCAAAATACCGACTCCCCCCAGACTCACCCCGCGTGTTTTTGGACTAAAAAAAGGAGACAGGCTTAGCTTTGGTCCCAAAATGACAGGCCATTACAATCTAAACGGTTTGAAAAATACCGATCAGGTCGTCTTTTTTTCAACCGGCACAGGGGAGGCACCCCATAATGCCATGATTTGGGAGCTGTTAACTAAAGGTCACAAGAACCCAATTGTTTCTTGTGTTTGTACACGCTATCGCGCTGATCAGGCTTATCGCTCTTTGCATGAAAAACTGGAAAAACAGTTTAACAATTACAAAGTTATTTATTTAGCAACCCGCGAAAAAGAGGAGCCAAAGATGTATTGCCAGGATTTAGTTGTCTCGGGTGAGCTTGAGAAAAGAACCGGTGTGAAACTCGATGCCGCAAAAACCCATGTTTACTTGTGTGGCAACCCATCGATGATTGGAAGGCCAGAGGTAAAAGATGGGCAAAAGATTTATCCAAAGCCGGCAGGGATTATCGAAATTTTAGAAAAATCTGGATTCACAATGGCTAGCCCCACACAAAAAGGAAACATTCATTTTGAGGCCTATTGGTAGAAAACAAAAGGTGCCAAGAGTATACTCCTGGCACCTTTTGTTAGAAAGTCTTCAGGAATTTTTCGAGGCTTTTAAATCCTTTTGATTCAGATTTGTTAAATTGAACGGCGACTCTTTGACCGATTGCTTTGTGAAATCTTAAAATCTGGCCGCTTAAAGCGACATCCCGAAATTTTTCGGAAAGATCAACCACCACTTCACACGGTCCCTCTATAATTTCGGCATTGAAGTCGGCTAAGAGACAGATGCCACCTTTGCTGACATTTAAAGTGGCGGCGGGGATTAACTTCCCTTGGGAGCGCAACGTGGCAGGCAATTCCATTTCATATCTTGGATAGACGCGCTTTTCCTTCACTCATCCCTCCCTGTCCCTGTGGATATCTTTAACTCAATTAGGGTATCGGCCGCCAGCAAAAAAAGTTGCTTAAGAATTAAAAAAAAGTTGTGGTGGGTCCTGCCCCTACGGGCTGCACGCCCTCCCCACAGATCGGGCTGACAGCCCTCCGGGCCACCCACATCATAATATTAACTTTATTAAGTGACTGATTTTAGTAAATTTAATAACATTCCCCCCATGAAAATCGGGGTCATAGGTGCTGGCAGTTGGGGAACGGCGCTGGCGAGTCTGTTAGTTGAGGGCAAAGACAGTGTTGTCTTATGGGCTTTTGAGGGTGAGGTGGCCACGTCCATCAACCAAAACCACCGCAATTCCTTATATTTAGCGGAAGCACCCCTTCCTAAAAATCTTAAGGCCTCCTCTGTGTTAAAAGAGGTGGTAGAGGGGAGCTCTGTTTTGGTCAATGTCGTTCCTTCTCATTTAGCCCGAGGCGTTTGGGAAAGAGCCGCCCCCTTTGTTGACCCCGATGCCTTGATTGTGAATGCCTCCAAGGGATTTGAGTTTTCAACCGGAAAACGTCTCTCAGAGGTTTTGACGGCGGTATTGCCAACAATTCCCAAGGGCCATTTTGTAACGTTATCCGGCCCCACTTTTGCCAAAGAGGTGTTACACCATCAACCGAGTACGGCGGTGATCGCCGGCATTGATAACAAGGTGATGGAAACAATCCAAAAATTATTTCGAAGAGACTGGTTTTTGACCTATTTGAATCATGATGTGGTTGGAGTGGAAGTCGGTGGGGCTGTCAAAAATGTGATCGCCATTGCCGCGGGAATTTGTGAGGGGATGGGGCTTGGACTGAACACGCGCGCTGCCCTGATCACCCGTGGTCTTTATGAAATGGCCAAATTGGGAAAGGCATTGGGTGCTAATGTTGTCACCTTTGCCGGTCTTTCTGGAATTGGAGATTTGATTTTAACTTGTACTGGAGAACTCTCTCGTAATCGTTCGGTTGGCTTGAGGCTGGGAAAAGGAGAAAAATTAGACACCATTTTGAAAGAGACAAAATCGATCGCGGAAGGAATCAAGTCGGCCAAAGTTGTTTATGAATTGATTCAAAAACACAAAATCAATAATCCAGTTTGTGTGGAAATCTATCGAATGCTTTATGAATCAAAATTGTCTACCCAAGCCTTGAAGGATCTGCTAGCACTCAATTTGAAAGAAGAAATGGGAGGACTTTTAAAATGAAAACTTTGAAAAAGTGGCAGGGCCTGTCCCTCCGTGTTTTTGTGGGGGCCCCTAACAAAACCCCACAACAAACACTCCGGGCCACCCACCACTTTTTCACAGTGTTCATGGTTCTCATAACGACAGCCGGTGTGGCGTTTGCGCAGGCGCCGTCTCTCAATTTGCCAGAAATGCCCAAACAGTCTCTTACAGTGATTTTTAAAGATATCACCAAGCACGATCAGTTTAAAATGGTGATGCAAGCGATCAAACAAAGTAAAAGGGTGAGCCCTTTTGTGATGAAAAGGGCACAGCGTGGCTATATTGAGTACGAAGGAAAATTTTTTGGAGAAAGCGAATCGTTTTTGGAAATGATCAATCAGGCGGTTTTGGGGAAATTGCGTATCGATTCAAAGCCAAAAGGTGGGGAGGGTCTAGAGATCACTGTAACATCCCAGGGCTCTTGAAATGACAATCCGCTGAGCTATTCGCTCGCACTGGCAAAGCCAGATGCTCGCTAAAGTTAGGGTGAGCGTCTTGACGCTCCCCCCAACACCCCCCACCGCCGTTACTCCGAATAACAACCGAGAGCCCGGGAAATAACAATGCGCTGTACCTCACTTGTGCCCTCGCCGATTTCTAGCAGTTTTTGGTCGCGGTAAAATTTAGCCACCGGAAATTCTTCCATCAAGCCATAACCGCCATGAATTTGTACTGCATGATTGACCACGCGATACATCACCTCGGAGCAATAAAGTTTTGCCTGTGCTGCCAGTGTTTTAAATTCTTTTTTCTGATCTTTCATCCAACAGGCTTTGTAGAGAAGATTTCTCGCCGCTTCAATTTCGGTTGCACAATCGGCCAACTTGAAAGCATTCGCTTGAAACGAGGCGATTGGTTTTCCAAAAGCCTTTCTCTCTTTGGCATATTTGAGGGTGGCTTCGAAGGCCCCTTGGGCGCCGCCCAATCCCATCGCGGCAATGCCTAAGCGGCCAGAATCGAGTGTGGCTAACATTTGGCGAAACCCATCACCTTTTTTACCCAGCAGATTTCCTGCTGGGGTTTTGACATTATCGAAATAGAGTTCTGCGGTATTGGAAGCCCTCCAAACCAGTTTGTTGTGCATCTCTTTTGCCGTGAAACCAGATGTGTTTTGTTCTACCAAAATACAGGAGATCTCCTTATGGCCGTCTTGTCCCTTGCCGGTGATGGCTTGCACCGTGCAACCCCCCGTCATTTTGGAAGCCCCATTTGTGATGAATATTTTGGAACCATTGATAATCCAATGGTCGTCTTTGAGTGTTGCCGTTGTTTTAGAATTGCCGGCGTCACTTCCTGCTTCGGGTTCAGTCAGGCCAAAGGACCAGAGTTTTTTGCCACTGCATAGATCCGGAAGATATTTTTTCTTCTGTTCTTCAGAGCCAAAATGATAGATGGGCCCAACGCCAAGGGAATTGTGTGCTGCAACGGTTGCTGCTTGCGAGGCATCCACCCTTGCTAACTCCTCTACTATAATGATGTAGGATAGATAGTCGAGACCCTGGCCGCCATACTTTGGGTCACAAACCGCGCCCAAAAACCCCATCTGCCCCATCTTTTTGGTGAGCTCGTAGGAGAATTCTTCTTTACGGTCTAGTTCAAGGGCCTTTGGCTTGATCTCACCTTGCGCGAATTCCCTCACCGTTTTGCGTAACAGCTCTTGTTCGGAGGTCAGTGAATAATCCACCGAACGCTTATATTCACGATATTCTCTGTTGAAAAGGATTAATTTTTTTGCCTATCCTACGAGATCATGAATAATGTTCTTATCTTTACAGGCAGGGCAGCTCTTTACACGGAAGCAGCAGCCACTGCAGTTTTGGAGGCCGAGGGCAACGATTTGGCTTTGAGTGTTGCAACGGCACAGGCGGCCATGACCATGAGTAGTGAGGCTAATGGTGCACTCGTCTCTGAATTTGTTCGTGTTGAACAGACAGGTGACAGAGACAAAATAGCCAAGTTTATTCATAAGAAAATACCTCGTGGGATTTGGGTCAAAGCGATGAGCTATGTTGAGGGTGTGTTGTTACCTCCTGCAAAAGTTGAGACAAAAACCGATTCTGTTCCGGTTGCCACCGCTGTTTTTGCCGGTGCCCAAGTCTATGCTTCTGGGGATGTTGCAGTGACGCCGACAAGTACAAGAATTCGCAGAGTAACACGTGCAAAATATAATTTGATAGTAGGTAATATCGACCAATCTGGTCCGGGAGTTGGCGAATCTCTCTCTCAGTTTTTGAAGAGTCTCCATGGTATTGCTTCTCCCTATGCCGTAGCAATAGGAATGGGGGAAGGTGCTTCGGAAGAGATGGTTGCGGGCATGTGGGAGGGGACTTATTTGCCCTGCTCTCGAGAAGTGATGGAAAATTTAGCGCATGTTTTGGGATTGGATGATGGTCAAAAAGATAACCTGTTAACACAGTGGGGGCTCGATTGGCTCCGTTATTACGAAACGTTTCACTCCGTTCCGCAAGATTTAAAAGAAAATGAAAAAGCAGTGTTATTGGCTGTTCGGCTGGCGATCATCCGAGATCATGATGGGAGTATCCGCTCTGTTGAAGGGGTGAAGGTCGCCACTCTCAGGCGTTACTTGGAAATGGGCCTTTTTCCTGAACATACCGATCAGCGTTTTTCTTTTGCAGAAGTGTTGGGTGGTTTGGTCGGACGTGATTTTTTACGTTCTAATCTGGGGAGATCTATTTTGGGAGAATATTGGCAACCGAGCCGTTTTGAGGATTTCGAAAATATCACCAAAGAATATTGCAACGAATGGTTTGAGACAGTTGAGGCACAGCACAGTGGAGAAAAAACAAAAACAATTGTTGTCCAGTATCTTTTGAACGAGCAAGGAGGCATGGGTTCTTTTGGACCTCTTCTATTGGGACAAGCAAACAGACATCAGCGTTATGGAAAAATTTATATTAAGAAAAGAAACGATGGAAAATTTGAGGTAGTCGGTGCCAACAGTCCAACGGCAACAGAAAAGGCCATTCATTTCTTGCGCAATTCTACATTAGCCCGCGCTGGTTCTCTCATTATTCGTTCCGATGGATTTTTGGGATTCAAGACGATTTCTCCAGAAGAGATGGAGGAGCTTGAAGCAAGCCACATTGAAGACTGGTTTGATGAAGTTACCGATCGACAGGAGGGGATAGAACCAAGAATCATTGTTTGGCAATTCAGACTGCACCCTCCCTATGGCATTATCGCGCCAGAGGCCTTGGCGATAAGTGAGGCAAGCGAAGACAAACATTACGGGCAGATCTACATTCGCAAAACGAAAAAGGGAAATTATGAAGTTGCACATGTAAAGGGGAACGCCTCGGAAAAAATTGTCGGTCATTTACGCCGTTCCAACATAGTTTTCAAAGGAGCGTTGCATATTCCCTCCGATGTTTATGTGGGACTGAGAGGACTACGTTTGGAAGACCTAGATGAATTGCGCCCTAGCTATATCGACAGTTTCTTTGAACAGGTGGGGCGCAATCACGGAGGGATTCTGCCGGAAGAAATCATTTGGCAGTTTAGGCCGTCGGCAGAAGGTCTTGGCTATCTCAATCTCTTGGCGGTCGGAGAAGAAAGCAGCAATTATGGCCACTATGGATATGTCCGCATTCGCAGAAATCTGAAAGGTAGCTATGAGGTTGTTAGTGCAAAAGGGGCACAAGCAAGAGAAGTAACTGAGCGTTTGCGCGGGACGGATCTTGTCAAAAGTGAGACTTTGCGCGTGCGTGGAAATGGATTCTTGGGTCTAAGCGCTTTTCGCATGGCAGAGCTCAATGAATTGACGGGAGATGATATCGAGGGGTGGTTTCAAGAGGTTGCCAAAAAGAAAGGTTGGAGAAGGGGAAGAACAATCATATGGCAATTTCAAATGCAGTATGGTGGCACCCTCAGTTCCCAAAAAGCCCTGGCCCTGGGGGAAGAAGGCCTACAAAGATATCTAAGCAAAATCAAAATCCAAAGAGTGGAAGAGGGGCGATACCGAATTGTGAGTGGGAGCAAAGATCATGGTGTCGCAAAAGTAGTGGCTCAACTGCGAGTTTCACCTGTGGCGCAGGGAGAAACACCGGCGCTTCTTTTTCCCGATTCCCCACGTACACAGAAGGAAATAATTCAGGATCTCGCTGTGCAAGTACTTTCCATGTCAGATACTGATTTTGCAATCATGCGCGCAGGAGGTCTTCCACCCAACACCCCTGCAGAGGCCCTCGTCCAACAAATGGACAAAAACATTCGGTATGCTGCCGCAAAAATCGTTCAGACTTGGGCTGTCCGTGGTGTTTCTCTTGAATTTGAAGATGTTTACAGGCTGGCTCGAGCCTTTCTCCCTCTCTTTTTGAAAGAGAACAAATGGAATCCCGATCTGGGCCATATCCTCTTCTATCTAGGGTACTTTAAAGCTCATCTTGAAAGACGATTGGCAAAGCAATACCCCTTGATGCATGAGCAAATGAAAGCTTGGCGCACCGGCGGCAAGTCTGAATTGGAAAAGCGGCATTTGCGGCCACACAAAGAACCGGCACATCAAAGTGAGGAAAAGCCAACAATTTGGGATCGTATCAGTGGTGAAATCGATTTAGTCAAACAGGAGCAATTGATGTTGGCCGTTGCCCATGCCCTTTATGATTTTCTGGCCAGCACGAGAGTAAAACAGATTGAAAAAGAAGTTTTTATTTTGAGAAGTAGGGAGACTCTGGCCAAGATTGGCACTGTTTACAACGTGGTGAGAGAAAGAATCCGGCGAATTGAGGTGTGTGCCATACAACGCTGCCGTCCCCATGTGTTGCGGTATTTAAGGGAAATTGGCATGGGGGATATTTTGGATGAAAAAGATAAAAGAGCTACTGTGGAAACTGTCAGAGAGTTGAGAGATATTTTTTCCTTGGAAGAATTGGGGCGTATCATGGCTCGAGCCAATTTTGATCGTGAGCGTTGGGAGTTTTTGGCAGGTCAGATGCCCGATGTAATTCCTTCACCCCCCAAGTAGAGAAGGGAGTTTTCTTAAAACAAGATCCTCTAACGTTTTTTTCAAATAAGGGCCATAATAGAGTGCCTCACAGCGGACCACTTGGGCAATACCAGCTTTTTTAGCCTCTGGAATAATTTCGTGATCAATTTCAAAAAGGGTTTCGATATGATCAGTTAAAAAACTGATCGGAACAATGATGAGCTCTCGCACTCCCCTTGAGCCGAGCTCTTTTACAAACTTCATTGTGGAGGGTTTGAGCCATTCAATCGGTCCCACTTTACTTTGATAGGAAAGATAGCTGGGATTATCGCCGCCTAAATAAGTCATAATTTTCTCGCACGATTCTTTGACCTGTTTTGGATAAGGGTCTTTACGTTCTGTGACAAACGAAACAGGAAGCCCGTGAGCTGTAAAAAGGATGGGGACAGTTTTTCGTATTTTTTCATCAAAAGAGTCGAGTGCTTTTTTGATGCTGTAGCACCATGCTGCAATAAATTGTGGCTGATCATACCACCATTCGACCAGTTGATAGGGAATGGTTAATCGTCTTGCATCATATGATTTTTGGAATTCTTGCAAAACGGAAAGAGTTGTTGCCGTTGAGTAGTGTGGAAACATAGGAATAACCACCATTCCTTTGGGTTGGAGAGAGGCTATTTGGGAAAGGGTTTCATCAATCGTTGGTTTCCAATAGCGCATTCCCACAAAAACGGGAATATCTAGGTTCGCTTTTTTGAAACCCTCCTCCAGATCGCGACAGATATTTTTTGATTGTTCGATGAGAGGGGAACGGCCTCCGATCAGTTTGTATTCCTCGATAACTTTTGGGGATCGATATTTGGCTATAATTTTCGCAAAAATCTCTTGTCCAAAAGGAAAAGGAAAAATTAAACGATCCGAAAAAAGATTTTTTAAAAAGGGTTCGACATCGTCTAATTTTTCCGGCCCGCCAAAGTCCAGAAGTAAAACAGCAATCATGTTTTTTGTACCGTTTCTACAAACGCTGCTACATTTTCAACCGGTGTCTTTGGCAAGACGCCGTGGCCCAAGTTGGCGATATAACCTGCGTAGCCCTTCATGGTTTGTAACATATCTTTGGTCTTTGAGCGAATTTCTTGGGGGGTGGCCTGCATTAAAATGTGGGGATTGAAATTACCTTGGATGGCTACATTATATAGTTTTGCCCTAGATAGTGGTGTTTCCCATCCCACAGAAATCACGTCACACCCGGTTCCTACCATTAAATCCAAAAGAGGTTCACTCTCTTTAACATATAGTATGATAGGAATATCGGTTGGCTTTAAGGCAGTGACGATATCCTTTATATAGGGGGCAGACCAGATGGCGTATTCTTCTGGGCTTAAAGTACCTCCCCAACTGTCAAAAATCTGAATGCAATCGACACCTGCCTCAATTTTTGCCTGCAAATAGAAAATCGTTTCTTTCGTCAACCTTTCCAGAAGTTTTTGTAAGAATGGGGTAGGACCCACATTTTTTGAAGACTGCATCATATAAGAAGCGACGGTCCAAGGGCTTCCGGCAAAACCGATTAAAGCTGCATCTGATTTTATTTCATTTTTAATTTGTTTAAGAGCGTTGATCAAAAAAGCGATTTTCTCTTTATCAAAAGGCTTTAGCCCTTCTAAATCTTCTTCACTCGCAATCAACTTCGAAAACTTTGGCCCTTGCCCTTCAATGAATTTTAAATCCATTCCCATCACCATCGGCAGCAATAAGATGTCTGAAAAAACAATCACAGCATCCATTTGAAAGCGCCGCCACGGTTGCAAAGAAATTTCTGTAATCAGTTCATCGTTGGTAAGCATTTCAATAAAGCCATGTTGCGCACGAATTGCTTGATACTCAGGAAGATAACGCCCCGCCTGGCGCATCAGCCATACCGGTGGCCGATCTGAATTTTCACACCGAAGTGCTTTTAAAAATCGTTCTTTTGATTGCATGGGTGCTGATCGCTAGCATATTGATTTATAGGTGTCACCACATACCGCCAGGTACCAGGTACCTGGCGGTATTTTGTAACTGCTTAGAATTATTAGGGATTTTTAATGGCCCCTGCCCGGGGCCATTTTTTTTAAAAAAATTTCAAAAAGTAAGCAACTTTTTTTTCAGCGTGACGATACCTATATTGGATAGGGAACTTATCAAATTAAGGAGGGATCATGATTTCCGGTGGAGAATATTCAGTTAAGCTAAAAGTTGACGGTAAAGATGTAGACCATAAGTGTATTCAATTTGTTGATCCAGAAGATTCTAAAGCCATTGAAGAAAATTGCGTTCCAGAAAAAGATTTCAATGCGTTTGTGGACCATTTCATTGATGAATCTTTGTTGGTAGTTAGAACGAGACAATGTAAGGACGAAAAAGGCGAACCAGGTTTTTGTTGGGACTCTGAATATATAAGGGCCGTTCGATTTTTGGAAAAGACAAATGTAAGGGAGCGTATTCTTATTAGCACAACGCGTTGCAATGAAGTCAAGGATGCCTTGTCAAAATCTACAACTGATGAAGCAGCAGAAAAATGGACCGACGGCGATTATATTGATCACAATAATGCGGTATACGCAAGTTTTCCAGTCGATTGTAAGAAAGCCGGTATTTTAGCCGAGATTCTAGCTAAGACGAAAGATTTAATCTCAAAATGCAGTGGTCTTGAGCATACCGAATGTAATGTGGCATCAGAAGAGTGTGAATGGAAACCGGGAATAGGTCCCAACCAATGCACATTCGAAAAAAATGCATGCACCGAACCTGCTCGAAAGGCTCTAGAAGCAAAACAAAAAGCCGAAGCAGAAGCCAAAAAGAAAGAAGAGGCAGTGAAGAAAAAAGCCGAGAAGCCAGAAGATAGAAAACCAGCAAAAGCAAAAAAAGACAGTAAAATTGTTCCACTACCAGAAGAATAAAAGAAGGAGAACTTTATGATTTCAGCAGGAGCACAAGACATCAACGCCATCAAGAAAGTGGCCAGGGAGCATTTTCGCATTCCTGAGGAAAAAGTAGATGCTGTTGTCAAGCAATATGTAACACAGATGCGATTTGGCGTTGACAACATCTACGGAGACCCTGCCAAACCGTTGGTAATTGATGGAAAAGAAAATCCCCTAGCCTCTGGTACTGTGGAGAGAAAAAAACCAGAAAAACAAGCGGCGTTGGAAGACTGCTTTCTGGACGGCAAAATCAGAAAAGCCAAAGAGTTAGATGAATGTCGGGGAAAACCCGGGAAAGCAAATATCGATAAAGCCATCGATATGTTTCAAAATACGGGTGATAAATTTGTTATGACCCGTTATTTTGGTGGCACTGCCAATAACCCCTATGACTGGTTTGCTGCTGCTGCCAGACAATTGGGTGCGACGAGTGCTGCAGCCCCAAGCCCTGTCACAGGTGAAGTCATTACAAAAGTCGGTTGGGCAGGAGGTTTTGGTTTTCAAGGGGAAGCAGCCGTTATCGGGTCTTTTGAAGTGGCACCAAAATTAAAACTTGGATTTTTGTTTGCTCCTGAATTGGCTACTGAAAGTTCTCCCGGAAGTTATACCGGTGATCAAGCAATCGTCTCGGGAAAATATTTTAAAGATGATTTACAAGGAGCCTGGGGTGGCGTTGCCTTCGAGGCGACTGTTGCCTATCAATTAGTTCCTAGTTTGGCTCTAAAAGGTGGTCTGGGATTGGTTTCCAGAGAACCCTATATCGGTTTGGGTGGAGAGGCAGGTGTTGAGTGGAAACCCTTAGACAAAATTAAGAATTCTAAAGGCAAGGAAGTTGATCCTTTAACCATTTCTGCGACAGCAGTCGCTAGCAATAGTAATTTTGTTTCTGGAACATGGGGTTTAGGTGGCAAGTTAAACGCCAAGATTCAGTTGCCTTCTACATTGAACGGAACAACAATTGAACTTGCTGCACTTGCTAGCGCTGGCAATCCAGAAGATAAAACAACATCGACTCCGGCTAATCCGACACATTATGAATTGAGAGCAAAAGCTTCTGCAAGGCCCTTTCATCCCGCTCACACAATTGGTGCGGAAGGACGAGCCCATTTTGCAACTCTCGAAAACCAACCAACGGCTAATTGGCAGACATTCAAACTAATGAACAATGTCGATTTGGGATTTATGGTTTTTGATCTCAATTATAGTTACCTGCATGGAAAATTGCCGGGTGGTGACTATAGAACGTTGACACCGACATGTAGCCCGTTTGAACAGTGTGGGTCTCCCATTACTATTGGTCGAGTTGGGCATGCTGCAGAACTGCTTGTAGGTAAGCAATTTGGTCCTGTAACGCTTAAAGTTGGGCCTCAAGTTACCAACCAGGCGAATGAGATTCAATCCGAGGGAGAATCAGCAACAACAGATGATAAGGGATGGAAATTAGGTTTTGGAGCTAGTGCTGCAGTAGAATTTTAATTTTGAAAGGACAAGGGGTAAGGTATGAAAAAACATAATACGAAACGATTCTTAGGGGGGATGGCTATCAGCCTCTTTTGGCTAATGGCAGGCTGTAGTGATGGGGTGCTTTCACTGGGTGGCGTTTTTGGTGAAGAAAACCCACTACCGCCGCCAACGATTAAAGATTTCAAAGCCGACCCCGTAACGGTTGAATACGGCGGGTCAACAACCTTATCCTGGGAAGTCAGCGAGGCTGATAAAGTAGAAATTGCCTCGACGAGTGCTACTAACAAATTCAGTTATTCAACAGACAAAGATTTCAAATCAAAAACAATTGTTGAAGGTCTCAAAGAGACAACGACATTTATTTTGACAGCTACGAAGGAGGCTCCGAAATGTGAGGGAGAAGCGTGTCCAGCAGAGGTAAAGGCAGCCAAACAGACTCCATCTCCAGAACCGCAGCCGGCCCCCGCACCCGAAGGTGCACCGGAAGCTGCAATAGAAAATGCCCAAGTGGTGAAAAAATCGGTGACCGTGACTGTTAAAGGCTCTGGTGTGGCCCTGAACATTGAAGAATTTTTTTCAGAAAGTCCTGCAGTGGATGTTGGGGAACAAACAATTCTTCACTGGTCCGTGGTTCCAGAAGAGGCAGTCATCAATATCAAAGCCTCTACGGGTGAACCACCTGTCCAAGTTGATTGCGGTGTGGAAGCTTCCACAACCAAAGAGTTGGAATCAGAAACAGGTGAAGTCGTAGAAAATTTTAAACCTCAAGGTTGTGCGACTGTCTCGCCTACAGAAGATACTGTCTATACTTTGGAAGCTAAATTGGGCGAAGTAGTGGTTTCCAAAGAGTTGAGTGTGGCTGTTAACACCGATCCAAAAGTGGATCTTTTAACTGTCAATGGTGTTTCTAGCTTGAAAGTCACTAGCTATCCACAGCCAGTCGAACTGGCTTGGAAGGCGAGACCCAAGAGTGCCAAGATCACCATTAGCGCTGAACCTTCTGTCATTAGTAAGGATGGTTTGCCGACCGATAGCAGCGAAGTGGAAGGAAGTATGGCTGTTACAGTGCGGGGAGATACCACCTTCACCTTGACCGTTAAACTTGAAGGAAAGCCTGATGCGACTGCGCAAGCAAGTGTCACCGGATCTTTTAGCGCCGGTCTTGATTGTTCACAATTCTACGTGACAACAAACATGCTGACCCCTGTTTTGGAAGGTGAAAAGGTTGCCATTAGCTGGTCGATTCCAGAAATGGCAAAATCAGCGATTAACGCTATTCGTGTTACTGATAGCATGGGTGATGGACCGGTCGTGGATCCTAAAGCCATGGACCATGCGGAAGTTTCTGCGAAGGCAGGTGGGTACAAAGTTTCTTTCCAAGCTCAAGGAAAAGATTATTGCCCCACAACAGTTCATATGCCGGTCGCGAGTTTGGAAGAATTAAGCCGCGACAAAGCAGTGCGTGTGGTGCAAGACGCCAGCAAGCCAAACGAGGCCTATGTCGGTCTTGATAAAGGATTCAATGGCGGCAAAATTCAACTTGTCCATTATGATCCGATTAGTCATGCCATGGAGGTCGATTTCTTCTCGGCTCTAAAAGGCTATGACCAACTGAATCAATATCTACAGGCTAGCTTCATGGAAAATATCGTTAAGACATTTCCTGTGAATGCGGTTGCCTCCTCTGCTAACCGTTTGTTTGTAGGAACGACAGGGGCTGTACTCTATCAAGATGGTGATCAATGGAATATTTTAGCGCCACTTAGGCACCGCGACTATACCAAAACTTATAAAGCAGAGGGTCACGATTCCTGTTTTGGCATGAAACAAAGCGGCAAGGTAGCTGCTGTAAAAGGTGATATCACAACCCTAAGACAAGTCTGTGATATGGTGGCTACCGAAGATGGCAAACTCTATGTCGCAACTGATCAAGGGCTCCATATTGTTGATGATGTGGAAGCCTACATTAAAGATAAGAATAACAAGAGATGGACAAATGTCGCAGAATTAAAAGACTCAATTGTCAACGATATTGAAATTGTGAAAGCAGGCAATGAAACGGCAGTGTTGGCCGCAGGGTCCAAAGGGGTTTACCATTATGATGCTGCCTCTTCAACATGGGCTCCATTAAATGGTGGAGCCCTAGGCGCTGAAGAGACTGGTGATCTCAAACCGGTCTATTCAATAGCGGCTTTTATGGGTTACCTCGGCCCTGTGATAGCTATTTATCCTCCTCCTCCGCCAAGTTTAATCGTGGCTGCCGGAAGCCAAGATGGTGTCTATTTGAAAGATGTAACAGCCAAGGGAGCGTGGGTTAAAAAATCACTCCCTGTTTCTGCTGAAGAAAAAGCCGGCAAACCCGAAAATTATGAGAAAGTCTACAGTATTGCCTTGGATGTGAATGGGCTTTTCGTCGGAAGTAGTTCTGGTCTCTATGTCAGCCGCAACGGTGGTGAGAGCTTTGAAAGTGTGGCAACACCTCTTGTTACAGTGATTCATCCAGACGGTACCACATCTACTGAGGCTCCTGTGGTTCGCTCGATTAGTGTCTCTTCAGATGGCGATCCAGCAACGAAGGCGAATTATACCCTCTATTTGGCAACAGAGCAGGGTTTGATTAGGGCCTTTATACCGGAGTGGAAGATGTCAGCCGTCGTGATTGACGACGATGGACTGGAGGGCCCAGTAGTTGCTCCTGTTCCAGCACAACCGGCAACACCGTCTGCAACAGGTACAGTTACTTTCTACTAGCCTTATCTATTGGTTTTTATATAAATGCCGCATGTCGATGAGACGTGCGGCATTTTTGTTTCTACGAGTGTCATTGCGAGGCCGAAGGCCGAAGCAATCCACGAGAGATTGCTTCGCTTTGCTCGCAATGACAACCGTTGCGCTCCTCGCAATGACAACCGTTGCTCACGGCCAAGTCACCAAAGTTGATCCCCTCGTTCACATTTTTGCGAAACAGGCTGAGGGATTGCTTCTCCCCTCTGGGGCTCGCAATGACACCCTTGCTAGCAAAGCTATTTCGGTGAACGCCAGTGGCCAAAAAGTTATCGATTGTTTTGTGCAAGTCTATGACCCCGCCAAGGCGGAAGTCGTTGCCGATCGTTTGCAATCGATAGGAGGACAAGCCCGCTCCATCATCGATAACATCATGACCGCTTTTGTTCCCCTGGATGCGATTGATGAAGTCTCCTCGTGGGAAGAAGTGAAATATATTGAGGCGGGCAAACCCCTTCTTCCTAAAATGGATGTAGCTCGCACAGTTACCAATGTTGATGATGTGAATGCGGGTACCGACTTGGATGCCCGCTATGATGGCTCCGGTGTGATTATTGGTGTTGTGGATGACACCGCTCCTGACTGGGGACACGAAGATTTCAAAGACTCTGCCGGCAAAACAAGAGTGCAATTTTTCTGGGACAAGTCTGCTTCCGGTTCGGGTGTCAGTGAGATTTCTGGATCGAGTGGACTTGAGTGTACCAATACTCAAATGAACAATAGCCTTAGCAGTGCAACAACAAATACTTGTGGTGCTACTTCTGGCGGAGATACTTCCAGTCACTCAACCCATGTTGCAGGGATTGCCGCAGGGGACGATTCCACCTACAAAGGTGTGGCAACGGGTGCCGACATTATTTTTGTCTATAATACAGAAACGGATGCTGACAGTGGTGGCAATTTAAGCACGACTATTGTGGATGATGTTCGCTATGTTTTTGCCAAGGCTTCTTCGCTAAAACAACCCGCCGTGGTCAATCTTTCTTTGGGGACCTCCATTGGTGCCCATGATGATACCTCTTCGATGGAGACCTCTTTGAATAATTTAGTCTCAGGCCACCCAGGCCGCGCCATTGTTAACGCTGCGGGTAACGAAAATTTTAGTCCTAACGATACTGGGGCTGCGACTTATAACGGGCTCCATGCCGCAATCGATGTTACGAGTGGCAGTGATGAAGCCTTTGATTTTTCGGTCCGCAGCGGTTCTACTTTGCGTTCTCTAGGACTCCAAGTCATCGTCGATATTTGGCTTGCTTCCACCTCAACATGTACGGTGGAGTTGGATGGGTTTGATTTTGCTAAAACAGCGGTTTCTGTAAACATGGCAGCCGCTTCTGCAGGTGGAAGCAAAACCGCCAGCGGCGGTAGCGCCACTCTTGCTGTCGATTTTACTGATTCAACAAACGCCAATAATGGAAAGAAACACGCAATAGCCACAGCAACATTTGCTAGCTCACTAACCAACGCACAAATCCAAGACAATTTTTCTTTTGATCTGATTTTTAGAGGAACCTGCGCCGGCGATGCCTGGCTCTGGCCGGACAGAAACTCTACTGTTAGTTTTACAAAACAGTTTGGCGGGACCGATCGGGGCTTTGGTTACACTTATGTTAATGGAGATAGTAACAGGACGATTACAATCCCTGGTTCCGCCTCCAAAATTATCGCGGTTGCCTCTTTTATGTCTCAGACCGGCTGGACAGACTCGACAGGGACAACACATAATCAGACCGCTACCTCAGGAACCGATTTTACTTCGCTTGGAGCGACAGGAGGAACCGTCAGTGATATTTCTCTTTTTTCCAGCCTTGGCCCAACACCCGATGGGAGAACCAAACCAGACATTGCAGCGCCAGGTGAACCGATTGTTTCTGCACTATCCTCTAGTAACTCGGTTTCTTCTGGAAAAAAAGTAAACTCCAACCATTTCAAATTGGAAGGGACTTCAATGTCCTCCCCCCATGTTGCGGGAATTGTTGCTTTGATGTTTCAGAAAAATAAATGTCTTACATCCAATCAGGTCAAGACATTGCTGACAGAAAATGCCGCAACGGATAGTTTTACAGGAACCGGTTCTTCCATTCCAAACAATGAGTGGGGTTATGGAAAAGCAGATGCCTTGGCGACGATGAAGGATGTGGCGACGCTATCTGGAGAGACTTGTGGTCTCACGGGGACGGGAGGAGCTCAAGATACGCCTGTTACAACAACATCTGGAACCGCAGCAGGAAGTGGATGCCTTAACATTGCAAATGGAAATCCTAACACTCTTTCAATTTTTTGTTGGGTTGTTGTGGTGTTCCTTGGCTTGACATTCCGAAATCGATTCACTACTGAGTGAACTGTGCAGCCCAACCGTTTGGAAAGAGTCTGGCATTTTGTAAAACCCGAAATTTTACAGCGATGGGGTAAGCTTACCAACGGCGATTTGGAAAATTGTCAATATCAATATGATCTGGTTGTCGAGGCAATACGCCGGACCTACTTTGAAGGACGTTCTCATTTATCCTTAGAAGGTGAAATTAGAGATTGGCTCAACAAACGAATTGACCATTATGAAAAATCAGACAAAATCCATTGAAACGAACACCCGTTTTGAGGAAAAGGGTGCCCTAGAAAGCGCGGAATATCAGAAGTCCCAGGGCTATTTTGTTTTTGAGGAGCTCTCCAATAGCCAACAAAGTCAAAAAGGCAAGGTTCTTGCAAGACCGATTGAGTCAATTGATTTAGAAAAGGTTAATTCCATTGATCAGTTGGTGACTGCTTATGGAGAGGCCTCCATTCAGGCAAGAAATATCGGTGATTGTGCACAAGTTTGGGAGCAGATGTTGACCGACCCCGATCGTCCAACCATTTTTTTAGGACTTGCCGGTCCCTTGATTGCGGCTGGGTTGCGTAAAGTCATTCGCGACATGGTTCATTACGGTCTGGTCGATGTGATTGTTTCTACCGGTGCTATTTTGTATCAGGACATTTATCAAGCAAAAGGTTTCAAACATTTTAGAGGAAGTTCTGATGCGGATGATTCTGTTTTAAGAGATCTCTATATCGATCGCATTTTTGATACCTATGTGGATGAAGAAAAATTCTGGAGGCTCGATTGCACCATTGGCCAATTTGCGAGCGCCCTTAAACCTGGCAAATACTCCAGTCGCCAGTTTTTGGCCGAAATTTCACAGGCATTAGACGATGAAAATTCCATTTTGGCGACGGCGTATAGAAGGGGAGTTCCTGTTTTTGCGCCGGCTCTCAACGATTCTTCGATTGGGATTGGGCTCACCGAACATTATCATCGCTGTGTTAAAGATGGAAAACCGGGTGTCACGATCGATTCGATTCAAGACAACTATGAGCTGACCCAAATTGTAGTTCAATCGAAAGCAACTTCGGCAATTTATATCGCGGGCGGAGTGCCCAAGAATTTTATCAATGACTCGGTCGTCATGAGTTATATTTTTGGAAAAGATACCGGTGGGCATCGTTACGCCTTTCAATTAACGACCGATGTTCCGCACTGGGGAGGCTTGTCCGGTTCTACGTTAAGTGAGGCAACCTCTTGGGGAAAGGTTTCTAAAAAGGCCGAGCATGCCATGGCCTTTGTGGAGCCCTCTGTTTCTCTTCCGTTAGTAGCAGGTTATGTGATGAAAAAAGGACTAGGTCGCAGACGCCCCGCCTTGCAAATGACCTGGGATTCTCCCAGACTCACCTCCTTAAAGACAGTTGGATAACAACAAATCCTAAATTCTAAATGGTTCGACAAGTTCACCATCCTGAGCAAAGTCGAAGGACAAATCCCAATGATCCAAATCCAAATGTCCCAAACAATTGTGTTTGAAATTTTGGTTATTGGAATTTAGAATTTGTTTAGGATTTAGATATTAGGATTTGGGATTTTCCCACTTAGGTCCCGTTTCAACGATGTTCGTATTTTAAGTAGGTCCTTGTGATACATTGGGGCCTTAAAATCAGGATAGGTCCATTCGAAGGGAATCCATTTTCCCTTTTCAAAGCGGAGCAATGTGTAGACATAGACATCTTTAGAGAGTGCCACTTTTTGACCTCCTGCTTTTCCGGAAGCCAAAACTACTTTGAACAAATCGACATAGCCAGGGTCGATGTTAATGGTTCGATGTTCTAGGTTCGATGTTCGATGTTCCAATTTTTTGGTGAGTTTTTTGAGTTCGGCGAGTTTTTCAGGTTTAAAAATCTTTTTGAAACTGATCAAGCAGCGTTCTAATCCAGGACCCAATTCTTCTTCATAATAATGACTATGTTCAAAAAGATGCCACTCACTTTGCACTTCCATCGGGCCCAAGAGTTTTTCAAAGGCTTTGATAACTTTCTCTTTGAACTTTTTATTGGAAGTCAGAAGAAAAAGAATTGCCTTGGATTGAGGAGGGTAAATACTCGTCATTATCTCACCAATTTATATCCAATCTGAAATAGATAAACACAGAGTGCGAATAAGAGCAGTGTTAGAAGGCCAGAGAGAGCCACAGAGTGCCAAAGGGGAACCTCCAGAATTCCCAAAACTCCATAGCGTATTCCATCCACCATGTAGAAGAGGGGATTCACAATCGATATCTTTTTCCAGATGTCTGGCAATAAGTTGATCGAATAAAAAACACCGCCCAAATAGACCAAAGGAGTAATAACAAAGGTTTGTGTGGTTGCGAGGCTGTCCCAGGTTTTGGCCCTGAGTGCTCCGATGATGCCCCAGCAGCCAAAAAGAATCGATTGTTGGATCAGAAAAAAGAAAGTGACCGGCCAACTGAAAAGAGGCTGTTTTAAAAGAAGGAGTGAGACTGCTAAGGTGATCCCTCCGATTAAAATTCCTCTGGCAATGCCACCCACCACAAGGGCGGTGACAATCTCAATGGGCTTTAGGGGGGCTGCCAAAATGTTATCCAAACTTTGGTCAAAGCGAGCCATGTAAAGGGAGGTCGATGTATTGGAAAAGGCGTTGTTCATCACCCCCATGGCGGCAAGGCCGGGTATGATATAGAGAATGTAGGGAAAGCCGTGAATTTCCTGGATGCGCTCCCCCAGAGAAAAGCCAAAAATCAAAATAAAAAGGAGGGTCGTCAAAATAGGTGGAAAAATAGTTTGGCGAATCAGTCTCCAAAATCTGAAAAACTCTTGGGTGACTAAAGTTGCAAATCCCGTGAAACTTCCCATTCCTTGGCTCCTTCAGCAAGACTTTTGCCTGTTAGGTTAACGAATACTTCTTCTAAAGAACCTGGCCGAACAAATTTTAAAACTCCTTTACGCTCTTTATTTTCGAAACGATATTTTTCAATGAGTTTGGTTGGCGAATCACACGCGACAATTTTTCCTTTATGAATAATGCCTACTCGTTCGCAAAGTAGTTCTGCCTCTTCGATGTAATGAGTTGTTAGTAGAATTGTTGTTCCATCCGAATTGAGACCTTTCAAAAATTCCCACAATTCATGTCTTAGCTCTACATCAATTCCGGCCGTTGGCTCATCTAAAATCAAAATTTTTGGTTTTCCCATCAACGCCCTGGCGATCATCAGGCGTCTTTGCATTCCGCCGGAGAGTTTAAAGCGACCCACCTTTCTTTTTTCCCACAACCCGAAATCTTTTAATAATTTTTCGGCTCTTTGTTTAGATTCTTTTTTGGAAAGACCGTAAAAACCACCTTGAAATTCCATAACGTTGCCAATGGGAAAATAGGCGTGGATATTGATTTCCTGGGGAGAGAGTCCCAGATAGCGTTTGGCAGCCAGCGGTTCTTTGCGGATATCATGCCCCATTACTTTGATGGAACCAGAATTGGGTCGAACCAGGCCGACAATCGAATTGATGATTGTTGTCTTGCCCGCTCCATTGGGCCCTAAGAGCCCAAAAAATTCTCCTTGAGGGATAGATAAATCGATCCCTTTGAGTGCCTCAACTGTTGCACTGTAAGATTTTTTCAGCCCAGTGATTTCAATGGCGTTCATGGATTGCGCGCCCGGAAGGATTCCCTCCGCCTCTCGGCTACGGGACTTCCTCGGCGACCCTCCTTCGGATGGTGCCCGCCTCGGTCGTCGAACGTGCAGATTTTATAATACTGCCGCATGACGGGGGCCCATGCTTGTTGTGAGCAATCAGCGCGCCCGGAAGGATTCGAACCTCCGACCTCCTGATCCGTAGTCAGGAGCTCTAATCCACTGAGCTACGGGCGCGCTGATTGCTCAATTTTCATGGGCAGTCATGCGGCCTCCTTGCACGTGGCGAAGCGCGAGCTTCGCAACCTCCGACCTTCCCTAGCGCATTTCTCCTTATATCTTGCCCAATAGCATGAATGAAATAACCAAGCTGTAGATCACGAGAGATTCGATCAGTGCCAAAGCAATGATCATTGGTGTCATCACTTTACCGGCCGCTTCTGGATTTCTGGCGATTCCTTCAAGCGCCGACGCAGCGGCACGTCCCTGGCCCAAAGCCCCTCCAAAAGCAGCCAGACCAATACCAAGGCCTGTTGCCAAAGCAAGACCCGCTTTCAAAAAGGTATAAACTCCCTCTCCGGTTGGGAGCGGTGCTCCTTCTGCAGCCATCAAAACCGCAGGGCAGACAAGAACTGCAAGTGCAACTACAACGATTTTCTTCAACATACCTTCCTCCTGTTAATGAGATTCCTCTGTCGCTAGTCCAAGATAGACAATCGACAAAAGTGAAAAAACAAATGCTTGAATAAAAGAGATAAACAAGCCCAAAATCATAAAAATAACCGGCACCAAGATGGGAGTCAGCTGTGAGAAGACTCCCAGCACCAAGTGATCTCCCGTCATATTTCCAAAGAGACGAACGCTCAAACTCACCGGTCTTACAACGTGACTGATTAATTCAATAATCAACATCAAAGGGCCAAGCCAGATGACCGGTCCTAAAAGATGTTTAAAATAATTGACGAGGCCTTGTTCCTTGATCCCCTGATAGTTGTAATAGAGAAATACAATAATCGCGCAAGCGGCATTCGTGTTGATGTTTTCAGTGGGTGGGGCAAGTCCCGGAATCAGCCCAATCATATTGCAAAAAAGAATATAGATGAAAAGGGAGCCAATGAGAGGAAAGAATTTTTGTGCCTTTTCACCCAAGACACCTTCCATCAAGCCGAGTAACGCTTCAACCACCACCTCAAAAAAAGTAGCAGGTGTCAATTTGTCTTGGGGGACCAAACAAGCTTCCGTTTTTTTGAGTCTTCGATTGGCAACCCAAGAGAGAATTATCAAAAGCAACGCGACAGATCCTGCAGTAACAATGTGCATGGTATGATGGTTAATCAACGCCATTTAAATCCTTTCACAATCAATGCAATGACAACAACGCTAAAGCCAAGCAAAAACGGAACTGGATTAACAAAATCTTTTGTAATCAAAACCCAGAGAATCAGCGCTAGCAGAGTCAATTTAACAACACTCTGGATTGCCAACGCCCCCCATTTTGGGGCCTCCTCTTTGACCAGGCCTTTGGCCCACCATTTCCAGAAGGCCCAATTAACTAATCCCAGAACAAGTCCTGCAACAAAGGAGGCAGTGAATTGCAATGTTTGTCCCATTTCGTCAAGTAGGTTTTCTATTCCCAAAAGGTAGTCACTACCCTTCTGCAATTTTTACCAAAAGGTAGTGACTACCTTTTGGTGCGCCAGTTGAGGATGCGGATGAGGTTCCAAAGGCCCCCTGTAAATCCAAGGACCAGCCCCAATAAAGCGAGCCAAGGCGAGGTTCCCCATCGCCTATCCAAATAATCCCCCATGAACCATCCGGCGACAACGGTTAGGGATAATTGAATGCCAACTGCCCCATAAAGCCCAAAAGTTAGCCAAAACGGGTTTTTTTGGTCATCATTTGTCATAAAATAGACTCAAAAACATGTAAAGTATGGTCAATTTCCTCGTTTTTATGGGCTAAACTGACAAAACAGGTCTCAAATTGGCTTGGTGGAAGGTAAATTCCCTTCTCAAGAGCGTTATGGAAAAACTTTTTAAAACCGACTGGCCCTTCCTTGCAAAAGAGGGTCCACATGGAACCGACCGCTTGGATTTGATGAGGAAGTTTTTTCTTCTCAAGAATGTTTTTAAGGCCATTGGTTAATTTTGATGCTATTTCATTAAGACGATCATACACTCCCTTTTGAGTAAGTTGGTTGAGTGTTTCGATTCCAGCTGTCATCGCCAAGGGATTTCCAGACAAAGTTCCAGCCTGATAAACTTTTCCAAGAGGGGCAAGCTGATCCATCAAATTTTTAAGACCTCCATAGGCTCCAACAGGAAGTCCCCCACCCAAAATTTTTCCAAGGCAGGTGAGGTCCGGTTTGATGTTGTAGAGTGCTTGTGCACCACCGAGCGCCACACGAAAGCCGGTCATTACTTCATCAAAGATGAGTAAAGCTCCATGCGCTGTGCACAAATCTTTTAAACCTTTCAAAAATCCAGGTTGCGGCGGGACACATCCCATGTTTCCCGCGACCGGCTCTACAATCACGCAGGCAATCTGGTTTTTGTTTTCTTCAAAAAGGCGTCCGACGCCTTTTAGGTCATTATAAGATGCGACCAAGGTATGTTTTGCAAAATCAGCAGGGACGCCGGTACTAGAGGGAATTCCAAAAGTTGCTGCCCCAGAACCTGCCTTCACCAACAAATAATCGGCATGACCATGATAACATCCTTCAAATTTTATAATTTTATCACGACCAGTAACGCCTCGCGCAAGCCGTACAGCACTCATCGCCGCTTCTGTTCCTGAATTAACAAAACGCAATTTTTCAATCGATGGGAAAATTTGACGAACCATCGATGCCAATCTGGACTCTAACTCAGTTGGGGCGCCAAAGCTAAATCCTCTTTCACAAGCTTGTTGAACGGCAGCGACAACTTTGGGATGGGCATGTCCCAAAATCGCTGGACCCCAGCTTCCGACATAATCGATGTATTCATTCCCATCGACATCCCAAAGTTTTGCACCTTGTGCCTTGGCGATGAATAGCGGCGTTCCACCCACGGCACCAAAAGCCCTCACCGGAGAATTTACACCACCCGGCATGAGTTTTAACGCTTCTTCAAAAAGTTTTTCTGAGAAGGACTGCGGCATGAAGGGGTTTCTAGCCTAAGCAGGTTTGAGAGTAAAGCGGATCGTATCGAAGAGGCCGCGCCAGGAACTAAACGTTTCATCAACGGCACTTGCTTCATAACCACAGTGAACCATGCAGTCGGCACATTTTTCATTGCGTCCCGTGCCGTAGTTATCCCAGTTTGTCTCTTGCATCAATTCTTTAAAAGTAGCGACATAACCATCTTGCAAGAGATAACAGGGCTTTTGCCAACCAAAAATATTGTAGGTGGGGTTCCCCCATGGAGTGCATTGGTATTTGCGTTTGCCTTGCAGAAATTGCAGGAAAAGTGGGGATTGATTAAATTTCCAACTCTTCTTCCCATTGCTCAAAATTTGTTTGAATAACTCATGCGTTCTGTTTCGCTTTAAAAAATGCTCCTGATCCGGGGCCTTTTCATAACTGTAACCCGGTGAGACCATCATTCCCTCCACGCCCAGTCCCATCATCGTGTCAAAGAAGGCACGAATCCGTTCTGAATTCACCCCTTCAAAAAGTGTGGTATTCGTAGTGACCCTAAATCCTCTGCGCAATGCCTCTTTGATGGCACTGGCAGCCTGTTCATAAACCCCTTCGCGACAGACTGCGTGATCATGCTCTTCTTTGAGTCCATCCATGTGAACACTGAACGTTAGAAACTCGGAGGGTTTGAAAAGATCGAGTTTACGCTTAAGCAAAATAGCATTAGTGCAAAGATAAATATATTTCTTGCGCTCAACCAAGCCTTCCACAATTTTATCAATTTGAGGATGCATGAGGGGCTCGCCACCAGGAATGCTAACGATGGGTGTTCCACATTCTTCAACCGCTCTAAAACATTGTTCGGGGGTGAGATTCTTTTTAAGGATTTCTTCTGGATGTTGGATTTTGCCACAGCCGGCGCAGGCAAGGTTACAGCGAAAGAGAGGCTCCAACATCAAAACAAGAGGATAGCGTTTGTTCCCCTTGATTTTTTGTTTGAGGACATAACTGGCAACACGCCACGCTTGAGATATTGGAACGGCCATGCTAGGAGCTATGAAACATAAGGCTAAAAATATGTCAAACCTACTTATTGTTGCTGCCCTAAAAGACGAAGTCCGCCCCATCAAAGCGGAAATGACCGTCGATTGTACGATCCATTTTAAGCCCGCTACTTTTTATCAGGGAAAAATTTTTAATAAAGAGATCGGTTTATTAATTACCGGTGTTGGGGTTGCTCGAATGAAAAAAGGGTTAATTCAAGTGCTGGAGCAAAAAAAGCCGACTTCTATTTTGCATGTAGGTTTCTGTGGAAGTTGTTCGCCTGTTGCAGGGCTTGGTGCTTTAATTTTGGGACAAGGAGTTGTCGAAGAAAAATCGAGGTGCCATTTCGTAAGTGAGACAGGCTTGCTTGAGCAGGCCAAAAAATTGTGTGAAGAAAAGCAATTTTCTTTTCAGGTTGGTTCCATTGTGACGGTAGATCGCATTGTTTCCAGTCCCCACGAAAAGGCAGATTTGGGGGCCGTTCACAAAACGATGGCGCTGGATATGGAGGCGGCAGTCGTTGCAGAGGTTGCCAGTCAGAGAAAAATTCCATGGGTTGTTGTTAAATCAATTTTAGATCCGGTTGATATGGAGCTTCCCAATTTGGAAGATTGCGTGGAGCCGACGGGCGAGGCAAGACCTCTCATGGTTGTTGAACATCTTTTCAGAAAACCGCAGGATTTGATGAAACTCCCGAACATCCAATATTGCGCCTCGCAGGCTAGGCGTTCACTAACAGAGTTTATGGAGGCTTGGGTTCAAAATATCTCTTGATTTATACATATAATAAGATATACATTTGTATATATGTATGAAATCCTTTTCTCTGAGGTGGTGAGCAAGCAGCAAGCAAGAATACCGAAAAAGGATTTGGAAAAGATAAAGAAATTGCTCTTGAATTTAAGAGAGAATCCGAGGCCGTTGAAGTGCAAAAAGCTGGTAGGGGGTGAGCAAGAATATAGAATTCGTTATCGAAATTGGAGGGTTTTATATTCTGTCGATGATTTCAAAAAACAAGTTATCGTTTATGGAATTTTGGACAGAAAGGAGGCGTATCGATGAAAACGATCTCAGTAAAATTCGATGATTATGTGTTGGAGCTTCTTAATAGAGAAGCCAAGGAGAAAAAACTGACTCGTATGGAGATTATTCGTTCTGCTGTTGTTAATTTCCTTTTGAACAGGGATGATGTCGGAGATTTGGCTTATATTCAAAGTCATAAAAACGATAAATTGTCATCTTTTGATGACACTTTTAAATAATCATTTCTTAAATTTCTTTGCAGCAATTGCAGAGCCAATCGCATCCCAAAGATAAGCAGTGCCGTAAGTAATTCCCCCTAGCACTTTGGCAGCATTACCTATAGCTCTGCAATCGCCGGGATCACCTGAGTTGTTGCAGTTACCAAAAAGTCCTACTCCTAGAGTTATTCCCCCAACAACGCCTAAAAGCATTGAAAGGGCTCCTTGAACAGGATGGCCCGTATAAATCAAACCATCTCCGGGAATAGGCGACAATCCCAAACCAATGGCCAAGCCCTTTGATTTTTGTTTTCTTTCGATTGTGGAGAGTTCGGCCTGAGATTCATTTTGAGCGTATTCTTTTGCTGCTTCTTTGGTAAAGCGGTTTGAATCAAAACTCCTTGCGAAGACAGATTGACTTAATACCAAACAAAAACAGATGAGGATTGTGAAAGTTTTTTTCATGAATTCTCCTTTAGCCATTTTTCAAATTGCTGTCCAGTTTATAAACGCTACACTCTCAAAACGCTTGGAATGTTTGTTTTCAGGCAGGTAGCCCGACTGGAAACAAAAATGACGAAAAGTGTCAGAGGGTCAAGGGTATCTTACTGTGTACAAGACCAGCCGGGGCTGAGGGCTGCTTTGGAACATTGTCGGCAGGAGTAGGTTTGAGATTTTAATCGGCCATTTTCGCAATAAAATTCGGTTAAGTATTTTAGGTTCATTTGAGCCGTTTTGATTTCCCTACACTGATCTGGAAATTTTTGAAAACGTCGGTTTTTTATGATCAAAACCATCCCGCCGATTCCGGGTTTATTGCCCCCGTCAGAATCCAAACATTGTCTGCAATGTAGGTCCGTCGAGCAAATATTGGGCCCAGCCCCAGACACTTGGACACAGGCTAATTTGCTACATTCAGCGTGGGTTATAGGAGGAACACAAGTTGATACTTTGCGGATTCTCTCGCTTTGATCAAAAATGTAAATATTTCCTTGGGTATCCACAGCAACTCCATTAGGATATTGTAGTGCTGCGCTCGTGGCCGGGCCCCCATCTCCTGAAAAACCGATAGTACCATTTCCGGCAATGGTTGTAATAATACCATCAGTGGTCAACTTGTAGATTCTAGAGTCCGAGTGGAACGCCATGTAAATATTTCCTTGGGTATCCACAGCAATTCCAAAAATATCTATTAATGTTGTCGTCGTGACCTGCTCACCATTTCCGGGAACAGTGTCGATTTTTCCATCAGTGCTTACCCTGCGGAGTCTGTAGAACAACATATCTGCAATGTAAATATTTCCCTGGGTGTCAACAGCAACAGCACGTGGAACTAAATCTGCGCTCGTGGCCGGACCCCCATCTCCTAAATAACCTGGGAAACTACCTCTACCTGTTCCAGCAACAGTAGTGATTATGCCATCAGGGGTTACCTTGCGAATTCTTTCGTTATAGACATCTGCAATATAAATATTTCCCTGGGTGTCAACAGCAATTGACTCGGGGCGATTTAATTTAGCGCTCGTGGCCGGGCCCCCATCCCCAGAAAAACCATTGCTGGCCATTGCCAGCAATAGTCGTAATAATACCATCAGTGGTCACTTTGCGAACTCGATGATGCCCAACATCTCCAATGTAAATATTTCCTTGGGCATCAACAGCAACTGCATAAGGAGCATATAGTGCTGCGCTCGTGGCTTGCCCACCATCTCCTGTAAAACCGAACAAGCCGGTGGTGCCGCTTCCAGCAACAGTTTGAATAAATCCATCGGGGGTTACCTTACGGATTCTGTTGTTCAACATATCTGCGATGTAAAGATTCCCTTGAGTGTCAACGGCAATTCCCTCAGGGCGATTTAATTTAGCACTCGTGGCTGGACCGCTATCACCTGAAAAACCTGTTTGTCCATTCCCCGCGATGGTTGTGATAATTGGTTCGCATTGTTGTGCTTGGGCTTTAGAATAGGTAGGCAAGCCCATTATTAAATAAGCAAAAGAAAATAGAACCACCCATAGTCGCATAATGAGAACTCCTTTGGGTAACCAGACATAATTTCATGCAAGTCCTATGCCAAAAAACTCGCAGTTCGGAGCGTATGTTTGGCAGAGTGGTTTGTAAGCGCGAAATTAATTAGGAAAATACTGGGCGGCTGCCCTAATGCATATCCTTGCGAACTCAACATGTTTCAAATTGATGTGTCTGATGCTGTTTGGATCAAAGCCAGGTCGTTTCCGAAATTTTTCCCACAAACCTGCCTCTTGGATTGTCGCCATAAAAAGTATCATATTGGCATCTATTTTCTGTCCAGTTGGTGTCTGCAAACCCCCGTTAGCGATCCTATCTTTCTTTTGATCAATACCTTCTTTGCCAAAGACTTTTATATAGATATCCGACCCAAATATTTCATTTTCTTTTCTCGGGTCGCGGATTTCTTCACCCATTCGGAATAGCTCTGCAATAAAATTCGCCACTTTGTTTACTTGTTGGTTATCCATGGCTTGGGGGTTACCAAAAATTTCTTGAGCCAAGGCGTCAAATCTATTTTGATCTTTCTTCGGAATCTTTTTTTTGAATAATTTTTTGAACGCTTCAATGTAGCGCATTACTTTGTCCCTGTGTGTCCGAACGTAAGCAGAATGATCAACTGGTTCCTCCATTCCCTCAATTTCAGGGTATTGTCTGGCAATGAATTGAAAATCGCGCATGTGCCCTACCTCATGATCCAGGGCAAACGATAAAGAGAATTCATTTTTAAATTCAACGTACGTCATGAGGCCTATCCTAATTTGTCCAACAAGAGCGCTTAATGACTGGGCAAAAGGGCCCAATACGAGAACAGAAAGACCATGTTTCTTGGCATAATCCGCTATGGTTTGAATTTGATGATGACTCCAGATGGAAGGCTGATGATTGGATACAAGTTCTCTTTGCTTTGTTACAGCCTCTTGTAAAAATCTTTCGCAAATGGCACCATGTTCGGGGTTATTGGGTGCAATGATTGCATTTTGAAGTGCTATTGGAAATCCAACAGCTTGTATGGCTTCACAGGTTTCTTTGATGGTTAAGTCATTGGCCATTTTGTCCTTTTCTTGCTATAGTTATCGGCAAATCGAAAATTAAGTTGCTGCATGCGTTCATCTAAAATCTGCAAGTAGCGGGTTATGACGAAATAGCTACTGGTTTTAATAATAAGCTATTCATTGGCTACTACTTGTGATATGCTGAACTAAGATGCATTCTTTTAACCCAGAAATCATTAAAAATCTGGAACTTCCCATACCCGTGGTTTGGCTTGTGGGACAGTGTATGGAGCTTAGAGGAAAACAAGATCTCTGGATGAAGACGAAACCAGAGGTCATGAAAACGTTAAAGGAAATAGCCATTATTCAGAGTGTTGAATCTTCGAACCGGATCGAAGGAGTCACCGTCAGTAAAAATCGTCTCAAACCTCTGGTTTTGAATCAAACAAAACCAAAAGATCGGCCTGAAGAGGAAATATACGGTTATAAAAAAGCACTCGACTGGATTCATCGCGATTTTAAAAAAATCAATATAGATCCAAAAGCTATTTTGAAATTGCATGAATTGGCTCAAGGCGGGCATTCTTCAGATGCTGGACGCTGGAAAACAAAAAATAATGAAATTATCGAAATTCTTCCCAATGGAGAAAGGATCATCCGATTTGTTCCGGTAGTATCAGAGAAAACACCCAAATATATGGAACAATTGTGTTTGGCCTATCAAGACGTTCTTCAAAAGAAACAGTTACCGGAACTTTTAATCATTGCCTCTTTTGTTTTTGACTTTCTTTGTATCCATCCTTTTCGTGATGGAAATGGCAGGGTGTCTCGGTTGTTGACCCTTTTGTTGCTTTATCAACATGGTTTTGATGTTGGCCGCTATATCAGTATTGAAAGAATTATTGAATCGACCAAACAGGATTATTATCAAGTATTGCATAATTGTTCCCAAGGATGGCATGAAAGTCAGCATGACATAAAACCTTGGTGGATCTATTTCTTATCAACACTCAAAGAGGCTTATCGTGAGTTGTCTAATAGGGTTGAGGGGAGTGATTTGCTAGCCCCGAAAGGTAGAGTGATTGAGGGATTAATTTTGGAACAGACTGGTGAATTTACTTTATCTACAATTCAAAATTTGTGTCCTAATGTTAGTCAGCAAATGATCAAGAAAGTTTTGAATGGTTTGAAGATCAAGAAAAAGGTCCAATTGGTTGGAAAAGGGCGGGGTGCAAAATGGCGTGTTTTGGTGTGATATGATTCAGTTATCCAACGGACATTCTTTTGAGTTTATGGCGGCGTCGGGGGCGCTGGGCTTTGATGGACAAGGTTGGCCGTGGGAACAGCCGCTTCGTTTGGTGGGGCTTTTTAAGCCAGAGCTCTTTACCGTTGTTGTTAAGTCGCTCACGTTGAAACCACGAAAGGGGAATCTTCTCTGGTACAATCCTTTGCGATGCGTGCGTCTCATTTCGGATGGAGTCGTTAATGCGGTGGGGCTTACCAATCCAGGGATCGATTGGTGGATCAAAGAAATGTATCCTCGGGTGGTTGTGGGTGAGCTCAACGTTGTGGCCTCCATTGCGGGGGAGTCGTTGCAAGAAAATATGGAGATGGCTCTCAAGCTAAAAAGTTGCGATAAGATTAAAGGGCTGGAGATCAATGCGTCGTGTCCCAACAGTCCTGGTGAGTTGCAAAGTTCAAACCAGGCCGTGATCGATACCGCTCAGGCCTTGAAGTACGTGACCAAGTGGCCTCTGATTGTGAAACTTTCCTGTGTTCATGATTATGTCAAAATTGCCAAGGCTCTTGAAGGAACAGTGGAGGCAATTAGCATCAACAGTGTTCCCTGGACCACGATGTTTGAAGGAAAGAAATCATCCCTTGAGCGATTTGGGGGTGGGGCTGTTTCAGGGAAAAGGGCACAAGCCTATACTTGGAAGATGGTTAGTGAATTGGCGCAATCAACATCCATTCCTGTCATTGGTGCCAGTGTGTGGGAATATCAAGATATAGGCAAATTGTTTGACATGGGGGCTAAGGCCGTTGCCTTTGGTTCCATCTTCTTGCGCTACCCCTGGAGACCGACGCACTTTGTTAAACGTTGGCTATCGATCCATCGCAAAACACGTTGATCAATCGCTTTCGGTCAGGAGTGGGGGTGTTCAAAACCGTGCTCCACTTCGGGCTATCTCGTCAAAAAAATAATTTCGTTTCAAAAGATGCAGATAGTATCTTACCTGCCGTCAGCTCTATCTGCAGGCAGGTATTATTTTATTTGACTCAATACGCCCTCGTTTCCGCACAGATGTTTTGCCCACCCCCACTCCTGCCCTCGCGCAATTGACCATAAGATAGCGTCTACCTTCTGGTTAAACGTATGGGAATCGCATAAGTAAAGACAGTTGGAGCGAAGGGGTGGCCCGGAGTGTTTGTTGTGGGGTTTAGTTAGGGGCCCCCACAAAAACACGGAGGGACAGGACCCCGAAGCTCCAACTAATTTACGTCAGAGGGACTCGAAAAAGTTGAGGACCTTTTTGGCGACTTCTTGGTGATCATAATCAAGTGTCAATACATGGGCAGAGTGTTCCATCATACAAACATCAACTTGTTTTGAAGAGACTCGTTTTTTAATATCCAGCATTCCTTTTGGATCGGCCAAATGATCTCGAAGACCATGGATGAGTAAAAGAGGCTGCGACACTTTTTTTAGTCCCTTTTTAACCTCTCGAGCCAAGTCTTCCATTTGAAAAACCGCTTTGGATGGCATTCTAGCTAAACTATTTTCTCGATAGAGTTCTCGTCCTTTGGGATCCAAAACACTCTTTTCAAAGTTTTTTGCCGTTGATTCAATGACAAAACGAAGAGGGGTATAACGTACACTCGGAATAACAAGGCACGAAAAAATAGGTCTTAATTTCCAGGGTACGCCAAGCAGTGCTAATCCTTTGAGGGAGTTTCCTAGTTCTTGTGCTAATTTTAAACCGAGCAGACCTCCCATAGAGATGCCAACATAAAAAACCCTCTCCACTGTTTTGGAGAGTTCTCGATGGGCATGCAACACACTCCCATACCAATGCTGCCAGGTAGAATTCGCAAGTGTCGTTACATCTTTGCCGTGACCATAGAGAAGAGGGGCTTTAACTATGTAACCTTTCGCCTCGAGAGCTTGAGTAATAAAAGCCACGTTGGCAGGGGTGCCGGTGAGTCCATGAACAACCAAACAACCTTTTTGCGAAATCGCCATAAAGTAGTCACTACCTTTTGGTTAATATTACCGATAAGTAGTCGCTACCTTATGGTTAACATCTGAATTCTATTTTGACAACGTTTAAGGGCAATGCTTTAAGACAAATCCAATATGCCTTTGGAGACTTTTACTATTCCGGTTGCCAGACAACTCCAAGAAGTCGAACGTGTTTTGGCTACCCAATTAACCTCCGAAGTTCCTTTAGTCACACAAGTTGTTCAATATATTATTCAGAATGGCGGCAAACGCTTGCGGCCACTTTTAACACTCCTTTCCGCCAAACTTTCAGGCTACCAGGGGGAAACATCGATCAAATTAGCAGCCGCTATGGAGATGATCCACACGGCAAGCCTCCTTCATGACGATGTGATCGATGATGCCGGTTTGCGCCGTGGTAAGTCTTCTGCAAAAGCCAAATGGGGTAATTCCATCAGTGTGCTGGTCGGCGATTTTTTCTGGTGCAAGATGAGCCAGATTATTGTCGATCACGGGTGTTTGCGCACGCTAAAAGTAGTAACGGATACAATTACTATCACAACAGAAGCAGAAATTTTGGAAATCACCAAACATAGCGATTTTTCAATTGATGAAGAAGTCTATCTCAAAATCATACGTGGCAAAACGGCTGTTTTACTCTCCGCTTGTTGCCAAATTGGGGGGATCTTGGGAGGGGTCTCCGAGCCTTTTGAAGAGGGCCTCAAACGGTACGGACACGATGTAGGTATTGCCTTCCAACTCACCGACGACATTTTGGATTATGAATCGGAAGAGGAAAAATTTGGAAAACATAAGGGAGGGGATTTGAGAGAAGGGAAACTGACTTTTCCTTTAATTGTTGCCCTCAAAAAAGCGAATTTGGAGGAATCAAAAATAATTAAAGATGCCCTTTTGGCCGGCCGCATCGATGCCGACAAATTTAAAAAAGTTTTGGATGTTATCCATCGTTATGACGGTCTTGAAGAGGCAAGAAAGCTGGCCAGAAAATATGTGGAAAGGGCAAAAGCGAACCTCGATCCTTTTAAACCCTCTTTGGAAAAAGAATCCCTCCTTGGGCTTGCCGATTATGTGATTGACCGCGACGAATAACTTACAGTGGTGGGTCCTGTCCCTCCGTGTTTTCGTGGGGGCCCCTAACAAAACCCCACGACAAACACTCCGGGCCACCCACCACTTTATAAATTACCTGTCGTTTTAGATGCCGTAAACTAATCAGCAGCTGTTTCAAATACGTCAGTTAATTCTCTCTAAATCAATTTAATTCGATTTCAGCTGGCACGCCGTTTGCTTTATCAAATGAACAACGACCTGCCTGCCGGCAGGTGGGTCGTCCAAAAATAACAATGATCACTCTTTTAGAGAGATCGGAAAGGAACAGTTTTATGAAGAGAAGAATGTTTTCAAGATTAGCAGTTGCAGTTTTGTTGGCTGCCATGGGGTTGCAGGCTCAAGCAGCCTCCAAGGCAAAAGGAGAACTAAGTGGTGTTGTGAATATTAATGAAGCGAACGTTGCCCAATTAATGATGCTCCCTGGTGTTGGCCAAAAAAGGGGAGAGGCCATTCGTGAATATGTAACCGCCCATCCTTTCAAGAGTCTTGAGGAACTCAAGGCAATCAAAGGAATTGGGGATAAAGGCTTCGAAAAACTCAAATCTTATGTGACGTTGAGTGGCCCCACTACGGCAAAGTGGGTGAAGTCTAACTCAGCGCAACTTACCCCTGTCACACAACAACCAGCCAATTAGTTCCCCCCCGCCTACCCAGATGGCTCTCTTTGCAGCTATTTTTGCTGAAAGAGAGCCATCCCATTTTTTAGGCATTTCATAGACTTCTTGCAAACCCTTTAGTGTCAAGAAAATGACACCATTTTTCGTTTGGGAAATAGGGGAAATTTTGATAGAATTTAAGCTGTGTCAAACGCGAAGAATCCTTACCCTATCCAGCAGGAGATGTCCCAGGTCGTTGGGCTCGTCCGCCAGTACTTGAAAAGCCGTCTTCAGAGAGAACCAATGGAAAAGCTAAACCAACTGGTGCGTGATTTAAGGGTCGTGTTGCAACAGGTGGTGACCAATTATTTTCTTCCTTTGTCTCTCCCACAAGCTAGGCAATTTCGATCCGCCTTGGCGGATCAACTGCTTGGAGTATGCAACGAGCTCAACTCATCTTGTACGAAAGATGATGAAGAGCATCATCGCTATTGTGTCAGAGAAGTGATTGCCAGTTTTGAATGGGCGGAACAAATCAAAGAAGAAGTTCCAGATGACCCGGTGACTCAAAAGATTCTGGCCGTCGATATCCCTATTTTGCGCCCCTTTGATTATGGGCTTAAAAAGGGAAAAGTGATCCAAAAACCCTCCAAACACCGCTAATTTAAAATAATTGACAGCATGCCTTATGGAGGGCTATACCCCCTCCAGAAGGAGTTTTTATGCGTATTGGCTGGACAGAAATACTCGTTATCTTAGCCTTAATCCTTTTGCTGTTTGGGGCCAAGAGGCTTCCCGAATTGGCCAGGTCTTTAGGCCGGAGTCTCAAGGAATTTAAAAAGGGGACTCAAGACTTAATCGACGACGACAAAAATCCAAAATCCAAGTAGTTTATCTATTATAGGGGCTCACGTCGCCCCCTCCAACCGGCAAAGCCGGATTGGAGCCTTCCCCTCTCGCTCGCATTGCTCGCTAAATAGATTCCCACGGGCAAACCCGTGGGAATCTATCTCGACAAACTTTCAATTTCCCTTTCCGAAATTCCCAACAGATAAAGAATGGAATCAAGTGCGCTGTGTTTTGAAATGGAGTAGTGTGCTTTTTCCCGCACAATGGGTTTCGCCTGGAAAGCGATGCCCAACCCTGCCTTGGTCAGCATTAAAATATCGTTAGCCCCATCGCCGATCGCAATCGTTTGATCCAGCGATATTTTTTCGCCTTGAGCAATCGTTTCAAGAATCAATGCCTTTCTCGAAGCATCAACTATGGGTCCGATGACATTACCTGTTAATTTGCCAGCGCGTATTTCCAACTGATTGGCAAAGGAATAGTCAAAGCCTAAGTCCCTTTTGAGTCTTTCTGTAAAATAGGTGAAGCCCCCGCTGACCAACGCGATTTTGTATCCCAAATGTTTTAAGACTTTAAGCAATTTGGAAGCCCCCTTTGTCAATTTCAGTCGGCGATAGACCTGGTCTAGATCTTCAATGTTGAGGCCTTTCAAAAGTCGCACCCGCTTTTTAAGACTCTTCGAAAAAGGCATTTTGCCATTCATAGCTTCATGAGTGATGGCCGCTACTTTTTTCAAAACGCCAGCCTCTTTTGCCAACTCATCAATGATTTCCGACTGCACAAGGGTTGAATCCATGTCCATCACCACCAGTCGTTTGGAGCGTCTCAAGAGGTCATGTTTTTGAATGGCAATATCGACCCCAATTTCGTTACTTAAACTTAAAAGTTCCCGGGTGAGTAATTTTGGATCCACCGGTTTTTTGGCATGGGCAATCAATTCAACAGCACTGATATTTCTGAGGGCGAGCTTCGATATTTTATCAATGTTCACGCCCCGACGTGCCAGTGAGGAAGTAATTTCGCTTAAAGGATAAGCCCCTACTTCTTCACCTAAGCAAGTAATCACATATTGATGGTGTGTATTTTCCTCACCAAGAAGTTTTGGATCAAAAACTTCAAAGCCTAAATCGACACCAATTTCCTTTGCGGCGAATAAAAGGTCCTTGAGCAAGGGAGATTTATCAGAGTTTTTTCCGGGGAACCCAAGCAAGATAGAAAGCAAAAGTTTTTTGTGTACAACCGTTTGCTCAATATCGAGGATTTTTGCCTTTTTGTCTTTGGCAATCAGGGAAGTCAGTCGGGAGGTAATGCCTGGCAAATCTCTTCCGCGCACCGTCAGGAGCAAAACCTCCTTTGAAGGAAAAGTAGTTTTCTTAACGTTAGAAACTTGATACATGAAGTTATCTATGTATCTCAAAGTAACCCTACCGCAACTCAAAAAAATAACCCTTCCCGATTTTGTCGTTACCGGTTTTTTATTGGCCAGTATTTATTTGGTCTTGCGGGTGGGGCTTTCCTGGCAGGAAGTGGCCATGCCGGCCATGGAGATCGATCTTAGTTTTTCTTCACTTCCCCGTTACGCCCTTTTTTCGGTCAGTAGGGCCTTTATTGCCATTTTTCTTTCACTTATTTTCAGCATTGCTTATGGCACCTGGGCCGCCTCCAGTGCAAAAGCCGAAAGATGGCTCATTCCCGTTTTGGATATTTTGCAAAGTATTCCGGTCCTTGGATTTTTGCCAGGGCTAGCCATTGCCATGATTACCTTGTTTCCCAACAGTCGCTTTGGTCTAGAAGTGGTTTCAATCGTGATGATTTTTACCTCACAAGTTTGGAACATGACCTTTAGCATTTACTATTCGATCAAACAGGCCCCTCCTGTGCTGAAAGAGGTGACACAAGTTTGCCGTTTGGGAAGATTGAGGACGTTTTTACTGGGAGAGCTCCCTTTTGGAATGATTCCCCTTGTTTGGAACGCGATGATGTCGATGGCCGGCGGATGGTTTTTCTTAATGATTTGTGAATCCTTCGCTTTGAGGGGAAAGGATTTTCGACTCCCAGGTATCGGCTCTTATATGAGTGTCGCCATTAGCCAAGGGAATATCCAAGCAATCATTGGTGGCGCTTTGATCATGCTGGTTATTATTTTGTTGTTGGAAGTATTTGTCTGGAGGCCTTTGCTTTCTTGGGCCTCCCGGTTTAAATGGGAAGAATTTACGGGCAAAACAATGCCCGAAGTTTTCATGTACCGGCTTTTAAAACGCTCCCCACTTTTAGATAAAATTATGGATCAAGCGTTAAAAGTTTTGAATCGTGTTATAGATGTTTTTGAAAAGAATTCTGATTTGGAAACTTCAGAAAAAAAACAGGGGGGTTTTTTAAAAATCATCACTGTTTTGGCGGCGATTGCTTTGTTAACAGGTTGTCTGGTGGGGAGTTGGAAACTCATTGCACTTCTTTTAATGCTCAATGGGGAAGCTTGGGTTTTAGTTTTTAGTCACGCTTTTTTAACCGCCCTTCGCGTCTTTGTAGCGATTTTTTTGGCCTCTCTTTGGACGATTCCTGTAGGGGCGCTCATTGGGTTTTTTCCGAGATTGACTCGGATCGCTCAACCTTTGGTTCAAGTTGCCGCAGCTTTCCCAACTCCGATGCTTTTTCCACTTATTGTTTTGGCTCTCCATTGGCTTGGAATTGGTTTAGGTCTTGGCTCCACTCTTTTACTGATGACAGCCGTGCAGTGGTATCTTTTGTTCAATATCATTGCAGGGGCCTCTTCCATTCCGCAAAATTTAAAAGAGGTAGGGCAAACCTATGGCCTTTCAAAAACAGCCTGGATCAAAAAAGTGATTTTTCCGGCACTCTTTCCATTTTTGGTCACCGGGTGGACGACCGCCGCCGGTGGAGCCTGGAACGCCAGCATCGTGGCGGAATATGTTCATTATAAAGGGGGAGTTTTTGTAACCGATGGGTTGGGGGCACTGATGAGCCAGGCTGCTGAACAGAGCAACTCTGCGATGCTTGCGGCTTCTCTGGTCGTGATGATCCTAGCTGTGGTAGGATTAAACAAAGTTTGTTGGAAAAAATTAGCCACCGTTGCGGAAAAAAAATACTCTCTCGGAGAATAAATGAGCACGGATACCATTTTGCTAGAAGCCAAAGGGGTTGATTATGAGATCCAAACTCCTTCCGGCAAGCAATCTTTAGTTCTGAAAGAGGTTAATCTCTCTTTGAAAGATGGAGAGACATTAGCCATTTTGGGACCGACCGGTTGTGGCAAGTCAACCCTCATGCGAATCCTGCTTGGGTTAGTGCGCCCCACGCGAGGAAAGGTTTATTATCGGGGTCAACTCATCAAAGGTTTGATTCCCAAGGCGGGGGTTGTTTTTCAAAACTACGCGTTGTTTCCATGGTTTTCTGTGTCTCAAAATATCGAACTGGCCTTGGCGGGAAACCATTTAGAAAAAAGGGAGATCAAAGAAAGGGTTAAGAAGGCGATTGAAAAAGGGGGACTCATCGGTTTTGAAGAGGCCCTTCCTAAGGAACTCTCTTTGGGTTTCAAACAGCGTGTTAACATTGCGAGGGCCTTGGTTATAGACCCAGAAATTTTGTTTATGGATGAGCCTTTTTCCGGTTTGGATATTTTGAGTGCTGAATCGTTGCGCCATGACATCACACAACTTCTTTTAGACAAACAGCAACCGGTCGATAGTTCCATTTTTATCACCCACCATATTTTGGAAGCGGTTTTCATGGCCAATCGAATTGTCGTGATGGGAACCGAGCCAGGCCACATTCGCTCCGTTATCCCCAACGATCTTCCTTTTCCAAGGGATCCTTATTCCATTCCGTTTCAAGGGTTTGCGGAAAAAATTCATGACACGATTGCGAATGTTTTGATTCCTCAAGGGTCTTCAACCCTCAAGACACAAGGACTCTCTGGGCGTGTAGAACCGCTCCCCAGCGTGGAAATTGGTGATGTGATGGGATTACTGAACTCCATCAAAGATCACGGTGGGGCACTGGACATCTTCGAATTTTCTCAAGAAATGAACCGGACTTTCGCTAAAGTTTTGGTGCTCATCAAGGCGGCGGAAATTTTAGATTTAATAGAAACGCCCCATCACAAAGTGTTGTTAACGGAATTAGGAAAAGAAGTCGTTCAGGCAACTTGGAAGCGGAAAAAAGAAATTTTGCGCCAACAACTTTCAGGTCTGAGTGTTATCAAATCGGTGGTTGGCTTGTTGGAACATTCTGAAGAGAAAAAATTAGATAAAGATGTGATTTTGGAACAACTCGCGATCATTTTACCCAAAGAGGATCCAAAGAAAATTTTTGGGGCGATTTTGAGCTGGTGTCAATTTGCAGGGATGTTGATGTATGACGGTTCCAAACACATTGTCGAATTGCGACACACATAAAGGAAGTGATGAAAAAATAGTAGGGCCTGTCCCTCCGTGTTCTATGGGGGCCCCTAACAAAACCCCATACGAACACTCCGGGCCACCCACTATTTTTTCATCACTCTCATTAACGTAATGAGAAAAATTCTAGTTTGCCAGCATGTCCCTCACGAAATTTTAGGAACACTCAATCCTTTGTTTAAGCAAAACGGTTTTCGCATTCGCTATGTCAACTTTGGCAGGCATCCTCATGCGAAGCCTTCTTTAGATGGTTATTTTGGTTTGGTCGTTTTGGGTGGGCCGATGAATGTGGATGAAGTGGAAAAACATCCTCACCTTGGCTTTGAAGTAGAACTCATTCAACAAGCTATCAAGAAAGACCTGCCAGTTTTAGGAATTTGTTTAGGCGCACAACTTATTGCCAAGGCCTTGGGAGCCAAAGTTTTTAAAAACCCGGTGAAAGAAATTGGCTGGTATAATGTTTGCCTAACCGAAGAGGGGAAAAAAGACCCTATTTTAAAGCACTTTCGGCCAACTGAAAGGCTTTTTCAGTGGCATGGCGATTCGTTTGATTTGCCCAAAGAGGCCCTCCATCTTGCCTCTTCTTTAGATTGCGAGCAGCAGGCATTTCGCTATGGTAAAAAGGTTTATGGATTTCAGTTTCATTTGGAAGTTGATGAACCGATAATTGAACGTTGGCTCAAAGTGCCTGGCAACAAAAAAGAATTAGAACTGCTGAAAGGCCAAATCGAGGCTGAAAAAATCGATCAAGAAACTCCTCTTTACGTTGAGAAGTTAAAAATGCTAAGCGAAGAAACGTTTGGAGAGTTTATCAAACTCTTTGGAGTAGAAAAAAAGTTTAAAGGTTTGGCGTCAAGATAAAAAGGTGTGTTGGAAATGTGGATCCTGCCAGCCGCTTGAATCCGTCTCCCCAACAGGGGCCCCTCGGATCCTGCGCGGCTGTCACCCACATTTCCAACAATTTTTAAATAGGGAGAGAAGTGAAAAAGTAGTGGGTGGCCCGGAGTGTTTGTCGTGGGGTTTTGTTAGGGGCCCCCACGAAAACACGGAGGGACCGGGCCCGCTACTTTTTCACTTCCCCACAGGAGGCAATATGCTTAAATTATATGCAGCAAAAGGGGCTTGTTCAATGGCGCCTCATATTATTATTCATGAGTTGGGACTTCCCTATGAATTAAGACTGATTCAGTTAAGTGACACCGCGGCAAGAGAGGAATTAAAAAAAGTAAACCCGATGGGTCAGGTCCCCACATTAGTAACCGATGAAGGATGGTCTTTGGCGGAAGGGCAAGCCATCATGCAATATCTGGTTTCTAAAAAACCCAACAAATTATTTCCAGAATCGGGCAAAGAGCGTTTCAAAGCCTTTGAATGGATGAGTTTTATTGCAACGGCCTTGCACAAGGGAGGCTTTAGTCCACTTTTTAATCCAAAAAATCTATCAGACAATGAATCTCATTTTGAAACGATCAGAAGAGTGACACTGGAAAAGCTCAAAACTCTTTTGCAGGTAACTGAAGAACGTTTTTCAAATGATGAATATGCTTTGGGAAAAGATTTTACAGTGGTGGATGCTTATTTGTTTGTTGTTTTAAATTGGAGCAAGGCTTTCAAAATCGATTTGTCTATCTATAAAAAACTGAGCTCTTTTATGGAGCGCATGCGCACTCGCCCATCCGTCATGGCTGCCATGAAGGCAGAGGGGTCGTTATAACGTCTTTTTTATCTTGCCTGTTTTTTTATCCACAGTGAACCAGTTCATGGTGGCGGTGTGGTTGTCTTTGATTTCATAGACATGGACGAGCCACTCATCACCCAAATCGTTGTCGACTTCAACAAGTGCGTTCGGCACTTTTGAAAGATATTTTTTAACCTCTGGAAGACTTTTCACACTCTGGACCGCTTGATTTTTGGTGATTGAGGTTTCCTTGGCTGGCAAGACCGAAGAGGTTGTTAAAGCAAATAGAAAAACCAACAATACTTTAAAGTACTGCATATCTTATGATTGAGCCCGCCACTTTAAGCTAAAACAACTGAGGAAGAACTATAAACTAAAACAACTGAGGAAGAACTATAAACTAAAAGGACACTGGCCGTTTGCCCTTCACATCTTCCATTGTCATATTACTCTCCCAAACTGAAGGGACACGAACCGCTTGGCCCCTGACATGTTCCGTTGTTGCATGAGAGTCCGTTGCAGCAAGCGGCAACGCTTACGCAAGAACCAGTTGATAGAGTACAAGCTGACAAGCCTAAGTCGATACACCGACCTACCGTAGAACCAACACAGCTACAATTTCCGGTTAAAGCACTCACCGTGCAAACACGGCTTGCAGCACAAATTCTGCCTGAAAAACAGTCACCAGTGAAAGAACAAGAGCTGCCGTCGGCGCTACTACCGCCGCTACTACTGCTACCACCACCAGTACCAGCCCCACAAGCACTGACAAACGCTATCAATAACAGACCTGCCAACAGGTAGTTGAAATTTTGTTTTCGCATATGGAACCCCCCTCAGATTTGAAAAACTCTTTCAATTTCTCGTAGGGGTGAGACACTTTTTCTAAAAAGTTTTCGTTAGCCAACCAAGATGAAAATAAAATGGGGCCACTTCGGCCCCGTTTTTATTTTGCCCCGCTACTTGGACGAACTTCAAACTGCTTGTCAAGGATGGTGATGGTGGTTCCATCTATACCCTAAAGGGTATAAAATTAATGTATACAATAAAATTATACCCTATCTAGCATATTATTACTTAATTATTGTAATTTATACCCTATTAGGTATAATAAAAGCAGATATGCTTAAAAACCTTAAAGAATTTTTGAAGCAGAAAAGGAAGGAAATCAGGTTGACCCAACCGGAGCTCGCATCAAAAGCGGGAGTCGGCCTTCGTTTTATTCGAGACATGGAGCAGGGGAAAAAGGCACTTCGTTTGGATAAAGTGAATCAAGTCTTATCACTTTTTGGGTATGTGATGGCACCGGTCAATCATCGTGATTTGGAAGGAGAAGATGAGACACGCTAAAATTTATTATGGTGATACATTCGCTGGAACTCTAACAGAAGATGCGGATGGTTATCATTTTGAGTATGATAACGATTATCTTATTTTCGACAATCGTGTTGCTATCAGTTTAACCCTTCCCCTACAAAAGGGGCCTTATCATTCCAAAATACTTTTCCCCTTTTTCGATGGATTGATTCCTGAAGGTTGGTTACTAGACGTCACTGCGGAGGTTTGGAAAATAAATCCTAGAGACAGAATGGGACTTTTACTTGTTAGTTGTCGCGATTGTATTGGTGCCGTTCGAGTGGAGAGGGTAAATGAATAAATGTCTCATCTGTTACAATAGATGTGCAGATGGAGATTATCATCCTCATTGTGCCAGAAGTTTTTTTCAGACACAATATCCACCAAAGTTGCCTTACGGAATTGGGAATTTTAAAGAATTGGCCAAACAGGAGATTCAAACAAGTTGTGCTACAATAACAGGAGTTCAAAAAAAGATTTCATTGGACATCCAGAAAGAGGGGCAAACAAGAAGACTCACATTTGTTAATGTTTTTGGACGTTTTATTTTAAAGCCACCCACCGATCAATACCCGCTCATGCCGATTGTTGAGCATCTCTCGATGTGCATGGCCAAAAATACCGGGTTGGATGTTGTGCCACATGCGCTGATCCGCCTGGAGTCTGGAGAACTGGCTTATATGTCAAGACGAGTTGATCGCCTTCCAAACGGAGAAAAATTGCATATGGAAGATATGTGTCAGCTAACAGAACGACTCACAGAGCATAAATACAACAGTTCCATGGAAAATGTGGCAAAGGCCATCAAGCAATATTCTTCTGCAACAATGTTTAATATTGTTCGATTCTTTGAAATAACGATTTTTTCTTTTTTGATTGGGAATGCAGATATGCATCTCAAAAATTTTTCACTGATTTACAAAGGTGTGGAGCCTATAGCCTTTGCCCCGGCCTATGATTTGTTATCTACTCGCTTACTGATACCAGAGTCCGTTGATCCGGAAGAGATGGCTCTTACGTTGAATGGGAAAAAGAGGAAACTGAATAGAAAAGACTTCGACCAGTTTGGCAAGAACATAGGACTCACCCAAAAACAGATCGAAAATGTCTTGTCTCACATGCAAGAAAAAATGGATCGTTTTTACCAATTAATTCACGTGTCATTTTTGTCGAAGGAGTTGCAAGAGGATTTTATCCAATTGATTCAATCAAGAGCCAAGAGATTGCAATCATAACCCCCAAAAACTTCACACTTCAACGGTTCCGCTATTTGGACCAGTTTTGGATGGGTGATCGAGATGTCAGTGGTGGCTTGATCTAACGAATCTCTTGAACTTTTCAATCCTTTTGTGGTAGGGCAATGCGCATGGCCCCCTCCTTTGGCGAAGCTCTGAGTCGGTTGAGACAAGAGTTTCCCAGATACCTTATCGAGGCGAAAATCACCCGCACCACAGGGAGCAATACGGAAGAAAGCAATGTCAAAATAGATAATGCCTTGGTGGCGCTGAGTTCCTTTGCCAACATGGAAGATTCCCCGCAAACCATCACACAAAATGAATATCAGAAAGCGAGCGAAATGTTGGAGATACTCCTGCAAGAGGGTTGTTCTGCTCCCCCGGCCGAACGGCGGCGCAGCCTGATGACAGCCATCATCGCAAGCCATCCCTGGAAGCCTGAATGGGCAATTTTTATCCGGCAGGGACTTTGCGTCTATGCCGACAGCGACGAAAGCGAAGAGGCGAAAGAACTTGTTTTGCAAATGATTCGCGGGTTTTCTTTGCAAGGGACTTATAAAAAACTTGCTTCAAAAAAGGAAAAGGGGCTTTATGTTTCCGTTGCGGTCCTTCCCAAAAGTGTTTCAAAATCATTGGGTGAGATTGCCGCCTGGTTTGATGCCCGGTTGAAAGGAAAGTCGGTTCACGTTCGGGATCCCAATTCAAGGCCCAACCTGCTCTCATTTCCTTTGGATGGTGTAAAGTGGTCCAAGCTCGGTTTTGACGGCAGCCTTCAGGTTTTGGTGAGACGTTTTCAAGTCCAGCCGAACAAGCAGCCCATTTTTTCCAGAAGAAACGTGGAAACAATGGTTGCCCGGGTCGTCTGGAAAGATCCAAATCTAGTTGTGCATGTGCGCGTTGATGCTCAAAGCGCGGCTTTATACGCCCTGCGCGAAGACGAAGAGGCGAGAGTGGAAGCGGTACGCCTGACCTCTTCCGGAGAGGAAGCCCTTGTGCAAGAGATGCTTATGGCTTCTGGAAAAAAAGTTTTCACAACCCTTTTTGGCATTGAAAATTAGTCTATGAATAACAAAAAGGCATTTTCAAGTTTGTCTTTTAAAAACACGTAATCCATTTCCCAAAAAAATAAGTAATTTTTGCTCCGCACTGTGGACGAGTTTAGAACTGGGTGTATTGAGATGAGGCTTGATTCTGCTCTCCAGTTTTGTTATCTTAACCCCAGTTATGGAAATGAAACCTTGGAAAAAAATTAAACAGGAATATAAAGATCAATGGGTCGCCATGACCGAATGGGAAGAAGACGAGCATGGCGATGTTACGAAGGGGTACGTTGCTTACACCAATCCAAGTCAAAACGCCTTTTACGAATATCTAAAAGGACATTTCCCCAAAAAAGACCTCGCCGTTCGTTTCACCGGCAAAGTTCGTGTGCCTCTTTTATTCGGAACAGCCATCGAAGAAGCATGAAAGTAGAGTCCTACACCTATCCTGACAGCGATGATGTCATTTCACTCCCCGGAAAAATCTCCGGTCCTTTGCGTTCTCAAAATGTTCTTCTTGTTTTTGATCCGGGAGCCTACAGAACCATTATTAAAACAAGTTTAACAGATGCACTGGGATATCAAGCCGGAGCTGAAAGTAAAAAAGTGGCAACAAGTTCCGTAATTGGTAAAGAATACGGCTATACGCTCAAACTACAGAAGTTGAGTATATTGGGCTTTGCCTTTGCAGATATTGAGGTTGCCAGTTTTGACCTTCCGGAAAAATATGCGATTGATGGGTTAATCGGCCTAGACCTTCTGAAAAAGTTCGAAATTCTTTGGAGACACAAGGATCGATTTTTGGAGTTTCGGTTGTTATAGTTTTCTATGCCAAAGATGAACGAAACCATTTCTGTGCAATGCCCCTATTGCGGCGAGAGCATCCTCATCGAACCGGAGCCCTCCGATGAACCGATGGAATATGTCGAAGATTGCCACGTCTGCTGTAAGCCGATTGTTGTAACGATTCATTACTCAGAAGCGGGGAGCGCGGTTGTGGTGAAGAGAGAGAATGAGTGATTTGTGAAAAACAAAAAATCGGCGGCCGCTTTACAGCGACCACCGATTTTTGCTCCGCACTGTGGACGACGTTAGAACCAAGATTAGGAAAGCACAAGGACCGATTTTTATCCCCCAATTAGCCGCTTAAGGGTACCCCACCCCTGCACTCACTATTTTTTCTCGACAAATTTGAGGGAAGATAAAGACATTTTAAAATCCGGCTCGTATTTATTGAATCGGTCAGCTAAGGCCCCTGCAACAAGAGCATAGGCTTTATCTCCTTTAAAAAGAATGTGCTCTCTAAAGTGGGTTTTATCCTTTCCTAGAATAATGTCGAACTCTGTCCAAGTAGATTTATATGAGTTGTCACTTGTGTTAATCACGTTGAAATTTTGGATTTCTCCCATCCGCACTTTTTTTACGTACTCAGACTTTATTTTAAATACGTCATCAATGTTGGAAACACCAAGATAAACGATTAAAAAAACGGATGGTCTGTAATTGTATTCAACGGCATCGCTTGGTTCATTGTAAAAAAGCACCTCGCTATCATACTCACGATCTTGGCTCATTTTCCAAAATAGGGGGGCACGAAATGTGACGCCATCGGCAGGATGAAGATATTGATAACCACCTAGCGCTCTTTGCTCATTGTAAAAACGATTATAATCCTCAATGCGGTTTGTTTTTTTGTAAAGAGTCAGAATAGCTGATTTTGCAACGCCGTTTTCTCCATCTAATGCAAGTGATTTAAAAAAAGCTTTTTCGGCTTCATCATATTTTTCCAAGCCCATATATATGAGGCCAAAAGTTACATGAATTCTCGAATCATCCTTTCCATGAGTTAGGGCCTCGTTACATGCTTTTATTGCTTCCTTTGTCATCTTCCTGTTGACATACGAAAGACATAAATGGTGATAAATTTCACCAATTATTTGTTTCTTTTTCCCACTTAAATTCTTATTGCTATCTAAATTCAATCCTTCTTTAAATTGACCTTCAGCATCCTCGTATCTCCCAGCATTGTTATAAAGAATGCCTAGCGTATACTTGGTGTCAGATGATTTATCACCTAACTCTATCCCCTTCTCCAATGCATTAATTGCGGACTTTATTTTACCTTTTCCCGCTTGAACAAGGCCATACCACGTCATTAAGCTAGGATCATTTGGATTGAGTAATGTGGCCCCCAAAGCTTCACCAACCTTTGTACCACTTTCCTTAGACAAAAGCATAGATTTGCAATCGCGTAGCCTAAAATCGTTAGGATTCATAACCATCCCTTTATTCAGAATAGAGAGCGCCTTTTCAATTTTCCCATATTCGTTAAAAAAGTCGGCGGCTATGCATGATAAAAGTGTATGGAAATTTTTTTCAGAATCTATAAAGAGATTAATTTCATTTTCTTCTATGTGTACGCCTAGTAATTTATCAAAATACTTTTCGGCGCATTCGACATTTTTCATTTCTTTGCAAAGTATGGCTGTATAAAATATCACCAAAGCATTATCGGAATCTAATTTTAGAAACTCTTTTGCATAATCTAAAGCCTCACCGTATTTTTTCTCTTTTACCAGCATTGGCATAATATGAGCGTAGAAGTTTATATTTGTAGGGTCTAATTTTAGTGCTTTTTTTTCAATCTCTATTGCCTCGTTTATCACACCTAAGCCGTATAACAGGGAGGCTTGGTGATCTAAATACACGGGATTTTTTGGGTCTAATGTGGACAATTGTTTGGATATTTTTAACGCCTCTTCATAATCCCCTATGTGAAAACGAAATAATTCCATAAGTGTCTTTAAAGATTCCAAATTCGCTGGGTCTAATTTATATGCTCTTCGTAAAATCTCCTCCACTCGTTCATGCTCTTGGTTAGTTATCAACACCTTCGCTTCATTTATAAGTGCTACAGCTCGCTCTGATGCCAATTTTTGATTTTGGTGAATTTTATCCCAAGAAAACTTTGCTAGACCAACGGCTAAAAATAAAATAATCGCCGCTACAAGAAGTCTGTTCCTCTTTCTTCTTGCATAATAATAAATTTGTTGAATTGAAGAAGGGGCTTTTGCTTTTATAGGGAGGTAATTAAGAAAACTCCGCAAATCCTCGCTGAATACCTTTATTGTTTTGTATCTCAACTGGGAACCTTTAGCGATTGCCGTTGAAATGATCGTTTCCAAATCTCTTGGGATTTTACTCCAACGGGATTTTGGCCTAATCGGCTCCTTATTTTTTATGTTTGAATAGACTTCGTAAATACTATCCCCCTCGTAGGGAAGGGCACCTGTAAGGAGTTCATAGAGGGTAACTCCTAACGAATAAATATCCAGTAGGTGGTAGTCCGTAACACCTTGGGTTTGAAATGATTCTGGGGCTGAATAAATCGGTGTTCCTAAAAATTCCCCCGATACTGTTAGATTTTTTTCAACATCGTCATGGCTCAAACCAAAATCCAAAAGGACAGGGTTGCCGTCGGGCTCGACAATAATATTGGAAGGTTTGATATCACGATGGATGACACCATTGTCATGGGCATATTGAACCGCATCTGAAATCTGAATGATGAGATTGCATAGAAATTCGGTCGGCGTTTTGGTTGCTAGTCCCAAAATTTCGTTGAGTTTGCTTGCAGACCGATCTGTCTTTGAAAACTTTTCAATCAAAACATTAAGTGGGGTTCCCTCCACATAGCGCATGATAATGTAAAAGGAGCCCTCCTGCTCTCCCACATCATAAACCGGAACAATATTTTTATGATTCAGCCGGCCGATGATGCGGCTCTCACGCAAAAATCTTTCTTTGAGCGCTTTATTATCGACTGCAAAAGGACGAAGCACTTTCACAACCACATCACGGCCCAGCTTTTCCTGTCGGCCCAGATAAACAACTCCCATGCCTCCTTGCCCCAACACCCTAAGCAATTTACAATCACCTATTTTACGGCCAACCAATAGTGGTATTTCCTTTTCGGGTTTTTCATCTTGCAAGGTGCCAATCAGCTTTTGATAGGCTTTTATTTTCTTGTTTAGTCTTTCCCTGTGGTGAGGAAATTTTTGGAGAAGAGGGCCAAAATCAATTGGTTCCTTATCCGCATTCTCGGAAAGATATTCTTGAAAGGCAGTGTTGATATCAGTCATGTGTGAGCAGGTCCGTTAATTTATCTATTCCCCTCGCGTATTGCATGCGCGCGGCGTCTTCGGTGCACCCTATTTCATTCCCGATTTCCTTGAAAGCCATTCCTTCATATTGTCGCATTACAATAACGTCTCTCTGTTTTTCGGGCAGTTGGTCAAGTGCGGCTTCCAATTCTAACACTTCCTCTTTCAATCTTAGCTGAAAACTGGGTCTGTATTCACTATTAGCGGGAATATTCGACAAAAGCGAACTGTCTATGGATGAATTTTTTTTATTATCTGCTTCTTGTTTGAAATCTCTCTTTGCCGCCCCATGATAATCAGCCAAGTCTCGAATTTCATTTTGAACGAGTTTGCTTATCCAATGCAGAAAGGCGGCTTCGTTTTTAGCATCAAATTTTTCAAATCCATTAATCGCGCGGATCATGACCTCTTGCACAATATCCATCGACTCCATTTTTGTCCGCAGTTTGGGGCCAAGGCGCATGCGGACAATTTTAAGAATCCTGCTCATATACCGCTCAAGCAACAGATTTAAAGCCTGGTCCTCACCAGCTTTGGCCCTCCCTATAAGATTGAGGGTGGTTTTAATGTCGTCTGCCATTTTCCAAGGCATTTCAGATAGTTAGAAATATTTCAATTCTTTTTGTTCGGTTTCTATTTTGATACCGCTTGCAAGAGTAGAAGGGCAATGAAGCCCAAAATAAACAAGGAGGAAGGTATGAAAAAGGCAATCTTAGCAGTGGCGGCGATAGCCGCGGTGTTCGCAAGCTCGGCATCTTGGGCCCAAGTTTATGTGAGGCCTCATTTCCGCCATGATGGAACTTATGTGAGGCCTCACTTCCGTTCGTATCCCGATGGTAACCCCTATAATAATTGGGGTCCACAAAGCAAATTGGACACTGGAGACTTGAATAAGAGTCCATTTAACCCAGTTTCTTTCTCTCCTGCCAATAGGATCGGCTAACAATTCTGAGGCCGGTGTAAAAAACACCGGCCTCAATTGTTTTTTTGAAAAGGAGGATGCATATGAAAACATTAATCATTATGTTGACGATGGCTATTTTGTTCTCAATGGTGGGAAAAAACGCATTGGCACATCCTGGCGGAACAGATGCGTCGGGGTGTCATTACTGTTGGACAAATTGTCCTGAGTGGGGCTTGAGTTATGGAGAGTACCATTGCCATTAATCTTCGTTAAAGGTAAAGGGGTCACCTCGAAAGCAGGTTGACCAATTTTATTATCAATAGCCCTCAAGCGATACTGCAACTATCAACATTAATAGTCAGGCGGACTGACTGAACTTCTGAAGGATGTAATGAATGAATGGCATTTTTGAGAATCTTAGACTGGCAGGCCTTAGACCGGAAGAGCTTAGCGAGGATGTGCTTGAAGCTATTGGCAGGGCACTAACTTTGCCTGAACAATATGGTAAGCACGAGTGGAAACGTAGTATAGAACAAACCAAATTACCTAGTGGCTACAGCTGGAAAAGAGTACCAAACCGCGGTCGGCTTCTAAAAATACTTGCCACAAAAAATTCAGATTTTGCCACAATAAATAAGGCAAAGTCCCACAGGTTATCTGTAGAAGAAGTTTTGTTTGGAAAAACAACAAATCGAAATTGGAAATATCAAAAAGCTCTAATAACTAGAGAGAATAAAAAAAGGGCTACCATTTATCACCGACGTTTGATGGTTGCATCTAGTATTCCGTTGGTGCAACGAGTTCCTAGATTACTTAATGGATTGCTGGGGTTCGCTGATGTTTATAAAAAAGCCTCTCAAGGAAAAGCAGACCACAGACCTATGAGGGGCAAGATATCTACACACCGCAAGGTGATAAAGAAAAAGGTTATTGAAGCAAATGAATATCTAAAAAACTGTCTTAAAATTGATCGAGATGCGAAACAATGGGACAAAAAACCACTGAAAACCATTGTTGCACTTACTAAAATTATCGCCAATTTTCTTCCTGGCTATGACCATAAAAGAATAAAAAGAATGATTTTTGAAGAGTAAAAAATCCTCATCAATTTCTAGTAAAATCAACGGGTTCCAAAACCCACCAAAGTTGCCGGTTCAGAGACTTTTCTTTATCTAATTCAAACCATCAATAAAATGCCTCTCAAGTTCATTGTTTTTCAAAACAATGTACCGCCCAATTTTGAAAGAGGTATTGAATGAAGGTTTCAGAAGTAAATGTCCATTTGGTTAAGCCCAGAGACGGGTTGGTCGCCTTTGCAAGCGTAGTCCTAGATAATCGCATTTATCTTGGTGCTATAGGCGTTCACCAAAAGCTGGATGGTAGCGGATACCGACTCACCTATCCCACAAGAAAATCGGGAGACCGTAGCTTCCATATTTTTCATCCCATTGAAAAAGAAATCAGTCACGAAATTGAACGGGCAATCTTTGACAAACTTACGACTCTTATAAATTGCCACAATAGCGCACAGCATTTGGAAGGTGGTGGACATGCTATCGAGTGAGCAAATTGAACGGTTTCAACTTTTGTATGAACAGCGCTTTGGAAAGCGCATCAGTCAAGAGAGAGCCTACGAATTGGGAACGAAACTTATAACACTTGTGAGGCTAACCCACGGTATTTCACCAAAAGAACAAAAAAAACGTAATGAACGGAGGCGTCAAAATGGAAACCATCACGATTAAAGAGTATCTAACCCGAAAAGGAATCCCATTCAGGGAAGCCGGAAGCGAGATCATCACGCATTGTGTATTTAGGGCATGTGATGACGATAGCCGTCAAAATGAAGCTCATCTTTATTTCAACGCCGAAACGAGCCAATACGACTGCAAGAAATGTGGTGAAAAAGGGAATATCATAACGCTGGCAAAACATTTTGGGGATTTACTCGATGACATCGCCCTTCATCCTAGAATAGTCGCCCAAAAAAAAGAACGGGTTGCCAAAATCACGGTGGAACTGGTTGAAAAATACCACAAAGCCATGCTTAGTCACATTAAACAATACCTCCAAGGCCGAGGCATAGAAGAACCCTTTATAAACGCCTACAATCTCGGCTATGGCCAATTTTACGGCAAATCGTGGATTACCATTCCCATCAGAGCCACCGACGGAAATTATGCTTTTTTCAAGCTGAGACAAAACCCTGCCGAGGGGAATGACAAAATTACTTATCCCAAAGGGGCTCACGCTCAGCTCTATGATTGGGAGACGATCAAAGAGACCAACGACCTCATTGTCATCTGCGAGGGGGAGCTGGATAGATTATTGCTCACTGGAAAAGGAATCCCAGCTATTACTTCCACGCACGGAGCCATGACATTTAAACCGGAATGGATTGACGAGATCAAGAAGTGCCGGAAAATCTACATCTGTTTCGATAATGACGATGCCGGTCGGAAGGGGACCACTAGAATTGCCAAAATGTTAGATGACATTGGGCATACCGGAATCCATGTTGTCAGTTTGCCAGAGGAAGTCGGAGAAGGTGGGGACGTAACGGATTATTTTGTTAAATTTGGTGGCGCTGTTGACGACTTGTTGAAAAAATTTGCAAAGCCATATCCAGAAAGAGTGGATGTATCTCGCTTCACCCCCATTACTACTGCCACTTTAATTGACACCTTGGGCCTCACCATCAAAAGGGATGAAGAAAATAAAGTGGTAACATTTTTGTGCGAATTAGCGGCTTACACGGAAAATGCTCAGTTTAATGTCAGCTATAATGCCCCCTCTTCCACAGGCAAAAGCTATATCCCCACAGAAATCGCTAAACTCTTTCCACAAGAGGATGTGATGGAGCTGGCCTATTGCAGTCCCACAGCTTTTTTTCATGATGCGGGGGAGTTTAACAAAGAATTAAATGGTTACAAAATTGATCTCTCCCGTAAAATTCTCATTTTTTTAGACCAACCCCACAATGACTTATTGGCAAGATTGCGACCTCTTTTATCCCACGACAAAAAAGAAATCAGTTTAAAGATTACCGATAAATCTCAGAAGCATGGCCTTAGGACAAAGAATATCCTCATTAAGGGTTATCCCTCAGTCATCTTTTGCACAGCAGGTTTAAACATTGATGAACAGGAGGCTACACGCTTTTTGCTTCTGAGCCCAGAAATCAATCAGGAAAAGATTAGAGAGGGGGTTTTGGCAACCATCAGAAAAGAAGCCGATCAGGATCGGTATACTTCATGGTTAAAAGAGGATGATAAAAGACAACTCCTTATCGAGCGAATTAAGGCAATCCGAAATGAAAAAATCCAAGAAATCAAAATCAGTTGCCATGAGGAAGTAGAACGACGGTTTTTCGCTGAGAGAACTAAACTAAAGCCGCGTCATCAAAGGGACGTCAAAAGAATTACATCGCTTATCAAATGCTTTGCTCTCTTAAATCTCTGGTGGAGAGAAAGGAATGGTTCCACAATCATCGCCAACGAAAAGGACATTGAAGAGGCATTTAAGATTTGGGAAAAAATATCAGCAAGCCAAGAACTAAATCTCCCACCGTATATTTATGACCTTTATCGGGACATTATTTTGAAAGCATGGGAAAACAAAAATTCATCTGGCACAGAACTTGGTTTAACCCGTCAGGATATTTCAAAAAAGCATTATGAAGTTTATGGGAGAATGCTCGATACTACAAAATTAAGACAGCAGATTTTGCCGATGTTGGAAACCGCCGGTCTTATTTCACAAGAGCCCGACCCCAATGACAAACGTAAAATGTTAATTTACCCCACGGTCGCACCCACTGTTTCTACAACACAAGAATATAGTGAGAGTGATGGTGGGGTACCACCAGAAGGAGACCAAAAATGGATGTATTCAGAAAACAATTAGAAGCAAATCGTCAAAACGCCAAACTTGGCGGCGTAAAAACAGAAGAAGGCAAAACAGTGAGCAGATATAATGCCCAAAAGCATGGCCTGCTCGGAGAGGGCATCACTGAGCTAGATAAAGTCGATTACATAGAGCTTTTGAAAAAGCTAACGGACTGTTATCGGCCAGAGGGTCCAATGGAATCGTTTTTGGTGGAACGGATTGCCATTTGCGTGGTGAGGCTTAAGAGGGCTTGTTTGCTTGAGGCGGAGCATATTATGGCTACCTTGCATCCCCCGATTACAAAGGTCGAAGGCGGATTGCCTGATTTTAACTTTGAGGGCAAAACAGTTGTTGTAAAGGAGGGGTTTCCAGAAAGGCTTCCCCCACAGGTACTGGAAAATATCTCAGAAACGTATCAGCGTTACGAGACGGCCATCGAAAACAAGCTCTACCGTGCGCTCAATCAGTTGGAGCGAATGCAACGCCTCCGACGAGGGGAGCGTTTGCCAGCCCCCGTCAACTTGGAGGTCGGGGTCCACGCCGATCAAATGGCTTCGCATGAAAATTCACCCCCTGATGTGAGCAAGGAGGGTTAAAATGGGTTCGTTTCGTAAAATTGGTTTTTATGCTTTGGGCTCAAAGGGCCCTAGACGCTCATTATGCTTTACTGCAAAGGCTTAAAATCCTATAAGGAGGTAAGATTATGGAACAGGCAAAGCAGGCCAGATATATTGTTTATGCCAGAAAATCGAGTGAGAGTGAAGATCGGCAGATTCAATCCATCGAAGACCAAATCAATCGTCTCAAACAACTTGCTAAAGATTTAAACCTCAATGTTGTTACCACGATGATTGAAGCAAAATCGGCCAAGAAGCCTTATAACCGCCCTGTCTTTGCAGAGATGCTTCAAAAAATTGAAAATGGAGAGGCGAGCGGCATTCTTTGTTGGCAACTCAACCGACTCTCACGAAACCCCGTTGACAGCGGTCAACTTGGTTGGCTCCTGCAACAAGGTATTATTCAATCCATTCAAACCATTGAAAGGGAGTATTTGCCCGATGACAATGTGATTTTATTTTCAGTCGAAAGCGGAATGGCAAATCAGTACATCATCGAATTGCGGAAAAATACGAAGCGGGGTGTGCTAAGTAAATTTGAAAAAGGGTGGTATCCCTATCTGGCGCCTGTCGGATTTTTAAATGACAAAGAAAAAAAGACGATTATCAAAGACCATGAGCGTTTTGATCTCGTTAGAAAAATGTGGGACATGATGTTGTCAGGTTGTTACAGCCCTCCACAAATTTTGGATAAGGCCGTCAACGAGTGGGGGCTTAGAACGGTAAAATTAAAAAAACTTGGTGGCACAAAGCTATCCAGAAGCGCTGTTTATCACATGTTTACAAATCCATTTTATGCGGGGATCATCACGCATGATGGTAAGGAATATGAGGGAAAACATGAATCGATGATAACCCTCGAAGAGTTCAACCGCGTACAGTTCCTTTTGGGAAGAAAAGGAAAGCCAAGACCAAAAAAACATGCGTTTGCTTTTACCGGCCTTATTCGTTGCGGAGAATGTGGGTGTCTCTTTACAGCCGAAAATAAGAAAAAACTCATTAAAGGTACTGGTGAAGTTAGGGAATACACTTATTACCACTGCACAAGAAAAAAGAAGGAGATCGATTGTTCCCAAAGAAAAGTCATCCGTGAAGATGCACTTGAGCAGCAAATCGCCGAGGAAATCCAAAAATTCACAATTCTGCCGGAGTTTCGAGATTGGGCTTTAGAGGTTTTAAGGGAGCAAAATGAAAAGGAAATCGGAGATCGCGAAAAAATATACGAATCTCAGCACAGAGCTGTTGTAGAGGCACAGAAAAAATTAGACCGTCTTTTGGAAATGCGTTTAAACGATTTACTTACAGACGAGCAGTTCAAAGAAAAACGCAATCAATTGGAGACAGAAATAAATCACCTCAAAAGGAATTTAAGAGAGACAGAAGGCCGTGCGGAACATTGGGTTGAGATAGCGGAAAATGCCTTTAATTTTGCTACCCACGCTCGTGATGCTTTTCTCAATGGAGACCTTATCACCAGAAAACAAATCCTGATGGCTTTAGGTTCGAACCCAATCATCAAAGACGGCAAATTCACTATCCAAGCCAATGAGTGGTTAGTCCCCATTACAAATGACTATCCTAATCTCGAAAAAGAATATCAAAGGTTAGAACCGACGCAACTTCCTGATAACAAAGAAAAAACGGAGGCTCTCGCCTCCGTTCGTTCTTCTTGGCTCCGCGGGTTGGACTCGAACCAACGACCTAGTGGTTACGATCTGACTTGAGTTTCCTCAAGAGTCGGACTTTCTCTTTACCCTCTTCGATACAATCGAAGGTGGGGTAGCGGGTGTAAAGTCTCTGCACTTGCCCTCCCGCACTTGGCGGGATGCTAGCTCAGGATTGCCGACATCTATAATACTGTCGCGGCCACTGCGACGATCTACTAGATCGTCGGTTGGCCTTGACTGTTTCGGTTTCCCTGACTTAGCCCACTGTTCACCGTATCGTTACCGATACGGGCTGCTAACCCTAACAGCCACTTGCTCTACCGACTGAGCTACCGCGGAATAAAAACGGTTTTCCCCTTAACATCCCCCTCAAACTCTGTAAAGTGCCCAAAATGCCTAATCATTTCGTTTATATCCTCCAATCCTCAGATGGAAAATATTATGTCGGCTACACGACCGATTTAGGTAGAAGAATGGAACAGCATCGAAGCGGAAAAGGGGCAAAATTCACAAGAGGTTTTGGATTTGAAAAACTGCTCTATCAGGAAAGTTATTTGACAAAATCAAAAGCACTAAAAAGAGAGGCACAAATTAAAAGTTGGCCTCGTTCCAAAAAGGAGGCATTGATTAATAGAAATAAAAGCGAAAAGTTAAGACTTGACCCGAATCAAGGTAGTGTGAAAAATTGACACATTGATTGTAAAGGCTTATCTTTCGCCCATGGTAAAAAGCGCAGAAGAAGTTTTACTCGATATAGTGAAAACTGCAAAAATGGATGATGCAGAAGCATTTTCTTCGGCCAAGATCATTCAACATTTTAAAAACATTAAAAAGGCTTTTGAGGAAGTTTTTTCCGAAGAACCCGGACTAAAACACGTTCAGGACTTAAATAGTTTTAGAAAATTTTTAAAAGATAAAGGCATTTTATAAAATCCTAATGACAACAATTTTACAAAAGTTGTGTTTGCCCTTTGTGATTGCGGGGCTTGTGTTCTTTTTCGGCCAATCAGCATGTACCAAAAAAATCGGGCCGGGTACAGAAGAAGTGGACTATGTAGGGGTTGAGCTTTTTGGAGATACTTATACTTGTAAATCAAACAAAGTAGCTAGTGGGGGGTTTTGGAATAAGGATATGCGATCGGAAAGAGTGGGCATGAAGGGTTACACAAATATAGAATCAGAAACTACAACTTGGAGGATTGTCATTAAAAATGATCTCGCACATGTCACAAGCTTTTCGGGTAGCACTCAAACCATAGAGGAGCCAAAAGTTTTCCAAGTTGAGAAAACACCAATAAAAAATGGGTTACTATTAGTATCTTTGCGTGACAGCGGGGTATCTCCTGAAATTATTACCATTGATCCTGAAAATGGATCGTTCGTTTATTCAACCCAACATATAAATTTATTTCATAACAGAGCAAGCGTATTTTATGGTGAATGCTATCCGTACCAATAAGGAAATTGCTGTCATTAAAAATAAGAAAACCCGGGGAAATAGTATTTATTTTCAAATGGAATTATGTATTGTGTTCCCCAAACTTATGTATTTACTTTACTAGCCTTAAAAATGAATAAAAAACAGAGAATGAAGCAACAAGAAGCGGAAGCGAAACATCAAAGACGTATTCTTGCCGGGTATATACAGGATCGCTTTCCAAAAGTTAAAGCAATAAAAATCAAAAAGACGTTTTTTAATTCTGATACTGACAGACAATTAGAAACAGATTTCCCAGAATGGAATATTCCTTTGACATGGTATGCAGTGTTTGAAGTAGAGTGCCCTATGCATGAATGTGTAGCTGGGGGATTCGATTTAATAGATACTATTAGAGAGATGGTAGCAAAGAAACTTACTCATGGTAATGGGACGATGATATGTTCCGGCTGGCAAGATCAAGAAAGAGTTGGTAAATATCGATGCCTGACAAAATTTTCTTACGAGGTAAATATTGAATATTTGTAGGGTGACATCAGATACATCAAATCCATCAGACGGAGCAGATCCATCATCCATCACAGATCCATCATCCATCACATCCATCAGACGGAGTACGGAAATTGATCAGTAGGGACGTAAATCATGCAGCGGGCATTTTTTAATTCGTTGATTTGTTTGGATTCTTTCTTGGCACGTTTCTTGCTTTGTTTCAATGCATGGCCTATTTGCCCCGCAATCAAATTATTTGGGATGGAGCCATCTTTCACGTCACCTGGCAGTGTCACAACCACAGCTGGTTGCTGGAAAAAGATTGGGCCAAACAGCTCTATTACGATTTATTGCTGAAATACAAAGACCGCTATCAAGTGGTCTTCTACTCCTATCACTTCATGGACAACCATATCCATCTCTCCGGAAAAATCGAAGGGACAAAAGAGGAGTTTTCCGGTCTTTTTCGGATCGTCAACGCCCTGTTTGCCAAGGGGGTGAACAAACGCTTCAAAAGAAGAGGTCAGGTGGTGATGGATCGCTTCAAATCACCGGTGATTCAGACGGATGAAAGTCTGTTACAAGTGATGCATTATCACGACCTCAATTCGTATCGGGCCAGGAAGGTCAAGCATCCCAAGGAATACAAGTGGTCCTCTTACCGGTTTTATGCACACGGAATACAAGACTCTCTCATTGCTCCCGCTCCTTCCTATTTGGCTCTGGGCAATTCTGCCAAGGAAAGACAGGAAGCTTATCGAAAGCGGGTGGAGCGCATTTTGACCGAAGAGGGGTTTGAAAAGAAGCATTATTCAAAAACTCAATACATCGGTAATCCGGACTGGGTTCAAAAGCGATATTCTGAAATACAGGAAAAACGAAAGTTGAAACGACTCGCCTACCTCAAACGACAGCAGCGTTTTTATCGGCAATTGCAAGGGACACCGTAAAAGAAAAATCCAAACAATGACTCCAAAAACTCCCAAATTCGATGCCGGGGTGTGTCCTTAAGGGACATTTCAAACCTCAGCACACTCTTTGATGTGACTCTGGACATGGAAAAGTTCCACTTTGGGAGTCGCTCCACATCTTCATCAAAAACGACTCTAAACACCCATTGCTTTGGAGTCTATTTTTCATTACTACTCCGTCTGATGGATGATGCTACTCCGTCTGATGGATCGAAACCTGATGAAACTCATACATTCGAATTTTACTCTGGCTGAATATAATCTCCCAATCAAAAAGTCGCATGAGATCCGTTCCGATAATTCCTTCAATGCCGAACTTCGAATGCAAATTTCCAACCTCTACCTCTATTTTATGGAGCGTTTGATTACCGAGAAGAAGGATGTCAACACAATGTGTGAAAACAGTTTGATAACCACCAACGGTGACCAATCGTTTCAGTTTGCTTTCAAGAGTCGATTTAATTCCTATTTTTGCGGCTTCCTCTGTATCAAATGTTGTGCCTGCAGAACCGGTATCAAAAATGCAATTGTTCAGAAGGAGTTTCTGCCCCTTGTTTGTGATTGTGACCGGCATGTAAAGCAATCCCTTGAAAAGTCGGAAGGATATTTCAGGCATGAGCGGGACGGACTCCCAGAAAAGAGACCTCTTCCATTTCCAATTTTTCCCAATGAGTATGGCCAAAAGTCATGGCAGGAGGTTGGCCGCGCTTGCAATATTCATCATAGATAACTTTTCCGTCTTCATTCGTCAAAACAACCTCTCCCTTCGTGATAATAATGTGATCGGCGATCCGTTTTTCTTCACAGTTGTCCAGCAAAACAAATGTTTCAGGATATTGCTTTCTGATTTCTTTCCATGTCAGCCTTTGATTCATAATTGGTGTTCATTTAATCACAAAGAAACTTGAGTATCAAGCGGCTTTTCATAAATCAAACCCCCATTGCCATTTTTATGCTCCCAGTTCTACGACGGACGTCTTGGAAACCCTCCGAAGCTTTAGCGAAGGAGGGTATCCTGCCCGGTTGAATTTTGATATTAACCTCGTTTCTTAATATATGGTAATTATTATTACCAATTGGTAATAAAAGTTACCAATCGGAGTTTTCCACACGCGAGTATATCAGCCGCAGATGCCTTGCTTGTCTTTTTCCGTGGCATGAGAAAAATATTGTGGAATATGAAGTCCGGTTGATAGATCGGCACGAAGCTTTGCTGTTATCCAAGCATGCCACACGATTTTTTGAGTGGGTAAAATCTTTACTACCGACCTAAATTCGTCCAGTCTTAACTGTCGCAGCTAACGCGACTGCACACCCCATTGCTGCAAGATTCGCAATACCGGTTGCCGGCATCATCTACGCAGGTGCGCCAGACCGTGCCGTCCGGTTGCGGTGCATCCACGCAGTTGTCCGCCCATGTGGGAGCAGAAAGCACCACTCCTGCGACCAACAGCATCAATGAAGAAATGAGTCTGAAACGTTTCATAAGTTCCTCCTTATTTATGGGGTTGTGATGAGGGGAATGCGCTATCATCGGCGAGGTGAAGGGTCAATAGCGAAAAAAATATGATGTGGTTCTTTTTGATTCCAGATAGTGGAGCAAAGAAGCCTAAAAAATAAGTTGGTAGCGGGTGTCGGGTCCTTTTCCCAATTGCTGCAAAAACCCTATTTTTGCCAATTCTTGTAAAGCGCGCGTGACAGTTCGCCGAGGGATGTTAATCAGTTCCGATATTTGTCCGCTCTGCAGCCTGGTCTCCGGATGTTCTCGAAAGCACTGCAAAACTTTTTTGGGGTTTGAAGCCAGTTGTAAATAGTTTGCATATTTCTTTGAATAATAATCGATGTCTTGATTTAAGGATTTTTCCAGCATTTTCAACATGAAGTTCAAAAAAAACTCGATGTGATATTGTTTTGGGTTCTGTCGGAAAATACCTCCAGAACATTGACGAAGCACTATATAATATTCCGCTCTGGCTTTTTCTATTTGCCGATCAACGGCAAGATAGGGGGCCACAAAATTTAAGTTTTTATCAGGTGTTTGCAACATCCCCAAAAGAAAAAGTGCGCGGCCCAATCTTCCATTGCCATCTTGGAAAGGGTGGATTGCCAAAAATCGATAAACGAACTCGGCTATAACCGGCAGAGACCAAAGAGAGTTTGGCAAAGTCTGGTTGTACCAATCAAACAAATCTTTCATGGCGGCAGAAGTAGCAGGCCCCGGATCAGCCGTCTTGAATATTTCTCGTGTAACTTTGTTGTCAACACGTTCCACAACACTGTTTGGCGCGACCTTGTATTGGCCGAGATAGTGTGATGCAGGAGGGTGGTATTGTAGCAACTCCTTGTGCAAACCACGAACGTCTGTTTCTTTTAAAGGCAACAAATCATTGGCTTGTTCATAAATAAGAGTTAGCACACTCCTGAGCCCGGCCACTTCTTCAATGCTCCGCTCCTTATCCTTGGAAAGTTTGTCTTCAATATAGCGTTTGTGTTTTTCGAAAGAACAGAGCCGACTGTCCTCTCCTAACGCAGCATCCATCCAGTCAATTTCGGTGTTGGTTAAAACAGCATTTTCAATTCGGGTAGAAGCACCGATTATACTGATGCGAGCATAGCGATGAATTGTCTCCTGACAATCAGCAGATAAATGCTCCAGCTCCACCCGCTTTCTAGACAATAACTCACTGATATCCTTAAGTTTTTTTTCTAATCTAAGATCAATTGTAAAAGAGATCATATCCACATTGAGCCATATTGAGCCAAAAAAGTCAATGATTATGGCTCAATATGACCCAACTGACCCTTCTCATGGTGATCTATGCAGGGGGTAAGCATTTTTAAGGGAATCTAAACCTTATAACCCACAACCATTCCATAAAAATTGGAAAAGGGATGATTGGGGTTTGTATAGGAATGAGTTGAAACCCGAAATCCAATTTTGACAAGAATGGTGCGCATTTCTTCCATAGAAATGGGGTAATCCCAGTTTCTCATATGGTCTATCCCTTGTTCAGCCAGATCTTCGGACTGTCCTTGAGTTTTTAAAAAAGATTTATAGCCGCTCAGCCATTCATCTCTCCAATCATTTTTGGGGAGCCCTTTCTTAGGTCTTCTTAAATAAGGGTACTTTTCTGGCCGGAAAAGATCATGGTTCAAAAAGACTCCACCCTTATTCAGTTGAGAAAAAATTTGCTTGGCCAAAAAAGAAATCTCTTCTGGAGTTCCATGATGCGTATTGAGCCCAATAAAAACGAGATCCACTTTATCTTTCAAAGAGTGCTCCTCCAAATTCCATGCATTCTCTTCAATGACTTCTTTTTTAATAACATTTTTAGGAAAGGAAAATTTGCGACAAGTAGCTACTTGATCGGGATTAATATCGATCCCTGTATATTCAAAAGAATAGTTGGAAAAATGATTCATCACTTCGGCAATAATGACAGGGGATGCTCCACAAGCCAAATCTAAAACGTTTAAAGTTTTTTTGGTTTTAGGAAGGCTCGATAAAAATTTTGAAACAATTTCAATGCTGGTTGCTATCGCTTCACGATGGAGTCCGAGGTTTTTCCCAATAATAAATTGGTAGGAGCCACCCTTGTTAAAAGTAGGTTCCCTGCGCATCACAGAGGTTTTTGATTGCACAGAAGACTCTATATCAATCAAAGTAGACAAAATCAATCCTTCACTTATTATTTTTTTGGAAAACGGATTAAATGCTTTTGGATAAATGATTTTATGGCGGGCTTATCTAGGGCGAACTCCTTCATTCTTTTCCTAGTCGACGGATGACATCTCCATATTGTTGAATGACAAGGTGGACGGCTTCTTCAATCCGCTTTTTTTCAGATTCAGTCATTGTCCTAAAAATTCCAGAAAGGCTCTCTTCAGAAATAGCATAGGTGTGTCCCACTTTTTGGGCGGGGATCTCTCCCTTTTTGATTTTTCGAATAACCTGCATGCGGCTAATTCCAAGCCTTTTAGCCGCCTCTGCAGCACTGATATATTTTTTCATAAATATGTCACCTGCTCCAGTTGTGATGTTACACTTATAACATCATGTCAATCGAATGTTACTATTGTTCTGTTCAATAATCGTAAACTTTTCCTTGTTATTTCAATGAGTTATATATAAGAAGCATGAATGAAATTGCCTTGGGCTGAAAAGGAAAGAGTGATGAAAAAGCGCTGTGTTTGGTCGATAAAAGATCCGATCTATATTGAATATCATGACACTGAGTGGGGGGTGCCGGTTTATGATGACCGCAAACTCTTTGAATTTTTGATTCTGGAAGGGGCGCAGGCCGGTTTAAGTTGGCTCACCATCTTGAAACGGCGCGAAAATTATCGGAAAGCCTTCAGTAATTTTGATCCTAAAAAAGTAGCGCAATATAAAGAAGCCGAAATCAAAAAACTTCTGAAAGATGTTGGGATCATTCGAAACCAGCTCAAAATTCGCGCCAGCGTTAGCAATGCCAAAGCCTTTCTTGAAGTGCAAAAAGAATTCGGAAGTTTCGCGACCTATAGTTGGCAATTTGTGAATAACAAGCCGATTATTGGAAAACACAAAAATGTGAAAAGTCTTCCGGCTACATCAAAAGAATCCGATCTTTTCAGCAAAGATCTGAAAAAACGGGGTTTCATGTTTGTCGGCTCAACAATTGTTTACGCCCACATGCAAGCAACCGGCATGGTCAACGACCATACGGTTGACTGTTTTAGGTATAAGGGACTGGCGAAAAATCGCGACATATGATTACGGCGATAGGTTGGAAGAGATGAAAAAATACAGTTGCTTTACCACCACGGGCCCGACAAGCTTACCTCATGCGTGATACTTACCAATGGTTTTTTCCCTTAGGGATTGTTTTTGGTGTTTTGGGAGTTGGTGTCTGGATTTTGTTTTGGCTACAAAAAATTCACTTTTATCCCTCCCCTTTGCATTCCGAACTGATGATTGGAGGTTTTTTCCTGACGGTTGCCATCGGTTTTTTGATGACCGCAATTCCCAGATTCACCAATACCCATTCCGCCTCTTTTATGGAAATTGGAGTTGCCTTTTTGATAGCCCTTTTTCTTTTGGTCAGCGCTTTTTTGGCAAATCGCTTTTGGTTTTATCTTGTTTTGTTTCTTGAAATTTTGTTGTTGGTTCGGTTTGCTGTTTCTCGGTTCTTCCGTTCGTTGTTACATCCTCCTCCCTCTTTTGTTCTCGTTGGTTTTGGAATTTTTTTGGTTCTGCTTGCAACATTTCTTCTTTTGCTTCAGGCGCTGCTGGATCAACCATTAGCTTTTTTTTCGCAACAATTTCTCTGGCACGGCTTTCCCTTATTTTTGATTCTAGGCATTGGCACCCGACTGATCCCCTTTATTTTGGGAACGACTCCCAAAGTAGTGACGCCCCTTCAAGCCCCAACCCCTTTCTCGACAAGTAGCCTAGATAAAAAAGGAATATTGCGATTTGGAATTTATGGACTTTTAATTCTTCTTTCTTTCCCTTTGGAAACGTCGGTTTCGTTGGTTGCCGGAAAAATCTTGCGGGCAGGGGTTGTCACTTTTATTTTGTTTACACATTGGCGGATTTATTTGTTGCCAAGAACGAAGGCCATTTTGGGATGGGCTCTTTGGATTAGCGCCTGGATGTTGGTGGTTGGTTCATGGTTACCTGCTTTACTCCCGACTTATGCGGTGCACGCGGCCCATATTTATTTTATCGGCACGGTTTCGCTGATGATCTTTGCGGTGGCCACCCGTGTTGTCGTTTCACACGGCAAACATGATTCCTCCCTGGAGATTCGCTCCAAGGCCCTTTTGGCGATGCTCATCTTTTTTGTTTTAGCTCTTGTAATAAGATTTACAGCCCCCTGGTCCGGCAATTATTTCTCCCACCTCGCCTTTGCTTCGTTCTTCTGGCTCGCCGCCGTTTTTTCCTGGTCGGTTGTATTCTTGAAAAAGGTGCTAATAAAAAAAGGACTTAGTTAATCTCGTTTAGAAAGAAATTAAGATAACGATTGCAGCGGTGACAAGGGAATTCATCTGTGTTAGGCAATATATAAATGCTACAAATTGGTCAAACAATCATTGAGTGTGTGCAAGGGGACATTACAAAAGAAAACGTCGATTGTATTGTGAATGCCGCCAATGAACATTTAGCAGGAGGCGGGGGCGTGGATGGGGCGATTCACCGCGCTGGTGGCCCCAGTCTGATGGCAGAACTCAAAGCAAAATATAAAGGTTGTCCAACGGGGAGTGCGGTTATTACAGGTGCCGGCAATTTATCGGCCAAATATGTCATTCATGCTGTGGGGCCCAGATGGAAAGATGGTCTTTATCACGAAGCTGAACACCTAGCGAGTGCTTACCAAAAAAGTTTGGAACTGGCCAAAGAACATGGCTGTAAAACAATTGCCTTTCCTGCCATCAGCACCGGTGTTTATGGTTATCCCAAAGAAGAGGCGGCGCATGTTGCTATCAGAGCTGTACTCGCTTTTATAAAAACATATCCAGGTTTTGAAAAAATCCGATTTGTTTTGTTCGATGCAGAATCATTGACGATTTATCAAAAATATTTGCCGTAGTTTTTCAGATAAGTTTTTTGAGAATTTCGCATAGTTCCTTTGGTAACTCTGACTTCCATTCCATAATTTTTTCATGAACAGGGTGAGGCAGTTGAAAAAAACTTAAATGTAGAAAATACCTGTTTAAATCAAGTTGGTCTTGGGCCTTATGTTTTTGTTTTTGATAGAGCTTGTCGCCAGCGATGGGGTAACCAATGGAGGTCATGTGCATTCTAATTTGATGGCGGACACCGGTTGTGATTTGCACTTCAATTAAACTATAGTTTTTAAAGTGTTTTAGTGTTTTGAAGGTTGTGTGAGCCGGCCTTGCTTTTTCTCCTCCAAGGGACATTTTCTTTTTTTTGCGGGGGTGATGGGCAATTGGTGTGGTGATCTCTCCAGAAAGGGGAGTTTTCCCCAAAACAAGTGCGGTGTATTTTTTAATGACCTGTGGCGTTTTCCAAATGGCGCGGAGTTTGTTGAAGGTATCTTCCGTTTTGGCGGCAACTATTAGGCCAGAGGTATCATTATCCAACCTATGAACTAGTTGGGCGCTGGGGTAGAACTTTTGGAGCCATTCTTCGAGGCTATTCTGATCGATCGAGGGTATACCCGCCGGTTTTTCCACAACAATTAGGAAATCATCTTCATAAACGATTGACAGATCCATGAAAGGTACTATCTTACAAACAAACGGAGGGTGTCCAATATGTTTTATTTTGATCCTTTATATATCATGACAACTTTGGGTGCGCTGGTTTTATCTCTTTGGGCCACGGGCAAGGTCAAATGGGCCTTTGCTAAATATTCCAAATTGCCGGCCTATAGCGGCATGACAGGCGCCGAGGTGGCGCAAAGAATTTTAGATCATCAGGGTATTTGCGATGTCAAAGTTGAACAGACCCGTTCTCATCAATGGTTTGGGATAGGTGGCGATGGAATTTTGGATGATCATTATGATCCGCGTGTAAAAACAGTTCGCTTGTCGCCACAAATTTATCAAGGCACTTCACAAGCGGCCGTTGCGATTGCCGCCCATGAAGTGGGGCATGCGATCCAACATGCCAAGGCTTATGCACCATTTAAATTGCGAAATGTGATGGCTCCGGCCGCCGCTTTTGGCAGCAATATCGCTTATTTATTTTTGATGATGGGTTTTATTGCCAATGCATTGAGTTTTATTAAAATTGGCGTTTTACTTTTTTCAGTGGCTGTTGCTTTTCAGTTGGTGACTTTGCCGGTTGAATGGGATGCCTCGAACCGTGCCAAAAAATTGTTAGTTGATTATGGGATTGTTGCCGGCCAAGATTCTCAAGGTGTCGCCAAAGTTTTAAACGCCGCCGCTTTGACCTATGTTGCTGCAGCCGCGGCAGCCTTACTCAACTTGCTTTATTTCTTATTCCGCTCCGGCCTCCTAGGCGGCAGATCGAATGATTAAGATTATATTTAGAACTTAACAAAATCAATCACTTACGTTAACAGAAGCATCCTATGAGAATTTAGGAAACTATTGACAGAATGTTAACTTTAAGTTAACTTTAAGTTAATCTATGAAATCGGTATCGGTCAAAAGATTAAGGGAGGAATTACCCGCAATTCTCAAAGATGTGGAGGAGGGGGAAGAATATCTTATTATTTATCGTTCCAAGCCGGTGGGTGAGATTATCCCCTTAAAAAAGAGGCGGTCTGGCCGCAGGATGCCTTCTTTCTACGATCTTCTCGATGAACCTTTTGGCGAAATTCGTCTTCCTGAAGGAAAATCTAGCCTAGATTTGATTCGAGATGACCGCAGATGAGTCTTTTGACCATTGATTCCTCCGTTTATCTTTCCGCTCTGATTGCGGCTGATTCTTTTCACAAACCTTCTAAGGAATTCTTCCATCAAATAAATAAGAAGAAGGTGGATGTTGTTTTGCCTATTCTTGTGCCTTTAGAAGTTGCCAACATTTTATGTCGGCAAGGACTACCCATCACTAAAGTTCAACAGATTTTTGAAAGCTTTTATTCAACACCGAAGACACGGATTCTTGCTTTGGATTGGGCTCTTGGAAAGGCTTTTATTGAAGAGATTGGGAAATTTAATTTAAAAACCGCTGATTGGCTTATTGCTGCTACTTGTTTCTATTTAGAATCGACTCTTATAACATGGGACAAGCAACTTTTAGAAAATACAAAAGTTTTGTTGAAAAGTAAAATGCCAACAGAATGGATGGAATAATAAATTATTTTTTGCATTCGAATTGGAGGTTGGTGTGAGTGATGTGGAAGCGTTCACGTAGGACCGTGTTGACCTTTTTGCGGATTTTTTCCGATTCACTGACCGTTACATCGTCAATTTCGATGTGGGCCGTAAAAGCACACAAGCCAGAAGTTAGCTCCCACATGTGAATATGGTGAAGGTGGTGAATCTCCGGCAATTCTTTTTTGATCGTGGCGATAATCTGGTTTTTGGAAAGATGTTTGGGTGTTGATTCCAAAAGGATGTGGACGGACTCTTTAATCAATCGAAAAGACCAAATAAAAATCATCAATGCAATCAAAATGCTAGCTAACGGATCGAGCCAGAGTTTTCCGGTATAAATAATGAGGACTCCTGCAACAATAATCCCAACGGAAGAGGCCGTGTCGGAGAGCATATGGATGAAGGCGCTTTTTACATTGAGATCCTGAGTCGCAACACTTTTCAAAATCGAAGCCGTTAAAAGATTAACCCCCAAACCAATCGCTGCAATCACCAACATTTCCGTTGTGGCGATTGGTGTTGGATTGAGAAAGCGCCGGATGGCATCGTAGGCAATCCAGAGAACAATGAATCCCAAAGTGAGACCGTTAAAAAGTGCCGCTAGAATTTCTGCTCGATAGAATCCATAAGAGCGGACTTCATCAGCCTCTTTGGTAGCAAACAAAATGGCCACAAAGCTGATGCCCAAGGCAAAAAGATGGGAAAACATGTGTGCGGAATCCGAAAGAAGGGCTAGCGAGTTGGTCCATAAGCCTCCAAAAAATTCGAGCAACATCGTGACCGCAGTGATAACCATGCACCAAAGCAAACGTTTTTGTTCTTTGACGCGATATTCATGATTGCCTTTCTTTTCAACGGCAATGCATTCCAATATGTTATGAAGTGGCGGCATTTTTATGGTGTGAGGCGGTAAATCATTCTAGGAAACGGAATCGATTCACGAACATGTTCCAAATTGCAAATCCAGCTCACTAAACGCTCTAACCCAAAACCAAAGCCGGAATGAGGAACGCTGCCGTATTTTCTCAAATCCAAATACCATTCAAAAGCTTCTCTGGGAAGGTTATGTTCTTTGAGTCTTGCTAACAAGACTTCGATATCTTCTTCACGCTGACTTCCACCAATGATTTCACCAAAACCCTCTGGGGCAATCATGTCTGCGCAGAGCGCCAAGTTGGAGTTTTGAGGATCGCGTTTCATATAAAATGCTTTTACTTTTGCCGGATATTTTTCGACAAAAACAGGTTTATCGAACGATTTGGAAAGAAGTGTTTCTTCGTCGCCACCTAAATCGTCATCTTCTTTTGCGTCAGCCCCCATTGCCTTTAGTTTTTTCACCACTTCAGCGTGAGTTAGACGATAAAAAGGTGCTTTGATATTTTCGAGTGGCTTTGGATCCCGCTCTAAAATTTTTAATTCTGTTTGGTTTTTTTCAAGGACGCGCTGAACGATAAAGCTAATTAGTTCTTCTTGAATTTTTAAGTTTTCATCATGTTCGACAAAGGCCATTTCAGCATCCATCATCCAAAACTCAGTCAGGTGGCGACGCGTTTTGCTTTTTTCGGCACGGAATACTGGCCCGAAATCGTAGCAACGCCCATGCGCAAAGATTGCCGCTTCAATATAGAGCTGACCCGATTGAGAAAGATAAGCTTTCCCCAAATCAAAATAAGGAACCTCAAAAAGTGTTGTCGTTCCTTCACAAGCAGCCGGCGTTAAAATTGGCGCATCAATGCGCACAAAACTATTTTTATCCATCCATTCATAGGTGGCATAGATAATTGTGTGGCGTATTTTTTGAATCGCCCACTGTTTGGGGGAGCGCAGCCACAGGTGACGGTTTTCCAACAAAAAGTCGGGCCCATGTTCCTTTTTGCCGATAGGATAGTCTTGAGCCAACTGCACCACTTTCAGATCTTCAACCTGCAATTCATATTCTTCTTTTTTAGGATGCTTGGAGACCTTTCCCGTGAGAATCACCGATGTTTCAATCGTTATTTTTGGCAAGGGCTGCGTGACGATGGCTTGGCAAAAACCAGAGCCGTCACGGATTTGCAGAAAAGCAATTTTTCCAGAGGAGCGGAAATTATAGACCCAGCCTTTGATCGTTACGGTTTGGTCTAGGTGTTTAAATAATTCCTTGATAAATACGTTTGCCATATTCTTTTATTCCAAAATAAAGACTAGCTCGGATATAACCAATAGGATTTCCGATATCGAAATGTTTCCCTTCGAATTCATAAGCGTAGAGTTTTCCTTGTTTTGCCAAGGTATGCATCGCATCGGCGAGTTGGATTTCACCATTTTTCCCCGGAGGCGTCTGCTTTAAAATTTGAAAAATTTCTGGTGTGAACAGATAGCGCCCTGCAACCACAAAGCGAGAAGGGGCCTCTCCTGGTGAAGGCTTTTCCACCACTCTTTTTGCGAGATGCAGCTTTCCTTTTGAAGAGGCGATTTCATAGACTCCGAAAGAACTGATATCCTCTTTCAGAACTTGCTCCGTTGCATTGACCGACGTTTGGATTTCTCCAAAAATTTTTATCAGTTGAGTGGCAACCGGCACGTCGGAATCAAAAATCACATCGGGCAGCAAAACGAGAAATGGTTCTTCGTCAATAATCTTTTCGGCGAGACCGACAGCGTGACCCAAACCCAATGCCTCTTTTTGTTCGACAAAATGCAACGTAAACTCCGGAAAGAAATCTCTCAGATGATACATCGTTGACTTTTTATGAGGAGAAAGGATTAGCACGATTTCTTTTAATTTTGCTCTTTGAGCTTCCTCTAAAACAAGATGTAGGGAGGGTTTGGTTACAATGGGCAAAAGCTCTTTGGGTGTGATTTTTGTCACAGGCCAAAGACGCTTGCCTAAACCTGCCGCCGGAATGACCGCTTTAGTGACTGTTTTCATACAATGGTTGCTTTATTTCCGTCAGTGCTGAGAGGGCTTTAACGGATAATCCCTTAAAATTCCACCAGAAATTTGTGGCACGGTTCTTGCTCTACAGAAAAGGTACAAGCCCGCCACTCAAACTTGGCGGACAGGGAGGATTTATGGGAGAACCCATCAAAGTAGCAACCAATAAAGTTCAAGCAGCACCACCATCAGAGTGGGAGCAGGCCTTGCTGTTGCAAGAAACGGCTCCATCTCCCGAGCACTGTTTAGACCGGTATTTAAAGATTGTTTCTCATAGGGAAAAACCGGTTCAAAAACCCAATTGGGTTCCAAGGGAAAAATTGGCCACGACGTTTCCCGGTGTTTTATTTCGCGGTGCCTTAATTTTTGTAGAAGAAGGGGTACTGATTGCACCTGGGGTTATTATTGATACAGAGGATAGTTTCGGCAAATGCGGGCGAATTACTATTAAGGGAGAAAGCGCAATTGCCAGTGGGAGTGTTTTGAAAGGCGAGGTTGTTCTTGTTGATAGCCGGTTGCGCGCCGGCAGTTTTGTGAGTGGCATTGTGCAATTGACAAAGACTACGATGGGAAGGAGTGCCAGTATTGTTGGAGATCAACTTTTGTTTTATGAATCTCTTATATTAGGTTCTGTTTCAGGCAATGCGATTCGCATGAATCAAGCAACCGTCACTTCTCAGGGAATGGTAGCGGGTTCCAACATTGTGGTTTATCCCGAAACGGTTGTCGCCAAAGCTGAAATTGGATCCAACAGGCAATTGGGTGACATCAAAGAAGAGGAATTATCTTTAAAATGAATTGCATTAAGGTTTTCCGCTTAAAGCATAGCGAATGCTTAAGGCAATAGGATCAGGATAAAATGGAAGGGAACCCGCTTGTTTTACAGTTTGGATAGCGGCTTCGTCAAGAAGCTCTGAACCCGATGTTTGTTGCAAACGGACATATTCAATAGAACCATCGTTTTGAATTTTAAATTCCACCACAGGGGCCCCTTCGATGTTTTGCCTTTTTGCAATCAACGGATAAAATTTGGCCCGCTCAATTTTGTTACGTATTTGGCGAAGAATTTCGGAGGTTCCTCCCTCGCCAGCTTCCCCAAAGGCTTCCGCTCCTGTTGGAAGCAACGGCGCGAGCGAGTTGGATTCGAAGGGCCTCTCGGAGGCACTGGCGACAACGGGGGATTTATCACTGCCAGTGCCGAGAGCGGAGTGGGTGTTTTGGGGCTCTCCCCAAACCAACCCACGTCCCTGAGAATTCAACGAACGGAAGCCGTTGCCTGTCACTAATGACACAGTGACAAAGCCCTCTTGTTTTTCTCCAGATGGGCGAATGGTTTCAGAGAAGTTGTACCAGAGAAGTCCTAACAACAATCCATGTCCTAGCAGGGAGACAAGGAGCGCTTTTGAATCCATACCTGGGACCTTTCAATGATCGTGAACAGACCAAAAGACCAACAAAGATCCCCCAGAAGCTGATTCTTTAAGAAAGGAAGCGCCATGAGATAACATTGAAAAAGTCCTTCCAATGTTTTGGTGTAAAGCATTCCTTCCATCCAGACACCCAAATTACTGATGACAAAAAATTGTAGGCTTCCAACAACACTCAACATACCAAGTTTAAGATAACGATTGGACCCACTAATGAAACCACCCAGAAAAATACTGATTGCAAAACTTGCGTAGATGAAAGGTGTAACTAAAGACCATGGCTTAACATCAAAAAAGATTCCTAATAAAAAATCGCTTAAAACCAGTGCGATAAAAGGAGTTGTCCATCTCCACAATTTAGAAAGTTTCGCTCCACCAACCAAGGCAACGGCCCCAACCGGAGTGACATTGACAGGATGCGGGATTAATCTCGCAAGAACAGCAACCAGAATTAAAATGTGATTCATAAATCTCCTCCCTTAATGTTTCGAAACTCTTAGCATTTCCTATCTATTTGATCAATGTCAGAGATGTGGGTAAAGCCCCAACCCCCAAAGGCCCTGCCATCATAGCTCCCGTGTTTGGGTCCATAATGAATGTCCCCGTGTTGACTGGGTTTCTTTCCGGAACCCAAAGCAGGCCATTTTGATCAACCAAAAGATCAGACAGAAAACCACCAGGGCTGGTGTATAAGTTTGTGTTTCCTACCCCTGGTGTTGTGGGGTTGAATGAAGCAATTCTGGATGCATTGACAGTGATAACCCCTAAATTATCAGAGACAAATCTCAATGTGGATACATAACCAGAAAAATTGGCATCATCAATCAAAATTCCCAGAGACAATTTCGTCGCGACATCAATGACTTCAATTCCTCCATAGGGTGTTGAAGTATCGTTATTGAAACTGGAATCAAAAACACCTGTGTCGGTTATCAACAAACGGTTGGATGTTGTATGATAGGCAATGTCTGTTGGGTTGCGACCGACAAGTGGGATCGATTGAAGAATCGTATCTGTTTTGGTATCGACGACCACAACTTTTCCGTTGGTCGTTGCTTCAAAATTTTTGGAAAGGTCTTGGCAGAGCACATAGAGCGTATCCCCCGCAAGTGCCATTTTGGCAGCTCTGGCTAAGCGATCTCCATCATCAGTTGTGTAGGATTTGAGGTCGAGGCTGGCTAATTTTTTGCCGCTTAATGGCTCTACAACCCACAAATCATCTTTGTTATCTGGATCGAGTTGGGAATCAAGTCTGGTGATGAACGCTTTACCATTGGCTACCACCAAATCTTGTGGGTTTGCAGACTCTCCTGACGAGTAGTTTCCCAAAATTGCAAAAGATTGGGGATCAATTACTTGAATGGTACTGACATTACCCCGATTGATGACAAAAAGTTTTCCATCATAACTTTTCACCACAACATCACTCGAATCGGTGATGGCTAGTGCTTTCTGCACAGGATGAGGATTGTTGAGCCCCACCGTTGCGATACTTCCCACCGGATCGGTAAAAAACGAGGCGGCGACATAAACATTTTCTTGAGGGTTTAAACTGAGACTTCCTGCAGAGTCATCATCATCGACCGCTTTTTTGATTTGTTCGATGATGTAGCCTGGTCCACATCCAAAAAGAAAAATACTAAATCCTAAACACGAAATTCTAAACAAATTCAAAATACGAATTTTCATAGCTTTAGTTCCAACTCTCCCCAATAAGATCTCCCGGGAAGCGGGAAGCCTGCAATATCGGCAATTCGGTCATTGAGCAAGTTTTTTGTGGTGAAAGAAATTCGCATCCATTTTAGCGGTTCCAGATGTGTACCAGCAGACAAAAGAGTGCGCTGAGTTACTTTGAGGAGATTTTGAGAATCCAAAAAATTGTGGCTCAAGATCTGCAATTGGAAGAAAGGCCTCAAAAACCGATATTGATATTCACCCTCTACAGTCCATTGGTGTTTAGGCCTTCCAGGCAAGAAGTTTCCTTTGGTTGGTGACGTGTCCGACGCATCTTTGGCGGTCTGATAAACATAGTGACTACTCATTTTAAGGTTTTTAAATATCCTGATGGATAATCCAAATTCTCCACCTAAAATCAAAGCACTGTTCAAATTTTGCGCCTTGGCGGTAAATTGAGACGTTTGCAAAAATTGAATGAGGTTATCTATTTCATGTCGGAAATAAATCATTTCTAAATTTAAATCATCGATAACCCAAAAGTTTTGCCAACGCCCATGAATCCCTAGGTCAAAGTTGATCGCCTCTTCCGGTTTTAAGTTGGGATTTCCCACCAATGTGCCACGGTCGCCAAAAAGCTCACCAAAAGTTGGTTGACGAAAACCACGGTAGACATTGGTTTTGAGACTTAAGAATCGCCACGGTGAAATTTTAATTCCCAATTTTGCGGAAATTTGTCTGTCGGTCACGTCATTGAAACTCTGCCCGCTCAAATGATTGAGAAAAATTTGAAATCGCAACGAGGGATCCAAAATCACTTTGTCATCTAAAAAGCTGATTTCATCTTCCAGTCCGACACTAACCATATGCCTTTGGCTCAGGGGCCCTTGTTGCGGAGTTACCAGTCTGTCAAAGGGCCAGAAAAATTCGCCTCGGTGAGCAAGAAAGCCGCTAAAAATATGGTTTTGCAAAGGATGGCTCAAATGAAACTCGGGGCCGAGCCGGAAGGTTTCATCTTTATTATCCTGGGTACCGACGCCGATTTCTCCCAGGGGGTCTTCAAATTCGCTTTTAAGATAATCGAAAAAAAGGTGGGCTTGCCAATTTTTTCTGTTTAGCTTGGCGTGAATAAAATTTCTTAGAGTACCCAATCTTGCTCGGTTGGAAGTAGAACTCCCCAAACCAGGAATTCCCTCTTCTTTGATAAAGAAGTTTTCATATACTTTCCAATTAAGGGCCTCTTTTTTTTCTTCCCCGAAAGTGGCCGTGACATCATAAGATCCAAAATCGTTGTTGCCTCTATTAATGATGCGATCGTCAGAACGATTAGCACGTGTTCCCCTGTCATCTAGAAAAGGAAAATCGCCACGGCTTCTGAAATGATGAAACGAGGCATTGTAATAAAAATCGCCAAACGCCTGGGCGCGTTGGATGTGACCCTGATAGGTATAAAAAGAGCCAAGAGAATTTCGAATGGTATTTTTTGTTTCTGCAGGTTTTCCCTTGGTATGAATAGTGATGACCCCGCCAGGCGTTGAGTCAACAATTTTTCCAGGCGAACCCCCACGGTAAATTTCAATCCGCTCAATATGATCCAACGGTAAAAAGGAAAGGTCGGTTAGTCCTCCTTGTGCCGTATTGAGTAAAACGCCATCAAGATAAATCAAAACTTGATCTGTTGTGGAGCCGCGAATCGAAATGGCCGCAAAATCATCCAGACCTCCATAGCGCTTGATCTGAACTCCCGCAGCTCTTTCCAAAAGTTGCGGTAGTGTTTGTGCCAGGCCAGGGACTTTTTTGGGGACAATCACTTGAGCCTGAGCTGCTGTATCCAGCTGGACTTCCTCTTGGTCTTGAACGGTAATGTCGATCTGCGCCTTCTCGTTCGCCCAAACATTACAGGAAATTATAAATCCTAAGCACGAAATTCTAAACAAATTCGAAATTCCAAACACCAAATTCCAAACTGTTTTTATTTTTTTTCGGATTTCGGATTTCGGATTTCGGATTTTCATAACTTAGGATTAGCCCTTGCCTCGGTTCTAGGATATAAGATAAGGCTTCGCACCTACATAGGGGGAGACCTTTGGCACGTCAACTGAATCTCGATCGCGACAAACTCGATTCGTGCTACGAACTAGCAGCCCAAATCGTTTCACACACTGCTAAGTATTTAGACAGACACTCCAGCTCAAGTATTGAGCGGACAACGTTGACTTTGTTGGGTGTGGAGGGAGAGCATCGGGGCATCCCTTTTGCTTCGTTGATGGTTGAAAAACTCTCCAAAGATCAACTCCGTTTGGGAGTGGCCCATTGGTGGACAAGGGCCCTTTTGGCCACCGCCGAAGAGCCAAAAAAGCTGGCGGAGCAATTGGCGAGGGGAAAACTGAAATGGAATGATCTCAAGGAGATGCCTCCCAGTGAAATTCGAAAAAAAGCGCAACAACTAGCAGAAGAAAATTTACAAAAACTGGATCAAAGCAAAAGTCTTCCTATTCAATCCATTTTTTATCAAAGGATGTTGAAACCCCCAGTGGCTTTTTATCACGATGATGTGAAAACGAGACGATTGCTGGGAGCACTACACGATGTGAAGAAAAAAGGGGCTGCCTTTTGTGTGACAAAGGTTTCTTCAAAGGAATTTTTGAAGGAAGTTTATGAAACACACTTTTTGAAAAGTTTTTGGCAAGAGGCAAAAGAATTTCCAATGGTGGTGACGACCCAGGGGCTTTCTGTTCCCGAACAAACTCTGATGGCTTTGCAGTTGGGTTTTCGAGCGATTGCCTTAGATGGTCTCAATAACTCTCTGGCAGGAGAAGTTGGTTTAAAGCGCTCTTTGGTGGATCTCAATTTTTCTTTGATTCTTTGTGCGAGGCTGTCGGCCAAGATTGTCAGCCGGTATTTGCCGCGTTTTAATCCTTCTCAAATGTTTTCCAATTTTCTTCTTTATGAACAGTTTGCAAGGCGCCACGAAATCAGTTTTGAAAATATCGTTTTATCTTCAGGACAAACTCAAGATAACAAAGAAAGGGAATTTGTCTCGGCTTTTGGTTTTTCCCAGTTGTTGAGGGAGGCTTTTTCGCAATCGCCGATATGGTATCGTTTATCCATTGGGGCCGATCCGTTTAATTTTTGGATTGCGGGATTGACGGGTCAAGATTGTTTATTGATTGATGCCATGGCGGATGGCCAACTAAAGCAAGCATTGCACTATACAAAACAACTGGAAGGTTTGGGTGATGAAGTAAGCTTTAATACACATGGCAAAATTGCAAGAGAGGCTCATTTTATCTTGGATCAAACTTGGAAGTTTTTGAAACAGATTCAGCAAAAAACACTTTGGAAGGCTTTTGAAGAAGGTCTCTTGACAATGACCCCTTCGCCTGTTGTAAATTTAGGTGAAGAGGGTGTTTTTCAAAAGTCGTATCATTATTTGAATCCAGTATGGGAGCTTTTAGAAAAGCAACTTAAGGACTTACGCACTTAAACCCCTAAGGGGCCCCTTCGGGGCACTTAGCACTTTTTTATGGCAGGCATTGGCGTCATCTTAAATCCTTATTCTAGGTCGAACCGCAAAAATCCAGACAGGGCGGAACGACTAGGCTTTATTGTCGGCGATAAAGGTTCCTGCCACGCTACTCAAGATATTTCCGATGTGGAACGTCTGACAAAAGAGTTTAAGCAAAGAGAAATCGAAGTGATCGGCATTTCCGGAGGGGATGGGACCTATCAAAAAACACTCACGACGATTGTGAATGTTTATAAAGATGCGCCGCTTCCAAAAATTGCTTTTCTTCGTGGTGGCACAATGAATAATGTGGCAGATTGTCTCAAAATTCGGGGTACTCCCGAAACAATTTTGAGCAGACTTATTTATCGATATCATCAGGATGTCGAATTCCAGATCGTTAATTTACCTCTGTTGAAAGTAAATAACATTTACGGATTTTTGTTTGGAAACGGTCTTTTGTATCGCTTTTTGGTCGACTTTAACAAAGTCCTAGAGCCCACCAAATTGAGAGCAGCCTGGATGTTGTTTTTCGCCATGTGTCATGCCTACTGCAACTCCAAAAGGGGTGCAGAGCTTTGTCAGCGGGTCGATGCCGATGTTTTGATCGATGGCAAACCTTGGCCATTCAAAAATTATGTCACCATTTATGCAGGAACTGTTGAGACGTTGGGGTTGGGCTTTTTTGCTTTATATCGCACACGCACAGAGCCTGGAAAGTTTCAAATTAATGCTTTTTCAATGCCACCTAGACAAGTTGTGAATACCTTTCCAAGAATCCTGATGGGCAAGAAAGTTGGATCGGAACATTATTTAGATGCCATCGCAACGGAAGTAAAGATTCTCACCAAAGAACCGCAAGGTTTTATGTTGGATGGTGAATTGTATCCCGCTGTGTCAGAAATCAAACTCTCCCTAGGTCCCACCCTTCAGATTATTACTGGGTAACAACTCATAGACTTTAGAGTGAAAAAGCTTCCACTCACGACGTAAGGTGTGAGTCGGTGGCTCTCATTGCTGCGCCTTCCCTTTGCCTATTCGTCCCGAAATTTTGTTTGAGTGCTTAAAACAAAAATTTGGTGCTTTTCCCCTGTCAATCCCCAAATTTTTCAATCAATACAAAATTTCGCTCCTCATACGGCTCCGGTCAAAACGGCGCTTTATGCAATGAGAGCCACCTCCTTACACCTTCATCCTTGAGAGGAATGAAATCGCGCAAGGGCAGGACTGGGGGTGTGAAAAACATTGTGCGGGAACGAGGGCGTATCGAGTCAAACAAAATAATATTCGTTTCTGCAGATAGAGCTGACGGAGGTAAGATACTATCTGCATCTTTTGAAACGAAATTATTTTTTTGACGAGATAGCCCGAAGTGGAGCACCGTTTTGAACACCCCCACTCCTGCCCGAAAGCGATCGACCCAGTTTCGAACCCGCTCGTTTTTATTTTCCGTTCTAAGCGAGGCGATTGTGATGAGTAACGGCCCATTCTTCTTGGGCCAGTTGGTAGCTCTCTTTGGAGCCGATGTCGCGCCAGTAACCTTCATGAACAAAGGCCGAAATGGCTTTTACTTTTTGCATGAGGGGAGCAATGCCATCGAGAATCAGGTTAGACGGTTTTTCTGATAGAGTTGAAAAAATAGGAGGGCTTAAGACAGTAAGCCCCGTAAACAGATGATCTCCCACGTCGATATTAAGCAGTCTTTTGTTTCCCACTTGAAGTCTTGTATAGCCTTCTTGCCACGGGGCTACGACTAGTGTTGCTGGTGATTTTTGTTCCGCATGAAATTGAGAGAGTTCATTTAAATCACAGTTGATCAACGTATCGCTATTCAAAGTAAAAAATGCCTCTTCATTTTTGAAATGACTTTCTACTTTTTTTAATCCACCGGCTGTGCCTAAAAGTTTTTCTTCGTGTGAATAACGAATTTTAAGCCCATATTTTTTCCCATCGCCGACATGTTGCTCAATTTTTTCACCCAAATAATGCAAATTAATTACCACCTCTTCCACACCAAATTTTTTCAAATAAGAAAGTGAATAGTCGATGATGGGGCGATTGCCCAAAGGCAAGAGGGGTTTCGGATTTTTCTCAGTCAAGGGTTTTAAACGTTCCCCCAACCCCGCTGCAAAAAGAAAGGCCTTTTTAATATTTTTTGATGAGGTCATAGAGTCCGTTGTATTCTGGAAGCCTTGCCAATGCCTGTTTTACATAACCCATGGATGTTGGGATGAATTTCAGAAAATCAGGATTCTTTTTTACATGATCGATAAAAACAAACCGCCCGGAGTCTTTGAGTTTGCGCTGCACCGTTTGCAGATCAAAAGCCCTCCGTAATTTTTTGATATGCCAACCCTGCTGCCCGCCATAATATTCGAGCAGCTCTTCCAAATAATCGGTCACATCAAAATAGGAATCCCTCAGCAAACTGACCAGATCATAAACATCGGGCCCCAAAAGGGCATCCTGAAAATCGGTCATGGTGAGTTGGTTGTTGTGGACCATCAGATTACTTCCTTGAAAGTCACGGTGTGTAAATACTTGCGGCATCGCACAGAGTTCTTGCGTAATTTTCCTCGTCTCCTTTATGAAAATATCTTTGTCCTCAGCTGATGGCTGACAGCTGACAGCTGACAGCTGAAAGTAGTATTCAAGGAAATGATCAAACTCCCAGTTAAAAAGGGTGGCGTCAAAAGAGCGTTGATAGGCGATACAACTTGTGCTGATGTGCTGATGTGCTGATGTGCTGATGTCTTTTGAAGTTTTGTTTTGTAAAATCACTAGGAGATCGAGGGCTTTTTTGTACCATTTTTTAATATCATTGGGCTGAGCCGTTTTAACAGTGTCCCAAAGTTTTGTGTCGCCTAAATCATTCAGGATAATCCAGCGATCCTCTTCGCTAAACAGTTTGATTTCGGGGACAGGAAGCCCTAATGATTTGAGATAGCGCTGGACATTAATATAAGAAAGCTCCTTCGGTTTTTCTTTTAAATTTGTGATTTCCTCCGAGACACTCATTTTACCTTCTGGCATCGCCATCAAAATAAAAGTCTCATCGCCTTGTGAAAAAACCCGATAAAAAGTTCGGTAAGAAGCCCCTCCATAGAGTTTCGTTACCTTGATAACAGGCTTACCTAGAAGTTGAGTTAATCTTGCTTCCATAGAAATTCTAAATTCTAATATCTAAATTCTAAACAAATTCCAAATTCTAAATTCCCTAAATTCGTTCCTGTGTGGGGGCGGAGGGGTGGCCCGGAGTGTTTGTCGTGGGGTTTAGTTAGGGGCCCCCACGAAAACACGCAGGGACAGGACCCCGAAGCCCCCAACCCAATTTAAGGATTCACAGTAAATTGTATATCGGCATTGCTCGTCAATTCAAAAACAGTTACAAAAATTCCTGATGCCCCTGTTGAGGCACCGCTTGGCACATTGAAAGTTAACGATTCCACCTCCCCATTGGTTGGTGGGTCTACCAGGGCATAAGTTTGAGCAGTTGTGGCAGTCCCCCCGACTGTAATCACATTCACAGCAGCCTCTGAAGAAAATCCAAAGCCAAAGATGGTTATTGTTTCTCCGGTGCTGCCACTTGTTGGGCTCACTCTTTTGATAACAGGACTTGATTGGATCGCGACGGAAGGAGGCGAAGAGAGGGGATCGGCTGTCGACCCACATCCGCCAAGAATAAGAAGGGCTAAAATGAGACCAAAATATCTTTGCATGGAAGGGGACCATAAAGAAAAGTGGCGAGAACTTCAACGCTTTTTAAATTTCCCTGGACTTTCGAATTATATTCGAGTATCTTTCAATCATGCTTTCCAAGAGACAAAAAGAAGTCTATGATTTTATTCATAAATTTCTTGAAAAGCATGGTTATGCCCCAAGCCTAGAAGAGATTGCCAATCACTTTAAACTCTCCGCCGTCTCTACAGTTCATCATCATGTGGGAGAACTCGTTAAAAAAGGGCTCCTCAACAAACGTTGGAATACGAATCGTTCTTTGGAGGTGGTTGGACACACGGCCACTTTGGCGATGGTTGTCCCTTTGTTGGGTGTGATCGCTGCAGGAAAACCAATCGAGGCAATAGAACAACAAGAAACAATCGAACTCCCTCCGTCACTGATTGGCCGCAAAGATACTTATGTTTTGAAAGTGCAGGGCAACTCCATGATCGAAGAACACATTCGCGATGGCGACTATGTAGTGGTGGAGAAACGCGACACTGCAAACAATGGTGAAACAGTCGTAGCCCTCATTAATGATAGCGAAGCAACGCTCAAGAAATTTTATCGGGAAAAAGGGGGGATGATTCGATTGCAACCAGCCAATCCCACCATGGCCGCCATTTATTGTCGTGAAGAAGAGTGTGTCATTCAAGGTGTCGTGATTGCAATTTTACGAAAGTTTAGATGATGAAAAATTTTTCACCTTTTCAGTGTGAAAAGAAACTCCAGATTAGGCCACGCGCTGTGGCAGTGGTTCGCGGCGGCAATCGTGTCTTTCTCCATGTCGATCTCGATGCCTTTTTTGCCTCCGTTGAACAAATCAAAAATCCAAAACTCAAAGGAAAACCGGTCATTGTTGGCGGGCGTAATTCCAGGCGCGGCGTTGTGGCCGCTGCATCCTATGAGGCAAAACGTTTTGGAGTTGAAACCGGAATGCCTTGGATGCAAGCCAAGCAGAAATGCCCCACCGCCGTCTTTTTGCCAGCCGATTTTGATGCCTATGCTGATTATTCTAAAAAGGTCCAAAATATTTTGGAAACAATGACTCCTGTTGTGGCGCAAGCCTCCATCGACGAGGCCTATGTCGATTTGACCGGTTGTGAACGCATTTATGGAACACCTCGCCAAGCTGCAGAAAAAATTCATCAGGCAATTTTAAATCAGACAGGGCTTGAGGCCTCCATTGGGATTGCTGGTTCGCAATCGGTTGCGAAGATGGCATCCAAACTCGCAAAACCTTGCGGGATGATGGAAGTCCCAAAAGGGGCCGAGGAAAAATTTTTAGCACCCATGCCCGTTGAAGCCATGCCAGGCATTGGTTTTCAAATTGGCGAACGCCTTCGGGGAATGGGGATTTTGACTCTGGGCCAATTGGCAGCCATTCCTCCCAATTTATTGCGCGCTTCGTTTGGCATTTACGGCCCCTTTTTGCGGGCCAAAGCAAGAGGGGAAGACACTTGGGAGTTAGAAGTGACCGAGGTGATCAAGTCGATTGGGAAACAAGAAACTTTGGAACAAGATGTCAGTGATTGGCCCGTCATCAAACAAAAATTATTTGAATTGATAGAAAAAGTCGGTAGGAAACTCCGTGAGGAAAATTTGTATGCAAGACGTGTTGTTGTTTTTGTCCGTTATGCCGATTTTTCAGGTGAGGCGACTTCTAAGACGTTGAGGGAGCCCAGTTCTTTTGATCGTGTTTTATTTAATCATGCCGCAGAGTTGATGCAACCGTTGGTTGAAAATAAGAAACCGATTCGCTTAGTCGGTTTTTCCGCTCAGGAACTTGTTAAACAACCCCCCCAACTTGACTTGTTTCGTACCCCTAAGGCCCTCCGCTGGGAGCGGTTTTATAATAGTTTGGATAAGGTCCGAAATCAATTTGGATCAAAAACCCTTCACTTTTGTCTCAAATTATTTTAAGTGTAGTTAATGTTCCAGCCACCCGTTTTTTTAAAAAGTTCCGTTTTGCAATCCTATTTTGGCGCTTATTTTCCGACTTGCTGTTGTGCACCCACCAAAAGGGAACAAATCACTCTCCCTGACGAAGAGGATATGACCTTTGAATATTTCATTAGCCCTCCTCGCGATCCTCAAAAGAACAATCACTACGTTATTTTGCTACATGGTTGGTTGGGCAATGCCATGATTCCGTATATGAAAGACATGACCAATCAGGCCTACAAAGAAGGTTTTGGCGTCATTCGCATCAATCAACGAGATCATGGTGGCAATGAAGCGCTGACAAAAAAACCGTTTCACACCGCACGTCACAAGGAAGTGAGCCTTTTGATTGACGCTATCGTCAAAGAACACAATGTCGAAAGTTATAGTCTTGTCGGATTTTCAGTAGGGGCGAGCACTGCTTTAAGAATTGCCTCCTTAAAACAAGATCTGAGGTTGAAGACGATTGTCGCCATTTCTCCTTACGCGCATCTTGAAAAGGCGTTGACCAATATTGATAACAATTCAGCGGTGCAAAGGCGTTTTTTATACCGTCGTTTGATTCGCCAGATGAAACGCAAAACCAAAGTTTATCCTAATCTTTATCAGTTTGATTTTCTGGAAGGGGTTCCCAAAAGATGTTTGGAAACAATTCGTCTGTTGGCCACCCATCATTATGGTTTTAGGAGCGCCGAAGAATATTTTGCGGCTAGTGATTTAACAAATTTTCCGCTGCAAAATATTCATGTTCCTCTTTTGGTCATTGCTTCCCATGACGATCCGATTTCCGATATTCCCAATCTTAAAACACTCAACTGGCCCAAAAATGCTCAATTTCTCTTCACAGAAAAGGGGGGACATGTCGGTTTTGTCAGTCGAAAACGCTTGCCAACCGGTAGTTTTCGATGGGCACAGTATCAGGCAGTAAAGTTTATTCAGCTTCAAACATTAAATCGGAACAAAACAATATCTCCATCTTGAAAAACGTATTCTTTCCCTTCAGATCGGTATTTGCCAGCAGCTTTGACTTGGGACTCACTCCCAGCTGCGACCAAATCATTGTAATGAAACACTTCGGCACGAATAAAGCCTTTTTCAAAATCGCTGTGGATTTTGCCGGCAGCCTGGGGGGCTTTGGTTCCTTGAGTAATTGTCCAGGCCCTAACTTCCTTAGGGCCGGCAGTAAAATAAGTGATCAATCGGAGTAGATGATAACCAGAACGAATCAATCGATCGAGCCCTGGTTCTTTTATCCCGAGGGCTTTTAGAAATTCTGTTTTTTCTTCACCTTGAAGCTGCGCTAATTCGGCTTCCAACTTGCCGCACAAGAAAACCGCTTCACTCCCATCTTCTTTGGCAAGTATTGCTACTCTTTTTGCATTCTCGCCTTGCTCTCCTCCCTCGGAAATGTTGCCCACATAGAGCATTGGCTTGGCGGTCAAAAGGTTGAATTCTTTAAGCAAAACATTTTCTTCTTCTGTAAAAGAGAGTTTGCGTGCCGCCAAACCTTTTTCCAACTGAATTTTAACTTTTTTCAAGAGTTCCACTTTTTTTGCTGTTTCTTTGGAACCGGTCTTGAGGAGTTTTTCTTCTTTTTCTAGGCGTTTGGTGGTGGCATCTAAATCAGTAAGGGCAAGCTCCATGTTGATCACCTCAATATCTTCTTTGGGATCAACCTTGCCATGAACATGCACGACATTGGGGTCCTCAAAACAGCGGACCACGTGGGCAATCGCATCAACCTCACGAATGTGGCTTAAGAATTTGTTGCCGAGCCCCTCACCCTGGCTGGCATTTTTAACCAGTCCCGCAATGTCGACAAATTCCACAGCGGTGGGAGTGATTTTGGCCGGTTTGTAGATTTGAGTCAGCTTGTCCAAACGGGGGTCGGGCACTGTTACTACCCCCGTGGAGGGATCAATCGTGCAGAAGGGAAAATTCTCTGCCGGGACCTGACAAGCCGTCAAAGCATTGAAAATAGTCGATTTGCCGGCATTTGGGAGCCCCACGATTCCAACGTTAAGTGCCATAAGACCCAGAAATGGCAAAATTTAGAAGATTTTACTAGCCTTTTTTGAAAAATTTTCTAAAATGCAACCTACTTGATGTACACCTCGTCCGCATTATCAGTTTTTGGGGGACAGGCAACAACAACGGGATTTGTTTGGTCTGCAGAAACTCACCTCACCACTGCCGGCATTTGGGAACCTGCTACACAATCGGATACCTTTGTTGATCCAAACAAGAATCCCTCTTTTCCGATTTGGGGACGAGAAATAAGGTTTGATAGAAGTTTGTTTCGAAAAAGAGTTAACGATGTGGGAGAATTAGCCGCTGTTCCGTTGGAGTTGCCGGCTCCTGCAAGAGAGCAAATCAGAAGAGAATGTCCAGCCGACCAAAACGACTGGATGTTCTGTATAGGTGCGACAACATTACATCATTTAGGTGTTTCTCGAGCAGACTTTCGGGCTGTTGCAGGAGAATCTATCATCATTAATCGTCTTCGACGTGAAATGGCTCGTTACTCCGTTCTCATTACAACTAGTTATGAACTAGACATGCTCATAGGATTGTTAAGAGAATTATGGCCAATTGAATTAATGACTTTTAAGCCAGCACCAGATCTCTATTTAAAGTTTGTCGTGGTTGAGGGGGTAGGGGTTCGTATTGGCCCCATATATCGCAAAAAACAGAATGGTAGTTTAATAGAGTGTTGGCATAAGGAAATCGCTCAGAGTGTCCCTAAGCGGCGAGTCCTAGCATCTGGTTTTTTAAGATTGGGGCAAGATGACAATTTGTCTGTTGAAAAGGGACGTTCTACTTACTATAGGAGAGCGGCTTTTGGCAGGGGTGCAGTTTCGGTCTTGCAGGAGTATTTAGGTCACGATTTAGGTCTTCAATATATTGAAGATGTAGAGGGTAAATCTTCCTCACTTCCCCCCAAGCGTGTCTAAAACACCCTCACCTCGAATCCTCTCCCCTCGAGGGAGAGGAATAAAAGGAGAGGGGGCATTCAAAGGCAACTTTTTTTGACTTTCCCCGATAATAAAGCCATAAGGAGGCCATCATGGCAGAACCTATTGGGCAAGGAACACCTCGCGTTCACTATTATCAGGGTAATCCAGACTATCCTTTTACGATCATCGATAAGAATGAGGATGGAGTTCTAAAACCCGAAGATGGGGATATCATTTATCAAGGCATGCCTGATGCTTGGTTCCCAAGTCTTAACAGGATTAATCATAGCTTGTGGAAAAATCAAAAAACAGAAGATGTCGAAAAAATTATTGCTCAATACATGGCAGAAAATAATAATTTGCTTTGGCTGATGGCTGGGTACGGCGCTTTTGTCTGTTTTCTATTAGTTTTTCGTAGGTTGCCGTTACACAGATCGCTGTTGCTCCAACAAAATCAAGGCAATTCCAACTATCCCCCCATGGCTTAAATAAAAAGATGGAAACAATTGGTCTCATCAGTTTGGGTTGTGCGAGGAATTTGGTTGACTCCGAAGTGATGCTGGGGTCTTTGAAAAAGGCCGGCTATCAAATCACTCACGATCCTTCACTTTCCGACATCATCATTGTGAATACTTGCGGCTTCATTGAAGATTCCAAAAAAGAATCGATCGATACCATTTTAGAGATGGCTTCTTTCAAAAAGAAGGGGCGACTCAAGAAATTAGTAATGGCTGGTTGTTTGGCACAGCGGCATGCAACAGAACTAGCAGAAGAATTGTCTGAAGTAGATCTTTTTATCGGCACCGGCGATTTTCCTAAAATTGTTGAACTCTTGGAACAAAATTCGCGTGTTGTCGTGGGAAAGCCCAGAGCGTTAGCCGATGAAACATTTGAAAGGGTTTTAGCAACTCCAAAATATTACGCTTATTTGAAATTGGCTGAGGGTTGCCAACATTCTTGTTCTTTTTGCATCATTCCGAAACTGCGTGGGCCTCTTCGCTCTCGTTCCATTGATTCGCTGGTCATTGAGACACAAAATCTCATCAATCAAGGCGTCAAAGAGTTCAACATGATCGCTCAAGACTCAACTGGTTATGGTTGTGATCGAAAAGATGGGGCGACGTTGCGCAAATTGATGGAACGCCTCGTCGGCTTGAACGGCGAAAAATGGTTTCGTCTTTTTTATGCCTATCCGCACGGTTTTCCAATGGAGGTGGTGGATTTCATGAAGGGCGAGCCTCAAATTTGCAAATACCTTGATCTTCCCATCCAACATATCAATGATCGCATTTTAAAATCGATGCGTCGTGAAGGGACAAGCAAAGATATTCGAGAAATTGTGGAGACGGTCCGTGAAAAAATTCCGGATATTACACTACGCACAACCTGTATCGTTGGTTATCCCACCGAAACTGATGCCGAATTTGAAGAGCTGGTCTCATTTATTGAAGAAGGTCATTTTGATCACGTCGGTGTTTTTACCTATTCTCAAGAAGAAGGGACAACCGCCGCAAAACTCCAAGATGATGTTCCATCAAAAGTCAAAAGAGAAAGAAAAAAGCGCTTGATGGAAGTTCAACAAAAAGTTTCGCAGGAAAGAAACAACCGTTGGGTTGGCAAAGAATTAAAAGTCTTGATCGATGGCCCCAGTAAAGAAGCAGAATTTGTGATGACCGCTCGTCACCAAGGCCAAGCCCCCGATGTTGATGGTGTTGTCTATGTCAATGAATGCGATCTCCCCGCCGGCCAATTTGCAACGGTCAAAATCGCCGAGGCTCATGCCTATGATTTAGTAGGAGATATCGTTCGTCAAAATTTTGGCGCTATGGGGTAAACAACCACCCATTTTCTTTCTAGCGAAATATTCACTAAAGCATCCCCAAGCTTTTACATAATCAACCAACTAACTGATATTTAAGCAGTTTCTCTCTCTCTCTCTCTCTCTCTCTCTCTCTCTCTCTCAGGGCAGACAATTGGCACTGTTTTTGCTAGTAATAACGTTAGTTTTTCTAAGGAGGAATCCTATGCGTTTCAAAAAAGTATTATTGGTTTTGTTAATCATCACTTTGCCCGGATGCGATTTTTTCCGTGGCGGGCCCTCTGAAAATCCCAATACAGGAGTGGGAAAAGAAATAGGGGATATCTCAGCACCCTTGGGCTCGGGGGCTGCTTTAAGTAGCGCTCTTGCGAGTGCCAATCTGGACGCCATTGAGAAAGCCTCTTGTCCTTATTGCAACTGGTCAGGAAAAGCTTCCTCTGCAGCGAAAAGTACTTCTGTAGGAAAAGATCTTACAGCCGATGCCATTGGTGAGGGAGATGCTGCCTTTGGGTGCTTTTTAGTTCAATTGAGTCGAATGTTTGAAAGTGCCCCTGCGAGCGATTTTTTGGCGGCGTTTGGAGAGCCTGCCATTCATGTGCAGGCTGATATTCTGGACAAAACCAATTCCAACGCCTTGTGCACAAAATTATCTAGCATGCATCCCAAAAAATATTATCAGATGTTTCCGAACCTTCCTTTCAATAACTATCAATTCAGTCATAGTAACCCCAAGAAGTTTTTCCAAGAGATGTTGAAAAGAGCAAAAAACAATGGTATTTCCCTCTCTCGCTTACAAGATGATTTATTTGCACTTGATAATCAGTTGGGTCAGCTTCTTGAACTGCTCTCTATTTCACGGGCAAATGCCTCTTTTAGTTTCACTATTCCGAAGGATTTATGTCAGGTTTCGCGCGACATTGTTGTGAATAGAATTGATTTGGAGGGTTTTAATGGAATTTTGGGGAGCTTAAAAGTTTTTGTCAATTTGCTTCATTCTTATGCAATCGGTCTGGATCCGGCCCGTTTTGTCGGCGGCAATCCTGCCGTTGCTAATGACACAGTTAACGAGCGGGAATTTGTAGCCGATGCCAACGGTGTGGGCGGAGATGGGAAAAAAATTGCGGAACTGATTTCGGGACGAGGTGATATCAGTTCTTTATCTCCATTGTTTTTGAACTCTTTGAATAGCTTGATTGCCGTTTTGGATGGTGTTCACTCAGAACAAGATTCCCAAGTATTTGGGTATCTGTTTTCAATGGGGAGGTTTCAGAAATTTTTCAGGAATGTAAACAGGGCATCAAAAGATCTCAAAAGCTCCCTTGAGCACCCTGGTGTTTTGAGCCCATTCACGCAGTTGGGACATCCCTCCATAAAAGTTGATGCGGGGAATTTTATGTCCCACTTGCCCGATCCAAAGGGGGTCAGCAGTTCTGATCCATTTGTGCCTAGTCGTTATGGTGGAATCAGGGGTGTTGCTAACTTCTGGGAAGTGCTGTTGAATGGAATTGTCAACTTCTGATGCGACGACGATACAGCGTCCTGTTATCGCTTTTTTTTCTTGGGTTTTTTGCCGATGCGGTTCTGGCTAAATCTGAACCCCAAAAAATAACACAACAGCTTTTTTACGATGTTTTACAAGTCGTTAGGCAAAATAATTTAACTGACCGTCAGAAATCGGGAACAAAGCTGCTGGAGCGCTACTTCGATTTTTCCACTTTTGCGGAATGGACAATGGAGGATCATTGGAGTCGCCTTTCTGACAACCAACGAAGAGCATTTTTACAACTTTTTAAAAAGCGCTTTTATGAAAGAGTTCTTGAAAAAATTTCGCGCACAACAAATAAAAAATTTCTTTTGAAGATGATAAGTAAAAGGAGAGAAAAAGAGTATGTCGAATTGAAATATCGTTTGAAACATAATGGTCACCGAACACCATTTTCATTGATGTGGATTAAAAAGAATGACTCATGGCGTTTGGTTGATGTGACCATCGCAAAAGCAAATCTTGTTGCCAATTATCAGGGACAATTCAACAAAATCATCCGTGATTATGGATTTGAAGAACTGCTAGATCGTCTAGAAAAGGGTAAACTCGATAAACCGACACATTGAGAAAAGTCTTTACAAGGCAGCATTTCTAGAATAATTTGAATGTTGAGGAAAACGATATGTCCGAGAAAAAAATGCGTAAATTGAAGACTAGGGGAGAGAGAATTTATAAGAAATTACTTCGCCGACTTTTATCCAAATACAAAGGCCAAATTGTAGCAATTGAACCCGAGACGGGTCGTTATTTTGTAGGGCGTGATGAATTAAAGGTGGCTTTGAAGGCAATGAAGGCCTTTCCGGGAAAAATTTTCAGCGTCTTCCGTGTGGGTTACCCCGCTGTTCACAAATTCAGAAAATTTTCATGAGCATTATTAGGGGAAGAGTCAGTTTTTCAGGAGAACCTACAATCCCCATTACACTTTATCTGGATGGAAAACCTGTTCGGAAAAAGGTTGTCATTGATACGGGTTTTAATGGATCTTTAAGCCTCCCTGAGAGACTTGCTAGAAAAGGTAAGTGGCACTTTTTCGGGTTTGAGCGGTATGAACTGGCTACCGGCGATATTGTCCAACAAAAAATCTATATTGGACAAATCCGACTTGATAAAAATCCTTTCACAGTTTACGCAGTAACCTCTCATTCGTCGGATATTCTCATTGGAACAAGACTTTTACGTAATAGAGAACTTCTGATACAATTCAAAAAAAGAAAAGTAGTCTTAAGATAATTGAGTTAATCTAGCCAACCTCTGGGATTTGCACTGAATCTTTGAAGAAGGGTTTGTTCCTCTGCGGAAATGATTCGGCGCTCTTTTGCAAGTTGTAAGAGGGTTGAAAAATCGGTCAACGTCGTGAGGTTACACTGAATCGCTTCAAATTTCTTCACCGCCTCCGGAAATCCATAAGTAAAAATTGCCAAACAATGATTCACTTTGCCGCCCGAATCGCGCAAAGCCTCAATAGCCGCACAACTAGATCCTCCTGTGCTCACAAGATCTTCAATCACGATCGCTAGCTTTCCCGGTTCCACTTTTCCTTCCACCAAATTTTGTTTTCCATGATCTTTAGCTTGGCTTCGAACATAAACCATCGGTTTGTTAAGGTGCTCGGCAACCCACGCCGCATGGACAATGGCTCCGGTCGCTACACCCGCAATCAGTTCACAGTTTGGCTCTTTTTCTTTCAGAAGATGACAAAAGGCCTCTCTAATTTCGCGTCTTGCCTCTGGATAGGTCATCAGCAAACGATTGTCGCAATAGATGGGTGATTGGATGCCACTAGCCCAGGTAAAAAGTTTCTTGGGGCTCAATGTCACCGCCCCAATTTCCAACAAAATCTTCGCAACCTCTTGTTTGATGGCACTTACCATATAGCGCCAGGCACCGTATGGTAGTTTTGGCCTCTTGTCATTCCTTAACTAGTATGGCAGTACCTCACCACCATGGCTAATGAACTAGTTTTAAATGTCACTTTGGGCGAGACTCGTGTTGCAAGACTTGAAAATGGAGTTGTTTGCGAACTCTATATTGAGTGCACCAAAGAACAGGGGGTTGTCGGCAATGTTTATAAAGGAAAAGTTGTGCGTGTTTTGCCAGGTATGCAAGCCGCTTTTATCGACATCGGCCTGGAGCGAACCGCCTTTTTGCATGCCTCGGATGTTGTTCAAGAGCTGACCCGTTTTGATGCGGATATGGAAAATGATGACGAGGATGATGAAGAAGAAAAAAGACCACGACGTTTTGTTCCCAGACACCACCGAAAAATTGAAGATCTTTTAAAAGAGGGCCGTGAAATTTTGGTTCAAGTTGAGAAAGAGCCAATTGGCACCAAAGGGGCCAGACTTACTTCTCATATCTCTCTACCTGGCCGTTATTTAGTCTACATGCCAACTGTCAATCATCTCGGCATTTCCAGGCGCTTAGGGGATGACAAAGAAAGAAGAAGGTTGCGATCTCTCATCGAGCGCTCCCGTCCTCGAGGAAGCGGCTTCATTATTCGTACTGCCTGCGTTGGTGTGGCTGATGAAGAAATCACGGCCGATATGAATTATCTTATCCGCACGTGGGAGGATATTGCAACCAAGGCTACAGACAGCAAAGCCCCAACGGCTGTTCATTCTGAGTTAGATGTTTTATTGCGGGTGGTGCGTGATCTTTTCACATCCGATATTGATCGCTTGGTCATCGACAACAAAGAAAGTTTCGATCGCGTTCAAAAATTTGTGAATACTTTTATGCCGGCCCTCAAAAGTTCCATTGAACTTTACGAAGGCTCCGAGCCGATCTTCGATCATTTTGGAATTGAAATAGAAATCACGAGAGCATTAGGTCAAAAAGTTTGGCTCAAGAGTGGTGGCTATATTATTCTTGAACAAACAGAGGCCTTGACCGCAATTGACGTCAATACAGGACGTTTTGTGGGCAGGCGCAATTTGGAAGATACAATCCTCAAAACCAATTTAGAGGCCGTCAAAGAAATTGTCTATCAACTTCGGTTAAGAAGTATCGGCGGCATCATCATTTTGGATTTCATCGATATGGAGCGGCATGCCAATCGTCAAAAAGTTTTCAACGCCCTCAAAGAAGCCCTCAAGAGTGACCGGGCCAGAACCACCATTACCAAAATTTCCGATCTCGGTTTGGTAGAGATGACCAGAAAAAGAACGAGAGAAGATTTGCGCCGCCAACTCACCGATCCTTGCACTTATTGCGAAGGGAAGGGTTATCTCAAAAGTTCTACGACTGTTTGTTATGAAATTTTCAGAGAAATTCAAAGAGAGGCTTCAGAAATGAAGGGAAAACAAATTGTTGTCTATGTCCATCCTCAGGTTGCCAACATGCTCTATGACGAAGAGCGCAAATGGTTAGAGCTTTTTGAAGAGCACTACAAAAAACGAATTTCTGTCAAAACAGTCGCGGAATATCACCTGGAACAGTTTGATCTAGCCGAAACTTAAAATTCATTAAAAGGTGTGGTGAAAAAGCAGCGGATCCTGTCCCTCCGTGTTTTTGTGGGGGCCCCTAACTAAACCCCACAACAAACACTCCGGGCCACCCACTACTTTTTCACTAATCTATAAAATGGTTGAAAATAACGGGTGGTCGGCGATGCTGTCAGCCCGATCTGTAGGGAGGGCGTGCAGCTGAGCCGACCCGGAGCCCGTTATTTTCAACCATCAAAAAGGAATGGTGAATTGAAATTGGGCGGGACCTAGTTGCACTTCGATATCATTGCTGTTGTAGAGGGGAACAGTATTGAGGTGGTTGAAGTTGTTTTTGATTCGTTCATTGATTTCCCACTGATCCTGAGACATCTGATAGTTTTCTTTCGCCTCACCTTTTTCGGGGTTGCCGGGGTTGCCCGTTATGCGGGCGTCTTGAGCAAAAAGAGGGGTGTAAAACCCAATAAAACCTAATAAAATCAAGAGTAACGTCCCTTTGTGCATCCGCTTCTCCTCTCCTACTATAGTTATCCTTTTCGTGCTATCGCGCTTCAAGGACTTCCTCGGCCACCCAGCCTTTGGCGGGGTTCCCGGCCTCGGTCGTCGGCTACACTATAGTTATCGGCAACCTTATAGAAAAGTTGCTCGTAGGTGGCAGGGCCTGTCCCTCCGTGTTTTTGTGGGGGCCCCTAACAAAACCCCACGGCAAACACTCCGGGCCACCCGCCACCTACATAAAGACGCTCTATTGCAACAACTGATTCTGTTTGACTTAAAGGAGCGAATCCGCTATCCAGGCCGCCCTTATGTACGCTGTGGTTCAAACAGGTGGCAAACAATACAAGGTAGCCGAAGGAGACAAACTTTTTGTCGAAAAGCTCGACCAAAAAGTAGGTGCCAAGGTTGTCTTAGATCAAGTTTTGTTGATTGGCGGTAATGGGTCTTTAAAAGTTGGAAGTCCCTTTTTGAACAATGCAAAAATTGAGGCCGAAGTTTTGGAACAAGATCGCGCTAAAAAAATTATTGTATTAAAAAAGAAACGTCGCAAAGGATATCGCAAGAAACAGGGCCATCGTCAGGCGTTTACAGTTTTGAAAGTTAAAAAAATTGTTGTTTAGGGATTTGATATGGCACACAAAAAAGCGGGTGGTTCCACAAAAAATGGCAGAGATAGTAAAGGACAGTGCCGTGGTGTGAAACGCTATGGGGGTCAATTTGTCAAGGCGGGCAATATTTTAGTTCGCCAATGTGGCACCAAGATTCATCCTGGATTGAATGTGGGTGTTGGAAAAGATTGGACCATTTTTGCCAAAATCGATGGTTTGGTTACCTTTGAGCGTTTCGGCAAAGACAAAAAGAAGGTTAGCATCCTCCCACAAAATCCTAAATCCTAATTTCTAAATCCTAAACAAATCCAAAATTCGAATGACCCAAATTCTAAACAAAATTGTTTGGAACATTAGGATTTTGAACATTTGAATTTGTTTAGAATTTAGTATTTAGTGCTTAGAGTTTATGAAGTTTATAGATGAAGCAATAATCGAGGTTAAGGCTGGTGACGGTGGGAACGGTTGTTTGAGTTTCCGCAGGGAAAAGTATGTTCCCAGAGGCGGTCCTGATGGTGGCGACGGGGGCAATGGTGGGAGTTGCATTCTAAAAGCAAAAGCAGGAATCACCACTTTGATGGATTTGAAGTTTCGCAAACACTTCGAGGCAAAGCGCGGTGTTCATGGCAAAGGCAAAAAGATGTACGGCAAGGCCGGTGATGATGTTGTCATTATTGTTCCTATCGGTACGACGATCAAAGAGGCCAAAACGGGAAAAGTTCTGGTAGACCTTGCTCGTGCCGGTCAAGAATTTGTCGTGGCGAAAGGTGGAAAGGGTGGCCGTGGAAATGCTCGCTTTGTCTCCTCCACAAGACAAGCCCCCCAAATTGCCGAAAAAGGTAAAGAGGGAGAAGAAAAAACAATCAAGCTAGAACTTAAGCTTCTTGCCGATGTCGGCTTGATCGGGTTTCCTAATGCTGGCAAATCAACTCTCATTGCCGCTATCTCTAACGCCAGACCTAAAATTGCTGATTATCCTTTCACAACAAAAGTACCTCATCTTGGAGTTGTCCGTTTAAACACCGAAAAAAGTTTTGTGGTGGCCGATATTCCCGGTTTGATCGAAGGGGCCCACAAGGGTGCCGGCATGGGAATCCAGTTTTTAAAACACATCGAACGAACCAAAATTTTACTTCACTTGATTGATGTGATTGATCCAACACAGAGTGATCCCCTTGCTGCCTATAGAGCCATTAGGGAGGAACTGGGCGCCTACCAACCCGCACTTTTAGAAAAACCGGAGATCATTGTTTTAACGAAAATGGATATGCAAAAGGCTTTTGAACAGAAAAAGGAGATGGAAAAGGTTTTTAAAAATTTGGGCAAGCCTATTTTTGCAATCTCTGCACTTAAAAAAGAAGGTTTAAAACCTCTTTTGCAAGAGGCTTCCAAATTCTTGACTTAAAGGATTGCCTATGCGATTGCCAAAGGCAGCTACATGACACCCAAAGTGCTTGCCAAGCTGGTCGCCAATGCCGCAGAAGATATTCAAGCGATCGATCTTGTAGTTTTGGATCTCACAAAGCTTACAAGTTTCACTGATTATTTTGTGATCTGTTCCGGAAAATCGGACACGCAAGTTCGCGCCATTGCTACTTCAATCGTTGAAAAAGCAAAAAGTAAAAATAGAGAACCACTGGGGCTCGAAGGTTATAATCAGGGCTTGTGGGTCCTCGTTGATTTTGGAGATGTGGTGGCCCATATTTTTTATCAGGAAATTAGAGATTACTATAATTTGGAAAAACTTTGGGGCGATGCGCCGGCCGCCACTACTTTATGACACAAAAACCGTTGATGCTCATTATTTTAGATGGTTGGGGGATTAATCCCGATAAGCAAAACAATGCGATTGCCCAAGCCAAAACACCAACTTGGAATAAAATTATTCAAGACTATCCCTCCACAGCATTGGACGCTTCAGCTCAAGCCGTGGGACTTCCCGAAAAAACGATTGGCAATTCCGAAGTGGGCCACATGAATATCGGGGCGGGGCGAATTGTCTATCAAGATTTAAGCAGAATTAATCAGGCGATTGCCGACAAAAGTTTTTTCAAAAATTCTGTCTTGTTGGATGTTGCCGCCAAAGTGAAAAAATCTGGAAGTGCTTTGCATCTCATGGGGCTTCTTTCTGATGGGGGTGTCCATAGTCACCTCTCACATCTTTTTGCACTTCTTGATTTTGCTAAAGCCCAAGGTTTGTCAAAAGTTTTTGTCCATTGTTTTATGGATGGGAGAGACACCGCACCGCACGGAGGCCAAAATTATATCAAGAAACTAGAGGAGAAAATTGGCTCTGTTGGCAATGCGGCGATGGCTACTGTGATTGGCAGGTACTATGCGATGGATCGGGACAAAAGATGGGAAAGGACTTCCAAGACCTATCATGCAATGGTTTGTGGTGAGGGTGTTCAAGCCAAATCAGCCTTGGCAGCCATTGCCGATTCGTATCAAAAAGGAACGACGGATGAATTTATTTTACCAACGGTGATTAAGAAAAATGGAAAACCGGTTGGGTTAGTTCAAGATGGTGATGACATTATCTTTTTTAATTTCAGAGCCGATCGTGCAAGGCAATTAACCCTTGCATTCAACAAACCCGATTTTAATTTTTTTGATCGGAAGAAAACTCTCAGACTTTCAACTTATGTCACCATGACTAAATATGAAAAGAACTATCCTTATCCTAATATTTTCCCACCGCAAAATTTGGATAATGTTTTTGGTGAAGTGATTAGTAAAAAGGGTTTGAAACAATTTCGCATCGCCGAGACAGAAAAATATGCCCATGTGACTTATTTTTTTAACGGTGGCCAGGAAATTGAATTTCCAGGAGAGGAGCGTGCCCTCATTCAAAGCCCAAAAGAGGTTCCAACCTATGATTTGAAGCCGGAAATGTCCGCCTTTCAAGTGACTGAAGAAGTTTTGAAACGTCTCGGCCAAAAAAAATATGATTGTCTCATCATGAATTTTGCCAATCCCGACATGGTGGGGCATAGTGGAAGATTGGAACCGACGATCAAGGCTGTAGAAACAGTCGACACCTGTTTGGGAAAAATTTTGGATAAATTATCTCAATTAGGTGGTGTTGCCATTGTGACATCGGATCATGGAAACTCAGAGTGTATGGCCGATAAAGAGGGACAGCCACACACTTCACACACTCTCAACAAAGTCCCATTGGTTTTGGTGACCCCACCACCTGTCCATGGGCAGAAAGCCCACAATGTGGGCAGGACAGGTGGTGGGGTGAGCCCCGAAAAGAAGAAATTCCAACTAAAAAAATCTGGAAAACTTTGCGACATCACTCCAACCATGTTGCAATTGCTAGAAATCGCTCAACCCAAAGAAATGACAGGGGAGTCGTTGATCATATGACAACCTTATTACAAAAGGAGCGGGTCCTGCCCCTCCGTGTTTTTGTGGGGGCCCCTAACAAAACCCCACAACAAACACTGTGGGTCACCCACTCCTTTTGTAATCTTGTTCAATCTCTGACAAGCCTGATTTTTCCAGATCGTTGTGTTGGGTGTGATATATGGGGTGCGCTTCTCTGTGCTTCTTGTTATGACAGGCTACATTTTTTAAAAGTCCCCGCTCATTTGCCTCATCTATCCAAGCAATACTTTACAGATGCCTATTCTGTCTTAGCTTATGAGAGCTTGGCGCATGATTGGATTCATCAATACAAATATCATCGCAAACTTTATCTTGCTCCATTGTTTATTTCTCTTTTATCAAAAGCCAACCTCTCTTGGGAGAACTATGACAGCATTGTTCCTGTCCCTCTTCATTGGACGCGTCAGGTAAGAAGGGGTTTCAATCCAACTTATTTGCTGACAAACGAATTAGGGAAAAAACTTGGAAAGCCAATTTTACCCTATTTGAAAAAGGTGCGTCGGACCAAACCGCAGACAAAACTTTCTCAAGAAGAGCGTCTCAAAAACGTGAAGGGAACGTTTGCATGCAATCGCCACCAAGATATAAAAGATTTATCTCTACTTTTAGTCGACGATGTCTTAACCACCGGCGCCACCGTCAATGAATGCGCTAAAGTGCTCATGAAAGCCGGCGCCAAACGCGTCGATGTCTTAACCCTCGCCAGGCCTTTATGAGGTTCCTCCCGTAACACCTGGTGCCAGGCACCAGGTGTTAAAAAAGTAAGCAACCTTTTTGGCTAGCAGCCGATGAATAGGGTGTAATAAAGGAGTTCAAAAATGACTGTTACATTTAATCCAGATGCCTTTCCCGCAGCAAACATAGGGGCTCTACCGGCTCATCTTCAACCCTTTGCCACGGACCTTCATGAATTGTTAACAACGATGGAAGAATTTGGCATTGAGGTAATTCCCCAAAAGCGCCCCTCTGAACCGGCTGTATCTATTAAAGAGTTATCAGCAAGATATGCAAAGGTAACCGGGTGGCCTACCTGGGTTGGGTTCAAACCTCACTTTGGCTCTGCTAAGGAGCGCGCGGGGGCTTTGGCTAAAACTGCTGAACGCTTTGCCATTAAAGCGAGAGGTGCAAAAAACAAAACAAGAGAACAAGATTTCCATCGACTAGCAGCAAGGGCCAATGCACTATCTGTCAATCTTTACCTTAATTGCAAAGATGGAGTTGAAGATTCTAAAAAAGCAATCGAGAGATTAGATAAACTCGTTATTGACTTTGCTTCTCTAGATTTGTTTGCTCACATGGCACGGGCATCTGGCATGATTGCAGATCTATGTCGTGATTTGGGTGACCAAAGTGAAGCCCGAAGGATTTTTGATAACGCTAAGCAGTTTTGGATGCTCTATCACAGTTCAGTTGCAATGGGTCATCCTTTGACAACTACCCCAGAAAATCCAGTTGATCCTCTCACTTATTTTGCACACTGGACCTATGATGCAATAAAGGGTGGCCCTTCTGCTGCTCATATGTTGGAGGGGATTGCGCAAGGCCTCGAAGTTATTGCACATAAATATGAACACGATAATCTAATTTTTGCTAAGGTCTTTTTTGAAGCAGGTCACAGTTGGGCCAGAGCTGCCTGGTTTGCTTTGGCGAGTTCAGAAAATGTCCCGCCACTCATCGAGCAAATTTATCAGGCAATGCAAGCTTGGAGGCGCTCCGGTCGTAAGTTTCATGGCGCCTTCGATGCAGAAGCAGACAGAAGATTGGCGATAGCGTTGACAGAGGAGGCATCGATGTTGTGGAGTAAATACGCGAGTGAGTTGAGATTGCGCGAAAAAGAAGCCGCCTCGCAAGAACAGTAACAATCAGATTTGCCCTCCTTGCTTCCTGATTCCATCCTGTGATACATTTTCTTCATGCGCGATTACACACAAGCCGCTATAGAGATTGCCAAGGAAGCGGGGGCGTTGCAGATGGACCGTTTACACAAGCAAAAAACCATTTCCTACAAGGACCAAAACAAGTTCAATATTGTCACTGAAGTCGACAAGGCTTGCGAGAAGCTAATCTGCGATTATCTCAAAGATAAATTTCCGTCCCACGACATCCTGGCCGAAGAAGGAAGTGGTTTTGATACAAAGTCCGACTGGCTCTGGATCATTGATCCCATCGATGGAACCGTTAACTATGCCCATGGTTACCCATTATTTTCCGTATCTATTGGTTTATTGCACAAAGGGAAAGTTGTTGTGGGAGTTGTTTATGAACCCAACCTAGATGAGCTCTTTGTTGGTGAAAGAGGGGGTGGGGCTGTTTTGAATGACAAACCGATTCGCGTTTCCAAAAACAAAGCACTGGATGGTTCGATGATCGCTACTGGCTTTGCCTATAATGTTAACGAAACACGTCTCAACAACATTGATCACTTTAATAATTTCATTTTAAAATGTCATGCGGTGCGCCGTGATGGGGTTGCCTCAACCGATTTGTGCTATATTGCCTGTGGACGTTTTGACGGTTTTTGGGAACTCTTTTTAAAACCGTGGGATATTGCAGCAGCCAGTGTGATTGTTGAAGAGGCCGGCGGAAAATTGTCAATGTTCGACGGTCGCCCACTCGATATTTTTGGTAATGAAATTGTGGCGAATAATGGATTAATTCATGAAGAGATGTTACAAATTTTAAAATCGTCTGACGACTGACGGGTCCTGTCCCTCCGTGTTTTCGTGGGGGCCCCTAACTAAACCCCACGACAAACACTCCGGGCCACCCGTCAGTCGTCAGGTCATTCGTAATTTATGATAGACCCTAACAAAAAAGAGGAGCTACCGATTAATCCAACACAGGTTTGTTATCGGGCCTTTGAGTTGATGAAGGCGAAACAATATGATGATGCTGAAAAGTTACTGGCCAATAATCTAACTCATACTGAAGACAAAACAGCCAACGCCCTTTATCACTCTGCCTTGGGTGTCTTGTACAAAATGCAAGGTGAGTTCAAAACCGCTTGGCGCCATTATACCCGGGCGGAAAAACTTCTGCCCCAAGACCCCGCTTTGAAAATTATCATGGCAAGGCTTTTGATTGATCAATTTGCAGAATATACTCAGGCTATCAAAAGGGCAAAAAAAGTTTTAGAGATTTTGCCTAACAATCCGGTTTTTTGTCATCAGGCCTATATTACGATGGGGCTGGCCTATTGTAAAAAGGGCGATAAACAAAAGGCAATTGGGATGCTAGAAAAATCCCAAGAAAAAGATTTTGAAGGGTTTATCACAGCGAAGAATATTGATTTTCAATTGGTGGAAATGCTGCTTCGTAAAAGTTGGGGTGTGGATAGTTGTTATCGATTTTTAAATAAAGCCCTGGCCTTTGCCAAAAGCCGCAAAGAAGAACCTTTCATTGACGCCTTCCAAAAAATGTTGAATGCGTTTGAAAAAGAATATCCCCAGAATTCTATATAGGTGGGTGGCCCGGAGTGTTTGTCGTGGGGTTTAGTTAGGGGCCCCCACGAAAACACGGAGGGACTTAGACCCACCTATATAGAATTTATGTGGATTGATACACACTGCCATTTAGCTGGAGAAGAATACGACGCAGATCGTGTCCAAGTTTTTCAACGCGCACGCGAGGCAGGCATTGAAGGTTTTATTGTGATCGGTGCTGGTGATGGTTTAGGTAAAAATGCGGACGCCTTGAGTTTGTGCGAAAAAGAAGTTAGGACTTTTGCGGCTATTGGGATTCATCCTCACGATGCCTCCAAAGTTGATGATTCTGGTGCCTATTTGAAGAAGCTCAAAGAGTGGGCCAAACATCCAAAAGTAGTTGCGATTGGCGAAATAGGGCTCGATTATCACTACAAACATTCACTACCGGATGTTCAGCAAAAAAGATTTCGTGAACAAATTGAACTAGCCGGTGAATTAAATTTTCCAATTTCCATTCATAGCAGAGAAGCTTGGGCTGATACCTTGAAAATTTTAAAAGAGGCGGGCGTTCCTTCCAAAAAGGGGGTTTTTCACTGTTTTGGAGGCAATCTGGAAGAAGCCCATCAAGCCCTCGAACTCGATTTTTATATTTCCATCTCTGGAATTGTGACTTTTAAAAAAGCAGAGAACTTGATACACGTGGTTTCTGAAATACCGCTTGAAAAAATGGTGATAGAGACCGATGCTCCGTTTTTAGCGCCGGTGCCTCATCGGGGCAAGCGCAACGAACCGGCCTTTGTAGCGCTTGTGGGTGAAAAAATTGCCGAGATCAAAAAACTGCCCCTAGAAAAAGTTGCCAAACAGATTGGCCAAAACACAAGAGAACTTTTCCATGGAATCGCATGATCCTCTAGAGTTGTTTCATGATTATTGGAAAACGGCGAGACAGAAAAATGATCCGGTCGCCGATTCCCTTTCTCTTGCAACGGTAGATGACCAAAACAAACCGCATGTTCGTACCGTCTTATTAAAGACCTTTCGGGATGGGCAAATCGGTTTTGTTACCAAAGCCGGCGGCAAAAAAATTGCCCATATCGCACACTGTAGTGATGTGGAATGTTGTCTTTCCTGGCCCACTCTCTCTTTGCAGGTTCGGATGCGCTGCACGACGACAGAAATGGAGAACAGCATCTTGGATTATCTATGGAGTTTAAGACCAAGAGACGCCAAAATTGTTTATCATTTGGGATTTTATCAATCTGCAGCCATTGCCTCTTACCAATTGTTGGAGAAAAAATTTCAGGAATTAAAAAACAAATTAAAAGGAAAGAAAGACATCCCCCGTTCCAAATTTTATCTTGGGTTTATTCTTCATCCCTATGCGATCGAGTTTTTGTATCACAATAAAAGTCGCCTCAACAAGCGCGAGCTCTACGAAAAAAAGGGAGAAGTTTGGGTGAAAACCATCCTCACCCCATGATCTTTCGATCCTGAGCGAAGTCGAAGGACAAAAAAGCCTTTTGAGATCTCTCAAAAGGCTTTTTCAAAACTACCTTCCCCTTCATCCTTCGACCTGGCCTCCGGCAGGCAGGCCAAGCTCAGGACAGGCTAGATAACCCAGTCTTTCAATTGCTTGCCCGCTTTGAAACGAGGCACGCGGCGCGGTTTAATATTAATTTGTGCGCCCGTCTGAGGATTGCGGCCGATGCGGCCTTTTCTCTTGGCTGCATAGAAAGTTCCGAAACCGGTCAACGTAATCTTATCGTTGCGGCGTAAGCATTTTGCGACATTGTGTGTCGTTGCATTGAGAACTTTCTCTGCGAGTGCTTTCGAGCATTTGCAGTCCTTCGCGATGTAAGAGACTAATTCTGCTTTTGTCATATGACTCACCCCCTTTCTAGGGCGCAATTTATTACAGGCTTGCAGGCAGCGTCAACCATAAACTCGCATCAAAAGTGATTTTCCTGAGAGTGCGGCTTGGAAATTGTTATCCACAGATGATGCGAGCTTTCGGTTGACTTTTTGGCATATGGTTTGCATAATGCGCCGCAATTATGGCTAAGGCCGCAGAGCTAATTCCTATCAACATTGAAGAGGAGATGAAGGGTTCCTATCTCGATTACGCGATGAGCGTAATCATTGGAAGGGCCCTCCCTGACATCCGAGATGGCTTGAAACCGGCCCACCGCCGCATTCTCTATGCCATGTTTCGTGAGGGGCTTCTTTCCAACAAACGTTATTCCAAATGCGCCGGTGTAGTCGGGGAAGTTCTCAAAAAATACCACCCCCATGGCGATGCCGCAGTCTACGATACCCTGGTTCGGATGGCCCAAGACTGGAACATGCGTTACCCCTTGATTGACGGACAAGGCAATTTTGGGAGTATAGACGGGGATTCTGCGGCGGCATACCGCTACACTGAGGCTAGGCTCACCAAAATTGCTGAGGAGATGTTGGAAGAAATCGACAAAGAAACAGTCGATTTTGTCCCCAATTTTGATGGCTCAACAGTCGAACCGGTGGTCCTTCCCTCCAAAATTCCTAATTTATTGCTCAATGGCTCGGATGGAATCGCTGTCGGCATGGCAACCAAAATCCCACCACACAATTTGAAAGAGTTGGTGAGTGGATTGATCGCTCTTGTTGAAAATCCAAAAATGACAGTTGCAGACTTGATGAAACATGTTCCTGGCCCCGATTTTCCAACTGGGTCTTTTATCTGCGGTACGCAGGGAATTAAAGATGCCTACAATACGGGTCGTGGCAAAATCGTCATGCGCGCCAAGGCATTAATTGAACCAATCGCAAAGGGAGATAGAGAAGCCATCGTTATCACAGAAATTCCCTATCAGGTTAACAAAGCCCGGCTTGTAGAACGAATTGCAGAACTGGTTCAAGAAGGAAAACTAGAAGGGGTTTCCGACATTCGCGATGAATCCGACAGAGAAGGGATGCGTCTTGTCGTGGAACTCAAAAGGAGTGTGATTGCCGGTGTGGTGCTCAACCACCTTTATAAACATACCCCCATGGAAGAATCGTTCGGTGTGATTTTGTTGGCCATCGTCAATCAACAACCCAAAGTTGTTAACCTCAAAGTAGCCCTCCAATTTTTTATCGATCACAGACAAGAGGTTGTTACCCGCCGGACTGCCTATGATTTAAAGAAGGCAGAAGAAAGAGCTCATATCTTAGAGGGTTTAAAAATTGCTCTGGAACATATTGATGAAGTCATTGCCCTCATCAAAAAATCAAAGGAACCGCAGACCGCAAAAGAATCACTGCGTCTCAAATACAAACTGAGCGACATTCAAGCCCAAGCCATTTTGGATATGCGCTTGCAGCGCTTGACCGGTTTGGAACGGGGTAAAATCTTGACAGAGCATGAAGAACTTCAAAAACAGATCAAAGAATTCAAAACAATTTTGGCTGATGAGAGCCGTGTTTTAAAAATCATCACAACTGAATTAAAAGAAATTAAAGAAAAATATGGTGACGAACGCCGCACAGAAATTCAGGGGAGTGTCCAAGAAATCAATGAAGAAGATCTGATTCAAGAAGAAGATATGGTGGTGACGATCAGTCATGGTGGCTATATCAAACGCAATCCTGTTAGCATTTATAGGTCCCAGCGTCGCGGTGGCAGGGGCAAAACCGGAATGGCCACGCGCGAAGAAGATTTTGTAGCCGATCTTTTTGTCGCCTCCACAAAAAGCTATCTTTTGGTTTTTAGTTCCAGAGGGAGGGTTTATTGGCTTAAAGTGCACGAAATCCCTCAAGCTGGACGTGTCACAAAGGGAAAGGCGATCAATAATTTAGTGATGATGCAAGGCGATGAGAAAATGGCAGCCATCATGCCGGTCAAGGAATTCGTAGAAGGGTTTTCTGTCGTGATGGTGACTAAAAAAGGAACGATCAAGAAAACGGAACTGACTGCTTTTAGCAACCCCCGCTCAAAAGGAATTATTGCCATTGATTTGGATCAAGGTGATGAGGTAGTGGAAGCGAAATTGACAAACGGCAAGCAAGAGATTGTTTTATCAACCCGTCATGGCAAAGCAATTCACTTTCATGAGGAAGATGTGCGTAATATGGGGAGGCAGGCAGGTGGTGTGCGCGGGATTCATCTAGGAAAGGACGACGAAGTAGTAAGTATGGAAGCGTTATCAGGAGATCAAGCCACTTTGTTGACTGTCACTGAAAAAGGCTATGGCAAAAGGACAGAGGTGAAGGAATATCGTGTCCAATCACGTGGTGGGACAGGAATTTTTACCTGCAAGATTACAGACAAGAATGGTCCAGTGGTGGGTGTGATGCAAGTGACTGAAGGAGAAGATATCATGTTGGTTACCAGCGGTGGCAAGATTATTAGAACAAAGGTTTCTGGAATTTCAACTCAAGGAAGGGCAACGCAAGGGGTGCGACTGATCAATGTGGAGGCAGGAGAAAAGGTAATGTCAGTGGCGCGACTTGCAGAAAAAGAGGAGGGGGAAAATGGCGGTTGAAAAAACATTGGCGATTATTAAGCCAGATGCGTTGGAAAAAGGAGTGATCGGAGAAATTTGTAAGCGGATGGAAGAGGGGGGGCTAAAAATTGTCGGCATGAAAATGTTGCAACTCACCCCAAAAAAGGCAGAAGGTTTTTATGCCGTTCATCAGACAAAACCTTTCTTTGCAGGTCTCGTAAAATTTATGTCGAGTGGGCCTTGTGTGGTGATGTGTCTGGAAGGGGAAAATGCGATCAAGCGCTGGCGCGATACGATGGGGGCCACCGACCCTGAAAAAGCGGCTCAAGGAACCATTCGCAAAGATTTTGGGACCAACATTGAGCGAAACGCTACCCACGGGAGCGATGCTTTGGATACCGCTCGCTTTGAAGTGGCCTACTTTTTTGAATCGGGCGAACTCGTTCACTACGAATGGATTTGAGTGTTCTACCAATCCATTCCCCATACGGCCGATATTGGTTTTAAAGTGTGGGGGAAGACGCGTGAAGAACTCTTTTCAAATGCTGCCCGAGCGGTAACTGATTGTCTGGTAGAAGTCTTCGATGGAATTCCTAATCAAACTATTTTTGTAAATCTTAAAGCGGAAAGTTACGAAGAACTTTTAGTTCAATGGCTCACAGAGGTTTTGTATCATTTCGAAACGCAGTCTTTGTTGGGGCTCGGTTTTAGTGTGATTTCTTGCGACCTAGACAATTTCAAAGCAACGATTCACGGTGTTGAATGGGATTCTGCCACGCAACCTTTGAAAACACAAATCAAAGCGGTGACCTTCCACGAAATGAAAATCCAGGAAAAAGAAGGCCAATTCGAAGTCCAGGTGATTTTGGATGTGTAGTAACTTTTATGCTGCCTTTGGCAATCGCTTCAGCCCCCTTATTTTTATTGAGCTTTTTTCCTCCTGGCTACCTGGCGGAGAGGGGATGCAAGGGACGTTATCAAATTTGGGAGGTCCCAAATTTGCACTCTCGCTCGGCCATTTTATTATTCATCCCCACAAGGTGAAAATGGCCTGTGCGAAGCCCTTTCACCCCCTCTCCGCCACGCCACGTCGGAAACAAGCTCGAAAATATGGTGAGTCGCTTGCGTGATTGCCATAACGTAACACCATTCGCAAATACTATAATAATGTCAGACTCAAAATTGGGGCTACCTAACACCAGCCTTGGGGCTAAAGATCTCCGTTTTATTAAGGGATGAGGGCCTAGACTTATTATTGATAGATTACGTCTAATTGAAAATGGCACGATAGTTGCAAGGCAATAACACCAAAGGGAGATTTTAAAAGGAGTCCAAATATGAAAACGCTATTCAAAACTATTCTAGTCTTTTTAATTCCCTGTATAGCATTTGCCGTTCCATTGAATCCTGAAAGCAGACCTAGAAAAAATCGTAACACCAATTATCAGGCAGGATGTCCTATGACCCCTAATTTAATCCTCTCCGATCGAAATGATATTGTTGTCTTTTGCGGTCAGGCGCTCATGAGCATGAACGCTGTCGGAGGCAATGATATTGTAGCTGCTTGCACCGAGGGTGTGGATGGAATCAGAATTAACAATGGCCAGCTTTATATTTCTTTCGCATCCACTGAGGGTGTTGAGGGTACCAATGGAGATGACATTATTATTTTGTGTAGGGATGGTGTTACCGTGAATGGTTTAGGTGGAAATGATATAATTGTGCAGTGTCCAAATAAAAATAGCTTTTTCATTTTCTAAGTAGTGTTCAAAAAGAACCAGACGCAATTTGTTTAAAGATATATATACTGCCGGTCGCCGATCTCATAAAAGAGATAAACATCCTTTTCTTTCTTAGCAAACAAAACCCTATAATTACGCGTGACACGAAAACTGGAAAGACCGGCCAAGCGACCTTTGAGGATTTTTATATGAAGTCTTGGATCTTGCGGATTTTTTCGAAAAATTTCTTCCTGCCGTATGGCCAATTCTTGCACTTTCTGGGGGAGTTTCTTTAACCCCTTTACAAAGTGGGGGGTATAATGAATTTGCATGAAGAGTTATAAGAGAGCCTTTAGAGATTTAGCCGTTTTAGTTTTTCCTAATTCATATTCTTCATCACCTTGTTTCACAACAGCAAGGACCTCTTCTTCTTCATTTGATCTCGCCTCCTCAAGATGTTTTAACTTTTCGTAGCGTTTAAGACTCATCAGGACAGCTTTCGGTTCGTTATGAGAGACAATAAAACCATCCCCCTCTTCTTCGTCTAGTCGGCGCAGAATTTGGCTTAAGCCCCGTTGGACCTCGCCGATCCCGATCAACAATGGTACAGCTTTTTTCATACAATTTATAGTATAATTATCATATAGATTTATGTCAAGACAATGTTTAAAAATACTCACGCAAAAAGACGAGTTTACTTGGCGAATAAAAGGCGTCGGACGCCTTTTCAATAGCCGGTACGCGGTGGCTTGGTATGTGGTAGCGCAGTACGTGGTAGCAAAGTGCTAGGTGACATCTACCATATAGTGCCTGGCACTCTGTGGTAGTGGAGGATGGGTTTAAAGGGGTCCGTTTGGGCTTTTTGGGGGCTTAAAAAAGTAGCAACTTTTTTTGATCTGTGACGATAATTATTTAAGGAGGGGGTAAGGAGTTAATATGGCTGCCTCACGGATATTTTTTGGTCTATTGTGTGGAAACCCCCCGCAACATTCGGATGCTCAGGATATGCCCACTCCGAAAGCATCTCCTCCTGTTTTGACGCCGCAGGATTTAGAGGCGTTTGCAAGAAAGTATGCCCCCATTTTACTGACGGAAGGAAAGCGTTACAACATCCCGACACGTGCCGATGCCGATGGAGACTGGGATGCCAGCAATAATGCCTCAAATTATGACAAGTTTTTGGCCGGTGCGAGAGAGTTTATCCAGAAACCCTATGAAAAAGATGCCCCTTATTTTCCAACTCTTTATTATGAAGCCATAGTAACCTCCACGCATCTTTTTATTACCTATTATCTTTTCTTTCCGCACGACGCGGGCGACTACCACACTTTTGAGCCGGGAGATCCAAGAGGAGGACATAACAATGATGCAACCAGTTTGATGGTTGTGGTTCCAAGAAGTGAGAAACCCTTTCGGGTGATTACACAGGATCATGGACGTATTACTTCTATGTCACAAACGGAAATACGTTTGCATGGAGATCGACCCGTGTTGGAAATCAGCAGTGGCAATCATGCGTTGAGAGGGCTCAAAAATGGAGAGAAAATTCGTGAAGAAGAGCCGGAAGCACGTCGCCAGATCTTTTTGTATGCCCATGGGGAAAAGGGACAAGAATATAAATTGTTAAGAGTTCACGAGACACTCTGGCTGCAAAGAAAAAATGGAGATCTTTTTGGGGGTTTTGATGGTGAAACCGGTGTTCAATTCAAGGGGGACCATGGTCCTTGGGCCCCCTGGGCCAGGCCTTTTACCGACTCCGTGCCAGGCATGATCGGTTTTGCTTTGGGATGGCGTTTAGCGGAAAGTTTTTTTGATCCAGCAAATGTCTTGTGCTTATCGGGAGAAGAGTGCTCCAAAGGCTATCTTAAAAATCCCTATACTCAAGACAGATGACCGGTACGCAGTAGCTTGGTATGTGGTAGCGCACAGTACATGGTAGCAAAGTGCTAGGTGCAAATCTAGTGCCAGGCACCTGGTGGTCATTTTCTGGAAATTCCCAGCACTGTATTCTCGAGCTTGAAAAATTCGTTCTTTGTAAATCGTGAACGAAGCAAATCTTGGTACTGTTTTGTCGTATACCGATAAGAAATGGCGGTGATAATTTTATCTCCTTCTTTTATGCCCTTTTCTTTCAAAAGTGGTGGTACTTTGTTAAAGATGAAAAACATCTCAATCCTTTGTGCGTGGAACTCAACATTATACGATACCTCACTTTCTTTAACTCCAAGGAAAGAAAGGGGGATAAAGAGAAATCGCTCGACCTCCTTTGTTTTGTATGGTTTCATCAAAATGAGGGGCTTAGCATTGTCGGCGCATTCGACGGCCGTCAAGCAAACATCTTTTTCGCCAGATGCGCAACTTTTGAGGATATTGAGGATGTAGCCTGGTTCGAAATTCATAAAAGTCAGACCAATAATAATCAACTTTTGGCAATTCGTTCCTGACTTCTTTAAGGCGTCGGCGGTGACCTCAAATGAGATTATTTTAGAGAAGGAATGCGAAATCCCCCTCTTCAACATTGTCCGTTTTGCGATATTTGCAAAATGTTGGTTTATGTCCACTCCCCAATATTCAATTTCCTTTTTTTGTTTTTTAAGGTCGTCGATAATAGGAAATGTTTTTGAAGGATATCCCGGGCCAAGATCAATAATAAGAAGCGAATCCTCGTTAAAGTGATCAATAATTTTCTTGGAATTTGTTTTTATAAGGGTTTCTGTTTTATCGTGGAATCTCGATGAATAGCGAATATCTCCCATAAGTTCGAGATATATTTTGCTCTGTGAATCTGTTAGATAAAGATTTTTGGGATTATAAAAATTCCAGACACCGGATCTCTCTGGGTCTTCTCTAATATCTTGGAGTAACAATTCTGCGTTAATTTTATTTGAGGAAGTCACTTGCTTTTGAATAATATGTCAAATGGGTTAAAACAAGATAATTTTAACAAGGCAGGCTTGCATCTGGTTTCCATGAGTGTTACTTTTAACTCTGTGCAAATAGAGAAAATAAATGACTTCATGTGGCGAATCCCCAAGCACGGCAAAATGCGGGTGGATGGGATTGTGTTTGCCTCTGAAAAATTGATGGAGTCGATCCGTGAGGACAAAAGCCTGGAGCAAGTGGCGAATGTGGCAACACTGCCAGGCATTGTAGGGGCATCCCTTGCCATGCCCGATATTCATTGGGGTTACGGGTTTCCTATTGGTGGTGTTGCGGCTTTTGATCCGAACATTGGAGGAATCATTTCGCCCGGCGGAGTCGGTTATGACATAAATTGTGGAGTACGTTTGTTGAAGACTGACGTCGATCGAAAAGATGTTTCAGGAAAAATAAAAGATCTGGTTCAGCAACTGTTTCATCATATTCCGGTAGGTATTGGCAAGGGCCATAAAGGTTTTAAGCTTTCTCGAAAGCAATTGGAAGAAGTGGCGATAAAAGGTGCGGGGTGGGCTGTTGAAAGTGGATATGGGACTCAAGACGATCTCGATCATTTGGAATCGCGTGGCGTTTTGGACTGGGCCGATTCCGATGCGGTACCAAACAGAGCCTATGAACGTGGCGCCCTGCAATTGGGTTCTGTGGGAAGTGGCAATCATTTTGTCGAAATTGATTTTGTGGATGAAATTTATGATGAAGCACTGGCTCAAGCAATCGGTTTAGAAAAAGATCAGATTGTCATTCAAATCCATTCCGGTTCCCGTGGTTTTGGTCATCAAACTTGCACAGATTATTTGCCGATCATGATCAAAGCATCCCAAAAATATGAAATTGAATTGGTGGATAAACAACTTTGCTGCGCCCCACTCAATTCACCCGAGGGCCAAAAATATTTTGGAGCGATGGCGGCCGCTGCCAACTATGCCTTTGCCAATCGCCAGATGATTACACAGTGGGTTCGTGAAATTTTTGAGAAATTTTTCGGGAGCAGTTATGAAAAATTAGGAATTAAACCAATCTATGATGTCTGCCACAACATCGCCAAGTGGGAAGAGCATGTGGTGGAAGGAAAGAAGCGGCGTCTTTGTGTCCATCGCAAAGGGGCGACCAGGGCCTATCCCAAGGGACATCCAGAATTGCCGGAGGTTTATCGTGAATTAGGCCAACCTGTTTTGATTCCGGGCGATATGGGACGCTACTCCTTTGTGTTGATCGGAGAGGCAGGCTCCATGGAGAAGACCTTTGGGAGTTCTTGCCATGGGGCGGGCCGAATGATGAGCCGTCATGCCGCCGCCAAAGCATGCAAAGGGCGCAACATCCAAAGAGAAATGGAAGATAAAGGGATTTATGTTCGCGGCGCTTCAATGGCCACGGTCGTAGAGGAAGTTTCCGAGGCCTACAAAGATGTTGCCAATGTGGTTGACGTTGTAGCCGGCGCTGGGCTTTCCAAAAAAGTCTGTCGCCTCAAACCTTTGGGTGTTATCAAAGGTTAGTTTAAGAAAGCTTTCCTCTTAATTCCTCAAAGAATCCACGCAGCGATCTTTGCACCGCTTTGGTTGCCGACCCTCTAATTTTTATAATCCCCAACTCGAAATTCATGGCAAACTTAGGGGTTGTTTTTGACAAGAGGATTTCGCTTGTTGAGCTGTCATAGGCACGGCAGGTCATCGTAACTCTGTCGCCATCCAAACCAACACCATGCAAGCCGATGAGATCAAAAATAATGTTAGCTGTGCCAATGCCTATATCGGTTGCATTCACTGTTTTGCCGGTAATGGCACAGGAGACCAAAACATCTGCCAGTTTGATTTTGCCAATGTTGGCTTTTCCTTGCCCTTTTTCGGCTCTGCCAGAGGCTCCTAAATCTTGTTCCGCAATGATGGCACTTAAATCGGTCCTTTCCATACAACGAAGGTTGGCACCGTAACATTCCTGCACAACCAAATCTTGGATATTTTCAACCGTATTTCCTCTAAAATCAAAACCCTCACCGCGTACGGCGCCAACAGCAACCGTTTGATTTGGCTTGGGCTGCGGTGCGGCGGCCTCTTTTTTTGTTTTGGCTGAAGGGCTTTCATCCCGCGTATAGCTAAATGCTGGAACTGCAATCGACATTGCCAAAGCAATGATAACATATTTTTTCATTTTAGTTCTCCTTTGTTGTCGCCTTTTCCGGCGTTTTATATTTGATTGTTTTTTTGACTTTTATCGATTCGTCTTTTTTCTTTTCCAATTGGTTCACCGATTTTACATCTTTTAACTTCTTCTGGGCTTTGATATCAGCATATTGTTCATCATACAAGTCAAACCATGGGTAACCGTATAATTCATATTCTTTTTTGGTGATGGGAGTGTCGGGTGGTTTTTTGCCCGTGATTTTTTGAAACTGTTTGCTATTCACGATGAAAATATTAATAGATGCGAATTTATTCTTATCCCACGTATCAAAACCATAAGGGTCTGGATAGATTTTTTGTCTCATTTTTCCACCGGCACCAAGTCCCATCCCTCCTTCCCCCGTAGTGCTGTAAAGAACCGATGGCATCTCTTGCCCTAATCCAAAAGTTTTGGCCGCTCTTCTATTTTCCTCCGCCGGTTTTTTGAATTTTCCTTTGACCGGATTGTAAACAGCGATTTGTAATCCCCCCTCTTTTTCTTCGCCGGTGACTTGTCCCTCAACAGTAACGCCTTTGCCAAGGGGCATGGCTACAAATTGTCTGATAAAGTCTTTGCCAGATTTGATCCCGTCAATCCATGGCTGAGGAGTGGGGGCTACAAGATAATCTTGATCTTTTAATTTTTTAAGTTCTGGGTCCCAAGTCTCGCCGGTTAAGGCATTTACTTTACCAACGCCAATTTTTAAAGCCCTGGGACGCCATTCTTCGCCACCAAAAGAAATCCACATCGCCTCTTTTTGATGCATCGGAATAAAGACCCCACCTTTAGCTACCCATTCTTTGGGAAGTTTAGAGGCATAATCTTCAACACGATAGATCGGGAATTTTCCAAGCCCAGGTGGCAAAGGATATTGTTTTCCATCGTCTGGAATCCGCAGTGTGCGCTGAAAGGTCATTTTGAATTCATCAAAAAAAAGCGCATCGTCACTAACCGTGATTTTTACGGTCCCTTCACTGATTGGTTTTGCAAAAGATAAGGATGTTAAGCTTAGAGTTGTTATTAAAATAGCCGTAAAAAAATGGTGGGTGGCCCGGAGTGTTTGCTGTGGGGTTTTGTTAGGGGTCCCCACAGAAACACGGAGGGACAGGCCCTGCCATTTTTTTGCAACCATTCTATTTTTTTTCATAAAAGTTTCTCCGAAATCGTTTGCCAGTGAATAAAGCGTAACAAGTGAGACCAGTGGCCTGCTTTGTCGTCTGTCCCCGAACCATACCAGCCGCCGAATGGTTCCGCACCAACAAAAGCACCGGTACATTTGCGATTCAAGTACATATTTCCAGGACTAAATTCATAAGCCCTTTTTTTGAGTTCTGGTTTTGTTGTAAACAATGCCCCTGTTAGTGCGTAGGGGGTCGCATTGGCAATGCGCAGCATGTCATCAAAGTCTTTTGCTTTATAAATTCCAAAGACCGGCCCAAAAATTTCCATGGCCGCCTCTTCTTGAGAAGGTTTCAAGCCTTCATGAATGGTAGGTTGAATTCCCCAGCCGGGAAAATTTTCAGCCGGTTTACCTCCCAACAACAATTTAGCTCCGGCTTTTCGCACCTGTTCACATTGGGAAAGAATGCCCTGCATCGCCCTTTCATCCACTACTCCTCCCAAAACAGCGTCGGGCTCGGTGACATTTTTGGGCTGAATTTTGGACAAGCGATCCAGAACAGACTTTTTAACATCATCATATATCTCTTCTTTGATGATAAGACGAGAGAGTGCCGAGCATTTTTGTCCCTGAAAGCCCAGGGCGCTTGTTTGAACGGCATCCACCAAAGCATTCAAATCGCTATAGTCGTGCACGGCAATGAAATCACAGCCCCCCATCTCGGCCACCACTCTTTTGATCCATTTTTGGCTCGTTTCAGCCGCCATTTTGTTGATTTGCAAACCGGCTTGGCGACTTCCTGTGAAGGTAATCAATGCGATATCGGGATGTTGAGCCAAAAGTTGCCCTAATTTATGATGCTGATGGCTATCCAAAACCAGCTGAATGGGGACCCCCGTTTCCTGGATCAGTTTGGTCATAAAAATTCCGGTTGCAGCACCGCGGGGAGAGGGTTTCACCACCAAGACATTTCCCATCACGGTAGGTGCCGCCCACATCCCTGTAAAAATCGCGAAAGGAAAATTGAATGGAGGAAGACTCAATCCCACACCAATTGGTTTGGGATGCATTTTGGTTGCATGTCGCTCCAAAGAGGTGATGGCCAAAAACTCCGGGTCATTAATCAGCTCGCAAGAGCTAGCATAATATTCTAAAAAGTCGACCCCTTCGGCCCAGTCGGCATAAGCCTCAACCGCCGTTTTGCCCACCTCCAGCATCAATAGACCGATAATCGTCCATTGTTGTTTTTGGGTTTTCTCCCTGACTTTTCTTACGAGGTCAGCTCTTTCTTTAAAAGATTTTGCACCCCAACTGGGTTGAACTTTTAAGGCATAATTCAAAGCCTTCAATGCCTGTCCCTCTGAGGCCACGGCAAAAGGACCATAGGTTTCTTGTTTGTTATTGGGGTTAACGTTTGTAAATTGACCGGCTTCTCCCTCTACCCACCTTTCGCCAACCAGAACTTGATGCGGTTTTTTGAGGATTTTTCTCGCCTCTTCGAGACCGGAAAAGAGGGCTTTTTTAGTCTCTGGTTTCTCCCAGGGATTGATAATGGGGACGTTTCTAAACTCTTTGAATTCTTGAAGATTCATGGATTGACGTCTTTTTGAAAGAAGTGTATTTAAGGTACCAGGTACCTTTTGAGAGTTGAGTGTTGGTTGGTCAACAAAGTTTTCTAAGGACACTAGACCCACAAAAGGTACCTGGTACCTAAGGAGGCTATTATGTTTGGTGGAAATTGCAAGTGCGATGTCAAATCGTGGTTGGTTAACGGTTTTGTCATCGCGGTGTTATATCTGGGGCTGGATATGTTTTTTCATCACTATTGCATGGCCAAAATTTATGCGGCCAATGCCAATCTTTTCCGCTCCATGGATCAAATGATGGCCCTAAGATGGTGGGGCTATGCCGGTTATCTGGTTTTTGGACTTTTGTTTACCTGCATTTATGCAAAGGGTTATGAAGAAGGAAAAAGCAAAATGGGGCAGGGAATTCGATTTGGACTGTTAATTGGGCTTTTTTATTGGGGTTCACAGCTTTTGATTTCAATTCCCCATATGCCCTGGCCAAAGAGACTCTATGCAGATTGGTTAGGCATTGGAGTTTTAGAATGTGTAATCTTGGGCTTTATTTTGGGAATGATCTACAAGCCTAAGAGCGCTTAACCTTGTCCCAGATAGAACTGGCCCCTTTGTCTAAAATGGTGTTCAGCGCTTGGATGTTTTGAACTCCACGGTCCGAAAGCCATTGTTCCAGTGCTTTCACGCCTGATTTGGCATAAACGGGAATTCCTTCTTTCCAAGTGGCTCTGCCGCAAAGGACGCCATTCCATTTAACACCGGCTTCGCAAGCTAGTTCCAAGCTTTCTCTGAATTCTTCGTCACTGACACCGGCGCTCAAATAGATGAAGGGCTTGTTGGTTGCTGCAGCTGCTTCTTTGTAATGCAGGAGGGCCTCTTTTTTAGTATAGGCGACACCCGCATTTTTGAACGATTTTGTCCCTTCCGTGTATTGGAGATTAACTGGGACTTCGACTTTCAAGACATCGACATGATAGCGATCTTTGGAAAACTCTTCCATACTTTTGCGAACAATTTCCGGTTTCTGTTTGGCGAAGGCTAGGTCTTTTCCCTCCCCACCATTTACATCGTAACCAACAAATTCTAAAAAATAGGGAATGTCGTGGTAGGCACACTCTACACCAATTCTCTCCGCCCAAGCTTTTTTGGACTCGTTGATTTCCTTTTTTTCAAGAGGATTATAATAGAGCAGGATCTTAACGGCGCTGGCACCGGCCTCTTTGAGTTTGCCGACGGTACAGTCAGGTATCAGAATGGGAAATCTCCCTGGGCTGATGTTGTCGTAACCGGATGATTCATAGGCAAGCAGAAGGCCGGCATTTTTCGACCGGACTTTCGCGGCACCGAGTCCATATTCAGGATCGAGGAGAATGGCGCTGGCGTAGGGGGTCAGGATTTTAGTAACCGCAGTTTTGAACTCGACCATCTGTTCGTTGGTAATGTCCTTGGGTTCAACTCCTTTAGCTTTGGCAATCGATTTTTTTAAAGAGCCGCGTTGATCCATCGCTGCGGCGCCAATAACTCCTTTTTTGTTTGCCAGTTTTTCTAAATGTTTGAGTTTGCCTGTCGTGAGTGTTGTCATTGTTTTAATCCTCCTTTTCACGCGCCACCTTAAAGTTCAGATTGGATTTGATGTCAATTTAAAATCATGAAGATGGAATTCAATAGCGTTGGGGGTTGTTAGGGGGAGAAACAAGATCTCCCCCTAACTTTAGCCAGCATCTGGCTTTGCCAGTACTGGCGAATTGAGCGGGTGAAGGGAATCGAACCCTCGTATGAAGCTTGGGAAGCTTCCATTCTACCACTGAATTACACCCGCAATGTGGTTGAAAAACTAGAGCGAACTGCTAAGATCGTCAACGACAATATGAAGAAAGTTGTTTGCCCTCATTGCAAGAAAAAGGTTATAAAAAAGGGGAACCCTTTTTGGCCTTTTTGTACCGAGCGGTGCAAAATGGTTGATTTAGGCAAATGGGTCACCGAACAATATCGAGTTGCTGGGGAGCCTGTGAAAACGGAAGATGACAAGGAGGAAGAAGATGATAATTGAAATTGTTGGCTGGATTGGTTCTGTGTTGGTGTTGTTGGCCTATATTTTAGTTTCCAATAAGAAAATGTCAGCTACTTCTTATTGGTATCAAGGTTTTAACTGTGTCGGTTCTGTTGGTCTCATTATCAACACTTTTTATAATCAGGCTTGGCCCTCTTGTGTCTTGAATATCATTTGGGCCATGATTGCGATCAAAGCCTTGATAGATATTCGTAGGCCAACCCCCACCGTACCCCTCGATCGCTGACAGTAATTTCTTTAAAACCAAAATGCCCAGCGATCTTTTCAAGAAGGGTAGAGCCTGCCAAAATCACATCCGCGCGGCCAGGTTCCAAACCGGGAATCTTTTTTCTCTCTTCAATCGTTTTTGATTTAAAATCAGCGATGATTGTTTTGATTTCGCCCAATGTAATTTTAGAACCGTGGACTTCATGATGTTTATAAACCTTCATTTTCTTTTTGATGGCGCCCAACGTCGTGGCTGTACCGGCGGTAGCTATTAAGATCACCCTCTCCTTTGATTCCTCCCCCCTCGAGGGGGAGGATATTAGGAGGGGGGACAATTTATTGATTTTTTCGTCAATAGCGTCGCATATGTTTTGATAATCTTTTGCTGAGATTGGATCGGAGTTGTAATATCTTTCTGTTAGCAATACAGAGCCGATTGGTAAGCTTACTTCTTGATTTTCTTGTGGAATAATCTCTGTCGATCCCCCTCCGATATCAACAACGACGATATTCGTCCCAAAGTCTGTGGAGGCTGCTTTCCAAGTCAGTTGCGCCTCCCTTTTTCCAGAGATGATTTCTATTTTAAATCCGCACTCTTTTTCCACTTTGACTACGAAAGCATTTGCATTGGCCGCCTTGCGAAAGGCAGCGGTACCCACCGCGATGATTTTTTGAACATCTTGCTCGTCACAGATTTTTTTATATTTTTTGAGGACTTCTAAAGTGCGAGAGATACCCAATGGTAAGAAGACGTAGTTGGTAGCCATCCCCTCACCAATTCGCGTCAATGTTGCTTCATCAACGAGAGGAATAATCTTACCGTTGGAGCTTTGCTCTACAATTAGCAGAAGAACAGAATGAGTTCCAATGTCGATAGTAGCTATCTTCATTTTTGATTTTTGATCTTTGATTTTTTATTTTAGACTCGGGCCCCACCAGGGAAGTTGTCCTGTTCCCTTAGAAACGCGGACGGGATTTGCACCATCGAAACGCATGACATAAATCGCTTCGCCACCGCGTGTAGAGCTAAAGGTAATATAACGGCTATCTGGGGACCAACTGGGGTGCTCGTTATTTCCTTCACCGGCGGTTAATCTTTGAATCAAACTTCCATCCGAGTTCATAGTGAAGACGTCAAAGGCTCCGGAATCCCTAGCGCAAAAAGTAATTTTCTGTCCGTCAGGGGACCAAGCGGGCGTGTCATTGAATTGCCCCACATAAGTTAAGCGGCCGGCACCGCCACCACCAGCCCCCATGGTGTAAACATGAAGATTGCCTGCCATTTCGGATGAAAACAAAATCATTCCCCCATCGGGAGAATAAACAGGAGAAATGTCAACGCCAGGCGCGTTTGTTAGTTTTGAAATCATTTTTCCAGAGGTGGTCATGGTCCAAATGTCGGGATCGCCATCAATCGAACTTGAAAAAACAATCGTTCCACCGTCTGGACTGAAAGAGGGTGTCAGATTGGTTGCCTTGTTGCGGGTTAGTTGTTTTCCCGACATGTAAATCTCCGGTGTTCCAGAGGCATAGGAGGTATAGACAACTCTTGAGCCATCGGGAGAAAACTTGGAACCAAGACTCAATGTTTTTCCATCAGAAATACCGCCATCATTGGCACCATCATAATCCATAATGCGAATGACTTTTCGTGCCTTGCCCGCAGGGGATGTGTAGGTGATTTTGCTGTTGAAAGGCCCTTTGATTCCGGTCAAGGCCAACATCACCTCGTCAGAAAAGCGATGCGCAATCGAGCGGACATCTTTTGAAGAACCACTATATTGTTTTCCCACCAGCATTTGTTTTAAGAAGGGGTCGAAGAGTTTGAGCTGAACCGTGATTTGATCGCCCTTTTTGGTAATGCCACCTTTAATGACCGCTTGGGCCTCGATGGCTGTCCATTGGTCAAAGTTAATCGTCTCAGCCGTTAGGGCAGTACTGCTGGAGGGTTCCAAAAAAGCAGCGGGGGGAATAAATTGAAAATAGGCCGAGATTTCGAGATCATTTTGGATAACATCTGGAATTTCTTTTTCAAGCTTTCCCGCTCCCCCATCCAACCCAACTAGTTCTGTGATCGCTATCGGCAGTTTTTTATCCGAAGGCTGGTCGATAGGGATGTAAATGCGCGCCTCTACGTTTTTTGTACAGAAGGTGAACACCAAAAAAAACCAAAATAATTTATTTTTCATAGAGCACTTTATTAATGTGTCAGACAAAAAGATGCAAGCGCTAAAGGAGTAGGGGAGGAGTGGGGGGGTGTTCAAAACCGTGCTCCACTTCGGGCTATCTCGTCAAAAAAATAATTTCGTTTTGATGCAGATAGTATCTTACCTGCCGTCAGCTCTATCTGCAGAAACGAATATTATTTTTATTGACTCAATACGCCCTCGTTCCCGCACAAATGTTTTTCACACCCCTCCCACTCCTCCCCTGGCATACATAGCAATACAGCTACTCCGAATTGTCGCAATAGTTTGAAGTGCCCCTGCGAAAAACGCATCAGAATAATGGTTGGAGCGAAGAGGTAACTACTTTCAAAAGTTGAAAATGACGCACAAATGGTGGAGTGGTGGGTGTCCCGAGGGGGTGTCAGCCCGATCTGTCGGGAGGGCGTGCAACCCCGTGGGGACAGGATCCGCCACTCCACATAAAACCTGTCATTTTCAACAAATGAAAGAACCCCGAAGCTCCAACACATTAAATTAAACAGTTTTTCACAAGGGTCGGAGAAGGGTTTATTGGGCTAATTGCATTTTGAGTGAGGGGTCAAATTGGACTAGAAACCCCTCATTGTAGGCTTCCCATTCGAGGCGTTGGGGAGGGACGGGTAAGGGGGAGGCCCGTTGTACCGCGCGCATGCAAGAAGAATCAAAAGCAAGATTACTCGAACGTTCTTCCCAATCGGTTGTAACAATTTCACCTTGTTGATTGATCATCACAACAATACTGGTTTTGGGTTTAGTGGGAAGTTCCAAATAAGCGCCTGGGATAATCCATTCTTGCATAATTTTGAATCGAATTTTTGCTTGATAAGCAACATATTCTGGATCGGTTGGGGGAACTCTTAGGGGTTCCGTGCCGGTTCCGTATTTAAACCCTTCCCCTTTGTCTTTGACTTGTGCCGCCTCGGGTGGGGCAGGAGGTTTTTTCTTATTGAGAGCTGCAAGAGCCTTTTGCACATCGCTTATTTTTTTCGGCTTAGGCTTCGGTTCGGCTTGAATAGGACGCAAAGTTGGTTTGGGCTGAGGTTTTGGTTCTTCTTTGGGGGCCACCATCGGTTTTTCTTTGGAAGGTTCGCTTTGTTGCTCTGCCTGTTCTTTTTGCTGTTGGATGGTTGTTTTAGGAAGATTTTCCGCTTCTTTGATTTTGATTTCAATATTTTCAGAAGCCCCTTTGGGGAGTTCGACCCAGACCACCTTGACTTTGGGTTTTAATAAAGGAAGTTTCGGAACATAGAGAATGAGACCCAAACAGATCAGATGGGCCAGGATAGAATAAAAGATTGGTCTTTTTAAAGATAAACTCCACGTCCGTGGTCCATAGTCCATAGTCCATAGTCCATTTTATTTTTTGTCCTCGGGTTGTGTCACCATGCCGATTCTTTCCACCCCTGCATTGTGGGCAATCGACATCACCTCCACCACTTTTCCATAAAGCAGTTGCTGGTCTGCTTTGATAAGCAGATCTTTTTTCTCTTTGTTTTGATAAACGGCGGCCAGTTTGCCGCTCAGCTCTTCCATGGGAATAGGCGCCCTGGAGTCACCGACAAAAATATGTCCGGTGTTATCAATAGTAAGCAAAATATCTTGAGGAGTTCTCTCTAGTTCCGGAGCTTGCGCTTTGGGAAGCTGCACTGCCATGCCTTGTTGCAAAAGGGGAGCTGTGATCATGAAGATAATGAGAAGCACCAACACCACATCGACAAAAGGTGTGATATTAATTTCAGCTAAAGCGCGGTGATGACTGCCACCATGTTGCAATTTCATTTTATTTTCCTAATTGATATTCGTGTGAAAGGCGATCAATCAAATCATCCGTAAAATCTTCCAAATCTTTGCTGAATCGACGGATTCTGTTGATGAAAACATTGTAGAAAATAACAGCAGGAATGGCTGCGGCCAAGCCGATGGCGGTAGCAATCAACGCTTCGGCGATATGGGGCCCCACAACGGCAAGACTAGAAGCGCCCGATTGACCGATTTTCCAAAAGGCATTTAAAATCCCCCAAACCGTTCCAAAGAGTCCAATAAACGGAGCTGCTGAGGCAGTGGTTGCCAAAAAGGGGACGCCATATTCAATCTGTTCTAATTCTTCTTCGTAAGCCCTGCGGACATCTCTTGCGACCGGCTCTTTACGCCCCGGGTTTTTATGTGTTTCTAAAGATTGTTGTGCGGTTTGAAAAATATGAGAGGCTGGACCTTTGCGCAAACCTTTTTTCGTCATCATCTCTTCTAATTTTTTCGTTTCCCAAAAAACTTCGTAAAATTGATTGGAGTGCTGTTCCGACCGCTTGAGTTGTCTATGTTTGGCAACGATGATCGCCCAACTAACCACGGAAAAAACCAGCAAAATAAAAAGGGTCAGTTGCACCATCGGATCGGCGTGAAAGACCAGATAGATCAAATGCTGATTCCCTGTTGTGGTGGTTTCTGTCACCGGTGCTGCTTGCAATAAAAGTGATAACATAGTGGCTCCTTTTTCGTTCGATTCTTATGAATGATAAACGCCTCCTTGTCAATATCAGCAATATCCATTAGAAAGTCTTCATGTCTTCTAAACCCATTGGTATCTTTGATTCCGGTGTGGGAGGGCTGACCGTGATGGCGGCGATCCGGCGTTTACTTCCACAAGAATCACTCGTTTATTTAGGTGATACAGCTCGTGTCCCTTATGGAATCAAATCAGCCGACACCATTTTGCGTTACACCGAAGAGTGCTGCACTTTTTTGGCCAAAAGAGATGTGAAAGCGATTGTAGTTGCCTGCAACACGGCCAGTGCTCATGCTTTTCCATATTTGACCCACAAGTTTCATATTCCACTCATGGGCGTTATTCAGCCAGGGGTGAAACACGCTTTGGAGATCAGTCGCAACAAACATATTGGTGTGATTGGAACTCAGGCAACCATTTCAAGCGATATCTACGCTAAAGAATTAAAAAAGTTGGATAAAAATACGGTGGTCACCAGTCTTGCCTGTCCCTTGTTTGTTCCTTTGGTTGAAGAAGATTGGTTGGAAAATGAAGTGACAGAAGCTGTTGCAAAACGCTATCTCACAACCTTTCGTCAAGATGGAGTGGATACACTGATTTTAGGTTGCACACATTATCCTTTATTGAAACCAGTAATTCGACAAGTGGTGGGAGAAAAAATAGAGTTGGTTGATTCTGCAGAAGCAGTAGCTAATGCTTTGAAAGATCTTTTAACTAAGCAATCTCTTTTGAAAACAGATGATGAAGAAGTGGTGACTCAACTTTATGTCACCGATTTACCCGGGCGTTTTGAGAATATCGCCAAAAGATTTTTGGGGGAGTCTGTTCCAACAGTAAAGAGAGTTACTCTTTGAAACAATCGGATTTGCGAATCCGCTAAATTCATGGTAGGCTCGTCGTTATGAAATTACCCGTTTTTAATTCCAAACAATTAAAAACCTTAAATAAACTTAAAGTGCAAGCTGTCTATCTATTTGGCTCGAGGGCGCAGGGGAAAGAAGGTCCTCTTTCTGACTATGACTATGCCGTCTTGTTAAAAGAGAGAGGTCATTCAAAGGGGGACACCCTTTATTTTAAACTTTATGATCTCTTTTGTGAGGTTTCGCCACGCACTCTGAAAAATGATGTCTTAGACATTGTTTTCTTAAGGGATGCCAATTTAGAAATTTGTTTTCATATCATTCGCTATGGAAAGGTTCTGTACGAAAAAATGTCCCAAGTTCGGCTCGATTTTGAAATTCAAACAACTCTTTTGTATTGTGATTATAAACCCTTGTTGGAAAAACAGGATCAAGAAATTCTGCAAAGTTTATGACACCTCCGTTAGCACGTGAAGCGATCATTCCACGTATTGATGGGATCCGCAGGAATTTGAAAAAACTGGAGGAGCTGGCAAAACTCCCCCTCAAGCAATTTTCCCAAGGAGATCCTTTTGATTTGGCCCAACATCACTTGCGGCTCGCCTTGGAGGGAGTTTTCCATATTGCAACCCATATTCTTGCTCGACTTCCAGGAGGGCGCGCCACAGAATACAAAGAAATTGCCTTGAAATTAGGAGAACAGGGAATTGTGCCAAAAGAGTTTGCTGAAAGGGCTTTGACACCCATGGCGGGGATGCGAAATATTTTGGTTCATCATTACTCGGATATTCAACCCCGCCGATTGCACGACATTGTTAAAAACCACAGGGATGATATCGAACGGTTTCTCAAATATGTAAAAGCTGTTTTAGAAAATCCAAAAAAATTTGGCCTGAACTCTTTAAAGTAATTAATGACCTTGTCACCTTGGCAGATTGTCTCGCGAATAAATCACAGGAAAATAATGACTGGCTGCGCGGATACACATCCGGAAGAATTCGATATGGCTGGGATCGAGATGTTTGATGGAGTCTGGGTCATAGTCCGGCTGCTTTTTAAATTTTTCCCAAAGGCCGGATTCTTGGTATCTAGCCAGCGCCAATAAGCGTACCAGATCAATGAACTTCTCACCCTTCTTTTTTATGCCTTTTCCCACATAATATGCCTTTGAAGGACCATGCTTCTTTAAATGAAAATAAGCGGGAGAAAACACATTTTCTACCAACCGGTTGTCAAAGATTTCTTCCCCATACCTTAATACTTCAGACAAAACTGCAATCACATTTTGAAATTCTTCTATGCTTAATAGGCTAAAATCCCCGAAAATCGATTCAACTAACTCGTTAAATTTTGTCCTCCTTGACTGTGGAATTTGCCGTCGAAACAAATCAAGATAAGCCCTGGATAATTGAATCCCTTCTTGCAAAGAACTACTCCCTTTTTCCACAACGCCTGCCACTTCTGCATAAAGAACTTTTAACAAATTTTGATCTCGAAAATGACCTACCTCATGATCGAGAATAAATATCAAACCAGATTCAGTAAAGTTAATTGTGGAACCGGCTCCCAGCACTAAATTTTTTCCAACTGTTGCAAGTGTTACGGAACCGAAGGGGTGTGCAGGGTTTAAAATTAAAACAGAGAAACCATACTTTTTAGCGTAGGAGTCAACCGTTTGAATGAACGAGGAAGTCCAAATTTGAGCTTTTCTATCTGGGAAGCGCCGCTTCTGGAGGTTTATAGAATCTTGTAACATGGCTTCACATATAGGATCAAAAATATTGAAATCGGGAGTCAGAATTTCTGCATACGGGTTTAGATCAATCTGAAACCCCGCCTCTTTGATCGCTGCACACGTCTCCTTGATTTTAAAGTCATCTCCCATAAATGCCCTTTATTTATATTCTCGGCGGAAGTCAAAAAAAGTTGCTTGGACCTAAAAAAGCTATTTCTTCGAATGACCTTCGATCACTTCAAAACGATCCCAACACCATTTATCTTCCGTGCAATCACTTTCATGTTTTACGGTGTGAAGTTTTCCTGTGTTTTTTTGCAAAGCATCGGCACACTCATAAGCCTTTTTGCTAGTCTCAGGATTAGAACCATCTCGACTATGATAAATAGCTCCAACACGGCAACCCTCCGGAATCTTAATGTCTCCCATCTTTTCCTCCTTTAGTTTGTTTTAAAGCGAGCCAGGAATTCGGCAGCGTCTTTCATAAAGCGGGCAGCTCTTTGTGCCACACTTTCGGTGTATGCACCATTATCTTTAAAATGTTTTTCAAGGTACTTTTGGGATCCATTTTCTAAAACGAATTTTCTCTTAGCATCTCGTTCTTCAGTGCATTTATAGTCCCCAACTTCAACACTGTCTCCACAGGGACCTACCCAGCGTGTGCAAGGGGTGGAAAGGTCTTGCTTTAAGAGGATATAAACTTTTGCCTCTTCCTCTGTGAGAACATTAGGATCGCCAGTAAATCTGGCCGCTTCAACAATAGCAGCCAAGAGACTCATATTTTGTTCACTGTCTTTTGGAACTCTAACTTCTCTTAATTCATTTCCCATAATTCCCTCCTTATTAAAGTTTGGATGAAGTTTTTTATGCAAGACGGATGCCACTTAGATTAATCTCAACTTGTTGTTTTTCTTAATGATTTTTCACGACGGTTACCATTCAGCGGCCCATTTTTAGGACACTTTGTTTTCTTTTTCCACAAAGTAGTGAAAAAGTGACGGGTGACCCGGAGCGTTTGTCGTGGGGTTTTGTTAGGGGCCCCCACGAAAACACGGAGGGGCAGGACCCATCACTTTTTCACTACTCCCTTCTTGTCATTTGAAACCCCTTCTGGTAGCTGAAAAACCCGAAATGCAAACAAACGCACAACTGGAAGCGATTGCAAAAAGGTTGCGCATCCATAGTTTGCGTGCCACCACCGAAGCCGGCTCAGGACACCCAACTACGTGCCTTTCCGCTGCCGATTTAACCTCTGCCATCTTTTTTCATGCCATGCGGTTTGACCCCAAAAATCCAAAGGATCCTCTGGCCGATCGTTTTGTTTTGTCGAAGGGTCATGCCGCACCTCTTTTGTGGGCGGTCTGGGCAGAAGCCGGTGTAATCAGTGAAAAAGAACTCTTAAATTTACGAAAACTCGACAGTAATCTGGAAGGCCATCCAACGCCCAGATTTCCCTGGGTCGATGTGGCCACCGGTTCGCTAGGTCAGGGTTTATCGGTGGGGGTGGGGCAGGCCCTCAATTTTCGATACCTCGATAAATCGGACGCAAAAGTTTTTGTATTATTGGGTGATGGCGAATGTGCAGAAGGAGCGGTCTGGGAGGCCGCCCCCCTGGCGGCTCATTATCGTCTCAATAATTTAATCGCCATTGTCGATGTGAATCGTTTGGGTCAGAGCCAGGCGACAATGTATCAACATGATGTGAAAACTTATGCGAATAGGTTTGAGGCCTGCGGTTGGAAAACTTTAACAATCGATGGCCACGATATGGACGCGATTGTTAAAGCACTGGATACCGCTTGTGCGGAAAGTACGAAACCGACTGCCATCATTGCAAAAACAGAAAAGGGGAAGGGGATCTCTTTCATTGAAGGAAAAGGGTGTTGGCACGGCAAACCGTTGAGCAAAGAAGATTTGGAAAAGGCCCTCAAAGAATTGGGTGAAGTGGCCCCCATTGCAAAAACTTTCAAGACACCCAAGGGTCCAGTCATTTCAATATCAAAAACTATTCGTGAGATCACTCCCCCAGAATATAGTCTTGGAGCCGCAGTAGCAACCAGGGCTGCTTATGGTGAAGCACTCAAGAAATTGGGGGCAACGAACCCTCAAGTAGTTGCACTTGACGGCGACACCAAAAATTCAACTTTTTCTGAAAAATTCATGAAGGAATTTCCAGATCGTTTTTTTGAATGTTTTATTGCGGAACAAAACATGGTTGGTGTTGCGGCCGGCTTGGCCGTTCGCAACAAAATTCCTTTTGTCTCCACCTTTGGCGCTTTCTTCGCCAGGGCTTATGACCAAATAAGGATGATTGGTATTTCTCAAGTCCCCATCAAGCTGTGTGGTTCGCACGCGGGAGTTTCCATTGGGGAGGATGGCCCATCACAAATGGCCCTTGAAGACTTAGCCATGATGCGGGCCATTCCGAACATGGCGGTTCTTTATCCTTCAGACGCTGTCTCCTGCGAGCGTTTGGTCTTCGAAGCGGCCAAATATCCAGGACTGGTTTATATCCGAACAGCGCGTCCTGCAACATCGGTTCTTTAGCCAAACGATACTTTGTTTCCCATTGGTGGCTGCAAAGTTTTAAAACGCTCTGAAAAGGATCGCGCCACTGTCGTGGCTAGCGGAATCACTTTGCATGAGGCACTCAAAGCCTATGAAATTTTGAAGTCGGATGGAATTAACATTCGTGTGGTCGATTTATACTGTCTCAAACCGGTCGATGCTAAAACACTTTTAGAGTGTGCCAAGCAGACAGGTCATATCATTACTGTGGAAGATCATTATCCAGAAGGAGGGGTTGGTGATGCGGTGTTGGGAGCCCTCGGCCCTCATGGTTGTTTGGTACACAAACTGGCAGTTAATCAAATTCCCCGTTCTGGAAAACCTCAAGAATTGATTGACTTGTGCGGCATCGGCTCTAAGAGTATTATCGAAAAAGTTCGCTCACTTTGTCGATAGGCCCGCCACTACAACATGGCGGACAGGGGGAGTTATGAAAAAGTTTTTTGTCATCTTGTCATTTCTGTCTGTCATCGCATGGCAAACTCAGGCCCATTCGCTCACCAGCAAAGGTTTTGAAACACTCAATATCTTTAGCAAGATCTTACATTATGTTGAAAATGAATATGTCGAACCGGTGGAAGAACAGAGATTGTTGCGGGGGGCTATCCGCGGGATGCTTTCCAGTCTTGATCCGCACACCGTTTATCTCTCACCGGAGATTTACAAAGAACTTAAAGCAGATACCTCCGGTATTTTCGGTGGTGTTGGTTTAGAAATCACTGTTCGAGACGGATGGGTCACGGTTGTTGCCGCTGTGGAGGGAACTCCTGCGTCTCAGGCAGGAATTCAATCGGGAGATCGCATTTTGAAGATCAACGGCAAATCGACCAAAGAAATGGATTTGGGAGATGCCGTAAGAGAGATGCGTGGCAAACAAGGCAGCAAAGTTGTGCTAACCATTGGTCGCCATCATGTAAAACAACCCTTTGATGTTTCGCTCGGCCGACGGATCATTAAAGTGCCCAGTGTGCGCACTGAGCTTTTGGAAAACAAATATCTTTTTGTCAAAATCAGCAGTTTTCAAGAAAGAACGGCAGACGATTTGAAAAATATCCTCAAAAAATATGACAAAGAGGTAAGAGCCGGTGGTCTGCTTATGGATTTAAGAAATGATCCCGGTGGTCTTTTGGATCAGGCGGTTAAAGTTTGCGATCTCTTTTTGAAATCAGGAGTCATTGTAACAACGGAAAGCAGACGCAAAGAGATCGACAGAAAGGAAGCAGTCGCTGATGGCAACGAAGGTGATTACCCAGTCATTATTTTGGTCAACGGAGGATCGGCCTCTGCGGCTGAAATTGTGGCAGGTGCCTTGCAAGATCATAAGCGCGCTGTATTGTTAGGCACACAAACATTTGGAAAAGGCTCCGTACAGTCAGTTGTAGAACTTGAAGATGGTTCTGCTTTAAAACTGACCATTGCAAAATATTTCACACCCAGTGGGCGCTCCATTCAGGCATTAGGCATTCGGCCAGATATGGTTGTAGAGCCGGCTCCTTCGGCCTCAACGCAGAAAACGGAAGAGGAGGTGGATAAAGAAGGCAAAGAAATTAAGGGAAAGAAAAAGAAATCTGCCATACCAACGGAAGTGCAGGCCTTACCGCCACTCGATTATCAAAAGCAGATGGCTTTGGATTATTTGAAAAACGGTGGCGTGTTTCCAAAGAAAAAGAAAAAATGAAGGCGATTGCTAAGCTGAAGGAAACGCCCGGTCTGGAACTCATCGATGCACCGACCCCTAAACTTACCTCCCACCGTGTGTTGGTCAAAATCAAGGCAGCTTCTATTTGCGGCTCCGATGTCCATCTTTTTAAATGGGATCAGTGGGCCAGTAAAAATTTAAAACCGCCGCGCATTGTGGGACATGAGGGGGCTGGTGAAGTGGTAGAGGTCGGTTCTCAAGTTGAACACATCAAAGTAGGCGATTTTGTCTCCTTGGAGAGTCACATTCCTTGTTTGGGTTGTGCACGATGTCGGACCGGAGAGATGCATCTTTGCACCAATTTAAAAACAATTGGTTTCGGTGTGGATGGCTGTTTTGCAGAATACATTGCCATGCCCGAAATTTGTTGTGTGAAACACGATAAATCAATGCCTTGGGAGATTGCTTCTATTCAGGAGCCACTGGGGAATTCGGTTTATGCCGTTTCTGAAAGTGATGTGGCGGGTAAGAGCGTTGCCATTTTTGGGGACGGGCCGACGGGGCTGTTCGCTGTGGCAATCGCCCGGTGTTTGGGGGCGACACAAATTTTTGCAGTGGGGGCATCGGAGTATCGTTTGGGAATTATGAAAAAGCTAAAACCAGATGTTGTCATTGATTCTACTCAAGAAAGTGCGGCCGATCTGATTTTAGAAAAGACACATGGAGAAGGGGTTGATTGTGTTTTGGAGATGAGTGGGGCTGAACAAGCCATTCATGATGGGTTACAAATTGTACGCAATGGAGGTGTTTTTACTGCTTTTGGAATTCCTTCAAAACCTCTTCAGATCGATTTTGCCAAAGAGATTATTTTAAAAGGAATCAAGGTGATCGCCATTCACGGCCGCAAGATGTTTGATACTTGGAAGCAGATGGGTCAACTTCTCAACAGTGGTCGTTTAGATGTCAACCCTGTCATCACGCATCGTTTTCCAATGGCAGAAATTGGAAAAGCCATGGATTTACTCACCCGCTCCCCCATCGAAGCCGGCAAAGTCATTTTACTACCTTAAAGAATTGTGGAGCTTCGGGGTCCTGCCCCTCCGCTCTATTCCTCGAGCCAGCAAGCCAGGAGGAAGCAATCATCTCCTCTCCTGTCAAAATGATAACGGTTTTGGTGGATTATTACCCGTCGTCATTTTTTTGGCACATCCCTTTCATCCAAATCTCTATGAAATTGTAGGGGAAGCTCTGAAGTCCTTCCCTTGAGCTTATTGGCACAAGACTTGCTCTCTTAAGGGTTCCTGGAGGCAAGCTGTGTTAAGAAAGACTATAGAAAAATGTGGGTTTTGTTGGTCACCCCTGGCGCTGCTTTTGCTCTGCGCCTCTTGCGGCGGTGGAGGCAGTGGAGGGGGTGCTGCTGCACAAACGGCAGGAGGGGGGGGTGGTAGCGTACAGAGTTCTCCCAGCTCCATGTCGGTTGGGGATATTGCGAATGCCAGTTTCAGTGGAGGTTCGGCTAGCATTAGTTTTAGCGGTGCTTCCGGCACGTATGAGTTACTTCTCCAATCTCAAGCAACAGATGGGGCGACGAGAGCTGTTTCTGTCAGTGCCCTCTCTGCTGCGGGAAAAGCATTAGGACTTCCCAATCCACTTGAAGACTCTGCGATTGAGGGTCAACCCTTTTCAGCACAGGTTCAATTGGACGCCCTTTTAAGAGACGAAGAGCGATTTTTGTTGAGTGCTCCTTGGGATGGAGGGGCTTCAAAATCATTAGGTGTATCCAAATCGGGTGGTGGTGGTGGAAACGAAAATATCAATGTGGCTTGGTCGGTTGACGATACAGATACATTCCGTGTTTTGTCTTCTCTAACGGATGTTACTTCTTATAATACAATCACCGCAACGGTGAAATGTGTGAATTCAACAGTTGCCATTTTTATTGATGATGAAATTCTATCGACCAACCCCACCGATCTCCCACAAGCCGATATCGACACCCTCTGTAGTCAGTACGCAACCTCCCTTGCAACGGTAAGCTCCCTTTTTGGGACTTTTTCAGACATCAACGCGGATGGAGTGGCTGTTGCTTTGATCACACCGGTAGTCAACCGTCTAACCAGTGGTGGAGGAGGCATCGTCACCGGTTTTTTCTACTCTGGTGATCTATTTGCAAGAAGTGGTTCCATTCCTGCCAGCAATGCAAGAGAAATTGTTTATCTTTTATCACCTGATTCCGATGGCATTTATGGAACGGCGGTCAGCAATGCGTTTGCCATGTCTAATTTTTTGCCGGCGGTCTTTCCCCATGAGATACAACATTTGATCAGCTACTATCAGCATACCATAGCCAGAAGCGGCGATTCAGAGGAAGACTGGCTCAACGAAGGCCTTTCGCACCTTGCAGAAGATTTAGTAGGTTATGGCAGAGAAAATTATTCCCGTTATGATCTCTACTTAGCCTCTCCTCAAAGCTATTCACTGGTTAGCTCATCTACTGGCCTTGCCCAGAGAGGCGCCTCTTATTTGTTTTTACGGTATCTCTATGAACGAACTGGCAAGAGTGCTACTTTTTTAAGCAATCTTGTTCAAACCACAAACACCGGCACGAGCAATGTGGTCAATGCTTTTACTTCTCCATCTAGCGATTTTGACTCGTTTGGTGAATTTCTGAGTCGCTGGGCAGTGGCCCTTGCTTATACCAACCGAGGGCTCACCTCGAGCAGTGATTTTATGTATAATGCCCGAACTTTTAACAGTACAACCGGCAACTATGAAGGGGTTTGTATGGTTTGTTCCGCAAGCGATGGAAGAAGCACCGTATTGGATGGCCCTAGTTTTGGCACTTATAGCAGCTCTACTTCTTATAACATCAAAGGATCGACAACCCGTTTTTTAAGACTCTCTTCTGTTCCCGCCTCATTGAACTTGTCAGCCAGCACTGCTGCGGTTCCCGCCGCCATTGTCTTGCGTACCCAGTAATTTTCCACTGACTCTCTGACTTCTACAAGACAAACTGGCATCGCTTTCGGTCAGGAGTGGGGGTGTTTAAGTGAAAAGGCTTCCGCTCGCCAGGTTCGAAAAATCAATGCCGCCACTTCCGTTCGGGGGATTCAAAAAGACGCAGGTCAATTTGGGGCGACCCCCCAAATTGCCTCCTCCGCTCTCGTCCCGCCGAGTTTCATAACCCCCATAAGGTTCGGCGGGACTGCGAGAGGCTTTTTTCACCTCCCCTCACTCACGCGGCGGCTTTCAGATTTTTTTCACCTGGCTCGTTCATGTCTTTTGCACAGTGGAACTATGAACTTGTATAATAGTTCAAAATAACTGTTTGCAATCGCGCGAGCGAGTGGGGTTCGAAAGGCGTCTCGGAACCCCGCCAAACCTTATGGGGGTTACAATAATTTGGCGGGGTGAGAGCCGAGTGGGTGTTTTGGGGAGACTCCCCAAGACAACCCACGTCCTTTCGAACCCTACGAGCGGAAGTGATTGCAAACAGACACTTGCAAAAAAACTCTCCGAAGTGGAGCACAGTTTTGAACACCCCTCTCTTGCCCGAAAGCAATTGGCATAGAGAAGCTCAGTAATTTTCCATCATTGTCAACAAAAGTTCATTCCATTAAAGTCAAAGTATGTATCCAATTTTATTCAAAATTCCGGTTTTTGGGCTTTTTGGATTAGACTCGATTCCTATCCATAGTTACGGGTTGATGGTGGCGTTGGGTTTTTTGGCAGGTAGTTGGTATGTGAAGCGGGAGGCTATGAAAGCCGGTGAAGATCCTGCCAAAGCCCTCGATCTTGTCTTTTATATCCTCATTGCCGCTATTTTGGGCTCTCGCATCTTGTATGTTTTAACCTCTGAACGTGAGCGATTATTTCAGGACCCCTTCTTTTTATTCAAAATCTGGGAGGGGGGACTTGTTTTTTATGGGGGACTCATTGCCAGTGTGTTGGTTGCCATTTGGTTTTTGAAAAAATATCGAATTAGTTTTTGGAAATATGCCGATTTTTTTGCTCCGGCACTCGCGCTGGGACATGCGATCGGCAGGCAAGGTTGTTTTTTAGCCGGGTGCTGTTATGGCCGCCCCCTGTTGGTAAGCGCCTGGTTTTCTGTGACTTTCCCCACCAATATCAATTCATTGGCACCGGCGGGTATTCCCCTTTACTCAACACAGCTGATGGAATCTTTGGGTGAGTTTCTTATTTTTTTGGGACTTGCTTGGGGCTTAAGGCGTAAAAAATTCGACGGGCAAATTTTTATTCTTTATTTAATGATTTATGCTGGTTTGCGTTTTGTTATCGAATTTTTTAGAGGAGATATTGAACGAGGCTTTGTTTTGGAAACCTGGATTTCAACTTCCCAGTTTATCGCCACGATTCTATTTGCATTTGGCTTGGGATTGTACCTATATAGAAGAAGAGTATGAAGAAGATTTTCTTTGCTTTTTTGTTTCTTTGCTTCTTTGCTTCTCTGATGGGATGCACCAAGACTTTTCGCGTTGCCAGTCCCACCATGCCTCGTATTATCAAACAGGAATTTGCAGCGAGCCCTAACGATATCTATTATGCCCTTCGATGGGCGCTTCGTTCTCATGGCTACCCAATCGCTGAAGAAGATTTACAAAACGGCGTCATCAAAACGCGCTATGTCCCTGTGAAATCAAATTCCCATTATGTCGATGTCTTTGGAAGGCCCGATTACGGGGTCAACGGTGCTTACCATCAGTTGGAATTAAGGCTTGTTCCGCACAATGGCAAAACAGAGGTGCAAATCGGCTCTAGAATTCAAAGTGTAGTTGCCAATTTGAAGTCGACAGGTGGAGAAGAAAAGATGATTTTAGGAAAAATTACCGATTATCTGCGCAGTCCAAACGCCCAAGTGACCAATCTTGGTGTTCAAGAATGAAAGAGACCCTCAATCTGCCCCAAACCGATTTTCCAATGAAGGCGGGGCTTCCACAAAAAGAGCCGCAGCTTCTCAAATTTTGGGAAGATTTGAAGCTCTATGAAAAATTGATTGAGAAAAATAAGGACAAGACCCCCTATATTTTTCACGATGGTCCGCCGTATGCCAACGGCAACATCCACTATGGGACCATTTTGAACAAAGTTTTGAAAGATATTGTGGTGAAGTTTAAAAACATGTCGGGCCAGCTCTGCGAATTTGTGCCGGGTTGGGATTGCCATGGTCTTCCCATTGAGCTGCAAGTCGATAAAGATTTGGGTTCTAAAAAAGCACAGATGTCTCCTTTGGAAATTCGCAAAAAATGCAAAGAGCATGCGCTAAAATATATCGACATCCAACGCTCCGAATTCAAAAGGCTCGGTGGAGTGGGAAGATGGGAAGAGCCCTATATTACGATGTCTCCCCAGTATGAAGCGGCGATTGCCAGAGAATTTGGAAAATTTGTCGAAAAAGATTTGGTCTATCGAAGTAAAAAACCGGTGTTTTGGTGTCCTTCCTGCAGAACCGCTTTGGCGGAAGCAGAAGTGGAATATGCAAATCATCGCTCTCCATCCATTTATGTCAAATTCAAGCTGATGGAAACAAACAAAGTCAAAAAATCGTGGGGTTTGAAAGAGGAACCGGTCTATCTTGTAATTTGGACAACGACTCCTTGGACGTTGCCGGCAAATTTGGCAATTTCCCTGCATCCCTCTTTTACTTACGCAGCAATTCGCATGGGAAAAGAGGTTTGGGTCATTGCAGATACTCTTTTAAACAAAGTTTTGGAAGTTTTTGGCTCTCCTGAGTGTGAAGTTTTGACAAAATTTTCAGGAAAAGATTTGGAAAATTTGCATTGCCAACATCCCTTTTTGCCCAAACAGTCCCTCATTGTTTTAGGGGCACACGTTACTTCAGAAGCGGGGACCGGCTGTGTTCACACAGCACCAGGGCACGGCCAGGAAGATTATGTTATAGGACAAAAGTATGGCTTGGAGCCCTTTGCCCCCATTGATGCGCAAGGTCGGTTCACCAAGGAAGTGGGACTGGCTTGGATCGAAGGAAAAAAAGTTGAAGAGGCCAACCAGCCCATTATTGACCATCTAAAACAAAGTGGAGCACTCGCCAAAGAAGACAAACTGGAACACTCCTATCCTCACTGCTGGCGTTGCAAAAACCCAATTCTTTTTCGGGCCACCGAACAATGGTTTGTCTCCATGGAAAAACAGGATCTCCGCAAAAAAGCATTAAGGGCGATCGATAATGTTGAATGGATTCCACCTTGGGGGCGAAACCGCATTTTTGGAATGGTTCAGGAAAGACCCGATTGGTGTATCTCCAGACAGCGTTTGTGGGGTGTTCCCATTATCGCTCTAGCCTGTAGTGAGTGTGAAACTGTTCACACTACGAAAGAATTGGTCGATAAAGCAGCTAAAGTTTTTGAAAAAGAGGGGTCGGACGCCTGGTTTGCCTCCGATGACGTTTCCCAATTTATACCGGAAAAGTTTTCATGCCCAAAATGCAAGAAAAAAACCAAATTTGTCAAAGTGGGTGACATTCTGGATGTCTGGTTTGATTCTGGAGTCTCTTTTGCGGCTGTTTTGGAAGAGATGTTAAAGCTCAAAGAGCCCGCCGATCTTTATTTGGAGGGAAGCGACCAGCACCGAGGTTGGTTTCATACCTCTTTGCTGATTTCTATTGGGACACGGGATAGAGCTCCCTATAAAAGGGTCTTGACTCATGGGTTTGTGGTCGATGCCGAAGGAAAAAAACTTTCTAAATCGGCCAAAAATTATATCCCGCCTGATAATGTTTTGAAAAATCAGGGCGCAGAAATGTTAAGGCTTTGGGTGGCCAACGAAGATTATCGAAACGACATTCGTTTTTCTGAAGAGATTTTAACAAGGTTGATCGATTCGTATCGCAAGGTTCGTAACACCTGCCGTTACATGCTGGGAAATCTTTTCGATTTCACTCCCGGAAAGGACGAAGTCCCCTATGAAGAATTGTTAGAACTAGATCGCTGGGCTTTGCATGTATTGCAGTCGGTTATTAAACAGGTGCGTGAAGCCTATGAACGATTTGAATTTCACATGATTGCCCACACATTAAACCGCTTTTGCGCGGTGGAGTTATCGTCTTTCTATTTCGATATTTTGAAAGACAGACTCTACACAGAAGCCAAAAAAGGTTTGCCGAGGAGAGCCGCACAAACCGCCTTGTTTAAAATCTTGGAGACTATGACACGGTTGATGGCTCCTATTTTATCTTTCACGGCAGAAGAGGTGTGGCAGGCCTCTCCAGCATTTGAGGGAAAACCAAAGTCGATCTTTTTGACTGATTTGCCAGCACCCAATTCTAAGTGGGAAGATCAAGCCCTCAGTGAGCGTTGGGAACGTTTTTTTACCATGCGTGGGTTGGTGACCAAAGCGTTGGAACTTGCCCGAGCCGGAAAATTTTTAGGGAATTCTTTAGAAGCAAAAGTGGTGATTGAAGCCAAAAAAGACCAACAACAATTTTTGCAGTCGTTCGGTACCAGTTTGCCAGACCTCTTTATTGTTTCTGAAGTAGAGTTTGGAAAAGCAAAAGGGAATTGGACTCACACATCTGACGAAGTTGCCGGATTTAAAGTGGGAGTAGAAAAGGCGACCGGTAAAAAGTGTGGACGTTGTTGGAAATATTTATCTTCTGTCGGCAGCAATGCAAAAAATCCAGATGTTTGTGAAAGATGCGCTCATGTCTTACAAATATAAAATCTTTTCGACCATCGCACCGTTTGTTTTTTTTTTAGATCAGCTGACCAAATTTTTAATTTTAAAGTATGTGACCCTTGGAGACGCTATCCCCATTATCGATGGTTTTTTTGACATTGTTCATGTGCGCAATACCGGTGCCGCTTTTGGAATGTTTGCTCATTTAACCAATTCGGTCAGGGTTCCATTTTTTTATGCGATTTCACTTCTGGCCGTTGTTATTTTGATCACTGTTTTTAAAGAGTTGAAACCAACGGATCGCTTTTCTCCTTATCCTTTGAGTCTTATTAGTGCTGGGGTTCTAGGCAATTTGGTCGATCGACTTCGTTTTGGAAATGTCGTCGATTTTCTATCTTTTCATGTTCGAGACAAGGCAATTTGGGGTTTTCAATTAGAATGGCCGGCGTTTAATATCGCAGATAGCGCGATTACAATTTCAATGATTCTTGTGGGCATCCACCTGTTGCGAGGCAAATGAAGCCTATTCTTTTTAAAATCAGTTCTCTGGAATTTCCCTCCTACACCATTATGATCATGATCGGTGTGTTGGTGGCGACCTATTTGGGTGTGAAACTTTGTAAAAAGAAGGGGCTTCCTGTTGTTTATGCCCTCGACATGGCAATTATCGGTATTCCAGCAGGCTTTCTGGGGGCTCGCCTCGCCCATGTTTTGGTGGAAGCTCCACAATATTATTTGGAAGCACCTGCGCGCTTTTTTTATTTTTGGCAGGGTGGGTTTGTCTCGTGGGGTGCCTACTTTGTTGTTTTGATTGCATGGTATTTTTATTTGCGCTTTCGGGATCAGCCTGTCTGGGCCTATTTTGATGTCGCTTCTCTTTGTGTACCGCTTGCTTTATTTTTTGGGCGTGCCGGTTGCCTGCTGAATGGCTGCTGTTTTGGAAAACCGACTCATTTTTTCATTCACTTAACTTTTACTAATCCAGGCTCTACGGCCTATGCATACTATCCCAATACCCCTCTGCACGCCACCCAACTTTATTTGATGGCTAATGTTTTGATCATGCAAGGTATTATTTGGTGGGTCTCTCGGAAAAACTGGAACTTTCAAGGAAAACTTTTTTCCATCATGTTGGGGCTTTATGCCATTGGCAGGGGAACCATTGAGTTTTTGAGGGGGGATATCGATCGCGGTGTCTATTTGAATGGAGCGGTATCAGCGGGCCAGATTGTGATGATTTTTCAATTGATTCTCGCAGTCATCCTTTATTTTTATTTCAAGAAAAAAGCGTTACCTGTTCCATGAAAAAATTAATTCTGGAAACTTTTGGCGTTACTGTTGGATTACTCGGCCTTTTTAAAATTTTTCAGTTTTTTTTATCTGAATTTTGGGTAGGCATTTTAGTCCCCGCTCTTCTCTTGTATGTTCCCTTTTTTGTCTTGCCCGACAAGGTCCATCCTTTCGATTTTTTTGATCGTTCGTGGAAGCAGTTACAGTTGAGTTTTATTGTCTTTGGGGTTGCCGTATTAATTGTTTTTCCTCCCTTTGCTTTTTTAGCTCATTTTTGGATGCTTTGGTTTGAGCATAAGCACGGATTTGAACCAGCCTCTTTTGTGTTTTTTACAGAACCACTATTGCTTAATTTGTTGGTGGTTGCTCTTCCGGAAGAATTTTACTTTCGGGGGTTTTTACAATCACGCTTCAATCAACTTTGGCCTGCCAAATGGCGTTTACTCGGTGCAGAGTTAGGTTGGGGATGGATTGTGACGGCGGTTATCTTTGCCTTTGCCCACAGTGTTCTCAACTTACAGTGGTGGCATTTTTCTATCTTTTTTCCCGCTTTGTTGTTTGGTTATTTGAGAGAGCGCACGAATTCTCTTACCGCGCCCATTCTATTTCACACCTTTTCAAACTGCTTCATGAACTGGTTTGCAAAGAGTTATTTTTAATCACTTAGCTTGCTACCAGGTCGCGCCTCGCGCCAAATTTTCAAACAATATCAATTACTTAGAATAGTACCAGGTCGCGGGGTGATCAAAAATCGTCATCAACTGACGGATTTGAATCAATCAGTCACTTCCTTAACGGTTTTAATGGGAGGTTAGTTGGCACTTCGTTTGCAATACTCCTATTGCATGAGGATACCCAGAGTCATTGGCAAGAATATTTGTTATCATGTTCGTTCTCAGTGCAATAACAAAGAATTTCGATTTGAGACAGACGATGACTTTTATCTTTATGAAAATATATTGGAAGAATACATCAATAAATATGGTTTTCATCTGAACAACTATACCTTAATGCACACGCATGTGCATTTGATCATTACTATTGTTAATGATTTTACTATTGATCGCGTCATGAGAAGCATCAATCAAGTTTTTTCGCTTAAATACAATCGCTTAAAAAGTCGAAGTGGGCATTTATGGTTGGCTCGTTATAAAAGCTCTGTGATTGATAGTGATGAATATGGATTGTGCTGCATGCGATATTTGGACCGAAATACGGTGCGTGCGGGTATTGTTAAAGATCCAGAAGATTGGCCATGGGGAGGTTACAATTTCTATGCTCATGGAAAATCAAATCGACTCATAACACCTTTTCCAACTTATCTAGGGCTGGATGATGCAGAGATAGGACGGCGGGAGAAGTACAGGAAATTTGTTGAACAAGTTATGCCGAGTGAGGAAGCCAGAGATAAGGAACGGATCCAGTCCCGATGGCCTAAAAGGCAACATCGTTGAAATTGCTTTTTGGTATGTTCCGCGACCAGGTACCATACTAACATGTTGTTATAATTATTGAATTTCCTGTGAAGCGCGACCAGGTACCAAGCTAAGTGTTGAATTGTTTCATGAACTGGTTTGCAAGAAGTTATTTCGGATGACTAAGCTGCCAATTTTTCTCCAATTCTTTCTGCCAATTGTCTTATTTGCTCATAAACCCAATCTGGAGCGGCGGACCCACGTAAATTGGTTGGCAGTAACTTTAAAAATGTCTGAAGAAATCGGTCAAAAACCCCTAGTTTTTGGGAGAAATCTTTTTTTGTCGTTGCTCCTTTTTTGATTCCCTCGATTATATCATTTAACAATTTGATTACTTGCTTTGCCAAGATTTCTTCATTGGTTTTTCCCGTGAAAACAAGATCATCGCGATCATCATTTCCATCTATCAAAAAATATTTTATTTCCTTTGTGTCGAAGGGAAGGGGTCTTTCATTTTTCAAAAATCTTTCCGTTTCATCAAGTGCAGCATAAATCATAGCCCTTCTTTTTCTGACTGCGACTGGCGTCATCGCAAAATGAATAAAGTGATACAAATCATGGAAGGCAAAAATAAATGGGGGGACAGTCACTTCAACATCTCCTAAATATATTGGGTCAAGTGGTAGTGCTATCAAATGAATACCCCATAAATGAAAACTGTTGGCTAAGTTTGCTTGATAAGACCCTGAAATGAACTGCATACGAGCAGTTATACCAGGATAGTATGTATTAAAGATGTCAAAATAAGCTCCCGGACTGGGAAGCCAAAAAACTCCATAATTTGTACCATTTTCTCTATGCACTTCGAAGAAATCCATATTAAAAGGTCTTCCAAGGATTTGTGCAGATCTGTCAAAACCAAAATGGAATTTTTCATAGAATTTTTCAAAAGAAGGGCGTGGTATCACAATTTCAACTACATTAGCCGCTGAGTCTTTGCCCTCCTCTATACAATTTGCAAAATCATATTTTGCTCCTTTCAATTTGCCGGCGAAGTCGATTGCAAGATGTCTCCAAATTGTATCAGCCACATCGCTGATAGGTACTTCACGATGACGGGCCAATCCTATCATTTTACGGATTTCTTTTTTTCCTTCTTCAGAAATGCAAGTCGATTTGATTAGCCCTACTTCTGTTTCTGCTAGAAACTGATTATGCATTCGGTGCAATAATCCCTCGATTGCTTGAGGAGATCTATTTCTAAAAAGCGGATGAAAGATTTGAGTTACTTGCGGATTTAGCCTTTTTTGAGAAACTTGTCCTATATCAGTGCGGTCTGAACCTCGAGCTCCTCTAATAAGTAGGTTATGAGTTTCCTCTCCTCCTTGGAGTTTTGCAATAACCGATTCTTGGGGGCTAAATTCACTAGTGGTTGTAAGTGAAACCAACCCAGGAAAAGTTGTTGCTAAATTAACATTTAACATAAGCAGCCTTTATACCTAGGTACTTATCGCTTCAAGCCCGAAAAAGTTGCTTAAGCCTCATTAACTTTTTTCTTTTCCAAATAAGCCAGCATCGCAGGAAAAAAGACAACCGTGGACAATAAAGTGGTGACGAGTCCTAGGATGGCCACCCGCCCAAGAGAAGCCAGTCCTCCATGATTGGCAAAAACCAAACCTAAAAAGCCCAACGCATTTGTGGTAGAGGCCACCGCACAAGTCAGTCCTGCGGTACTGATGACCTTTACAATAGAACCTTTTCCTGCTTCTTCATAGCGGTGATAGATGTGAATACAATTATCAATGCTCATTCCCATGATGGTGGGGACAATCACCATACTATAAAAATCGAGCTTCCAGCCGAATAGAAAAAGAAAACCCAACAACCAGATTTCTCCTAAAAGAATTGGCAAAACCATGACCCAAACTTTTTTCAAACGTCGTTGATCCAGCCACAAAAGAACTAAAATGATGAGAATGGCAAGGCCAATGGCTTTGGGCGCATCTTGCATCATGGTTTTGAGGACCTTCGCAAAAATTAACGGATCACTCACTGTATAAAATGTTTTGGTTGGTGTTTTGATTTCTCCCACATCTTCAAGAAAGCGCATGGCATTTCGCCCGTCATCGAGAGACATTTCTCTTTTGGGCTGGATATAGGCAAATTCCCCTTCCCCTTTAGCGCCGCGAAAGGCTTTGATGACCACCTCTGGCACTTCACCCGGTTCAATGGGGGTTGTTTCTCGAAGGGCGTCTTTGAAACGATCCAAATCTTTTAATTTTTCTTTAGGGACTAATTTTAGTGTTTTATCTTGCAAGATTTTTTCAATTTCCTTCAAAGTCGACAATTTTTCTTTTTGATCCTCAGGCACCAAATCAAAGTATGAGATAAACGATTCAATAGTGGGAGAATCCTTGTCCTCCTTCAATTTTTTTCGAATCACTTCTTTGAGGATCTTAGCCTCTTGATTGCCATGAATGAGGACAGTCCCTGGGCCTACTAATTTATCGACTGTTTCGCGATTTTTGGCCTTAGCCACAATCGATTCGGGAATTCTCGCTTTGAGACGTGAAAAATCATATTCAAAGATTTCTTGGGTTAAACCAACCCCCAAAGAAAAGAGGGTCAGAAGGACACCACCCCATAATAAAAATGTCACAGGTAAAGACTTTTTCAATTCTGTTTTTGAAAAAAGGGGTGCCCGCCATTTGCTTAAACATTTTAATTTTTCGAAAAGGATAACGGTGGGTGCAAAAAAGAGAAGATAGGAGAGATACACACAAAGTAATCCTATTCCTGCGATCAAACCAAATTGTGAAAACCCCCTAAAATCGTTAATGATCAGGGATAAAAAAATGGCGGCGACAGCGGCGACAGAAAAACCGATCGATCTGCCCGTCTTGAACATCACGTCTTTTAAGGCTTCCTCCATTTTACTCCCATGACTTCGGTCAAAGTTGTAGCGGGAAACAAAATGGATCCCATTTTCAACTCCTAGACCCGACAGAATGCTATATAAAAAAGCGGTGATGATATTGAGTTTATCGACAAAAAAACTTGAGACGCCAAAAGCACCAACCAGGCCGATCAAAAGAGGAATAAAGATGAGGATGGGGGCGATGATACTTTTGAAATAGACAATCAAAAGAAGAAGAATGGCTGAGGTAGAAACGATGCCGGCGATTTTGAGATCATGGATGAGGGTGTTATACTCATCGACTCTGCTTTTAGCCTTGCCCATAAAATAAAGTGCAATCGGCTTGTTTTCTTTTAAATCGGCTTGCCATTGCTGAGTGTATTGATTGACTTGTTCAAAAAATTTTTTGTTGTAGCCCAGGCTGGTGTCAGTTCCCTTCGCATAAACATACATTGTATAGAGCGTTTTATTTTTATTTCGGAAAAAAGGGCTGGATGCCCCATCTTCCGCCTTTTCTCTGTATTTGAGTTCTAGATCGGCATAATAAAATTCTTCATCTTCGGGCTGGCCCAGTTCTACAAAAAGGCCTCCCAGTTTTTTCTTCTGAATTTCCCGATCGAGGCGTTCTTTGCCGACTTGAAGATCTTCCAAATCGACAAAAAGGAGTTTGTGATTGTAAAAAAAATCGTAACCCCCTTTTTTCGTGTCGACATGATCCACGAGGGATGAGTTTTTTTCTAGATATTGTGCAAGGCTCTTTAGCCACGACTCAATTTGTCGAGAATCTTTTCCTTCAAGGGTGATGGCCAGGTGTGTGCCATCTTCGAATTTGTCTCTGATTTTGTGAACTTCTTGTACCGCAGGGTAGTGATCCGGCAAAAGGCTAATTAAATCGGTGCTGATATTTTTGTAAAGCTTGATGGTTTTGGGTGTACTCCAACCAACAACGACGATACCCAGCAATAAAAAAAGCCAGTACCGGCGGATGAGAAAATCAATCCATTTATCAAACCAATCTTTCATGGGTTAAACGTGTAGCAATTTTTTAGGGAGTGAGGAAGCGGATTTTTTGCCAATGATTAAGGTGATAAAAATTGCGGGCCATTTCTAACGCGGTATGCCATTTTTTGTGACGAATATAATGCTGCTCAATATAAAAACAGAATTTGGCTGCAAGCCTGTTGGCCTCCACGTAGCGTTCGAGTTGCTCTTTATCGAGATCAGGGTGCCATTTAAAATTTTCAAAAACGGTTGTCAGAAGGAAATCAGGAACTTCACCATGGAGTTGATAATAAAGCAGGCAGGCTAAAAGATATTTATCAATTTCCGCTTGGATTTCCAATTCCAATTGGGTCACCGGTTGGTTTTCTTCAGCCCTTTGCAGAAAATAAATAAAGTGACTCACTCCTTCAACCGCGGTCAAGAAGGGGTTTAAATTATGGCAATTCAATTGAGTAAATGGGTCTCTTTTTTTAAGGGCTTTTATAATGGACGGATCCAAAAACAAGGCGATCTCAACATGATCCATCCCTGTCTTTATCAGTAACGCTTCATTGCCAAGATGACTTCCAATTTTCGTTATTTTCGGTTCCCCTTTTTTGTTGCTGGTCAGAAAATCTTCAACATCATACTCCATTTCGATGTGATAGAGTGCTTGGAGTTGCTCTTGAATTTTTTTAAGAATCATTGTGGTTTTTCGAAAGGATCTTTGTCCGTGGTCAATATGCCTGCTTTGTGAAGCATCTCTTCAAGATGTCCGTTGCCTGTTGCTAGCCATCGTTCATAGAGGCGCAAAAGGTCTTGGTTGGATGCCCACCCACTTGTCGTTGCCACTTCAGATAAAACCGTTACCAAATTTGGAAACAACTTCGAGAGTTCTCCATAAAGTCCCGCAAAAGTTTTTTGATGGGTGAGCATGTCCGATAATGAGGAATAGGCAGAACCCCCCATGCCGATGTAGTAGTCGATATCGACCAGTTTCCCTTTGATACTTTCTCCAAAAACACCGGCGGTATAAAGACTGATATCGCCGAGGTGTTTCAAACAACGAATTTTTGTGGTGGCATCTCCATGAATGGCTTTGGATAACAAAAGGGCCAAGGTTTTTTCCTGCATTTTAGAGCCATCTTGTTCAAAGAGTTTTTCGCTTTTTCTAAATTCCTGAAGGAGGTTGACCAAATAAAACTCTGTGAACTCGCTGGCGGCTACTTGTTGGTTGGTCAGGGCAGACTGCACCCTTTCCCTAAAAAAGTCGACCAACGGGACCTGTTGAAGGAGCTTTTCCTTCATACCTCCATTTTACTAAATTTAGGCCTATTTAGGCAAGGGATTGAATAATTCTTTTGAAACCCTTCTGAGGCAGAAGGCCCCAAGCACTGTTTTTAGAAGGTAGTTGGAAAACATCCATAAAAGGCTTGCGGTAAAAAGGACTTCAGCGGGGCTCAAAATTGTACGCTCGAATAATGGCCCACTGATATAAGGATTAAGGAGTTCCACCATTACTGCGTTGGTGGTTCCCAATCCCCCTGGCGTGATGGGGATGGTCCCAATCAAAATGACGAGGGGGATATTACCCAATATTTGTATGAAGGGGATAAAAACATCAAAAGTGCGCAGCACAATATACATCGAAATAATTAAGGAAATGTGGATGGGTAGTCTCAAAACGGCCAATTTCAAATAATCTCGGAGAGTGGCCTCTTTAAAAATCCTGAAAATATCTTTGCTGCGAACCCATTTTAAAAGGCGCCAGTTTTTATTTTCCAACTTTTTATAAAGAGGGCCTTGCCAAAACAAAATGTTGAGGGTCATGAGAAAAAGTGCCGCACCCGCGACAATCCAAACAAAATTCTTCACTTCAACACCCGCCAATTGGTAATTTTGAAAAAAAGAGCCGATGAAAGCCAACGTGATGACCCAACAGAGATCAATGACGGTAATAAAAAAGAAAATGCTAAAAGCTTCCCATAAAGGGATACGATGAGTCCTTTTTAGATAATAGGCAAAACCGGCTTGACCGGCAGCATAGTTTAAAACCATCATTAAATAAGTTACCGCCCTTGCGGGGATCAACTCTTTGATCCCCACCTCAAAACCAAAACGTTTTAAGACCCTAGACATCGACAAAATGTCGATGAAGTAGATGAACAGGAAATAGCCAATAGCAAAGGGAATAAAGACGGTTAACTTGACATATTTTAAGGATTCCCAAATTTTTTGGGGGGGATAGATACTAAAAAGATAGACAAAAATGAGAACGGCAACCAACCAGGGGACAATTGTTTTTAAGCTTTTTTTCATCCGTTGAATTCCAAGAAAACCCAGTAAACCTCCGAAGATGTTTTGCGGGTAGCTTGTGGCACAAATGTATGAAACTTTGCAAAGCTTTTTTTCAACTCGTTTCTTAGACTGTTTGTCTCTTCACCTGGAAAGATTTTAATGACGAGATGCCCTCCTTTTTTGAGCACTTGTTGTGTCAGGCTCCAAACTTTTTGGGCCAGTTCAAAAGAGTTATAAACATCACGAAAAGTAATGCCCGATAGATCGGGGGAAATATCAGAGACAACAACATCAAAACTGTTTTGAAAGGAGTCGATTTCTTCAATCGGTTTCTGCAAGAAAGTGACATTGGTAGGAGGGGAGATTTTTAAGGGGAGCCTGTCTACTCCTACTACGCCCCCCATTGGACCGACCATTTTGGATAGGATCTGGAGCCAGCCCCCCGGGGCACAACCGACATCCAAAACCTGATACCTTGGTTTGATGATCTTAAAACGTTTTTGGATTTCGGTCAGTTTATAGGCTGCCCGGCTGGCTAACCCCTCTTTTTTGGCCTTTTGGTAAAAATGATCTTTTCTGTCGTACATATGTATGATGAAAAATGGTGGGTCCTGCCAGCCGCTTGGGTCCGTCTCCCCAGCAGGGGCCCCTCGGACCCCTTCGCGGCTGTCACCCACATTTTTCTCTCCCCCATAAGCAACTTATTTTGAATTCTGCCGATACTAGTAATGAGAGCGTGGGGAGTCTATAGTTGGTTTGGGGAGTAGGGTCACCAAATAGGTGACCAAGGCCCTAGGTGTGGCCAAAAGGCGTCGGACGCCTTTTTAAAAGTGTAATGATTTCAAGTAGTTATAATTTTACTTGGAACGCCATTTTGGCTCTAAATTTGCATAAAGAAGACCAGAAGGAGTTTATATGATATCGGGTGGCAAAATCGATACTAGTAAGCGTGTTCATCATGTAACACCTCCTCGTGCAATTACTCCAAATAAGCCCATCGATGATAAGAAAGGCGAAAAAGGGCTAAACTGTGAAGGTGTTCCCTCTCTTGTTATTAGAGACCCTGGCTTATGTAAACCCACTGCAAAGCCCGCCTCCGGTTTATTCGGAGGAGTTTCAAAATATACCTCAAAATTAAGAGGCATTACTGAAAAACGTGAAGCGGTGTTACAAGGGCTGGCAGTTGTTTTCAGTGTTTCAGTAGGTGCCCCCGGTTTTTTACAGGCCTGTGCTGACTTGGCAAGCGTTGTTGGAAGGACCTTTCCTGCAACGAAGGAGAAATAAATGGCATCAAAAACTTTATCTGTAAAAGAATTAGTTCGGTTATTCGAAATTTTGATTGAGCGCAATGCGCCAATCGTCTCTCATCCAGAGTTTCGCAATCATCTATCCAGAGACGAAAATTTGTTTACCAACCAGACGATTCGCCAGGCCAATGGAAACATTGCTTATCGCTCTGTCGATTTTAAAGTGGATGATAAAGTGACGGACGAGTTTTTTTGGCAAAGAATTGAAAAGACACCCTATACAGAGTTGATTCAAGACAACGCGGCAGTGGCCATTTTAAAGATGGCTGAGAAGTTAAAATTGATTGGATAAATTATTTTTAAGTTTTTGAAGATTTTTAAGCAACTTTTTTGAAAAGCTGACGATAACAGTAGTGAGAGGTTTGAAAGTAGCAATGCTCGGGGGAGCTAGAAAAAGCTTCCCCATTTTTTTTGGGAAGCCATAAAGGGAGTCATTCTTAGGGGTAGTCAACGGGGAGTCGAGAGACGGCTCTATAGGGACGAAGAGGGTTAGGGCCATCTCACCTAGGGAGTCATCATATAACTTTGGGAAGAGAAACGCCTTTGGGGCTTTAGGTGCTGGTCTGTCTGTATCCCAAGGGGACCCCTTCGGGGTTGTGGGCAGGGACGGAATTGAACCGCCGACACGCGGATTTTCAGTCCGCTGCTCTACCGACTGAGCTACCTGCCCGGTCTAGCAAAAACTAGATCCGTGCATCAAACATGAGGAGAGAAAAAAATCAAGGAAAGTGAAAAAAAATTGAAGAATTTTTTGGGTGAGGGAAGTGTTGAGGATAATTGAAAATTAAAGTTGAGAGTTCAAGTAACAGTTGAAAAAAATAGCTGTTGACGCACTGCGCAATCGTTTGACGCACTGTTGTCCGTGTGGTATAAGCCTCACGGCAGTTGGGAAAAGGAGTCCTAAAAGGAGGGTTTAAATGCCTAAGAGTTCACCGATGAATAGGGAGTTCAAAGTAGGGGATATGGCGGTTTATCCGGCCCATGGGGTGGGTCAGGTCACGAGTATTGAAAACAAGGAAATAGCAGGTGCCAAGGCCCAATTCTACATTTTAAAGATCATGGATAGCGGCATGACCATCATGGTCCCCACCAAAAATGTCCGCAATGTGGGGCTAAGAGAGGTTATTGGTCCCGATGAGGTGGAGGCCGTTTATGCTATTTTGAGAGAGTGTGGCGAATACACCATTACCGAACAGACCTGGAATCGTCGCTACCGTGAATACATGGACAAGATCAAAACAGGCTCTATTTATGAAATTGCTGAGGTTTTGCGCGATTTGTCGATGCTTCGCTATGAAAAAGAGCTCTCTTTTGGTGAGCGCAAAATGCTCGATACCGCCCGCAATTTGATTATCAAAGAGCTGGCCATAGCCCAAGAAGAAGAGGAAGTGGAAGTTGCCGGGGAAATTGACGGGATCTTCGCCAACAACCACCGCTAAAATGAAATGCGGTGCCGTTATTGTTGCTGCGGGGCGGGGTGAAAGGCTTAAAAACACCACTCCAAAAGCCTTTATTCCACTGAGGTCAAAACCGCTCTGTCAATACAGTCTGGACGCTTTTTTAAGTTACCCCAAAATTACTGATATTGTTTTGGTTATACCGGAAGAAAAACTCTCTTCATTTTCTGATCCGAAATTCAAAGTGGTGGCGGGAGGAGCCAGTCGCCAGGAATCGGTTTTTAAAGGACTCTCTGCTTTAGAGTGCGATACCGCATGGGTCTTTGTCCATGATGCGGCAAGGCCTTTGTTGACAGCCGATTTGTTGGATAGGCTTTGGGAGTCTGCAAAAAATGGGAAAAATTGTATCGCCGCTTGGCCAATTTCCGACACGGTCAAATTGGCTCAAAACACAACCATCGCCAAAACGCTCGACCGTCAGAATTTGTGGGGTGCCCAAACACCACAGGTTTTTTTAACCTCTGTTCTGAAAGAGGCCTATGCAAAAGCGAAAAAAGATAATTTCACTGGAACCGATGAGGCCTCTTTAGTAGAACGTCTAGGTGCATCCGTAGAACTAGTGGTGGGCGATCCCTGGAATCTCAAAATCACAACCCCACAAGATTTAAAACTAGCAGAACTTATTTTGGAAAATAAATTGTGAGAATAGGGACAGGCTACGACATTCATCGTTTGGAAAAAGGAAAACCTCTCCTTTTGGGAGGTGTGAAAATTCCATCTGAAAAAGGGGCGGTGGGACATTCCGATGGCGATACCCTTTTGCACGCCATTACCGATGCAATTCTTGGAGCGGCAGCGTTAGGCGATATTGGCCAACATTTTCCGGATACCGATCCAAAAAATAAGGGAAAAGAGAGCCAATATTTTTTGAAAGAGGTTTTAAAGCTGGTTCAAGCCAAAGGTCTTGCTGTCGAAAATGTCGATGCAACCATCATTTTACAAGCCCCTAAATTGGCTGAGTATATTCCCGCCATGCGCCGCCAAATTGCCGCTTGTTTGGGGATTGACGTCGAGAAGGTCAGTGTGAAGGCCAAGACCAACGAGAGATTGGATAGTCTTGGGAATACAGAAGGAGTTGCAGTCCACGCCATTTGCTTGCTAAAGTAGGCGACATGCCTATTCGAGTCTATAATTCCCTTACCCAAAAGAAAGAGCTGTTTAAACCGATCAAAAAAGGAAAAGTGGGAATGTATGTCTGTGGGATTACGGCTTACGATTCTTGCCATTTAGGTCATGCCAGGGCGGCGGTCGCCTTTGATGTCATCTATCGCTACCTCAAGTATCGCGGATTGGATGTCACTTATGTCCGCAACTATACCGACATTGATGACAAAATTATCAATCGTGCGAAAGAAACTAACACTCCTTGGAATGAACTGACTGAGAGCTATATTCGCGAGTATCAAGAAGACATGGAAGCGCTCAATGTGTTGAAGCCCACCAAAGAACCCAGGGCAACCGAGCATATCAAACAGATGATTCAATCAATTGAGGCGTTGATTAAAAACAAGGTGGCCTATGAATCGAAGGGGAGTGTTTACTATGCGGTCCGTCAATTCAAAAATTATGGAAAGCTCTCTCACAAAAATATTGAAGAATTGGAATCGGGAGCCAGAATCGAAATTGATGAAACCAAAAAAGACCCCCTTGATTTTGCACTCTGGAAAGCAGCAAAACCAAGCGAGCCAAGCTGGGATAGTCCATGGGGGAAGGGAAGGCCCGGCTGGCATATTGAATGCTCGACAATGAGCACCCATTATTTAAAACAACCGTTTGATATTCATGGGGGTGGAAGGGATTTGATTTTTCCTCATCATGAAAACGAACTGGCGCAAGCAGAAGGAGCCGCCAAAAAACATTTTTGCAATTATTTTTTGCACAACGGCTTTATCAACATCAATGCTGAAAAGATGAGCAAGTCATTGAGAAATTTTAAGACAATCCGAGAAGTGGTTGCTGAGCATCATCCAGAAGTGGTTCGCTATTTTTTGATCGCTGCTCATTATGGCTCACCGATTGATTACACACAAAAAAACATGGCCGATGCGAGAGCGGCGGTGGATCGTTTTTATTTGTTGGCCGGGCGTTTGCAGTCCATTTCAGATGGGAAAGCTGTGAAGGTTGCGAGCCCAAAAGATGATTTGGAAAAAGAACTGGCAAAGAGTTTGAAGGAACTCCCCCAAAAATTTGAAGCGGCGATGGATGAAAATTTTAATACAGCTCAAGCTTTGGGTTCTATCTTTGAAACGATCCGCATTTTCAATAAATATCTGGATGGCAAACCCGATTTGAATTCACCTTTTGCAAAATGGGCCAAGGGGCAATGGAACAAATTGCAGAAAGATTTTTGTGAAGTTTTGGGAGTGTTTGGACTGGAAGCCTCCTTTTATTTTAAACAGATCAAACAGGTCAAAGTCAGTTCACAAGGATTAGAGCAAGATTGGATTGAAAAGAAGATTGAAGAGCGCCGCCAAGCCAGGCTTTCCAAGGATTTTAAGAGAGGCGATACCATCCGCGATGAACTCTCCAAAATGGGTGTCGAGCTCAAAGACCGCCCCGATGGCACCACCGAATGGCATTTGCGCTAAGGTTGCCGAAACTGACTGGATAGGGGGTGACGGGTCCTGTCCCTCCGTGTTTTTGTGGGGGCCCCTAACTAAACCCCACAACAAACACTCCGGGCCACCCGCCACCAATTACCGCACCCCAATTTTATCAAGCAACTTTTTTTGACTTTAATCGATAACAGTTATAGGTGACACGTAAATAAATTAGGAGGTTTTATGGATGGTCGGAAAGTTCAAAAAGTCTTGGATACCGCAGCCAGGAGATGTGCTGAGGTCGAATGGAAGCGAAATCCAGATGTAACCGGGAAGGTCAAACTGGAGCTTTCTATCAGCGATGAAAAAGTTGAAAACTCCACAGCCATCCTAGAAACGGGTAATATCCCTCCCAATGTTTTGGGATGTATTGAAAGATCTTCAAAAACCTTTACCTTTCCTGGTCTTTTTCGAGAAAATTTAGTCTTTACTTCGGTCATCAGTCACTCAAGTGTTGAGGAGGCAAAAGATCCAAACAAAAGATATTTTTCCCCTCAGGAAATCAGCGCGACGCTTGAAAAGAGTGCCAAATTTTATAGCTGTGCCAAAAAAGGCGATGCAACGGTTCAATTCGAAATTCAGCCGGATGGTCGTGTATTGGAAGCAGAATTGACTGAGAGTCATGGTTTATCTCTAGTACAAAGGGCTTGTGTCATTACGGCTGCACAAGTTTTTCGTTTTTCACCCTTTGAAGAGTCAGAAACAAAAGGCCATACTCATATTTTTCGTTTTGAAACCCATCGATTTGAAGACCTGCGGCATTCCAAGAGACGGGGTAGTGTTGATACCTATCTAAAATTAGCAAATTCTTTTATCCTCAAACAAAATTATCCAGAGGCGATTACGGCACTTCATATGGCGCTAGAGATCGATCCTAAAAATGCAATGGCATATCGATCTTTGGGAGTGGTGCATTCCAGAATGGGTGAGACAAAGAAGGCCATGGAGGCCTACAGGAGATACCTTGAGTTAGCACCAGATTCTAAAGAAGCACCCTACATCAAGCAAATGCTACAGGAACACGGGAAGACCTCTCCTCGAAAAAAGTAAGATAAACATTGTTCCTACACCGCTGCCGGGGTAGTGTGGGGAGCTTTTGTATCCGCCATTGGTCCAAATCTTCTAACAACACCTAAAGTCGCTCTGACCAGAAGATTTTGATTCTGATTCAACCGATCCCAAAGCCTTTTTCTATCTTCAAGACTCAAATCCCTTCTTTTCAAAGCTCTAGCTGCAATCCCCACTTGTTGAGTGTTCGCTGGCAAAATTTCTGAATCGGAGAAAGCAGTAAAAATCAGGGAATAGGCATAGGCAAACTCAAATGCCATGTGGGGATCCTTTTCCGTTTCTACCTGCCAGGCAGCCCAGTCATAAAGGATCTGTGCGCCGTGCGGGACAAATTTTTCAACCGCGTAAATGGCGTAAGAAAACGCATCTGCTCTGATTTCATTTGGCAAATGATTATTCTTTGCGATGTCTAAAAGGGCAAGCGCTCCATCTATAATTTGCTCCGTATAATGCATAGTGTCGATCAAATCGTTCCCATGAAGCGCTAAAATACCTCCAACCATAATCAAAAAGTCGTGCCTATCTGATGTTAAATGTCCTTCAATTGTTTTCAAAAAAGAAAGCGCCCAAGGATTGGCTCTGAAACCCAAAAGATTCGCCAAAATTCGCCTGCCGGTTCTTCTTAGTTCCCCGTCGGATTCCACACAAGCTTGTCCAAACAATTTTTCGGCAGGGGGTCTTAATCCTTCCAAAATAGCACTACGGTCATTTATTTCGTCGGACAGCTGAGTCAGACGAGTCATCAAAGTTTCGTGCCAAAGCTCAAGGGCTGATATTCTCCTGTAGGCAGGCGCCCTGTCATCTCTCCAAACTCTTTCCAAGTTCGTTTGTATTTCCTCCTTCGAGGTGCCAGGGGTCATGCCAAAATCTCCTAAATCATGGGCAAGACGAAAACGATCTTGCATCTCAGGATCGCGTCTATATGCCATTCTAACGATCATTTCATGCTGGCTACCGATGCGAATGCGCTGAGCAAATGCATCACTTGTCAGACCAACCGGTCTTGCCGGTCTTCCCGGTTGACGCAATTGTAAAAGCCGTGTGTCCAATATTTTTTTACCTTTCTTTTCAACAAGACTCTCTTTGATTGCGGCTCTTCCCAAAGCATAATGACCACTTCTCAGGTTCTCAAGATTATTCGCAAAACCCCCTCTTGCGTAGTCTAGTCTCACCCTCGCATTATGATCATCATAGGGTCCCGAAATATGGACGAATGACATAAGAATTCTTTTAGTAAACATGCCTGCAGTAAAAACATCTGCAACCGCTGCTAAACTCTCATAATCTTCTTCATTTGAAGCGAAGTCAGGTTTTGTATCTAAGGCGTGCCAGAATTCTTTCGGGCCGACCAGTAGGGCATCAACCAATGGGGTAACCGCATTTGTAATAAGAACCTGTGATCCAGTCATAAAGCCTCTCTACAAGCGAGTCGTATAAAACATCTCGCGCTAAGTCAAATCATTTTGCCAAGCAACTTTTTTTGAATAGTGGCGATAGTATAGGTGTATGCTTTCGGCCGCACAAATCTTTTTAGGAGTGGGACCTGCTATTTATTCAAATCCCATTTTAGCAGGTGAGGCAATAGCAAGTGCTCCTATATTGGGTGCCGAAGTGATCACCTTAGCCGATGCCTATGAAAACGTGTATCGAAAAAGGGGCATCCTTTTTCGAAGGAGTTTAGATGAATATAGAGAGGGTCTCAAAGAAGGAAATGATTACAAGACCTCGAGAGCCAAAGCGTCTTTAGCCAAACATGTTACAGCAACAAGTCTGAAGGTATGGAAGCAAATCCTTGCCAAGATTCAAAAGACCGGCTGGGCCACTTCTGGAGGCTTGTTTGCGACACCACAAGCCAAGTGGAAAATCGTCACCAATAACTTCTTTAAAAGTCTCAAAAACGTCAGTATCATTGCAAGACGGCCGGGAGAGACTCTATCATTTAAGCCTCCCTGGATCAATTTCCCGCCGACCCCTTGTGATTTCGATTTTTTGTATGACAATATTGGACAGCAGGTCGGTTACATTGGATACCATGATGAAGCTGACAAATTTATCTTAACGGATATAAGGGTGTATCGTCCGCGCGAGGGTATTGGATCAGCAGTGCTTAAGTGGCTTGCCCAACGTGCTGCAAATAGGGGTCGCAGATTTGTTCTTAAGGATGTTGAGAATCCCACTATCAATCGGATTGTCATAAGAGAAAAGATATTTGAGGGACGGCCTCGACACATTCTCAAAGACGGCGCGCTGAACATTACAGGTAGGCCAAGAAAATACTAAAGAATCCAATCGCTCTCTTGGGTTTTAGGGGTGGTGGTTCCATGAGTTGTCGAATGGCGTTGAATAAGGAACGGATATGGGTGTCATGTTGAGCAACTTTCTGCTCTATTTCATTTAGTTTTCTAAAGAGCTCTTTGTGTTGAGATAACATCTCTCGCATTTTTACAAAAGCCCGGACTACATAAATGCTGACCTCGACGGCTCTTTGGCTGTTTAGAATAGATGCCGCCATAACTGCTCCATGTTCTGTAAAGGCATAGGGTAACCCTTTGTAAAACTTTAGGTTTTTGAGGTGGTCACAATTTGTGACCAGTTCATTTTTCTCTTCCTCAGACAATTGGATTATGAAATCTTGTGGAAACCGCTGTCGATTGCGCTTCACCGCTTGGTTAAAGACCTTAGTTGGAACCCCGTAGAGCGTCGCCAAATCAACATCCAGAATGACCTTTTCTCCACGTATGAGAAAAATCCGGTGGGTAATGTCTTCAGTCGGAATCAAATCATTCATGGTTTCTTCTTAAGCAAACCGTGTGCCAGTTTTAACGGTGTTAAAATGGCTTTGGTAGTGAGTAGGTGACCGATTTGAAGCAGCTACTGACGGGAAATTGGCAGGCAAGCCATGGTTGACTTAAAGCTAGTGTCATGACAAAAAGCGCAAATCTTGGAGGTCTCTATGAATGAAGCTGTGATTGTCGCTGCAGTACGCTCACCAATGGGAAGGGCTAACAAAGGACAGTTTATCCACACACGCATTGATGACTTAGCAGCCGAAGTGATTCGTGCTGCACTTGCCAGAGTTCCGCAGATCAAACCGGAAATGGTTGAAGATGTTTTGATCGGTTGTGCGATGCCGGAAGGGGAGCAGGGCCTCAACGTTGCCCGCAACATCAGTTTTTTAGCCGGCATTCCTTTTGGTGCCGGCGCTGTGACGGTGAATCGTTTCTGTGCTTCCTCTTTAACAACAATCAATATGGCTGCCGATGCGGTTTTGAGTGGCGGGGCCGATATTTGTGTGACCGGCGGGATCGAATCGATGAGTCATGTTCCGATGGGCGGGTTTAATCCAAGCCTCAATGAAAAACTTTTTGGTGATGGAAAACCGGCGGCCTACATCGGAATGGGAGAGGTCGCAGAAATTTTGGCAACAAAATATAAAATTTCTCGTGAAGAACAAGACAGATTTTCCCTCGGCTCTCATCAAAAAGCAATCAAGGCGCAAAAAGAAGGAAAATTGAAAAAAGAAATTTTGGAATGCTCTACGGTTCAAGCCGATGGTTCGATCAAAAAAGTTTTAGTCGATGAAGGTCCGAGAGAAGATACGACACTTGAAAAATTGGCACAGTTGAAGCCGGCCTTCAAGGCCAATGGTACAGTGACTGCAGGAAATTCTTCACCCCTCACCGATGGAGCGGCGTGTGTGATTGTGATGTCGGCTGCCAAAGCAAAACAGCTTGGAATCAAACCTTTGGCGAAAATTAGGAGTTGGGCAGTGGCCGGAGTCGATCCAGCCCTCATGGGAATTGGTCCTGTGGATGCTGTGCCGAAAGCGTTAAAGAAAGCAGGGATGAAACTCTCCGATGTTGATTTGTTGGAACTCAACGAAGCTTTTGCTGTCCAGGTCTTGGCGGTATCGAGAGATTTGAATTGGGACATGACGAAACTCAATGTCCATGGGGGCGCGATTGCTTTGGGTCACCCGCTAGGGTGTAGCGGTGCTCGAATCATGGCAACCCTCCTCAATGCCTTGGAAATCTACAACAAGGCGATCGGCCTGGAGACATTGTGTGTCGGCGGCGGCCAAGGTGTGGCGACCATTGTTGAAAGACTATAATGTTATCGATCAAAAAAGCAGCGGTGATTGGTTCGGGAGTCATGGGGTCTGGAATTGCGGCCCATTTGGCCAACTGCGGGATTCCTTCTTATCTGTTGGATGTTGTTCCTCCCGATTTAGAAAAAATTCGGAAAGCTAGCCCAGCTCATTTATATGATGCCGATGACATTCGTCTCATCACTGTGGGACTATTGGACCAAAATTTAGAAAAACTCAGAGAGTGCGACTGGATCATTGAGGCCGTCACCGAAAAGCTCGATGTCAAAAAAAATCTCTACAACAAAATCAAACCCTACATTAGAGATTCTGCTTGGGTCTCTTCAAATACTTCTGGTCTTCCACTAAATGAATTAAAGTTTCGCGATAAATTCTGCATCACACATTTTTTCAATCCGCCACGCTATTTGAAGCTGATCGAAGTTGTTGGGGAAGCCAAAGAATTAGTGGAATTTATCGAAGAAAAATTGGGAAAAGGTGTTGTGAAGGCCAAAGATACTCCTAACTTCATTGCCAATCGTATTGGTGTGTTTCATGTTTATGACTGCTTTCACATGACTTATGAAAAAAACTGGCCCCTTTCAAATGTGGAAAAAGTGATGGGACCTGCCACACTTCACCCCAAGAGTGCTGCTTTTAGAACATGTGATTTGGTGGGGTTGGATACGCTAAGCCTCGTTGCCAAGACTTGTTATGATGGATGTAAAGAGGATGAGAACCGAAATCGCTTCAAAAACCCTGCCTTTTTGGACCAGATGATTGCCAAAGGATTGGTAGGTGCCAAAGTTGGCCAAGGTTTTTACAAAAAGGATAAAGAGACGAAGGAGATTTTGGCAATCAATTTACAAACACTAGAGTACGGCCCTCAACAAAAATTCAGAGCTGATTCTTTGGGCAAAGTTCGGGAAATGACAGAGCCTGCTGAAAAACTTCGCACCGTTGTCTTTGCTGATGATGAAGCAGGGCAGATCGCCTGGCCCTTGATGTCGAACATGCTGGTCTATGCTGCCAATCGCGTTCCAGAAATTTCAGATTCGATTGAAGATGTGGATAGAGCATTGCGCTGGGGATTTGGTTGGGAGCTCGGTCCTTTCGAAATGTGGGATGCCTTGGGAGTTCCCCAGGTGGTAGAGCGTTTGCAAAAAGAGGGGCGTGCGGTTCCAAAATTGGTTCAAGAAATTCTAAAAAAAGGTGGAAAGTTTTATCCAAAGCCCAATCTGACCTTTTTGAAATCTCGCAAGGCTAATGGCGGTGTGGTCGAGAGCAATGCCGGCGGCTCCATTGTCGATTTAGGCGATGGCGTTTTCTGCGCTGAGTTTCAATCCAAGATGAATGCCATCGATGGGGATGTCATAGAAACGATCAATAAAGCCCTCGCTAGGGCTGAGAAAGAGGGATTGGGAGTAGTTATTACAAACGAGGGTGAGAATTTTTCAGTGGGTGCCAATTTGATGCTCATTTTACTCACCGCCCAACAAAAAGATTGGAAGCAACTCGACTACATCGTTCAGGAATTTCAAAAAACGATGCAGAAAATTAGGTTTAGTCCAAAACCAGTAGTGGCGGCCCCGTTTAATTTGGTTTTAGGCGGAGGTTGTGAGGTTTGTCTCTCCGCCGCTCATATTGAGGCCCATGCTGAAACCTACATGGGTTTAGTGGAAGTCGGTGTCGGCATTCTTCCTGCCGGTGGCGGTTGTAAAAATATGATTCTGCGTTGGGAAGAAAAATTAACAAAACCCAAAAGCCCTCAAAATATGATTTGGTTTTCTCCGCTCGATGGCGGTGTTTTTCCAAAAGTGGGCAAATCTTTTGAGATGATTGCAATGGGAAAAGTTGCGACCTCCGCCAAAGAGGGAAAGAAATTTGGGCTTTTGAGAAAAAGTGATGGCGTTACTTTGAATAGAGATAATTTAACTCAGGCAGCCAAGAAAAAAGTTTTGGAACTTGCCAAAAATTATCAGCCCCCAAAAATGCGTGAAGATATTCAGCTGCCGGGCCGGGGTGGAGAAGTTGCTCTTGTCAGCGGTGCCCATGCTTTCTATTTGCGTGGCGAAATTAGTGATCACGATATGCTGATTGCCAAAACGGTTGCCCATGTTTTGGCGGGTGGCGATATGCCAACAATCCACTATACCTCCGAGCAGCATATTTTGGATTTGGAACGGGAAGCCTTCCTCAAACTCTGCGGTGAAGAAAAGACTCAAGCCCGCATGCAGCACATGCTGATGAACGGAAAACCGCTTCGTAACTAGTTGATCTTACTTGATAATTTCCAACTAAAAAAAAATTTTAAAAAATTTTAGCAACAAATTTAGAATTCTGCCGATAATAAGTGTAAGGGGATGAATTTTAGGAGGTTTATATGTCAGGTATTGAGTGTAAAAAAGGAACTGGTTTTCTCGATTTTGATCTGGCTAGATCTTGTAAGGAAGAGTTGGAGCAAAAACACAAGAAGCCCTTTCACATAGCAGTGTCAGAAGTAGGGATGTGGTCAAACCTTTATGTTCGAGAAGGTTTACAAGAAAATTGTGCTACAGATGCTGTCTTTAAAGATTTTATGGGTGATAACGAAGCGGCGGCAAGGGATTGTGCCAATTCGTTAATGGTTTTAGCAGGCAAACCGCATGTTACTATACGTGCTTTAGTCAATCGCATCTTTTCCGATCATTGGAAGGTCGAATTGATGAAAAAGAAATAGTACTAAATTGTTTTTGCGAGGCCGGCGGTTTTCTTTTGTAAAGTTTCCAAATTATTCAATTCTTAATAAAAAATAGAACTTTAAGAATTCAAATATCTCTGTTATGATCAATCCGTGGCCATAGATAAGATTCGGAACTGCCTCGGCAATTTAAAATTCACGAGCCACGCCAAAAATGGGATGTTAAAGGAAGAGTTAGGCGAAATTACCGAATCTGATATTCGAGAAGCGTTAGTTCAAGGGGAAGTGATTGAGAGTTATATGGAGGATCAACCTTATCCAAGTTTTTTAGTCTATGGAGAGACAAGCCAGAAGAGACCGTTGCATGTTGTTTGCGCTCCGATTGTTGAGGAGACTACATTAGTTATTATAACTGTTTATGAACCTGATCCGACCAAATGGATCAAGTTTCGAAGGAGGATTTGATGAAATGTGTTTTTTGTAAAGGATCTTTGGTTAAGAAGATGGTGGAAGAGGAAGTTAAAGCGGGCAATGATCATATTTTAGCTGAGGTGGAAGCAGAAGTTTGCGTCAACTGTCATGAACGTTATTTTCCACAAGGAACCATTGACTATCTTCAAAAGCTTAAAAAAGAGCTGAAGAATAAAAAGGAACAGTTCAAACCGGTGGGGCAAGTTTTTCGAGCAGCCTGAAATAAAACCACTTCGCAGATAAGAAATTAAACAGTTTTTGCGAGGCCGGTAGTTTTTTTCTGAAGCGTTTCCAACCGAGACAAATAAGAATCCAACTGGCCGATTTGCCTTTGAGGAACTGATTGCGTTTGTCCAATGGATGGATTATGCTGATGGTGTGAAAAAGATGACTAAGAAAGAGGGCAAAGCTTATTTGAAAAGATGGAGAGAGGTGCGTTCTATTTTGGCCAAAGAATGGCAGAGGCCATCGTTGGCAGAAAGGTTTAAAGAATTTCTATTTTTACTCGACAATTGGTCTTTCTTTTCCTCCTATGAAAAGGGCGTAAAACGCGGCAATATTTCAAATAACTGGGCACGGTTGAGAAGACGAGTTCAACATGGCTAAGGTGCAAAGCCTTTCAAAACCATTTCAAATTGCCTTAAAAGATCTATTTACTTGGTTTCATTCTTCCAAAGTTCGTGGATTAGTTATTGGAGGGGTAGCGTTGGCTTTTTTGGGGCGTCCCCGTTTGACGAAGGATATTGACGCGTTGGTGATGGTGAATTTGGATGATGTGGAAAGTTTTTTGAAATCAGGGCGACATTATAGCTTTGTTCCGCGTATCTCGGACCCTATTGCTTTTGCAAAGAAAAATCGGGTGCTACTTTTGAAACATACAAGAACAAAACTACCAATAGACATTTCTTTAGGAGCGCTTTCGTTTGAAGAAGAAAGTTTTCAACGAAGTAAAAAATTTTATGAGGGAAATTTATCTATTCGATTTCCGACAACGGAAGACTTGATTATCATGAAAGCGGTTGCCCATCGCCCCCAGGATTTGGCAGATGTTGAAACACTTTTGTTGGTAAATCCCAGGGTGGATCTGAGACGTATTCGCAAGTGGGTTAAGGAGTTTGCAAAAGTTCTCGAGATGCCCGAGTTACTTCAAGATTTAGAAAGACTTTTGAAGGAGACAAAGAAATAATCCTCTTTCAAACGCTCTTTGCTAATTGTGTAGTTTTCTTCTGTATTGTTTCCAGCCGAGACAAATAAGAATCTAACCTGCCAATTTTCTGGTTGAGTGTTCTGGCTTTCAAATGCCATTTTTTGCCATCGACTGCTTTTAGTTTGGTAACCAATTCACTTTTAGCTTTTGTTGTGCGCTCTTTTTCTTTTTTCAGTTTGGCCTCACGCTCTTTGAGAAAACTTTTGGCAAACTCTTTGAAAGCAGCTTTGAAAGCTTTTTCACCCTCGGACGAAGTTCTTTTAAGCTTTTTCTTTTTAAACTCTGGGTTCTTTTTTAAAAACTGACCCCAAGTAAACTTGTGTGCTAACGACATAAATCCTCCAATTCAAAGTGGGCGGGACTATTATGGAATCGGGCATAAAAATCAAGGGACTTTTTTAGTTGACTAAAATGGTGTTTAAGGAGATCCAAACCTCAAGAAAAGGGGGTTTTTATGGCTTACACCAACATCAAACCAAAAGAAGCTTATCAGAGGACAAAAGAGGGATATACCTATCTGGATGTCCGCACCGTTGAGGAATTTCAGGCAGGGCACGCCAAGGGAGCTGTGAACGTTCCTATCATTTTAAAAACACCGGCTGGGCGTGAGCAAAATCCCAATTTTTTGACCGTTGTTCAGGAAAAATTCCCAAAAGGGACCAAGTTGGTGATTGGTTGTCATTCGGGTGGGAGGTCAGGGATGGCTTGCCAGGTGTTGCAACCACTAGGCTATGAAGTTTTCAATATCGCCGGCGGTTTTGGAGGAGGTGTCGATTCCGAAACAGGCGAGACGATCAAAGGTTGGAAAGAGGAAGGACTCCCCGTGGAATAATTATGTTGCTAGCGGTCGACGTTGGAAATACCAACATTACATTAGGGCTTTTCGAAGATGCCAATCTCAAACACCATTGGCGCATGGAAACTGCGCGTGCGCGAACGGCCGATGAATTTGGGATTTTGTTCAAGCAGCTCTTTGATTTGGTTAAAGTTGATTTTCGCATCATCAAAGGGATTGCAATTTCAAATGTTGTTCCACAGCTGCAACATATTTTACTCACCACATGCCAGAGATATTTTGACCGCGAGCCATTATGGGTGACCCCCAAAACCGCAAAAATTCCTTTGCGTGTTGATCATCCCGAAGAGGTTGGTGCTGATCGTTTGTGCAATGCGGTGGCCGCCTGGGAAAAATTCAAACAGGCAACGATTGTTGTCGATTTTGGAACGGCAACCACTTTGGATATTGTCACAGCCAAAGGAGAATATGGTGGGGGAGCCATCGCGCCTGGCATTGGGATTGCTAATCTAGCTCTCACCAAAGCCGCGGCGAAACTTCCTCGTGTGGAAATCGATAAACCCAAACGAGTTGTGGGCCGCAACACGGTAGAATGTATTCAGGCAGGACTTTATTATGGCTATGTTGGCCTTGTGGATCACTTGATTGAATTGAGTATTAAGGAAGAAGGTGTGCCAATGAAGGTGGTGGCAACAGGAGGACTCGCTTCCCTCATCGCCAAAGAATCCAAAAAGATCGAAAAGGTCGAACGATTCTTAACTCTCGAAGGCCTCTATTTTATTTGGAAGAAAAATTCTTAAACCCAATTCGGAAATAATTTTTGAATAGCGGAATGAATAGCTTTGCCATTTCTTGTTTGGAGCCCCAGTTTAAGTGCAGGGTCTGAGGCGAGCGCCTTTTCAATTCCTTGATTCGCTAATTTCAAAAGGTAAGGGAGTGTTGCCGTGGTTAAGGCCTCTGTAGAAGTGCGCGGCGTTAAAGCGGGCATATTTGTTACACAGTAATGAATCACACCGCGTTCTTTATATGTTGGTTCTGCGTGAGTCGTTGGTCTGGATGTCGCAACACATCCTCCCTGATCAATGGCTACATCAACAATGACAGACCCTTCATCCATCGCTCCAACCATTTCTTTGGTGATTACAATCGGGGCTTTGTCGCCGGAGACCAAAACAGCACCGACAACTAAATCCGATTTCTGTGCCCATTGGGAGACTGATTGAGGCGTTGATGCAATCGCCTTAACTTTTCCGCCAAATTTTTGTTCAATCAATTTTAGTTTTGCTTCTTTGATATCCAAGACCACCACTTCGCTTCTCAATCCGAGGGCTACTTCTGCCGCGTTGAGTCCCACATGCCCTGCACCAATCACTGTTACCAAACCTTTTCGCGTTCCGGTAACACCACCCAACAATAAACCTTTGCCACCATGATTGGAGTGCAAAAGATAAGTTCCAATTTGAGTGGCAATACGACCGGCGACTTCGCTCATGGGAGTTAGAAGAGGTAGTTCTCCATCAGAGAGTTCCACTGTTTCATAGCCAATACCCGTCACTTTGTTTTGGCAGAGGGCCTCCATCAAGGGAGGGACGCTGGCCAAATGAAGATAAGTAAAAAGGGAGAGCCCCGGTTTTAAATATCGATATTCACTTTCAACGGGCTCTTTGACTTTGACGATCAGTTCGGCTTGCTCCCAGACGGCAGTACCATCTCCCAAAAGAGTAGCGCCGGCCCCCTTATAGTCATCATCCTTAAACCCGCTGGAAAGTCCCACATTTTGTTGAACAAGGACTCTGTGGCCCTCTTGGACGAGTTTTGCCACTCCCTGAGGGGTCACCGAAACTCTGGTCTCTTTGGTCTTAATTTCCTTAGGAATTCCGATAATCATAGCGAGTGGCTTGTATCTTAAACTCAAAAGGTAGTCACTACCTTTCTGTAAATTTTACCAAAAGGTAGCGTCTACCTTTTGATGATGCGCTGCAGCAATTTAATGCGGGCCACCTAGCAACATTCCTTACTTTCTGTCGATAAGGATAGTGATGTTAAAACACCTCCATTTTTTGCTGATTCTTGGATTGACGACCCTCACTTTGACAGCTTGTCCCGACAACAAACTGGGTGTCAGTGGCGGAACCTCTCCCAATTTGGTTGGCACTCCTGAGACCGTTCTTACCATCAAAGATTCTTCGCAACTTATTGGTGGTCCCAACGCTCAAGGACGCCTCGGCGATGTTTTGCTTTCCAATTCAAAAATCAAAGTCATTATTCAAAAGCCAAATAAGTCGGCAGGGATTGGATCTTTCGGTGGCACGATCATTGATGCCGATCGGGTTCGATTTGGTGGGGAAGGGGCTGATCGTTGGCAAGAGCTTTTTCCTCTCGTGAATGTGGAGTGGACCGTTAATTATTTTACCTACGGTGTTTTGGCGGATGGCTCCGATGGGGGAGCACAAATTTTGCGCGCTCAAGGGATCATTGATGTTTATGATTATCTCGATTTGGATTTCATTGCTGATGCCGCTTCTGCAGTGCTCAACCAACAAATCACTTTTGCCGATCGCTTTGATGACAGAAGAGATCCCTTCAATATCGATCCCAATCTCAAAGATCTTTATGCAGGGGTAATTACTGAATATCGTTTAGATCCAAGTGCCAATCATGTGAAAATCGAAACAACCTTCACGAATCCTTCGGACCACCCCATCTCCATGCCCATTGGTGATTTTTTGGTCGGGGGTGGTGAGTTGCAACTCTTGATTCCAGGAATCGGTTTTTCTCCTGCTCCCACAATGCAGTTGGGGCAAAACACGCCGGCGATTATTTATGCCGGTTTTCCAGGTGTCGATGTCTCTTACGGCTATTTTTATGACCCTTCTTCTTTTCTCCAACCAAAGGTTGAGGAAGATGAAGAAGAGCAATTTTATACTACCACTTCTGTGAGCTACGCGGGGCTCACCGGTGTTTTGCTCGGGGAAGAATTTTTAAAGATTTTACCTTTGGGAAGTCACGCTTCCCCCGAGGTTCATTTTACGATTCTTCCAAAAAGTGAACGAACAATCACTCGTTATTTTGTGGTGGGGGATGGCTCTGCCGGGTCTGTTTTGGATGAGGGGCTTAAAGTTTTGAAAGTACCAACCGCTAGCTTATCTGGACAAGTTGTCACGCCAAATGGAGCCTCCATTGAGGGAGCTACCGTGGCGGTAAAAAAATTGGGAGGGGGAACAATCGTTACCTACACTAGCGATGCCGAAGGTCGTTTTTCAGGATTGCTCCCGACGGGTGAGGGAAAAGTTGGAAAACTTTTTGGCGATGGCAAATATGAACTGTGGGTGGACAAAAAGGGTTATCATGAAAATGAAACCGTTCGCGCTGGGAATTGTGCCCCTTCTCAAATTGATTTGACGAAACTCAGTGGTGCACAAATCGTTTGTAAACTTGGAGAAACAGGTTTTGTGAAACTAGCGGGTGGTGTGACAGACGCCGCAACAGGCTCCAATATACCTGCGAGACTTACCATTATTGGTCAAGACCCTAGTCCAGAGACAGCCGGTTCTGGAACTTTTTCCGACACTGATATTTTTTCTAAACCTTTTGGAGTTGTTGATGTGGAATTTGTAAATGCCAAAGGGACATTTGGTCTCACGTCGAACGATTATATGGAGCTAGAGCCAGGTTTTTATCGTTTTGTTTTTTCTCATGGGACAGAATATTCGGTGGTGGAAAGGGATGTCAACGTTAATGCTGGTGGTGCAGTGACGTTAGAACAAATTATTTTAAAAAAAGTAGTTGATTCAAAAGGGTTTGTCTCATCTGATTTTCATATTCATGCGTTGCCCAGTGCCGACAGTGCTTTCAGCATTGAAAGAAGGGCCTTGGCGGCAGCAGCGGATGGGCTCGATGTTTTGCAAAGTTCCGATCACGATTTTTTAACAGATTATGCGCCGGTGGTGGCAAAACTTATCAAAGAGGGAATTTTAAAACCAGACAGTATTCAAACACTGGTGGGTGATGAAATTACTCCCAATCATTTTGGTCACATTCACGCCTTTCCACTGACTCCCAATTTTGATGATGTTGATCATGGGGCCATTGATTGGTCCTCGCATAGTTGGGATGAAATGTCTCCCGCACCCGATTATGTTCTCTCGCCAAAAGAAATTGTAGCCAAAGCGCTTCAAGATCCTGGTGAAGAGGTCATTCAAATTAATCACATTGCCGATAGTTCTTTAAGTATTCCGGTGGCGACCGGTTGGCTCACCACACCCATTTATGAAAATAAATTTAAAATCCCTGCCTTTGTTTCTTACGCTGATCCCATCGAGAGACGCTTGGCCGCTCCAACAGACAGAGCGCCAGCTCCTCCTTATGGCATGGGTGCTTCCGATCTCATTTTGGACACCTTCACGGCGATGGAACTGACCATCGGCCCTGAAATGAATGGAAATGCCCTCTGGGAGGTGGCTCTCCCCACCTGGTTTAATCTTCTGAATTTAGGTTTGGCTCCCACCGCGACCGCTAATTCCGATAGCCATCATGAAATCAAAGTACCATTGGGCATTCCCAGAAATTTTGTGGCGATGGATGTCGACCCCAGAGACGGTTTGAAAGATAGCTTTGCTGCAATTAATGAAGAAGTTTACGCACATAATATTAATGATCGAAAAGTCGTTGTCTCCGCAGGGCCTTATATTTCAATGACTGCTTTCAATGCCGATGGAGGTGTAGCGGGTGTGGGAGAAATAATTAAGGGTAATTCAATCCGTTTTGATATCGAAGTACAAGCTCCCAGTTGGGCCTGGTTTGATACGATTGAAATTTACGCCAATACAGAGCCATTGCCTGCAGAAGACTCAGGTCGTTTTGCCTTGAGAGATGAGGCAAGTGATCCTGCGCAATTTGCAAAGCCCTATCATATCCCTCATTATATTTATGATTCGGTTAAGCGGTACAAACTTTCTGACGGGACATTAAAAAATTGGTCTGAGAAAGATGGTAAAATTACGGCAAAAGTGGAACTGACCATCAATATAAAAGAAGATACTTGGGTTGTGGTAGCGGCGAGAGGGACACCCAGCACAGAAGGCTATCGATCGTTGTTTCCAATCGTCCCTGTTGTTTTGAAGGATCCCAAGGATCCCCCAAAGGATTTTGATCCGACCCAGTTAGAGGAATTTCACAAAGATAAGAAAAAAGTGGGTGGTGCTGCCTGGGCCTTCACCAACCCCATTTTTATCGATGTCGACGGTGACACCGATCAAGACGGTTTTCCCTTTGAAGCCAAGTGGGTGCGAGAGGGATATTCCAAGTTAAAACCCTTTGTTCAGACAAAGCAATAGTCCTTCCTTGCTGCACTCTGAAATTTAAGCTATTTTGGCTCGCATGCGACGGGTCTTTGGGGTTGTTTTTCTTTTCTTCACATTTTTTAGTTTTCAAACAGTTGAGGCAGGCCTTTTTCACCCCTTTAAAGGTTGGCGAACGATCGATATCCAGCATTTTTCAATTCACTATCATCAATCCATTGAAGAGGTCGCTCAAAGGGCGGCAGGCTATCTTGAAGAGGCCCACGAAAAACTCTCTCCTCAATATCAATGGAAACCATGGGGAAGGACTCAGATTGTTCTGACCGATAATTTTGACGACTCAAATGGTTTGGCCAGTGTTTTGCCATACAATTGGATTTTGTTGAGGGTCGTACCGCCGGAACCCGAAAGTTCTTTGGCGATGTATGATGACTGGCTCAAAACGTTGATCACACATGAATACACACACATCCTTCACCTCGATGCCTACGGCGGTTTTTGGAAACCGGTTCACTGGATTCTTGGAAAATTGGTCGCTCCAGCAGGCTTAACCCCCAACTGGGTCAAAGAGGGAACGGCTACTCTTGAAGAGACCGAGGAAACAGAAGGTGGAAGGGGAAGAGCCGCCTATAGTGAGATGCTCCTTCGCACCGCCATTCTCAACAAACAATTTCCAACCATTGATCGTGCAGCTGGTGTCCATTGGAAATGGCCCGGCTTTCAAACCCCTTATATTTTTGGTGTGAAATTCATGCAGTATTTAAAAGAGCGTTTTGGCGAAGAAAAATTTCAGGCTTTTCATAAAAAAACACAGCGCAATTTTTTCATCGGAGCCATCAACTCTCATGCTAGGACTCTTTTTGGAAAAAGTTTTTATGAACTTTGGAAAGATTGGAAGAAAGAGCTCGAAGAAAAATATGAGGGGTGGGAATCCAATGTCAGACAAAAAGGTTTGACAGAAGTAGAACGTTTTTTAAGCGGAAAAGAATCTTTTTATCTCCCAACCTTTTCGAGAGATGGAGAAAAGCTTGCCTATGTGACATTGAGTCCAAGAAAAGCCAGCACACTTTGGCTAAAAGATCTAAAAGGTGGAAAACCAGAAAAATTAGGGGAGAGAACGCCAAGCCAAATCAGTTTTTCACCCGATGGAGGCTCTCTTGTTTTTTCTTCGATGGCAACGCATAAACGTTTTTATCGCTATTACGATCTCTTTCAAGTCGACCTCAAAACAAAAAAGTCTAAAAGACTCACGCATGGAAAAAGGGCCAGAGATCCCGACTTCAGTCCTGATGGTTCAAAGATATTGTTTGCAGCCGGTGAAGGTGGAACCGATTCTTTAAAAGTTTTTGATGTCGAGACACGGGAAATAACATCGTTAGTTGAAGCTTCTCCTTTCACGCAGTTTGCAAATCCTCGTTTTTCTCCCGATGGCTCGCAATTTGCGGTGGTGCGCTTCCAGAATCGTGTGGGTTGGGAATTGTGTCTCTACAGAGCGGATGGATCTTTTATCAAACAGCTTACCAAAAACGGTCTTTCTGTCGAATCGAGACCGACCTGGAGTCCCGATGGTCGCTTTGTTTTGTTTAGTTCCGATGAAGATGGGGTCAATAATTTTTATGCCTATGATTTGACGACAGAAAAGAAACAACGTTTAACACAAGTCCTCACCGGTGTTTTTCAACCAGCCTTGTCGCCCGATGGAAACACTTTGTTGGCAAGATATTACAATGGAGATGGGTATGATATCAGGAAAGTTCCATTGGATGGACTAATGACCGTGGACTCTGGACCAAGGACTAAAGATAAGAAAATAAAAAATGAAAAGAGTGAAGAAGGGTTAAAGGCTAATGCGACCGATGTACAACCCACTTCGCTTGCGCGATCGCAACAAAGCGAACCACAAGTCACAGATTACGAGCCTCATAAATATAATCCTTTTCGGGGGTCGCTTTTTTTACCGCGATACGTGTTGCCAGGATTTATTGTTCTGGACAATGGATTGTTGGTCTCTGGGGCAACGGGCGGGAACGATCCTTTACACTATCACAACTGGATTGGGGGTGCCACTTATCGCACCGATGCCAAGCATCTCGGCTATTTTGGGCGTTATACTTTTAGCCGTTATCAACCCACTTTTGGAATAGGAATCGATGACTCTGCTGTCGATTTTGGAACGCTTAGTTTTTCCACCGGAAACACCTATCATTTTTATGAAGAAAGAAGACAGGCTTATGCCTTCTTTTCTGTCCCCTTGGGAACAAGACAAGCCGTTGGGGCGAGTTATTTTTATGAAGATCGCATGCCGATCACTGGAATTTTAGCTAACGAAGCGGCGGCACTCAATTTAGGAATTTTTTCCGGTATCAACATAAACTATGTCTATGGTGATCGTACAGCCTATCCAGCTTCTATAAGCCCAACAGAAAAAGGGCGGACTTTGAGGCTTAATGGGACAATTACTGATGGACGATTGGGTGCAAATGAACAAAATGAACAAAAGATTTTTTCAGGGGACTATCGTGAATATATTCCTCTTGGAAAAAATCATGTGATTGCGATGCGTGCCGCCGGCGGCATTGCCTTTGGTGATGCCATTCTTCCAGGGACATTTAGTTTGGGTGGTTCCCTGGGCGAAGGGGCTTTAACGGGAGGGACTTCCTCTCGCAGTTTCAGTTTGCGGGGACTTCCTCTTTCCACATTGGTGCGAGACAAGGTCATGCTGTTATCGACAGAATATCGACTTCCGTTGGTTTCTCCGCAAAGAGGTTTAGGGACCTGGCCCATTTTTCTAAACAATCTTCATCTAGGATTTTTTGCCGACTATGGAGATGCGTGGGGGAGGGCGACCGATCCCACTAAAAATGGGTTGAGAGATTTCTTTGACGATTTCTTTTTGGGAGTTGGAGCAGAATTGAGGGGTGATTTTGTAATCGGTCACGGACTTCCCTTAACCGGCAGAGTCGGTTATGCGCGTATTATGGTCAACCGAGATCGTTTGGGAAATTTGAGAGATCCCTTTTTGAATAATCTCGTCAGAAACGGAATGTTTATCTTGCAATGGGGAAGCTCTTTTTGAATAAGTTCCAAGTTCCAAGTTCCAAGTTCCAAAAAAATTCTCTAATTTCCAGACATCTAAAAATTGGAATTTGGATTTTGGTATTTATTTGGAATTTGGTGCTTGGTACTTGGAGCTTCGCTAGGGAGTTGCCGCCTATTTTGCAGGTGCTTGAAAGAGAACCCTCCAATTTAGAAGACATTGAAGAGCTTGTTGATTTTCGCTGGTATGATGTCGCGTGGGAAGCTCTTAAACAATACCCCAAAGAAGAAAAAGTTTTATTTTTGAAAGCAAAAACCCTTGCAGGCTTAAAAAAATATGATGAAGCCCTTCAACTCTTTGATTCTTTAATTCGCGATGTGCAAAATCCTGAGATAAGAAGAGACTGTATCTTAAGGAAGGCTTATATATTGACACGTCTCAAGCGTTACAATGAAGCGACTCAAATTTATGAAAATCTCATCAAAAATATTCCAGTTGCAAAAATGCAGAGAAAATTATCTGCGCGAGCATTCAAGGTAGCGTTAGAAGCAAGAAATTATCAAAAGGCCTTACAACTTTTGAAGGGAATGGGCCCTGCCGAAACGAGTTGGTGGAGAGGGTGGTGTCTCTTTCGTTTAGGACGTTCACAAGAAGCATTAAAACAATGGAGTCTCTTTACACCCAAACGACACAAAGAATTCTACACCCAGGCTTTGTTTTGGAAATCTTTTATTTTGGAAGAATTAGGGAAAACAACGCAGGCAAAACCACTTTTGCAAGAACTGGTGACCAAATATCCCCTTTCATTTTATGGGATCCTGGCGCTCCATAAACTGTATCCAGACGGCAAGAAAAAATCTCCAGAAATTCCAAAACCAAACGGTTTGGAACAAAAATTCCCTCTTGAGTTTCAAGGGGAGATTAAGCGTGAGGCAAAAGTGAGAGGGCTCGAACCCTATTTAGTCTTTGCTCTTGTTTGGCAGGAATCAAGATTTCGGGATTGGGTCATCAGTCCTGTTGGGGCTATCGGGTTGATGCAATTGATGCCTCAGACTGCTTTGCAATTGGCAAAGGCTTCCAAGATAAAACATTTTCACTTAGCCGATATTTTGGAACCCTCGACCAATATCAAACTCGGCTCCTTTTATCTAAAATTTCTAAAGCAGTTGTTTTCCAATCAGATCCCCTATGTTTTGGCCGCCTATAACGCGGGCGAAGAAGCGGTAAGCCGCTGGCTCTCTTCGAGAGAAGACGAATCGGTTGAAATTTTTATTGAAGAGATCCCCTTCGACGAGACCCAAAAATACGTCAAAAAGGTCCTGGCCGCCTATTGGCTCTACCATTTGGTCTACAACGGCAAGCTGCCCGAAACACTTTTTCATGAATGAGTGTTTGACACGTTTTTGGGTACTTGTTAGAGGCGGCTTGTGTTTCCTACCCGCCTCCTTTCTTTAAGCCAAAATTGCCAGTCAATGTCAATGCTTATCAAAAGGAGAAACATTATGAAAAATCTGCTTTGGGTTATCGTTTTAAGTTTTCTTGCCTGCAGCCAACCTTTAAAAACCTCTCCGTCCGGTGCTATGATAAAGATCGACGGTTCCAGCACCGTCTTTCCAGTCACCGAAGCGGTCGCCGAGGAATTTCAAAAGGCCAAGGAAGGTGCGGTCAAAGTGACAGTCGGCATCTCCGGAACCGGAGGAGGTTTTAAAAAGTTTTGCAGGGGAGAAACAGATATTTCAGATGCCTCCAGACCGATTCTCAAAAAAGAAATGGATGACTGTAATTCAGGCGGGATCAAGTATATTGAGCTTCCGGTAGCTTATGATGCCTTAACCGTGATGATTCATCCTTCCAACACATGGGCAACAAAAATGACCGTTCAGGACCTTAAAAAAATCTGGGAGCCCACTGCGCAAGAAAAAATAACAAAATGGAATCAAGTTCGGCCCAACTGGCCCGATCAACCGATCAAACTTTATGGAGCCGGGGCTGACTCTGGCACGTTTGATTACTTTACAGAGGCCATTGTTGGCAAAGCAAAGTCGAGCCGGGGAGACTATACCGCGAGTGAAGATGACAATGTTTTGGTTCAAGGCATTGCCAATGACAAAAATTCTCTGGGCTACTTTGGATTTGCCTATTATGTTGAAAATCAAAATAAGTTAAAAGCAGTAGCCGTTGATGGAGGCAAAGGAGGTATTTTGCCTTCGCAAAAAACCGTTGAAGATGGTACCTATGAACCACTTTCCAGGCCAATCTTTATCTACATCAACAATAAATCGTTGGATAGAAAAGAGGTAAAAGAGTTTGTTGAATTTTATCTGAAGAATGCGGCGAAGCTCGTGCAAGAAGTTAAATATATCCCATTGCCAGCCAAAGCTTATGAAATGGTCTTGGGAAATTTTCAAAAAGGTAAAATCGGGACCGTCTTTGGTGGTAAATCTGAAGTGGGGCTCAAAATTGAAACCCTTTTACAGCGCGAAGCGAAATACTGATCGCATCATAGCAGCGCTACTCTTTCTAGCCGCTCTCTCCTCGATAGCCATTACCGCGGGGATTGTGGGGATACTCGCCTATGAATCGCTGAGTTTTTTTAAGAATGTCTCCATTATTTCTTTTTTGACCGATTCCCAATGGACTCCACTCTTTGATGACGCTCATTATGGAATTCTTCCTTTAGTGACGGGAACTTTAGTGACAACAACGGTTGCGATGCTGGTTGCCTTGCCTATTGGCACGATCACTGCCGTTTATTTAAGTGAATATGCCCACTTGAGGGTGCGCGAAACGGTGAAGCCCTTTTTGGAATTGCTGAGCGCTGTCCCAACCGTCGTTTATGGCTATTTTGCCCTTTTGTTTGTCACTCCGCTTCTCCAACAAATCTTTCCAGACCTATCTGGTTTTAATATGTTAAGTGCCGGCTTGGTGATAGGAATCATGATTATCCCCTATGTCAGTTCGGTCAGTGAAGATGCCATGCGTGCTGTGCCGATGAATCTGCGGGAAAGTTCCTACGCCTTGGGAGCTACGAGATTGCAGACGGCTTGGAAGGTTGTAGTTCCCTCCGCTTTTTCTGGCATAGCCGCTGCTTACATTCTTGGAATTTCACGGGCTATTGGTGAAACAATGGTTGTTGCTATCGCTGCCGGCATGCAACCTAATTTGACTCTCAATCCCATGGAACCTGCGGCAACCATCACCGCTTACATTGTTCAAGTAAGCCTGGGAGATCTGCCACACGGAAGTATTGGCTACCAAACCATCTTTGCGGCCGGTCTCACTCTTTTTTTGATGACACTTGTCTTTAACCTGATTGGACACATACTCCGCAAACGTTTTCGGGAAATTTATTAAATATGGCCTCTTACGCAAAAATGATTGCTGCAGGGAAAAGATGGGACAAGCTCTTCATTCTCGTTGGCCTTTCTTCCATGCTGGTGGGGTTGATTACGTTATCTGCATTGATCATCGATTTAGCTATTGATGGAGTGCCCCGCCTTTCTTTGAATTTTTTTACCTCTTTTCCATCCCGCTTTCCTGAGGAGGCGGGGATTTTGTCTGCATGGGTTGGAACATCGCTTGTGATGTTAGTGACGGCACTCAGTGCCGTTCCATTGGGCATTGCGGCAGGTATTTATCTTGAAGAATATTCAAGAAAAAACTGGCTGACCGACTTCATTGAAATCAACATCGCTAATTTGGCTGGAGTCCCCTCCATTATTTATGGTTTGATGGCCTTGGGGCTTTTTGTCTATCAATTGCATTTAGGGCAAAGCATTTTGACGGCAGGGCTTACTTTGGCACTGTTGATTTTGCCAATGGTCATCATGGCAACTCGCGAAGCGATTCGCTCCGTCCCAACGGCAATGCGAGAGGCCGCCTATGCAGTGGGGAGCAACAAATGGGAAGTGGTCAAAGATCATGTTCTCCCCTATTCTACCGGCGGGATTTTAACAGGAGTGATCATAGGGCTTTCGAGAGCGATCGGCGAAACTGCCCCTCTCATCACCATTGGAGCGTTGACGTTCATCGCTTTTCTTCCCAAATCCTTAATGGACCCTTTTACCGTGATGCCGATTCAGATGTTTAACTGGGTATCCAGACCTCAAGAAGCGTTTCATTTCAATGCAGCAGCCGCGGGTCTTGTTTTGATGGCGATGACCTTAGCGATGAACGGCCTTGCCTTTTACATCCGTTTTCGCTTTAGAAAGAAAATAAAATGGTAAAACACAATGGAATAAAAGCAGAAGTCAAAAATCTCAATTTTTATTATGGCACTAAACAAGCCCTCAAAAATATTAGTCTGACCATTCCTGAAAAAAAAGTGACTGCATTTATTGGCCCTTCTGGTTGTGGCAAGACAACCTACCTAAGATGTTTCAACCGGATGCATGATCTTTATGCAGGCAACCGTTATGAGGGGAAAATCATTTTACACCCCGATGGGGTTAACATCGTTGATCTAAACTTGGATCCTATTGAAGTGAGAATGCGTATTGGGATGGTCTTTCAAAAACCAAACCCGTTTCCAAAATCGATTTACGAAAATGTGGCCTATGGGCTCAAAATCCGCGGACTAAAAGGGGTGAGTGAAAAAGTGGAAAAGGCGCTCAAGGAAGCGGCCTTGTGGGATGAAGCTAAGGATCGTTTGAATGACCATGCTTTCAACCTCTCTGGAGGTCAGCAGCAGCGTTTGTGCATTGCTAGGGCTTTGGCAACCAACCCGGAAATCCTTCTGTTTGACGAACCAACCTCTGCACTCGATCCCATCGCCACCGCCAAGATTGAAGAATTGTTTACGCAACTAAAAGAGCGAGTCGCCATCATTATTGTAACACACAACATGCAACAGGCGGCACGAGTTGCCGACAAAACGGCGTTTCTTTACTTGGGGGAACTAATCGAGTATGGAGATACAAAAACTCTCTTCACGAATCCAAAAGAGAAACGAACAGAAGACTATATTACAGGAAGATTTGGATAGGAGGAAGAACGAATGAACTTACATACAGACAAACGATATGAAGAGGGGCTGCAAAGCCTTAAAGAACTGATTCTCAAAATGGGTGAGGTTGTGGAGGAAATGATCGCCCTTGCGATGAAGTCTCTGGTCGATCGCAATTCCAACCTTGTTCAGGAAGTGATTCAGAGAGATCCGGAAGTCAATGATCTGGAGATCGCCATTGATGATCGCTGTTTGGAACTGCTAGCCCTACATCAGCCTGCAGCCTCCGACCTTCGGTTCATTACCATTGGGCTGAAAATTAGCAAAGATTTGGAGCGTATTGGTGATCTCTCGGTCAATATCGTGGAAAATGCCTTGGAGATTAATAAGGAACCTGCTTTAAAACCCTATATCGATCTTCCCAAGATGGCTTCCAAATCCCAAACCATGGTCAAAGATTCACTCGATGCCTTTGTCAAAAGGGACATCCTACAGGCAGAAAGGGTGTGCAAGGTTGATGATGAAGTTGACGATCTCAATGACCGCATTTTTGGTGAATTGGTTGCCATTATGAAAAAAGACCCAGAGTCCATTTCAAGAAGCACAAGACTCATTTCTATTGCAAAACATTTGGAGCGGATTGCCGATCATGCAACGAATATTGCCGAAGAAATCATCTTTATGGTGAAAGGGAAAGATATCCGCCACGGCAAAATATCATTTGAGGAGTAGTTTTTCAATTCCTTCAAAAACGGCAATAAGATGGCGGACATTTGAGACAAAGTCGATTTTGGAGACATCGATTGTCAAAACAGGGCCTTGGTACCAACCGGTCTTTTGTAAAACATCAGCAAATTGATCGTAGCGGTTATTGAGCGCTTTTACTAAACGCACCAGCCCTTGCGGCAAGTCCTCTTTCTTATCGGGAACCAATTCTTCTTTTCTTTCTCGTTCACGAATGTTGGTTAACAACATTTCAGAAGAACCTTTCAATAAAATCATCAAGTGTGGCCTAGGAAGAGAATCAAAATCTCTTCTTAAACGCTCTTCGATATTTTGTAGGCCTTGAGCATTTAAAAACGGAATCTCCATGTCATTGTGCAACACTTCGCAGAAAGCATAACGATCGGCAAAAGGGGAGCCGTCAATGCAGGTGGAACCTTTCAAGTGGGCCACCGTTTGAAGCTGCATTTTGCGAAGGTCCAAGTAAGCGTGCTGGATATCGAGGGCCGCCTTTTCCAAATCTTTTTTGTGAAAATCCGATGGGTCTTCTAAAAAGTTGTTGATGGCTGCGTAGTAACCCCCAAGAGTTCTTTTTGCTGAGTCTTTGGCTGTGTTGAGAAGCGGATAGATCATATAATTGTGAGGGATATGATCTTCAAAACCCTCATCCGGGAGTTCAAAAAGGGCATTCATCCCCGTGTTGAACGCCAAAAATTTTACGAGAGAACTTTTTCCTGTGCCAATATTGCCGACACACGTAATCAAAATCTGATTTTGAGAAAAAAATTGGTGGAGCCTTCGCTCCACAGAGGTGAGACGATTTGGAATCTGATGGCGGGGTATATTTTCATCCGCAATGAGGTCAAGCATTGTTTCTCCTCGCGGCGATTATCCTTCTTACTTTTTCGCGGATTGTTGCTGCTGCCACATGGACATAGTCGGGGTGATCAACCATATCGATTTCAGCTGGCAAAACAATCAAATCGATATCAGGTGGGACGATAGCAATTTCTTGATAGCGTGCGGTCACCTTTTTCCAATTGGTAACTAAGTGTTCGTAGCATTCATGAATTTCTTTTAAGTAACCGGGCTGGATGGAGGCAGCATAACCATCTCCATCTTTGGCTCTTTTTTCCCTTCTTTTTTCCAAAAGCTCCGGTTCGGAGCGCAAATAGACCATCAAATCAGGCAGCCGAATGTGCTCTTTTTCCAGAACTTGTCTTAGCATTGTTTTGTAGAGATTGGCATGGGCCTCGGGCATCTCACCCGACTGAATCATTCTTTTGACAAAAACTTCTGGGCCATCCAAAAAAGGTCTATCCTCAACAACCAAAACGCCATGGGAATTTTCTCTAGTCATCAAATGACGGATCTCTCTTTGTTGTTGGGTACGCATATAGAGAAAAGCGATCTCTGTTGGAAAAATGTTAGCGAGTCGATCTTGATAAAATAAAGCAAGGCATTGATCGGCTAAAGAATCTTTTTCAATTCTTTCCGAAAAAGTGTGTAGCTCGCCATTATCGAGAAGTAATTCCAAATCTTTTTTGTAAGGATCTTTCGAGAGGGCATTCATGAGGGTTGTTTTTCCCGAAAAGAGATTCCCCATGATGCCAATATGAAAATTTCTGGTCACGCACCCTGTCTATCAAACGCGCTCTTCAGGGTCAAATAACTTTTTGTACTCTTGTAGGGCGAAGCGGTCGGTCATACCGGCGATATAATCGCAAATGTGGCGTTTGAGGTCGTTGTTTTTCTTAATGCGGCTATAAAATTCATCCGGCAAGATTTTGGGATTGCCTAAATAGGCGTTGAATAGATCTGTGATCGTTCTTTTGGCCTTTTCAGCCATTCTTTCAACCCGCCAATGGCAATACATATTTTCGAAAAGAAATTTTTTGAGCTCTGCCGTCTTTTTTTGCGTTTCCGCACTTAAACCGACGACATTTTTTCCTTTGGCGCGCACCTCTTCCAGTGTTGCGATCTTTTTTTCGGTAAACCTTTTTCTTGTTTCGGTTTGCAGATCATCCACCAGTCTATGAATTAATTTGCTAACCGTTCGAAAACGCTTGACCTTGTCAGGTGCTTGAGGGAATTTTTTGGTGATTTCAGAAAAAATTTCTCGCCACAATGCAACCTCTTCCAACATTTCAAAGGTCAACATTCCATATTGCAAACCATCATCTAAATCGTGATTCATATAGGCGATCTCATCGGCAAAATTGACTATTTGGGCTTCCAAAGTGGGATAGCCGACTTTTTTTAGTTCCTCATCATCCTCTGGTTTGTCGTATTCTGAGGAGTGTTTCAAAATGCCTTCGAGCACTTCAAACGAAAGGTTCAGTCCTAAAAAATCGGGATAACGTTCTTCCAATTGTGTGACCACACGATAGCTTTGCTTGTTATGTTCAAACCCACCGGCGTCTTCCATCAAGACATTCATTGCCGCTTCACCCGCATGACCAAATGGTGTATGGCCCAAGTCATGTGCCAGGGCAATCGTTTGTGCTAAATCTTCATTCAGTCTCAGCATTCTTGCGATGCCACGCGAAATTTGGCTCACTTCCAAACTGTGTGTTAGCCGAGTGCGATAGTAATCCCCTTCATGATTGATAAAAACTTGAGTCTTGTATTCAAGGCGTCGAAAAGCGGTGGAATGAACAATCCGATCGAGATCTCTTTGAAAACGGGTTCTGAAAATACATTCGTCTTCTGTATGTTGGCGACCGAGACTTTTTGAAGAAAGTTGGGCATACGGCGCCAACAGATCTTTTTCCCTCTCTTCATAGGCTTCACGGTTATGCAACGGGGCGGACTTTTGTTCCGGCATGGTTTACCCCCTCCATTTCTTTAACGTAGGATTTCAAAACTTCTTTGGAAAAATTCAATGGGTCGATGTCATAATCTTTCAGTCCTTTTGTCAAAACAGGTGTGTTGGCACTGGAGATGTTAATGCCTGTATGGATCAAACAGGAAACAGGCGAAGAGGTTGCCACAGAGACTGAGAGTTTTGCGTTGTCATCATACAAATCATTTCCTTTTCTTTGAACGTTTCTGCATGAAGGATTTTTGTGAAGTAAATCATGGAGAATGGCAATTAACAACCGTTGCCTCAACACCATTCTTTCTAAATCTTTGTCAAAGTGTTCCACAATGAAATGAAGCATATCTTCGCTAAAGATCGGTGCATTACGAGCCACATCTTCAAGGTCTACCATTTTTTCGATAGGGACATTGGCTGGTCCTATGAAGGAGGCGATCACATCCCCTTTAATGTGTGTAAAATCGCGAATCCAGTTGGATCGAAGCTGGATTCCATCATAGAGAATGGGGGTGTCGATAAAGCGACTTTTCATCGTTGCCATAAGCCAAAAAGGTCATTATCTCAGTCTATGTAAGGAAGCAACTTTTTTGAAAAGGTGCCGATAGATTCCCGCGGGCAAGCCCGTGGTATTCTGGGTCTCGAGTTTTAGGGAATCTACCCAGCCGCCAAAGGCGGCGAGAGGGGGAGGCTCCATCCCCGCCTTGGCGGGGTGGAGGGGGCGACGCGAGCCCCTATAATAGACTCATTATGTTGTCTTCAATACAGGTGAGCGCCTCTTTAGCCGGAGAAGTTGGGTTTTGGGGGCAGGCTGTTTTGCTTGCTCCTAGTGGGTTGCATGCCGCTTTGCAAACCGGTTTTGATCCTGCTCAAAATGATTTAGAAGAGATTCAGGGTGTCTTACACCCTTTACGAAAAGCTCTTCTTGCGCAACATGTTGATTTGTTAGACGTGCCGCCTTCCTTCGAAATTGGTGACAGAGAAAACGCCGCAAACCTTAAAAAAATAGCCACTTCATTTCAAGCCATTCCTCATCATCCATACATGGCGGCAGCCAATGCTGTTTTTTTTGGAGGCGCTCTTCGGTTTGCCACGACAAAAGATGTTTTGGAAAAAATGGCCGTCATTACAGGCCCCCCAAATCCTTTTTATGTTTTAGTTGCTCCTGTGATTACTGCTTTTTTTATTTGGGGCGGCGAAATGGAAAGTGCTGCATTGATGCATCGAGATTTGGGAGATATTTGGATTCGCTCTGATCAGGTAGATAAAGCGAGAGAGGCCTATTGCAAAGAGGGAGATATTTGTTTGAGGTGGGCTGAAGAATTATCAAGGGAGTCAGGAATTATACAGGGTGAGGATTCTGAGTTCCGGGCCTATTGTTTGGCGAATCAATATGTACAAAAACTGAGGCTTGCAAAAGAAGCTTACCAAAGAGCAGAATCGGAAGAGGATTTAAAAAAAATTAGAAGATTTATACAAGAAGGGGAGCGCGAAGCAGAGCATTTACGAATGCGCGCTACTTTTGCAGGCCTTTAGATTTAAAAGCGGTGGCTGATTTTTTCGGAAAGATCGTTAGCTTTAAAAGCAGCTAGCGTTCTGGCACAGGACTCGCAAACTCCACACATCTTTTCTTTTCCTTCGTAGCAACTCCAAAAATTATCGAGAGGAAGATCGAGTTCAATGAGTTTTGCAACCATCTCTTTTTTATTTATTTCTTGAACGTAGCTTTTAACTTTTGGAGGATAAAGAAGGGTGGAGAGTTCCAGGGCGCGGTTTAGGCGATGGACATAATCAGAACTATTATCGGGAAAAGTGGCGGCCTCTTCGCGGTTAAAGCCGGTGATAATCGTTGTTGCGCCTAAACTTTCCGCAAAAGAAGCCGCGATGTTTAAAAAAACGCCATTGCGGTTGGGGACCCAAACAGCCTCCGCTGATTTTTCGGTTGCCTTTTTGTCTTTGAGTTTTTCCAAATCGCTAAAACGGGGGAGCAAAGTCGTCGTATGGGTCAGGGCATTTTCACCTAAACTTTTAAGCCAAGGGAGTTCCACAACCTGATGTTTAATCCGCCAAAGCTTTGCGATTTTTTGTGCCGCTTTGGTTTCTTGGTTGGCTGCTCGCTGGCCGTAGTTGAAGGTAAGTGCCAAGACCACTTCATGATATTGCTTTGCAACGGCCGTCGAAAGGTAGGAATCTAATCCACCAGAAAGTAGAGTAACAGCGCGATCCATTTATCGTGCAGAAGGTCTTTTGCCTAAGCCTCTGAGCCTTTTTTCTAAATCGCCAAGTCTTACATTCAGCCTTGCTACATCTTTTCGGGTCGGAAAGTTGAGCATGGAGACCAACTCAGAGCCTTTGTTCATCGCCAGCTTTTTGGCTTGTTTGGCCACATTGCTTTTTTCGATTTTGCTAAGGCAGGTTGCAAGACTTTTTTTGGCTTCTTTGACCAGGCGGTTTCTATCAGGAAGGATATCGGCACGGCTTATCGTGTTTACGATTCCATCCGCAAAATATTTTACTTCTTTGGTAATCTGGTTTCTCTTTTTGAGGGCTAAGTGGATGATGTCGCGATGAGTTAGCCCTGTTAATTTCCTTTCCCACTTTGGTGGAAGGGTGTGTTTGAACTGCTTGTAGGCCCACTGAGCCTGTTTTTCGAGCGTGTTCAGGGCATGGTCAAAAGTTCTCAAACTGAGCGGAAACAGGCTGTGATTTCCTTTCCCTGCCCTCGCTTTGGTTCTTTTTTTCATAGTTATCTCCTTGTTTTATATAGTAATCCTATACGTTATTACGCACCGTGTCAATTCCTGTTTTTAGCTTATTTTTTTGCCCCGTCAACCTGATTTAAATCAGCTTTCAGCATACCGCACGGTACCAGGTACCTGGCGGTATTAGAGAACCACTTTTATTCGATTTGCAAGCCCATTTACTTGGTTCACCATCGCCGAAACCCGGCGTGATGTTGTCGCCTTAGATTCTTCCAAGAGGTTATGAGTTTTATCGGAAGGCAGCGGCGTCATAACAAGTTCTCTGTAAACTCTTTTACGTTTTTCATCATCGTTCACTAGGCCAAGGTAAGAAGGATGAAATTCTAATAATTCGTTTGGTGTGCCAAATGCATAGTAGGTATAACCACTCCATAACCAATCTTCTGGTCTGATTACAAGTCCAGCAGATAGGGAGTTTCTATGCTGATAACGTAAACAAGCTAACGCATAGCGATCATTAGGAATGATATTGCTTCGATATCGATGGGCCCAAAAGTGCCCGATTCTGTTATGCCGCTGATTAAAATCTTTAGCATATTTTAAACAAAGTTCCTGCATGATTTGGTCGATAAAATATCCCGTATGGGTGGAGAGGAGGAGATGGATATGCGAATGAAGCAGTTCATAATTATAAAGCCTGAATGCAAACTTCTCTTTAACCGCAGCTAACATTTCCAAGAATATTTTGAAGTCTTCTTCTGTCTGAAGCAAATGCTCTTTGTTATTACATCGCAAAATGGTGTGATAATGAATGTCATCACCTTTGATTCGTGGCGCTCTAGGCATGGCAAAACTCCTTTCCCACTTACCGTGTGGTACCTGGTACCAGGCGGTACCGTGGGGTACCTGGTACCGAGTGGTAATGCGAAAGGCGTGCCAAAATGAAAGGCTTTAGTTTTCAATAGGTTAGATTTTTTGGGGGTGCTGCAACTGACGAAATATGAACAGGTGCCGACGGATTTTTACCACCAGGTACCTGGTACCTGGTGGTATTTTTGGTGGTACTTTAAATTTCCTGATAAGTTCACTTAGGCTTCAGCCAGTCTATATTGACGTTGCTACCATCTGAGAGACGTGCAAGCACCACTCCGCTCAGCTGTTTAGTAAGTGCTAAAACAGTAGCAGTGTTGCCACCGGGTATAATTTTGTCTTTTTCTGGATTTTTCATTAAGTCTCTGTGATTTACTTTAGAACCTACTATGAACTTTTCTCCAAACTTGTTTTCGGAGGATGTGATTCTAGGTATAATGGTTATTTTATTTCCATCAGAGAGAATTTCAGTTCCCGGATCAATATCTACAAATTTAATTTTAGGTGGCACTGTTCCAAAACGATTAACGATTGAGTTGTGGATGGCCTTTGCAGATATTCCTGTATATTTTGCCCACCCCGCCAAATCATAAATAGGCAGACCGTTGTCCTTAGCTATTTGTTCTACAAGTTTTCCCGCCTTTGCAGGATCGGTTACCACCCCTTGCTGTAGTAGAACGTCAGCTAATGTGTCTCCTTTTGATGCGACATAGCTAAAAATGGGGATAGTCATAACGTCCTCCTTTGTTGTACCAACATCAAATTACAGCAAATTGCGTGCCAAAACGTACGCACTTTTCGGGCCAGCCTCAGCATAAGAATTAGTTATGATTTTATTATGGTTTTTAGTTTCATTGAATTTTTACACATGCTCAGAGCATCTCGGAATGGGTGAAAATGTACCATTTTTCTGCTGGAAACTTTTTTATTTTGGGGGCAACATTTCTATTGCTCAAAGTGTCATCAAAATTTTGACGCTTTCCAATTTTATCTGACGATCAACATCACTTCAAATCTTTAATCTTTAGCTGAATGGTTTTGATGTTGAGGTAGGTGTTCCATTGAGGGACAAAGGCGATGTTGCCGCTACTTAGTGTTTACCGCCAGATACCTAGTGGTACAGTGCACCAGATCCTGAATAGACACGTAGTGTCAACGCAATCGCCTGAGATCGAATAGTTAATTATAACTTGACAGTATTTGAGGCCAAAATAGACTTGTGCTGTGTGAAAATTCTATTCGTTTGCGAATACAACGCTTGTCGGAGTCAGATAGCTGAGGGGCTGGCCCGTGCGCTCCTTCCGGAAAATTTTTCAATAACGAGTGCCGGTATTTATCCTGGTGAGTTGAATTGGGTCACCATTGAAGTAATGAAGGAGATCGGGATCGACATCTCAACCCAGAGGTCCAAGTTGCTTGCAGAAGTATTGGACAGGCGTTTTGATCAAGTAATTGTCCTGGCAGAAGCGGCATGGAGGGCGGTCGAGATGTTAAAAACCGACCACAAATTGCTTTGGCCCTTTCCTGATCCAGCATGCGATCCCGGCGATGCCGAAGCGGTGAAAGGACGAATCCGCAGAGTTCGAGATCAGTTGAGAGAGAGGATTTTAACCCTATGAAGTTTTCCCGTTTTGGGATTTTAGTCATCGGTTCTTTGCTGGTTGTTGTTGTCGGCATCTCTTTTATCCATTTTCAGCGAGAGCAGACCGCTCTTCGCGATGACCTCAACCGACGCGCCCGTGTGATCTCAAAAAGCCTCGCGCCGCCTGCAATCCGTATCTTGAAGAATCCCCCCGCCATTGACGAAGAAGACGTTGCGGAGCGGTTGGAGGGGCAGGGTCGTACTATCGGACTCATGATTTGCAACCTTGAGGGAAAACCGATCGCATTGTCGTCGACACTGACTGACACAGTAACCTGCAACGATGAGGTCATGGCCACGTTGGAAAGCGGAAAGGAATCTATTTTACTGGATGAAATAGGGGGTCAGTCGCTCCACCGCCTGATTTTGCCATTGAAAGATCGCACCGGTTCTCTTCTTGGCACCCTTACCATCGTTCACGATTCCTCATACATTACCAAACGGGTCACGTCCGCAGTCACCTGGATGACCCTCAGCCTCGCCATTTTGGCGATTGTCATTGCTCTTGGAACCTATCTTGCCTCTCGTCGCTCATTCCAAAGGTCGGTCACTCAGCTCCTCGACTGGATGAAATCATCGAAGAGTGCGGAAGACCTCCCTCCACCCACCGAATCTCTTTTGAGACCTGTCTCCAGGGAGGTTGAAAAGCTGACCGCGCGGCTACGGGCGGCCAAAGAGACAGCCAAAGAGGTTTCGGAGGCAAATCGTGTGAGTAATCTTTGGACTGGGGCACGACTCAAGGGTCACGCTACGTTTTCTATCGGAAATAAATCGCTGATCGTTGTTTCCAACCGGGAACCATACATGCATGTCAAGAAGGAGGGAAAACAGCGAGTCATCATCCCTGCCAGCGGTCTTGTAACAGCCCTCGATCCCGTCCTTCGGGCGACGAGCGGTATCTGGATTGCCCACGGGTCAGGAGAAGAGGACCGCGACTTTGTGAATAGTGAGGACAAGATTCTGGTACCGCCAGAGTCTCCGCTTTATACGCTTCGCCGGATCTGGCTCACGCGAGAAGAAGAAGAGCGATACTATTATGGCTTCTCCAACGAGGCAGTCTGGCCCCTCTGCCATCTCACCCATCACCGTCCACATTTTGAGGAGAAGGACTGGCAGTCTTACATAAAGGTGAATGAGAAATTTGCCGACGCTGTCCTCCAAGAATGTGGCAAAGACCAACCGTTTGTCCTAGTTCAGGATTATCATTTTACCCTGCTCCCAAAGTTGATTCGCGAGAGGCGGCCGGATGCCGTGGTTGGCCTTTTCTGGCACATTCCCTGGCCTACGCCTGAATCGTTTCAAATCTGTCCCTGGAAACGAGAGATATTGGAAGGGATGCTGGGAGCAAATTTTGTAGGTTTTCATCTGCAATCGTACTGCAACAACTTCCTGGACACTGTAAACAGCCTTCTCCCTGTGCGAATTGATTGGGATCGACCTGGCATCCTTCACAATGAAGGCTTAACAACGGTCAAACCGTTTCCCATTGGCGTCCAGTTGTGGTCGGAGCGAGGAGTCGCTTCAGATGAGAGATTTCGGGAAAAAGCAAATATGTGGCGGAAGGAGTTGGAGTTAAATGCCAAGCGTCTGATCGTGAGCGTTGATCGGCTCGATTACACCAAGGGGATTCCAGAGAGGATTGGTGCCATTGATCGGTTTTTGGAAAAGTATCCAGCCCATCGGGGAAAAGTTGTCTTTGTTCAACTTGCGGCCCCCAGCCGGGTTCACATCCCCCGTTACAGAGAATTTGTGACAGAGGTGGAGGGGCTTGTGGAACAAATCAATTGGAGACATGGGACAGAAGACTGGAAACCGATTCTTTTTCTCAAATCGCATCATGACCCCGAAACAGTTTATACCTTTCTGCGGATGGCCGATGTTTGCATCATTAGCTCTCTTTCAGACGGCATGAATCTTGTCGCCAAGGAATTTGTCGCGGCGCGAGAAAAGGGAGATGGAGTGTTGATCCTTTCGGAATTTACCGGGGCCGCTCGGGAGTTTCAAGACGCGTTGCAGATCAATCCCTATGCCCGTGCCGACTTTGCCGAGGTCATCAGGGTGGCCATTGAGATGCCGATGGAAGAGCAAAAAAAACGGATGAGCCGGATGAAAGCACAGGTCATAGAGCACAATGTCTACGGATGGGCCGCGAATCTTATCACGGAAATGACTCAAACTGTAGAAGTCGGCATTTCATCCCGTCAAGATTTTCAAACAAGCAAGTACCTTTAAATTCTTTTGAGGTCTTTTATCTTTAATTGGATTGTTTTTTGATTTTGGTAGGTGTTCCATTGGGGGACAAAGGCGACATTGCCCCCCTTAAGTGTCAACGGATGGTTGTTGCTCATATTAAACCCGATTGCTTCCAATGTGGTTTCCAAATCGGTCACTTTGAATTTCAAATGTTTTTCGCCCACGACACGCAAGTCATTAAATTTTAGATCGTTGCAGGCAAAAACCGGTTCTGGATTTTTGATTCCAAAAGGTTTGAGAGACCCCAATTCTTCAAGAAACTTTGCTTGAATGTCATTTAATTTTAATTCGCAATCGATATTCAAGAAAGGCTTAAATGGTTCTTCCAAGACTTTTTGTTGGAGTGCCTTTTCGAAACGTTCTTCAAATTGGCTTAAATTTGTTAGCGAAACCGTAAGGCCGGCCGCTTGTTTGTGCCCACCAAATTGCTCTAGCAAATCGGAACAGGCCTCTAAAATTTCAACAATGTGTACTCCGGGAATGCTTCTTGCCGAACCTCTCGCAAAATCTTTTTCGATCGCCAAAGCAATAGAGGGGCGGTAATAATTTTCTGCGAGTTTGGAAGCGACCAATCCGACGATGCCCGGATGCCAATCTTTTGAAGAAACAACAAAACCGTTTTTTGCTAATTTATCTTCCGCCTGTCTAAAAGCTTCTCTCACATGTTTTTCCTGCATCGCCTGTCTTTCTTGATTGCATTGGTCTAAAATCTTAGCAAGCTTACTAGCCCTTTCTAAATCGGCAGCACAAAGCAGATCCAAGCCCAGAGAGGCTTTGGCGATCCGACCACCGGCATTGATGCGGGGTGCTAATCGAAATCCAATATCGGATGGCTCCATGGTTTTACCGCCATCTAACTTACAGACTTCTTTCAGCGCGATGATGCCCATTTTTTTTGTGACTGCTAACTCTTTGAGCCCATAAGTCACCAAAATCCGGTTGATGCCGGTCAAGGGCGCTAAATCACCGACGGTTCCCAGTGCCACAAGATCTAAATGTTGCCTTAAGTTTGGCTCCCCATTTTTGAAGAGACCCTCCTCCCGCATTTTTTGACGTAGGGCTATGAGCAACATAAAAACAACACCGACACCGGCAAGCTCTCTGCCAGGTGTTCCTTCTTTCAACATCTGCGGATTGATGAAAGCAAAAGCAGGAGATTTCCTCGAATCCAATTCGTGATGATCGGTAACAATCACATCCAACCCATTTTTTTTAGCCCATTGAAGTGCATCCTGCGACTTTGTGCCGCAGTCGGCTGTAATAATGAGCGAAATCTTTTTGGCTTTCAGCTCCTCCAAGGCTTTGATATTGATTCCATAACCTTCTTGAATTCGGTCAGGGATATAAACAGTGAGGGGCAAGCTCAACTCAGTAAAAAATGTTTGAAGAAGTGCGGAAGAAGTAAGTCCATCGACATCATAGTCTCCATAAACAGCAATCGATTCTCGATTTTGGATGGCTTGAATCAAACGCCGGACAGCTTTTTCCATATCTGGAAAAAGAAAGGGGTTGGGCAAATCTTTTAAAGAAGGCTTCAAAAAAGCTTGTACCTTTTCTGGTTCGTCAATGCCACGATTAATAAGGATTTGCGCAGTAACCCAAGAGATTCCCAGCGCTTCAGCTAAACGCTTCTGGAGTGATGGGTTAGGGGACGAAATCCTCCAGGTTTTTTGCAGGGGCATAAATTAACACTACGCTTTTTTGCCAACCAAAAATTGAAAACGAGGCGCTGCTTTGTACATTGCGAGATAAATGGGACAGGCAATCGAAAAAGTGGAATAGGTTCCCGTGACGACTCCGACAATCAACGCTAGCGCAAAATCTTTGATGGTCGCCCCACCCAAGAAGTAAAGAACAATACAAACAAAAAGGGTGCTCAAAGAGGTGATGAGTGTTCGCGATAAGGTTTCGTTGATGCTGGTATTAACAATTTCTTCTACCGTGTCGGGGGCAATCAATCTTGTATGTTCACGAATGCGATCAAAGACAATAATGGTATCATTAATAGAGTAACCGACAATTGTTAAGCAAGCAGCCAAGATCGTGAGATTGAATTCCAATTGCAAAAGGGCAAAAAGTCCCAACGTCACCATCACATCGTGAAAGAGAGCAACAATGGCCCCTGGTGAAAAATAAAAGTCGAAGCGAAAACCGACATAAACAAGCATGCAAAACAGAGAAAATAAAACAGCCAGTGTTCCTTTGCGACGCAGTTCCTGGCCCACTTTGGGGCCAACGATCTCTTCTTGTTCTAAAATTAATCCCTCTTCTCCAAACGCCTTTGCCAATTCTGGAGTGACGGTGGTTGAGAGGGAGGCGGATTCTTCAGAAGGTTTAGCAACTTTGATCACCAGTCTTCTTTCTTGGGGGTTACCGTAGCGAACAACGGAGGCATCGCCCAGCCCCAAATTGGCAAGCAGATTTCGTACTTCTGTCTCGGAAACCTCTTTTGGAAATTGATATTGAAGTTTCACGCCACCCATAAAGTCAGTTCCGTAGTTAAGCCCGCGCGTGAAAAGAAGAAAAAGGCTAGCTCCGACAATCAAAGAAGACAAAATCAAAAAGAGAAAACGATTTTTTACAAAAGGGAAATTCGGCGTTTCTTTAAAAATACGCATGGTTAAATACTAATCCTCGCAATTTTGCGCCTTGATAAAAAGAATTCATAAACTGTTTTTGTCATCGTGACAGCGGTAAGGAGGTTACACATAAGGCCTATCATCAAGGTGACCGCGAAACCGCGAATTGGTCCTGTTCCGAACTGATACAAAATAATCCCTGCGATGATTGTTGTTAAATTGGAATCCATGATGGCTCGCACGGCATTGCTGTAACCCGCTTCTACGGCGGCTCTTGGTTGTTGGCCAGCTTTCAGTTCATCTCGAATGCGCTCAAAAATAAGGACATTGGCATCGACCGCCATACCGATTGTCAAAGCAATTCCCGCCATGCCAGGGAGTGTGAGGGTTGCTTGAAACATTGCGAGCAAGGCGAAAATAAAAAGTGTGTTGATGAGGACCGCCGCGTCGGCCAACAATCCGGAAAGATTGTAATAAACCACCATAAAAATAACGACGAGAAGAGTTCCTATCAACATCGCCTTCAAGCTTTTTTGAATCGAATCGGCACCCAGTGTCGGGCCAATCACCGTTTTGGTTGCCTCTTGGAGTCTGGCGGGTAGAGCCCCTTCTTGCAAAACCAATGTCAAATCTTTTGCCTCTTTGAGTTGTGATTGTCGATCCAAATTGCCGCCCAGGTCGATTTTGCACTGACCATTTAAAATCGGTTCTCTAATTTGTGGGGCCGACATGACATTGCCATCCAGCATGATGGCCAATAATTCCTTCACATGCGCTTTGGTCAATTCGCCAAAATTTTTGGCCCCCTCAGGGCTGAAAGTCAGGCTGACATAGGGTTGAGAGGTCTGTGGGTCAATTTGGACTTGAGCATTTTTGAGCATGTCACCGGTGATGTAGGACGTTTGCTCTAGAAGGTAAGGGAGTGCTTGAGTCACCTGTCCTGTTGCACTGTCGCGAGTCAGTTCAAAAGCAATTTCTGTTCCTTCCGGCAACTTGTCGTTCAAAATTTCGTTTAGTTTTTTCACATCATCTGCACTATAAGCGATTGGCAAATTATTTTCTTTTCTGGCGTTTCCAATCAAATCACCCAATGTCTTGCTCTCCAACTTTCCACTCACCAGCTTGAATTCCAACTTGCCTGCTTGCTGGATGACTTTGATCGCTCTTTCAGGGTCTTTTACACCCGGAAGTTCCACAATAAGTCTTGTATCCCCTTGCTGTTGGACTGTTGGTTCTGAAAGACCATAGCGATCGATACGATTGCGCACCGCTTGGACCGCCTGCGAGACCACATCTTTTCTAACAAGACTTTCATATTCTGGATCGAGGCTGAAATTTGCCATCGGTTGCGGTTGCAAGGTGGAACCCTTTTTGACAAGGGCAGTTTTATAATCTTTAGCAACCAGCTCGAGTGTGGTTTGCAAATCACTATCGGATTTAAAAGTAAACTGGAGTTGATGACTTGCCGGATCGCGTTTCCAATCGGCAGGTTCGATGTTTCGTTTTTTAAGATCTCTCAAAAGGTCTTGCGCTAACAGATCTACCTTTGTGGCAATCCCTTCTTCCACCATCACATCCATTTCGATATAAATCCCGCCGCGCAAATCCAAACCTAGGTTTAAACCTTTTTCCGGGAAGAAATCAAAATACCAGGGAATCGGCTTTTGTTGTGATTCGAGTTCCTGTCGGATTTGTGGGAATTTGAAGAAAGTGGGAACCAGTGCATAGATGGCCAACACAACGGAACCTAACATTCCCCCAATTTTCCACTTCCATGAAGAAGTCATAGTTATTCTTGAGATGGGGTCACTTGTGCGATGGCATCTCTTGTCATTTTAACATGAACATTTTGAGCGATTTCAACCGTGAGGATGTTATCCGCAATACCAGTGATTTTCCCATAAATGCCGGCGCGAGTGATGACCGAATCGCCCTTGCGCATACTAGTTAGCATTTCTTTCGTTTTCTTTTGTTGTTTTTGCTGGGGTCTAATCAGCAGAAAATAAAAGATGACAAAGATGATGATGAGGGGTGCGAAGGTTGAAAGGAGGTTCATCGGTCCTTGTGCTCCTCCTTGTCCTTGGGGACTTCCTGCCATGGCCATCATTGCGTGAATCATATGTTCTCCTGTTTGTTATAGAATTCTTTTTTGAATTCCGGATATCGATCTTGCTCAATTGCAAACCTCGCCTCCCTTACCAAACTCATGTAGTAATGTAAATTATGAAGTGTGCAGAGGCGGGCTGAGAGAATTTCATGTGCGTTGGTCAGATGGCGGAGGTAGGCCCTGCTATAGTTTTGACAGGTGTAACAGTCACAATTTTCATCCAATGGCCTTGGGTCTTCCCTGTATTCTGCATTGCAGACCGTCACAACACCGCGGGTGGTATAAATGGTTCCATGCCTTGCGGCGCGAGTTGGAAGAATGCAATCAAACATATCAATGCCGCGATCAATGCACTCGATCAAATCGTGTGGTTTGCCCACTCCCATCAGATAACGGGGTTTATCTTGGGGAAGAATGTTTGTGCAGAAGTCGGTCAGGTCATACATCTCCGGAATCGGCTCTCCCACCGAGAGGCCGCCGAGGGCGAAGCCCTCAAAAGAGTGCGATGGTGCGAGAGTGCGATGGTACGATAGTTCCAAAAGGCGGTCGATATATTCCTTGCGCAGTTCTTTATACATCCCTCCCTGAACAATGCCGAAGAGGGCTGCTTTTGTGCGGCGGGCGTTGAGAGAACGCTCGGCCCAGCGAAGCGACAACTCCATCGATTCTTGTGCCACAAGGGGTGTTGCCGGGTAAGGAAGGCATTCATCGAGCACCATCATAATATCAGAGCCTAAACATTCCTGAATTTCAATTGCCAGTTCGGGTGTCAGCAGATGCGAAGCGCCGCCATCAATGGGAGATTGAAAGAGGGCCCCCTCTTCGCTAATTTTGCAACTCTGCGAGAGACTAAAAATCTGATAACCACCACTGTCGGTTAAGATCGGTTTCTTCCAATTCATAAATTGATGAAGGCCGCCCAGTTTTTCAATGGTTTTATGTCCAGGCCTTAAAAAGAGATGATACGTATTCCCTAAAATAATCTCAGCCCCCATTTGCACCAATTCGTCCGGAGTCATCGCCTTGACAGTGGCGATGGTTCCCACCGGCATAAACACTGGAGTATGAATTTCACCACGGGGAGTCGTAATGATGCCGAGCCTTGCTTTAGTCTTTGATGCAGTTTTTAATAGTTGAAAATCCATAAATTTTTATATTTTTGATTTATGTTTTTGATTTTTAATTTTTGATCTTTGATTTTCATAAAATTAGCATGCAATCTCCATAACTGAACAAGCGATACTGCTTCGTAATGGCTTCTTGGTAAGCCTGCAAGATAAATTCTCTGTTCGCAAAAGCAGAGACCAAAACAATCAGCGTCGATTCTGGTTGATGAAAGTTAGTCAAGATTCCATCCACTATTTTGAATGGATATTCAGGATAAATAAAAAGATCGGTTAGGGATTTATTCCAATCACTTTCTAGTGCTCGAACAACTGTTGTTCCCACAGCAATGACACGTCTTCCTTCTTTTTTAGCTTGGTGGATGATATCGGCAGTCTCTTTCGGTACCGAAAATTTTTCTCCATGCATTCTATGTTGTGTGATGTCTGATGAACGAATTGGCAAAAAAGTGTCGGTAGAAACATGAAGGGTCACAGAAGTTGTTTGCACACCACAATCAATGATTTTTTGCAAAAGTTCTTGGCTAAAATGAAAACTGGCGGTAGGGGCGGCGGCAGACCCAGAGATTTTGGCAAAAATCGATTGATAACGTTCACGATCAATATCTGTGTAATCTTGTTTTGTTTTTCGCTGGATGTAGGGCGGAAGAGGGGGTAATCCCCATTTTTCAATTTGTTGCTCACTATTTTCCCCTTCGAATTCTACCGTGCAATCTTCAGCAGTTTTCTCTAAAATTTTTCCAAAAAAATCATCTCCGAATTGGAGTCTTAAACCCTCTTTTACTTTTTTGAGTGGTTTTCCAAGACACCGCCAAACATTTTCTCCCAATTTTTCCAAAAGCAGCAATTCGATATTTGTCCCTTGAGCCAGGATTCTTGCAGGGAAAACTTTTGTGTTGTTAAAAACCAAAACATCTCCCTTGCTCAAAAAATCAGGAAGTTCTTTAATAGAATGATGTGCCCATTTTTTTGGCACGCGGTTCAAAACCATCATCTTGCTCGCATCCCGCTCCGTAAGCGGTTGTTGGGCAATGAGCTCTTTGGGGTAGTTGTAAGAAAAAAGTTTCAAATCCATAATTAACGCGTGTGGTGAGAAAGTGATGGACAGGACCCGTCACTTTCTCACCTTCCTAATATAATTTTCGCAAAGTGGCTTTGGGATAGTAGTGTTCCAAAATAGTTTTGTAATCGGCTCCTTGGTCGGCCATGCCTTTTGCCCCCCACTGGCAAAGCCCTACGCCATGGCCATAACCGGTTCCTTTGAAAACGACATGACGGTTGTTCAATTCCACATCAAACCAAGTACTTTTTAAATTTTTAAAACCCAAAGTATTTCGCAAGTCGGTTGCTTTCAAATAAAGGTTGTTTTCGTCTGTTTCGATAATGATCATGGCATTTCGGGGGGAGTCATCAAAGCGCTCCAACTGGATTGAAACAATTTTTGAACCGGTCAACCCCCTGTTTTTCAGTGCGTTAAGAAGTTGGTGGTGAGAAAGGGTTAATTCCCAATCTTGATGCGGCGAATCTTTGCAATAATGATCAATAATGCTGCTGGATATTTCCTTTTTGCCCCACACTCTGGGTGCTACCTCTGTTTGTCCACCACAAGTGCTGTGAAAATAGGCAGGAAACATTCCAAGATACCAGAGGACTTCACCTCTTGTGGCATCCACCGCCTCTTTGACAATATTATCTTGAGTTGTTCCCAATGATCCTTTGTAGACTTGATCGGCGGTATCAGATTCCAAATCATAACTCCCGCTTTGACGGCGTTGCTTTTGTCTAAAAAGGGCATAAGTTCTGGCTGCCACCACTTGAGCCTTAATCGCTTCCTCAGGCCAGCTAGAAAAAATTTCACCATGCACGAGCCCTACCAAATAGTCCTCCAGAGGCAACTCATTGAGGACGAGCAATTGATTATTCGAATCTTTTTTGATTTCTAACCAACCTTTAAATTGTTTCCCTTGAATTTCGACCGCTTCCGTTCGGCTGCCGATTTTGATCACAGGATAGGAAAAAGTTTGGCTTCCAACTTTGAACCCATTTTCCGTGGAGGTAACCAGGGCAGGGCTGTCGATAAAATGACTAATGGGACGCGGTTCATTCCCTAATAGCCACAAATTTTCACCCTCAACAGTCAATTTTGGAAGGTCCTTGAAAATAGCAACCCGAACGGAAGGGATAACAAGCAGAGAACACAAAATCAGACTCTTCAATCTTTGCATGTCGGTTCTCTAACATAACTACTTGAATTGACAAAGAATTTATTCTTGCTGCTTGGTGAGTGGGTGGCCCGGAGTGTTTGTTGTGGGGTTTAGTTAGGGGCCCCCACAAAAACACGGAGGGACAGGCCCTACTCACCAAGCCAAGGAAGCAACATTTTTGGGGATTTGCCGATAAGTATAGTGTGGCCGACGACCACTGAGACTCTAATTAGAATTGACACTCTGTGTCGGCACCCTTAAAATTCGATGCAAAAGAGGAATCATTCCAAAATGTTACGACTCTCCATACCGGTCAAGGTCCTTTTGGCCGCAGGCTTTGGTTATGTTGCCATTCTTTTCGCGACCACCTGGGCCACTTTGGTTTACTCTCTCGACACTCAGGACCTCTGGCTGGGAATAAAAATTGAACATTGGTTTCTGATCGGAGAAATTTTCTTCGTCGTTTTAGTGGCCACCATTACCTCCTATTTTTTACTGGATCGTCCCTTGAACAAGTTGACCGAGATCATGAACAAGGCCGGAGAGGGAGATTTCTTAATCCGTGCTCCCAACAATCGCTCGGACGAAATCGGCATGTTGGCAGACAATTTTAATAAGATGCTAGCAAGAGTCACCGATCTCTCCGCCAACAAAATCCAGACCGATCACGATTTGATCATTGTTCAAGAAGAGTTGAAGTACAAAAAGAGTTTAGAGGAGAAGACAAAACTTATTGAAAGGGCAAATCACACTCTCGAAAATCTTGTCAAAGATTTATCCCTTCTTTACGAAATTGGGCAGAGTATTAACCAAACAATCGATCTAGAACAACTCTATCAAGTCATTGGAGATGTTTTGAAACGCAATTTAAGGTTGAAAAATTTTTCTTTGATGGTTTGGAACGACAAACATCAAGTTTTAACCGTCAAAACGGTCTTCGGTTTTGAAAAAGACTCCAAAGTAAAACAGATGACATTCCAAGCAGGAGAGGGAATTGCCGGAGAAGTTTTGAAAACGGGAAAAACGATTTATGTTGGCGATGTAAAAAAGGAAACGCGCCTTGTTGAAAGGGGTCTTGAGTTATTGGGCTCCATATTGTCCGTGCCGTTAACCTATAAGGGTGAGACACTGGGTGTTATTAATTTTGGCAGAGACAAGACCTATTCTTTCACCAATCATGATGTGAAAATGCTGACCTTGGTTGCCAATCAGGTTGCCCTCGCGATGGCGAATGCCAGACTCTACACGCAAACCAGAGAACTTTCCGTGACCGACGAACTGACCGGTGTTTTCAATCGCAGACACTTTGCGCAAGTTTTACAATTGGAGTGGAAAAGGGCAGTCCGTTTTAAACGAGAACTTTCTTTGCTTATGATCGATGTCGACTATTTCAAACGCTACAATGATACCTATGGGCATTTGAAAGGAGACGAGGCCTTAAAAGAAATTGGAAAGATACTGATTGCCAATTTGCGTGAGGTTGATACCGTCGCCCGCTTTGGTGGGGAAGAATTTATTGTGCTCCTGCCCGATACCGATAAGCGTGGCGCTCAAGCGGTGGCTGAAAAATTAAGACATCTTGTTCAAGAAAAAATCGAAGCGATCACGATTAGTGTGGGAGTGGCAACGTATCCCGATGATGTGACCGAGATGGATGACTTGATTGACCATGCCGATATCGCTCTTTATAACGCCAAAGACAAAGGCCGCAACCGGGTGTTGACCTACACGGGCGGTAAACCCCCAGAATCTTTAAATCCCCCCTCCGAAGAAAAACAAGATTCCAACATCAAACCAAGGTTAGTGCATTAAGTTTTTTGCAAGAGATCCCGCACTTTCTTCATATCTTCCCAAACAGGCCTTTTTGCATCGGGGTTTCGGAGTAAAAAGGCAGGGTGGTAGGTAGGCATGACTTTGATTCCTCTAAACTCCTGCCACTGACCTCTCATCGCAGAGATTTTTTGGTCAGTTTCCAAGAGATATTGAAAGGCAACCGAACCTAAACAAACAATAACCTTTGGTTTGATCGTTTCGATTTGCTGATGCAAAAATGGAATACAGGTTGCCGCTTCATCCGGCAGTGGCGCTCTGTTTTCAGGAGGGCGGCATTTGGCTATATTCGCAATATAGACAGTGCTTCTTTTGAGGCCCATTGCCTCAATGATTTTGGTGAGCAATTGACCGGCACGGCCGACAAAAGGCTCTCCTTGAATATCTTCATCACGCCCGGGGCCTTCGCCAATAAACATCAATTGAGCCTTGGGACTTCCCACACCAAAGACGATGTTTTTGCGCCCCTCGCAAAGCCGGCAGCGCTTGCAATCACCAATCTCGGCACGAATTTCTTCAAGGGTTTTTGGTTTTTCTGAGCCACCTTTTTTTGATTCCCCTTTAGGCACCCATTCCAGGCCTAGCTGCTTTTGATAAAGGAGGCTTTGTTTTAAATCTTGCACTAACTTTGTGATATCTGACATATGTATTGATGTTGCCGGCTTGGCTACCTGGCGATGAGGGCGCCGAAAGTACGTGATATTTTTTGGGTCGGCCCAAAAAATTCGCTCGACTCTCGCCCCGCCAGTCTTTTATCCCGATAAGGTGTGGCGGGGGCTGCGAGACGACTTTCGTCACCCTCATCGCCACGCCACGCCGGCAACAGTCAATAACGAATGAAATGTTTCTTGTCTATCTTACAATTATAATTCTCGGTCTGTTTCTGGATCCCATTGTTGCGCACGCCTGGGGCCCAGGAACGCATCTTGATATTGCTCTGACTGTTTTGCAACATTCTTTTTGGGCGTTGCCGACTGTTCGTGCCCTCATTGAAACTTATCGTGACGACTTTATCTACGGGGCTGTCAGCCCCGACATCATCGTTGGAAAAAAGTATGCGGGGGCCATTTATCACTGTCACAACTGGTCGATTGGCAAACTCATTTTGGAAGAGGCTCAAACCGACATGGAACGGGCCGCGGCGTGGGGTTATCTCACACACCTTGCCGCCGACACGGTGGCCCATAATTATTTTGTACCCTTTAAAATCATTCGCAGTTTTTCGACACGGTCTCTTTCTCATGTTTATTGGGAGATGCGTTATGACCTTCATATTCCAGATCATTGTTGGAAAGAGTTTAAACATGTCATCCGCCAGGACTACAGACCTTTTGATCATCTCTTAGAGCGCGTTTTGAAGAAAACAATTTTTTCTTTTCGCACCAACAAAAAGATTTTTAATAGCATTTTAATTCTGCAAAAAATGAAGCAACTTCGTTTTGGGCTTAAAGTTTATGCAAAAGCCTCCCGGTGGGAATTGCCAGAAAGAGATAGGAGACACTATAAAGAATTGACTTTAGAGACGATTAAAGATTTTTTGCGCCACCCCCAACAAGCAAAATGTTTAAAAGCTGATCCGGCAGGACAGAGAAAATTACTTTATGCCGCGGAGACGAGAAAACAACTAAAAGACTTCACAAAAGAAAAGAGGCGTAACAAAGAAATCACTCAATTTCTCGAATCAGTAAAACAAAAACTCCATCGCGGCCTGTTTGATTCAACAGTGAGCCTACCAAATCTTTACGATTTCGCTAACTATCGTTGAGGGTTCACACAGACGGCCTTTTCCTTCATAGCCACAAGCCAGCTCACCGCTGTCTGGCTCCAAAACTTTGTAGCCCAATTCTTTAAGACGCCCAATGTTCCACTGCGTTGCCTTGTGTTCCCACATATGAACATTCATCGAAGGGCAAAACAAAACGGGTGCGCGTGTGGCGAGCAAAATGTTGGTGAGCAAATCATTGGCCAAACCGTGAGCTGCTTTGGCAATAAGATCAGCCGTGGTTGGTGCAATGACAACAATGTTTGCTTTATCAGCCAGCGCAATGTGTCCAATTTTTTGCTCTTGGGTAAGGTCAAACAAATCAGTGTGGACCGGATTGTGAGAGAGAGTTTGAAGGGTTAAAGGGGTTACAAATTCTTTGGCGGCACCTGTCAAAACCACATGGACATCAGCCTCTTCTTGAACCAGCAGGCGCACCAACTCACAGCTCTTATAAGCCGCAATTCCACCCCCAACCCCCAAAACAACGGTTTTGTTTTTTAGCGAATTCATTTCAAAGAGGGCAAATCACAATAACTTATGAAAAGCCATGAAATTTTAAAATACATCGGATTTGGAACATAATGCTTTAAAACTTAGACATTCCGAACTGGTTTTGAATAAATTCTATTTATTTTTCAATGAGTTACCAATAAAATTTCTGGCCCATTTTTTGTATGCTTTTGAAGCAACTTTTTTGAGGATTTGCCGAAAACAATTAGGAGAGGTTTTTTAATGGCTGAGAAGTGTCAATTAATTAGTAAATTATCAGTGTCACCCTCCATACTGCTCGGTAGTTTTCTTTATGATATCAGCAAGTTAGGTGGAAATCCTGGGGAGCTAGACACCTGTGACCTAAAGGTTTTCCAAAAGGAATTGGGTATTTCTTTGCCCCAAAAAGCATTTCTCGACAAATTTGGAAAAGGGGATTCGTTTAAACTCATTGAAGCCTCTGAATTTCTTTATAATCAGTATTTATATGCCCCCAACAATAAATATTATGCGTTTTACCCCAAATATTTCAGCAATCAGACCCATGCGGATCTCGCAGAAGTGGCTCTTCGTGACCTAAAAACGACCCTGGAACCTATCGTCGAAGTAGGAGTCCTCAAAAAAATTCCTATCTACGAGCGCATCTTGAAAGAACCGGCCCTGGCAGAATGGCTTTCTGTTGATGAAAAAGAAAAAATTGGAGCAGACATTGCAAAAATTCGTGAACTTTTTGAAGAAAAGAACTGGAAAGACCTCTACCCCCGCATGGACACTTTTGAAGTATCTCTCCCTGATTTGTACGAGACGATTAGCCAACGAGCTCAGGATAACGTTAAATTTTGGGAAAGGGCTGTTGTTGCAACGGAAGTTGTTCACAATGTGTTATTTATCGGGGCCGGTGTTGCAGTGGGAATCGTTGCTGGCCCTGTGGCAGCTGTTGGTGCGACACTGGCATTCGGTTTATCTTCCCTCGCCTCCGAAGAAACTGCCAAAGCTATTTCACAAGATGACTATACATGGCAAAATGCTTTGAAATCTTTTGGCTATCACGCACCGTTTGATATTATCAAAAGTGCCGCTTTCCTATTTCCGCCACTCAAGGCTGCAACCATCTTTGTGGGAGCCACTTTTGTGGAAGTTGCGGCAGACCCATTTGGAGAACCGAAACCTGTTGTTGACCGTTTGATTGATGGAGGTTTTTCAGCTCTGGTTGCAGCGGCCACTTTTTTCGTTGGGAAAAAAGCCGGCGAAAAACTGGGGCCTTATTTTGCAAAATATTTTAGAAGAGCCATCCAGCCAGTTCCGGAGTCACCTCAACTTGTCAGACCAACAGTTGTTGAAACTCGAACGGCTACTTCTCCCTCGCCACCTGTTGAACCGCCTCCTCCAAAAATGGAAGTGGAGCCTGCACCGCCACCCCCCACCCCCAAACCAAAAAGGGTCGAAGCCAGACCCAAAAATGGTGGCCCTAATGGAGCATCGCATTCAGAGAAGGTCTTGCACACCATCAAGAAAACACGATTTGCAGAAGATTGTTTTGAAAAGCTCACACCGTTGGTTAAAGGAAAAATGGAGGAGTTTGTTGCAACACTCGTTAATAAATTAAATTTCGGAGTTCCTATTGCAAAAATTGCTAATGTCATGCGGAACAAGGATTTCGCCGGTGTTTGGGAAGGACGTTTCATGTCTGCTAGCAATGCGAGAGTCTATTTTAAAATCACCGATGATCCCAATGGTTCCAAAATAGTTGAGATTCTCGGTTATTCTTTAGGAGAAGCCGATCGCATTGCTATTTTACAGCATTTTGCTGGTGGGAGGCATTAATGACCACTATTAATTTTGGCTTTATTGAAGCAGCCATCACTGCAGCCCAGGCAGCCCAAGCGGCTTCTAATAGGGCTGAATTAGATGCCGCATTGGAAAAATTGGGGAGGGCGATCCATCCCCTGGATACCTTTGCTGATGGCAATCTATCCCCCTTGGTGGAAAGGCTGACGAGTGGTAGAAGAGCTGTCACTGAAGCAGAACTGAATCAAGTTATCAGGACTATCAACGATGCCGGGGATAAATACCGGGCAAGTTCAGGCACAAAGGAATCAAAAGCCAGCAGTGCGCACACAGGGCACGGTGTTCATGGAAGCCCCAATCCTTATCTTATTCAAGTAGGTCAGTCTAAAACTTTTTCCCCGCGCCCTAACCAAGCCTACATCGCACGGAAAGCAGTGAGCCATTTTAGAGAAGAACACAGAGGTTTTTTTCGCCTCGATACAGGTGAGGGTAAAACACCAACATACGGATTCATCATTCAAGAACTTCGCAAAGAACTTCCCGATGAATACCAAGAGGCACTTGTTGTCATGGGTTGCCATCAAGCAGAACCCGCTCGCAAATTGGCAGAGACGATGAAACATATGTTTCGTGATGAAAAAATCATGTTTTTAGAGGGAGGTATTGAAGCAGAAGATTTTAAAAGAGTTACTTTTGTGGTGGGGACCTATCAACAACTAGCACAAAAATCGAGTATTGACGTTTTGAAAGAATGGGCTGGTCAAAAAAGAATTCTTTTTGTCTTGGATGAAGCGGACATGGTTGTTTTCAAAGGTATTGCAGAAGATGAACATCGAATGGCTACTTGGATTCGTCTCTTGATCGACTTTGGAGTCTTTACACAACATGGGCATTATCTTGCCAGAACACGGCATCGACTGTTGGGGGCCTCTGCAACCCTTGATCGCCCTGATGAAATTTCTCTCTCAACTGTTTGGGGTCCTGGAAATGTTTTCTATCATACACCGATGGCAGAGGGGGTTCGGCGCGGCACTCTTGTGCCCGTGGTTGGTCATGTCTTAGAAATGGATGTTCCAGAAAAAGAAAAACATCTCTTCAGGGATTTTACGAAGATTGTGGATGGTAAGATTGTGGTTGATAAAACAAAAGTGATGTCTGCCTGCGGCAGTGATCATGCTGTTAAAACATCGGTTCGAGCTGTGATCGATCATATGAAGATGAAGATTGGTGCTGGAACGACAAAGGGTGAAGCAGTGCGGCGTGGGATCGGTTATGCCATGGACACCACTGCCTTGGAAAAACACATGCGCTGGCAGCAAGAATTATTTGGGTTGGTAGAGGTTATTTTCCAAATTTATCAAGGCTTGGCTGCATCAAAACCAATGCATGTTGATACAATCCTCGCTCATCTTGGTGGTCTGGAGAAACTAGATGCGTTTGGTCAAACTTTAAAACGGTTTCTCTATGCTAGAGAATGGAAAACGGTGGAATCCCTTTACAGAAAGGCGGTCAGTTCTTTAAAAAATGGGAGAAAAGAAGGTATTTCGGAATTGTTCACTACTCTCTATTCTATTTTGAATGTTGATGTTCGCAGAATCAAAGGAAGACCTTTGGTGGCCACGGCTGTCTGGCAAAGTATGGACATGGATCGTGAAGGCAAAAAAATTCCTCGTGAGGCTCGTCGCACTCAATATCTCAACAAATTTGGTGATCGGGAACTAACGATGAAGGGCTTCAATGCTGGGGTGATCGACATGCTCTGGAGCATTGGGATGTTGGACAGAGGTTTCGACGAACCGATGGCAAGCTTAATTGTTGATAATGCCCCTAGTTCATCGAGAAGAGAAGTGGTGCAAAGGGCAGGCCGTATCATGCGACCACCCGACCCCAAAAATCCTAAAGATCATAGTCAAAAACCAGAATCTATTTATATTACACTGACACCCAATTTGGAAGCCCACCATCTCGATGTGGCCAGAAAAGATTTAGCCCGAGTTTTTGGTACCGAAGTAGATCCTGAGCTCAATATCATTAAGATTCGCCCTACCAAAGAAGGGGATTTTGAGTGGCGTACTCCCGATCCTGTTCAACTTGATTTGGGAGGTGATAAAAAAGTCCATTTAGTGTTGGTTGGGGCTAGAACCGTGGAGGCATTGGTTCATTTTTTAAAAGGACGTTATGGGAAAGATTATGATCCCGAAATTTTGGCCTTCGATGCCGGTGTTGGGGTTGAAGAAGTTGATGATTTATTGCGGGCCATTCGTTTTCCCAAGGAATCCAGATTACGTGCCTTTTTAAAAAATTGGCGTGCCGATGATGCAACAATCCACCAAATCATGGCAATCTATCACTCCGATCTTGCCGACATGAAAACGGTCTATGGTAACGCCTGGAGGATTGTGCAATGAGTGTAAGTGTTGTCACTCCTGCAGGATATGTTACCGGCCTACTTGGTAATCTGGAGACCCTAAGTGTTGCCGGTCAAGAATCAGACATTGCAGAGGTCTTAAACGATTTATTTCCTCAAGTAGATCGTCTTGGTAATGCTGAACTTGGACAGCGTTTAAAAAAAGTAGCAACCGCGTTGCAAAATGGTGATTATAAAAGAACTCAATGGTTACAATCTTCATTATATCGTGAACTCACTGATCTTCAAGCAGCACTCCAAAGTGGTCAAGCTATTGAAGAGGCATTGCAAGCAAGACAAGCTGCTCAAGCGTTAAAAAAAATAGAAGGACCAGGCGGCGGGCGATTTACCTCTTCCATTACTGCAAGACCAGTTCAAAGAGTTTCTGTTGGACCACCACCAGTCATTGAATGGGAGAAGTTTGGATCTAGAAGGTATCCTGCACCGCTCCCCCCAAGTGAAGAGGTGAATACAGCGGGCAGACGATTGGCTTATGTTGTCAGTTACGTTGCCGGAATGGCAGGTCATGGGGAATTCACGGCTGATACAGAAGATTTTTATAGCATCAGTTCTGAGATGCGCAGACGTATCGAAAAAGCGTTATTCGTTCCCAAAGCATTGGGCCAGTTTCCAACACGGGATGCAAGATCGATTATTATCAAAGCCCATCAATTAGAGCCGCTTTATGGAAGATTAGTTCAAGAACTTCTGATCCAATCTATTTTTGAATCACAGGGTTGGTCGTTGGGCGTTCCACTCTCCGATGCCCCGTGGGATCTCTCTTTTTTGTATGCCTTGAGACGCTATGGTGCGATGCAGTTGTTGGCCTCCGAAGAGAAAGCAAAAGAAGTGTCGGAAGACAAAGCGCTCATTCGCGTTGTGCAAGGCAAAGTCAGTTTGGAAGCGGTGAACTGGCATCCAGGCAAAACCCGTCGCGAAGTTTTTGAGCCTTGGTTACAAGGGATAGCCAGCAGAAATGGTAACAATGAAAAACTTTTAGAGAGACAACGCAAATATATTGGCGATGGAATTTTGCGTGCAACAAATTGGCAGCCTCCTCGCAATGGCGCTGGTTGGGAGCCGCAACTCCAATGGATGGTCAGGCGCTGGATTGCCCATTTTCATTTTGGTGCTTTGCCGGCCCGGGGACTTCCATTTAAAACCGATGTGATCATTCGTTTTGCAATGGCGAAACACCCAACAAAACTAGATTTAACTTTTGCGAGAGCTTTGTTGGCCATGATGCGTGATTATTATTCAAAGGCAGAATTACAAGCCATGGGGGATTTTATACCGAGGGATAAATGAGTATTGTTATCTCAAGGGGTTTAGCAGCACTTCAGTCTCAGATGGCAGAAGGTCTTGCCCGACTAACAGCTGACAATGCCGCACTTTTTCAACCAGATTCTTCGTCTTCTTATGAAAACCCTGCTTTGTTAGCTGCGCAACGTTACACAAAAGAAGAACCAAGGAAAATTTCGCCCGGCATTTTCCTTCACGACATGCACGGGGCCTTGAAAAAAGTTGCCGGTTCTCGTTTCGTTGCTAAAACTCCAGAGAATGAAGACAAAGCATTTTTAAGGGCTATCGTGGGTGGTCTTTCCCTCTTTTTGGGGAAAATGGACGCGCAAAGTGAAACAGAGATTGCAGGAATGGTAGATCAAGTAATCTCGCAGATTGCAGACCCTGCCATTCAAAAGCTTATTTTGGGTGCCGGCATTGCATTGCCAACTTCTTCCACAACGTCTGTAGCTGTTTCAGCTCCTTTAACGGTCTTGCCACCTGTTGTAGCCGCACCACAACCTCCTGCTCCAACTGTTGCTGCTCCTATCACGACAACTCTTACCCCTTTTGACTATCATCCAAACAGTGAAGAGAGGTTGGATGCTGAGTTTGAATATCGTCTCGCGAATGTTCACCAGCGCATTCAAGATGCAAATATTTCCTGGCCCTATGATTTTGTCAGATGGTGTCGCTCCCTTTATCTTTTGGCAGGTGAGTTGCCAAATGGAGATGCAGCAAGGGTACGTGGAAATATCACCCGTGGTTTAAGAAGAATCAACGAGTTAGCCTCCATCAGTGTCGAAGATATTCGTCGCCTGTTAGGTCCTTCTGCGATGGCAGTGGGTCGTTACCCCGAAGGAATTTCGCAAGATTGGCCACGAGATATATCCAATGATTTTGGTTCTGCCATTATTGCTGTCCACGATGTCGGTGAAACTGTCATTGCCAACAAAGCAGCCCTCCTCTGGAAGGCAAGCACTGGCTTAGAAAATCAAGATGAGATTAGAGGTGATTTGGTTTCGATCCTGCGTCGTTTCGAAATAGCTTTGTTATCGGGAAGAGAAACAGATCATGAGGAAATAGAAAAAGCGCTTGATGAAATTGCGTTGAAAATTCCGGAAGCCAAACGCCCGGAAATGTTCTTAAAGAAAGAAACAGTACCACAGCCTTCACCCATCCCGTTAGAACCCATGTCGCAAGCAGAGTGGGTACAAAAAAGTTTGGATTTTTTGGTTTATGAAAAATCAAAATGGGGAAGTATGGAAGGAGAACTCTCCAATCAATTAGAGCATCTTTTTAAATTATTGAAAGTCGAAGAGGCTTTAGCACCACGTGCACCAGAGCTGTTGGGATTGGCATTTCAACTGATGTTATCTTATCGCCAGATGGTGGGGGTATCCGGAATAGAAGCTTTGGCATTGGGTAAAGATCCCAGCCTACCGATCAGTTTTGAAGACAGGGCTAAAGCCTTTGACATGATGAAGGCTGCCCACAACCAGCTCGATCTTCTTCAAGAGTGGGGTGATGCCTATAATAAAGATCCAAAAGCTTATCAACCGTTGTTCGGTGAAAATGGTCTTGCCGAAATAGTCTCTCGCTACATCGTTCATGCTCGAGGAGGATCCCAAAACCCACTTGAAGAAGCGAGTGGAAATTTTGTTCAAGCACACCCTGAGTTGAAACTTTCAACTGCTATGGCCCGCAGGTTACTATCCTATTTTGTTGGGCTAACAGATGGAACTTTTAACGAGGCTTTCTTACAAGAAGTGTTAGGGGCCAAACCTAAGGCTCAAGAAGCGGCTGGACCAGAGCTTGATTTAGAAAATACCCCATTTTTGGATGTTGATCCAAATAAATACACTCCCTATGGGCGCGTTTTTGGAAAAGTTGTTCTGGATGGAGGAGTCATCCGAGTAGGCGGTGGCAAAAATAGACCTGGGATCTTTTTTGGGATTTATTTGACAACCTTAGAAAAGATTTACCGAAAATACCGTGAACAAGTTCGCACATCCGGTAGCAGTAGTTTCGAGTCGGCCTATACATTGGCCGTGAAGCAGGAAAAATATCAAGAAAGATATAGAAAAGACTATGAAAAATTGTTTGGGGATCTTCTTAGATTGCTGGGTGAAAATAAGGATATGGCCGATTTGGTGGAAACAGCAATTTTGTCTGGTAAGACTCAGTTAAAGGTACCTGAAAAGCAAGCAATACCTACAAGTGGCGGCCCTCCCATGGAACGACCTGTGGAAGAGGCGCCTACTGCAGCGCTAGCGCCAACACCAGCTCCAGTTTCAGTACCACCATCGGTTGAAGTATCGAGACCAGCTGCAACAAGGGTTGATGAAGCCGTCTTTGCCGGTGCCGCACTCGTTTCACCCGATGCTCCTCCTGCCGAAGCTAACCCCTTTATCGAAGCAGCTGCAATAGTATCAGAGTTTGTTCCACCCCCAGCAGAGGTAGTTGTATCTTCAGGAGTTGCCGTAGTCGAAGTGCCACCACCTGTTGAAACAGCGACAATTCCAGCGATCGAAGAAGAAATATTAATTGTAGATGAAGTAGAGGTAGAAACATTTCCAGCGATTCTAGCCCCCTATATTACTAAATGGTCCCTGGGTGAAGTTGAGAAAAAAGTATTGCAAGATATGTGCGCGGTAACTTCACCAGAAGCTGTTTTGAAAGCTCTGGATAATATTGAACAAAACAGTTGGGAGAGTGAGGAGCGAAAAAGAAAGATTCTGACAGAATATGCAAGGGCTTTAGAACTTGGAAGAATAACAGAGAGAGGTAAAAAAAGAGTTGTAGAGCTTCTGGCCTCTAAGGAAAATTTTGGGAGGGTGAGACTTCTCCTATCTGTTGCCGCTGCAAAACCGACCAGTCTGGTTTTGGATCAGATTATTCCAGACCCCATTCAGTTGGGCAAAAAGGGGGGGCGATATCTAGATATTGACTTTAAATCTTACCCTCCTGTAGCTGTGGTTCGGCCTGCAATCACTCTTGCAGAAGGATTATACGAAGAAATAGCCGTCATGCCGAGTGGGCGTTCCGTATTGATTAGAGGACCTTTTAAAGGGGATGCCATTGATATCGGAATAGATCACGGGCAGCTCCAGAAAGGGATCGGTGGTCTTTTAGGTGAATTGGCAAGGGCTCAAGGGGCCATTGAAAGTGGCGCGCGAACCTCTCTCTTGCTCCTCGTTTTTAACGAAAATGGCATGACACCGCGTGCCCGAAAATACTTTTTTAGCCAGCACCCTCAAGGCACTTTGATTGAATGGTATGGAAACACTTTTAGTCGGTGGTCTTTAGAAAAATATGACGATGAAATTATGCTGCAGGAAACCCGTTTTGATAGAGAAGGGAATAAAATTTCTGAAAAACTTAATTCTATTGAAACATTCGAAGGAGAAGTAGAAGTTCATTTTGTTACAGCCAATGATCGCAATCCCCACACGGAACGCCTGATAGAAAAACCAACCACGCGAGCAATTGAAGATTTAAGGGCGATGGGAGAATCCAAAGAAGCGATTCGTTTGAAAGTTGTTCGGGATGCGGCCATTAACGCCGTCGGTTTTCTCAATCCCAATCACCCCGATGCAGATAAAGTCATCGAAGTGGCTAAGAAGTTTGGTCAATCTCGTCTTAGTAAGAGACAAATTGTTGAATTGAAAGAGGAGCTGGATGCAGTTGTCATTGAAATAGAACATCGCTTTGACTCCACAATACCTCCTAAAGCTGTCGAATTGGCAGCCCTTGTGGGTGTAGAAAAATTAACTCAGTTGCTGACAATAAAAGGAATCTCTTCTGAAAATGTCGATGAATTGATCCATCACCTCTTGGTTTTAAAAACCAAGTTCAATGGAGAAGTCATTGTCAAAATAGTCGATCAATTGTTGGAAGTGAGTACAAAAAATCTCGCCCACTTTACAACACTTCTCAACCGCCTTGCTCAACTAGAAAGACTAGTAAGACAACGGGGTTTAAACATCACCGATATCACTTTAAAACCAGAAACCCTTTATGGTGGATGGGCCCTGACTTTGGATGGAAAGGTCATCTTGATCGGTTCTACTAAGGGGGAACCTTTTCATGTCCCATTCCCATTGGGCGGGACAATGAAACAGGCTGAAGGGATTGCCGGAGCTTTAGCTCCCAATTTCGAAAGGGTAGAAGATGCGATTTTAGAAGGGAATGTGAGTGGCTTGCTTTTAATGTTGGTTGGAGAAGATGGAATTACCGAGCAAGGTAGAGACTCACTTTGGACAACCTTTGGATCCGATGCAGAAGTCTGGGTTCTCAAAATAACCAATGATCAACAGGCCGATCATTATATCTTCAAAAAGAATAAAGAGGGCCCTTTGGCCGAATCGCTGGGAGAAGAAATTTATGAGGTGATCTCCTTTGCTCGTGAAGAAGAAGAAATTAAAATTGAAAAACTGGAACGAAAAGAAAGCCGTCAGGTCGTCAGTCCACTTTTGCTTGCAAAAAGAATTCTCGGTGTTGTGAAGCCCAAACCTTCTCCAGAGGGTGCACCAGCAAAGAAGCGTTGGGAACACATTGACGCGGATTTTGCAAAAATCTTTGCTGATCATGAGGTTACTGCACAACAAATTTGGGGACCTTTGAGCGAAATTGTGAATGATGAACGTGTTTTGAAAAAAGGAGATGCATTTATTGATTTGATGGAGTTTGCCGATCAGTTAAATGGAACCTTTGAAGCTCATTTAATGCCAATGAGTGCCTTGGCAACGGGAATTCAAATTGGAGAGCCCGTTTTTCCGGGAATAGACTTGCTCAAATGGAGAGATTTAATCGAAACTTCGACATTAGGAATCCAAGAAGCACTGTTTGATCTTAGTGACACAGAAGAAGAGGGAATCGCAAAAATCGTAAAGATTCCCCAACATCTGCATGAGTTTCATCTTTTGCTTCATCAGATTTTGATGGTTGAACTAAACGGTTATCGCAACCTCCTTAATCGGTTAGACAGTGTGAAGGCTTCAAGCGACATCCCGCCCGATTTGGCAAGACAAAAGGAATTGATTGAAACACTTCGAGGGCGTGCTGCAGATTTGGGAAAATACCTGGGGGCCGATTTCTTTAAAGAGCTCAATAAGATTCGGACCATCATGCAAAACAGAATCAATTACTTTAATGAAGTGTTGAAACCCAAGATTTTTGAATTTCAAACGAGGGATGATTTGGAGCTTCCTTCTTCGAATCCAATAACATCCGACCTCTATGCTTTTGTGGATAAATATGGTTTTAAACGGGGAAGGGAGGCAGAGCATGGAGTTCTCTTTGTAAATCCAGCTACAGGAATAACCGTAAATCTGCCCTACGACGATAAAGGTCTTGATCCACGCACGATGAAAAACTCCAGATCGGATGCTATAAAAGCTGTCGAAGAATCTTTGCGTAAAGAAGGCCGCATGCCCCCTGCTTAGGCCTTTTCCCTTTTGGCGAGGTAGTCCAACACAGATTTGGCAAAGAGTTCGAAGTCGCTTAGATGTTGCTTAAGAACGCTATAAATTTCTTTGTCATCCGTTTCCCAATAAAGATGCACCAAGCGGTTTCTCATTTTTGCCATTTTTCGCAATTTTGTGAGAAAGCCCTCGGTGACCACTCCATTTTCCACGAGTACTTTAAAGCTGTCGGCATAGTCCTTTGGCGCTCTAAAGCCAAATCTGGAGATGAGATGGTTTGTCAAATCAAGACATGTCTCTAAAGCATATTGGAGATTGAGGCGAGCGCTGTCTTTTTTCATCGCATCTTTTAGGAAATCAGCCTCAGAAAATGCGCCGAGTTCTTTCAACTTTAAAACATATTGACGAAGCCGATCTACGAGCATTGTTACTTTTTTTATATCAACCATGCGTCAACCCTTGTTCGCGAATCGTTCGCAAACGTTCCGAGCAATAGTTATCGATAAAAAATTTGAAATCAAAATAATGTTTGCGTGTTCGCTCTTCATAATTTGCTCGTATAGTATCCGAAATTGCGTAGAGTAATTTGCCGTCTGTGATTACTTTTCCTTGAAAATCAAGAGGGGCATCATTGATAATTCGAACATCAAACTCAAACGTTGGAAAGGAACCTTCCAAAAGGTCTTCGATCTCAATTTCAAAATCCCATCGATTCTTTCCAAAGTGTTTTGTATTAATAACCAAAGCAATATCGACATCACTAAGGGGCGTGGAGTTGCCTGTTGCGTAGGAACCATGCAAATAAACAAGTTCCAAAAAGGAATTTTTTTTTGCTAATTCTCGGAAGGCCCTCCCCAAATTTTCTTTATCCTGAGGTTTCATGACACTCATTATAGCGAATATGCTTAAAGTTTCAACCCATTTTCATTTTCAACAATACATTATAATGACTTCTTGAGGGCTTCTTTGATTCTTTGGATACCTTCTTTGATGGATTCGGTGTCACAGGCGTAAGAAAGTCGCAAATAGCCTGGGGCGCCAAAGCCTTCGCCGGCAACCACAGCAACGTGGGCTTCTTCTAAAAGGGTGTCGGCAATTTGTTGCGAAGGTTTTTTAAAGGCTGTGATATTGGGGAATAAATAAAAAGCCCCTTGGGGTTTGAAGCAGGTGACACCTGGAATTTTTGTCACCAGCTCGAACATCAGGTTGCGTCTTTTTTCAAATTCCTTACGCATTTTTTCTATTTCACCATCACAATCGTTGAACGCCGTCACAGAGGCCCTCTGAACAAAAGTGGCAATCGAAGTAATTTCTTGGCTCTGTAAAATCTTCATTTTGTCGATCAGTTCTTTTGGGCCGGCGGCAAATCCCATCCGCCAACCGGTCATTGAATAAGCTTTGGAAGCACCATTGATCAAGATCGTTTGATTGCGCATGGCAGGTGCCGCCTCTACGAAAGAGGCTTGTTTGAAACCATCGTAAGTTAGTTTTGAATAAATTTCGTCCGACAAAACCCAGATTTTTTTCTTGGTACAGATGTCGCCAAATTCTTTTAGCTCTTCTTTTGTATAACAAGCTCCTGTTGGGTTGGAGGGAGAATTAAGGATGAGCATTTTTGTTTTAGGGATAATCGCTTTCTCGAGTTGTTGCGGTGTCATTTTAAAACCGGCCTTGTCATCGGTTTGAATGATAACCGGTTTGCCACCCGCCAACAAAACCTGATCGAGATAAGAGACCCAATAAGGAGCAGGGATAATCACTTCATCTTCATTATCAATCAAAACCTGAAGAACAATATAAATAGATTGTTTCGCTCCACAGCCGACAATGATTTCGTCTGGTGAATAATCGAGCCCGTGATCTTTTTTGAGTTTTTGCGCGATGGCTTGGCGCAGTTCTGGAATTCCAGGCACCGGGGCATATTTTGTCCAATTTTCATCGAGCGCTTTTTTGCAGGCCTCTTTAATTTTTTCAGGCGTTGGGAAATCGGGCTCCCCGGTGGTGAAATCAATCACCTTGATTCCCTTGGCTTTTAGCTCCCTGGCCTTGGCCGCCGCCGCCAAAGTCGAAGAAGGTTTGATGTTTAAAATTCGCTTTGAAAATCGCATACTTATTAAAAAGGCGTCGGACGCCTTTTAAGGGCATAGTGATTATTTTAATTTCGATTTTAGAAGTTTTTCCACTTGTGGGTGGATCATCCCTTTGCAAGAGCCTCCAAACGTTAAAATCTCTCGTATAAATGTTGAGCTCAGATGGGAATATTTTCCCTCTGTCATCATAAAAATGGTTTCCAGTGAAGGGTAGAGGGCTTTGTTGACCAATGCCATTTGCGATTCATATTCATAGTCACTCATGTTGCGAATACCTCTCAGTAGTGTGCGAACTTTTCTTTGTTTTGCAAAATCGACCAACAAACCGTTAAAAGAAACAACTTCAATTTTATCTTTATAAGCTTTAAGAAGTTTTGCCAATAAGTCCACACGTTCTTTAACATTTAGGATTGGTTTTTTGGAGGTATTGGTTGCAACAGCAACAACGAGTTTGTCAAAAATTTTCAAACCCCGCTCAATGATATTGAGATGTCCCATCGTGGGAGGATCAAATGACCCGGCACAAATTGCAATTTTATCCATGATTATCCTCTCTTCAAAAAACTGACCAAGGTTTGTCCATATTTTCTTTCGTCCGTCAAGCGCAAGCCCTCTATTGCTCCAATTGGTTCCTTGGGATGGTGCTCTACTATAATAATTGTTTCATCGTGCAGAAGAAAGCTATTTGCCAGTTTGTTTAATGTTTTTTTGACGAAACGTTTTTCATAAGGGGGGTCGACAAAGATAAGATCGAATTTTTTTTGTTTTTTAGAAAGAATAGCGATTGTCTTTGCCGCCGACAGGTAAAAGACATTGGCTCTATCGGCAAAGCCACATAGATCAATATTTTTGCCGATCAATTTTAAAGACTCTTTGGAATCATCCGCAAAAACAGCTTCTTTAGCCCCTCGGCTTAAAGCCTCAATCCCCATAGAACCGGTCCCTGCAAAAAGATCCAAAACAGTCCAATCGGTGACATCAAAAAGGATATTGAAAACCGCCTCTTTGACCTGATCGAGTACGGGCCTGATGAGATTGGATTTAGGGCTGGCAAGTCGCCTCCCTTTGGCTTCACCTGCAATCACACGCATTTATTTACCTCCGTTTTGTTGAAAATGACGGGCTCCGGGTCGGCTTGCTGCACGCCCTCCCGACAGATCGGGCTGACAGCTGCGCCGACCACCCGTCATTTTCAACTTCACATTTTTCGGAGCACCTATGCGAAAACACCCTATCTTAATGATTGGAGTGAATGGGTGGCCCGGAGTGTTTGCTGTGGGGTTTAGTTAGGGGCCCCCACAGAAACACGGAGGGGCAGGACCCGTTCACTCCACTCAATATTATTAAGGTGTTTTCGCAAAGGTCGGAGAAGTCTATGCATAGAACTTGCATTAATTCAAAAGACAAGCTATGGCGAGCGAATAATAAGGAGGATTCATGAAACGCAAATTTTGGCATTGGGCTTTTTTATTAGCTTTGACCCTGTCACCCGTTCTGGCAGAGGCTGCCAAGACAACCTATGTCTACACCGACAGACGCTTTCATTTCGTGAAGCGTGTTGAGATGGACAAAGAGGAACTCAAAGAACGTCAAGTGAACCATCCTTACACCTTCACCGATTTGCAGCTCAGAGATATGTTGGCAGGTGTTAAATTTAGCAGACAGCTTGTTTTCAAAAAAGAGGTTCAAGAAGATGCTGTTTTCAACCAGGCAAATTTGGATTTTTTAGTGCCACACCTTGTTCAGGCTTTTAAAGAATCGCAACCCAACGAAGAAATTGTTTTTGCTTTTATCACTCATCGATCAAAGTTTGTTGTGAGAGACGACCAGCTAACGATTGTGCGTTCGTGGGTGGAAGGGAATCAGCTTCATATGGAATTTCGCAAGCTGATGGCCAAGGTTGATGTGACGAACTACGACAAGTTGGGCGATGTGAATCAGGCGATGAATCGGGCGCAAGGCTTGCGCGTTGCTTTGGAATTAACACCGGGTCAGCAGTATGGCAGAAGCACCGATGAGGTTTTGTTGACCATTCCTTCTGCTTCTGCTGTGGCGAGTGCTCTTGAAAAACCAAAAGAAGAAAAGGCCAAAGAAGAGAAGAAAACGGCCAAGGTTGAGAAAAGGACGACAGTTTCTGAGCCGGTTAGTGGTTCTGCTGCCGATCGGTTGAAACAACTAGATCAACTCAAAAAACAGGGGCTTATTAGTAAGGAAGAATACCAACAAAAGCGCCAGGAAATCTTGAATCAGCTGTAGGCGAAAAAAATAGCGGGTCCTGCCCCTCCGTGTTTTTTTGTTCAGAAGCAACTTTTTTGGCGCCCCGCCGAAGAACCCATCAGAAAGGTCTTATTTCCATGAATGCACCTTTAACGAGTTTATTTCTAAATCCAGGCATGGTTGCCAATCTTGGTGTGCCTAACATTTTGTCGGGGTTGCCCCCAACAGTGGAACTGGGTTCGGTAGTTGAGGGTTTTGGCCAAGCCATTGAACATGCTGCTCCAAATTATTTTACTGATTGGGCGGAGTCTGCTCGACGTCTACAAGAGCTATTACAAAGAGGTGGAACTCCTGAAAAATTTCAACGCCTTCAAAGTTCTTTATCAGGCATCATTGACGAACTGGGGGAAGACGAATTGAACGCCGTTTTGGCCAAAACCGGCTGGAAACCTTCAGAACAATTTTTAAAAGATCGTTCCCCCGTGAAAATTGAGACGACGATGGCTTATGTAGATGCAACTGCAGGTGTTGTCATTCATGAACTGGCCGAACTTGTTGCTGCGGAGAGTGTCAGCCGACCAGGAAGTAAGACTGAGGCAACGTATGACTCGGCAGAGTGGATCAAGGATCGCATGACCGATTTAGGTTTTAAGGATATCATCCTGCTCGAGGCGGAGAACAGTAATCCCAGTGTTTTTGGCCAAATTGTCGTCGATCCCAAAGCACCAACTGTTCTTTTCTATGCCCATCATGATGTGAAACCCCCTGGAGGGGAGTGGAAACAGGTAGATCCTTTTAAAGCAGAAGTGCACAATGGTAGATTATTTGGAAGAGGGGCAGCCGATGACAAAGCAGGTATTATGGCTATTTTGTCTGCTGTGCAGGCGTATCAAGATGCCGGTTTAAAACTCCCTGTTAACGTCGCTGTACTGTTTGAAGGGGAAGAAGAAATCGGCTCTCCACATTTAGATAAAATTCTTGAAGTGTTAAAAACCAGGGTTCAAGATTTTCAACCCAATGTTGTGGTGACTTGCGATTCCATGAATATGAAGGTTGGACTCCCCACTGTAATAGCAAGCACTCGTGGGATTGCCGATCTGATGGTGACCGTCCAGTCGGTAGCTCAAGGTTCCCACGCTGGTCGCAATAGTTATGCCATGGATGCTTATCAAGCCTTCTCAGCATTGATCTATAATATGATAGGCTCTTACGGAGAACTTTATGTTTGGGGATTGACCGATTGTGCCCCCGAAATTCCAATAAGTTTTCGAAAAAGTTTAGATAAGCTTGCAGAACTTATTACATTGGATGAATTGCGTGATGCAGCTCACATGTCGCATGATGCCAATTTTTTAGTCCCCCGAGAAGAACCGACTGTCCAAGATGTTTTGGGTCATACCTGGCGTGGTTACGCGATGAAGATTTTAGCAGTGCAAGGAGCTCAAGATATCGAAAACGCGGCTGGTATGATTGTTCCTAAAGTTAAAACGTTAATTCAATTGCGAATTCCTCCCCGTGTTGATTCAGTCCAAGCGGCACTAATTTTAATTAAAACTTTACAAGAAAAAGCACCCAAGGGGGTACGTGTTGATATTGTTGTGGCGGGGGAAATCGTTGATCCTTGGGAGACAAAAATTGATGGCCCTGCTGCCAATGCTTTACTCAGTGCTTTAGACATGGGTTATGGAAGAGAAGCGGTCTTGGGTGGTTCGGGTGGGGGGATCGGTTTTTTAAGTATTATTGGAAAACATTTTCCAGAGGCAACCGTGTTACCGATTGGAACAGAAGATCCTCTTTCCAATGCGCACGGTCCCAACGAGAGTGTAGCCATAGAAAATGTTATAGGGACAGCCCGCTCGATTGTCGCCTTTCTTTATAATATCTCGAGGCGTTTAGGGTAGGTCGGAAATAATTCGCAGCCTTTTTTGGTGACAGTAACAATATCTTCAATGCGCACGCCACCGGTTTTTCGGTAGTAAAGACCAGGTTCCACAGTGACGATTTGACCCTCTTCAAGATAAAAATCTCTCGCAGTCATTCGCACGGGCTCTTCATGAATTTCTAGCCCAATCCCATGGCCCGTGCCGTGAATGAAACCTTGTTTCACTCCGTTGATCTCTTTTGTGGGATAACCTTGGGCTTGAAAATATTTTTGGATCGCTTGATGGATTGTTTTGCCATTGATGCCCGCCTTAATTTTTGAAATTGCCATTTCTTGCGCAAACTTCACGGCCGCATATTGTTTTTTTAACTGAGGGGTAGCCCTCCCTTTGCAAAAAGTTCTGGTCGCATCGCCATAAAATCTCGTTTTATCGGAGCGGGGAAAAATATCGACGATGATGGCTTGATTGGGTCTCAAAGGCCCAGAGCCAACGCAGTGGGGGTCGGTTGCTTGCAAACCTCCTGCAACAATGATGTCGGTGGTACGAAACCCAAGTTCCAACAAAAAGCGATCCAATTCAAATCGCAATCGCTCCGAACTTAAAATTTTTCCTTTCCAGTAGAGTTGACCCTTTTTGATTTGAGACTCTCTTAAGATTTTTTCTGCCAAACCAATGGCTCTAAAGACAACTCGTTGCGCATCCTTCATCCATTTTTTTTCTTTGAGGGTTTTGATCGTTCGTTCTGGATAAAACGGGTGTTCCCCTGGAAAAATTTTATAGCCCAGTTTTCTTAAAGCATCGACGAGTGTGAAACTTGTAGACCGTGGGGTAAAAATCGTTTTGGCTTTGAGTTCTTTAAGAAAAGTATCGATGAGCCCCACTGTATTGGCAGTCCCTTTTTTTGCAGCCTTTTCGCGAATGGCGGAAAGGGAGAGAACGCGATCGACGTTCGCCTCTTTTTTGCCCCGCTCATATTCCAAATCGGAAAGTAGCAGGTATTTTTTGCTATTGTGCTCCACATATAAAACATCATCCGGCGCTAGAAAATGGCTGGCATAATAAAGATCAGCGTTTCTATCGGGGCAGTCATAAATCAATTTGGTCTTTGGCTTTGACATAGATGAGCGCATCATATAGCAAAAAAAATTGGATGCAATTTCTAAAACCTTTCGTCAAACGGTTCATCGGTGGTGAGAGTCTCAAAGAGGCTCTGGCGACCCTTCAAAATTTAAAAAAGGAAGGTTTTAAAACCACGCTCGATTATTTGGGGGAGAGTGTCACAAACCGTGATCAAGCATTAGAAGCAACTCAAGAATATATCCGCAATTTAAGAGAATTGAACCCACTCGGGCTCGACAAAAATATCTCCATCAAGTTGACACAGATCGGTCTCGATATTGACGAAGGATTTGCCAAACAAAATTTGATTGAGATTGTCAAAACAGCCAAGACGATGAATGGTTTTGTGAGGGTGGATATGGAAGGCTCTGCCTACACCGAGGCGTCCCTTCGATTGGTTTCGCAAGCCCATCAAGAAATTCCATGCATCGGGGCTGTTTTACAAACGATGCTTCGAAGAACAGCTCAAGATGTCCTTTTACTTATTAAAAAGGGGGTTCGCATTCGTTTGGTGAAAGGGGCTTATAAAGAACCCATCTCCATTGCATTTCAAGACAAGCGCGATGTGGATGCACAATATGTAACCATCATGAAACGCTTACTCACCTCCGGCATTTATCATGCCATTGCGACCCACGATGAAAAAATTATCAATGAAGCCGAGACGTTTGTGGGCAAAATGGGACTAAAAAAAGATTCTTTTGAATTTCAGATGCTTTTGGGTATTAGGGCTGATTTAGCAAGACAGTTGGTCAAGGAAGGTTGGAATGTTCGCATTTATGTGCCATATGGCAAGGCGTGGTTTCCATATTTCATGAGGCGTTTACGGGAACGGAGGGAAAATGTCTGGTTCGTCATCAAAAACCTATTTAGAGGAAGCTAACAAATATTCGGCTAAGAATTATCATCCTTTACCTGTCGTGTTGTGCAAAGGGGAGGGGGTTTGGGTCTGGGATGTAGAGGGAAAAAAATATCTCGACATGCTCTCTTCTTATTCCGCACTCAACCAGGGACATTGTCATCCCAAAATTGTAGCCGCGGTTCAAAAACAGGTTGCCAAGCTGACATTGACTTCGAGGGCGTTTCACAACGACCAGATGGGGCCATTCATGAAGCGCTTGTGTGAATTGAGCGGATTTGAAAAATGTTTGCTGATGAATTCTGGGGCGGAGGCGGTGGAAACGGCGATCAAGGCAGCCAGACGTTGGGGTTATACCAAGAAAAAAGTTGCTAAAGATAAAGCGGAGATCATTGCTTGTGAAAATAATTTTCACGGGCGCACGACAACAATCGTTGGATTTTCAACTGAGCCACTTTATCAAAATGGCTTTGGGCCTTTCACGCCTGGTTTTAAAATCATTCCTTATGGAGATGCATCGGCTTTGGAAAAGGCGATCACACCCAACACAGTTGCTTTTTTGGTAGAGCCGATTCAGGGAGAGGCAGGGATTATGATTCCTCCCGCTGGATATTTGAAGAAGGCCAGAGAAATTACGAAGAAAAATAATGTTTTGTTGATGGCCGATGAAATTCAAACCGGTTTGGGGCGAACCGGAAAACTTTTTGCGTGTGAGTACGAAAATGTAAGGCCTGATGTCTTGATTGTAGGAAAAGCTCTGGCTGGTGGAATGTATCCTGTCTCCGGAATTTTGGCAGATGAAGAGGTGATGAGTGCCTTTGTTCCAGGAAACCACGGTTCCACTTTTGGTGGCAACCCTTTGGGATGTGCAGCCGGTCTGGCAGCCCTCGATGTGATTGTCGAAGAGCGTTTGGCTCAAAGGGCGAACGAAATGGGTGAATATTTTATGGGTGAACTTTGCAAAATTAAAAATCCAGCCATCAAAGAGGTCCGTGGGAAAGGTCTGCTCATTGGGATCGAAATCAAAAAAGAATTTGGTTTGGCCCGGCCTTATTGTGAAAAACTGATGGAACTTGGAATCTTAGCCAAAGAGACTCACGACCAAGTCATCCGTTTTGCCCCACCGTTGGTCATAAAAAAAGAAGAAATAGACTGGGCCTTGGAGAGGATTTTGAAGGGACTACTTCCGAGATGAAGCGGAAAGAATGTTTTTGCGAAGCCGAATGTTTTTGGGAGTCACCTCGACTTGCTCGTCATCACGGATAAATTCAATGGCCCTTTCAAGTGTCATCGGCACGACAGGTGAAAGAATGATATTTTCATCTTTTCCGGCTGCACGCATGTTGGAAAGCTTTTTCGTCCTGCACGGATTGATGTTCAAATCGTTTTCTCGGTTGTTTTCTCCAACGATCATCCCTTCGTAGACAGGAACGCCCGGCTCCACAAACAAAACACCCCGCGGCTCCAAATGAAAAAGACCATAAGCAACCGTTTCACCACTCCGGTCAGAGACTAAAGACCCATTCACTCTAGACTTGATATCACCACGGTAGGGTTCATAGCCTTGAAGATAAGAATTCATCAGCCCGGTTCCTTTTGTGTCGGTCAAAAATTCGTTCCGATACCCAATCAAACCTCGTGAGGGGATTGAAAATTCAAGACGGACACGGCCTGTTCCATGATTGACCATATTGATCATTCTGCCTAAGCGGCGTGAGAGCTTTTCGGTGACAATCCCTGTAAAATCTTCTTGAATGTCGATATAGAGATGTTCAATCGGCTCCACTTGAACGCCGTTTTCTTCCTTCAAAATAACTTGCGGGCGTCCTACACTCACTTCAAATCCTTCTCGACGCATGGTCTCAATCAAAATGGCCATTTGAAATTCACCACGTCCTTTAACGATAAAGCTATCAGCAGTTTTATCTTCTTCGACCCGAAGGGCTACATTATGGAGGGTTTCTTTTTGAAGCCGCTCTAGAATTTTTCGAGATTGGACAAATTTTCCATCGCGTCCGGAAAAAGGGGAGGTATTGATCATGAATTTCATGGAGACAGTCGGTTCATCCACCGTAATTCTCTTGAGGGCCTTGGGTGTGTCGACAGTGCAGATCGTATCGCCGATCTCCACATTTTCTATGCCAGACAGGATTACGATCTCTCCTGGTTCCACCGAATCGACTTCACCAAACCGAATGCCGTCATAGACCTGCAACTTCGAGACTTTTAAGGGTCTGGGGATCGTATCCTTTGCGATACAAACCAAGTTATCATTTTGCTTTGCCATTCCATTGAAAACCCTTCCGATAGCGAGACGCCCCAAATAATCGGAATAAGAGAGATTGGTAACTAACATTTGAAAAGGTTCTTTGGGATCAAATCGGGGTGGAGGAACTTCGTCGATGATGGTTTCAAAAAGAACGCTTAAGTTTTTTCCGCGTCCCTCAAGCGTTTTCTGTACAATCCCTTCCCGACCGATTGCATACAAAACAGGAAATTCAATCTGTTTGTCGTCGGCATCGAGATCGATAAAAAGGCTATAGACTTCATTCAAAACTTCTTGGGGGCGCGCATCTTTTCTGTCGATCTTGTTGATGACAACAACGATTTTTAAATGGGCCTCGAGTGCTTTTTTAAGGACGAAACGAGTTTGTGGAAGAGGACCTTCCGAAGCATCCACCAGCAAAATCGCCCCATCAACCATTTTGAGGCCTCGTTCCACTTCACCCCCAAAGTCGGCGTGCCCGGGGGTGTCGATGATATTGATCTTCACATCGTTCCAATAAATAGAGCAGTTCTTCGAGGCAATTGTGATACCCCGCTCCCGCTCCAAATCCATGCTATCCATGACCCGCTCGTTGACCGCCTGGTTTTCACGGAAAGTCCCACTTTGGCGCAGCATGAAGTCGACCAGCGTCGTTTTGCCATGGTCCACGTGGGCAATAATGGCCACATTTCTTAAGTTTTTATTGGTGGCTAATTCTTTCATTTTTCCTCGCTAATGAGGGTCGAGCGTATAGTCCCAAAAGATGCTCAAAAGCAATGGAAATTAAAAACTGGATACTGTTTCACTTCATTGACACCCTAAATTCCTTCATTTAGATTGGCTCACCATGTCGCAAGAGCTGGCAAAGGCCTACGATCCCAAAGAGGTAGAGCAGAAGTGGTATTCTTTTTGGTTGGAGAAAAACCTTTTTAAAGCTCAGGATTCTTCAAAGAAAAAGCCCTACTGTATTGTGATTCCCCCTCCCAATGTGACCGGTGCCCTCCATATGGGGCATGCCCTCAATAACACACTTCAAGACATTTTGATTCGCTGGCGGCGGATGCAAGGTTTTGAAACTCTTTGGCAGCCGGGGACCGATCATGCAGGAATCGCCACACAAAATGTTGTGGAAAGAGAAATTTTGGCGAAAGAGGGAAAAAGCCGACATGATGTGGGGCGTGATGAATTGATCAAAAAGATTTGGGTCTGGAAAGAGCAATATGGCGATCGGATCTTAAAACAACTGGAGGCGCTCGGTGCTACCTGTGATTGGTCGCGTACTCGCTTTACATTGGATGAGGGTTTAAGTGATGCGGTGCGAGAATGTTTTGTTCAGCTTTATAAGAAGAAACTCATCTATCGTGGAAATTATATTGTCAATTGGTGCCCGCGATGCCGTACCGCTTTGGCCGATGATGAGGTAGAACACGAAGAACATAAAGGTCATTTGTGGTATATTCGGTACCCATTCAAAAATCAAAAATCAAAAATCAAAAATCAAAAATTGGGTGAGCACTTGGTGGTGGCGACGACAAGACCAGAGACGATGCTGGGTGATACGGCAGTTGCGGTAAATCCAAAAGACAAACGCTACAAAGATTGGATTGGAAAAACATTGATCCTTCCTGAAGTAGGACGCGAACTTTCCATCATTGCCGACAATTTTGTCGATCCAAAATTTGGGACCGGTTGTGTGAAAGTAACGCCGGCCCATGATCCTAACGATTTTCAAATGGGACTTCGTCACAAATTGCCTCAAATCAATGTCATGAATGCCGATGCGACGATGAATGACAATACGCCGCAAAAATACCGTGGGATGAAGCGTGAAATTTGCCGCAAGCATTTGGTAGAAAATCTTCAAGCACAAGGGTTGATTGAAAAGATTGAAGAGCATACACACTCCGTTGGCCATTGTTATCGCTGTAATACCGTCATTGAACCCTGGCTTTCCGAACAGTGGTTTGTGAAGATGAAACCGCTGGCCAAAAAAGCGATTGAGGCCACGAAAAAGAAAAAAGTCAGATTTTTCCCAGGGCGTTGGGAGAAATTTTATCTCTCATGGCTTAACGAAGTACGGGACTGGTGCATTTCGCGCCAAATTTGGTGGGGTCACAGGATACCGGTCTGGTATTGTACGAAAAAATGCCCACCAATCGTATCTCGTGAAACACCACAGCGTTGTCCAAAGTGTGGTAGCACGCAACTGGAACAGGATCCCGATGTCCTCGATACCTGGTTCAGCTCTGCCCTCTGGCCCTTTTCAACACTGGGTTGGCCTAAAAAAACAAAATCTCTGCAAAAATTTTATCCAACCAGCACTTTAGTGACCGATCGTGGCATCATCTTTTTTTGGGTCGCACGTATGGTGATGATGGGTTTGGAGTTGATGAAGAAAGAGCCTTTTCATCATGTCTACATTCATGGAACTATTTTAGATGAGTTTGGGCGCAAAATGTCGAAGAGCATTCCAGAGACCTGTATCGATCCGATGGATATCATCCAAAAATATGGGGCCGACGCCCTTCGTTATTCCTTAGTTTTATTGGCAACGGAAGGCCAAGATCTAAAACTGGTAGAATCTAAATTTGAAACCGGAAAACATTTTTGCAACAAACTTTGGAATGCCACTCGGTTTGCTTTGATGAATCTCCAAAACTATGATGGCAAGGAAGACTCAGAAAAAAATCTCTCTTTCGCCGATCGTTGGATTTGGAATCGTCTTCAAACCACTATTCAGCGGATCAACAAAGATCTCGAAGCCTATCATTATTATGATGCCGCCCAAACTCTCTATCGTTTTATCTGGAATGAATTTTGTGATTGGTATTTGGAGCTGATCAAACCGACTGTTACGAGCAACCATGCCACACAGTGGAATTTGCATCGCACACTAGAGACTGTTTTAAGGCTAGCCCATCCTTTCTTGCCCTTTGTTACAGAAGAACTTTGGCAACATATGAATGGACTATGGACTAGGGACTATGGACTAGGGACATCGATTGTGATCTCCGAGTATCCCAAGCCGCCCAAAAAAATTCCTTTTGGTAAAGAAGCCAAGGAAATGGAAATCATTCAGAATGTTGTCAGTGCAGTGCGCAATTTGAGAGGGGAGCATCATGTCAATCCCAAACAGAAAATTGAAGTTTCTCTCAAGACCAAATCAAAGATGACACGCCAAGTCTTGACGAAAAATGAAAATTATCTGAAGAATCTCTCCCAGATTTCGCAATTAAAGTTCTTAGAGACATCGCAGGCTCCTTCCCAATGTGCGGTTGCTGTTGTTGATGATCTTGAAGTCTTCGTTCCATTTCAACAGCTGTTTGATATCACTCAAGAGAGAGCCAGGATGGAAAAAGAGATTGCAAAAGCAAGGCAAGAACTCTCTGCTTTTGAAGGAAAGCTCGCCAACAAAAACTTTGTTGAACGTGCACCAAAAGAAGTTGTAGAGAAAGAAAAACTTCGGTTTAAGGAACATCAGGAACGTTTAAATAAATTGCAAAGCGCCTTGGAGCAATTGAAATAATATGGATCTCAAAACTATTATAGAGCAAGCCCTTGAGGAAGATATTAACGGTGGCGATATCACTACCGAATGCATTGTCGATCCAAATGTGCAAACAACGGCAAAAATTATCGCCAAGCAAAATCTTGTGGTAGCTGGGCTCGATGTTGCCCACAAGGTTTTTTTACATCTCGACCCCAATTGTGAATGGGTCGCCGCAAAAAAAGATGGGGATGAAGTTTTAAATAATGAGATTCTTGCTAAAATAAAGGGGAAATCCGCATCCCTTTTGAAAGGGGAGCGGGTCGCCCTCAATTTTTTGCAGCATCTGTCGGGGATTGCAACATTGACAAGGCAGTTTGTGGATGCCGTCCAAGGGACCAAAGCCAAAATTTTGGATACGCGGAAGACTTTGCCACTATGGAGGGCGTTGGAAAAATATGCCGTGCGCATGGGCGGTGGCAACAACCATCGCTTAGGTTTATTTGATCGCTACTTGATTAAAAATAACCACATTCAAATTGCCGGTTCTGTTTCAAAGGCTATCGAAAAAATTTTAAAGAAGAAAAAATCAGACACTTTGTTGGAAGTAGAGGTCCGTAATTTTGAAGAACTCAAAGAAGCACTCAACTATCCATTAGATATTATTCTCTTAGACAATTTCACGCCCAAACAGGTCAAAGAAGCCATCACAACCGCCAAGGGAAAAGTGAAATTTGAAGTCTCCGGTGGAATTAACCTTGATAATGTCGCCCAATATGCCGCAACCGGTGTTGATTTCATCTCTAGCGGGGCTTTGACCCACTCCGCCCCCGCCGCCGACCTACACCTCACCATAGAGTAGCCACTACTTTTTGGAAGCAGTGAGAAAGTGATGGGTGACCCGCAGTGTTGCTGTGGGGTTTAGTTAGGGGTCCCCACAGTAACACGGAGGGGCAGGACCCGTCACTTTCTCACCACCTTTATATCTGGCATAAGGATTGCACAACAAACCCTTGCGTAAGGTTTTACACCAGAGGGGGTTTATAAATGTGCCTGGTTGTCAAATTTTTGACGCAAAGGTGGTCAAAATGAAAAAATGGTTATTACTGGGATTTTGCATTGTTTTATTGGCCTCTTGTACCCATAAAAGGGCTCAAATAACCGCTGGCCAACCATCAGGGGGTTTTGGACCGCCGACTCCGACCGCCTCGGGCGATATACCAGAACCGCCACCCCCAACCCCCCCCGAGGTGCTGAACTGTCCAACCGATGGAACTTACACGGTTATCAATCCCTACAAACAGGGGGTAGAAAAGTATGTTGGACCCTTGGATTCGCAACGTCTGAATGATTTTCAGCCTCATATCCAGCCAAGAAATGCAGGAGGAAAGATCGCCGATTTTCAAGTCTATCGAGAAGCAAACCAATTTTATTTACTAACGGGGTATGGCAAAACGCTTGTTACTAAATCCTACGACATGACCGCCAGTCAGAGCCAGATAGATAACAGTCCGGTCCTGGACGAAACTCTTTTGGATGCGGCTATCCAGCAAGTCATTGCATTTCCTTATCAGAACAAAACATGGCTTGTTGCGGCCACCCATTTGAGTCTCAACTTTTTTGAAAGCCAAGCGGGTGACATTACCAATACAAAAGGTCAGATCCCTTTTCCCTCATCCATCATCTCTCTTTTTTATGATGCGGCAAACCAGGAGCTCTATGTGGCTGATGCAGAGGGGGATGTTTTCAGGCTGGCTATGTCTTCTGCCGAGCGTGGTGGTTGTATCGATCGCGTTGTCAGCAAAGAGGAATTTCTTGAAAGAACTATTCAAAAAATACAAGTGGCCAAAGACAAGCTATATGTTCTTTCTGAAAAGGGTGTTGATTCTTCTGTCGTGAATCTTGAAAATATGGCGGCTTTGCCAAATTTGGTTGCCGATATTTTCGGTGGTTTTGCAGAAGGCTTTATGAAAGAAACATTGCGCTTGATGTATGTCCTGACAGATCCCACCCACTTACGTTTAGACAGCATTGATTTAAGCAAGGGTGAAAGAAAAACGCTGCGTACGGATAGCATGAGTGGGGCCACTCACGTGCGTGCTCAAATCAACGACTTTTTTGTCAATCAAGACAAGATTTATGTTGTGGCTGGTCGCTTGTTTACGGAGAGCGAGAATCAGGAATTGCTCAGTGGCGTTTCTTCGTATTTAATGTCTCTCTGTGGAAGACCGGATCAACTTTGTTCCAAATCGATGCCGCTGTTATGGTTGTCTATGCCGAATCTTCCTCAAGAACTCAATCGTATCGCGGAAACCCTCCTAGGGCGATCTCCTGCATTTTCTTCTCTTTCACGATACCATGCCAAACCTGCTGGCCTTGTTGTCTTTAACAATAATAATTTGGCCACACCCAGCACCATTTATCTTCTCCAAGACACACAAAACACGGGAGAGCCTTTTCAGAAGGGGCTTTGGGATGTGCAGGGTGTCAACAAGAGTGGGGATATTTATCTAGCCAGTTCGAGGGTTGTTCTGCATTTGACACCACAAGGGTCGAATAACTTTGCTCAATCATTACTCCATTATGAAGACCTCCCGGGAACTTTTAGTGACTTTGTGTCATTTATACAATCGGCCAGGCAAACTTATAAAATTGACTATCTCTCCAATAATGGACAAACAGCTGTGCTTCGCTTGAGAGGGTTTACGATCAACCGTGCCTTGGAAAATGTTTTAGTCTCTGCTAACCCTGTTGTAAAAAGTGAACACAAAAGCAGGGGACTGCCACGCAACATTGTTGGAAGAAAAAAGAGCGATATTTTTACATCAATCGACTGGGTCGACTATGCTCATAAGTGGATAGCAAAATGGAATGGTGCGCAAGCAACAGACCTTGGTAGTCCATTTGAATCTTTCCCCTATAAGATTAGCTCATGGGATCCTATTTCGGGAAGCACAACCGTCGCTTACCTTGACAACAAGCAGAACACAGATCCTATTGACGACGTCTATGTTACTAAAATAATTGATCCACAAGGACAAGAAGTACTTGCGCAGCCACAGGATGTCATTGCTCCAGCCCTTCCAGCCCTTTTGGAACTTCCCTACGCACCATCTTGTACCATGAAGATACAACGGGGATTAAAGGGTGTCACTAGCATCGGTCCTCCAAGAACTACCAAAACCAGCTATTTTTATCTGTCTTATGTAAAATCGACCTTTACTGGGACGGGGTGTCCCAATAATCTACCTCCACCTACGACTCACGCCATCATGAACAGTTTTTCAAAGAGTAGTATGGGTTGGTCAATCAACGACTCCCTTGATTTAGGCGAGGTATCTACAGTAGTGGGGGGAGGCGGCTTTGCCGGTCCTTTAAGAAGAGAGTCAAGCGGTGATCTCTACTTTTTGGTCAAGATACCAGCTTTAGTGATGGTCAAATACGGAGTTAAACACGACCCCGCAGGTAACCCAATCAGTGAGGAAGAATTTTTGGGCCGCAGCTTTTTGGTTTTCGACGAAGCGATGAAAAATATCATTGTGGCTAAAGGAGAGAGTGACTCTTTGGTGCTAGCCGATAAAGGCTCCTCCTCTTTCGCCAGGTTTTACCGCTTCCCCTGGTCAGATCTTATTCAGAGGGCTGATTTGGATGAACCCAATACACAAAATCCACCGGGACCTTTGGCCTTGGATGTTGCTCATGAATTGGGCTATTCCCTGCAACTCGATATTTTAGATAACGATGTTGCGTCGATTTTGCAGCTGGGTAACAACAATGTTTTACTAAATATTGTGGGAAAACTGGGGACATCCCGTTTGGAATTGCTAAAAATTGATGCGTCTAATCAGTTTCAACGCCTCTTAAGTGGTCGTTTTCAGAGGCTCATGGATATGGCCTATGATGAGGAAGACCACCGCAATATTGTTTTGTCGCTGGAAGACAACGGCCTTGAATTCTATAGGCTTCCGCTAATTCCTTAACTGTCGCGGCAGTTTGCCAACGTCCACTGGACGTTGTTTGCCTGCCTTGACTTTATTTAAAACGCTTGTAGTTTTGGGAGAAAAGATTAGCGAGTTTTTGTGCCTGCGCAGTGTAGGCTTGTTTGTCTTTCCAGCTCTGGGATGGCTCCAAAATTTCTTTTGGAACTCCAGCGCATTGTTCGGGAATGCTGAGATGAAACTGGGCATTAGGTTTGAAGGCGATTGTTTCCAGACTACCATTGATACAGGCTTCAATAATGGCTCGCGTGTAGGGGAGAGAAATTCTTTTTCCAACTCCAACGGGACCCCCTTGCCAACCGGTGTTGATCAGGTAAACAGGTGTTGAATATTTTTTCAGTTTTTCACCAAACATCTTGGCATAATGCGTTGCTGGTCTGGGCAAAAAGGGAGCACCAAAACAATTGCTAAAGGTTGCTTGAGGATCTTTGACACCTGTTTCGGTGCCGGCGAGTTTGGCAGTATACCCGGAGAGAAAATGATACATCGCTTCTTCGGGAGTTAGTTTTGCAACCGGTGGTAACACGCCAAAAGCATCTGCTGTCAAAAAGAAAATGGCTTTGGGGTGGCTACCGACACTGGGAACGACAGCGTTATCAATGTAATCGATGGGGTAGGCAGCGCGTGTGTTTTCTGTAATGGAGTCATCATTATAATCAACCTCTTTTGTGTTTGGCTCGATGACAACATTTTCCAGAACTGTTCCCTGTCGAATCGCTTTCCAAATTTGTGGTTCGAATTCCTGCGAGAGGCGGATACATTTTGCATAGCAACCCCCCTCCAAATTGAAAACACCGGTGTCAGACCAACCGTGTTCATCATCACCAATAAGGCGGCGCTTGGGATCAGCAGAAAGAGTTGTTTTACCGGTGCCGGATAGCCCAAAAAACAATGCAACATCTTCCGCATTACCCACATTGGCTGAACAGTGCATTGGCAAAATTCCTTTTTCTGGCAAAAGGTAATTGAGTGTAGTGAAAATCGACTTTTTGATTTCACCCGCATATTGTGTGCCGCCGATCAAAACGATTCGTTTTTCAAAATCGAGAATGATGAAGGTTTCTGAATCAGTTCCGTCTTCTTTTGGGTTTGCCAGAAAATAGGGAGCTGCAATAATCGTCATGTCGGCATTTCCTTGGATTTTTTCTCCCTTGGCGGGTCTCAAAAAAAGATGATGGGCAAAAAGATTGTGCCAAGCAAGCTCTGTAACGACCTTTATATCGAAGCGGTGTTTGGAATCAGCACAAGCATAAGCATCGCGCACGAAAGTTTCTTTCGTTTTTAAATAATCCTGTACTTTCGCCAGCAATTTATCAAAACGATCTCTAGAAAAAGGTTTATTGACCTTGCCCCATTCGATATTTTTCTTGGTGTCTTGAGTGTCAACAAAAAACCGGTCATTAGGGGAACGGCCAGTCCTTTTTCCCGTTTTAACAACTAATGCTCCATTGGATGCAAGGACTCCTTCGTTGCGTTGGAGTGCGTGTTGAATCAACTCAACTTGGGCCAGATTTTGATAGACCATAGGTTGCGTTACATTGCAGAATTATTATGGAATTTCAAATATATTTTAAAGTTTGGAAAACAAGCAACTTTCTTCTATCCTAGCCGATGATAGGTTCAGATGGCGACCCTTTTATTTAACCAGCCTGTGTTAGCTAGCGGAATGGATTACGCTGTTTTTGCAGCCGGCCTTGAATGTGCCGGTGTGCCTGCAACGGATCCAATGCGGATTCTTGTTGATGCTTATTTGAATCCCCTACAGCCTGCGAATACATCAGCCAAGAGAGAACTAAAACGCATTATTGAAGGATCGGTTAAACAACATCCTGGCCCTTGGATAAAGACTATGGCGCGTGTTGAAGGGAGTTGGTTTGTTCCGCAAAGCCGACGCCAATTTTCACCAACTCCATCTTTCTTCTCGAGCATTGGCGAGCCAGCAAGAGAATTTGTTGAATCGAGAACAATTTCTTTTAAAAAACAAAGTTCCTCCACGAGCGTTCAAATGGCTGGCTCTAGTGAAGGAAATGGTAATCAAATTGCATTAGAGGAGGCTTGGAAGAGGCTTGCCAAATTTTTAATGGCGACCCCTTTCAGGTGGAATGCTTCTACTCCTAACCAAGAGGCTATTGAATCGATTGCCAATATTGCCGATTTACTCTCTCCAGAAGATCGACTCAAGTTTGCAGAGGAATTTCGGTCAATGCTGGCAGATAAAGAACATCAGGTTCGCGAAGGGGTTGTGCTAATTCTAGCGCGTCTCTTTCCGAAGTTGAACCCAAGGGAGTGCTTGCCTTTTGTCATGGCTTTGCTTGCAAGATTTGAAGTGGAACACTTTTTGAGTAATGCATTTAAAGTCCTTTGCCAAATGGTTGACGCCTTACAAAGAGAAGATTGTTTGGAGTTATTGAAAAAATTGGAACAGGATATTGTCAAGGTTGATGTACCAGCTCGTACTGAAAAGATAAAACTTTTGGCCCATGTCGCTCGTCGATTGGAAATAAAGGAGCGTTTGCATATTGTGGAGTTTTTGGAAACTCTCCTAAAGGACACGCAAAATGGTGACAGGCAGACTGCTATTTCTGTGATTATTACTATTTTCCCTGATTTGCCACCGGAGGAGCGTCTGCGTATGGCAAGGCTCTTTGAAGCCCTTCTAAAAGATAAGGAGCATAGCATCCGAAAAGCCGCTGTTACTGCACTCGTTCACATCTTTTCCAATTTTCCCTTAGAAGAACGTTTGCCATGGGTCTTAGCGGTCGAAGAATTAATCAAAAATGCTAGCGATATATATATTGCTGTAGAAGCATTAAAAGAGATGATTCCCCACTTGGCCACGAAAGATCTCTTGCCAAGGGCCCTGACGCTTGTGAGCGTTATAAAGGGTACCTATGATAATTATTTTCATTCAATTCAAAAAACGCTACTTGGGATCGTTATTCTCTTAAACTATGAGGATCGTTTGAGAGTTGTTGCAGAATTGTCAAAGAAATTTCAAGAGAAAGACAAACGGTATGGCGAGGCTGCAGGCGTGGTACTTTCTGCAATGGAGCCCCTCTTGTTAAAGCCGGTGGAAAATCCTACCTCTTAAAAACTTTTTGCCAAAATTTCGCCACAGGGTCGTAGTAGCGGGTGACAACGCGCTCTTTGAGAGGAATGATAGCATTGTCGGTGATCGTGATATGTTCCGGACAAACTTCCGTGCAACACTTGGTGATGTTGCATAAACCCATTTCAAATTTTTCTTTGAGGAGTGGCAGACGGTCTTCTGTGTCAAGGGGATGCATTTCCAAAGAAGCGACCCTTACTAAAAATCTGGGTCCCAAAAAGTTATTCTTTTTGTGATTTCTGATCACGTGGCAAACATCTTGGCACAAGAAACATTCAATGCATTTTCGAAATTCCTGGACGCGGTCAATATCTTTTTGCTGCATCCGCCAAGTTCCGTCGGGTAGCGCTTCCTTTGGTTTGAATTTGGGGATCTGTTTATTGATTTCATAATTCCAAGAAACATCACAAACCAAATCTTTGATGATGGGAAAGGCTTTCATCGGTTCTACTGTTATTGGTTTGTCGAGGGGGAGCTGATCCATTCTTGTCATGCACATGAGCTTTGGTTTGCCATTCACCTCGCCCCCGCAAGAGCCACACTTACCGGCTTTGCAATTCCATCGGACAGAAAGTGTGGTGTCTTCTTTTGCCTGAATATGATGAATGGCATCCAACACGACCATCCCTTCATGCAAAGGGACTTCATATTCTTTGAATGCACCCCCTTTGGAATCGCCGCGAAAAACTTTTAGTTGAGCCTTCTTTTGCATTATTTGAGTCCTTCATTGATGAGGGCCATCAGTTCCGCCGGCATTTGTGGTAAATTTTCTTTGGCAATTTGCATCGTTTCCCCTTTTTTACGGATGCAGAAATTGATCTTGCCAAATTCTTTTTCGGATTCAGGGTAATCCAGTCTCGTGTGGCCGCCACGGCTTTCTTTTCTCTCGAGTGCCGCGCGGGTAATCGCTTCCGAAACGGTCAATAAATTTTTCAAATCGATACAATAGTGCCAACCCGCGTTATAGATTCGTTCCCCAGTCGCCTTGACATGCTTGGCCCTTGTTTTTAATTCTTCAATTTCTTCCAAGGCTTGCTTCAGTTCCTTTTCTTCCCTGACAATGCCAACTAATTTTTCCATTGTCTTTTGCAAATCTTCCATCACTTGAAAAGGATTTTCACCGCCGTGTTGTTCAAAAGGTTTTAAGAGTTCGTGCATGCAAGAGGAGACCTGAGACTCGAGACTTGAAACTTGAGATTTCTGTTTCGCATATTGCGCCGCGGCCAAACCGGCTCTTCTTCCAAATACAATGAGATCCGAAAGAGAATTGCCGCCGAGACGATTTGCCCCATGCAATCCCGCCGCGACTTCGCCGGCGGCAAAAAGTCCAGGGACGGTCGCAGCTGTTGTTTCGGCATCGACTCGGATTCCACCCATAATATAATGAGCAGTCGGCCCTACTTCCATCGGCTCTTTTGTGATGTCGACATTGGCCAGTTCTTTAAATTGATGATACATGCTGGGGAGTTTTTTCTTGATCGTTTCAGCATCTATTTGGGAGGCGATATCCAGGAAAACGCCACCATGGGGCGAACCGCGACCCGCTTTCACTTCCGCAGTGATGGCCCTTGCCACCACATCTCTTGTCAGCAAATCGGGTGGGCGTCTGGAATTTTTATCCCCGGCAAGCCAGCGTTTGCATTCCTTTTCATCTTCTGCGAATTCTCCCTTAAACATGTCGGGGATGTAGCGAAACATAAAACGTTCACCCTTGGAATTTTTTAGGATACCCCCCTCGCCACGAACCCCTTCCGTCACCAAAGTCCCTTTAACACTCAATGGCCAGACCATGCCGGTTGGATGAAACTGAACAAACTCCATATCGATCAAGTCAGCGCCTGTCTGATAGGCCAAGGATTGACCATCCCCGGTGTATTCCCAGGAATTGCTGGTGATACGATACGATTTTCCAATCCCACCGGTTGCCAAAACAACTGCCTTTGTCTTGAAGCAGACAAACTCACCGGTGGCTCTCCAGTATCCAAAAACTCCGGAGATTTTATCGCCATCTTTCAAAAGATGCGTCGTGGTACATTCCATGTAGACTTTAATATTTTTTTGATGAACGGCATAATCTTGAAGTGTGCGAATCATTTCCAAACCGGTTCGATCCCCCACATGGGCAAGCCTCGGATAACGATGCCCCCCAAAATTCCTCTGCAAAATTTTGCCATCTTTGGTTCGATCAAACACGGCACCCCAGGCTTCCAATTCATTCACGCGAGCTGGAGCTTCTTGCGCATGAATTTGAGCCATCCGCCAATTGTTGACCATTTTCCCGCCTCGCATTGTGTCTCGAAAATGGACTTGCCAGTTGTCTCTGGGATCGACATTGGAAAGGGCTGCGGCAACTCCCCCTTCGGCCATCACCGTGTGGGCTTTGCCCAAAAGCGATTTGCAAATGAGTCCAACGGAGGCTCCTTGGAGGGAAGCTTCTATAGCCGCTCGGAGCCCTGCACCTCCGGCACCAATCACAATCACATCATGTTCGTATGTTTCGTATTTCATACAGCAAATTCTAAATCTTAAGCACTAAATTCTAAACAAATCCCAAATCCCAAATTCAAATGTCCCAAATGATTTTGTTTGGAATTTCGGTCATTAGAATTTTGAATTTGTTTAGGATTTCGAAATTAGAATTTAGTATTTTCATAATCTTAAATCAGTCTTATATCGTTGATAACGCCCATTGCACAGAGCCGCACATACAAATCGGCAAGTCCCACCGTAAAGAGGCTAATCCAAGCCCATAGCATATGACGTTCGTTGAGCAGGCTCACGCCACTCCAGGCCTTGTGTCTCAAATGAGCCAATGCACACGAGGAAAAACAATCCAGACCGCCACCCACAATGTGCCGCAGTGAATGACAGGAAAAAGTATAGAGGCTTAGGAAAAAAGTATTTAAAAATAAAACCAGTGTTCCAACACCGATGCCAAACTTTTCATCAAACCAAAAGGCCTCATAGACATCGTACCAGAGCACCAAAATAATCGCGACGGCTACATACATAAAAAAGCGGTGCAGATTTTGCAAGATGAAGGGAAATTTTGTTTCGCCGGAATAGCGATGCTCGGCTATTTCACCGACGGCACAAGCGGGGGGATCCAAAAAGAAGGATCGATAGTAAGCCTTGCGGTAATAATAGCAGGTTGCGCGAAAGCCAAGGGGCGCCCACAAAATCAAAAAAGCGGGTGACCAATGCCACCAATCAAAAAGGAAAAGGGGTGAGTAAAAAGGGGAAAGATAGGGGCCCCATTGGTAGTTATTTCCCTCAAAAGCGGCCCATGTTGAATAGACGACAAAACTGCCAAACCCCAGAACAACCAACAGCGGTTGCAACCACCAAAGATCTTTTCGTTGTGTCTCACCCAAAGACATAAAATTGTATACAGCCTGCGCTTTTCTGTTATTTTTTTAGAGACTTGTCAAGGATGCCTTCTGGTGTTAGAGACGCAGGCGTTTTATGAAAATCCATGAATATCAGGCTAAAGAGTTGTTAAAAAAGTTTGGGGTGGCTCTTCCTGCAGGTCGCGTAGCGTCGACAGTCTCCGAGGCGAAATCGACTGCAGAAGAAATCGGACTTCCTGTTGTTGTTAAGGCACAAATTCATGCGGGTGGAAGAGGCAAGGGTGGAGGAATCAAAGTTGCCAAGACCAGCTCCGAGGTAGAATCGATTTCCAAAACAATTTTGGGAATGAATCTTGTTACGCCCCAAACAGGCCCTGAGGGAAAAAAAGTCAAAAAAGTTCTGATCGAGAAAGCGACACAAATTAAAAAAGAATTTTATTTAGGAGTTGTTGTGGATCGGGCGAAATCCCGATTTGTTATGATGGCCTCATCTGAAGGTGGGGTTGAAATTGAAGAGGTTGCAGCAAGATCTCCGGAAAAGATTTTCAAAACATGGGTTGATCCAACAGTTGGCTTGCAAGGCTTTCAAACCAGACAACTCGCCTTTCAATTGGGTCTGCAAGGGGATGCAATCAAAAAATTCGGTAATCTTGCTTTGGCTCTGTATCGATTTTGCGTTGGATCGGATGCTTCGCTGGTAGAAATCAATCCAATGGTTCTTACACAAGATGGGGATCTTTTGGCCCTCGATTGCAAAGTCAATTTAGACGACAATGCTTTGTTTCGCCACCCTGATTTGGCAAAACTTTTAGACCCAGACGAAGAAGATCCAAACGAATTGGAGGCCAAGGAACATGGGCTTAACTACATCAGTTTGAATGGCAATATCGGTTGCTTGGTGAATGGTGCGGGGCTCGCCATGGCGACGATGGATATCATCAAACTGGCCGGTGGCGAGCCTTGCAACTTTTTGGATGTCGGTGGTGGGGCCTCTCAAGAATCAGTGACAGAAGCTTTTAAAATTATTTTACGCAACACAAAAGTCAAAGCCATTTTCGTCAATATTTTTGGGGGGATTTTGAGATGCGATATTTTAGCCAATGGAATTGTGGCGGCGGCGAAAGAATTGGGTGTGAAAGTTCCGTTGGTGGTGCGTTTGTTGGGAACCAATGTGGAGCTGGGAAAAGAAATTTTAAAGAAATCGGGCTTAAACATTATTAGTGAAGATGATTTTGCAATGGCTGCCAAAAAAGTGGTGGAGGTAGCAAGGTGAGCATCTGGATTGATAAAAATACGAAAGTCATTGTCCAAGGGGTCACCGGTCAGGCTGGTTCTTTTCATGCCAAGGCCTGTAAAGAATATGGCACACAAGTGGTTGGTGGTGTGACACCAGGAAAAGGTGGTCAGAATTCTGATTCAATCCCAATTTTTAATACGGTTCAGGATGCCGTCAAACAAACAAAAGCCAATGCCTCTGTGATTTTTGTTCCTGCCCCTTTTGCTGCCGATGCAATTTTGGAGGCAGCAGAAGCTGGCATCCAATTGATCGTTTGTATCACCGAAGGAATTCCCACATTGGATATGATTCAGGTCAAAGAAGCGTTGAAAGGTTCCAATGTCCGTTTGATCGGTCCCAATTGTCCAGGAATTATTACACCAGAGGCTTGCAAAATTGGAATCATGCCCGGTCCTATTCATAAAAAAGGAAAAATCGGTGTGGTTTCTCGTTCTGGTACACTGACCTATGAAGCGGTGGATCAATTAACCAAAAAGGGTTTGGGGCAGACGACTTGTATCGGCATTGGCGGTGATCCTGTTAACGGGACTTCATTTATCGATTGCTTGGAAGCTTTTGAAAAAGATCCAGAGACGCAAGCTATTGTCATGATTGGAGAAATTGGCGGGACACAAGAAGAAGAAGCAGCCGAATTCATCCAATCCAACATGAAAAAGAAAGTGGCAGCGTTTATTGCGGGCATGACGGCTCCGGAGGGAAAAAGAATGGGTCACGCCGGCGCCATTATTTCAGGTGGAAAAGGAACTGCCAAAGAAAAGATTGCAAAACTCGAAAAATGTGGTGTGGTGGTGAGCAAGAGTCCTGCTACAATAGCCGCAACTATTTCAAAGTTGATTTAGAAAAGATGGTTTAAAAGTACCTTAACCGATGGGGGTGGTCAGGGGGAGAGAGGATTTCACCACCTGACTTTAGCGAACATCCGGCTTTGCCGGTGTGAGCGAATGGAGGTTTTATGAAAATTGTTATCGCTATTTTATTGTCTTTCCTGTTTGTAAATATTGCTTGCGAGAGGGCCAAAGAGACTCAAGATACCCTTTCAGGCCCAGCCCCTCTTGGACAAGAAGTCAGTCCCGATCAAAATGTCAAGAGCGACCAACCTGTTGAAACGCCTAGTCTCAGTGTTGCCAATGTTGTTTTATATCCCAAAGAGGGAGACAAAATTGTTTTAACCGTGGAGGTGGCGCAAAGCATCGAAGAACGTCGCCAAGGGTTGCAAGGTCGCGAGAATTTGGGTGAGAAACATGGGATGTGGTTTATTTTTCCAGAAGATGGGCAAGAGCCTTTTTGGATGAAGGATACTCCCATCTCTCTAGATATTCTGTTCGTTGATTCAAACTACAAAGTGGTCGAGATCATCGCGAATACAATACCCAATTCGGAATTGCTTTTGGTGCCGCGGCAAAAATACCGTTATGCCCTTGAGGTAAAAGCAGGATCTGCTGAAGCCTTCAAAATTAACGTGGGCGATCGGGTGGAGTACCGCCTTGGCCCCCCATAGGCGCTGGTGCTACTTCCAACTCTTTTGCAAAAACGACTTTGTTGCTTCCTTTTAACTCGGTCAAAATTTTTCCGCGCACATCTCCTCTTGTTTTAAACAGAACTTGATTTTTCACCTCTTCAAAAGGGGCAAGTTGTGCCGGCGAGGTCAGTGTAACCAAATGATAGCCACTCGCTGTTTTGATGGGGCCCGCAATTTCGCCCACTTTCATGGTAAAGGCCTTTTCAATGAGAGGGCTGAAACCCCTCCTCGTCAATACAGGGTCTTCTTTCGATGCAAATCCTAAATCTCCACCCTGTTCCTTGGTTGTTAAATCCTCCGAAACTTCTTTTACAACTTTTATGAATTCTCCACCTTTGTTAAGTTTATCAAGAATTTCATTGGCGATTTTTAGCGCTTCTTGTTCCGTGTGTTTGGCCATGGCAGGATTCTTCGCTTTTTTAGCTGCCTTGATTTCTTGAGGAGTGGCATATCGAATCATGATATGAGACATTTTTAATTGTTCAAATTCGTTTTTATGTTCTTCGTAGTATTTTTTAGCTTCCTTGATGGAGTTTGCTTCTACAAAAGCTTGAGCCAAGATCACCTTTTTATAAAGATCGACTTTTGCCTGGACTTTGGGGTCGTGTTCTAGGCCTTCTTTTCTGGAAGCTTGATAGAGAAGCTCTTGTTCCACCAGATTATCCAAAATCTGTTTTTTTCCGAAAGGGGTTGAAAGTTGCGCCGCGATATTGGGGTTTAGAGTTGAGAGAAATTCCAGATCACCTTCTGTAATCTTTTTACCGTTGATGTCGACCAACGTTTTTCCAGAAGACATCGAACTTCCATCGCAACCCTGGAAGAGATTAAAAGTTAAAAACAAAAAACCAAAAACACAGATAAAAAATAATGACTTTTTAACTTTTAATTTGTAATTTTGATTTTTGATCTTTGATTTTTGCATCGCGACGATGTTTAATCCTTTTTGTAAAAGAAGTCTAGTCTGTAATACGAAAGTCTTGAAACTGCCGCTCGCCTTCTTGCCAATTTATTTCTACGTTTTCGACTCTGGCGGCTGGCGGACCTTTATGGCACCATTCAATAAATAGTTCTAATTTTTCTTCTGGCCCTTCTGCAAAAACCTCTACTCTGCCGTCATCGAGATTATACACCCGCCCGGTCAGTTTGAGCTCTAAAGCCTTTTTGTGCGTATGCATTCTAAAGAAAACGCCCTGAACTCTTCCAGAAATAAAAAGATGAACCTGAGGCATTATTTCCCTTTTGATCTCTCCAGGTATTCGTCGGTGTTGGGATTGACTTTGATTCTGTCACCCACTTCAACAAATTGGGGGACTTTGATCGTGTGGCCCGTTTCAATCTTGGCATTTTTATACGAAGCAGATGCCGTGGCTGTGCGGATTCCCGGTTCTGCATCAATCACGAGAAAATCGAGAGAAGAGGGGAGATCGATTCCAGTCGGTTTGTTCTCAAAAAAAGTCATTTGGACAACAGCGTTGGGCAAGAGATAGTGAGCTCCATTGCCAAGTTGTGTCCCATCAATACTCATTTGTTCATAATTTTCGACATCCATGAAGTGATAGTGGCCCTGCTCTTGGTATAAGAATTGCATCTCATGGGTTTCCAATACGACCTTTTCAACCTCTTCGGTCGAAGAAAATTTATATTCTCTTTGGATGCCATCTTTGAGGCGCATAAGGCGAACCTGAATAAAAGCCCGTTTGTTGCCGGGGCTTCGGTGAGACGCTTCGGCTACACGATATTGGTCTCCCTCAAAAATGACAATGTGTCCTGGTCTAAGATCATTTGCCTTCATAGGGGGAGGCTATCTGCCATTCTATTTGGCTGTTGTAAAGAGGGTTTTTGGGATGGGGGGTGATTTTTAAAGAGAATTTAACCGTTGTTACCGTGTGGTACCTGGTACCGTGTGGTACCGCCTGGTACCTGGTACCAAGCGGTAAGAGGGTTTGGCCCCAGTGAGTTGGTTTACTTGAGGGAGAGCAATCAGTGATGCACCCTTTGGTCCAAACTACATGTGGCCAAAGAAGAATTCCTTTTATTTTTGCCTTTTCTTTGAGTCGCCACGTTGCATTTATTTTTAATTCTTTTTTTGTGATTGATTGAGTCAGAATGTGAGCCAATCTTTTGGGTGGTGCTAAGAGTTTTCCCTTATTTCCACATGGGGCTCCATAGAGGCTGACTTCCTCAGGAATGATTTTACCCCCGCGTTTTAAAAATCGATTTCTTGCATCAACTAAAGTCGGCAAAAAGTTTTCGTCAAAGGCCGAGGCACCGACGGTCTCTTGAATTAAAACATCTGCTTTTTCAATTAAATCCACATTATAGGAATGGTCGGCCAACCAAATTATTTTTTTATCAAGTTTAAATTTTTTGGCATGTCTTTTTGCGAATTCCAGACTTTCGGTGTCAACATCGATTGCATAGACTCGCTTGGCGCCAGAATAGCAGGCGGCAAAAGTTAAAATCCCAAGCCCACACCCCACATCAACAACCACATCTCCTTTTTTGACAATTTTTTTGATGGCTTTGAGCAGAGGCAGCGTTCGTTCAAAGTCAAAGAGCATTTTCGCATGGCGTTTGATGAGTTTAGATTTCAAAGTCGTTAAGGGTTGATTGGTGCTCCCAACGGGAATCGAACCCGTATCGCGGCCTTGAGAGGGCCGTGTCCTAACCGTTAGACGATGGGAGCAAAGGCATTCAATTTAGCAAAGTTCAAAGTGCCCTGCCTTCATATAAGAAACAAAAATCTAAGGCAATAGTTCGTAGTGCCCCTGCGAAAAGTGCTTGAACAAATGATTGGAGCGAAGGGGTGGCCCGGAGTGTTTGTTGTGGGGTTTAGTTAGGGGCCCCCACAAAAACACGGAGGGACAGGACCCCGAAGCTCCAATCGATATAAAAAAAGCGTTTTTCACAAAGGCCGGAGAAGAATTTGTTGATCAATAAAAGTTGCTGTGATAGGCCGGATAATGATGAAGAAGTTCCTTTGTTGTTGTCTTGTCATCATAGTTCTTTGGTCCCACGGCTGTGGTGGGGGGGGTAACGAGCCAGGAGATACTTCCGGTTCACCCAACAACAACATAACAAACCAAACTCCTCCTGCCGATCAGCCCACACAAGGTAATGCCGCCGGGGCTGAAACTGTTTTTGTCCCTAAAATGGTTACAACGGGTGGGAGTGCCTCCAGCAATCTTTATTTATATGTTTTAGAGAAATTTAAAACAGTTAGCCGATTGATGGGGCAACGGACGAAAGATAAGTTTTTTAGGGGTGGTGGGATTTTTAGAAATGTTCGAGTTGGGCAATTTACAATTGGTCCAGTACTTGCACCCGCTTTATTTGGATTTAATGGGAGTAATTATTATGCCGCTATCGATTTTGATAGCTTTACTGGTTGTTTCTCTTCTGGATCCTTTCATTGGCCAACTATTTCTGATCCTTTGTCTTTGACTTTTTTTATTGGGAGGAGCCCAACTAATCTAGAACGCGTTGCCTCAGCTTGCTTAACGAGAAATCATACGGTAGCAGGGACCGTTTGGGTTGATTTGAAATCCTTGGCCAATATGATAACTGGCGAACAAAAAATTGAGTCACAATTTGTAATGAAGGCAACACTGGGTGAAATGACCTCTTTTGCTTTTGACTCATTTTGTCCTTATGTAACTTGTAAAAAGTATGGACTAAAATTCTTTTCCGAGAATTTAGGAAAGTTTAGCGGAGCTATGTACTTATTACCTGGGGATTGGAGAGAGACAAAAGTTATTTCTAGGATGGATTTAGCAGAATCAACTAGTTCCTGCTTTCTGATGAACGGCCTTTTAATCACCGCACAAAACAATGGAGTGAGTGTGTCTGGAACAAACCAAGTTATGTTTGGTTCTTCCTCTGGATTGAGTGCTCCTATCTGTTCTGCTTTTCATAGCACAGTCTCTTCCGTTTTTTCAGGTTTGTCAGCGGGTGTATGTGGAATTATTAATGGTGACTTAATTGGCAGAAATTCGGCCTGCTCGGCAACGGTAACCAATAACATAAGTCTAGCTGCCCCATCTCTGGAAGGTGTGGAAACAGAAGCAACTTTTCCTTCCACGGCTCCGACTAGCTTTGTTCCTGTGAACTAAATGCGCTACCTGGGGACTCATGTTTCAACGGAGGGTGGGGTTTCGCAAGCTCCACTGCGTGCCAAAGAAATAGGCTGCAATACGATTCAGCTTTTTGCCAAAAATAATAATCAATGGTTGGCCAAACAGCCCTTGTCTAATGAAGAAGTCGCTACTTATCAGAAAAATAAAAAAGGGTGCGGTGTCAAAATTGCCTTTTCACACGCTGGTTACTTGATTAACCTTGCCTCCCCCGATCCAAAAAACCATTCTCTTTCCATAAAATCTTTTCAACAGGAGTTAGAAAGGGCTCAAGAGTTAGCCCTTGATTTTGTAGTCTTGCACCCTGGGGCACACGTTGGCAGCGGCGAGGAAAAGGCCATTCAAAAAATCGTTGACAGCATCAACAAAGTCTTTAGTCAGATAAAAAAATCAAAAACGATTTTGCTTTTGGAGACCACAGCAGGGCAGGGGACTTCGATTGGACATCGCTTTGAGCAACTAGCAGAAATTTTTGAGAAAATTGTAGACAAGAAAAGGATCGGAGTTTGTCTCGATACTTGCCACATTTTTGCAGCCGGTTATGATATTCGCACGAAAGAAGGGCATGACAAGATGTGGAGAGAGTTTAATCAAACAATTGGTTTAGAAAAATTAAGGGCAATCCATCTGAATGACTCCAAGACTGATTTCAATTCACACGTTGACAGACATGAACATATTGGAAAAGGAAAACTGGGCGAGGAGGCCTTTCACTTTTTAATGCAAGACAAACGCTTTGAAAAAACGCCAATGGTTTTGGAGACACCAAAACACGACAATCCCAAGAAGTACGATCAGATGAATCTCAAAAAATTGATATCGTTTTGTAATTAAAGAATAGGTGTTCTGCCGGAAAAGCCGGTTTCGTAGGAGTGGAAGAATTCAACATCTTCTTCAGGGTGATGCCAACAATAATAACCATGACCGCTGTCAAAATCGACAAGCCAAAGACCTTTAGGTTCGCAGCCTAGTTTCAAAATCTTTTGTGACCAACGCTCCACAATTTTAGATAACTCTTGTTCATAGTAGGGGCGATGCGCGGGTTCAGGGTCAAGTTCTTCGACTCTTGTTTTGAGAGCTTCCACTTGCTCAACCGCTTCTTTGGTGATTCTTCTGACAACCGGTAGAAGGGATTTTGCAGATGCCAATGTAAAATGTTTGTCTCGTCCCAATTCAAAAACTTCAGCCATGGGTTCTCAATACATCACACTAAAAAATCTGTCCATCATGTTTTGTCTCAATTGTATACACTTTGTGCAATCTTGGAACATTTTTTGATTTTTAAGTAACGGGTTTGTAAGGTGACGGGTGGTCGGCGAAGCTGTCAGCCCGATCTGTAGGGAGGGCGTGCAGCGAGCCGAGCAGGCCCTGTCACCTTACAGGACCCATCACCCAACATTTTTAAAAGTTTTGGCACGCAATTTGCTTAGTCAAAGGGGTATGCAACTCCCTTATTCTTTTGGCCGCTACATTCTCACCAAAAAAATCGCACAAGGAGGGATGGCCGAGATTTTTAAAGCCAAATATCAAGGCGAAAGCGGCTTTTCCAAAGAGGTTGTCATCAAAAGGTTGCTCCCAATCTGGTCTGATAATCCTGATTTTACGAATATGTTAGTTGATGAGGCGAAAGCACTCGTTCATTTATCCCATCCCAATATTGTTCAGGTTTTTGAGCTCGGGAAAGACCAAAAAACCTTTTTTATTTCGATGGAATGGGTCGAAGGAGTTGATTTGAGGCGACTGTTTTTAAAAGCCACCCAGGAAAATATTGAAATCCCTTTGAAATATACTCTTTTTATTGTTGGTGAGATTCTAAAAGCCCTCGATTTTGCTCATCATAAGAAAAACCCTAACGGCAATCTCTTGCATATTGTTCATCGAGATATTTCGCCACAAAACATTTTGTTGTCATTGGAAGGGGAGGTGAAAGTAGCCGACTTTGGAATTGCCAAAGGCCACCATCGCTCGCATGAAACAACGCAAGCTCAAGTTAAAGGGAAATATGCCTATATGTCGCCGGAACAAGCGCGTGGCGAAATGGTGGATGCCAGAGCCGATATCTATGCGGTGGGCATTCTTTTGTACGAGTTGTTAGAAAAAAGAAGGCTCTTTGATGGTGTGAATGATTTGGCGACTCTGGAGCAGGTTAGGGAATCGAGACTGCCGAGCGATTGTCTACAACAATGGCCGGGGGCCTTGCGAGCCATCGTATTAAAGGCATTACAACGAAAAGCGAATGATCGTTACCAAACAGCAGGCGAGTTTTTAAAAGATCTCCTTCGTTTTACAACACAGAGCAATTTGTTGACCAATGCGTTAGAGCTGAGCCTCACTCTAAAAGAGGTTTTTGAGGGGGAGCTTGTCGAAGAAGGGATGTCTGATGAGCATTCAGTAAACCGCACGCAATCGGAAAAAATCAGAAACGTAAAACCAATTCGTTATGTTTGGAGATCTGCCGCTTTGCTGGGCTTGGTTTTGACAGTCATTGTACTGATCAAGCCACCCCAAAAAACATCAGCGATTGCCTCTTTTGTCGATACGATTCAGCCTTCTTTATTAAAGGGTATTCCTTTTAAGGGATCCGTTACGATCGATGCCAGGCCTAGCACTGTTTCTGGAGTTTTAGAGTTTGATGGTTTGCAAAAAAATTTTAAAACTCCTTTTCATTTGGCAAATCTCAATGTCGATGAAGAAAAACAGGGTTTAATTCAACTCACAACGGCCGAAGGAAAAATCATTTCTGAAAAGTTTGTCTTGGGGCCTAAAAATCCAACCTGGGTTAAAACCTTCTATTTTGAAACACCGAAGCCAGGCCAGCTTAAAGTATCCGCAAGACCTTGGGGGCAGGTCTATGTGCCCGGTGTTTTAGAGGGGAAGGAGACTCCGGTCAGCTCTCTTAGTCTTAAAGATGGTTCTTATGTGGTACGTGTTCACTATCCTCCAACCAACCAATGGGTCGAAAAAACAATTCAAATTGCCAGTGGTTCACAAGTTATTTGCCAGGCCGATTTTGGTACTTCCGCCCAGATGACCTGCCGGAAATAAAGCACCTCCTGCATCATTTCGGTCAGTTTTGCTTTTATAAACACATTAAAACGCATTTAATCTGGCACATTTTGTGCATTGAAATTTTTCTAGTTCTCTTCCATCAGAAAGGGTATGATCGGCTTCGAAAGAGGAGGTGACTATGCAAAATAAAATGACTTGGGAGGAAATGAAAAAAACTTATCCCGACGAATGGCTTCTCATTGTGGATTGCGAACATGATGCGTCAGGCCATCTTATTTCGGGGGTTGTCGCAAGACATTCAAAAGATGATCAAGAGGTCTTTCGACTTCCATCTCTAAACAAAAGTTGTGCTTTTAAATATACAGGGGAGTGCCAATTTCCTGGTGGATTGAGGGCTCATGCTGAACATAACCATTTTTGATCCACGGCAACGGTATATTCTTTTCCCCGTTTTTGTTACAACAAAAGATGGTAAGCCACACGAGTTTGATGCGCTTCTTGATACCGGTGCACCCGCAACAGAGTTTTCGGATGAAGCACTCAAGTATGTTGGTCTCTTGAAAGAGGCAAAAGAGAATGTTAAATTAAAGCCCGGACTTCAAACTCAAAAGTATGACAGGATTGTCCTTCCTCAAGTTGAGATATGTGCTCATCCCATCAGTGACTTGGAGGTCTATGTTTCCCATTTTGAAAAATCCTGGGGTATTAAAGCCTTGATTGGTCTGGATTTTTTTCGCAAATTTCGAGTGACGGTTGACTATAAAGTGGGCCACTTAATCACAGAGCCTTTGTAAGCCATTCAAAAAAAGCATCCCCGCCTGCTGACAGGGAGGTTTTTTGCTTTTAAGACCCCCCCACACTTAAAATCTTTTATTAGGATAATAAATCTATTGACAAGATATTTCCGGCAGTGATAGAAAAATTGGCATGTTGAAAATGCGAATCCAATATTTACTGGAAATGAAATCAAATCAGGAACACCGTAACCTAACGATGGATGACCTTTCCGAAGCAACAGGGCTCTCTCGTTCTGCGCTCTACAAAATGAATTCAGACTCAAATTACAATCCTTCCAAGGAAGTTATGGAAAAACTGGTAGTTTACTTCCAATGCACCCTTGACGATCTCTTTGATCGAACCATCAGAGTCACCTTTGATCTGCGCACAGCATTCCCGGCGGAGAAAGATCTTTCCGCAAAGGTTATATCACTTTTAGCGGCCTCGAATGATGTTACGTTTTTACGGCGGCTATGGTTGCGTTACGAGAATCAAAGTGAAAGTGGTATTTTGGAAAGGGTGAGAGGAGGAGAAAAGGCTTTTATCTTCTTTCTTGAACTAGGATTCTTACGAGAAGGCATGAAAGCCTTTAGGCGTTTACTGGAAGACAAAATTGCCTCTCAACTTTTTAAAAAAATGGATGCTGGTAGCAAAAAAGCATTTGAATCGCTCAAAAAAGAATCTGATGATAAAAATTCGCTATATGCGTTTCTTATAGATATCCGTAATGATGTGGTTTTTCATTATCAGCTGAAAGCATATGCTCAAGCGCTACACACTATTAAACAAGAGAAAGGGGACCTTGTGGTTGGTCAAACTTTTGCTGAGACTCGCTTTCTTGTGGCAGATGATATTAGAAGTGAAATAATGCGGACTTCCATAAATTTTGACATAGACGCCGAACACGAGAAGATGGAACGACTTAAAGTAGCCGCAAACAACCTGATGATTTTTAGCAATGGGTTTTCATTTGCATATCTAAAGCACCAAGGAGTTATATAAACTCCGCTGAAACAAAATATGCCACAAAAATCTCAAGACCCAACACTAAAAGCATACAAGGCCAATGTCTCTGCATATAAAAATTATGGGGGAAAACTTAGTAATCTAAAAGAAGAAGAGTACTCATTAAAGCAACAGGAAAAGTCGCTAGGATCGTCTTTTGTTTCTATTCTTGCCCATATTATTCTTTTTTTTGGAGTTTCCTACTTTTCAGTTTTTGTGATTTCCGAACAAATTCTTTCCAAATTAAACTCAGAGCTTGGTACTATTGGGGCTGTTCTTTCCTTGTATGGAAGCATGTTTTTTGTCGCCTATGCTAGTGATTTTATAATTAATCTGGTCAGTTTTGGAAAACTCAATAAACTTAAAAAGACATCCGATCAAATACAAGAGCAGATCAAGGCAACTGAGGAATTAAAAACAAATGCATATAATAAATTAAAGCCTTTTGAAGAAGCCACCTCTCATCACTATCAAGCCGAACTTAATCAATTCTTCGTAACCAATCTTTATCAGAAGAGGTCAGGGAACCAGCAATTTGAAGAGTCACTTTCGGAATTTGCATCCATGATTAAAGAAATATCGGCTATAAATTCTAGTTTTGTAACAAAAACTCATATTCCTCTAGAGGGGCACATAAAATATTTAGTAAAAAGAAAAGCAGATCACGGTTTTCAAAACTCAAAGGAAAATGAAGAGCTGGTTTCTGCTCGCAAACCATATACAGAATCTAACACAACACCCATTCCCCCTCCGAGCCTTGTGTTAGATCCTAGGGACCACCGTTTCGTTAAAAATGTTTTCGAGCCACAAGAGCAAAAGCGGCAAGAGACAATCGCTCCCGAAAGACTTTATAGAACAGCACGGAAAATTGATAATTGGGAAGAAATAAATAGAAAAAGAAAAATGACCGGATTGCAGGGCGAGGAGATCGCAGTTGCATTAGAGCAAGAGTTTTTTGAATCTATTGGTAGAAAGGATTTGGCAGATAAAGTCCGCCATGTTTCTGCCGAATACGGAGATGGTTTAGGATATGATGTCTTGTCATTTTTTGAAGATGGAAGGGAAAAATATATTGAAGTGAAAAGTACAACAACAGCTCTCAAATCTCCCTTTTATCTCTCAAGGAACGAACTAGGTTTTCTTAAAGACCACAATGAAGACACTTTTCTCTACCGAGTCTTAATTTCCGGCGATGTGCCGCAAATCATGATATTTACAAGCCGTGAAATTTTAGAGATGAATGAAATTATACCTGTGCAATACATGGTGCGAGTAAAATAAAGCAGTTAGTTCGCGAATCAAAAAGTATCTGGCTTTATTTGCAAGGTGACGGATTGGAAGCAGTTTCTGACGGAATTTGATCACCTTTTCTTCTCAAATCTTATTAAATTGATAATGAGCCGGCATCAATCCTGCATTAGCAGGTTGCGTGCGATTATTTGTTTTGCTTTTCTTTTTAGTCCTTAGTCCATGGTCATTGCCCCAAAGGGGCCCCTTCGGGGTCCATAGTCCTGCTTTTGCCTCTTCCAATGTTAACTTGGTGACCTCAGAAAATGCCAAACAAATCGCCGAGGCCTTTCAAATGCCGGGGTTGGGTAAATTCATTGGCGATCAGGCAAAACAAACGTTGGTCAAAGAGGTTGGTAACAAAATAGCAGAGTGGGCAGCGGAAGGGTTGCACACACTGATTGGACCAAAGACTATGGACCAAGGACCAAAGACCGTGAACATGAAGGAAGCTTTTGCAAAAGATCCGCAACTTTCAAAAAAGTTAAAACAAGAAATTCAAAACAAACTTCAAGATTGGCTCCCCAAGATGGCAAAAAAAGCGATCTACGAAGGATTACTCCAAAAAGAGATGGTGGGGGATGAAAATTTGGCGGAATTCAAGGAAATCGAAGAAGAAGTGGTTAAAGCCCTCAACACAACCTTCAATGAACAGGCAGAGCATTGGATGGGTGGTTGGTATGATCGAATGATAGAGGATGTTAAAGATAAATTAGGTCCTGCGGCAACAATTCCGCTCGAGGCATTGCCCCAAATTTTCAAAGGTTCTATCGAGCCATTAAGGATCAGTAACCTTTTGGCGAATCAAATTGGCGATGCGATTGGTTCGTCCACTGTGAAGGGGATTCAGAACAACATTTTAAAAGTCCTAGGTGGGGAATTGCCAGACGAAGCGTTGAAATATTTAAAAATGGGTCCGGAAAAATTTCAAGAATATGCCGAAAAATATAAACAATATTTACCAGCCGCCCAGTTTGCAAAACTGAAAGATAAAGTGATGGGAATTCACATCGTCGACCTTCCCAACCAAGTTTATGGAGGTATTTTGGCCTCTTCTGCTGCCATGCATTTGGCTAAAGCATTTGCCGGAATGAAGGTTAATTTTTATGAACTCAAACGCGCCAAAGAGGTCATCGAAACAATGGTTTGGCAACTACGCAACAAAGAAGCAGTTTCCTTAAACCTGGGCGATTTTTTGGGGATGGTCAGAATGTTGGGCGATCAACTGGGTTCTTTTAACTGGGCTCCTTTAAAACAAGTTGCAAAATGGAACCCTGCCAATCAAGTTTTGGAAAAATTGGACTGGTTCGAAAAGCAACTCAAAAAAGTCGATGACCTTTATGATCAAACAACCGGAAAGGTTTTGGAAGGGTTTGATAAAGCCATCGGCGAAATTGAAGGAGAACTTAAAAAATTTTCAGAAGGATTGCTCTCACCATTTAAAATTCAACCCTACAATTGTATTGTTGCGGAAGGGTGCTCTGACATTTTTTCTGAATTGCCTAAGCTGGACAATATCTTTGGTGAATGGGGAAACCAAACACCACTCGATTTGCTAAAGAAGTTTTATAAAGACTCCGGTCTTGAAAAAGATTTAGGACAAACAAACAAAAAGATTGCCGGCGCTTTGGCAGAAGCCGCCACTTGGACAGCAGATGTGCTCAACATTACAGGGCCGCTCGCTGAAGTTTTGGATGTGGAAAAAGTACCGGCTCAAAATCCCTCTCAAGATTCCGACTTTGATCCTGTCTTTTTGCACAACGGCGAGTTTTATTATACGGCAACGGATGTCACGATTCCCGGTCCTTCGACAAGCTCAGGAGACCTCCCATTTCAATTCACTCGCATTTATCGCTCCGCCTCCAATTTCTTGGGCGTTTTAGGTCACAACTGGACACACAATTTCGCCGAAAAGCTTCTTTGGTGGGACTCGCCAGAAGGTGGAGGGTTTACCTACATCAGTCCTGAAGGGAAGAAATATTTTTTCAAAAAAGATGAAAAGGGAGGTTTTGTTTCGCCAAAAGATTTGTTTGTTCAGTTAATGGAACAGGGAGATGGTTTTGAAATGTTGTTTGAAAATGATGAAAAACATTTTTTCAATCGAACAGGAATTTTACAGAGTATTCAAAACAAAGAAGGGAATAAAATCAGTTGTTTTTACAATGAGCAAGGACAACTCATAAAAATTGAAGACACTTTAGGTAGGACCAACCACTTTTTTTACAAGAAAAATGGTTTGTTGGAGCGCTTCGAAGATTTTAGCGGCAGGGCTTGGCGTTTTGATTATAATGATGAGGCCGAGTTGATTGCAGCTAGCTCGCCCGGCACGCCCAGTTTTCCAAAGGGAAAAACGACCGGCTATCGTTATCAAAACCACTCTCCGGGGAGCCACAAAATGACTTTGGTGATGGACCCCAAGGGACAGGTTTATCTCCAGAATTTTTATGGAGTTGATGGAAAAGTTTTGGCTCAAAATTATGGCAGTGAGGAGATAAAAATCGAAGCTCGTTATGATGGACTCAACACATGGGTGAAGGATCGCCTCAACGTCATGCATCTTTATGAGCACGATGAAGAAGGGCATCTGTTGCAACACAGTATTTTGAAGCAAGATGGGGTTTTGAAAAATTTGGGTCCTGCTGGCTTTGGGGCCCATCCCCCCACTCGCTTACGCTCGGAGGGGATTATCCCAAAGCCATCACCCAAATTTTTCGATAACGGCAAAATGTATGAATACGATCTGTGGGGGAACGTTATTTCGATTACCGATCCTCAAGGAAATATCCGCAAGTTTGAAGTCGATGCCTCGAATCTCATCACGAAAGAAATTAATAATGGTGAGGAACGTAGGTATTTTTATGACGCCAATGATAATATTATCAAAATTGAAGTCCCCTCCAAAAAGTTGGTGGTTGAGTTTGAGTATGACATGCTCGATCGCATGAGAGTCAAAAAAGAATATTTAAGCCCAACACATGTCATCACAACCCGTTTTGAATACAATCCACGAGATCAACTAACTCGTGTTGTTTATCCAATGGGAAATGAGATGCGTTTTGAATATGATGATGAGGAAAACCTCGTTAAAAAAGGTGAGGAGGTTTATGAATACGATAATGAAGGGCATTTAATTGCTGTTAGCAACAGTGTGGGCGAAAAAACTCAATTTCAATATGATGAAAATGGAAATTTAATCGATGTGATTTCACCGCTGGGCAATCGGGAGAAATACGAATGGGACTCCAAAAACGAAATTGTTTCTAAAAAATATTTTGATGTCGAAGGAAACTTATTAGCAGCCGCAACGCCCACAAGCCGTCTTCTTTTCCGTGACAATCCAAAAAAAGGGAGCTGGATTAAAAGTGAGGAGTCATCGCGAGCCCTTCGACAAGTCTCAGGACAGGCTCCGCGAAGCGATCCACGGGAGATTGCTTCGTCGCAGCCCGCCACGCTTCGCTCGCGGCTTCGGCTCCTCGCAATGACAAACTATGACACGATCGGCAGACCGCTTTCTATTCAAGATGTGCAACTAGAGTGGGATGACAATGGAAGATTAACTTCTTTAACAGACAAAGAGGGTCTCAAAACGATCTATTCTTATGATGGGTTAAACCATCTCACTTTGGAACATTATCCAAACAACTCTGAGATTGCTTATGAATATGATACCGTCGGTCGTTTAATCAGCATGAAGGATCGCAGTCAAAATCTTCATCAGTTTACCTACGACAAAGAGGGGCATTTAATTTTCAGAAAAGTAAATGCTTATGAACAGCGTTTTGTCTATGACGGTCTGGGGCGCTTGGTGGAGGCTAGAGACCTCAATGACCCAAAAGATTCCGGCGATGATGTGACAATCAAATTGGCTTATGATTCTCTCTCAAGATTGATTGCCGAGTCAATCAATGGTCGTCTCGTTTCCAAAAATTATGATGAAAAAGATCGTAAGGTACAGGTGCGATATCCTTCTGGGTTTTCGATTGTTCGCAATTTTGATTCCAAAAACAATCTTGCCGAAATTTTCGCGGATGGTTTTGCCCTGGCACGTTTCCAGTATGATGAACAAGGAAAGGCAAAGCAAATGGAATGGGGCAATGCGGTTAAGTTGGAACAAAGATATGATGATAGGCAACGCTTGACCGAACAATCATTTAACTTCCCCACAAAAGAATCTCCAACCATTTGGCAATATGCCTATAGGGAAGATGGAAAACTGGCAGGGTTTGAATATACAACGGATGGAGGGTTGATGACTCCTCAGGGTTTGCAAGCTGGCGATATTCAGCGAGATGTTGCTGGAAATTTAACTCAGGATGACCGTTTTCAATATGAATATGATCCTTTTGGGCGTTTGGTTGCTGTGCGCTCCTTAACCCATGAACTTTTGGCACGCTATTCCTATGATCCATTCAACCGTCTCGTCAGAAAAGAATTGCCGACGCAAAAAAGAAAAGTCGATTATATTTATGATGATTGGCACGCCATTGAGACTTATGAAAATAATGCGCTATCTCAAAGCATCATTTTTGGTGAGAGTTTGGATCAACCGATTGCTTTACTGGCAGCTGACGACCGACAACTGACGACTTATTATTATTATCACACCGATCGGCTCGGTTCCGTTCGGTTTTTAACAGACAAGAGCGGAGCTGTTGCAGAGTCGTATGAATATAGTCCTTTTGGAGAAAGAATGGGTGAATCTCAAATCGGAAATGAATTGGGTTTTATTGGAAGACCCCATGAAATGCTAACCGGTTTAGTCAATTTGCGACACCGCTACTACTCACCAGCCCTCAGAGAATTTTTGACCGCAGACCCTTTGGGCTACAAAAACGATTTTTACGCTGCTTCCACCGTTTTCACTCCCAGAAATTTTTCTTATCATCAAGGCCAAGGGGGTGCTTCCAGAACGACGTATCCCAATTATGTCGAACAAGATGGCGAAATTTCTCTTTTAGATATCGATTTGTTTTATGAAAAAGAATCGGCACCTGCCCCAACTCCAGAAATGAATCTCTACGCCTACGCCGGCGGCGATCCCGTCAACTTTTTCGATCCGTTGGGACTTTATAAAATCATGGTCACACTTCCACAGTATATTGCGGGAAAGGACAATCGTCGCAATCTTGGCCAATTGACATTATTTGATGAGAAAGGAGACTTGGCTGTTGGGCCTTTTCAAGTGCTTGGACGCTCTAGTAATAAGTGGTGGGATAAGGAGATTAAAAAGACCGTCTATAATCCAAATAAGGGTAGGGATCCTGTTAAAAAGTTTGGCGATACACCTACGGGAACTTATGGGGTTGAAATTATTACCCATCCTAATGATTCTACCTATGGGCCTCATTTCATTAAATTGGATCCAACCGGCGGGGATGCCTTGGTTGCAGAGGCAAATGGAAGAGCGGGGATAGGAATTCATGGTGGGGGTACGAATCCCATTTTTGGGAATGGAAAATTTAGCTCTACAAAGGGTTGTGTTAGAATGTTGGACGGAGATATTCAATTGTTGGTCAAGAGGATAAATGAATTAAAAACAGTGGGTGATACAGAAGGCACGGTGAACATTGCAGAATATGAAAATCATTAAAACACTTTTATTTTGTTTTGTTTGTTTCTTTAGTTTTTCCGCTACGGCGGACGAGAGTTGCAAAAAAGGGCATCTTGATTTGCCTGGGAAATGTAGTGATTATCGTTGTGAAAAATTGGATGCAAAAGCTTGGGAAGCTTTGCTAGAAAGGGCCGGGCGTTATCGAAAAACTCTCTCTTGGGACAATTCACAACAGTGGGAGGCTGATGTAGAGCTTCTGAAAAATTGTGCCATTGCTGGAAGATCAGAGGCATTGCACGAGCTATTCTTATTGGCAGATCACGTGGATGGGGTGTTTGTCGATGTCCTTGGAACGATGTTATCTCAAGTTATACATGCTCAGCCTACGCTGTATAGAAGGCAGTTGAAGAAAGAGCCAAGGAAAATCAGAGAGATCGTTGAATTTATCAGAGTGGCGGGCACAAGTGATCCTATCGATTGACAGATGCATATGAATAATGCATACTCATATGCATGAGAACAACATTAAATATGGATGACAAACTATACGAAGAAGCCGCCAAAGCGACTGGTGTAACGGAGAAAACTCAGTTGATTCATATGGGGCTTAAGGCACTTATTCAAGACGCCGCTTATAAACGTCTGGCAAAACTCCATGGGGCGATTCCGCAGGCCAAGGCACCGAGACGTCGCAGGATCAAATGATATTGGTCGATACGAGTATTTGGATTGATTTTTTTCGGGATGAGAGAAAAGCTGTCATTTTGCCAGAACTGTTGAGTGAAAAACGGGTTTGTATCCATCCGTGGATTTTTGGCGAATTAATGATGGGTGATTTGGGCATTCAAAGAGAAGTTATTCTTGATGACCTAACATCTCTTCATCAGCTTCCAATTCATGATATTAGCGAGCTCTCTGATTTTGTAGAAAATGAAAAGTTGTTTGGAAGAGGTTTATCATTCATTGATGCCCAATTAATTTACTCCTGTCTTTTGCATGACTGTTTTCTTTGGACAAAAGATCATGCGTTAAACCTCCTTGCGAAACGATATAAGAAGTCCTATTTATGAGGCATGTCCGAAAGATTCCAACTCGTTACCGATTTCACACCCAAAGGGGATCAACCGCAGGCGATTGAAAAACTGACCGAAGGGATCCTCAAGAATAAGAAACAACAAGTTTTGCTGGGAGTCACGGGATCGGGAAAAACTTTCACAATGGCTCATGCCATCGCCAACGTGAACAAACCGACACTGGTGATTGCCCCCAACAAAACACTCGCTGCACAACTCTTTGCGGAATTTAAAGAACTTTTTCCAAACAATGCCGTCGAATATTTTGTCAGCTATTATGATTACTATCAGCCTGAAGCTTATGTCCCCGCAAAAGATCTCTATATTGAAAAGGATTCCTCTATTAATGAACAGATCGATCGCCTGCGTCATTCGGCAACCCATGCCCTTCTCACCAGAAAAGATGTCATCATCGTCGCCAGTGTCTCTTGTATCTACGGTTTGGGTTCACCGGAGGCCTACAATGGAATGTTGCTCAGAACAGAAGCCGGCAAAACTTTTGAACGCAAAACACTCCTCTCAAAGTTGATTGAAATTCAATATGAACGAAACGATTATGATTTTCACCGTGGCACCTTTCGCGTGCGGGGCGATTCGATCGAAATTTTTCCAGCTTATGAAGACTGCAAGGCCGTGCGTCTTGAATTTTTTGGAGATGAGTTGGAAAAAGTAATCGAGATCGATCCCCTCACGGGCCAATTGTTAGGAAAATTAGATGAAATCTGTATTTATCCTGCGAGTCACTATGTGACTCCAGAAGAACATTTAAAACGGGCCGTCAAAGAAATTAAAAAAGAATTGGAAGAGAGACTTCAACATTTCAAAGAAAATAATAAATTGCTAGAAGGGCAGCGTATCGAACAGCGAACCCGTTTTGATTTGGAAATGATGGAGGAAATGGGCCGCTGCAAGGGAATTGAAAATTATTCCAGATATTTTACGGGGCGTAAACCAGGAGAGCCCCCACCAACGCTTCTGGAGTATTTTCCGAGGGATTTTTTGCTCTTCATCGATGAAAGTCACATTACCGTTCCTCAAATCGGAGGGATGTATCAAGGGGATCGCTCCAGAAAGATGACTTTGGTCGATTATGGTTTCAGACTTCCTTCTGCGCTAGACAATCGTCCGCTCCGTTTTGACGAATTTGAAGATTGGGTTCATCAAGTTGTTTATGTTTCAGCCACTCCAGCGGAATTCGAACTCAAAAAAGCGAAAGGAGAAATAGTGGAACAAGTAGTGCGCCCCACCGGCCTCATGGATCCCAAAATTGAAGTGAGGCCTACCAACAATCAAGTGAACGATCTCCATCAAGAAATTTTGAAAAGGATTCAAGCAAAGGAAAGAGTACTCGTAACCACACTGACCAAGCGAATGTCGGAACAGTTAGCAGAGTTTTACAGAGAAAAGGGTTTGAAAGTTCGATATCTGCACTCAGACATCGAGACTCTGGAGCGTGTCGAGATTTTGCGTGATTTAAGGCTAGGCACTTTTGATGTTCTGATTGGTATCAACCTTCTTCGCGAGGGACTTGATTTACCCGAAGTCTCGCTGGTAGCCATACTGGATGCCGACAAGGAGGGTTTTTTGCGCTCGGAGCGTTCCTTGATCCAGACTTTCGGAAGAGCTTCCCGAAACATTAACGGGTTGGCCATTCTTTATGCCGATAAGGAGACTTCTTCAATGAAGCGGGCTATTGATGAAACCAACCGCCGCCGCAAGAGGCAGGAGATCTACAACAAAAAACATGGGATTACCCCCACCACCATCCAAAAAAAGATATCCGATGTTTTATCGTCTATCTATGAGCAAGACTATGCCGGCCTCCCGGTCTCTCTAGATGAGGAACTCCCCGAACCAGAGCGCATTCCTAAAATGATAGAACAATTGAAAAAACAAATGCTTACCCACGCCAAAAAGTTGGAGTTTGAAAAAGCAGCAGAACTGAGAAATCGGATCAGACGCCTAGAGCAAAAAATGCTCCAGGTCGCATAAAGTTTATGGTTGCGCGGTGTGTCGTTTTTCTGTATGAAGCGCGAAAAAGGAGATAATTATGAAGAGACACCTATTATTCTCGTGGGTTTTGGTAGTCAGCTTGATGTTGGTGGGAATACCAGCGTCAGCCAATGGCCAGGATGCGCAAGCAGAGCCAGAAGAAGAAAAACCACTGGCAGGCTGGGACAACGGTTTTTATATCAAATCCAAAGACGATCAATTCAAGATGAAAATCAATGGTCGTGTTCAAACAAAATTTGAGACTCAAAAAATCAGTGGATTACAAAAACCGGCAGGTGGAAGAGCGACATTGCCTGCTGATACTTTTTCCGATTCCTTTAGTCTTCGCAGAGGTCGTATCCAAACCATGGGGACTCTTTTTGGAAAAGTCGATTGGGTTACAATTTTGACAGCGACAACCCGTTCGACGACAGCGGACCCAAGAATTGATTTCTGGGGTTGGGCAACTTACAACGTTGCACCTTCTTTCATGATTACCACAGGCGTGATTCAACTCCCCATGGATCGAATGGGTGAAAATTCATCGGCTTGGTTGTTGACAATAGAGCCTGGTTTGACTGCAACACAGTCCGACGGTGTTAAAGATTTGACGATCGCCAGAGACTCTTTCGGTCTCCCGCTCGATTTGGGTCTTCGTATTGATGGCGATGTTGGTAAATATTTTTCTTATGCGTTGGGAGCAAGCAATGGAGGTTCCTTTAGAAATCTCAATGCCAATAATGAGTTGAGCTATGGCGGACGTTTGCAATTCAATGTTTTGGGAGACGCAGTACCCTTCAAAGAAACCGATTTTGATTGGTCAGAAAAACCAAGACTTTCCATCGGCGCCGGTACCGGCTGGGAAGATCATGATGCGGCCGATGAAAATACTCCAGCAGTTACCCGCCGATGGTCATGGAGTTCCAGTGGTGACTTGGCTTTTCGTTGGAGAGGGTTTTCTCTAAACAGTGAAGCCTATTATCGTATCTTGAAGCTTTCCGCCTCAACAGTTGAAGATACAAACGCAGATAGAAAATTGAAAGACATTGGCTACTATGCCAGTGCCGGTTATTATGTGATCCCTCACAAGTTGGAGCTCTCATTGTTGGCCTCCCAAATTTTTAGAGAAGGGCCAGACAACAATGGAAATGAATTTGGTGGGGGTATCAACTGGTATATTCACAAGAACAACGTCAAATTTCAGCTCGATTATACCAACGTGCTTGATTATGACGATGTGGCTGGTCTAAACAACGCTACCTATCACCGTGTGCGAGCCATGTTTAGCACCTTCTTATAATAAAAGTTGGATGAGCTTTTAGCAAAGATTCAATCATTTCCCAAGGCATGCGGCGTCTATATGATGAAAGACGCCGCAGGCCAAATTCTCTACGTCGGCAAAGCCAAAAATCTTCGAAATCGAGTTCAAGCTTATTTCCGTAAAGAATCCAAAACTAGATTTCAGATTGATTTCTTGATGCGCAAGACGGCGGATATTGAATATCTCATCACGGACAATGAAAAAGAAGCACTGCTCTTAGAAAACACACTCATCAAGAAAAATAAGCCTCGATACAACGTTTTTTTAAAAGATGACAAGTCGTATGCCAGTTTGAAAATCAACAGTCAGCACGCCTTCCCCGGCGTTTTCGTAACGAGGCATATTGTCAAAGATGGTTCACTTTATTTTGGTCCCTATGCGTCGGCTTCCGCCCTGCGTCAGACGGTTGATTTGGTAACCAAACATTTTCGGTTAAGGACTTGCTCAGACCATGAGTTTGCGAATCGTTCCCGACCTTGTTTGGAGTATCACATTGGTCGTTGCACGGCTCCTTGTGTGGGAAAGGTCTCACAAGACAATTACGCCAAACAACTGGAAGAGGCGAGGCTCTTTTTAGGTGGGCAAAAAAAAGAGCTGATTCAGCGACTTAAAACCAAAATGAAGGAGGCCTCTGGGAATCTGCAATATGAAGAAGCCGCACGCCTTCGCGATTTGATTGGCCAGGTTGAAGAGACACTCGAAAAACAAAAAGTGGTTCATCATCAAGGCAAAGATTATGATGCAATCGGGTTTGCGTTGAGCCCTACACAGATCGTTTTTTATGTCTTGATGGTTCGAGAAGGGGTCTTGTTGGATCGCCAGCGTTTTGTTTTTCCCAAGCCCTTTCAAACTCATGCTGAATTTCTGTCCCACTTTGTTCTTCAATATTACGGAAGACTTTTGGAGATTCCTTTTGAAATTTTGATGCCCCAAAAAATTGAAGAAGCCGAAACTTTGGCAGAAATTTTGAGAGAGCGATCAGGCCATGCAGTAGATTTACTAGTCCCTAAGAAAGGGGAGAGAGCCAAGATAGTCAAATTGGCTATTCAAAATGCGACCAATTTTTGCAAAACCAAAATCGATTCCTTTGAGACGCTTCTAAAAAATTTGCAGACAATCCTGAATTTGTCCCAGTCGCCAAGAATCATTGAGTGTGTTGATATTTCTAATTTACAAGGTAGTGATGCCGTCGGTTCTTTAGTCTGCTTTGAAGAGGGAAAACCTTCAAAAAATCGTTATCGCAAATTCAAGATTCGTCTCACTGAAGGTCCCAACGATTACGCCATGATGTATGAGGTCTTGTTGAGGCGATTTCGTCGTTCAGAAGAGTGGCCACCCCCTGATTTGTTGCTCGTTGATGGTGGCAAGGGACAGCTTCAAATAGCGCTGAAGGCCCTTGCCGATTTGGGTTTGCATAACCAGGCGGTTGTTGCGATTGCCAAGGCAAAAAAAGGTGAGAAGAGCGATAAAATTTACATTCCTAACAGGATGAATCCCGTCTCTTTTCGTTCAAATGCTCCAGAGCTACTTTACTTAATGCGCATTCGGGATGAAGCCCACCGCTTTGGCATTACCTACCACCGCCAACTACGCGCCAAAAAACTGACACTTTCTTAAAAATTGTGTTCAAAAACACCCCCCCCTTTAAAAACGGGTAAGGTTTCTATATAAAATCCCCTTATTTTACAATAAGTTATAAATTTATTTTGGCATGTTCCTATTGGCATATCAATTGCAGTTAAGTGTGCTTGGAGAGAGACAATGTCAAAAGAGATTTCATCGATAACCAAACTCATTTTGCAACGGACCTCCGAAGAGGGACAAGGGTTTATGGATCATAAAAACCCTGCGGTCTTGAGTTGTGGCGGGATGTACCTTCCACGACCCAAAACCGCCCTCCCCCCTCGGGTCGTTTATCATGTTTTGAATCTGGCGAACAAACAAGAACCGATCAAGATTTATATCGGTAGGCGCGCTATCACTAATCTCCTGCATCAAGTCTTGGCGAAAGAAGCACTTAACTAGAACTTAAAGCTCCCTTCCTCTCCTTATCTAGGGCGGCGTTTTTGGGTGGATGCCGCCCTTTTTTTGTGGGTTGGTGAAAAAGGCCATCTACTTCGTTGGCCTCCTCGAGAAAATCCTCACATACCATCATAGGTATGCTGCGGTTTTTCTCGTTGGCCTGTCTCGTATCTGGCTCTTTTTGACCAACCCACGACCGTGCCAAAATTTTTCTGTGGCCTAGTTCTAGGTCATTTTGGCAATTTACAAGACGGTTGCGAAATCGGCGGGGAGCCATTATACTAGTTTTCATGGATAAAAAGACTCAAACATGGTTGGAAATTGCGGAGAACGACCTGGAGTTTGCTGAACAGATCGTCCAAAATCAACAAAGACCCTATTATGCAATGCACTTTTGTCATCAGGCGATTGAAAAACTACTAAAAGGTGTTGTCCAACATGAGACAGGTAAAATACCGCCTCGCACACATAATCTAGAGAAACTTCTGCAGCTCACAAAGAAAGAGTTACCCTCAGAAAAATTAGAGATACTGGTTGACCTAGCCCCACATTATTTAAGTACAAAATATCCTGAAGATCTTGAAAAATTTTATAAACAATATTCAATAGAATTCGTACGTGACCAAGCCAAAAAGATAAAGGAGTTATTCTGATGGATCAAAAAAAATTGGTTGATTTGAAAGATATTGTTAATCGATTTGTTGTTGAATTGGGAAAAAAGGGGATTCAACCGGAGCGCATCCTGTTATATGGTTCACATGCCAGCGGAATAGCAGATGAGTGGAGTGATATTGATTTGGTGGTTATTTCAAAAGATTTTGAAAAAATTCCTTCTTTGGAAAGACTTACGTTACTTTCTCGTGCCGCTTGGCCAGTGCAGGCAAGTATTGAAGCGTTGGGGTACACGCCTCAAGAAATCACTGAGAGAGGAAAAGACAGTATTATCTGGGAAGAGATTCAGAAGAATTACAAGGTCTTATACAAAGCAGCCTAGACGGTTTTCCAACTTTTCAATGTATTTTCAAAAGGGGATTGGGCGAGGCCTTTTTCGGTGATGATGGTACTGACAAGTGCATTGGGGGTGCGGTCGAAGGCGGGGTTGAAAACTTTAATGTGTGACGGAGCGATTGCTTGATCTTTGATATGCGTTACCTCTTTGGGGTTTCGCTCCTCAATGGGAATTTCGATGGCGTTGACTACATTAATATCAATTGTTGATAACGGGGCGGCGACGTAAAAGGGGATATTATGGTGTTTGGCCAAAACCGCCAAAGGATACGTCCCAATTTTGTTGACGACGTCGCCATTTGCTGCAATTCGGTCAGCACCAACAATCACACAATCGACCTTTTTCTGCTGCATCAAGGTTCCTGCCATATTGTCGCAAATGAGGGTGACTTCAATCCCATGTTTTTGGAGTTCCCAAGCAGTCAACCTGGAACCTTGCAAGACCGGTCTCGTCTCATCCACCACGACGTGAATTCTTTTTCCCTCTTCCCCTGCGGTATAAATAACCCCCAATGCTGTTCCAAAACCTGCTGCGCATAGGGCGCCAGCATTACAATGAGTCAGGACCGTCATGCCATCTTTCAAAAGTTTGGCCCCATTGCGCCCCATCATTCGATTCGCTTCAATATCTTCATGATAAATTTTGATCGCCTCTTCTTTTAGACGTTGTTGCAATTTAGGGATCGGGAGATTTTTATTTTCTAGAGTCACTTTTTTCATTCGATCGAGTGCCCAAAATAAATTCACGGCAGTCGGCCTTGTTTTAGCAAGGCGTTCACAAACCGCTTCAATTTTTTTATAAAAATCTTCGAAAGTTTTGGAGGAAATTCCCAATGCCCCCAATGCCACACCCATCGCGGCCGCAACGCCAATTGCAGGCGCTCCACGGATCGTCATGTTTTCAATCGCTTTGGCTACAGAGAGGTAGTCATCATAGGTGTTGTAGACCTCTTCCTCCGGCAAGAGCCGCTGGTCGAGCATGATAACCTTATCATCCTTCCACTCTATTGTCTTTACAGTGAACATGATTTCATCTCGCGGTTACCTCTTAGGTACCCTAGTACTTTGGTACTCTAGTACTCTAGTTTCGTTTTAAACCAACACCAGAGTACCATCGTACTGTCGTACTATCGTACTATTTCAAGTTTTTTCTTTAATATCTCATTAACTATCTTTGGGTTCGCTTTTCCTTGCATCTCTTTCATCACCGCGCCGACGAAAAACCCAAAGACATTTGTTTTGCCTGACTTGTAGCGTTGCACATTTTCTATTTCTTTCGCAAGGATTTTATCAACGCAGGCCTCAATAGCCCCTGTATCACTGACTTGTTTTAATCCTTTTGCTTCGATAATTTTGTCCGCCGCCTCTCCCGTATTGAGCATTTCCATAAAAATTGTTTTTGCAATGGCACCACTGATTGTTCCTTCATCGATTAGCTGCACCATTCTGGCCAGTTGTTTCGGTTTGAGTTTGATTTCAGTGATGTCTTGGTTTCTCAGTTTTAATTCGCGGAGCAACTCTGCCATGATCCAATTGCTCAATTTTTTGGGTGCATTGTAATTTTTCACACACTCTTCAAAATATTGTGCCAGTGGTTTTTCTGCAGTCAGCACTTTGGCATCATATTCTGGAATTCCAAATTGTGAGACAAAACGTTTGGCTTTTGTTTCTCCCAGTTCTGGGAGTGTTCCTTTAATTTTTTCAATCCAGACTTGATCGACAACCAAAGGTAGCAAATCGGGATCGGGAAAATAGCGGTAATCGTGGGCCTCTTCTTTGCTGCGCATCGAAAAAGTTTCTCCTTTGGCTTGATTCCAGAGCCTTGTTTCTTGGACAATCTTCCCGCCACCATCCAAAACTTTTGCCTGACGTTCTATTTCATAAGTAATCGCACTTTCTAAAAATTTGAACGAGTTAACATTTTTGATTTCGGCCCGTGTTCCAAATTCTTTAGAGCCTTTGGGCCTGATCGAAACATTCGCATCACAACGCAGGCTTCCCTCTTGCATATTGCCGTCACAAACTTCCAGATAGACCAAAATGTTTCTTAGTTTGCGCAAGTAATCACCCGCTTCTTCAGGGCTGGATAAATCGGGCCCACTGACAATTTCGATCAGGGGTGTGCTGCATCTGTTTAGATCAACATGGCTGACATCCGGAGAACCTGTGTCATGAAGTAGTTTGCCGGCATCCTCTTCCATATGAATTCTTTGAATGTGAATTTTTTTGGGCTCTCCATTCAGTTGGATATCCAAGTAACCATTCAAACAAATTGGGAATTCATATTGGGAGATTTGATAACCCTTCGGCAAATCGGGGTAGAAATAATTTTTGCGGGCAAAAATACTTTTTTCCCGGATTGTGCAATTTAGGGCGAGACCCGCTTTGATAGCCATTTCAACAGCGGTTTTGTTTAAAACCGGCAGGGCGCCTGCTTGGCCGGTACAGACAGGGCAAATGTTAGTGTTAGGTTGGGCGCCAAATTTGGTGGAACAGGCACAAAAGAGCTTCGATTTGGTCAAGAGTTGCGCATGGACTTCGAGTCCTATCACAGCTTCATATTTCATAATGATGGTTTTTTCAAATGCCACTCTGTGGCTTGTTCATAAGCGAATCCCAACTGAAAGAGTCTTTCCTCATCCAGATGTTTTCCAATGAGCTGCATCCCAATTGGGAGTCCCTTTTTGGAAAACCCACAAGGCAGCGTCAAGCCAGGAAGCCCCGCAAGGTTAACTGGAATTGTGTAAATATCAGAGAGATACATCTGCAAAGGATCATCAGTTTTTTCGCCGAGTTTAAAAGCAGGTGTTGGGGCTGTGGGGGCTAAAATGGCATCTACTTTTTTGAATGCGTCCAGAAAATCTTTTTTGATGAGTGTTCTAACTTTCTGCGCTTTTAAATAATAGGCATCATAATAACCAGTCGACAAAACGAAGGTTCCAATGATGATGCGCAAACTGACTTCGGGTCCAAAACCTTCTGTGCGTGAGCTTTCATAGAGTTCCAAAAGGTCTTTCGGATTTTTCGAACGATGTCCAAAACGAACCCCATCGTAACGAGCAAGGTTTGCAGAGGCTTCAGCAGGAGCGATGATATAGTAAGTTGGAACGGCATATCGAGCGTGTGGCAAACTGATTTCTTGAATAACGGCACCTAATTCTTCGAATTTTTTTGCGGCATCGCGAACACTTTGAGCCACCTCATTATCAATTCCTTCCACAAAATATTCTTTCGGTAGGCCCAGCTTCAAGCCTTTGACTGGTTTGCCAAGGCTCGCTGTGTAATCAGGGACAGGGACATTCAGGGAGGTTGAATCTTTAGGATCATAACCGGCAACAACGTTCATCAACAAAGCACAATCTTCAACATTTTTGGTCATCGGGCCTGCTTGATCCAAGGAAGAGGCGAAAGCAGTAATACCGTAACGAGTGACTCTCCCATAAGTTGGTTTCAATCCGACAATACCGCAGTGACTAGCCGGTTGGCGAATCGAACCGCCGGTATCTGTTCCCATCGTTGCCACACAAAGATCAGCGGCCACCGCAGCAGCAGAGCCACCACTCGATCCGCCCGGAATATATTCCAAATTCCAAGGATTGCGGACCGGGCCAAATGCTGAAAATTCGTTGGAAGAACCCATGGCAAATTCATCCATATTGAGTTTACCAAGCAAAACGGCCCCTGCTTTTTTGAAGGCAATCGATGTCGTGCCGTCATAGGGGGGAATATAGTTGTGCAAGATTTTGGAACCGCACGTTGTTTTGATTCCTTCGGTAATAAAAATATCTTTGAGCGCAATGGGTATCCCATCTAGGGGTCCGACACTTTTTCCTTTTGTCCTTCTTTCGTCGGAAGCTTTTGCTTGTGCAAGGGCGATCTCTTCGCAAAGGCTGATATAGCAATTGAGCTTCGGATTAAGCTCTTTAATTTTTTTGAGATAATTCTGTGTTAGTTCAGCCGAAGAAATTTTTTTACTTGAGAGTTTTTTTTCTAATTCCTTAATTTTCATCGATCACTTTCGGGACTTCAAAGAGGTTTTCATAATGATTGGGGGCATTTTCTAGAATTTTCTTGGTTCCCTCAAATTTCTGGACCGTATCTTCACGAAAGGCATTCGTAATATCAATTGCGTGAGAGGTCGCCTCAATTTTAGAGGTGTCGAGATTTTTGAGTTGTTCCACAAAGTCGATGATACTTTTCGCCTTTTGAACAAGTTTTTCTCCAGCAGAGGGTGTAGGCTTAAGCCTCGCTAAGTGCGCCACTTTTTTGATGGACTCTTTCATTTTTTAAATTGGAAGATTTCTAAAAACTGGGTCAAAAATTTGTTGTCTTGTCCGCATAGTTTTTGAAAGGCCTCTTTGCTTAAGTAAGCCCCGCCACAATGAAAGCATTTATTGACGGATAAGCCCTTGAAAACAATTGTCTCTAATTCAAAACCACATTCGGCACAGTGCATGTGGTGGGTTTCTTTTAAGTTTTCCACCTCTTTGGTTTTCATTTCGGAACGCTTTTTTTCGAAAACTTTGCACTTTTTTTCGACTTCAAGTTTTGCAAAATATTCTTCTTCAGCCTCGTGGGGTTTTTGCATAGCGAAAAATGCCTTAACACAGTGAATCTGAGTTGACAAGTTTGCACGGTCAGACCTTTTTTCTACTCTTGCCAATCTGTTAATGGCGCAGGGTGGAAAGGGGTGTTCAAAACGGTGCTCCACTTCGGGCTATCTCGTCAAAAAAATAATTTCGTTTCAAAAGATGCAGATAGTATCTTACCTGCCGTCAGCTCTATCTGCAGAAACGAATATTATTTTATTTGACTCAATACGCCCTCGTTCCCGCGCGATGTTTTTCTCACCCCTTTCCACCCTGCGCCATTGGCATACAAGCGCTACGAACTACTGCAATAGTTTGGAGCACCCCTGCGAAAAATGCTTCAGTGTAGTGTGGTCGGAGCGAAGGGGTTGGTTATTTTAAAAAAGATTTGAAAATGAGGGGTGGCCCGGAGTGTTTGCTGTGGGGTTTAGTTAGGGGCCCCCACGAAAACACGGAGGGACAGGACCCGTCATTTTCAACTCATTAGATTTAAACCCCGAAGCTCCACTCTATTTATGAAGGCATTTTTCGCAAAGGTCGAAGAATATTTTTTGATCAAGGTGGTAATATATGTTAGATTACACAGATGTTTTTAACGCAAATACCTTTAGGGTGGGTTTTGGCAGGCTTTTTTGGGCTCTGCGTGGGGAGCTTTATAAATGTCGTAATCTATAGGCTTCCTTTGGATCAATCGGTCGTTACACCACGTTCCCATTGCCCTAACTGTAAAACAAAGATTGCCTGGTATGATAATATTCCTTTGCTGAGTTATATTTTGCTTCGGGGAAAATGCCGCTATTGTAAACAGACGATTGCTTTTCAATATTTTTTGGTCGAGCTTTGCGGCCTATTTCTCTCATTGGCAGCATTTGCCTACTTTCAAGAGCTGCTTCTTTACCTCGCTTATTTTTGCTTGCTACTGGCACCACTTCTTGCTGTCATTTTTATCGATCTTAAACATCGCATTATCCCCGATTCGATTTCTTTGCCAGGCATCGGTGCCGGTTTTTTAGTCCATTTTTTGGATGCCCCACCCATGTGGGGAAAAGAGGCCCTTCTGGAATCATTGGTTGGTATGTTGGTCGGCGGCGGTTTTTTATTTTTGGTCGCTTTTCTCTATGAAAAAATAAAAAAGAAAGAGGGGTTGGGAGGAGGGGATGTGAAGCTCGCTGCTATGTTGGGTGCTTTTTTTGGTTGGCAACAAATTTTAATGATTTTACTTGTTTCCTCCGTTTTAGGATCTTTGATTGGCCTCATTGTCGTCGCATTTAAAAAAGATTGGCAGTATGCCCTGCCTTTCGGCCCTTTCTTAGCGGTAGCCGCCACTTTGCAGCTTTTCTTTGGGTTTCCTATGCTTTCCTGGTACTTATCTTTATTTCATGGATAGTTAATTTATATTTAATTGTATATAATTAAACATAATTAGGTGTCATATAATAATAAATTTTACACAAATTTTAAAAATCCTTGACACTTGTTTGCTTTTTTAAGACACTGAAAGCGGGGACGTTCCCCATAGTTGGGGGATGTCCCCGACGTGTTATGAAAGCAAACAATCTCAAGAAGATCAGAGAATCGCTTTTGATCAGCAAAGCAGAGCTAGCCAGAAAAGCAGGGCTTTCCGCACTCACCATTGATCGTGTGGAGCATGGTATGGAGTGTCGCATGGATACCAAAAGAAAAATTCTCCTTGCCTTGGGTCTTACTATCTCCGATAAAAACAAACTATTTCCATAATTCTAATGGTTGAAAATGATGAAATGGACGAAAAAGTTGTGGGTCCTGCCCCTACGTGTTTCTGTGGGGGCCCCTAACTAAACCCCACAGCAAACACTCCGGGTCACCCACAACTTTTTCCTCTTTGTAATATCCAAGACTGGTATGAAACATCTTATCCTTACAGGCTTCATGGCTGCAGGGAAAACAACGATTGGCAGCCTTTTAGGTCCCGAGCTAAAGCTTGAATTTGTCGATTGCGACGATGAAGTTTTCAAGGAAACGGGGTTGCAAGTTCCCGCCTATATCCGCCGTTTTGGGGTCAAACCTTTTCGACAAATCGAGAAG